>Ga0326728_10000030_pt1 | contig 565867 bp, 489 predicted proteins | sample MB3enrmetagenome_FD_207602 | JGI IMG/M metagenome (GOLD analysis project Ga0326728, IMG submission 207602) | Lab enriched peat soil microbial communities from McLean, Ithaca, NY, United States - MB31MN | ecosystem: Environmental > Terrestrial > Soil > Wetlands > Peat | place: USA: New York...
CGATGCGATTGCCATAGCGGCCCACCACGGCGCCGAAAAACGCGGTGCCCTTGATGTAGTCTTCGGCGTTGTCGTAGCCGAGCACGACATCGTCAATGTGCCCTTTGGCGTCGGGCACTTTCAGCGAGACCACCGTGGCGCCCCACGTCATGATGGCGGTCTCCATCCCTTTGTCGTTCTTCAGGGTGAACAGTTCGATGGTGGTTCCCTCGGGGGATTTTCCAAACGGGGTTCCGGACATTGCTGCGGTCATTGTTGTCTCCATGGCGCCCGCCGACACAAGCAGCAGCGCGGCGCCGATCAAAGTATGAATTCGCATGATCTCCTCTCAGGGCTGGCCATAGGAGCGGCCCGGCCCATGCTTGCGCAGGAAATGCTTCGTCCTCGAAACCTGTTGACGCGAATCGATGGACGAAGAGTGGGAGCGTTTTCAGAAGGCATCCTACATTCGTCGGGAGCCGGATGTCAACAGGGCGGGGGATTCAAAGAGAGCGCGGCCCACGTCCTGTAGCACCTATTTCGGACTGCCGCGCCGCGTTCACGAGTGCGCCCGCGCACTAAAGGGGTTGGCGATCGGATCGGAGCCCGGCGTTGACTCGGCGGCGCAGATGGCCCGTTCTGGTTCAGTTCCAGTCGTTACGCTCGAGGCTGAGATGAGTGGGGAGGTGTGGGCGCGAGAGGACTCGAACCTGTGACCTCCTGCGTGTGAAGCAGAATGACGACCGCTAAGCACTTGATTCGCTTTTCGCGGATTTCGCCCTAAACCGTGCCCAAAAAGCGAGCATTAGGGCAGGTTTGTCGCTGTCGGCCTCGCTGCCCACCTACTCGTCGCAGTTCGATGACGATCTCAATCAGTTCCTGCTGTTGGGTTTCGTGTCGCTCGCAGTGGCTGCCCAGCAACGCGTCAGCAAGTCAATCTCGGCGACCGCGGAGATGGAGAACATTCTCAATCACCAGTACTACGTGGCCTCCACTCCGCTTCCGAACACCGGGGAGCCGCGCTGGTGGCGCCTGGGATTACGGTGGAGCAGCATCGGGCTGCATATTCCAGTCCCCTCAAACCCGTCCGCTACAATTGGATAATCTCCCGGGGCCACGTCTCCGCCCGCCCTATGGGTACCGACTTACAGCGTGAAGAGCTCATCCGACAGGAACTGGGCCGTATTGCGGCCAGCGATCTGTTCTCCCGCTCCGAGCGCCTGTGCCGCTTTCTGCGCTTCTCAGTGGAACAGGCGTTGCGCGGCGAGTCCGATCGCGTTAAGGAGTATGTGGTTGGCGTGGAAGCCTTTGGGCGCGCGCCGTCGTTCGACCCTCGCGTCGACCCGGTGGTGCGCGTGGAGGCCCGCCGCCTGCGAGACCGCCTGAAAGCCTGGTATGAAGGCGAAGGCCGCGACGCGAAGATCCGCATCGAGCTTCCGCGAGGCGGTTACGCGGCCGTGTTCCACGACCCACCCGCACGCCTGCCAAAGGGCGAAGCCGCGCCGGCCCAGCGGACCATTGCCGTCCTGCCGTTTGCCAATTTGAATGCCGCCCCCGAAACCGATTACCTGTGCGACGGCCTCACCGAAGAACTCATCCACTCGCTCACGAAGGTGCGCGAGCTGAGGGTGGTGGCATGGCAATCGGCGGCGCGCATGAAAGGGCGCGAGCGGGATCTGGAAGCCATCCGTGAACAGTTGCGCGTTGAAACGATTCTGTGCGGCAGCATTCGGTGCTCCGGCGATCGGCTGCGTATCACCGCGCAATTAGTCGACGCCGCCAACGGCTACTATCTCTGGTCGGAAGCCTGGGACCGTTCCGCCGCCGACGTGTTTGCCATCGAAGAAGAGATCGCACAGGCCATTGTGAACACGCTGCGAGTGCGGTTGTTACCCGCGCCGCCCACACGCCTGACGCCCAAAGCGACCAGCATCGAGTGTTACCACTTGTACCTGAAAGGACGCTACCACTGGAACAAGCGCTCGCCGGAAGGCCTGCGTTTGGGGCTCCGTTGTTTTGAGGAAGCTGTATCGCTTGATCCGGACTGGGCACTCGGTTGGGCCGGCCTCGGCGATAGCTTTGCAGTCCTCGCGGAAAACGGGCTGCTCCCGCAGGAGACCGCTATCCCCGCGGCGAACCGTGCCGCCGAGCGAGCCACCAGTCTCGATCCCAATCTCGCCGAAGCGTATGCGACGCTGGGCCTTCTGCGCTCCCGGTACGACTGGAAGTGGGATGAGGCGGCCGTATTCTTTCGCAGGGCCATCGACCTCAACCCCGGTTACGCCACAGCGCACTTCTGGTATGGATTTCACTATCTCGCCATGACCGGCCGTCTCGAGGAGGCACTGGCCGAGGCAGACCTTGCTGTCTCGCTCGATCCACTGTCGGCCATCGCCCAGGAAGGCCGTGGCTTCGTTTTGATGGTGTCGCGCCGCTACGAGGAGGCAATCGAACAATACCGGTTGCTGTTGGAGTTCGAGCCGTCCTTCTACAAAGCGTGGACATCGCTGGGGCGAGTGTATGCCCAAATGGGCGACTACGCCAGGGCCATCGAGATGTACGAAAAGGGTCTGCAACTAGGCGGCACGATTCCTAATATACTGGCTGCGCTCGGCCAGGCGCACGCGCTCAACGGAGAGACGGCTCGCGCAAGGGAGTTATTGCAGCAACTGCACGAAATGTCTTCCTCGGCGAGCCGGACCGGCTCCGGGACTTCGGCCGTTCCGGCCACCTGCTTCGCCATCGTTCACCTGGGCCTCGGGGAAAATGACCGCGCGCTCGAGTGGCTGGAAGCGGGCATGGAGCGGCACCAGATGCCGCTATCGGCGCTGAAAGTCCACCCGATCTACGATCCGCTTCGCCACGAACCTCGGTTCCAGGCTTTGCTGGTACGGATCGGTTCATAAGCGACTGACCTCGTGGCGCCTTTCCGCTCAGCGCCGACTTTAGTCCTGTGAGGTCCCGGTCACCGCAACTTGCAGGGAAAGGCGATAGCCGTGCGGTGATTCCACAACCAGTTGTCACGCCCGTAGGCCGGAATCTCGGGAAGACTCGTTCTTTGGCTTGTTCTCGCTACCCGGCGGGCGTCCAGGCGTTTTGGCGCGTCCGGTCTTAGCGACGCCATCCACGCGGGAGGCCTGCCCCGGCGGCGTTGGCCAGAGCTCGCGGCCAAACGCTGCAGGCTCATAATGGCAACATCCATCTGGTCGCGCTCCTGCTGGAGTTCGGCAATGATCCTCACAATATCCGTGACCGAAAATCATATCGTGTTTCGGCACAGCGTGTCGCCACGAATAAGTCGCGTCGAGTCGCGATCACGTCTCGGAATTCTGAGCCCATTGCGCGGGCCCACCTGGCTCGTGTTCGTTGCTCGCAACTTCATCTCACACGAAGATAAGCCATCCATCACCTTGACTCGTACCCATCGTTGCTCACCTTGCCACCGACCTTGACCGGGCACCGCTGCGCTTGAAGGCGTGAACGGCTGGCCGCGCCCTGCGTGAGTCTGCGCTCTGCTTTGTCGGCGCCCAAGCCAGATTCCGCCCTGCAGGTTCGTTCGCCGCGCTCACCGGAATCCGTTCGGTCCCCCCAACACAGCGCTCCAACTCACCGCTTCCGTCTTGGGAGCGGCCCCGCTTGCTTCCTGGCGCCCCGGTCAATTTGATTGGTTACCTCGGCTCCGATGCCGAGTCTCGGACAACCCGCAACAACTCGACCCTGACGGTCCTCTCGCTCGCGACCAGCCGCACCTGGAAGAATCGCGAGACCGGCGAGCGGCAGTCGCAGACCACCTGGCACCGCTGCGTGGCATTCGGTCGCACGGCGGAGTACGCGGCCTCTCTGAGCAAGGGCGCACACCTCCAGATCATCGGCGAGATCCAGATGCGTGAATTCGTCGCCAGGGACCGCGCGAAGAAGTCCGTCACTGAGATCCGCGTGCAGCGAATTGCCCGGCTCGACAGGGCGGCGAAGCCGGAGACCACCGTGGGGGCCGCCGCATAAGCGGCCTCCATTCCGGCTCAGGAGGATCTTGTCATGATGACTACATCCCATCGTGAAGGTCTCATTCTCGCTCACATGCCCCAGGTCGAACTGCTGGCCGGGCGTTTGCATCGGCGATGCCCGCGACTCGAACTCGACGATCTCATCTCGGCCGGAACCATCGGCCTGATCCAGGCAGTGGACCGCTTTGGCCCCTCGCGAAATCTGAAACTCAAGGCACTCGCCGAGCACCGGATTCGCGGCGCAATGCTGGATTACCTCCGGCAGATCGATCCACTGCCGCGGAATGCTCGGCGATTTCAGAAGCAGCGCGATGCCCTGATGGCGGAGTTCGCCAAGGTCGGAGGGACCCCGACCTGCGAACACCTCGCCCAGGCCCTGGGAGTGTCGATGCGCAGGTTCGTGCGTTTGTCGGTCATGATCACCGCGTCGGAGACCCTCTCAATTGCGGAGTCCCGTGTTTGACGGGACAGGCTGGCCGGCTGAGGCCGGTCTAGTTCCCAAGCAGAAGGGCGCTCCATAGACCGGAGCGCCCCTAAATGTCCAAAGCGGGCTTCCCGCGCGCTCCTGCAAAGCTCCTTTCATCGCACTTGGTGTGGGGGGCGTACCTGCCAAATACCTGCCAAAACCAGGCTCGAATCGCCCAAAAACAGGCGCTCGGTGACGTTGTCTCTTCGATGTGGCTGTTGATTCCAGAGGTGGGGCATGGTGGGCGCGACAGGACTCGAACCTGTGACCTCCTGCGTGTGAAGCAGGCGCTCTAACCAACTGAGCTACGCGCCCGGAGATAGGACAGATATTTAGTTTATCATCCGGCCTCGCAACCACTTCCTTGTTCGCTCCCCGGAACCCGTGTTCTTCATCCTTTGGAAGGGAGGGTCGATGAACGCGGTTTTCATTCGGCAACACAGCCAAATCGCCGATCTTAAAGTGAGCGATGTTCCGGCGCCATCGCCAGCGGATGGCGAGGTGCTGGTGAAGGTTGAGGCCGCCGGGATCAATCCCAGTGATGTTGGCAGCGTGATGGGCCGCTTCGCCCACGCCGTCCTTCCGCGCATTGTGGGGCGCGACTTCGCCGACCGGGTGACCGAGGGCCCGGCGGATCTCATCGGGGAACCGACCAGACCCACGAGGGCAGAGCGTTTCAAGGCTGTGCCGGAGCTTAGAATCACCCTGAACCACGATCCGAACCTGGATGTCGTTGAACAACACAGCGACCAGCAAACGGTCGTGCGAGGCCAGCGTCACAGAGAGTGGAGATGGAGTGTCTGGCCGAAGACTGTCGGCCCACATGAGCTAACCCTCCTGGTCCGTGGCGTCGTTAACGGGAAATCCGTTGAAGATTACGACCCGGAGATCAAAGAGTACGACGCGGGAATCAATCTCAAATACTGGTTCCTGAATGGGCTGTTTTTGAACGGCATCAGCTGGGCCTGGGCCGTAGTGCTCCTCGTGCTCACCAACGCCACAACGATCTTCGTTACCAACAAGGCCAATAAGCGCAAGCACAAACAATCGAGACGGAAATAAACCACACGTCATGCGATTGGATCAGGTAATACCGAGCAGCGTGTAAAGCGGCGCTCTAACCAACTGAGCTACGCGCCCGATTGTCGATGGGTAGCGCCGTGCGGCAACCACGTCGTCGACATGACACGCAACAAGTGACCCGTGGAAGCCTCTCACCGGGTCTAACGCGGTTGCCGCGCTCAGAGGCGGATGCCGAGCCACACCCGGAGAATCATCAGAAGCACGAAAACAACGAGGACCCCCATCACGATACGGGCGGAAAGGGAGAAATTTGGCATGTCGGCTTGACCATACGCCCTTGTCGAGCATCCGAGCCGGCAAATCCTTACGGCTCCACAATATTATTCCGCACGGCGTAGCGCACCAGCTCGCTGATGGAGTGCAGATCCAGCTTGTTCATAATGTTAGTGCGGTGGGTCTCGGCGGTCTTGACGCTGATGTTGAGCGTCGCGGCCACTTCCTTGTTGCTCTTGCCCTCGGCCAGCAACTGCACGATTTCGCGCTCGCGGGCGGTGAGCCGGTTGCGCGGCACCGCGCCGCCGATGGGCCGTTCGGCGCCTTCCAGATAGGCCGCCAGCAACATGTCGGAAACGCGCGGCGAAAAAAATGTCCGGTGCTGCAGCAGCGCTTCGACAGCGGAAACCAGGTCGCGTCCGGCGTCGCTCTTGAGCACGTAGCCGCGCGCGCCGGCATCCAGAACGTCGCGCACCATCTGCTCGGTCTCGTGCATGGTCAGGATGAGGACCTGCGTCTGGGGGCTGGTCTTCACGATATTGCGGGTCGCCTCCAGACCGTTCATCACGGGCATGCCGACGTCGAGAATGGCGAGGCTGGGATGGAGTTCCTGCACCTTTTCCAGGGCCTCGCGGCCGCTGGAAGCCTCGGCCACCACCTCCCAGCCGGCCACCGCCTCGAGCAGAGAGCGCAGCCCGCGCCTTACGATCTCATGGTCGTCCGCGATAACAATCCGCACCCGTGTCACACCAGTCCGCCTCTACAGGCACGATACCAAGTCCTGTAAGGGTCTGGGAATTGGACACATAAACGCCCCGGCCCGTTTCAGGTCTGAGCTATTCTGAGGTCATGCTCGGCATCGACCCGAAGGCCGCCCGCGCGGCGTGGACGGTGTTCCTGGTCGCCCTGCTCATCGCCATTACGTGGGTCATGCGCGGCACCCTGATGGTTTTCGCGGTAGCGCTGTTCCTGGCCTACATGCTGTCGCCGCTGGTGGACTTCGTCGTGCGGTTCACCCGATCCCGGCTGTCGCGAACGCTGGCGCTGGCAGTGGTGTACGTGGTGATCACGTGCCTGCTGGTGCTGCTGGGGGTGACGGTGGGTTCGCGGATTGGGGCCGAGGCATCCAGCCTGGCGGCGCGGTTACCGGGGCTGCTCAACAACCCGGCGTGGACCACGCAGATCCCGCTGCCGCAATGGCTGGAAGGCGAGCGCGGGAACATTGTTGCGTGGCTGCAGCAGGCCGTCGGGAACGGGGGCAGCAACCTGGTGCCTTATCTGAGAGAGGCCGGCGCGCAGTTGTTTTCCGGGGCGAGGTACCTCCTGTACATCGTGCTGGTTCCCATCCTGTCGTTCTTCTTTCTGAAGGACGGGCCGGGGATCATCGTCAACGCGGTGGCGGCCATCGGGGACGGCCGGCGCCGGGAAGTGGTGCAGGACATTCTGGACGATATCAGCCTGCTGCTCGGCCGGTACATCCGCGCGCTGGTGATCCTCGCCATGTGCACGTTTGCCGCGTATTCGCTGTTCCTGGGGATTACCGGCGCGCCTTACACCGTGCTGCTGGCGGGCTTCGCGGCGGCCTGCGAGATGATTCCGGTAATCGGCCCGCTCGGCGCCGGTGTGGTGGTGATCTTCGTGGGCGGGTTCAGCGGGTACGCGCATCTGTGGTGGTTCGTGCTCTTCTGGGTGCTCTACCGCCTGTTCCAGGATTACGTGGTTTCACCGTACCTGATGGGGCACGGCGTGGAGCTGAACCCGCTGCTGGTGCTGTTCGGAGTGCTGGCGGGCGAGCAGATTGCGGGGGTGGCCGGCATGTTTTTCTCCGTTCCGGCGATCGCCACGCTGCGGGTGGTGTTCGTGCGGCTGCAGCGGGCGCAGCGCCACCGACTGGGTTTTCAGCATTCTGTAGAATGAGTGATTAGCGCACAGCGCGGGGCGCGCCCCAAAACGGCGCTGAGAAGCTCGCGGCGCGCTGCGTTGTGCGCGGCTTGAAGAAGAGCGCACAGCCGCTTAGAGAAGAGGAGACCAAACAGCAAGATGCCCATCAGCGGAGCGGGACTTGAAGGCGTTGTCGCCGCCGAATCCGAGATTTGTTACATCGACGGAGAGCTCGGCTACCTGAGTTATCAGGGCTTCAACATTCACGTCCTGGCCGACCACGCCACCTTCGAGGAGGTCATCTGGCTGCTCTGGAACGGGCGGCTGCCGAAGCGCGCCGAGCTGGACATGCTGAAGGCGGCGCTGGTGCATTACCGGCCGATCCCCGCGGAAGTCACGAAGTTTCTGGGCTCGGTTCCCGAAGCTCCGCCCATGGACGTCCTGCGCACGGCGGTCTCCATGCTGGGCCTCTATGATCCGCAGGCGCGCGACAACTCCAACGAAGCGAATCAGGAAAAGGCCCGCAAGCTGATGGCGCAGACGGCGACCATCGTAACCACGTTCGACCGGCTGCGCAACGGGAAAGAAGTAATCGAAGGCGATCCCGAGCTGGGCCTTGCCGCGAATTTCCTGTACACGCTCACTGGCCGCAAGCCGGATGAGGTGATGGAGCGCGCCTTCGACGTCGCTCTGATCCTGCACGCCGATCACGAGCTGAACGCGTCCACGTTTGCCAGCCGGGTGACCGCGGCCACGCTGTCCGATATTTATTCGGCGGCGACGTCGGCGATCGGCGCGCTGAAGGGCCCGCTGCACGGCGGCGCGAACGAAGACGTGATCCGCATGCTGCTGGCCAATGAAGACACGAACATGGCGCTGGACACGATTCGCAACCGGCTTTCGCTGAAGGTGAAAATTCCCGGCTTCGGCCATCGCGTCTACCGCACCGAGGACCCGCGGGCGACGCATCTGCGCGTGCTTTCCGAGGAACTGGGGAAGCGCACAGGACACGAGCGGCTCTACCTGACGTCCAAGGCGATTGAGGAGACGGTGAAGGAGCTGAAGGGGCTGAACGCCAACGTCGATTTCTATTCGGCTTCGGCCTATTACTCGCTGGGCATTCCGATCGACCTGTTCACGCCGATCTTCGCGGTGAGCCGCATGGCGGGCTGGACCGCGCATATTCTGGAGCAGTACCGCAACAACCGGCTCATCCGGCCGCGGGCCGAGTACGTGGGCAAGTCGCTCGACCAGGTCTGGGTGCCGATCGAGGATCGGTAGGGCGCCACACCAGGCGGGCCGGGCGCCCGCCGCAGGCAGGGTGCCTGCCCTACTCCATAGGTGAAACGCTATGTACGAAATATCCTGGTTTCGCTCCAACCTCGACGGCATCGCGCGGCGGCTGGCCGATCGCGGCTATCAGCTCGATGTGGAGGCGTTTCGCGCGCTCGACGTCGAACGGCGCGCGGCGGTCACCGAATCCGAACAACTGAAGGCGCAGCGCAACGCCGCCAGCCAGGAGATCGCGAAGCGGAAGCGCGAGGGCGTGGATACGGCGGAAGCGCAACAGCGCCAGCGCGACATGGCCGAGCGAATGGCCGGCCTGGATGAGCACGTGAAGGAGCTCGATGAGAAATTCCGCGGTCTGCTGGCCGCGGTGCCCAATGTTCCGCACGAATCGGTTCCCGCGGGAGCGGATTCCGCCGCCAACGTGGAAATCCACCGCTGGGGCACGCCGCCGCAGTTCGACTTCGAACCGAAGGCCCACTGGGATCTGGGCCCCGCTCTCGGGATTCTCGACATGGAGCGCGCGGCGAAGATCACCGGCGCGCGGTTCGCGGTCTACTGGGGCATGGGAGCGCGGCTGGAGCGCGCGCTGATCAATTTCATGCTCGACGTGCACACGCGCGAGCACGGCTACACCGAAGTTCTGCCGCCGTTCATGGTGAACTCGGCGAGCCTGTTTGGAACGGGCCAGTTGCCGAAGTTCGCCGAGGATCTGTTCCGCTGCCAGGGCACCGATTTCTGGCTGGTGCCCACCGCGGAAGTTCCGGTGACCAACCTCTTTCGCGATGAGACGCTGGACGCCGACAAGCTGCCCATCCGCCTCACCGCGTACACGCCGTGTTTCCGCAGCGAGGCGGGGTCGTACGGGCGCGATGTGCGCGGCATCATCCGCCAGCATCAGTTCCAGAAGGTGGAACTGGTGAAGTTCACGCGGCCGGATCAGAGTTACGACGAGCTGGAGAAGCTGACCGCGGACGCCGAGGACATTCTGCAGCGGCTGGGCCTGCCTTATCGCAGAGTCGTCCTGAGCACGGGCGACACCGGCTTCTCCTCGGCCAAGACCTACGATCTCGAGGTCTGGCTGCCGGGCCAGAACGACTACAAGGAGATCTCCTCCTGCTCGAACTTCGAAGCGTTCCAGGCGCGGCGCGCGGGCATTCGCATGAAGGCGGCGAAGGGAAAGACCGAGTATGTCCACACGCTCAACGGGAGCGGTCTGGCGGTGGGACGGACATGGCTGGCCATCGTCGAAAACTTCCAGCAGAAGGATGGCAGCGTGGTGATTCCCGAAGCATTGCGTCCTTACGTGGGAGCGGAACGCATCGGACCGCAATCACAAACATTTCCGTGATCCGCCAAAGCGCGGAAATCGTCTGATTTCGATCAACTTGCGGACATCATAGGGGGCTGGGGCATGGCTGAATCCGGGCGGGCCGGGTTTAGACTGGCGCTCCAGGAGGTTCCCGATGCTTCGCGTCGCCAGTCTCATCGCGCTTTGTGCACTGCGGATGTTCGCCTTGCCCGCGCTCACCACCATTCAGGACACCATCTACCAGGCGGACGGCACGCCGATGAACGGCACGGTGATCATCGCGTGGCCCTCGTTTATCGCGTCGGATGGGACGAAGATCGCGGCGCAGACGCTGGTGGTGCCGGTGACGTCCGGCTACTTTCAGGTTTCGCTGGTGCCCACGGCGGGAGCGAGCCCCGCGACGGCATACTCGGTGCGGATCAACAGCGCGGGGATGAATCAGTCCACGGAGCTTTGGAGCGTGCCGGCCAGCGCAACGCCGCTGACGATTGCGAACGTGATGATCGTGCAGACGGGCGGGGTGATTATCGGCTCCAATCCGGTGATCGCGGCGCCCACGGACACCACGTCGATTCCCATCACGGATGTCGTGGGGCTGTCCAACGAACTGGCCGTGCGGCCGATGATGGGCACGACGTTCGCGGATTCGCGGGCGGCGGTGATCGACGCCACCGGGGCGGTCGACGGGGCGGCGGGGAATCTCTCCGATTGCGTGCACGTGGATGGCACGTCGGGGGGCTGTGGCAGCGGCGCGACGAACATCTTCGTGGATGGGGAAGTGCCCTCCGGGGCAATCAACGGCAGCAACGTCCAGTTCACGCTGGCGAACACGCCCGTTGCCTCCAGCAGCGTATCGGCCTGGCGCAATGGACTCTTCCTGCATTTCGGCGTGGACTTCTCGGTTTCCGGAAATACGATTACGTTTCTGGGGACGGCCCCGCAGACGGGCGATGTCGTTCTGGCCTCGTATCGGACGGGCACCTTGAGTGGGGTGACCTTCGTGGACGCGGAGACGCCCTCGGGCACGGCGAACGGGAGCAATGCCACGTTCACGCTGGCGAACACGCCGAACCCCGCCGGCAGCGTCGCGGTCTATCGCAACGGACTGCGAGTGGCCCTCAACATCGACTACACACTGGCCGGGAGCACAATTACGTTCCTGCCGGTGGCGTTGCCGCAGAGCGGCGACACGCTGGTCGCCTCATACCGGCACTGAGGGCGGTTTGGGCCTTGCAGCGTCGGCGAGAGCGGCCTGCACGCGGCTATGCCCGCGGCCATATCCAAAATAGATGGCCATACCGATGATGAGCCAGACGATCAGGCGCAACCACGTACCGCCCGGAAGTGCGGCCATCAGAAGCAGCGAAATCAGGATGCCCAGAATGGGCACCACGGGAACCAGTGGCGTGGTGAAGGCGCGTGGAAGGTCCGGCCGCCGAACCCGCAGCATCCATACACCCGCGCACACGATGACAAACGCCATCAGCGTCCCGATGCTCACCAGTTCACCCAGAATGCCAATGGGGATGACGGAGGCGAAGACGGAGACGAAGATCCCCACGACGATGGACGAGATCCAGGGCGTCCGGAAACGCCGGTGGACGGCGCCCGCCCATTGCGGCAGCAGGCCGTCCCGCGACATGGAGTAGAAGACCCGGGACTGGCCCAGCAGCATGACCAGCATCACGGTGGTGAGGCCCATGATGGTTCCGACGAGAACCAGGTATTCGCCCCAGCGCACGCCAATCCGGGTCATCCCGAAGGCCACCGGAGCGGCCACGTTCAATTCCTTGTAGCTGACGGCTCCGGTCAGCAGGCCGGAAGTGGCGATATAGAGGATGGTGCAAACGAGGAGCGAGCCGAGGATGCCCCACGGCATGTCCTTCTTCGGGTTCTTCGCTTCCTGCGCAGCCGTGGAAACGGCGTCGAATCCGATATAGGCGAAGAAAATGACGCCCGCCGCGCGCGCCACTCCCGACCACCCATACTTCCCGAATTCGCCCGCGTTGGGCGGAACAAAAGGCGTCCAGTTCGCTTTGGCCTCGGCCAGGTGCGCCAGTACATAAACCGCGGCGATCGCGATGAACGTGAGCACGGTGCCCACCTTCACGAACACGATGATGGTGTTCAGCGTGGCCGATTCCTTGATGCCGATCACCAGCACGGTGGTGACGCCGCAGATGCCCAGAAACGCGACGATATTGAACAAGCCGGTGGCGGCCGGCAAATGGCTCACGTCGACGCCAGCCGGCATGGCGCCCAGCGGCTGCCACAAACCCTGAAACAGAACCAGCTTAGTTCCGGGCGTGGCAGTGAGCTCCGGCGGAAGGAAAATGCCCAGCCGCTCCAGCAACTGGACAACGTTCGCGCTCCAGCCGGAGGCAACGGTGGCGGCCCCGAAGGCGTATTCGAGAATGAGATCCCACCCGATGATCCAGGCGAAGATCTCGCCCAGCGTGGCGTAGCCATAGGTGTAGGCGGAGCCGGCAATGGGGATGAGCGACGCGAACTCGGCGTAACAGAGCCCCGCGAAAAAGCACCCGGTTCCGGCCAGGATGAACGACAGTATGATGGCCGGACCCGCGAACTGCGCCGATGCCGATCCGGTGAGTACGAAAATGCCCGCGCCGATGATGGCGCCCACGCCGAGCGCCATCAGGTTCAGACGGCCGAGTGCGCGCTTCAGGGTGTGTTCGCCGGTTTCGCCCACCTCGGACAGAATCGTGTCCAGCGGTTTTCTCGCCAACAGGTCCGCCATAAGTCGTATTTCTCAAGCTACTCGATCAGGGGGGCGGGCGCAACTGAATTGTAAGATTGCGATGGTCGCGGCTCAGCCGCGCCCGTTGAACAGGAGCTGCCAGGTGGTTACCACCAGCGCGTGCATCACCATGGGGGCGCGGATGCCACGGGTTTTCGCGAATGCCGCGCCGTAGAATACACCGGCGACGGCGGCGAGAATGGCGAAGCGCCAGTTGGGGAAGGTCCCGAAGGGCAGATGCAGCGCGCCGAAGACGACGGAGGCGACCGCGATTCCCGCCACGTCGCTGCGCAGGCTGCGCGCAAGAATCTGCTGGAGGAAGCCGCGGACGAAGAACTCCTCGGTCAGAGCGAGCACCCAGAGCACGCCGAGGAAGCGGCCCAGGATCAGCAGGGGCAGACGCCATGAGGGAGTCATCAGCGGATGCCAGTGGGCGATGCGCAGGAAGTACCCGAGCAGGAGGCCGACGGGGACGAAAGCCACGGTGTACAGAAGGCCGATGCGCCATTCGCGCGCGCGCGGAACAAATCCGAATCCGGCATCGAGGCCACGAAGACACAGCACCGCAATGACGCCCGTGTGGATCCAGGCGAGCCGGCCCAGGATCTCCAGCGGCAGATCGTGGGACGGGGCCGGATAAAGGTCGCGGAACACGCGGCTCAGGAACACGGCCGCGATGAGGGCGAGAAACAGCAGATCCACCGGAAGCCGGGGCTTCAGCAGCGCGTAACAGAAGGCAACCGCGGCGGCGAGACCGGCTATCGCGAGCAAGGAAGCCATGTGGAAGGCGCCCAGCGACGTGGCGGCCAGCGTGTAGGGGACGATGGCGGCCGCGGTGAGAAGAAGCGCAAGTACGACGCGCGGCAGCGCGGCCAGACTGGCGCGGACGCCGTCGAATGCGGGCAGAAGGTACAGCGCGATCTCCGCCAGGAACGCGGGCAGCAGCGCGATGACCATTTCCCTCGGGATGCCTTTCTGTTGAGAATAGAGATATGCCGCGACACACGCGGCCGGCCATACGAGAAGAACACAGATGAGATACTCGCTCCATGCGTTCCGGGCTTTCGGCATCGGCTTCATCGTAGCATCCGGGTTTCTCGTTCCCTCTCTGGCCGGCGAGGATCCGCCGCCCAATCTGGCGCGCCGCGTGGCCGCGCACGAAGCGGAGGACGAGAAGGCCCGCAACGATTACACCTGGCGGCAGACGTTCGTGCTGGAGGAACTGAACGACAAGGGTATGCAGACGGGGCGTTACAGCGAAGTCCGCGACATTCTGTTTTCTCCCGACGGACAGCGCGTGGAACAGATGGCGGGCAAGGCGACCGATACCCTGACCCACATCAAGCTGACCGACGAGGATTTTCAGGACCTGCGCGAGGTGCAGCCGCTGCTGCTCACCACCGAGCGTTTCTTCATGTACGAGACGCAATTCAAGGGAGAGGAGACGGCGGAAGGCGTCGAATGCTGGGTGCTGTCGGTCAGGCCGCGGCAGATTCTCGCGGGCCAGCGCTTATTCGACGGGTTGATCTGGGTGTCGAAGGCCGACGAGGCGATCGTGAAAGCCGAAGGCGAGGCAGTTCCGCAGATACACGGCCTGAAGCACGAGAACCTGTTCCCGCACTTCACGACGATCCGGCGGAAGGTGGACGGCCACTGGTTCCCGGTGAGCACCCAGGGCGACGACACGCTGGCATTCCGCAACGGACTGCAGCGCGAGCGCATCAGCGTGCGCTACGAGAACTACCAGCGGTTCAGCACGGAGACGACGATTCGGTTTGCGCAGTGAGGGATGCGGGGCAGGATTGTATCCTGGGTGCCCTCCGGGCCGGGGTTTTCAACCCGCCGTCGGTGGCCGATTGCCAATCGGCCGCAGGTTAAAAACTGCTCCACAAGAGCGGGAACTTCCTACTTCGCTGTAGCGGGCTGAATCTGCGGCGCCGCGGGCGGAGTGCTGGGGGCCATGGCGGCGGCGTTCGTATCGTAGAGATCGATGATCTGCTTGGTAATGTCGATCGTATTCGACGCGAAGATCACCGGGCTCTGCTGCCCACTGACGTCGATCACCAGCGAGTAGCCGTTGTCCCGGGCGTACTTGTTGATGACCACGCCCAGCTTCTGGCCGATCTCCTGAATGTACCGGCTCTGGTCCTGCTCGAGATCCGCCTGATCGTCTTCCATGTCGCGATTGAGCGTCTTGGTCTTCTGATCGATGTTCTTGTAGATCTCGTTCTTGGCCGCGTCGCTCAGGGTGTTCTGACCCTTCTGGAGCTGCTCGCGGAGCTGGTTGATCTCCGCCTGCTGGGCGTCCACCGCTTTGCGTTTGGGACCGTACTTGCCATCCAGATCGGCGGCGGCTTTCTGGCCGTCCCTGGTACCCACGATGGCCGCCTGCATGTTGATCACGGCAATTTTGGCGGGCTGCGCCGCGGGCGTTTGCGCGGGGGCGCCGGCGGCTGCCAGCAGAGCCGCGGCCAGCGTTCCAATGACCTTCTTCATCTCAATCCAACTCCTTACGTTGTAACGTCCATTCTACGAGATCGGCAGGCGCCGCGCAGCATTCCGGCCACTATTTTGCGCCGGCGGGCGCGAGAGCGGCAGCCCCTGGCGCGGGCGCGCCGGGCGCCATCGCCGCGGCATTCGTATCGTAGAGGTCGACGATCTGTTTGGTGATGTCTATCGTGTTCGAAGCGAAGAGCACCGGGCTTTGCTGGCCGCTGACATCGATCACCAGCGCATAACCGTTATCCTTCGCGAACTTGTTGACGACCACCGACATCTTCTGGCTGATGTCCTGAACGTAGCGGCCCTGATCCTGCTCCAGCTCCGCCCGGTCGTCCTCCATGTCCCGGTTGAGGGCTTTGGTTTTCTGATCGATCTTCGCGTAGAGATCGTTCTTCGCCGCGTCGCCCAGCGTGTTCTGGCCCTTCTGAAGCTGGTCTTTCAGGCTGTCGATTTCGGCCTGTTTCGTCTGCACCTCCTTTTGTTTGGGGCCGTACTTGGCGTTTAGTTCCGCGCTGGCTTTCTGGCCGTCTTTTGTGCCGCCCATCGCGGCCTGCATGTTGATCACGGCAATTTTGCCGGGCTGCGTCTGCGCCGGGAGGCCGGCCGCCGCGAACAGGGCCAGACCCAGCGTTGCCATTACTTTGTTCATCGCTAATCGAACTCCTCTGGAACTCATGACCTTCAGAACGTGCGCCCAATCGTGAAGCGGAACGTGTTGGGGCGCTCGGAGTAGGGAATGGGCGTTCCATACAAGGCGATGGCCCCGTTGTAGGTGGCGTCATTGGGGAACATGGAGCGGTCCACCGCGAGAGGCGGCGCCACGGTCGTTTCCACTCTCATCGGGTTGTATGCCCAATAGACCCGGAAAGGCGCGTTCACCACCGGCATCAGCACCTGCAACTCAAGACCCGTGGACATACGAGGCACCTGCGTGCCGGGCACGATATAACCCAGCGGTCCATAACCGGCCTGCGGGAACTCCGAGTTCAACTGCGTCAAGCGGTCGGGATTCAGCCTGAGCTGGTTGGCGAAGGAAAGCTTATCGACGCCGGTATCGACGAACGGCGCCAGAGCCACCGGGCCGAAAATCTTGATCCGGTACTCGAGGTTCACAACGCCCACGGTGTCGCCGCCGGGCAGAACCAGGCGGTACGCCGGGATGGTCTGCTCAACATCATTGAAGGTAATCGACCCATCGGAGTTAACTACACGCTGGACGCGCTGGGTCCCATTCGCGTTCAGCACGGGCACCTGTTCATCCGACGGGATGAAGGCGATGGGGCTGATGGTGAAAAAGTCGAATCCGCGAATGTCGTTCTCGCCGCCGATGTAGTAACGCGCGAATGGCGGAGCCACCTTGCCGCCGTACCCGGTGAGCACCTTGCCGAGGAAATGAACGCCGATGACGTGCCCATTCTTCAGCCCTTTGTGGAAGTACTTCATATCGAGCTGCGGCTCCAGCGTGTTGACGTTGCCGCCCAGCGCGTCGCTGGCGAAGCCGAGGCTGAAGAACAGGGATTTTCCGCCGGTCGGTTCAATGGGGTGGTTGACCGTGTTGTAGCTGTACGACGGCGTGATTTTGCTGGTGCGGATGCCAGAGAGCGAATTCGGACCGCCCACGCCCTCGAAGTCGAGGAAGTCGAAATAGGTAGTGGCCGCCGTGGTGATGGTCTTGATGTTGGAGATATCGTAGCCGTACGCCAAGCCGACGCGGGAGAAGCTGCGCTTCAACTGATACGACATGAACGTCGTGAAACCGTAACCGTTGGAGACGTAGTTGAGCAGGTTGTTCGCGCCGAGCTGGTTGTACAGCGGGGTGAGATTCTCCCCGCTGAGGATGGAGGCTTCCTGGGCCTGGTTGAAGTTGAAGCGCGTCAGATAGACGGTGAAGCCGCTCTGAATCGCCCGGCCAAACAGGTACGGCTCGGTGAAGCCGAACTGCACGGTGCGCTGGATGGTGCCGAGCTGGGAGCTGAGGCTCAGCGTCTCGCCCAGTCCGAGGAAGTTGTTGGTGGAGTACGACGCGCCGATGAATGTGCCGGCGATGCCCGAAACTCCGCCGTTCAACTGAATGGAGTTCTTGCCGCGCTCCTTCACTTTCAGCGTGATGTCGATGGTGTCGGTTTTGGTGTCGCGCTTCAGGTCGGCGGCCTGGTCTTCCTTGAGCGGCTCGAAATAACCGAGCTGATTGAGGCGCAGGATGCTCAGATCCCAGAGGCGCTGGTTGAACAGGTCGCCTTCGTCGATCAGCAACTCGCGGCGGATGACGCGGTCGCGCGTGGTGGTGTTGCCGGAAAAATCGATGCGCCGGACGAAGAACTGCTTCCCTTCGTCCACGGCGAGATTGAGGTCCACGCGGTTGGTGCCGGGGATCGGCTCGGGATCGGGCTCCACGACGAAATCGATGTAGCCGAACTCGCCATACAGCTTGCGCATGTTTTCGACGCCCTTACGGAGCTTCGCGGTGGAGAAGACGTCGCCTTCGGACATCTGGAACAGCGGCCGCATCAGCGTCTGCGGCGTGCGGAAAAGCTTCACGCCGCTGAAAGTGAACTTGCCGAGGTAATACTTCTGGTTCTCCGACACGTTCACCGTGATGTCCGCTTTCTTGCCGATTTTCTTTCTGTAGTAGAAGGGCAGACGATACGGGGTAGGCGGGACATCGTGAATGGTGGAGGAGGCGCTTTCGGCGCGAGCTTTGAAGTAGCCGTGTTCCTGATAGAACACGCGGACGCGGTCCTGGTCTTCATCGAGTTTCGCCGGGTCGAAGGTGCGCGCAAAGATGTTCTCGAAGAGGATGGAGTACGGAATGCCGATCGGGTGCAGGTTCTTCATCGCGCGAATCACCTGCCGGTCGTTGAAAACCGTGTTTCCCTGGATGTTGATCTTGCCGACCTTGACGGTAGGCCCTTCGTCCACTTTGAAGATGATGTTCAGCGACGACGGCGGAACGGGGTGGAGTTCAGGCGTCACGGTCGCGTACTGTTTGCCGCGCTCGGAGAGCAGTTCGAGCAGTGCGTTACGGGCCTTCTGCACCTTGCTCTGGTCGTACTGTTGTTCGACGGTGAGGCCGACCTTGCGCTCCTTATAGCGGTCGAGAATGTCGGAGACGCTGACCGATTTGTTGCCCTCATAGGTGATGGAGCGAATCACCGGGCGCTCCTGAACGACGAAGCGAATAATCCAGCCGTTCTTGCCGGGCTCGCGTTCCAGCCGGAGGTCGTCCAGCCGGCCGGTGTTCCAGAGCGTCATGAAGTCGCGATGGAGGGCTTCCTCGTCGATCTTGTCTCCCGGTTTACTGAAGATCAGCGCGCGCAGCGTGGCCTGCGGAACCCGGCGTGTGCCGCGGAATTCGATGGCTTCAATGACATCGGGTACGCCCGCTGCCTGGGGATTCTCGGGAGGCGGCTGGATGCCGTGGGCCGGTGGGGGCGGGGGCGTTTCGGGCGCCTTCTCCTCGGGGACGGTTTCGAAGGGGTTCTGGCTCGGCTGCTGCGCGGGTTTCTGGCCGCCCTGCTGCGACGGCTGAGTTTGCGCGGCAGGCTGCTGGCCTGCCGGGGGCTGCGAGGTCGTCTGCTGCGCGATCGCGACCGGCATCGCGAGAACGCATAGCATCGCTGCAAGCAGGCGCCGCGGCCTGAAGAACATCATCTACACTGATTCCTTTCCACCCCGGGATCTTCCGCGACGCCCCACACAAGCGCGCCGCAGCAACCGCTGTTGCGCATCCGCCCGGCCTGCGCCGCCGCGTCCTGCGCGCTCACGTCGGGACGTCTCATATCACCCCTCCGCTGCGCAGCACAAGTTCGCGACAGTCTGGGTGAAGTTCCTATTCTAGCCGACTCGGGGGGCCGAGGTGGTGGAGTTTGCGGATCTGTAGCCGGCCCGGCACAGGCGTGCCACCGGGTCCTCATTGCAGCTACAGGGATAACGCGGGCACGTGGCCGTGAAGTTGTTGGGCGGATTGCAATTCCGTAGGCGGTGCGATTCTCCACCTCACCCCCAGTGCACGCCGCGGACCTCGTGCCGGGCCGCTTTCCGCTAAACGCCGGCACGACGGAGCGGACCGCCGGCTTTATTCGGCTCGCACTGTGGGCGGCTTCGCCCTGTGCCGGTTCTTTCCGCTAAACGCCGGCACGACGGAGCGGACCGCCGGCTTTATTGGGGCTCGCACTGTGGGCGGCTCCGCCCTGTGCCGGCTATTGGTCGAGATGGAAGCTGGCCACGAACGCGCTGCGCTTCCCTGGGCTGCTCCACACGGTCCCCAGACCGGGACCCATGTACATCTGGGCGACGGTGTACGCGGGCATGGCGTGATCCACCGGTGTCAGCGGCTGGTACCACACCGCTTCGTTGTGGCAGATCTGATCGCGATCGTTCAGCGGGCGCGTCTCCAGTCTGGCCAGATCTCCGGCCACCATGGTGGCCTTCATGGTGTGGATGCTGTCATCGGCGAGCGCGAACCGGATGGGCTGATACTCGACGCGCACGACATCGGCGAGCAGTTTGCCGCCCATTTGCTGCGCGAAATGCCGGAGGGCGAGGCGCTGTTCGGGGTTCGCATGATCGTCCACGATCAACACAGCCTGGGCCGGGTACGGGTTCTCGTTGGGATCGCCGAGCGTGCCGCTGGCGTGGACCACGCCCATCACCGACAAACCATCGAGGTTGACGCCCTGCCAGACGCCCTGATCGATTTTCCAGCCCATCACCGCGAGGTCGCCGGTGACGCCGGTTTCGGCATTCGCGAAGCAGGGGCCGGTGTAGACGTCGGCGGTGCGGGCCTCGACGTACTCACCATGGATCTGAGTGGACGGAATGCTGGCCGCGCCGAGAGCGACGGCAGCGAGAAACGGGATCGCAGCTTGAAACATCGACCGCATGGTTTCAGGCTAGCACGATATGGGACAGGTTTGGTCGGATATGCGCTGAAACCCGATGATGGCTTCACACTCGCAGGGCCGTGGCCGGGTCGATGCGGCTGGCGCGGTGGGCGGGAATGAAGCTGGCGGCGAGGGCGATGAGCAGGAAGCACAGCGCCACGGCGGCGAACGTTGCCGGGTCGGTGGCGCTGACGTGGAACAGCAGGGCGCTCATTACGCGCGTCGCGGCAAATGCTCCGGCGAGGCCGGCGGCGATGCCCGCCAGCGCGAGACCCAGTCCCTGGCCGAGAATCAGGCGCAGGATGTCGCTCTGCTGCGCGCCCAGCGCGCGGCGGATTCCCATCTCGCGCGTGCGCTCGGAAACGGACCAGGCGATCACGCCGTAGATGCCGACCAAAGCCAGCACCAGCGCGACCCCGGCGAACGATCCCAGCAGAGTGGCCAGCAAACGCCGCTGCCCGGTTTGCGCGTCCACCAGGTCGTCCATGGTCTGGATATCGTTGACCGCCTGATCGGGGTCCACCGCGCGCACGCGCTCGCGGATCGCCCGGCTGAGCGAAAGCGGATCGCCGGAGGTGCGGATGGCCAGCATTCCGAACGGCTGCGGGGCCTGATTGATGGAGACGTACACGCCGTCGGGCCATGTTGGATCCTCGAGAGTCTGGCGAGTGTCGGCGGCGATTCCGACGATCTGGGCGGGTTTGGGGTTGACGATTCCCACGAAGATTCGCTGGCCGATCGGGTCGATTCCGCCGGGATAGGCCGGCCAGAACCGGCGCGCGAATCTCTCGTCGACGATGGCAACGCGCTGCGAATCCCGGGTGTCATGGTCCGTAAAATCGCGGCCGCGGCGCAGGGGGATTCCGAGAGTGCGGAAATATCCGGGCATCACCGGCTGATATCTCGCGATGGGCCGCTCATTCAGTTTCCGCGGGGGCTTCGAGGCGTCCTGAATCGGTATTCCGGCGTAAGGGCCCATGGGCAGCGTCATTGCCACGGTGGCATCGCGCACGCCGGCGAGGGTGTCGATTTGCCGGAGCAGTTCCTGAAAGAACAAATCCTGTTTGACCGGCGTGTCGTAGCGCGAGGGCGGCAGCGAGACGCTCATGGTGAGCAGATGGTTCGGGTTGAAGCCGAGGTCGAGGCCGCGCAGGTGCGCGATGCTCTCCATCAGAAGCGCCACGCCGATGAGCAGGACCATCGAGAACGCAATCTGGCCGACCGACAACAGGCCGCGGAGATTCAGATGAGGAAGAATCGTCCGGCTGCCGGCTGAGCCCGCGCCTTCACCGGGGGCGCGGAGCACGCTCATGAGGTCGGTGCGGGAGGCGCCGAGCGATGGGGCAAGGCCGAACAGAACACCGGTGGCAATCGAAAGCGCCGCGGCGAATGCGAGAACAGTCCAGTCGAGGTGGACCTCGGCGGCGCGCGGCAAATCGAACGAGGTCAGCCCGGCGAGCGTCCGCACGCCAAAACCTGCCAGCATGACGCCGAGGGCACCGCTGGCCAGCGCGAGCAGAGCGCTCTCGACGAGCATCTGACCGATGAGACGAGAGCGGCCCGCGCCGAGCGCCGAGCGGACGGCGAATTCCCGCGAGCGGGAGGCCGCGCGCGCCAGCAGAAGTCCGGCGACATTCGCGCAGGCAATCAGCAGCAGCAGACCCACCGCGTCAAAAAGCATCCAGAGCATGGAGCGCACGTCGCGGACCAGCGCGTCCTTCATAGGCGTCACCTCCACCGGGGTTTTCGACTTCGCGTCCAGCATGCCCGGGTGGGCAGTCGCGTACTCATGGTGAATTACCCTCATCTCCGCGTCGGCCTGGGCGAGCGTTGCGCCGGGCTTCAGGCGGCCGAAGACGGTCAGAAACGGCGTGAGCGCGCGCATTCGCGGCGGCATCTGCGAGATGTCCGAGGGGTCGGTCATCCAGACGTCCAGACCGGGAAAGGGGAAACGAAAATGCGGCGGAAGAACGCCGACGATGGTACAGGGCGTCGCCCCAGGGGCGGCGCTCTTACCGATAATGTGCGGATCGGCGGCAAACCGGCGCTGCCACAGCTCGTAGCTGATCAGCGCGACGGGCGTGCCGGCGGCGGAGTCCTCGCGCGGGAGGAAGTCGCGTCCGAGCATCGGAGCAACATCGAGAATCCTCAGGAAACCGGCGGAAACGTGGACGGCTTTGACGATCTCCGGTTCGCCCACGCCAGTGAGCGCAATGTCTTCCGCGCTGGTGAAAGCAGCCAAACCCGCGTAGGAACGAGCGGCCGCGCGCATTTCCGCGAATCGCGTCGGCGTTGCGCCGCCCATGATGTGAACCAGCCGGTCGGGCTCGGGATAATCGAGCGGCTTCAGCAGGACGCCGCGAATCACGGTGAAGATGGCCGTGTTTCCGCCGATGGCCAGCGCCAGAGTGAATACGGCGGTGGCGGTGAACACGGGGCTGCGGCGCAGAATGCGCAGAGTGTGCCCGGCATCCTGGCGAATGGCCGACAAAGTCATGGAACGGCCTCCTCGATGAAGGCTAGTGTAGCCCGGAAACCGGTGATGTACCACTCAACTCTGGATTTCCGTCAGCTAACGCGGTTAGTCAGAGTACCGATGGGAGGGATGGTGATGTCTATCTCGTCGCCGTGCTGCAGCGCGAAGGAATCGGGCGGGACGATGCCCGTGCCGGTGAGCAGAAAGCAGCCGTGGGGGAACGAGTTGTGGCGGAAAAGGTAGTGCACCAGCGACGCCGGGTCTCGTTTCAGCGAGGCCAGCGTGGTTGAGCCGGTGAAAGCGGGCTCCCCGGCGCGACGGATCTCGATGACGATTTTGGTGGCCGGTGGCAGAGGTTCGCTCGACACGAGAATGCACGGGCCGAGGGCGCAACTGCGATCGTAGACCTTGGCCTGCGGCAGATACAACGGATTCTCTCCCTCGATGTCGCGCGAGCTCATGTCGTTGCCGATGGTGTAGCCGGTGATCTTCCCGGTGGGAGTGACCAGCAGCGTAAGCTCGGGCTCGGGCACGGACCATTTCGAATCCGCGCGGATGACGACGGTCTCGCTCGGCCCGGCTACGCGGTGCGGCGTGGCCTTGAAGAACAGCTCGGGACGTGCGGCGTCGTACACGCGGTCGTAGAAATCGCCTCCGCCCGCGGCTTTGGCCTCCTCCATGCGCGCTTCACGGCTGCGGCGATAGGTGACGCCGGCGGCCCAGACTTCCTGGCTGCCGATGGGGGCCAGCGGCTTTCCGCCGAGAACGGCCGCGCTGCCCTTGAGCTTTCCGATACTCGCGCGAAGGTGATCGAGGAGATCGTCGCGGGTGATCAGGTCGTCCCAGTTGGCGTCATCGAGCGTGTAACTCAGTCCTTCGTGCTCGACAACGGGGGCGGCGGTAGTACGGTACAGCTTCATGCGACCTCCGAGAGCAAACGCTGCAACCGTTCGACGAAGCTCTCGCCCGATTCGGTCCAGAGCTGCCGGCGCGCGTTCAGCTTGTCATCGAGATCGTGCACGAACTTCAGCAGACTGCGTATGTTCGATTGCGCCATAGTCAGGGCGCTGGGAACGCCATCGAGCGGCAGGAAGTTCGCGTCCACGCCGAAATCGACGCGCAGGTTTTCGCCAGGATCGTGCTCGAATTCCGGACCGTAGCAGAACAACGAAACCCGCGACGGTTGCAGCGACCAGTCTCTTTCGAACTGCCACAGGTCCCAGGAGGTGTCGAACTGATAGCAGCAATCGGCGTGCGGAAACTCCTTCGCCGCGGTCACGACATCCTCGACGGCGAAGCCAGGGGCGAACGCTTCTTCAAACAGCGGCGGCTCGGCGTCAGTAATCGGCGTGATGCGCAACGTGGATGGGTTGCGATTGAGGCGCGACACGGGGAACAAGCGCAGAGCCTTCTCGAAGGCCCGCAGCATGTTGTGCTCGGCGAAGCCGTCAATCCAGTAGGAGAGATAGAGCAGATCCGCCATAGGGGTCTGCTAACATCTTAGCTTCTGAAGGATTCGCCACTTCTTCCGATTTTTCTGATCGTTGCGGTTGACGTTCTCGGACTCACCATCATTCTTCCGCTGCTGCCGTTTTATGCCGAGCATTTCGGCGCCTCGCCGGCCGTGGTGGGAATGCTCGTCTCCACCTACGCGCTCTGCCAGCTTTTCTCGGGACCCATGCTGGGCCGCCTGTCCGATCACATGGGCCGGCGGCCGCTGCTGCTGGTCAGCCAGGTGGGAACGTTCATCGGATTTCTGATTCTGGCGAACGCGTGGTCGTTGTGGGTGGTGTTTCTGTCGCGGATCATCGACGGGGCCACCGCCGGGAATCTTTCGCTGGCGCAGGCTTACATCTCCGACGTGACGACTCCGGACAAGCGCGCGAAATCGTTCGCGATTATCGGCATTGCCTTCGGTCTGGGGTTTCTGGTGGGGCCGGCGATTTCGGGATACCTGGTGCAATACGGTTATCCCGTGCCCATTTACGTGGCCGCCGGGCTGTCCTTCACCAGCATCCTGTGCACGTACTTCCTGCTGGTGGAGAAGAAGGCCGAACATGAGGCCGCCGCGCCGCGTCCCTTCGCGATTCTCGACTGGGGCAATTACGTTCGGTTCTTCCGCGAGCCAGGACTGGGCTCTTTGCTTTGGCAGTTTTTCGCGTTCACCGTGGGGTTCTCGGGATTCATGTCGGGCTTCGCGCTGTTCGCTGAGCGCCGATACACGTGGCACGGCCATCCATTCGGCACGCACGAGGTCGGTTACGTGTATGCGTCGCTGGGGTTCCTGGGAATCCTCTTTCAGGGGGGCGCCGTAGGACGTCTGGTGCACCTGCTGGGGGAACGGCGGCTGGCGCGCATCGCATGGGTCGCGGCGATGGTCGGCTATGCCTGGGTGGGGCTCACGTGGACCATTCCCTGGCTGCTGGCGGCCGCTGCGGTTCAGGGGTTCGGGACCGGTTCGCTGCGACCGGTGCTGACGAGTCTGATCACGCAAAAGGCGGGGCGTTCCGAGACCGGCGCGGTACTGGGGCTGACGCAATCGCTCAACTCGATTTCGCAGATTGTCGCGCCGTTCATTGCCGGCCTGCTGATTCAGAAAGGGCTGCTGGTGGCGTGGGCGATGTTCCCGGCGGCGGCGGCGCTGGCGGGGTTGTTGCTGTGATGAGCAGTCAGGCCGTCTGACCGCGGAGTTCGACGACGTAGTACCGGCACGGTGTCGTGCCCGCGTTGCGCACGCTGTGCATTTGATTCGAAGCGAGCCAGATGGCCGAGCCGGGCTCGACGTTCTCCAGCCGGCCGGCGAGATCGGCCTCAAGCGTGCCTTCGATCAGGATAATGATTTCCTCCTGAGGGTGCGCGTGCGGCGCGTGGGTCCGCACTTCCGGTCCGAGCATTGTCTCGTGCATTTCGACAGTAAAGCCCTGGTGTGTGTTACCGAGGAACAGTTCGCGGCCTTTCTTTTCGTCGTTGCCCTCCCAGGGGATCTGCCGGTCGTGGTAGACCTTCGTCGTTGACAGCACCGGCGGCGTCTCTTCCTGCGCGCCGGCGCGGGCTGCGGCCAGCAGTGGAAACAGGAAGCTGAGGTCTCTTCGGGAGCAGTTCATGGTGGGGCTCCTACCGGCTGAGTTCGCGAAATTCATCCGCGTTAACGCCCAGTTGCCGGAGAATCTTCCAGTATAGTGGCGGGCCAATCTCACGGCCGCCGTGGATTGGAATCGTGGCGGCACGGCCGTCGGGGCGAAGCCATCGCTCGTGGCTTCCCTCATGCCGCCCTGCGAAAGCCCAAACGCGCGGCGGCACGTTGGAATTCCGCGGCGCGAGCGCTAGGCATTCACGACTTCGGTTGTGTCCGCGGGTAGCGGGATCCCTTGATCGCGATACTCAGCAGCGATCATGTCGAACACCCGCGCCAACTCGGAGGCAGTGTCTTCGCGCGTGGGCCTCTCACTGCGGAGATATCTCAGTTCCGGCCCCAGCGCTGAGCTTCCCATCCAGCCGCCTGGGCTGCAGGTGCTCACCCACAGATTGTCTGGGGGCCCGTAGGCGTACACAAGATACGGGAGGTTCGGCTCAAACATACGCCCGCTACAATCCACGGTGGCGACCCCGGTGTCGATCCGAATTTCGCCGTCAGGATTGCCCTTGTAGGCTCTTTGTACGCGGAAGGTCACAACCAGGTGCGGCCCATGAACCCGGTCGAAGCCGCGCTCGCCGCTCCAGAAATCGGCTGAAATCGCCTGGCCCGGCTTGGCGCTCAGAACATGCCACGCCAGCGTGATGGACGTGGGAGTGCCTTCGAAAACAACGCTCGCGGCATCGGCCTTGAACCTGGCCAGATCCCGGAGGTTTTTCACGGGAAATCCGTAACCGCCGCAGGAACAAGCGAGGACACCTGGGACCAGGGCCGCGATGAAAAGGAATCGAGCGATCGTTCTTAGCGACATCGCCTTTACAAAATGGTTTGACACCGTGCTTCGCACGTGGGTTCCCTGGCCTCCCGCGCTCGGTTTGCTGGCACCGAATTAAGGTCGATTGAAGGGACCTTTCTGATCCCGCTTGGCGTATACTCCGGAAGAGCGTTCTATGAGCCTGAAAGATTTCATTCACAAGCAATTCATCGAGGTCATGAGCTGGGAGGAGCCGGAGGACGGCATCCTCTCCTGGCGGTTCCCCATGCAGGACATGGAGATCATGAACGGGGCGAAGCTCACCGTGCGCGATTCGCAGATGGCGCTGTTCGTGAACGAGGGCCGGATCGCCGACCAGTTCGGGCCGGGCCTCTACACGCTGAATACGCAGAACCTGCCGATCCTCACCGACCTGATGAACTGGGACAAGATGTTCAAGTCGCCGTTCCGGAGCGACGTGTACTTCCTGTCCACGCGGCTGCAGACCGACCAGCGCTGGGGCACGGCCACGCCGATTACAATCCGCGATAAGGATTTCGGGATGGTGCGGCTGCGCGGCTACGGCATCTATTCGTGGCACGTGGCCGACCCAAAGGTGTTCTACGCGAAGGTCAGCGGCACCCGCGACACGTATCGTGTGCCCGACATCGAGGGGCAGCTCCGCAACACCATCATCGGGCTGATGACCAACGCCTTCGCGCAGAGCACCGTGCCGTTCCTCGACATGGCCGCAAATCAGGTGGCCCTTGCCGGGAAGATCGCGGAACAGGCGAAGCCGGTGTTCGCGGATCTCGGGCTGGAGCTGTCGTCGTTTGTGGTGGAGAATCTCTCGCTGCCCGATGAGCTGCAGGCGCTGCTGGACAAGCGGATCGGTATGAACATGGTGGGCGATATGAGCCGGTTCACGCAGTTCGAAGTGGCGCAGTCGATGCCCATTGCCGCGGCGAACGAAGGCGGGGGCGCGGCCGGGGTAGGTGTCGGACTGGGGGCGGGCATGGCCATGGCGCAGAGCATGATGACGGCCATGAAACCTCCGGCGCCCGGTGGAGGCTCGGCAGGAACGGAAACTCCCGCACCGGGCGGCCCGGCTCCCGCGGCACCGGCCGCGGGCGCCGACCTGAAGTTCTGCCTCGATTGCGGCAAAGGCATCCCCAAGCGGGCGAAATTTTGTCCCGAGTGCGGCGCCCAACAGGCCTGAAGATCGCATAAGATAGCTCCAATGGCCCAACGTGGCGTGGAGTGGTTAATTGAAGCCCATGGTTGCGACGCCGGACGGCTGGCCTGCCGGGCCACGCTGGAATCGCTGTTCGATGCGCTGACCGGCGCGCTCAATCTGCACCCGCTGCAAAAGACGCGCTGGCATCAGTTCCCGGTGACGGGCGGGATTACGGGGGTGAGCCTGCTTTCGGAATCCCATATGACCTGCCACACGTTTCCCGAATACGGTTCCGCCTGCGTGAACGTGTTCTGCTGCCGGGAACGGCCGGATGTGGATTTTGCGGGATTGCTGGCGCGAGAACTGAAAGCGGCGCGCGTGGATGTGCGGCGCGTGGAACGGTCCTGGCAGCCATGAGCCAGCCGGCGGCGCAATGCCCGTCGTGCGGGGCCCCGGTGTCGTTTCGCTGGTCGGGGTCGGTGCAAACGGTGTGCGAGTTCTGCAAGTCGATCCTGGTGCGCACCGACGTGGATCTGGCGAAAGTGGGCACCGTGGCCGATCTGCCCCCGGACAGCTCCCCGATACAGATCGGGACGGAAGGTGTGGTGGACAACAAGGCGTTCACAGTGCTGGGGCGGATTCTGTACGAATACGAATTCGGGGGCTGGAACGAGTGGCACGTGGTGTACAACGATGGCGCCAGCGGGTGGCTTTCGGACGCGCAGCTCGAATACGACGTTTCGTGGCAGGTGCAGCCGCCGCCTCCGGCGAACATGTTGCCTCAGAATCCGCAGCGCGAGCAGCAGTTCTCGTGGGGCGGCCGCGTTTATCAGGTGACATCCATCACGACGGCGCATTACAAGGGTGTTCAGGGCGAATTGCCGTTCCAGTACTGGGACAAGGCCGACTGCATTTTCGCCGACCTGCGTTCGCATGACGAGCAGTTCGGCACCATCGATTACACGGAGAATCCGCCGCTGCTGTATCTGGGACGCGCGATCGGGTTCGACGAGCTGCGCCTGAAGAACGTGCGCGAGTTCGAGGGGTGGAAGCGATGAGCAGCGCGGCGGTGACTCCTCCCGTGGTGCAGGTGAAATCGCTGCACTGCCCTGGTTGCGGCGGGCCGGTGGCGTTGCGGGGATTCGGGCACACGCTGTCGGTGGTTTGCCCGCAGTGCCATGCGGTGCTGGACGTTTCCGACCCGCTGGTGAAGATCCTGCAACGGGCGCAGCAGGCGCAGGAACAGGTCCAGCCGAAGATTCCGCTGGGCACGCGCGGGACGATCGACAACGTCGTTTGGGAAGTCATCGGGTTTCAGGTTCGGCAGATTGAAGTGGCCGGCGTGCCGTATTCGTGGGACGAGTATTTGCTGTTCAATCCGTACCATGGATTCCGGTATCTCTCCGAGTATCAGGGTCACTGGAACGTGATTCGCACGCTGCCGCTGGTACCGGAACAGGTGCCCAGCATCAGGCCGCGGCTGCGGGTGAAAGGCGAGATCTTCCGCCATTTTCAGCACTGCGAAGCCACCACCGTATTCGTGCTCGGCGAATTTCCCTGGCGCGCGCGCAAGGGCGAAACGGCGACAGTGGACGATTTCATTGCGCCGCCGCGAATGATCTCGGGCGAGCGGATGGACGGGGAGGTGGTGTGGTCGCTGGGCGAGTACTGGACCGGCGCGCAGATCTGGAAGGCATTTCAACTTCAGGGCAGGGCGCCGGCGGCAGTCGGCGTCTACGAGAACCAGCCATCGCCACACCACGTCCGCGCCGGGGCAATGTGGAAGGCGTTCCTTTGGATGCTGGTGGCGCTCGCGGCGCTGATGTTCTATTTCACTGTGTCGGCGCGGCGCGAGGAAGTGTATAACCAGCACTACACATTTTCGACCGGCACGGGTGGGGAACCTTCGTTCGTAACTCCGGTATTCGAGCTGAAGGGCCGGCCCTCGAACGTCCAGTTAGCGATTCATACGGATCTGGATAATAACTGGGCTTACTTCGATCTGGCTTTAATCAATCAGGACACCGGCCGCGCGTGGGACTTCGGCCGCGAAGTCAGTTACTACCACGGCGTGGAGGACGGCGAAAGCTGGACCGAGGGAAGCGCGTCCGATTCCGTGAGCATACCAGCGGTGCCGTCCGGCCATTACTATCTACGCATCGAGCCGGAGATGGATACGAAGCAGCCTTCGTCAATGAGTTACGATGTAACGCTTCGACGCGATGTGCCGACTTATCTGTTTTTCCTGTTTGCGTTTGTGCTGTTGTTGATTCCGCCCATCGTTTCGACGATGCGGATTGGGGCGTTCGAAACCGCGCGCTGGCGCGAAAGCGATTACGCGCCGTCATGAAGAGGTGACGAGTGAATATCAGTCCTTTGTTTCTGGCCTGGGGCGTGGTTGTGCTGGGCTTGACCGGCGCTGCGGAGTATAACGGCTGGAGCCTCGCGCGGATCAATCAGGTGGAAAACGTCCCCAAAACCGTGCGCGACAACCCCGGCGCGTATCGGTCAACCTACGGGTATTACCACCGCTACATTGGAGGCAAGTAAGTCATGAGCGATTTTCACCCTGGTTATCTGCTGAACGCGGTCGTCTACGCGTTTCTCGGCATTGTTATCTTCGCGGTGGCCTTCTGGATTGTCGACCGCATGACACCGTATCACCTGTGGAACGAGATTGTCCACGAGAAGAACGTAGCTTTAGCCATCCTGGTGGGAGCTATGTCGATCGGTATGTGCATTATCATCGCGGCGGCAGTGCACTAAGGGTGCATGCGGCGGGTCAGATACAGGGTCGCGATGAGTCTGGATGGGTTCATCGCGGGAATTCACGGCGAGCATGACTGGATCGTCGTCGATCCGGAGATCGATTTCGCCGAGATCTTCGCCCAGTTCGATACGCTGCTGGTGGGACGCCGGACGTTCGAGGCGATGGTGGCGGCCGGCCGGGCATCGGTGCCAGGGGTGAAGATGTTTGTGTTCTCGAGGACTCTCCAGCAGGAGGACTTTCCGGATGTCCATATTGTCGCGGACAAGCCGGGAGAGCTGGTGACCGCGCTGAAGAAAGATGCCGGCAAGGACATCTGGCTGTTCGGCGGCGGTTCGCTCTTCCGAAACCTGGCCGAGCTGGCCCTCGTCGACACGGTGGAAGTCGCCGTTGAGCCAGTGCTGCTCGGTCAGGGCATCCCGCTGTTGCCCGGCTCCGCAAATCGCATCAGCTTGTCACTCACCGGTCACAGGGTTTATCGCAGCGGCATCGTATCTCTTGAGTATCGTGTGGAACGCAATTGACGCCGTGCTGTTCGGTCTCTCGGTGGCCGTAGACTAAGGTATGGCTGAATCTCCCACGCAAGCCCCGCTCGCGTTCGGCGGAGTAACTCCCGTACTTCGAGTGCGCGACGCCGCCGCCAGCCGCGATTACTATGTTCAGGCCCTCGGCTTCCGCGTTGACTTTCAGAGTGAGGACTTTGTCTCGGTCTCGCGTGGCCGTTGCAATCTCTTTCTCTGCGAGGGGGATCAGGGCAACCCGGGGTCGTGGGTGTGGATCGACGGCAAGGACGTGGACGTACTGTACGAGGAGTATAAGCGGACCGGCGCCAAGATCCGTCATCCTCCCACCAATTACTCGTGGGCGCTGGAGATGCAGGTGGAAGACCTCGACGGCAATATCCTGAGGCTCGGCTCCGATCCTCGCGCCGGCGAGCCCGACGGCGAATGGCTGGATATGTACGGCCGCCGCTGGCTCAACCGCAAACTCGTCGTGGAAGACCAATCCGCTTGACCGTCGCGCTGTTCATCTCCGTATTTCTGATCGCCGCCTGCGGGCTCATCTATGAGCTGATCGCGGGCACGCTGGCGAGTTATCTGCTCGGCGACAGCGTCTTCGAGTTTTCCACCATCATCGGCTGCTATCTGTTCGCCATGGGCGTGGGCAGCTTCCTTTCGAAATACCTGGTGCGCGGGCTCGTGGCACGGTTCGTCTCCATCGAGCTGATGGTCGCGGTGGTGGGCGGATTCTCATCGTCCATGCTGTTCCTGGCATTCGCATACACGCAGGGATTCCAGTTGATTCTGTATGCGGTGGTGATTGCCATCGGAATTCTGGTGGGGCTGGAGATTCCGCTGCTCATGCGGATTCTCAAGGACCGTTTTCAGTTTCGCGATCTGGTGGCGCGGGTTCTGACGTTCGATTATCTGGGCGCGCTCGGGGCGTCGATACTCTTTCCGGTGCTGCTGGTTCCGAAGCTGGGGCTGGTGCGGTCGGCGCTGTTGTTCGGGCTGATGAATGCCGGCGTGGCGCTGTGGTCCACGTGGCTGTTTCAGGAGCAGATCGGGCGCATCTATTCGCTGCGGGCGAGTTGTCTGGTGGTGGTGGCGGCGCTGGGCGTGGGGATGGTCTATGCCGATTGGATTTCCGCGGCGGCCGACAACAGCCTCTACGCCGACGACGTGATTTTCAGCCGCAACACACGCTATCAGCACATCGTTCTCACCCGATGGAAGGACGACCTGCGCCTGTTTCTCAACACGCACCTGCAGTTCAGCTCGCGCGACGAATATCGGTATCACGAGGCGCTGGTGCATCCCGGGCTGGCCTCGCTTCCGGGCGCTCGGCGCGTTCTGGTGCTGGGCGGCGGCGATGGCCTCGCGGTGCGCGAGATTCTGAAGTACCCGCAGGTGCAGAGCGTCACGCTGGTGGATCTCGATCCGGAGATGACGAGGTTGTTTTCGACACATCCGGTGCTGGCCGGGCTCAATCATCACTCGCTGACCGCGCCGCGCGTACACGTCATCAACGCCGATGCATTCCCGTGGCTCGACAGTAACTCGGATGCTTTCGATTTCATCGTGGTGGATTTTCCCGATCCCACCAGTTACGCGCTGGGCAAGTTATACACGACGGCATTCTATCGGTCCATGGGCCGGCATCTCGCGCGCGGCGGACTGGCGGTCGTGCAGAGCACGTCACCGTTGTTCGCACGGCAGTCGTATTGGTGCATCGCGGCCACATTGAAGGACGCGGGATTCAGGACCTGGCCCTATCATTTGTATGTTCCGGCGTTTGGCGAGTGGGGCTTCGTACTGGCAGGGTATGAAGACTATCAGTTGCCGCGAGCGCTGCCGGCGGGCCTGCGGTTTCTGTCGCCGTGGAATGTCGGCGAGATGTTCGTGTTCCCCAACGATATGTTGCCGGTGGCGGCCGAGCCGAACCGGCTGAACAGCCAGGTGCTGGTGCACTACTACGACCGGGACTGGAAGGACATCGTGCATTGAAGGGCCGATTGCAAATCGGCCGCAGGTTACAAACCTGCCCTACAGGGCAACCGTGACACGACGTACTTTACTTTCCGCCGGGCTGGTCGGGCTCACCGTCAAGGCCGAGCGCAGGATCGCGGGTTCGTTCGTGAACGAGGCGTTCGTGCTCGGCCATCACATCCGCGATGGTGTCGCCTTTGCTCGGCCGCCGCGGCAGGTGGGCGTGCCGGTGGTCATCGTGGGCGGCGGGATCGCCGGACTCAGCGCGGGATGGTGGCTGGAGCGGAACGGCTTTCACGATTTCGTGCTCGTCGAAATGGAGCGGCAGCCTGGCGGCAACGCGCGCTGGGGCGAGAACGACATCACCGCATACCCATGGGCCGCGCATTATGTGCCCGTCCCGGATACGAAGGTCGAGCTGGTGCGCGAGCTGTTTCGCGAGCTGGGCGTGCTCGGCGAGGATGGCAAGTGGAACGAGCGTTATCTCTGCTTCGAACCGCAGGAGCGCCTGTTCCTGCATGGCCGGTGGCAGGAAGACATCGAACCGCACATCGGCCTCACCAGGCGGGACATGGAGCAGTTCCGCACGTTTGAGCAGCGAATGGCCCAGTTCCGCGCCTCGGGCGAGTTCACCATTCCCATCGCGCGCGGAGAGAAGCCCTCGGATCTGGACCGCATCCCGATGTCCGAGTGGCTGGCGCGCAACCGGTTAGACTCGCCCTATCTGCGCTGGTATCTCGACTACGCCTGCCGCGACGATTACGGCGCGCTGGCGCGGGAGACATCGGCGTGGGCGGGAGTGCATTACTTTGCGTCGCGCGCGCCTGAAGAAAAGGGTCCGCTGACGTGGCCGGAAGGCAACGGCTGGATCGCCCGGCGGCTCATCGCGAAGCTGGCGTCGCGCATCCAGACGGGGCAGGCGGTTTTTCGGATCGAGCGCGCGGGAGCGAAGCACAGCGTCATGACGGTGGGAGCCGATGGCGGCCCGGGCGTGGAATTTCTGGCCGATTTTGTGATCTTCGCCGCGCCGACATTTCTGGCGCATTACATCATCGAAGGCGCGCCGCCGGCGGCGGGATTCGTCTACTCGCCGTGGTTCACGGCAAATCTGCGGCTGGATCGCCTGCCGAAGGAAGTCGCGGGCGCGGAGCCTGCCTGGGACAACGTCGTCTACGATTCGCCGTCTCTCGGATACGTGAACGCCACGCACATGAGCGTGGCCAGCCATATTGAGCGAACCGTGTGGACTTACTATTACTCGCTCGCCGAGTTCACGCCGGAACAAGCCCGCCAGTGGCTGCTCACGCACGACTGGGACTTCTTTGCCGGGCTGATCCTGGACGACCTTGAACGCGTACACCTGGACATCCGCGACTGCGTCTCCAGGATTGACATCATGCGCATCGGCCACGCCATGGTGCGGCCCGCGGTCGGCTTTCAGTTTGGCGAGCAACGGCGGCGCTGGCTGAAGCCGATGGGGCGCGTGTACTTCGCGAACTCCGATCTGAGCGGGATCTCCATTTTCGAGGAGGCGCAGTATCGGGGAGTGGAAGCGGCGCGAGCGGTGTTGCGTGCGCTGGGCCGATAGGGTTGCCAGCGGTATGGCTGGTTAGTATGAATCTGGGTATAATTATCAGTATGGCGACGAAGACCGCGATTTCCATTGATAACGGACTCCTGCAGGAAGCGGACAGCACCGCGCGATCCATGGGGCTGAGCCGCAGCCGGCTCTTCTCCCAGGCAGTCGCCGACTTTCTGGCTCGACGCAAACGAGAGCAAATGCTGTCTCGGCTGAACGAGGTCTATGGCGTTGCAGGACCCGCCGAGCACGCGCTTCTGAAAGGCATGAAGGCGAAGGTCCGCCGCACGTTGAAGGAGCGCTGGTGAGCGAGATTCGGCAGGGACAAGTCTACTGGCTCGACTTTGCTCCTGTGGCCGGATCAGCGCCGGCGAATCGACACCTCTGCGTGGTTGTACAGAACGACATTTTCAACCAAAGCGCGATTGCCACGGCCGTTGTGTGCCTCATAACCTCAAATCTCCGGAGAGCGAAAGCACCCGGCAACGTGCTTCTGGAGAAGGGTGAGGCCAATCTTTCGAAACCCAGCGTAGTGAACGTATCGCAGGTCCTGACGGTGGACAAGGGAGAGCTGACAGAAAGCATTGGCAGGTTGAGCCGCCCGGCGGCGAGCGCGGTACGCGACGGATTGCGTATGCTGTTCGACCGGCTGTGACGCCGTCGTCGGGAGGCGGCGCAGTGCGCGTGCGGTGCAAGCAGATCCGGTGCGCGCCTGCGCGAGCGGCGGTAGAATCGAAAGACTTACATGCCTCTGGCGCCGGGAACGCGGCTTGGCCCATACGAAATTGTTTCGCCCATTGGTGCGGGAGGCATGGGCGAAGTGTATCGCGCCACCGATTCGCGCCTGGGTCGCCAGATCGCGCTGAAAGTTCTTCCGAAAGAGTTTTCACGCGACGACACACTGCGCTCGCGCTTCATCGAGGAAGCGAAGGCGGCCAGCGCGCTGAATCACCCCAACGTGGTCGGCATCCACGATGTCGGTCAGGCGGACGAGATCTTCTACATCGTTTCCGAACTGGTGGACGGCGAATCGCTGCGCCAGGTCATCATCCGGGGCCGCCTCACCCCCAGCAGGATTGTGGATCTGGCGACGCAAATAGCGGACGGCCTTGCCTCGGCGCACGCGGCGGGAATCGTGCATCGCGATCTGAAACCGGAGAACATTCTGGTCACCCGCGCCGGACACGTGAAGATCATCGATTTCGGTCTTGCTAAACAGGCATTGTCAGCCGCCGCCCATAACGCCGATTCCCCGCACACGCTGACCATGCCGGGCACCGTGATGGGCACGATCGGCTACATGTCGCCTGAACAGATCTGCGGGCAGCAGGCCGATACGCGGACCGACATCTTCAGTCTCGGAATCATCCTGTTTGAGATGGCCTCCGGACGTACGGCGTTCTCCGGCGCCACCGTCCCGGAGGTGTTCAGCGCCACGCTTAAGGACGATCCGCCCGAACTTCAGGTTGAGGGTCTGCCGCCGGGCCTGGCGCTCATCATCCGCCGGTGTCTGGAGAAAGATCCGAAGGCGCGGTTTCAAAGCGCGTCCGATCTGGCCTTCGCCATTCGCAATCTCACGGCGATTCCCGCGGAGACGGGAGCGAAGCCGGCCGCGCGTCAGCAGAAGAAATCGCTGGCGTGGGTGGGCTGGGTGGCGGCGGCTGTGATTTTGCTCGCCGCCGCGGGATGGTGGATGCTGCGATTGAACGCGGCGAGGCCGACCGCATCCACACCCACCAAAGCACCGGCCAGGCAAGCAGCCGCGGCGCCGATTCCCGCGGCTCCCACCACCGCGCCGGCAAGGGGGATTGCAGAGAAACCCGCACCATCCGGCCATGCCGCGGTTCCAAAACCAGTGGGCGCCGTGGTGCAGCCGGCTCCGATTCCGCCCGCCCCAGCCGCGCCCCCTCCATCGGCTGCGGAAGCGGGCGAAAGCACGGTCAAGGGCGGCCAGTTCTCGAAAACATTCGCTCGCGCGCAACAGGCAAATCAGGACGGTGACTACGATGCGGCTATAACGCTCTTCACCGCCGCGATCCGCCTCAAACCCGACGCTCCCATGGCGTATCTGGGCCGCGGCCGAGCTTATCTGCGCCTGAAGAAACTCGACATGGCGCTTCACGACCTCACCGTGGCGATTGGCCTGAAGCCGGATCTGGCGCAGGCGCACGCGGAGCGCGGACGAGTTCACAACCAGCTCGGTGAATATCGGCCGGCTCTCGATGATTTCAACGAAGCGCTGCGGCTGAATCCGGAGCTCGGAGGCGTGTATCAGGCTCGCGCGGTGGCGAAGTCCAACCTCGGCGATAGTGCTGGCGCCGCGGCAGATCGGAAGCAGGCCAAGCAGCATTCGAGGTAGCGATGGCCGATCCTGGTATCCTGGAATAGGAGGACCGCCCATGCGTGCGCTGGCTGCCGGATTTCTGTTCGTTTCACTCGCTTTCGCCGCGCCCAGGATTCCGCCGCCTGCCACTGACGTTCCGCTCGCCAGCCAGCCTGGAAAAGAAACCGCCGTGTTTGCAGGCGGCTGTTTCTGGGGCGTGCAATCGGTATTCGAGCGCGTGAAGGGAGTCCTCTCCACCGCGGCCGGTTATTCGGGTGGTTCCAAACAAACCGCCACCTACCAACAGGTTTGTACCGAAACCACCGGCCATGCCGAATCGGTTCAGATTGTTTTCGACCCTTCGAAGATCACCTACGGGCAGCTCTTGCGGGTCTTTTTCGCGGTAGCCCATGACCCGACACAACTGAACCGGCAAGGCCCCGACGAGGGCACGTCGTATCGCTCGGCGATCTTCTATACGAGCGAAGAGCAGAAGCGGCTGGCGACAGCGTACATCGCTCAGCTCGATGCGGCGAAAGTCTTTCCGCGGCCGATCGTAACCGAAGTGATGCCGCTCAAGGCTTTTTATCGAGCTGAAGACTATCATCAGGACTACGCGTACTACAATCCCGACCAACCCTACATTCAGGTGTGCGACCGCCCGAAGGTCGCGGCTCTGAAGGAGCAGTTCCCCGATCTTTTCGTGGATTACAAGCCGAAGAAGAAATAGCCGGCACGGGGCGGAGCCGCCAACGAGTATTCAGGCAAAGCCGGGCGGTCCGCTCCGTCGTGCCGGCATAAGTCTGGAAGCCGGCGCCGGGGCGCTTGGCCGCTACCGCTTGTACACCACTCCGCCCTTCATGACGAACTCCACCTTCTGAAGCGCACCTATGTCGGCGAGTGGGTCGCCGGGCACGGCAACGATGTCGGCGAAATTGCCGGGCTTCAGCGCGCCGACCCGGGCCCAGCCGAGCAACTTCGCGCCGTTCAGCGTGCCTGCCTGCAGGGCGGCCAGCGGCGTCATGCCGTATTTCACCATCAGCACAAATTCGCGCGCCTGCGTTCCGTGGGGAAACGGTCCGACGTCCGACCCCATGGCGAAGGGCACGCCCGCCGCAAGCTGTTTACGGAACTCCGCGGCGTGATAGTCGAGGATGGCGCGCTCGCGGGCGGCGGCTTCGGGTGTTGCGGCGTGGTCGGCGAAATACTCGCTGATGGTGAAGGTGGGCACGGCAAAGATGCCCTTGTCGTGCATGATCCGCATGGTCTGGTCGCCGAGTTGAAAGGCGTGTTCGATGGAGATCACACCGGCTCGCGCCGCGTAGAGCGTGCCCGGTTCACCGGTGGCGTGAACGGCGACGTGGGTACCCACGCGCGCGGTCTCCTGCACCGCAGCGGCCAACTCGGGCTCGGTGAACTGATATGGAGTCCTCAACTCGCCGTTGTGAATGCTGTCTTTGCCCGTCTCGTAGATCTTGATGAAATCGGCGCCGAGTTTCAATTGGCCGCGAATAGCCGTCACCAGTTGCGTGATGTTATTGGCCCATGTCGCGTTGGGAAGCACGTGCTGCTCGGGATTGAAGCCGATCGCATCTTCATGGCCGCCGAGAATATCGATGGCGTTTCCGCTGATGCGCAGGCGCGGACCGGGCACCAGACCCTCGTCGATGGCGTCGCGCACCGCGGTATCGGCGTTGCCCGCGCCTTCCGTGCCCATGTCGCGCTCGGCGGTGAAGCCGGCCATCAGATCGGCGCGGGCGGCGAGAACGGCCATGATCGTCCGCTGCGGGACGGATTCCTGCACCGTCTGCAAATCCTCCGCGCCGGGGTGCAGGAACAGGTGGACGTGCGCGTCGATCAGTCCCGGCAGCAACGTGCGGTCGCCCAGATCGATGACCTCAACGCCTGCCGGGCGCGCCAGCGAGGAGCCAATCGCGGCAATCGTGTCGTCCTGGACGAGCACTTCACCGGGTGTCAGATACTTCCCGGATTCGACGTCGAGCAACCGCGCGGCATGCAGCACGACGGCGTGTCTGGGCGCGGCGGAAACGCAACAGCACAGGAGAAGAAATGCGCAAAGGTGTTTCATATCGACCGTTGCGCCAGTTATACCATTCTCGACAGGCGCCCTGAGAGGGCACCGCAGGCTGAGAGCCTGCCCCACCTCGGTCAGAACGCGTAGCCGAGTGTCGCCTGGTACGTCCGGGGAGCGACGAAGTGGGTACCGCTGAACGTCGAAAGGAAATTATACAGCGCCACCTTGTTGGTCAGGTTCTCCACCGAAAGCCGCAGCGTGACCTTGTTCCGCGTCTCGGTGTGCAGCAGGTTGTCGGTGCCCACGGCGATGTCGAAGAGGTTGCGCGCTTTCACGCGATCCGGGTTGTGGTCGTCGTTCTCCTGTCCGGTTTGTGGCAGGGTCAGCAGAGTGGACCGCACAATGCCGTTGCAACTGGCGATGGGCGCGGCCACCGTGGCGTACACACCGTTGCAGGACAACCCGATGTCCACCTGCTGATTTGGCGTCAGCATCATCGCCGCGGCGGCATCGGGGACGCCGCTCACCACTTCGCCGCTGTCGAAGCGCCAGATGAAATCCACCCAGGGACTGTTCCTGCCGTGCTGATAGCGCAGATTGGTGGTCTGTTGGAACGCCTGGTCGTGGTCGATGCGGAACACGCCGGGCTGCATTGCCGTGCCCTGGAAGATGAGGCCGCCCACCTCGGGAGGAAAGAACCGGGCGCGCGTGTGCCCGAACGTTGTGTACGCCTGGAAACCATGAAAGCTGGTGGTGCTCAGGCGGCCGGTGACGCCATCGAGCTTGGATTTCTCCCAGGAAATGGGAAACGTGATCGGCGTGTTGAACAGCACGTCGAAATCGTAGGCATTCTGGGTGAACTTCCAGAAGTAGTCGCCGTCAAAGACCAGATACCGGCCGATCTTCTGCTGCAGGCCGGTATCGAACTGATTGCGATCGCCCGGTTTGATGGGCACCACTCCGTTTGCCCCGAACACGTTCTGCGCCAGTCCGCCCGAGCCCGTGGCGCTCGACAGCAGCAGGTTCTCGTTGAACGGCGTCTCGAACGTTCTGGAATACGATGCCCGCAGCACGGTGCCGGTGGGCTTCAACAAATACGAAAACGCCGCGCGGGGTTGCGGACCGTTCGCGGAAACCAGCCCGTTGTACTGATCGTCGCGGAAGCCGGCGTCGATGGTGAGCCCGCCGAAGGTCATCTGATCGGTGACATAAAACGCCGCCTGGCTGATGGGATGGGCGGCGTGGAACTGGAACAGAGATCCGCCGCGCGTCAGATCGTAGGGAACCAGGCCCGGCAGCAGGTTCGGATTGGCCACGTAAGTGGGGTTCACGGTGGCGCATTCGGCCGGATTGGTGACGCCCGGCAGCAGCAGCGCAGCGCCGTCGGCGTTCAGGCAAACCGGATTGAAATCGGGATCGGTGATGCCCAGCGAGAAGATTTCATCCAGCCGGGTTTGCTGCAGTTCGGTGCCGACCTTTACGTTGTGCCGGCCGTGGATGGTGGAGAGGTCGGCCTTCACTCCGTAGTTCGTCAGGAAACGAAGCTGCGAGACGGTAATGGGCGTATCGTCGAAGGGGTTGCCGCTCGGGAAGTAGTTCACCTGATCGCGCCGCGAGAAAGCATTCAGGGTGAACAGAGTCTTCGCGCCGAAGGGGTGCTGATAGCCCGGCGCGACGTTCCATGTCAGCACGCGCTGTTTCTGGTCCTGGCTCAACTGATCGTAGCTGTTGGGCGCCTGAAACCAGTTGCGGGCCAGGAACAAATTCAGGTGAAAGACATTGTTCTCGGTGGGCTGAAAATCGAGCCGGTCGAAGATACTCTCGTTGTTGCCGATGTCGTGAATCGGAAGCAGCTCCGGCGTGTCCAGAAAACGGCCGCTGCGGATGCCGTTCAGTGCGATGAAATTGCCCCACTTCGGGCCGCCGATGCCGAAGGTGACGGCCTCTTCCCAGGTGCCGAAGGATCCCCACGTCGTATCGAAGCTGCCAAACGGCTGTTGCGCGCCCAGGCCCGACTTGGTGGTGGCGTTCACGATCAGGCTCGACTTGTCGCCGTAAGACGCATCGGGAGAACCGCTGATGATCTCCATGCTCTGAATCGCATTGGGCGGAATCTGCGTGGAGAAGACCTTGCTCTGCTGGTCGCTGATGTTCTCCCCGTCGAAGACGAAGCTCACCTGGGCGTGGTCGCCCATGGGATGGAACGAGCCGTCAGCGTCGCTCACCGTCGCGCCCGTGCTGTTGTTGATCACCTCGCTGAGCCCGGCCGCGGGATCGAAGGTGGGCAGTTTGGAGAAGGTGACCGAGTCGGCATCCGTGTGCGCCGAAGTGTCGGTCTCCACCAGTGCCGCATTGGCCTCGACTTCAACGCTCGTGCTCTCGGCCGCCAGACGCAGCGACACGTTCACCGTGACCGGAACCGTGCCGCGGACATCCACTTCCTGGACGCTCTGGGTGAAGCCAGCGGCTTTGACGGTGAGCCTGTAGTTGTTATACGGAACGTTATTGAAGCGGAACGCGCCCGATTGATCGGTGGTGGTCGCCTGTTGATAATTCGTGTTCGGGTTCCGCAGCTCGACCGAGGCGCTCGCCATCACCGCTCCCGAAGGATCGGATACCGTTCCGCTCACCGTGCCGCTCGCCATCGATTGAGAAAAACCCGGCGCCGCCAGAAGCGCCGCCAGCGAAAACCCTGTTACAACCCGGGGAAAGTGCACCGTCCATCTCCTTTTTGTGAGGCTGAGACCTGCGAGGCCCGACAAATTGCTGCCAATCCCTCACCCGCGAGTGAAGGACAAATCAGGCGGAGACAGACACGGAAGGCGGGGCCCGGGAGGGACGGAATGCCGCGGCCTGTTCTGAAGCTCGCCGCTGGACTTCCCGAGCGGCCGGCCACTCGATTGGAGTCGGCGCCGCCAGGTCAAAAACCGCTACAGCGACGCTGACGGGCAAGTGGCCCGCATTACAGATCAGGCATCCGCGTTCGTGGGAGTCCTGGTGCTCGTGAACGGCGTAAGCGCTCTGAACTCCCACGAAACACAGCAGGAGCAGGGCGACAAGCACGAACCGAACTGGAGACACACCTCTCACTCGCATATTAGACGTTTTACAGATGGGCGAGGTTGCTGGGATGTGGACCCCTCAACCGGGCTGGATGCCTTTCCCTTCGGTACAAAGGTACCGTCCGGCCCCGAGGTTCTTGTTTTCCTCCGTGCGGCCGCTGGGCCAGGCGATGACGGCGCGGTCGATTCCAGCGCGATGCCCGAGGCCGAAGGTGACGGGCAGCTCCGATGGGACAGAAAACTCGACCCGCTCTTCACCAGCCGTGAGCTTCCCTGTGCCGGCAGGGGCAAGCGACCCGGTTGGCAGATAGGCATGGTATAGTGAAATCACTATATTGCCGCCGACGGCTATGGCTGAGGACCCAACTTTCAAGCCGCTGATCTGGGTCGGATCAAGCCGTAAGGATTTACAAGCGTTTCCGGGACCGGTGCAGGATCACATGGGCTACGCCTTGTATGTCGCACAGCGAGGAGGCAGACACCGCGACGCGAAGACGCTGACTGGCTTCGGTGGAGCAGGGGTTGTGGAGATCGTCAGGGACTATCGCGGCGACACGTTTCGGGCGGTTTACACCCTGCGGTACAGCGACGCCGTATATGTGCTTCACGCCTTTCAGAAGAAATCGAAGACCGGACGGGAGACGCCGCGCCTGGAGATGGAGTTGATCGAACGACGGCTTCGTGACGCCGAACAAGTCGCAAGGGGGCGAAAACAGTGAGCAACACGGGATACGAACTCGGCAGCCGCAATGTGTTCACGGACATCGGCGTACCGAATGCCGAAGAGCACCTCGTCAAGGCACAACTGGTGTTCAAGATCGACACGATTATGAAGAAGCGCGGCATGAAACAGGTGGATGCCGCAGCGCTGTTTGGGGTTCGCCAGCCAGATATATCGAAGATGCTGCGCGGCGAATTCCGCCAGTTCTCGGTGGAACGCCTTCTCCGCTTCCTCGTGGCGCTGAATCAGGATGTCGAAATAGTGGTAAAGCCGCATCGTGGCAAGAACGACGCTCCTGCGCTGCGCGTAGCTTGAGAGATACGAGCGCGTCCGAGCGACCATTCCCGCTGGAAGGAGACCTGCCATGCAAATAGATTTCGCCGGCCCAATAGAGCAGATTAATCCCGAAAACGACAACTTCGACGTGTTCCTCCGCTTTGACGACGGGCGTGTGTACAACTTCTTCGTTGCGACACCCAATAACATCTATTCGTGCATGGAGAACGAGGGGTTGGATTACTTCTTCGGCACGCCGCCATTGTTTGTCAGGCGACTAACTCCCGAAAACGTCGAGCGCGCCTTAAGAGCGATTCTGGAAGACGAGGCGATGCTGAATATCTACGGCGCACTGCAAACATCCACGTAGTCGCCCTCATCCGGGCTGAACCCCCTTGCCTTCGGTACAAAGGTACCGTCCGGCCCCGAGGTTCTTGTATTCCTCCGTGCGGCCGCTGGGCCAGGCGATGACGGCGCGGTCGATTCCAGCGCGATGCGCGAGGCCGAAGGTGACGGGCAGCTCCGATTGGGAAAGAAAACTCGATCCGCTCTTCACCAGCCGTGAGCTGGTTTCGCTGCCGTTATAGACCCGCACCATCGCGCCGATCGCGTCGCGGTTCGATTTCGTGCCGACCAGACGAAAGCGGATGCTGCGGTTTCCCGCCAACTGATCGTTGCGGTAGAGAAACGCCGGGCCGTGGTTGGTGGTGATCAGCACGTCGAGATCGCCGTCGTTGTCGAAATCGGCGAAGGCCGCGCCCCGGCCAACGCGCGGCGTGTCGAATCCGCCGCCAACCAGGCTGGCCACATCCTCGAAACTGTTGTGGCCCTTGTTCAGGAACAGATGTGGCGGCTGCTCGTAGCGGGCCTCCCGGCTGATGCGGCGGAAGGTGTCGTCGATGTGGCCGTTCACCACCAGCAGATCGAGGCGCCCATCGAGATCGGCGTCGAAGAAGAAGCAGCCGAAACCCAGGCTGCGGCGCGAAAGCCGTCCGATATCCGAGCCGGGCGCGAGGTCGACATAGCTGCCCGACTTGTCCTTGCGGTAAAAGCCCAGCATCTCATTATCGAAATTAGTCACCACGAGGCTGGGCACGCCGGAATTGTCGTAATCGCCCGCGTCCACGCCCATGCCCGCTCTGGCCTTGCCGTCCTCGCTGAAGGCCACGCCGGCGCGCAGCGCCGCATCCTCGAAGCGTCCGTCATGCAGGTTGCGGTACAACTTGTTTGGCTGCGTGTCGTTGGCTACGAACAGGTCGGGCCAGCCGTCCATGTCGTAATCGAGCATGGCCACGCCCAGCGATTTCGAGGACGTATCGAAGATGCCGCTGCTGGCGGTGGCGTCCTCGAACGTGCCGTTGCCGCGGTTGTGAAACAGCCAGCAGGTGGCCCCGCGATAGGCTTCCGGAGTGCAGTACGCCTTGGTCTTGCCGTCCATGCTGCAGAAGATGTCTTCGGCGGGGGACCATTTGACGTAGTTGCAGACGAACAGGTCGAGGTGGCCGTCTCGGTCGTAATCGAACCACATGGCCGACGTGCTCAGGCCGCTGTGTTTGCCGAGTCCAGCCTTCTCGGTGACATCGACGAACCCCCCATGGCCGGTGTTGTGAAACAAGCGGCTCTGGCCGACGCAGGAGATGAAAATGTCCTGGAAACCGTCGTTGTCGTAGTCGCCCACGGCCACGCCCATGCCATACATCTCGATGTCGAGGCCCGCGGCGCGGGTCACATCGGTGAAGGTGCCATTGCGGTTGTTGCGGTACAGGCGCATGGTACTGCGCGTTCGGCGATGGCCCGGCCAGTCCATTCCGTTGACGATGAGGATGTCCTGCCAGCCGTCGTTGTCGTAATCGAGGAAGGCGCAGCCGGGGCCGAGCGTCTCCGGCAGATACTTGCCGCCGAACGCGCCGCTGTTATGGCGATAGTCGATCCCGGCCTGGCTGGTCACATCCACCAGGCGGAAGCCTGGGTCCGGGCTGCCGGCGGCCCGCAGGAACGGAGCGGCTGCGGCGCCCAGAAGAAACTGCCTGCGATTCACGGAAGTTGCACAAGCCCTTTCCTTACGGCGTACAGCACCAGCTCCGCGGTGCGATGTATGCCCAGAGCCTCCATGATGTTGGCGCGATGCACCGAGACCGTGTTCACGCTCAGGTCGAGCAGCCCGGCGATCTCCTTATTCGATTTTCCCTCGGCAATCAGTTGCAGGATCTGCTTCTCGCGCGCGGTCAGTTTGTCGTCCCGCTCGTCGTACTCTCCGGGCACGGAGCTGATGAGACCGGGGCCGATCACCTGGTGGCCGGCCGCGACTTTCTTCACGGCGCTGGCGAGATCGACATCGGCGGCGTTCTTCAGGATGTAGCCGCGCGCTCCCGCCTGCAAAGCGTTGCGCACGTAATTCTCTTCCGAGTACATGCTCAGCATCAGAATGGCCGTTTTCGGCTGTCCCCGAAGAATCTCGATGCAGGCCTGCATGCCGTTGAGCCCGGGCATGGACATGTCCATCACCACCACCTGCGGCTTCAGCTCCGCGGCCAGGCGGATCGCTTCCGCGCCGTCGGGCGCTTCGCCCACCACGCGGATGCCTTCCTCGTCCTCCAGCATGCGCCGGAACCCTTTGCGCACCAGGCTGTGGTCGTCCGCCAGCAGCACGGTAATTTCACTGCTCACTTGCCACCGCCTCCTTTTCCGCCGTCTCCGCCGCTTCGCCGAGCGGCACGCGCAGCCGTACCAGCGTACCGCCGTCCGGCGGGTGCAGGAACTCGATGTCGCCCTTCACCAGCGCGGCGCGCTCGCGCATGGCCACTATGCCGATGCCTCGCCGGCCGTTGCCTTCCCCGCGAGAGGCTTGTCCCACGCCCTCGTCACGAACCTCGAGAAGCAGCCCCTCCGCTCCGAAATCCATCCGCACGGCCGCGCTGCGTGCCCGGGCGTGGCGCGCCACGTTGTTCAGCGCCTCCTGGAGGACGCGGTAGACGTGAATCGCGACATTGTCGGGAATGACGCCGCTCGATCCGGTTTTCTGGTAGTTCACGGCGATCCCGTTCTGCTTCTCGAATACCGGAAGATACCAGTCGATCGCCTGCTCCAGCCCGCCTTCGTCGAGGATGGATGGGTGCAGCACCAGCGACAGGCTGCGGACGCGCTCCAGCGTCTGCTGGGCCACATCGCGCACCTCCCGGAGATCCTCTTTGAACGAATCGGGCACGCTCTGTTTGCCGGCGCGGGTGAGCATAGCGCCGATGGCCGTCAGAATCTGCCCGAATTCGTCGTGCAATTCACGCGAGATGGAGCGCAGCACCTCTTCCTGCATGGAGATCAGCTTGCGCGCCAGATCCCGGCGCTCGCCGGAGAGGCTCTCCAGACGCTCGAACAGGCTTCGGTTGGAGTAAATCAGGTAAAGCGTGATGAGCGAGAGACTCAGCAGCATGGCGGCGACGAAGATGTAAACGTTGCGCTCCACGTGAAGATAAATTTGCTGGATCTGCGCAACCGCCCGATCTTCCACCTCGTTGTTCTGCACCAGCAAGCGGGAGACGGTGGTGGAGACGCTCTGCTCATCCTGGACGGATCCACGCAGAATCTCACGCGCCTCCGGCTCGTGCCCGGCGGCGGCCAGCGTGAACGCGCGATCGAGCGATTCCCAGAGTCGGGCGAGCGAATCGGCGAGGAAGTGCTGGCGGTCCGGGCTGCGCTCGGCCGGCGCAAGCTTCTGTTCCAGTGGCAGGGCGCCATCCAGATCCAGACGCAGCCGGTCGAACTGGCCTTTGTAAGCGGCCAGGCCATACGGCTCGTCCCCGCCGATCATGTCGCGGAGGGTGGTGGCGACGGAGTTGAGGTCGCCCTGGATGCGCAGCAGCAGCAGGGAATCGCGGCGGTCGCGATCCACCACGCGGGTCTGCAGGTCGCGCAGGCCGGCGATCTGCTCCAGCGAATACCACGCAAACACGCCGACGGCCACCAGCGTCACAACGAGGCCGGCCATCAGACGCGGCGTCGGCGAAGTCGGCGTCTTCTCCATGGGAGGGCTGCTTAACCCAAGGATAGCGTGAGCCGCGCAGGGCGAGAACTTCTACTTCCCTCTTGCTCCCGGCTGCGTTTGGAACGACACTAAAAGCTGAACCGTCTTTGAACTCTGGAGGATGTAAGAGAATTGAAACTCTCTGAGCCCGCCGTGTGGGAGCCGACCGAGCGCTGGACCACCACACACGCCGCCGAGTTGTACGATGTGGCCAGTTGGGGGAAAGGATATTTCTCCGTTGGCTCGAACGGTCACCTGTGGGTGCACCCCACCAAGGACCCCAGCCGCGCCATCGACCTCATGGAGCTGGTGGAAAAGCTCGAGCTGCGCGGCATCTCGCTGCCCATCCTCATCCGCTTCGGCGAGATCCTGCAACATCGCCTCGCCGAGCTGCACCAGGCCTTCGAGAGCGCCATCGCCGAGCACGGCTACAAGGGCGCATACTGCTGCGTCTACCCGATCAAGGTGAACCAGCAGCGCCAGGTGGTGGAGGAAGTCCTCAAGTACGGCCGTCCGTTTAAGTTCGGGCTGGAAGCGGGATCGAAGCCCGAGCTGCTGGCGGTGCTGGCCATCTCCGACAACGACACGCCGATCATCTGCAACGGCTTCAAGGACGACGAATACATCGAGATGGTCACGCTGGCCCGCAAGATCGGCCGCCGGATCATCCCGGTGGTGGAGAAGTACACCGAGCTGGACCTGGTGATCAAGCATGCCGCCGAAGTGGGCGTGCGGCCGAGCATCGGCATTCGCGTGAAGCTGGCCAATCGCGGGGCGGGCCGCTGGAAGTCGTCGGCGGGCTACCGTTCCAAGTTCGGTCTCACCGTTACGGAAGCGTTGCGCGCGCTCGACCAGCTCAGGGCGCTGGGCATGGAGGATTGCCTCGAGCTGCTGCACTTCCACCTCGGCAGCCAGATCACCAATATTCGGCACATCAAGGCCGCCGTGATCGAGGCGGCGCGTCTCTACACGGAGATGCGGAAAGCGGGGGCGGGCCTGCAGTATATCGACGTGGGCGGCGGGCTGGGCATCGACTACGACGGCTCGCAGACCGATTTCGAATCGAGCGTGAACTACACGCTGCAGGAATACGCCAACGACATCGTGTATCACGTCCAGAACGTCTGCGACGAGGCCGAGGTGCCGCACCCCACCATCGTCAGCGAGAGCGGGCGCGCCATCGCCGCCTATCACAGCGTGCTGGTATTCAACGTCCTCGGCGTGACTGGCTTCGGCGAAGAGGAGGTCGAGCGCACCCCGGAGGATGCCGAGCAGCCGCTCATCGACCTGCAGGAAACGTATCGCTCCCTCACGCAGCGCAATCTTTTGGAAGCTTTCCACGACGCGCAGCAGGCGCTCGATTCCGCGCTCAACCTGTTCAGCCTCGGCTATCTGCCGGTGGCCCAGCGAAGCCTGGCGGAGAACCTCTACTGGGCCATCTGCCGGAAGATCCAGAAAATGACCAAGGGCATGGAATACACGCCCGAGGAACTGGAAGTTCTCGACAGCCTGCTGGCCGACACCTACTTCTGCAATTTCTCGCTGTTCCAGAGCATGCCGGATAGCTGGGCGGTGAAGCAGCTTTTCCCCATCATGCCGATTCATCGCCTCAATGAAACCCCCACGCGCTACGGAGTGCTGGGCGACATCTCCTGCGACTCCGACGGCAAGGTGGATCAGTTCATCGACCGGCGCGACATCAAGCGCACGCTTCCCCTGCACACGTTCAACGGCGAGCCATACATCCTGGGCTCGTTCCTGGTGGGAGCCTACCAGGAGATCCTGGGCGACCTGCACAACCTGTTCGGCGACACCAACGCCGTGCACGTGAGTCTGGGCGAGGGTGGCGAGGCGATCCTGAACACGGTGGTGAAGGGCGACACCGTGCGCGAGGTGCTCGACTACGTGCAGTACAGCTCCCGCGCGCTGATCGAGCAGTTCCGCGCCGACGTGGAGTCGGCGTTGCGCGAAGGGCGCATCGGATACGAAGAAGCCGGGCGGCTGCTGCGGTTCTACGAAGAGGGCCTCAACGGCTACACGTACCTCGAACAATAAGGGTGGGGCAGGCTCTCAGCCTGCGGCGGGCACCTTGCCCGCCAATCTGAAAGTCGTCCTCGTTTCCCCGCGAAATCCCCTCAACATCGGCGCTGCCGCTCGGGCCATGAGCAATTTCGGTTTCCTGCATCTGGGCGTCGTCAACGCGTACGAGGTTGCCTTTCGCGAGGCGCGGTCCGCGGTGGGTGCGAGCGCGGTGGTGGAGAATGCCGTCGAGTACGCCAGCGTCGCCGAAGCCATCGCCGATTGCTCGCTGGTCGTCGGCACCACCTCCATCGGCCATCGCCAGCTTCAGCACCCGCTAAGGCGGCTCGAATACGGAGCGCGTCTCATCCGCCGCGCACTGGCGACCCAGCGGGTGGCCCTGCTGTTTGGCTCGGAGAAATTCGGTCTCTCCAATGACGACCTGAGCTGGTGTCACTGGCTCATCCGCATCCCCACGCGCGAGGAACACGGCTCCATGAACCTCGGCCAGGCGGTGGCGGTGTGCCTGTACGAGTTGATCCGCCGTCCCGCGGCCGCGAAGCCGGAGCCGCGCAGGCCCGCTCGGTCGGAGGAGATCGACCGCCTCACCGAATACCTGCTCGAGGCGCTCCGCGAAGCCGGCTACCCGCGCACTCTCTCCACGCCGGCGAAGATCCGCCGCATGTTCCGCCGCCTGAATATCCCCGAACAGGACGCTGAAGCGTGGATGGGCATGCTGCGGCAGATTGTCTGGAAATTGACGCACGCTCCCCTTGATTAGTTAGGAGAGTCGCAGTAGACTGGAGCTGTCCTAATCCGTATAGGAGAGTGTCCGTGACTCACGAAGCCGACCTTCTTCCCGGTACTCTCGATCTCCTGATTCTCAAGGCCGTCTCGCTTGGTGCGCTGCACGGCTACGGGGTGTTGCTGCGCATCCAGCAGATTTCCGGCGGCGCGTTTCAGATCGAGCAGGGGGCGCTCTACCCGGCGTTGTACAGGCTGGAGCGCCAGGGACTGCTGGACACCGAGTGGGGCGTCTCGGACAATAATCGCCGCGCGAAATACTACCGCCTGACCGCCGCCGGCCGCCAGCGCCTGCGGAAGGAAACCGAGGGCTGGAATCGCACCGTCTCGGCCATGACCTCTGCGCTCCTCACGCGCCCGGAGGAGGTGTGAGATGGGGCGCGATGAGTTTGAGCGCAACATGGCGGACGAGCTGGCGTTTCACGTTGACGCCCGAACCGAGGACCTGATTCGCGCCGGCGTCCCAGAAGAAGAGGCCCGGCGCCGCGCACGCTTCGAATTCGGCGGCGTCACGACGTGGAAGGAACGCTGCCGGGAAACCCGCTCGTTTCGGCCGCTGGATGAACTGCGCGTCGACCTGCGCTACGGAATTCGAACGCTTGCGAAATCGCCCGCGTTTACGCTTGCCGCCATTTTGTCGCTGGCCATCGGCATCGGCGTGAACACGGCGATCTTCAGTGTCATCGACGCACTGGTGTTCCGGCCAATAGCCGTTCCCGACGAAGGCCGCGTGACCCGCCTGTTCACGACTTCGCCGCAGGATAACGAAGGCGCCTTTTCGTGGCCGGAATACCAGGAGTTCAGCCGCCAGTCACGGTCGTTCACTGGCATGGTTGCGGTTGGCGGGCGCGGCGCGCGCTTGCGTCGCCCGGACGGAACATTCGAGCTGCTGTTGATCAACGCCGTATCCGGGAATTTCTTCAATGTGCTTGGCGTGAAAGCAGCCGAGGGCCAATTGTTTGCGGCGGAAGACGCACATGGCCGCGCTGAACATCCGGTGGTGGCGTTGGGTTATGGCTTCTGGCAGCGCCACTACGGCGGCGATCGATCTGTGGTCGGCAGGCAGATTCGAGTGGAGGGTGAAGGCGGGGAGGTCCTTTTGACCGTGTGCGGTGTCCTGCCGGAGAGCTTCCGCGGAATCGATGCCGTCGATCGCGATCTGTGGATGCCGCCCCAGACCTTCGCCGTGCTGCGCGGCCGCGGGGACCTGGAAAGCCGCGGCTTCCGGTGGTTCTCCGTGCTCGGGCGGATACGGCCGGGCACCGCGGTCCGCACCGCTTCAGCGGAGATGGCGACCGTTGCGTCGCGGCTGGCGGCAAGTTGGCCGGAAACCAATCGCGGCCGGAGCGCCCGAGCGATTTCCGACTTCGCTTATCGCATGAAGAAAGCGCAGGGACCGGGAATCGCGTTCCTTGGTGTGGTGTTGCTGGTACTCATCATGTCCGCCGTGAATGTGGCGAATCTGCTGATGGCGCGCGCGGCCGCCCGCGGGCAGGAACTCTCCATTCGTGCGGCTATCGGCGCGAAGCGCAGCCGAATCGTCCGTCAGATGTTGGCGGAGAGCGCGCTGCTGGGCGCCGGTGGTCTGCTGACGGGAATCGCGACAGGCTGGGCGATTATTAAGGCCCTGCCGGCGATCGTTGGCGGTATTCCGGGTTACCCGATTGTGCTGTTGCGTTCCGATGTCGACCTGCGGGTACTTGTTTTTGCCGCCGCACTCACGCTGGCTACTACCGCTTTCTTCGGACTCGTGCCCGCCTGGAGCGCATCGCGTGCCGACTTGAACGTGTTGCTGAGGCAGGGGAGTGAAAGCCGACCGGCCAGGGGATTTCAAGGTCGTCGATTTTTCGTCGGCGCGCAGGTGGCGATGTCTTTGGCGCTGCTGGCTGTGGCAGCCGTGCTGATTGAAAGCTTCGTTCGCACCCGCACGGCCGATCTCGGCCTGGCTCGCCGCGAGCACCTTCTTCTGTTTTGCGGAGTCGAGGATAACAACCAGGCGCGCGTGGCGGTTTCGCGTTTGCGCGCTTTGCCGGGGGTGGAGGAGGTCGCGCTGGCGATTCGCGCGCCGCTTAGCCTCGACGAAGGCGGCCGGGCGCAACGGGTCTCCTTCCCCGATCGGCCCGAGATCGACAAAGCGGCGCCGCTGGAGATCAAGTTCAACGCCGTCGACTCCAACTTCCTGCGGGTCATGGGCACGCCGGTGGTGTGGGGCCGCGGGTTCTCCGAGGAGGATCAGACAAAGGGCCCGCCCGTGGTGCTGATCAGCCAGACCATGGCGCGGCGATATTGGCCGGGGCGGGATGCAGTGGGCGCGATGGTCCGCGTTGGCGCGCCTCCCGGCGTGGCGCACCGTGTGATCGGCGTGGCGAAGGATGTGCAGTTCAATGGCATCGACCAGAAGCCCGAGCCGTACATGTACCTGCCCTGGTACCGGGCCGACTGGGGCGAGGCGACGTTCATCGTGCACACGCGCGTACCGGCGGGAGGGCTGGCGGGCCCGGCCCGCAGAGCCCTGATCGCCATCGACCCCCGGCTCGATCCAATCAGCATTACCACCGAGAACGAACTCATCCGATTCTCGGGCATTCAATACCGGCTCGCGGCCGATCTGCTTGGCACACTGGGGCTCATTGGCCTAATCCTCACCGCTGTCGGCTTGTACGGCGTCGTCGCGTGGAGCGTGACCCGGCGCACGCGCGAGATCGGCATTCGTATCGCGCTTGGCGCGTCGCGTCGGGAAACGCTCTCGCTGATCCTGCGGCAAACTGCCGTTGTCGGAGGCCTGGGCATGCTGGTGGGCGTACCGCTCGCGCTGGCGGCCACGAAGGCGGCTTCGTCGCTGCTGTACGGCACCAATCCCTGGGACGCCGGCATGTTAGCGCTCGCGATCGCCGTGCTCGCGGCGGTGATGCTGGCGGCCGGCTTCACTCCCGCGTGGCGTGCCACGCGCACCGATCCAATGAAGGCTCTGCGCGTGGAGTAGCCGCCGGGACGACTACGATATGCTGTAGCCACGTCGTGAGATGAGCACACTCCCGATTCTGATCGGAGCGCTGTGCGTCTACGCGCTGGCGTACCGCTACTATAGCGCCTTTATCGCCGCGAAGGCTCTGGCGCTGGACGACCGGCGTGTCACTCCCGCGCACGCTAATGCCGACGGCCACAACTACGTCCGCTCGCCGCGCTGGGTCCTGTTCGGCCACCACTTCGCCGCCATCGCCGGCGCGGGACCGCTGGTGGGCCCGACGCTCGCCGCGCAGTTCGGATTCGCGCCCGGCTTCCTGTGGCTCCTGATCGGCGCGGTGCTGGGCGGCTGCGTCCACGATTTTACCGTGCTGGTGGCCTCCATGCGCCACCGCGGCCGCTCGCTCGCCGATGTTGCGCGTACGGAGATCGGCCCGTTTTCCGGTCTCGCCGCCATGATCGCGCTGCTGCTGATTGTGCTGGTGACGCTGGGTGGGCTGGGGCTGGTGGTGGTGAACGCTCTGGCGGGCAGTCCGTGGGGCGTTTTCACCATCGGCATGACCATTCCGATCGCGCTGGCCATGGGCGTGTGGATGTTTCGCGCGCGCGCGTACAAGTCGGTGAGCGGGCCCACCGTGTTTGGCGTGCTTCTGCTGATGGGCGCGCTGATCGGCGGACAGTGGTTCGCTCGCTCCGGCGCCGCCGGCGCCTTAACGTTCACGCCGCATCAGATCACCCTGCTGATGGCCGCGTATGGATTCATCGCTTCCGTGCTCCCGGTGTGGCTGCTGCTCACGCCGCGCGGCTATCTTTCCACCTACGTGAAGCTGGGGACCATCGTCGTTTTGTTAGCCGGCGTCCTCGTTGTGCATCCGACGACGCGGTTCCCGGCGTTCACCCAGTTTGTCGCCGGCGGCGGTCCCATTATTCACGGCCGGATGTTTCCGTTTCTGTTCGTGACCATCGCCTGTGGGGCGATCTCGGGCTTTCACGCGCTGATCGCATCGGGAACCACGCCGAAGATGGTGGACAAGGAAACGGACGCGCGCTTCATCGGCTACGGCGCGATGATGGCCGAATCGATGGTGGGCATTCTCGCATTGATTGCGGCGACCTGTATGTACCCCGGCGACTACTTCGCCATCAACACGCCGTCGCAGGTGTTCGCAAAGCTGGGGCTGACCACCGTGAATCTCAATCTCTTTTCGAGTGAGATTGGCGAGCGTCTGGCGGGGCGAACCGGCGGCGCAGTGAGCCTGGCCGTCGGCATGGCTCAGATTTTCCGCGGCCTGCCCGGCATGCACCGCCTGATGGCTTACTGGTACCACTACGCCATCCTGTTCGAGGCGCTGTTCATTCTCACCACCATCGATGCCGGAACACGCGTGGGCCGCTATGTCTTTCAGGAACTGCTGGGCAAAGTGAACCGCAAGCTCGGCGACACGTCGTGGCTGCCCGGCAACATCCTCGCGACCTCCGTCGTCGTGCTTGGATGGACGTATCCGATCTATACCGGCACCATTTCCGCGGTGTGGCCGCTTTTCGGCGCCGGCAACCAGTTGCTGGCAACCATCGCACTGGCGGTGGCGACTACGTTTCTGGTGAATATGGGCAAGACGCGCTACGCGTGGATCACCGCGCTGCCCATGGCCTTCGTGGGAGTGACCACCGTCACCGCCGGCGTGCTGTCCATTCGGGATATCTTCTGGCCGCTCACGATGAAGCCGGGCGAGCGAATCACCGGCTACATCGATTCGACGCTCATGGTGGCGTTCATCGCCGGCGCCGTTCTGGTGGTGTGCGACGCGGCTCGACGGTGGGTGCTGGTGATGCGCGGAGCGCCCGCGCCGGTGGAGGCTTTCGGCCCCCCGGTCGATGCCAGCGGCGAAATCCGCATGGGCTGCTGCTGAGTTGGCGGCATCGGGCGCGCTGCGGCCCCTGGGCCGCTTCGACTACTCTGTAAATAGCATTTCTTTAAATGACTGACGATCGAGTTGTAGTGACCGGCGGAGCTGGGTTCGTCGGCTCAAATATCGTGCGCCGTCTGCTGGAGCGTGGGGCGTTCGTCGTGGTGCTGGACGATTTTTTCACTGGCTCGGAGGCCAACCTGCCTCAGGGCGAGCCTAAGCTCGAGGTGGTTCGCGGCAGCGTCGTCGATTTCGATCTGGTTCGCGATGTGGTGAAGAGCGCCTCACTCGTGATCCACGCCGCCGCGCGCAACATCATCGCTTCCACAAAGAATCCGCGGGACGATTTCGAGACGAACATCGGCGGCACGCTCAACGTGTTGATGGCCGCGCAGGGAACGGGCGTGCGCCGCGTGGTCTACTCCTCGTCGGCCTCGGTTTACGGCAACCCGCGCTACCTGCCCATCAACGAAGACGACGGTATCGACACGCTCACGCCTTACGCAGTGTCGAAGCTCGCCGGCGAGAACTACTGCCGGGCTTTTTATGAGAGCCAGGGCGTTTCCACCGCGGTGGTGCGCTATTCCAACGTGTACGGCCCCGCGCAGCGCCCCGACAACCCGTATTGCGGCGTGATCGCGAAGTTCTTCGAATCGGCGCGAAACGGCGAGCCGTTGCGCATCCACGGCGATGGCGAGCAGACTCGCGATTTCACCTACGTGGACGACGCCGTGACGGCCACGCTGCTGGCGGCCACATCGCAAAAAGCCGACGGGCAAATCTACAACGTCGCCACCGGCCGCGAGACCACCATCAATCAACTGGCCCGCGCGGTCCTGAAGACGGTGGGCCGCGAAGAAGAACTCGCATACATCGACCGCCGCGACATCGACAACATCCGCCGCCGCGTTCTGAACATCGAAAAGATTCGGCGCGAGCTGCGCTGGGTCCCGGCGGTAACCCTGGAGAACGGACTGCGGCGAACCTATGAATGGCTCGCCAGGAGCCTGGATGCCGCAGCCTGAGCCGCGCCTGCGCGTCGCGTGTGTCGCGCCGGCGTGGAACGAGGAGAATCGCATCGGGCCGGTGGTGGCCGCCGTGCCCCGGGATATCGTTGACGAAGTGGTGGTGGTGGACGACGGTTCATCCGATGCCACCAGCGAGCGTGCCCGGGCGGCCGGCGCGACGGTCCTGCGTGGCGCGCACAGCGGCGTCGGCGCGGCCATTCGCATGGGCATCGACTACGCCATCCAGCAAGGATACGATGTGGTGGTGATTGTTTCCGGCGCGGGAAAAACTCCTCCCGCCCAGATTCCACGCCTTCTCGCGCCGCTGCTCGCCGGAGCGGAATTCGCACAGGGCTCGCGCTACACCGATGGCGGTGAGCGCCTGCACATGACCTTCTCGCGGAAGATCGGCACGCGTGGATATACGTTTCTGTTTTCCCTGCTGGTGCGGCGCCGGGTGACCGACGCATCCAGCGGCTTCCGGGCCATTCGGCTGTCGCTGTTCGCGGACAAGCGCATCGACATCTGGCAGTCGTGGCTGGATGGTTATGAGCTGGAGCCGTACCTGTTGTTTCAGGCGCTGCGGCTTCGGCACAAAGTGGTGGAAGTGCCCGTGACCATCGAATATCCGAACATCGCACGCGGCCAGGCGTACACGAAGATGCGCGCATGGTCGGACTGGTATCGCATTTTCCGGCCAGTCCTTTTTCTGGCGCTGGGTCTGAAGCGGTGATGAAGCGATTGGGCCGCTGGGGCGCCGCGCTCGAATGCGCCGCCGCTTTCGTGGCTTGCTTCGGCCTGATGCTGTGGATCGAATTCGCCGGGCCGGCCATCGTCGATCATGACGGTTACTATCACATCCGCTGGAGCTGGATGCTGCGCCAATCCGCTCCGCACCTGCCTCGGTTTGAGTGGCTGCCGCTGACCGTTCTCCACGCGCCCGACTACGTGGATCATCATTTCTTCTTCCACGTGCTGCTCACGCCATTCACGTTCGGCGATTTGCGAATCGGGGCGAAGGTCGGCGCGGCCTTCTTCGCGGCGCTCGCCCTGACAGCATTGTTCGGGGTTCTGATCGCCTGGGGCCTGCGTTTTCGCTGGTTCTGGCTGGCTCTGATGGCCGTGGGGGCGGAGCAGTTCATTTATCGCATGACCATGACGCGCGCGCCGAGCCTGTCGCTGGCTCTGCTCGCCACCGGAGCCTGGCTGATCCTGCGGCGCAGACTCTGGCCGCTCGCGCTGCTGACGTTCGTCTTCGTCTGGACGTATAGCATGTTTCCGTTGATGGTTGTCTTTGCGTGTGCGTATACCGCGACAATCTACCTGTGCGAGAAACGGATCGATCTCGGCACGGTTTACGCCACCGTGATCGGAGCCGCCGCGGGTCTGGTGATTAATCCATACTTTCCGAAGAATCTGGCGCTGTTGTGGCGGCACGTGGTCATGGTGCGAAGCGGCGCATCGGAGGCCGATCCGGGCGTGGAGTGGGGACCGTTCGATACCTGGCAAACGTTCACCGACGATCTCGCGGTGTGCGTCGTGTGCTTCCTGGCTCTGCTCGCGTTCGACTGGCGACGGAGAAAAGCCGACAACAAGCCGCTGTTCTTTCTCATGCTCTTCGCCCTCTTCGCCGTGTTTCTGGCGCGCTGGAGCCGGTTCGTCGAGTATTGGCCGCCCTTTGCCGTGCTGTTCGCTGCGTTCACTCTGGACCCTTTACTGCCGCGCATCAACGGCCGTGTGCGAACAGCCCTGTTAGCGCTGGCGCTGGTTGTGACGGCGGCGCCTCTGGCGAGAAACATTCACGAGGGCCGGGACGACGTGATCACCGAAGCCGATCCCTTCGCCCTGCGCGGCGCATCTCAATGGCTGGCGCAACACACACCCGCCGGAACTTTGGTGTTTAATTCCGCGTGGGACGAGTTCCCGATGCTCTTCTACTACAACCAGCACAATGTCTATGTCTCCGGACTCGACCCGCGTTACTTAACGGATGCGCACCCGGATCTGGGCAAGCTGTACGAGACCATTCAGAAAGGCGACGAGAAGCATCCGGGCGCCGTCATCGCCAGCCGCTTTGGCGCGCGCTATGTTGTGACCGATAACTCGAAGAGCGACTTCCTCGATGCCGCGCGGTCAAGCGGCGAGTTCGAGACAGTCTACAGCGACAGCAGCACGCAGGTGCTGCGGATTAGATGAATAGCGAAAAAAAGGCGCGTGCCGCGGTCGTTTTGACGTGCATCCTTGCTTCCGCGGCGGCGGTCGTCCCGTTCTTCTTCATGGGGCAGCCCCTTCCCGGCGGCAGCCGCTGGGACCTGCGCATGCCGTGGACACACGACATGTTTCTTCATTACGACCAGATGCGCGACTTCTATCAGGGTCTGGCGGCGGGCGAAGTTTATCCGCGCTGGGAAGAAGATACGAATTATGGCTTCGGCGCGCCGACCACCTGTTTCTACCCTCCCGGCGTCTATTACCTCACGGCCGCGTTCTATCCGATATTCCACGACTGGACGCGCGTGTTACTCGTCGCCCATCTGCTGATGATGGGCGGTTCTGCCGCCGCCATCTATTTGCTCGCCCGGCGGTACATGTCGCGTGCGGCAGCGGTCGCGGCCATGTTCGCGTATGTTGTCTTTCCGTATCACGCTATCGATCAGTATCATCGTGAAGCTTTGGCCGAATTACTCTCATTCATCTGGATGCCGCTGATCATGTTATTTGCCGACCACTTGCTCGCCACGGCGCGCCGCTGGTTACCTCTTGCCGGACTGGCCCTCAGCTACGGCGGGTTTTTGTGGTCCCATCCGCCCACCGCATATCAGTTCTCCCTCGTGTTCTGTCCCTTCGTCCTATTGCTTGCTGCGTGGCGTAGAAACTGGCGGGGCCTTTTGTGGACAGGCGCGGGATTTGCACTGGGAGTGGGCCTTTCGGCCGCCTATCTTTTGCCGGCGGCGATGGAACAGAATCTGATCCGCCACGAAATCATCGGGAAGATCTGGCCCTATCACGAAACGTATTTGTTCATGTACGCAGGTTACTCGCAGCGGTATTTCGACTTTTTTCAGTTACTCAACTGGTCGTGGCGGTTCGAAGTTGCGGTGATGCTTGGAGCCTCAGTCGCCATCCTGATTCTGACGAGGCGCCTCCGCAGGATCGCGACCTTCTGGACCGCGATCGGCTGTTGGGCCGGTTTTCTGATGCTGCGGATCTCGGCGCCCCTGGGCCGCCACATTCCCAAAATCGACATTGGGGTTTTCTCGTGGCGTATGCTGGCCATTACGACGCTCATCGCCGCTCTTCTGGTGGGCCTGCTGGTTCAGGCAGCAATCGACGCCGGGCGGGCGAATCGTGCCGGCCGTCTCGCGCTGTTTGGGACGCTCGCCACGCTTGCTCTCTTCGGCGGTACGATGTTCACGGTGTTTGGAGTCATGGCGCCAGTCAACCGCGAAGACGCATTCCAGCCCGAGGAGGAACACACGAATTACGCCATCATCCCGCGCACCGCGCCCGAACGCACGGACGATCTGCCGGAAGTCGAGCGGGCGAGTCTGGACCCGCCTGGCGCCGTGCGCGTTCGCGACTGGAAGCCGCAACATCGTGTCATCGATGTATCGAGCAACGCTGCGAGCCGCCTCTTCGTGCGCACGTTCAATTACCCCGGGTGGACCGCCACCATGGACGGCGCGCCCTTGCGGGCCAGTACGGACAAGGAGACCGGCGCGATGCTCTTTAGCCTGCCCGCGGGCACGCACGTCGTGGCGCTGGATTTCCTGGACACGCCCTCTCGCCGGACTGGCGCTCGCATCACGATGGTCTCATTCCTGATCGTGCTGACCGTTCTCGCATGTGGTGCGCTCGCGAATCGACAACAACTGAGGACATAGATATGGAACCGAAGAGTCCCCGCGTCGCCGTCGTCGGCTGCGGCTACTGGGGTCGCAATCTCGTACGCAATCTGAACAAGCTGGGATGCCTGCAGGCGATCTGCGACACCGACGAGAGCCGTCTGGCCGAGCTGGCCGCGCTGTATAACGTGGCCTCGACAACGAACTTCGACAGCCTGCTGCAGGATCCGGCGATCCATGGAATCGTGATCGCCGCTCCCGCGGCGCGCCACTTCGAACTGACGCAGCGCGCGATGAACGCGAACAAGGATGTCTTTGTCGAGAAACCTCTCGCGCTTCGCGTCGAGGAAGGCCAGACGCTGGTCCGGTTGGCCCGTGAGCGCGAGCGGATCCTCATGGTCGGCCACCTTCTCGAATATCATCCGGCCATTCTGGAGATGCGGCGGTTCATTCAGAGCGGCCGTCTGGGTCGCGTCCGCTATGTTTATTCGTCGCGACTCAATCTCGGGAAACTGCGGACTGAGGAGAACATACTCTGGAGCTTTGCTCCGCACGATATCTCGGCGCTTCTCTATTTACTCGGCGAGCAGCCGGTCAATGTGGCTGCCCAGGGCGCCAGTTACCTGAACCCGAATGTTTTCGACACAACGTTGACTACCTGTAACTTCGCCAGCGGCGTTCAGGCCCATATTTTTGTAAGCTGGCTGCACCCATTCAAGGAACAGAAGCTGGTGGTCGTCGGCGACCGCAGCATGCTCGTCTTCGACGACACGAAGAACGGCGACAAGCTGGTTTTCTATCCGCACCAGATCGAATGGACGGACCGTGTTCCCGTCGCCCACAAGGCCGAAGCACAGGTGTTGCCCATCCCGGCCGATGAACCTCTTCTGCTCGAATGCCAGCATTTCCTTGAATGCATCGCCGAAAGAAAAACCCCGCGCACAAACGGAGAGAAAGGCGTTCAGGTCCTCTCCATCCTCCAGTCCTGCGAGGAGTCGCTGCGGGCCGGTGGCCGCCCGGTGGAGCTGAGGCCGGCGGCGGAACGGTATATGGTCCACTCAACCGCCGTTGTGGATCAGCCCTGCGAGATCGGCGATCGAACCCGCATCTGGCACTTTGCTCACGTGATGGCGGATGCGCACATCGGCCAGGGCTGCGTGATCGGCCAGAACGTTCTGGTGTCTTCCGGTGTCCGCATCGGTAACAACGTCAAGATCCAGAACAACGTGTCCGTCTACACCGGCGTCGAACTCGAAGACGATGTATTCTGCGGTCCTTCGATGGTCTTCACCAACGTGATCAATCCGCGCAGCCACATCATCCGCAAGCACGAGTACAGGAAGACGCTGGTGAAGCGTGGCGCGACTTTGGGCGCAAACTGCACGGTGGTGTGTGGGATCGCCATCGGACAATTCGCTTTTATCGCGGCCGGTGCGGTGGTGACCCGTGACGTCCCCGACTATGCGCTCATGATGGGCGTTCCGGCTCGCCGGTCCGGCTGGGCGTGCCAGTGCGGAAATCGCCTGCCTGCCGGGTTGCAGTGCACAAGCTGTGGAAGTAAGTACGAACTGCGCGAGGGACGGCTGACTCCGGCTTAGCAGAGTGCTGAAAGACCAAAACCCGCTTGCTTGCGCGCGCGGCTCGGAATGAGGAGCCAGCGTTACTAAACACTTACTGAGCCGTGACCGCAAGGGAGCGGTGGTCCAGCAGCGGTTCGCATCACCCTGTTAGAAAGCAGGCGCTGGTACGAACGTTCGCAGCATGGTAACTTCGCCCCCGGGCTCTATGGCGATCGCTTCGTCGCCGGAGCAGAGCCATGCTTCTCCGAGCCGGAAACGCTCGCCGGCTATAAGGCCTTCGCCGCGCAGAAAGACGAGAATCTCGGGAGATTTCCCGTTTGGCCGTTGCTCGAGCGTTCCCGGGAAAGTCCGCAACTCCGTCCGAAAATACTCGCACTCAGCCAGGAGGCTCCCGCCGTCGGGAAGTGCGGTTGGCGGCGCGTATCCCGGATGCACGCCCCTGTTCGCAACCTGAAGACCTTTCTCCAGGTGTAACTCGCGCCCCCGGCCATAATCGTACAGGCGATAAGTCACATCCGACTGCTGCTGGACTTCGCAAAGAGCCAGCCCGGCCCCAATCGCGTGCACGGTGCCGGCGGGGATGAAGAATGTATCGCCGGGGCGCGCTTCGAACCAGTTCAGCAACTCCATGATCTCGCCGCTGATGGCCGCCGCGCGCAGCCGCTCCGGAGTGATCTCCTCGCGGAATCCAAGCGCCACCTTCGCGCCTGGCGCCGCGCGTAGTATGTGCCACATCTCCGTCTTGCCGCGGGAATGCTCGTGCCTGGCCGCGAAGACATCGTCGGGATGAACCTGCACCGACAGATTCTCTTCCGTAAAGATGAGTTTCACCAGAATTGGCGGCGCCTGCGCGTTCGTGAACCAGACTTCGCCGATGTGTCTTCCATCGCTCGTGTACCACGGCTCCAGGCGCGTGGATCCCCACACCTTCTCCTTGAACTCCGCGGTAAGTCGAACAAGCGATCGGGTCATTGCCAACTCGGTCATGGCCAACTTTGAGTATAAAGAGCGCTGTGTGAGAGAATGTCTCGACAGTACGATGCTTCAATCCCTGCGCGACCGCGCACGCCGATGGGCTGGCCGCTCGCCGCGCTCCGATCGTGAGGTCCTGCCCGGCGAGACGATTCACTTTCACTGCAACGTCTGCTCCGGAGAGAACACAAAATCCTACGAGCAACTGGATCGTGAAAAGCCGAGCTGCGACCGCTGCGGCTCGAATGTGCGATTCCGCTGGATCGTCCACGCGGTTTCGACGAGTATGCTCGGCAGCAGTCTTCCGCTGAAACGCTTTCCCGTGCGCCGGCGCATCCATGGGATCGGCTTGAGCGACTGGGACGGCTACGCTGTCACGCTGGCGCGTTGTTTCACTTACACCAATACTTTCTTCCACACCGAGCCGTTGCTGGATATCAGCGACATTTCGGAAGACAGGAAAGGCCTCTACGATTTCGTCATCGCCACCGAGGTTCTTGAACACGTGGTCCCGCCAGTGGATGTCGCGCTGGCTAACCTCTTTCGCCTGCTCAAGCCCGGTGGCGTGGCGATCATCACCGTTCCCTGGTTTGGCGAGGTAACCCGGGAGCATTATCCCGACCTATTCGATTACCGGGTCGTCGAGAGCGACGGTAAGTGGCAGGTGCACAATCGCACTCGCGATGGACGAACGCAGGTCTTCGACAACCCGTGCTTTCATGGCGGGCCCGGCACTACTTTGGAGATGAGGCTCTTCTCCGGAGCCGACCTGGTGCGTCGTCTTGAAAAAGTCGGATTCGAGAAGGTGGAGATCTGCCGCCCAACGGTACGCGAGTACGGCATCGTGTTCCAGGAAACCTGGTCGCTGCCAATGATCGCTTATAAGGCGCGAAGCTGATTACAATTTACTTTGCCGGCTTAAAGCTGTGCAGGGCGCCCGCCTCGCTCTCGAACGTTTCAAACACCGTCATGAGCTTGGTCACCTGCAGCAGATCATGCACTCGCTTGCGCAGATGCAGCAGCTTGAGCCGGCCACCGGCATTGGTCACCGTCGCATAGCTTCCGACTAATTGTCCGAGGCCGGAGCTGTCGATGTAAGTGACGTCGGCCAGGTTGAGCAGTATGTTCTTCTGATCCCCGGCCAGCGCTTCGCGAATGGTGTCCCGGAAATCCACCAGCGCTTCGCCGAGAGTGAGCTGGCCGTTCATGTCCAGAATGGTGGCTTCCGGCGTTTCCCGGATATTAATCTTCAGGCTCATCAGGACGGACCTCCCCGGTCCATTCTGATACTACCTGATCGGACTGGCTCAGAGGACGGGGCCGATACGCCAGGGCACGAACTCGCTGTGGCCGTGCCTTTCGCTCGCCGTGCGCTCGCCCGAAGCCACGCGCAGCACCGTATCGAAGATCTCCCGGCCGACCTCGTCTACCGTGGCCTCGCCGTCGGCAATGCGCCCGGCATTGATGTCCATGTTGTCGCGCATGCGCCGCCACGTAACCGAGTTCGTTGCGATCTTGATCACCGGGACCGACGGAAAACCGATGGCGCTGCCCCGCCCCGTGGTAAATGCAATCAGAGTCACGCCGCCCGCCGCCAGCCCGGTAAGAGAAACCGGATCGTACCCGGGCGTGTTCATGAACACGAAGCCCGGCCCGTGCACGCGTTCGGCATAATCGACCGCTTCGTTCAGTGGCGTGCTCCCCGCCTTGGCCACCGCGCCCAGCGATTTCTCGATAATGTTGGTAAGCCCGCCCGCCTTGTTCCCAGGCGACGGATTATCGTCGAAGCTGCCGCCCATGCGGCGCAGGTAATCCTTGTAGCCGCGGACGAAGCCGAGATAGCGCTCGGCCACCGCCCGATTCCGCGCGCGGGCGATGAGCAGTTGCTCCGCGCCGAACGTCTCCGTCGTCTCCGCCAGCACCGCGGTGGCGCCCATCTCCGCCAGCAGATCGGAACAAACGCCCAGCGCCGGATTTGCCGTGATGCCGCTGAACGAATCGGATCCGCCGCAGTTGAGGCCCAGGGCAATATTCGCGGCGCATACCTCGACGCGACGCTCCGAAGCTGCGCGCTCGATGAGCCGGTCGATCTCCCGCCGCGCTGCCTCAACGGTCGCGCGTGTGCCTCCGCTTTCCTGAATGGTCAGGCCAACCAGCCGTTCGCTCCCCTTCGCCCCCGGCCCGAGGTAATGCTCGATCTGATTCGTCTCGCATCCGAGTCCCAGAATCACGGCGGAGGAAACATTCGGATGATCGAGCACGCCCGCCAGCGTGCGCCGAAGCTGGTCGGTGTCCGGTCCGATGGTGTGCGCGCACCCCTCGCCATGAGGAAATGCCACCACGCCGTCCACGTTGGCCGGCAGCGCTGCCTGCTCGTAGCTCCGCGCAATCAGCGCGACGGTATGCGCGGCGCAGTTCGATGCCGCAACCACGGCGATGTAATTGCGCGTACCCACGCGGCCATCCGCCCGCCGATACCCCAGGAACATCGGAGCGTCCGGCCTCGGGATCGCTATGGGCGTCTCGTCACCCGGGAACTCATATTCCAGCGAATGCTCCTCATAGGCGAGATTGTGCGTGTGCACGTGTTCGCCGGACGCGATGTCCGCACTCGCGCGGCCGATCGGCTGCCCATAACGAAAGACCCGCGCGCCGGCCGCTATTCCGCGAATCGCCACTTTGTGGCCCGCCGGAATCGGCTGCGCCACCGCGACGTCGACGCCGGCAACGTGCACGGTTTGTCCGGGCTGGAGTGCCACCCGCGCGATAGCCACGTTGTCGGCCTCATTCAGATGAATCGTCGAATTGGCGGCCGTCGGCAGCTTCGCGATTTCAAAAAGGCTCATTGCCCGCCTTCCCGCAGCTTCGCAAACGCCGCACGGAAGCACTTCACCGATTCGGCGACATCCGGATTTGCGGGGGACTCGCCGAAATAGCAGCGCACAAAATCGCCCGCATTGCCCCACGTGGTGTGCAGCAGACCCAGCACGCGGCCGGCGACCTCCGGGTTGGCGTGCGCGCGTAGCGCGCGAATCTGCTCCACTTGCGCCAGCGCCACGTCGGACCTTCGCCACGAGCAAGACACCACGCTGAAGCCATGCATGGCGAAATAAGCGGCTCCCGGCACGGCAGCGTCGTAGTGCCAGTCGCCGATCACGATGTCACGTGGGATTTGATCGATGGCCGGCGCGGTCTGGTTGTAGCTGCCTTCCCACTTGCCGGCGCCCGAAACGGCCCCGTCGATCAGCCGGTCGCCCCACATCCACATTTGCCGATGCGACTGCGCCAGATGATCGTGGATGGCGCGCACCTCGTTGGCGTACAACTCGGAGGTGAGGCGCCCACGGCAGCGCGGGCAGTCTTCGTCGGCGAGGATGAACACCTCGTCCATGCCAGCATGGAACGCGTCAGCCTGGAACGCATCCGCCAGCTCATCGATCAGGTCGAACACCACCTTGTGCACGCCGGGATGCAGCGGGCAATAACTGCGGCAATAAATCCCTTTGTTATCGGGATATTTCCCGGGAGTTTCATCGAATTCCGGATGGGATCGCAGCAGCCCGTACGTCGTTTTGTCCCACGACTGATGCCCCAGGAGATTGATCTGCGGAATCAGCCGCACACCGGCCGCGCGCGCGGCATTCACCAGAGCCGCCACCTCATCGTGCGAGAGCGCATCCGGGTCCGCCACTTCCGGATGGCTCGTGAACTGGTAGTTGTAGTCGATCTCCAGCACCAGCGTGTTCACGCCCTCTTTCGGCAACGCCTCTTTGATGAAGCGCACCAGCAGCGGCACATCCGCCGGCTTGGGCGTCAGCAGATGAAGCCCGCGAACGGGCACGGCGTCCGCCAGCAGGCACGGAGCGCAGGCAGCGGCCACCAGCACCGGCCACGATAGTACGCGCGCCGCCGACACCTATTTCACCCCACTGTTTTCGCGCGCCGGAAGAAACTCGTCTCCCGCGCGCCACGTGGGCAGCCGACTCTCGTTCGCGACGGCGATTCCCACTTCCATCCCAAATCGCACCATCTGCGCCAGCCCCGAAAAATCCCAGTTCTCATGGAACACATCCGAAGGCTGATGATAGTGGTTCTCGTTGTAGTCGTCGAACAGCTTTTCGCCAAAATCCGCCGGCTTACCGACAAAATCCGTCCCTTCGTCGATGGAGAACGCCGGTACTCCCGCATTGGCGAACGAAAAATGATCCGAGCGATAATACGATCCCTGTTCCGGATGCGCGTCCGGCTTGATGGTCAGGTTCATCCGCCGCGCCACTTCCTCCACCACCGGCCAGACAGTGGTCCGCTCGCCGCCCGCCGCGGAAACGTCACGCACTCTGCCGGCCGGAAACAGCGCATCATAGTTGATGTCGAGGGCGGTCCTCCCTACCGGAATGAACGGATGCGCCGCGTAGTACGCCGAACCGCGCAGGCCCTCCTCCTCGCCGGTCACCGCCAGAAAGATCGCCGACCTCTTCGGCTTGTGCGGAAGCGTAGCCCATTCCTGCGCGGTCTCCAGAATGATTCCGCAACCTGTGCCGTTATCCACCGCGCCGTGATAGATGGCGTCGCCATTTACGGGAGTGCCCACGCCAAGATGATCCCAGTGCGCCGTGTACACCACGGCCTGCTTCTTCAGAACCGGGTCGCTGCCTTCGACGATACCCACCACATTGCTCGACTGGATGTCGCGCAACTTCGTCGGGAAGTCGCCGCGGATGTGAATGCCCAGCGGCATCGGATGAAAGTCGCGCGATTCGGCCAGCTTCAGCATTTCGTCCACGTTGTGCCCGGCCAGCGCGAGCAGCCTGTTGGACGCATCCTGCGAGAACCAGCCTGCAAACCCCAGTGCGTTCTGCCCAGCCTCCAGCTTCACCTGCCCATCTTCGCGGCCCCACGAGCTGCGCACCACGTCGTAGCCATAACCCGCCGTGGGCGTCGTATGAATGATGAACACCGCCTGCGCGCCGCGCCGCGTCGCCTCCTCATATTTGTATGTCCAGCGGCCGTAGTAAGTGAGCGCCTTGCCGCCAAAGAACTTCGGGTCGTCCGACGGCGGCTCATTGGTGAACAGCACCAGGATCTTGCCGCGCACGTCCACGCCCTTGTAATCGTCCCAGTGAAACTCCGGCGCGACGATGCCGTGGCCGACGAAGATCACATCGCCGTCGATGCGCACATCTGGCTTCTGCTGCGCGGTGGCGCCGACGAAGTCGTCGAGCCAGCGAAACTGAAGCTGCCTTCCGCCGTCTTCCGCTTCCACGGTTGCATCCGGCTGCGTGGTCACGCCCACCAGCGGCACCCTCTGGAAGTAAGTTCCGTTGTCGCCGGCCGGCTTCAGACCAAACAAGGCGAATTCCGTGGCGATGTAGTCGGCCGCAAGGTCGCCGCCGCGCGAGCCCGGGCCGCGGCCCTCCAGCAGATCGCTCGAAAGAAACTTCACGTGCGCGCGAATGCGCTCGCCGGACGGATCGGACGCCTGCGCGCACAACGCGGCTGCGCCAAGCAGGAGGACGGTTGTGAATTGAATCATGTCAGTACTTCCCAGTGTACGAAGACCTGACATGATGGTTGAGATATGGAAACAACGCTGAAGAAAATCCCGCTGCTGGACGTTCCGGCGCAAACGCAGCCCATCCGCGCGGAACTGGAGAGGGCCATCGGCCGCGTGCTCGATCACGGCCGCTACATTCTCGGTCCGGAGGTGGCGGAATTCGAAAAGGCGGTCGCCGCGTATTGCAGCACGAACTTCGCGGTGGCCTGCGCGTCGGGCTCGGACGCGCTGCTGCTGGCGCTGATGGCGATCGGCGTGGGGCCGGGCGATCGCGTCATCACCACGCCCTACAGCTTCTTCGCGACGGTCAGCGCGATCACGCGTCTCGGCGCAACGCCGGTGCTCATCGACATCGACCCCGCCACGTACAACATCGACGCCGCGGCTGTCGCGCGGCATCTGGCGGCGGCCTCCGCGGACGAGGTGCGCGCCACTCGCGCCATCATGCCGGTCCATCTGTACGGCCAGTGCGCGGACATGGACCCACTGCTCGCCACCGCCGCCGGTTACGGCATCCCGGTGGTGGAAGACGCCGCGCAGGCCATTGGCGCCGAATATCGCGGGCGGCGCGCCGGATCCCTCGGCTTATGCGGTTGTTTCAGCTTCTTTCCGTCGAAGAACCTCGGAGGCATGGGCGATGGCGGCATGCTCACCACCAACGATGAGGCCTTCGCTGCGAAGCTCCGCCTGCTTCGCACGCACGGCGCCGAGAAGAAGTACTACCATCGCGTGGTCGGCATCAACTCGCGGCTCGATACGCTGCAGGCCGCGGTCCTGTTGGTGAAGCTCCGCTACCTCGAGGAATGGACCGAGCGCCGGCGCGCCATCGCCGCCATCTACAATCGTGCGCTCGCGGATGCCCCGGCGATCACCCTGCCCGTGGAATCGCCCGGCTGCCGCCACATCTACAATCAGTTCATCGTACGCGTGTCTCGCCGCGACCGCGTCCGCGAGGCGCTTGCCGAAGCCGGCATCGCCAGCGAGATCTACTATCCCGTGCCCTTGCATCGCCAGCAATGCTTCGCATATCTTGGCTACGCCCCCGGCGGCCTGCCGAACAGTGAAGCGGCGGCCGCGTCCACTCTGGCGCTACCGATCAGCCACGAGCACGCCGACGCCGATATCGAGTACATCGCGGCTACGTTGGCGCACTGCGTGGAGGAATGACGGACGGGGCAGTAGCCGAGCCGATCTCTCTCGGCTGGGGCGAGAGACTTGCCGCGTTCTGGTCTATCTGGTGGCCGTGTTGGATCATCGTTGGATTGAATGTGGCCTTTGGCGCGGTGCTGACAAGCGGCGAGTTCCATCGGAGCCTTCAGGTGCTCAGCGTCCTTACGCAAGCGCTCGTCTTCGCGTTTCAGGCTCTTCTCGTGCACCGGCTTGTACGGAAGCAGTATCGTTCGTTCTACATCGCCGTTCTGCCCGATGGCGAGCCGCCCGGGCGCGCGCTTAGCACAACGGAACGTATTCGAGTATGGCTCCGCACCTCGTGGCCTCAGGCGGCGTTCATTGTTTTGATATATGCAGTGTCCCAGTGGATGCTTCAGCACGGAGGCCGGGAGGCGGTTCAGAGTCTGACGACCCTGGCGCCATGGACGCGAATACTCGCCGTCGGACCCTACGCGATTGATTGTGCGATGTCGGCAAAGTACAAGGGGTTTCGCCTGCAGGCCTTCCGGCGGCCGCCGCGCCAGCGACATCTTACGCGTCTTCCAGACGCAGCGGGATCGGGCGGCAATCGCGCGATCGCCTTCGTGATTTTCCTTTGCGAGTAGTTTGCAACTGTTTCCAACCCGCGCTCGCCGCTGGCGATAAATCCGGCGTGCGGCGCCGCACCTCCCCGATTTCGCTATATAATGAGGCGTCTCAAGTCGCCATGTACCGTACACATCGGGTGCTTTCATGCGTCCTTTGCATTTCCGTTGCGAAAACCTTCTTTTCGCCGTTCTGCTGCTGAATGGCGGTATGATTACCGCCGCGGACCGGATTGTCACTCCAGTGAATCCGCAGCAAACCGTGATACTCAAAGGCCAGGTTGACCCCAGGGCCCAGGCTCAATACGATCAGGGCCGGGTGGAGCCTTCCACGCGAATCGGCCCGGTCACGTTGCTGCTGAAGCCCTCGGACGATCTCGATTCATTTCTCCTCGAGCAGCAAGACCCGGCGTCGCCAAACTACCATCGCTGGCTCACTCCCGAGCAATTCGCGGAGAAGTTCGGCCTCGGCGGCGCGGACATCGCCAAACTGACCTCGTGGCTGGAATCGCAGGGATTGACCGTGAACGACGTCGCGCGGGGCCGACACTGGATCCACTTCAGCGGATCGTCCGATCAGATTTCCCGTGCTTTTCGCACCGAGATTCACAAATATCTTGTAAATGGCGAGACGCATTTCGCTAACGCCACCGCGCCTTCCATTCCCGCGGCCTTCGAAAACGTAGTGAGCGCGGTGAACGGTCTCAACGACTTTCGCATGAAGCCCATGAGCATCAAAGCGAACCCGGTGCCCGAGCTGAACTCCGGCTCGTCGCACTACCTTGCGCCCGACGACCTGGCCACCATCTACGACATCGCGCCCCTCTACAATGCCGGGATTACGGGAGCCGGCCAGAGTCTGGTGGTGGTCGGCGAAACGCAGATCGACGTGACCGATATTCGGGCTTTTCGCGCCAGATTCAACCTGCCGCCAAGCGATCCGCAGATGATTCCCTCCAGTCCCGAGTTTTTCATTGGAGAAGATCCGGAAGCGGACCTCGACATCGAATGGTCCGGAGCGGTGGCGCGCGACGCAACCATCATGTACGTGTACTCTGCCAATGTGATCGACGCCCTTCAGTACGCCATCGACCAGAATCTGGCGCCGGTCGTCAGCATGAGCTATGGCGAATGTGAACTATATGCCACTCCCGGTTTTCGCTCCGTCGCCCAGCAGGCCAATGCGCAGGGCATCACATGGATGGCAGCGTCGGGCGACTGGGGCGCCGCCACCTGCGATTACACGTCGCCCACCCCGCAAGCCGCCAAGGGATTAACGGTCAGTTTCCCCGCCGACATTCCCGAAGTCACCGCCGTCGGCGGTACCGAGTTCGACGAAGGGAGCGGCAACTACTGGAGTCCCACCAACACCGCCAACGGGGCTTCGGCTCTGTCCTGGATTCCGGAAATCGCCTGGAACGATTCGGTGGAAAGGAACGCTCTGGCGGCCACCGGGGGCGGTGCGAGCGTGTTATTTGCGAAGCCCTTCTGGCAAACCGGTCCGGGAGTGCCCAACGATAATGCGCGCGATCTGCCCGACGTCGCATTTTCCTCGTCTCCCGATCACGACGGCTATGAAGTCTACACGGGAGGCAGTTGGCAGGTTTATGGCGGAACCTCCTTCACCAGCCCGGTGTTCGCCGGGATCGTGGCTTTGCTGAATCAGTACGAGGCCGCTCCCGGGCTGGGCAACATTAATCCGACGCTCTACCGTCTGGCGCAATCCAGTAACGATGTCTTCCACGACGTTACCAATGGCAACAACATGGTGAGCTGCGTGCAAAGCAGCCCGGATTGCTCCAACGGCCTGCTGGGTTACAGCGCCGGTCCGGGCTATGATCCGACCACGGGATTGGGTTCGGTGGATGTGTGGCGCCTGGCGACGGAATGGAGCAAGGACGCCACCGCCGCAACCACGACCTCGCTCACGGTCAATCCGGCTAGTTTCCTTTTGAGCAACACCGTGCAGTTGACGGCCACCGTGACCTCAGCCAGTGCCAGGACTGTGCCCACGGGCACGGTCACATTTTTCACCACCGGCGGCTCGCTCGGAACGGCAAACCTTGTGGCGACTGGCCAGGCCGCCACGGCGACCTTGTCCGTGGCCGGCATCCTGCTGGCCGCTGGAAACGGGACGGTCAGCGCTATTTACAGCGGCGATGCCGTTTTCAACACCTCGACGGGCGTGGCGACAGCCAGCCTGACGCTGCCGCCCTCGGGTTCCTTTGTAGTGCCATCAGTGACGCCGAACCCCGTGGTCCAGCAGAATACGGGCAGCAGCCCCGCGTGGGTCTATGCAGCTACGCTGACGGAGAAAGCCGGAGTCGCTACAACATTGACGGAATTCGCGATCGATGGTCAGGATCAACCCCTTTTATTCTGGAGTGACACTTACATCGCCCCATACGGAACTGTCTCCACGGGGACCATCTCAATGTTTGGGTCGGGTCTTCTTCCCGGTAACCACGTCTTCCATTTCGCGGGCGCCGACTTCACGGGAGGCCAGACGTGGTCCCAGAATCTCACCGTTCCCTTCGTGGCCGCCACCGGCCCCGCCCCTCCCGGACTGACACCATCGGCGGCGCTCACCATCACACCCCCAACCGTCGTGCAGGACCCCACACAGGATTCATCCTGTCAGTGGTCCTATCAGTTGACGGTGCAGGAGCAGGCGGGCTTCGAAGTGTATTTAGCCCAACTCTCCTGGTCCACGGGAAACTTCGGACCCGACGGGATACAGCAGTTGTTCGGAACCACCCAACTGGCTCCCTTTGGAATGCTGAGAGCCTCCATATGCCGCGGCGGCGCCACGGGAACGGACACCTACAGTCTGCTGGGCTTTGCCGAGTCTGGCGCCTTCGTCAATCCGTCTGTTTCGGTCACTTTCGCAGGGCCGGCGGTCAATCCAGCCGCCTTCTCCGTATCCCCCTCCTCCGTGGGCCTTTCCGCGGCGGATTCTTCAAAACCGGCAAGCGCGACCTTGAATCTGATGTTCACTGGCGGCGCGCCGAGCTGGACGGTGCAAATCCTGCCAGAAAACCGCACCTCGGCCTGGCTGACTGTCTCTCCGCTTTCCGGCAGCGGTCCCGCGCAACTGCAACTGACCGGGTCGGCGGGGCTCTCCAACGGCGTGTACCAGGCTGTCGTGACCATTGTGCCGGATGGCGCCAGCCCGCAATCGATCAGCGTGCCGGTCACTTTCGTGGTGGGCGCCTCGAATGCAATCTCGGTGGATCACGCCTCCAATGCCGCATCGTCCGCCAACGTGTACTCGCCGGGGATGATGATGGCGGTGATTGGATCGGGACTCGCGCCCACGCCGCAGCAGGACTCCAGCCTGCCGCTTCCCCTGACTTTGCAGGGAGTATCCGCCACCGTGAATGGCGTCAGCGCCCCGCTGTACTCTGTCTCACCCACGCAGGTCGATATTCAGATTCCGTACGAAACGACGCTCGGCGCCGCAGTGCTCGGTATCAACAATAACGGAAAAGTGACATCGTTCTCGTTTCCAGTCGCCATTGCCGGCCCTGGCATTTTCGCGGACCCGAACGGCTCTTTGATACCTTCCGCCACCGGCCAGCAAGGACAGGCCGTGACCGCGTTCGTGACCGGCGCGGGCGTGCTGACGCCGTCTGTCGCCACGGGGGCGGCGCCGGACGCGGGCAATCCCGTCGGCGCGCTGCCGCAACCAATCCTCCCGGTTACGCTTACCGTGGGGGGCGTACCAGCAAAACCGGACTTTGTGGGCGTGCCGACGTGGGCGGTGGGGACTACCCAGATCAATTTCACGATTCCGGCGAATGCACCGCTGGGTCCTCAGCCGGTGGTGGTGACGGTGGGTGGCGCAGCCAGTCCTCCGGTTACTCTGACTGTTACCGCGGCGCAGTAAGGCCGAGGTCCCTCCGGGTTCACTCGGCGCCGCTGTGGGCCGTCAGCCACTATCGGGGCAGTACCGTGCCTGCAGCGATGCTGTCGAACGGGTCAACGGACTTTGGAGCCACCGGCCTTACTCTCGAATTCGGCCTTCCAGCGGGGGCAGCGAGGGCGCGCATGCTTGCGCGGGACGATCCCTGGCAGGAACTCGCCGCCAATCAGGAGTTCTCGGGCGCAGCCAGGTCCCGGGCGCTTGAGAAGGGTGTGTGGGAACTCTCGGTGGAGGGCAAGCCGGAAGCCGCCGGAATGGCTGTTTTCTCTCTCATGGCCCTGCTCGGTTTTGTCGTCCTGGCCTGATCCGGCCAGTCAGCCCACGTTCACGACACAAACGCCGTTGGACTTCTGCGCCGGCGACCTCCGCAACAGCGAATCCGCCGCGGCATCCACCCTCGCCCTCCCCATCAGCCACGAGCACGCCGACTCCGACATCGAACACGCGGCTGCCACCCCGGCGCGTATTGTTTCCTGTTGACAAACAACAGAAGCGGCGTTATCCTGCTGTTGGATGTCAACAGGAGAGAAGAATCCGAAAACCGACGTTCTGCAGGGCACCCTGGACCTGCTGGTGCTGAAGACTCTCGAAACCATGGGGCCTCTCCACGGCTGGGGCATCGCCCGCCGCATCGAGCAGGTTTCGGAAAACGCCCTTTTCATGAATCAGGGGACGCTTTACCCAGCGCTGGTCCGTCTCGAGCAGCGCGGCTGGATTCGCTCGAAATGGGGAATCTCCGGGAATCAGCGCCGCGCGCGCTTCTACGCGCTCACCGCCAACGGGAAGAAACAGCTTCACGCCGAAGAAGAGCGCTGGGACCGCATTTCGGCCATCGTCAGCCGCATCCGCCAGCCGTTGCCGGAAGAAGGCGCGCCATGATCCGCCGTTCCGCGCTCCTGAGCCGCCTGCTCGCCGTGTTCCACAAACAACGCCTCGAAGAAGAGCTGGACGACGAACTCCGCTTCCACCTGCAAATGGAGACCGAAGAGAACATCCGCCGCGGAATGAGCGCCGAGGAAGCGCACTACGCCGCGCGCCGCAGCTTCGGCGGGTTTCAGCAGACCCGGGAAATCTGGCGCGATCGCCGCTATCTGCCGTGGCTGGAATCGTGGGTCAAGGATCTTCAGTTCGCCCTGCGATCGCTGGCCCGCGCGCCCCTGTTCACGCTCTTCGCGGTTGCCTCGCTCGCTCTTGGAATCGGGGCCAACACGGCGCTTTTCACGGCTCTTCACGCTCTCGTCCTTCGGCCGCTGCCTTACCCGCAACCCGAGCGCCTCGTGAAACTCTGGGAAACATCGATGTGGCACGGGCAAGCGGGCTGGTCGGCCGTGTCGGTCCCGAACCTCCGCGACTGGCGCGAGCAGAACGCCGCGTTCGGCCGGATCGCGGCCTTCACTCGGGGCGGCGTCAACCTCGCCGGACGGGGCGAGACCGACCGCGTATCGGCGGCTCGCGTCGAATCCGATCTCTTCCCGCTGCTTGGAGTGCCTCCGGCTCTCGGCAGAGCCATTCTGCCGGACGAGAATATCGACGGCCGGGATCGTGTCGCCGTGCTGAGCGATGGCCTCTGGCGGCGCCGCTTTGGGGCGGATCGGGGGATGATCGGCCGTACCGTCGCCATCGATGGAGCCGCCCACACGGTGATCGGCGTCATGCCGCCAGGTTTTCAGTTCCCTCCGCGCAGCGACATCGAGATCTGGGTTCCGCTTACCTTCAACCGCTACACTCGCGAGGCCCGCGGCAGCCACTGGCTCGAAGTCGTGGGGCGTCTTCGGCCGGGGGTCGCGCCGGAGATGGCGCAGCGGAACATGAACGCAATCGCGCTCAGGATCTATCCGGAAGACCCAACTCACGGCGTCAGTGTATTGCCGTTGCATGGCGAAACGGTCCGCGCGACGGCCCAGGTGCTGCTGGTACTGTTCGGCGCCGTCGGTTTTGTTCTCCTGCTTGCGTGCGCCAACGTGGCCCATCTTGTTCTGGCGCGTATGGGCGCTCAGAAACGGGAGCTGGCGGTTCGTTCCGCGCTGGGCGCCGGCCGCTGGCGCATCGTGCGTCTGCTCCTCGTCGAGGTCCTGCTTCTGGGCGTCGCCGGAGGCATCGCCGGTCTGGCGCTGGCGTGGCAGTCGTTGCGCCTGCTGGGGGCGCTCGCCGGCGGCCAATTGCCTCCAGGGGCGCCAATCCAGATGGATGCCACAGTCCTATGGTTCTGCCTGGTGGTCGCTCTGTTGTCGGCGTTGCTGGCCGGTTTGGTCCCCGCGCTCCGCAACAGCCGCATCGACCTGCAGTCGGCAATGAGGGACGCCACTGGTTCGGCGGACGGCGGGCTGCACCGAAGCTTCAGCCCATTAATGGTCTGCGAGTCGGCGTTGTCCCTCGTGCTGGTGGTCGGCGCCCTGCTGATGGTGCGCAGTCTTCGCAACATGGAGCATCTCGATTTCGGATTTCAGCCGGATCGCCTGCTCACCATGAAGGTCGCGCTTTCCGGGACCCGGACCGCCCGGCAATCCACCTCGTTCTACGAGCGGGCAGTCGAGAAGCTGTACGCCATACCGGGTGTCACGGGCGCCGCCGTCATTAACCTCGTGCCCGTGCAAAGCAGCCACACGGGTTCCGTCTTCACCATCGAAGGACGCGAGACGCCCAGGCCCGGCAACGAACCGGGCGCGGAAATCCGTGCGATCAGCCCGGACTACTTCAGGACGATGGGCATCCCGCTCATCGCCGGCCGCTTCTTTCGGCCCGGCGAGATACCGGACCCAGGGAGCGTCGCCATCGTCAACCGCTGTGCGGCCCGGCGCTATTTCTCCGGCGAAGATCCATTGGGGAAACGGATCGCGTTTGGCGTCGGCGACGGCCGCGAAGGTTGGAGAACCATCGTAGGCATCGTGGGCAATGTCGCCGAGGAAGGTGCACAAAGCCCGGCACCGCCAGTCATCTATGCGCCGCTCGGACATCCGGTCTGGACCGGCGCAAGCATGAGTCTGGTGTTGCGCACGCCTCGGGACCCTGCCTCGCTCGCCGGCGCGGTTCGCCGCTCCATACGCGAACTCGAGCCCGGCGCGGCGCTCTATCTGGTCAGTAGCATGAAGGATGTTGTCGCCGACTCCGCCTCCAACACCCGTCTTCTTTCGCAATTGCTCACGCTGTTCAGCGCCGTGGCGCTCGTGCTCGCCATGGTCGGCGTCTACGGCGTCATGTCTCATCGGGTTTCCCGGTGCACTCACGAGATCGGCGTGCGTATGGCGCTGGGAGCGGAACGACGCCAGGTGCTCGGCATGGTGTGCCGGCGTGGATTGTGGAATGCGACCGTCGGCGCTGCACTGGGCCTGGTCTGGACCCTGCTGACCAGCGCCATCATCCAGCGCTACGTCATCGGGATGAGCGCCACCAATATCGCCACCCGCGTCATCGCGGTTGCGGCGATCCTCGTGCTGGCCCTTGCCGCTTCGTTCGTACCCGCCTGGCGAGCTTCACGCGTCGAGCCGGCAGTGGCCTTGCGTAACGAGTGACCGGCCGGCCCGGTTAACCAATCGTCACTGCCGCAAGGCCCGCAACGGCGAAATGCGCGTCGCACGGATCGCCGGGACCAGGCAGGCCGCCAGCGCAACCAGGCCGAGCACAGCCGGAACAATCGCGTACGTGAGCGGGTCCGTGGCCGAGACGCCGAATAACAACGTGGACATCAGCCGCGTCACCAGCGTGGATGCAGCGAGCCCAATCGCCGCCCCCAGTGCAGTCAGCATGAACCCGGGCCGGAACGCCAACAGCAGGATATCGCCTGGCCGCGCCCCGAGCGCCGAGCGAATGCCGAATTCCGGAATGCGCTGGCCGACCACGTAAGCCATCACGCCGTAAATCCCCAGCGCGGCCAGAAGCAGCGCCAGCCCCGCAAAGGCGGACATCAGAAACAGCGAGAATCGCCGCCGGGCCATCGAGGCCGACATCAGGTCGTCCATGGTTCGCGCACCGAAGACGGGTAGCTCCGGATCCAGCGCGCGGATGGTCCCGGCCAGTTCGCCGCGGACTGTCCCGATGTCCGAGCGCGTGCGCAGGAACACAGCCAGCGAGTTGCCGCCGGTCTGAAAAATGGACGCATAAACGCGAGGCCGTGGCGACGCATCCAGACCTTGCTCGCGCACATCCCCGACTACTCCAATAATCCGGAACTCTCTTCCCCTGCCGTCTCGCACCGACCTGCCGACAACGTCGCGGTGAAACGAGAAGCTGCGCACGAAAGCCTCGTTGACCACCGCGACCCCCTGCGTTGTGTCCGCATCGTGATCGGTGAAAATGCGGCCCGCCTTCAGGGGAATCCGCATGGTCTCGAAATACGCCGGGCTGACCGCGCCCAGCCCGGCAGCATGGTCGCTCTGGCGAGTCGCGGCTTCGTCCGTGAACGAGAAAGGGACCGGATTCCTGATGTTGCTAAGAAACGGCGCGTTATCGTTGGTGCCCACCGCCGCGCTCTCCACGCCCGGCAGCGCCTGAACCTGGCGGACCAGATCCCGCGCGAGCCTGGAGCGCTGCGCGGGGGTCAGATATCGATTGAGCTTCGGGTTGTTGGGAACGGGAATCCAGATCTGGCCGATGGCCAGGCCTGCCGGCTGGAATCCCGGTTTCTGCTGGAGCATGGCGGAGAAGCTGCGGGTCAGCAATCCCGCGCACACCAGCAGGACCACCGACAAGGCCACCTCGGCGGTCACCAGCGCGCCGCGCAGCCGGTTCCGATGACGGCTCTGTCCGCCGCCGGTCCGTCCGCCCTCCTTCAGATCGTCGCCGGGATCTCTTGCCGACGCGCGCAGGGCGGGTGTGAGCCCGAAGAGAATGCCCGTCGCCATCGACAGCGCGAAAGCCAGAGCGATCATTCGCCAGTCGGCGTTCACCTCAACCAGCCGGGGCACGTCCGCGGGCATCATAGCGAGAAGCGACGTTCGCGCCATGCCAAGAACGATGAGTGCGAGGGCGCCGCCCGTGAGCGCGACGAGCACGCTCTCCGTGAGCACCTGCCGCATCAGCCGCCCCCGCGAAGCTCCCAGCGCCTGGCGGACGGCAAACTCGCGGGTGCGAGCCGAGGATCGCGCAATCATCAGACTGGCCACATTGACGCATACGATCAACAGAACGAAGCCGACTGCGGCCAGCACCACCAGTAGCATCGCCCGGACATTTCCCGTCAGGCTGCTCCGCGCCGGTTCCAGACGGAGCGACCAGCGCAGACGATCCGGGTAGTCGTTCGGGTAAGACTGCCGCATCCGAGCGGCGAAGGCGGTCAGGCGCTGCCGTGCCTGCCCGAGGGTTAAGCCAGATTTCAGGCGGCCCATTGCTCCGGGGAGAATGCGGAAGCCGCGAAGCGGCGGCGAGGGGAACGGATCGGCGATGGCGCCGGTGGCCGCCCACATCTCCACGTCGCCGTTCAGCGTCCTTGCGGGATGACGGAATTCCGGCGGCATGACCCCGATGATGGTGTAGCCATCCTCGTCCACTCGGATTCTCCGTCCGATGACCCGCGGGTCGCCGCCGAACTGACGCCTCCACAGGCCATCGCTGATGACCACTCCATCGAGGAAGCCCGGCCGCCACTCGGCTTGCCCGTACACTCGCCCGAGGGCGGCTTTCGCGCCCAGAACCTCGAAATAGTTTGGGCTCGTGCCGAGCATCTCGATCCTCTCGGCGCGATCCCCGCCGGTCAAAGCGGTGCTGACGGGGAAGACGAAACTGAGACGTTCGAACACGCCCGAACGGTCCTGCAGGTCCAGCAGTTCCGGAACGGACATGCCGACGTCTTTCGCTCCCGCGCCGTTCAGGTCGTCGAAGACGTTGACCAGGCGGTCGGGCTCATGGAACGGTAGCGGCTGCAGGAGCACGGCGTTGACCAGCGTGAAGATGGCCACATTCGCGCCGATGCCCAGCGCCAGAGTCAGTACCGCGATCGTGAGAAACGCCGGGCTCTTGGCCAGCGTTCGAACTGCATAGCGCAAATCCTGGATGAGGTTGGTCATGGTTCCCTGTCCGCTTGGAGATGCGCGATGCGGCGCCAGGGAGGCGGTTTTTACGGTAAGGAGACGGTAAAACTCAGGCTGACGCGGAGCAGGGCCCGCGCGACGGTCAGCCCTGCAGGTTCACCGTGGTGAAGCCCACGCCCGTATTTCCTGTGCTCTTCTGGTACGCGCGCACGGCGATTTCGTAGACGCCGAGGCTGCCCGGCGCCCACTTGTCCCAGAAGAACTGGCTTGGCGCTCCGCCGGGAGCGTGCGGGTCGTAGCGCAGCGGAACGTCGGTGGTTCGGGCCTGTGACGCGATGGTGGCCACAACGTCGAAATCGGTTTCCGGCCACGGCGTGCCGCTGGCGTTTGAAATCGGGCAGCCGCACATCATGGTCACGTTCGCGCGAATGGGGATGGGCTGGCTGGGGTCGGGATTGGTGGGCAGATAATGCGCCGGTGGCTCGAGAACCTGGACCATCAGGCCCGGAATCTCCAGCAGAAAGCCATCCTCTCGCTGGCCGCCGCCGGGACTGATGTTGCATCCGGGATAGACCCACGTTGTGGCGCTGACGCGGTTGGCGGACTGTGGGGCTGCCAGCGGCCCACGGGCGGAAATCTCCACCAGCCGCGGCGTCGCCAGCAGGAGCGTTGCGTCGAACCGGCAGGCGTCGTTGTTCGGCGGATCGGCGACGGGAATCGGCTGCGTGCGAGTGAGCGGGGTGGTCATCAGCGCGGCGGGACCGGAACCACCCCGCGTGCGGCCGGCAGCGAGTAATTCACCGGTGTAAACGTCGCGGATGGTCACTTCCGCGCCGCCGATATCGTCGCCGAGAAACTTACCGCCGACGGCAATCACGCGAACGGCGATGGTAGTGGGGACAGAAGGCATAGGGATAGTATGCCCAGGCTATCGAGGGAACGGGGGCGCTGACCGCTACGACACCGGCACGGCGGAACGCAGATGGAAATCGAGCTTCGTTTCGGATGGAATCTCGACCTCGCCGCGTGTCACTGCTTCCGCGCCCGCTCCCGCACCGGCTCCCGCGGCCGCTCCTTCCGCGGCGCCGCGCTTGTGGTGGAAGATGCCGCCGATCGCGCCGCCCACCGCTGCCGCTCCTCCCACGACGACGGCCGTGGTTTTCCCGCGTGACGTCCCTTCTTTCGCAACGATATCGCTGGCGACGGGTCTTAGCCGCCCTTGCACGGCCACGGAAACGAGGCGAAGCTCGAGCACCGGGCGCCCCTTGAAGTGCCCGGACTCGGCCGACTCCACCACTTCCACCTGAGCGTGAGCGCCGCGAGGGATCACCACGCTGCCGTTGGCGAGCACCGGGGCCTCCACGCTGGCCGCGAACCGCTGGCCGTTAAAGCTCCTGCCGGTCTTGATGACATCGATGGTGCGTACCGTAATCCCAGTCCCGGCGGGAATCAGTACCGCGGGCGCGCTCGCCGGCGCCGCTTGTTGCTGTTGCTGCTGTGGCGGCTGCTGGGGGGCGCCGGGTGGATTCTGTGGGATGCTCCCGGTCCCATTGCTTGCGTTGGCAGAAGCCGGGGCGCCGGACACCGGATTATTAGGGATCTCGATCTGTCCGCGGCTTCCGGTCTCGGTGGATCCGCCGCTGTTCGATGCAATCGGCGCCAGCGTCGTGCCGTTGTTTCTCGGATGGAACGGTGGATGGAATTTCATGTACGCCGCAACGCCGGCCAGAGCGAGTACGCCGGCCCCGATGAGCGCCAGATGCAGCGGCTTCAATCCCCCGGGTTTCGGCGGCGTCGGTGGAACCGCCACCGGCGGCTGCGTCACCGGCGCCGCGCCGAACGGCATGGTGGGAGCCGAGGTCGGCCGTCCGCCCGCCAGGCCCGCTGCGCCAACTACACCAACCGCGCCGGCGGCGGCCGGGGCAACCACGGCCGCGGGCGTCCACACGAACGAATCCGGATTCTCCAGCGCGGCGCCGAATTCCTCGGTGGTCTGAAAACGATCGTTGGGATTCTTGGCCAGCGCCTTGAGTACGGCATTCACCGCGCCCGCCGGAATGTACGGATAGAACTGCGTGGGCGGCGGCGGAGGCGTGTTGACGTGATCCGTCATCACCTCGTAGTCGCTGTCGCTCTCGAAAGGCACGCGGCCCGAGAGCATCTCGTACAGCGTGACGCCGAGGGCGTAGATATCCGAGCGAATGTCCACGCCTCTGTTCATGACCTGCTCGGGCGCCATGTACCAGGCGGTGCCCATCTGCGTGCCGGTGCGCGTCATGCTGCGGCCGCCCAGCACTTTGGCGATGCCGAAATCCATCACCTTGACGATGCCCTGGCGATTGAGCATGATGTTGCCAGGCTTGATGTCCCGGTGCACGATGCCCATACGGTGCGCGTAGCCCATGCCCAGCAGGGCCTGGCGAAACAGCGGAAGGGATTCCTGGCTGGGGATGGGGCCGCGCCGCTGGATCATGCTGGCGAAGCTTTCGCCTTCGATGAACTCCATCACCATCCACGCCGTGCCGCCCTCCACGAGAAACGCGTAGAGCGTAGCCAGATTCACGTGATTCAGGCTGGCCTGGGCGCGCGCTTCGGCGCGAAAACGCTGCTCCAGTTCGGGATTCTTCGCCAGTTCGGCGCTGAGGGCCTTGATCGCGACAACGCGGTCGAGCGTAGTGTCCACCGCCTTGTAGACCACGCCCATGCCGCCTTCGCCGAGCTTCTCGATGATGCGATACCCTGCTACCGTCGTTCCAGTCATTTGCAAATCCCGATCTGAAGCGGGGCCGTACTAACCCCAATATTGTTCACCCGGCACTTCTTGCGCAATGGGACACGCGGCGTAAGCCGCGTTTTGCCCGGACACCGAAGAGACGCGGCTTGCGCCGCGTGTCCATCGCGCTGCAAACCTTCCGTCATTTCGCCTGCAACCACTGATTAATCGTGTTCACGTAGAGAATCGGCGCGCCCGCCGCCGGCACGAAATTGAAGTTCTGGCCGTTGATGCGCATGTGGAAAGCCGCCCGTCCGTGAATCGGGAGGCGATTCACCTGAACGTCGTCCACCGCGGAAACGGGGACCACGAAATCGTCGCGGCGGCCATCGGAGGTGCCGAGAACGTGGTAGACCATTTTTCCGCCGCCGATCTGCAACTGGCCCCAGCAACTCGGCCAATTGAACCGATTGGCGCCGGCGAGCCCGTGATCGTGATACACGGCCATGATCGGACTGGCGCGCATCTGCTGCTGGGCCGGCGCCTGCTGCCGCGGCTGATACTGCTGTTGCGGAGGTGGTTGATACTGTTGCGGAGGCGGCTGTTGTTGCGGTGTTGGCTGATACTGCTGCGGAGGCGGAGCCGGAGCCTGTTGCGGCGGCGGCGTGGGTGGAGGCGTCGCTCTGGCCACCTGCTGTGGCGGCGCCTGTCGCGGATTCGCACTGTTATCCACCAGGAGACTGAGGGTGCGCGATACGGTCTGTCCGCCGGCCGTCTTAGCGGTCAGCGTGAACAGCGTGTCTTCGCGCGCGCTGATCACCTTGCTGCCCTGCGCGGGCACCGTGCCGATCGCCGGACTGATGCTCACCTCGGCGGCCCCCGGCACCGACCAGCTCAGCGTCACTTTCTGCCCGGCGCGCACCGGATTGGCCGAAAACTCGAACGCCTGCACCTGCAATCCCACCGCGGCAGTGTTGCCCATGTCGATGTTCACCTGCTGTGCGTTCGGCGATGGCGCGATCACCTGCTGCGGCGTGACCTGGGAAACGATCGGCGTGGGAAGCGGCCGCGGCGGCTTCGGTTTCAGCAGGAACCAGCCGCCGATCAGCAACACCACAGCCGCAACACTCGAAACCGCCACGATCGCCACTGCCGGAAGTGCGCTCCTCTTCCGCGGCGGGACCGGCGCCGGTCCGGGCGGCGGTGTCTGATACTGCGGCGGCGCCTGATACGGGGGCGGTGTCTGATACTGCGGCGGCGCTGTTGGATATTGCGGGATGGGCGTTTGTACCTGCGTGGGCGACGGCTGATACTGCGCGGGCGCGCCCACCGGCATGGTGGCCGTGCTCCCGCCTGGGGAGACAGGCACGGGTGGAATCGGCGCCATCTGTGGTGAAAGGGGCGGAAGCGGCGGGGGGACGGCGACCACCCCAGCCACGCTCGCCGCGCCGACGCCGTAGTCGTCGGGATGCTCCAGCGCCGCCCCGAATTCCTCCACCGTCTGAAAACGTTCGTCCGAATTCTTGGCCAGCGCCCTGAGAATCGCGTTCTCGACGCCCTTCGGAATGTACGGATAGAATTTCGTCGGCGGCGGGGGCGGCGTGTGCACGTGATCCGACATGATCTGGAATTCGCTGTCGCTCTGAAAGGGCGTGTTCGCCGTCAGCATCTCGTACAGCGTGATGCCCAGCGCGTAAATGTCGGATCGGATGTCCGCCGGCCGGTTCAGCACCTGCTCGGGCGACATGTACCGGCAGGTGCCCACCTGCATGCCCGTGCGCGTCAGGCCCCGCTCGCCCATCACCTTGGCGATGCCGAAATCCATCACCTTGACGATGCCCTGGTGGTTGAGCATCAGATTGCTGGGCTTGATGTCGCGATGCACGATGCCGGCCCGATGCGCGAAGCCGATCCCCAGCAGCGCCTGGCGGAACATGGGCACGGCGCCCTGGCTGGGCAGCGGGCCGCGCCGCTGGATCATCTGCGCGAAGGTCTCGCCGTCCACGAATTCCATCACCATCATGGCGCTGCCCTCGATGGTCAGAAACGCGTAGAGCGTGGCCAGATTAGTGTGATTGAGGTTCGCCTGGGCTTTGGCCTCCCCACGGAAGCGCGCCACCAGCTCGGGGACGCGCGCGAGGTCGGAGTTCAGCACCTTGATGGCCACCACGCGATCGAGCGACGTGTCCACCGCCTTGTAGACCACGCCCATGCCACCCTCGCCCAGCTTCTCGAGAATGCGGTAGTTGCCGATTTCACTTCCGGTCATGGTTTTGCCGCCGGGTACTCCGGCCTCGTCTTCTTCAGTCGCGTTGAGCGCGGTTTTTGTGGCGGTTCGGGCGCTGCCGTCGCGCCGTTCAGCCGCGCAATCTGCAGAGTAATATTATCCGGCCCCCCGCGGTCCCGCGCCAGTTTCACCAGTTGCTGACAGGCCTCGCGCGGATTGTTACGCGTCGCCGCTTCCAGCAGCTCGGCGTCGCTCACCAGCCCGTGCAGACCGTCCGTGCACACAAGGAGAATGTCGCCCGGCTCCAGGGGAATGGGGGCCTCGGGAACGTCCACGGTGACGGCGCCCTTCATGCCCAGCGCCGAGACCAGCACGTTGCGGTCGGGATGCTCGGCGGCCTGCTCCTCGGTGATGGCTCCGCTGTCCAGCAGGCGCTGCACCAGCGAATGGTCGTGGGTAATACGCCGGATCTCGCCTTTGCGAATGAGGTAAAGACGCGTGTCCCCGACATGGCCGTAATAGAGCCGGTCGCCGATCACCGCGACGGCGGTGCACGTTGTGCCCATGCCGGCCAGTTCGGGGTGCTCGCGCGGGTATTCCTGAATCGCCGCGTGGGCTTTGCTCAGAGCGTTCAGCAGATCCTCGCTGGGGTCGCCCGATCCGCCGGCCCAGGCGTCCCGCACCGTCTCAATTGCGATGCCGCTGGCGATTTCCCCGCCTTCGTGGCCGCCCATGCCGTCGGCCACCACCATCAGCCGGCCGCGCGCGCTGAAAACCGCGTCGTCGTCGGGCTCGAAGTAGCAGTAATAGTCTTCGTTGCGCTCGCGCACACAACCGGGGTCGGTCAGATTAGCGAGCTCGATTCCAGGACGTACGATCATGGCCGGTCACCGGGCGGCCTGAGAGGCCGCCGCAGGCTTGACGACAGGCGAAGGAACTCGGGCGGCCTTATCCGGCGATAAGGAGGCCATTGTGCCTTGGCTCCTGGTCCGGCCTGCCCCACATTTACAGACACTTGAACTTCAGCACCACTTCGCCCAGCCGCACCGTGTCGTTGTCCTTCAGATCTTCGCGGGCGATGGATTCCGTACCCTCGTTCAGAAAAGTCCCGTTCGTCGAATCGAGGTCGGTCAGGATGAATTTCTGGTCCTTGTGACGAATACTCGCGTGGTGCGCGGAAACGGTGACATCGCGGATGACGATGTCGCTATCGGGCGCCGAGCCGACCGAATTCTGGCCGTCGCGCACGCGGAAATCCTCGCCCTTCTGCTCGCCGCTCATGGCCACCAGCCACCCCACCACCGGCGCTTTGCGCACTTCCGACAGAAGTACGGTCTTCCGTCCGCCGCCGGCGGGCGCCGCTCCCGCGCCCGGTCCGCCAGCGGCTGGCGCAGCCGGTGTGGCCGTCTCCAGCCTTGTCTTCGCCGCCTCGGCGCCGCCGCCCGCGCCCTGAAAGCCGGTCCGCTGGCAGTAAGGGCAAATCTGCCAGGTGTCTTCCATCTGATGCCCGTTGGGACAGAACTTAGCCATTCGACAATCTCCGATCTTTCTCAGGACGCAAAATACGTCAGGACTACCGAACCCTTCTTACCCAGATACACGCGGTCGCCGTTCTGCAACCCCACTTTGCTGACGCGCGGCGATTCCACCGAGTTGATGAACGTGCCGTTGCTCGATCCCCGGTCGATCACCACCACGCCGTTGTCTACCGGGACGATCCAGGCGTGCTCCCCGGAGACGACATCTTCGGTGAACACCACCTGGCACTTACCGCTGTCGCGGCCGATAAGCAGGCCCGCCTTGGTCAACGGGAATCTTCGGCCGGAGAGCGACCCGGAAGTGACCTGAATGCTGCCGTAAGACCGTTCGGCCGCGGGTTGGGCCGCGATTGCGCCCTGGGGCTGTGCGCCCACCGCCTGATGCTGTCCCGCTCCCGCGAGGGCGGGCGCTCCCGCCATGACCGGGGCCGGCGCAGCCTTCCCGCGCGCCATCACCATGATCAGCATGATGATCACCAGCAGCACCAGCACACCCGCGAAAGTCCAGATGATCCATCCGGCGTTCTCCAGAAGCCGGCCGATGGGTCCTTCGTTCGCGGCGCCCGCCTCGGCGGCCGCATACAGGCGCGTGGCATCCGGTTCGTTGGGCATAATGCGCAGCACATCATCGAGCTTCTTCTTCGAGGTTTCGAACTTGCCCGCATCGTAGGTATCGAGAGCCTCCTGCCACAGGTTGTCGAACAGGCCGGACTGCGGCGGAGCGCCCACGGAAGCCACGAATTCCTTCGCGGTGTTGATGGGCACGAAGAAATTGAAGCCGGCCACATCCGGGCCGAACGTCGCGATGCCGATCACTTCGCCCGCGTCGTTGAACGCCGGACCGCCGCTGTTACCGTGCGTGATGGCGGCGTCCGACTGAATCACCGGCGAGCCCTTGTAATCGAATTTCACCGCGGAAATGTGGCCGTTCGTTACCGTGGGCACAAACAGCGAATCCAGGCTGATCAGCTTCAGATCCAGCGGACCGGCCTTGCCCGGATAGCCGATGACGCGCATGGGTTCCTGAATGTGCACCTGGCTCGAGTCGCCCAGCTTCACCGTGGGCAGATTATTCGCGTCGATCTTCACGATGGCCACGTCCTTGCCGCCCATGGTGATCGGGTCGCTGTAGGCTTTGATCTCGCCCTTAAACCCGGCTTTGCTCGCCAGATAGACCTTCAGCTCGGGAACGCTGTAGCTCATGTGCAGGTTGATGGCTTGCGCCAGCTCGTCCTCGTGGCCGGTGAGGTCGCGATGAGTGGCCCGCTCGAAGGCGGGCACCAGTTGCCCGATCAGAATGTCGTGCCGGATGCTCTCCCGCAGATCGGCCTGCGCCTGGGCGTCCTTCATGTTTGCGTCGGCCACGACGTGGCCGTTCGTGATGATGTATCCGTCCGGCCGGTAGATAAAGCCGCTGCCGGTAACGGTGTAGTTGGTCGGGTCGAGTTTCTGTACCTGGCCATTAATCTCGAAAGTGGCGGTGACCTGATAGGTAACCGCGACCAGCACGACGCCGGGCTCCAGCTCGAGCGTCATCTTCTCGGCCGGATCCAGCTTGCCGGCGGTGGCCGGCTGCCAGAACAGCAGGCCGGCGAGCGCCAGCGGCAGGAGGCGGCTGCCGGAGAGGATGCGCGCGCGTCGAGTAGAGGCTTCCCAAAGACGATCTCGCATGATAGGAGAGAGGTTACCACGCTGGAAGGCCGATTGGTAGAGGGGGATGGAACTTTTCACGGTCTGGTTCGTATCCCCCTCCGAGGACTCTCATGCGAACGGGAAGATGGGTGTACTTCATTGCTTTGGCGGCGCTGGGCTGCGGCGTAGCCTCCGCGACGGCCTCGGCCAACGAGTGGACGAAGACCTGGGGGACCACGGCCAGACCGGAGCTGCGGGTGGAGACCAACGATGGCTCGGTGACCATTCACGTCTGGGACGAGAAGAAGATCGAGGCGGTGGTGACCGCCCGAGGGTGGGAAATCAGTTCCAGCGAGGTGCGAATCCACGAGCGGCAGATCGGAGATCGCGTGGAACTGGAGGCGCGCGTACCCGACTGGCACGTGGACTTCCTGAACTTCTCGGAACGCTCGCTGCATATCGATCTGCATGTGCCGCGGGAAACGCGCACCGACGTGCACAGCGGCGACGGATCGGTGGAAGTTTCCGGCCTGCAGGGTGAGGTCCGCATCAACACCGGTGACGGCAGCATCCACGCCATGGGCGTAGGCGGGTCGCTGGACGCTCACACCGGCGACGGCAGCGTTCACGCCGACGGCCGGTTCGATTCGCTGAATGTGCGCACCGGCGATGGCAGCGTCGACGTGAATGTGAACGCCGGGTCGCGCGTCGCTTCCGCCTGGCGGATCGAGACCGGCGACGGCGGTGTCAATGTCCGGCTGCCCCGTGAGCTCTCCGCCGATCTGGACGTGCACACCGGCGATGGGAGCCTCGACGTGGATCTGCCGCTGACCATGAAATCGGCCAATACCGGCGAGGACCGCAAGGACCTGCACGGCAAGCTCAACGGTGGCGGCCAGCCCCTGTACATCCGCACCGGCGACGGCGGCGTCCACGTCCGCGGCTCTTAATTCGGAAACGTGGTGACGTACACCTCATTTCCGAATTACTGCACGACGAAGCTCGTGGTATTAGCCACCTGTCCGGAAGCGGTTAGTACCACGCTCACCTTTCCACGCCCCGCCAGGCTGGCAGGCACCTGCACTTCTACCTGATCCAGTCCGGGCACCAGGCCCGGCCCCACGAACGAAACCGGCGCGCTCACGCCACCGATTCGAACCTGCACATTCCCCTGCCCCGCCGCGCGAATCCCCGTCCCACAGATCTCCAGAAAGACCTGATCGCCCGCGGGCCCGAGACTCACCGGCAGCGGCGCCACCTGCCCGTCGCTGACCGCGAAGATACTCTCCTCGTCCGACGACCCGTCCGCATGCACGCGCTTCACTCCGGCGGCCACCAGACCAGCCGGGTTCAGCGTGAAAACCCCCGGCGAAACCATGCTGATGAGCACCGGAGCGCTCACGGAATGCCCGTCGCCGGACGCGATCGTGACGGTTCCCGGGCCGGGGTACATGCCCGGCATCTGATAGTTCACCTGTCCCGGGCTGACGTAGAACAGCGTGGCGCCGGCCGTCTCGCCAAGCGAGTCCAGCACCGTCACGGTTGTCCCCAGCAGCGAGTTCACCTGCCCCTCCATCGTTCCGGTCGCCAGATCCGACCCGAATGCCGCGACCAGCGACCCTGCCGCGAGGGGACCCGTGGCAAAGCCGGCGGCCGACTGGTTGCGCAGCGCCTGCAACGGCAGTCCCGCGACGAACGCCAGCGACCCGAATGCGGCGCTGGTGGTCACCGCGAGATCCGGCACGCCGTCGTTGTTGAGATCCCCCAGAGCCAGCCCCTGCGCCCCTTGTCCTGTCTCGAAAGCCGCTTCGGCCTGAAAGGTCCCATCGCCGTTTCCGGCCATGAGCGTCAGCCCGGAAAGGTGGGAGAGCACGATGTCCGGCTTGCCGTCGCCGTCGAAATCGTTCACCAGAATCGAAATGGCGCCGGGATTGACGGCCACCGGAGAAAGCTGCTGAAAGGTCCCGTCGCATCGCCCCAGCAGCACGTCCATGGCCGGACTCATGTCCTGTTTCTGGAACAGGACGATCAGGTCGGGGCAGCCATCGCCGTTCACATCCGCCGCGGCGATGACGGACGGATATCCCAGCAACGCGTAGCTCGCACGCTGGGTCAGGCTGCCGTCGCCATTGCCGAGAAGAATGGTCGCGTACCCGCCGCCCCCGGGCGCGGCGTTTCCGCCCACCAGCGCAGCGACATCGGGTTTGCCGTCACGATTAAAGTCCGCTATGGCCAGGCCGATCGCGTTGAGGGGGAACGGAGACCACGACGCCGGCTGGTGGAAAGTCCCGTCAAAGGAGCCCAGCAGCGTGGTAATCGCCCCGGCGTTGCCGGAACTCGCCACCACCAGATCGGGCGCTCCATCGCCGTTGAGATCGGTAACGGCGAGTGCGGAGGGCGTTCCCGTCACCGGGATTTCCGGCTGGAAATCGAATGTTCCATCGCCCTTGCCGAACCCCACCACCACGCCGCCCTCGTAATCGGCCACGGCGATGTCCGGCGTGCCATCGGCGTTGAAATCGCCGGTCCCGAGCGACCCCTGACCGTTCGTCAACACGCCGCTGGGCAGCGCGACCGTGGACGGCGTTCCGAAAGTGCCGTCGCCATTGCCCGGAATCAGGGTCAGGCTGAGGCCGCCATTGTGCGCCACCAGCACATCCTGCTTGCCGTCCAGGTTGAAATCGGCGATCACCGGCGAAGTCGGCTGGCCGCCCGCCGGCCAAAGCGTGGGCGCCCGAAATGTCCCGTCGCCGTTGCCGAGCAGGACGGTCGTGTTCCCGCTGCCGTTGTCGGGTCCAAGAATGCTCGGATTGCCCCAGGCGACCACGATATCCGGAATTCCATCGCCGTTGACGTCGGCGATCACCAGCGATTGCGGATTTCGGCTCGCCGCGTACAGAGCCGTCCACGTGAATGTCCCGTCCCCGTTTCCGTGAAGAATGGAGACTGCGCCGTCGGCCGTGTCGGTGGCGGCGATGTCCAGCTTGCCGTCGCCATCGAAGTCGAATGCAGCCAGATACGCCGGCCGCGCGCCGCTGGGCGAGTATTCGACCGGCTGAAAAACGCCCTTTCCGGCATTCAGCAGGACGCCGACGCTGTCGCCGCTGGACGTTCCCACGGCGATGTCCAGCTTGCCGTCGCCATTGAAATCGGCCAGAATCACGCCCTGTGGCGAAGCGTCCACGGGATAGCTGACCGGGGCCTTGAAGGTGCCATCGCCTTTGCCGATCAGCACCGAAATAGTATCGCTCGCCGAATCCGCGGTGACGATGTCCGGGATTCCGTCTCCGTTCACATCGCCGACGGCCACGCTGACCGGTTCGCGGCCGGCCGCATACGTCGCCGCCTTGCTGAAAGTGCCGTCCCCGTTGTTCAGCAGCACCGCAATATCGCCGTGATCTCCGGGGGCGGAGCTTTCCAGATCGGCCACAATGAGATCCGGCCGGCCGTAGCCCCGGAGATCGGCGGCGGTCAGCGAAACCGGCGTCAGGCCGGTGGGATAGTTCGTGGTGGACATTACTGCGTCGCCCGGGCCGCCTACGTAAACCGTGACGTTGCCCGGCGTCTGTCCGGCCACCGCCGCGCTCAGACCACCGAGCCAGTTGAGCTCGCCGAAAAAGATAAACTGCGACGCGACGGCGGGAGGATGAGCGGCGCCGCCTTTGCCTTTCTTCCCCGGCGTACCCGGCATGCAGGCCAGCAATTGCTGGAAATCCAGCGTGCTCGTGCCCATCGCATACGGAGGAAGGCTGCTGAACTCCAGCGGCATCCACTCGCCTTTGGGATTTGGCGCCAGAAGCGTAATGGTGGGCGGCGTCCAGCCGGTCAGAAACGGCGCGGCGGTGAGTCCGGGCGCGGGACAGGGATTTTGAGCGCAAACGGCGACGCGAAGAAGGATAATAATGGCGGCGGCGGTGACGCCGCGCCGCTGGATGACGTTCATGATTGCTCCTTCCCGGAAGGACGTCGGAACGATGTCCCCGCCGGTGCGCCGAAATTACGTCGGCCCCCGGGACGATTTCTATATGAGAGTGGGTTTGCGCCCATTATCTCTCCGCGTACGTCTTTTTTCACGAACATGACGCGAGGAAGGTTCTTTTCCCTTTTGGCTCTGGCGCCGCTGTGCGCGGCCGGTTCCGCTTGCGCCCAGAGCGGCTCGCCGGATCCCGTTTTTGCGGATATACCGCTGCACGATTGGCTGCGCGGCGGCGAGCGCTCCGCCCTCCGCTGGAGCGAGCACATCGCGCCGGCCCGGCTCGGCAGCCAGCAACGGCTGCTTCTGCAGATGACCATTCAGCTCGACGGCGAGGAAATCGCCGATCGTCCGGGCAAGGGACGCCTCCTCACGCTGGTCCAGATCACCGATCCCCATGGCGGCGTCTGGCAGGATCACGGCGCTCCCGATTTCAACAAAGTGGAAGAAGGAGTGCGCTCCGAGTACCTGACTTACACATGGTCCGCCTTCGTTCTCCCGGGCGACTATCGCGTCGCTCTTGCGGTGGTGGACACGCAGAACCGCGAGCACGGCGCGCGCGAAGAACGGGTGCACGTCGCCGCGTTGCGCAACGATCCTTTACCGGACGCGTGGCGAGGGTTGCCGGCGGTGGAGCTGCTGGCCCCCGACCAGCCGCCCGCGTTCTGGTACCAGCCGGAAATCCGCGGCCGGCTGCACCTTCCGCTCGGAACCCGGCGGCCGCTGCACGTGGATGTACTGGTGAATCTCACGCCCTCCGAGCGGGCCAGTGGCTCTCCGGGGGCGCAGAACAACAACCTGCGTGTGTTGCTTCCCGCGCTGAAGGTCCTCTTGCAGATGGATCTGCCAAACGGTTCGATGAACGTGTCGCTGCTCGATCTGACACGCCAGAAAATAATCCTCCAGCGGGATTTGCACAATCTGGACTGGCCGGCGCTGCGGGACGCGTTGGGGGCTCAGGAGACGGGAACCATCGATGTCGGGTCGCTGGAAGAACGCAGCCGCTCCGCCGACTTCTTCGTCTCCGAAGTACGGCGGCGCATCGCGGCGAACGAGGGTGAGGCCCACGCGCTGGTGATACTCAGCAGTGCCGTGGAGTTCGAGAAGGGCGAGGATTTGAAACCCATAGACGCCGCGCCGACATCCGATCTGCGCGTCTTCTATTTCCGCTATCCGGCACTCCTGCAGCGGCAGGAGCGGCAGGCACGCCCGATGTACGGCCGCTATGGGCATCGTGGTGGGTCCCCGATGGGGCCTGGCTATCGAAACCGGGAAGTGATTGATCAGCTCGCCCCGACACTGAAGCCCCTGGCCCCGCGCCTCCACGACATCGAATCCCCCGAGCAGTTCCGCAAGGCCCTGGCCGGCATGATGGACGAGATCTCGCGGATGTGAAGTGGGGCAGGCACTCTGCCTGCGGCGGGCTCACAGCCCGCCTGTTCCTGCGTGCGTGACGGGGCGGTCTGAGAGACCGCCACAGCCTGAGAGGCTGCCCCACACATGAAGCCCCACGTCACCCCAGACTGTCGATGAAGCGCCACCACTCCGGCCGAAAAACGTACATCGTACTGCGCGCGATGACCGCGTCCAGCTCCGGACCGAGCCCGAAGCTCCGCCGGTAATCGGCGAGGATCGCGTCGTCCGCGATCGACGACGCCGTGCCCTCCATCTGAACGCCGCGGATCTCCCGCCAGTCCGTCACCGGCGGAAACACCGTCACCGCGACTCGCGGCCGCGCAGCCAGATTGCGGCTGTGCCGGCTCTCCGGCGACGACAACCAGTAGAGATTCAACTCCGCGTCGGGATAGTAGAACAGCGGCGCGGCATTCGGCGATCCATCGTCCGCCGTGGTGGCCAGCACCAGCGTCGTTTCGGTCTCGACCAGCGCGCGCACGCGCGGTTCAACGATTGATGTGGCTTTGGCGTTCGGCATCCTCCACCGCTTCGCGCTCCAGCGTCTCGCGAGCCGCGGCGGGCTCCACGCGCCAGTTGTTCTCCGGCTTCGCCGGCAGAACGCCCTTCCGGCTGTAATAGCGCACCATCATGTCGCGAATGTCCTCGTGCGACTGCCACACGATCTTCGCGCCGTTAAACATGCTGAACCCGCTCCCGCCGCCGGCCCGATGGTTATTCAGCGCGATGGTCAGCGGCTGATCGTCGGCCAGCGGCTGGCCGTGCCGGCGCAGATTGCGAATTCTATGCCCCTCCGGCTGGGTCACGTCGATCTCGTATTCCACGCCCTCGGCCTGATCGAAGTTGTAGCCGATGACGCGGTCGTTGATCAGCGTCTCGCCGCGGCAGTCCCGCCGGCAGGTCAGAAAATAGCGCGCTGCGTTTTCCAGCGCCTCGCGCACCATGCGGCCGTCGCCGGCGATCTCGTACAGCTCGTTGTCGTAAAGGTACAGCGCGGCAAGCTGGCGCACCGTGATGGGCCCTTTGGCGATGTGCACGTTCGGATTGAACGAGCTGGCGAACGAGACGTCGGCATGCGTGGCGTCAAGCTGCACCTGCTGGATGGCATCGATGGCCGCGGTGTCTTCCACGCGCGAATACGTCGTGTCCATCGCTTCCGGCGCATCGGCCACGCGGGTGGTGAGATAGCGCTCGGCCAGCTCGTGGTACGGCCGCGCGATCTCGAGGATCCGCGGATCGGCCGCCGTGTCCGCGGTCACCGGAATCAGGCGGCTCTCCTTGCCGGCAATCTTCCACGGCCCGTCGCCTTCCCGCGTCAGTTTGAAATCCATGCGCCCCAGCGAAATGCCCCAGTTCTTCGGCTGCATCAGCAGAACGTCGCCGATGCGCCGGCTCTCGAGGCTCTGATGGGTGTGGCCGAAGATGATGCCGTCGATGCCCGGCACTGTGCTGGCCACCGCGAACATCATGTTCTCGGCCATCTCCAGCGCGGGATGGTCCGGCGATTCCGAACCGAGCCCCGCGTGCGCGGCGATCAGGACGATGTCGGGATGCTCCGTCGCCCTCACCTTCGCCACCGCCTCCGCCGCGGCCGCGCGCCCGCCTTCGAAGCGATAGCCCTTATAGTGCTCGGGCGGGTCCCATTGCGGAATCCCCGGCGTGGTGATTCCGATGATGGCCACTTTCACGCCCGCCACGGTCCGGATGAACCACGGCGCAAAGGGCGGCACATCGGCGCCCGGCTCCGTTTTGGTGTTCGCGGAGATCCAGGGAAACTTCGCCAGCCGCCGCGCGGCCATCTGATTGGCCAGCCCGAAGTTGAAATCGTGATTGCCCACGGTCATCGCGTCGTAGCCAAGCGCGTTCATGGCCAGCATCATGGGATCGGCGGTGAGCGCCGGGCCCGAGAACGTCATGTCCAGCGGCAGCTTCCCCGTCTCCCGCCAGTGCTGATAAACATACTCGAGCGGCGTGCCCTCGATGGTGTCGCCGCAGTCGATGAGCAGGTTGTTTGGATTCGCCTGGCGCTCGCGCCGGATCAGCGTGGCGATTTTGGCGAGGCCACGCTCGGCGGGCTTGCCGGTGTAGTAGTCGTACGGATAAATGTTGCCGTGCAGATCGGTGGTGGCGAGCACGGTGATGGCGACCTCGGCGGCATGCAGAACGGCGAATGAGCCGAAGAGACAAAGCGCCGCGAACCTCATAAGCGGGACGAGCCTCATATTGGGAATGCTTCAGTATAATTGAGGTTCATGAAATCCAGCGCGTTTCTGTGTTTCGCTCTGATGACGGCGTTCAGTCAGGAGGCGGCGCCGCTGCTTGCGCCGGGCACGACGGGCGAGCAGGCTGCCGCGCAGCCGGCTCCTGCGACGAAACCCGCCCTCGCCAACGGCCTTTACGCGACGATCAAAACCTCGATGGGCGATATCAAGGTGCAGCTCTTCGAGAAGGAATCGCCGCTCGCGGTGAAGAACTTCGTCGGCCTCTCCACCGGGACGAAGACGTGGACCGACCCGCGCACCGGCCAACCCACGCGCAAGCCGCTCTACAACGGCACCACGTTCCATCGCGTCATTCCCGACTTCATGATTCAGGGCGGCGATCCGCTGGGCAACGGCAGAGGCGAGCCCGGCTATGTTTTCAAGAACGAAAACACTCCCGGCCTGACCTTCGACCGCAAAGGCCGCCTGGCAATGGCGAACAGGGGGCCCGACACCAATGGCTCGCAGTTCTTTATCACCGTCGCCCCTTACCCATATCTCAACGGCGGCTATACGATTTTCGGGCAGGTGATCGAAGGCCAGGAAGTGGCGGACAAAATCTCTCAGGTGCCGCGGAACTCCGAGGACAAGCCGCTCAGCCCGGTGACCATCCAGCGCATTGTGATCGCTCGAGTGGGCCCCGCGCCGGCCGCCGCGCCCGCGCACCGGACCACCACCGTGCACAAAGCTTCCACCACGGCCCCGCAGAAAACCACGCAGTAAGCGGTGAGCTCCAGCGGAAAATCCGGTCCGTGGCGCGATGCGCCGATACTCGCGGCGCTGCTGCTTGCGGTGTCGCTGGCGTACTCCAATCACTTCGGCAACGACTTTCACTTCGACGATTTCCATACCATCACCAACAACCCGTGGATTCGCAGCCTGCACAACATCCCGCGCTTCTTCAGCGACGCCGAAACCAGCAGCACCCTCCCGGCGAACCGCGCGTGGCGCCCTCTGGTCACCACCTCGCTGGCCATCGACTACCGGCTCGGCGGCGGTCTGAAGCCGCTCTGGTTCCACCTGTCCACTTTCGTGTGGTTTCTCGCGCAGATTGTCCTGATGTTCTTCCTCTTCCGTTTGATCTTCGACCTCGCCCAGCCGCATGAATGGAACCGCTACGTCGCGGCCTTTGCCGCCGCCTGGTATGGGCTACACCCGGCCAACGCCGAAACGGTCAACTACATCATCCAGCGCGCCGATCTGTACTCCACCCTCGGCGTCGTCGCCGGCCTGTACCTCTATGCCGCGCGTCCGGCCTGGCGGAAGTACGGTTTTTATCTGCTGCCTGTCGTTCTGGCCCTGCTGGCCAAGCCGCCCGCGCTCGTGTTCCCGTTCATCTTGTTCGCGTATCTTTTCCTGTTCGAGCACGATTGCCGCCGCGACCGCATTGGCGCTTCGCTTCGCGCCTGTATTCCCGCGTTCGTCGCGACCGCCGCGCTGCTGGCGCTTTCGGGAGCGATGACGCCGCGCAGCTTCACGGGTGGCGCGGCCTCGGCCAGTGCCTACCGCCTCACCCAGCCCTTTGTCGCGCTGCAGTACTGTCTGGAGTTCTTTTTGCCCCTCGGGCTTTCGGCCGACACGGACCGGCAACCGTTCCAGTCGATTCTGGATGCGAACGCGCTGGCTGGATTCGCGTTTGTGGCGGCGCTCGTTTTCGCGGCCTTCCGCCTCGCCCGGCGCCGCGAGACCCGTCCCATCGCATTCGGCCTTTTATGGTTCCTCCTGGCGATGCTGCCCACATGCCTGTTTCCGCTGGCCGAAGTGGAGAACGACCATCGCATGTTCTTCCCCTTCGTCGGCCTGGCTATGAGCGTCGCCTGGGCGCTGGCACGGTGGCTGCTCAACCGAACCAGCGCCGACCGGACCAGCGCCGACGCCCCGCAACGCCGCGCCGTGCTCGCCGCCGTCGCCATCTGCATCCTCATCGTGTACGGCTGGGGCGTCTGGCGGCGCAACCAGGTCTGGCATACCGAAGAGTCGCTCTGGCTCGACGTCACGCGCAAGAGCCCGCGCAACGGCCGCGGCCTGATGAACTACGGCCTCACCCAGATGAACAAAGGCGACTACGCCACCGCTCTCGACTACTACACTCGCGCGCTCGCTTACACGCCCAATTACTCCACGCTGGAGATCAATATCGGCATCGCCAGCGGGCAGCTCGGCGACAACCGTAACGCCGAGGCGCACTTCGCGCGCGCGATTTCGCTGGCGCCGGCCGACGCACAGACCCACTTCTATTACGGCCGCTGGCTCGCTGCGAAGGGCCGCAACGAAGAGGCTATCGAACAGGTTCGCATGGCCGTGGCCCAGAACCCTGCGTGGCTCGACCCGAGTTATCTGCTGATGCAGCTCTACGCCAATGCGCAATCCTGGGCCGCCCTTAACGCGCTCGCCAGCCAGGTGCTGGGCATCGCACCGGCCGATCCCACCGCGCTCGACTACATCCGCCGCGCCCAGGCGGGCAAGGATGAAGTGGCCGTTGCCGAGGACACCGCGCGCGCGCACCCCACCCCCGAGACCTGGCTGCAGTTGTCGTTGCTTTATTACCGCGCCGGCCGCTACGCTGAATCGCTCGCCGCCGCCGGCCAGTCCGCCAAACTGAAACCCGATTACGCCGCAGCCTGGAACAACATGGCCGCCGCCTACGCGGCGATGTCCCTCTGGGACCCGGCCATCCAGGCGGCGGAGAAGGCGGTGCAGCTCAATCCGAATTTCCAGTTGGCGAAGAACAATCTGGCCTGGGCCCTCGCGCAAAGACAGAAGAGCGCCGGGAAGTAGGTTCCCTCCGAACTCCCTGCGGCCGCGCAAGCCGAACAACTCCTCGCGGGCAACGGTATCATCAAAGCGTGGGATGACCGCTCGTTAGCGGTCAGAGAATAGAGATGGAAACAGCATCGGAGAAACAGCACGCGCACGAGTTGATCGAACGGCTGCCGGCCGCGCAGGTATCCGCAGTCGTCCGTTTCCTTGAGCTCATGCTCCTCGATCCCGTCGCTCGCGCGGCGGCCACGGCTCCGCCTGACGACGAGCCTGCAACCGAGCAGGACCGCACCCGCTATCAGGCCGGACAGGTTTGGCTTGCCCAACGCGGTGGCAAGGGCATCCCGATCGGAGATGTGATGGCTGAGTTCGGTCTCAAACCGGAAGACTTCCCGCAGTCGAACGACAAAACGCAGTAATGCCGACGTACGCTATCGAGTGGCTCGATGAGGCGCGGCCCGACGTTCGCGCACTCGACCGTGCAGCCGCGATGCGCATTTTCGAAGGCGTCCTGCATTTCGCGCGGACCGCGCCGGGGACGTGAAGGCGCTGCACGGTTACATGGCGGGCAGTTTCCGCCTGCGCCTGGGCGATTATCGCGTCCTGTTTACGCTCCAACAGAACACCATGCGCATCTTCGGTGTCCGTCATCGCTCGGAAGCTTACCGCTGAGCGGACGTGCCGGACGAAGGAGCTCCGGCACGCGGCCCGCGGCCCGCGCAGGCCATTTACGCCAGGACTCCTCACGCAATATCCGGGATCACAAACCGCGCCGGTTGACCGGCGGCAGCGCACACAGCTTCGGCCGCGAGATAGCCGCTCCGCACCGCGCCTTCCATGGTCGCCGGCCAGCCGGACTGCGTCCAGTCGCCCGCAAGAAACAGATTGGGGATCGCCGTTCGCGTCCCCGGCCTCAGCAGCTCCGTGTCCGGCGCCGCCGAAAACGTCGCGCGTACTTCCTTCACCACGTGCGCCTTCTCCAGCGCAGCCTCGCGAACCGCCGGAAAGAACTCGGCCAGCTCGCGCACCGCCAGCTCGATTACGTCCTGCCGCGGCATCTCCACCAGACCGCGCGATGCGCTCACCACCACCAGCACGTAGCGGCCTTCGCCCTTGTTGTACATCCACTGGATGGTGCGGTCCAGCAGGGTGGCGTGGGGCAGGTCGGTGATGCTGCGGTCGAACCAGAGGTGAATACCGGTAATCGGCGAGTGGCCCAGCGGCGGCGTATCCAGTCCCAGCACGCCCACCCGTTCGAAGGGCAGCGCCGACACGTAGAAATCGGCGCGTTGTTCGGCGCCACCCGTGACCATGCAGCGAACCCGGCCCTCCTCCATCTCCAGCCGCTCCACGGGCGCGCGCAGATGCAGCGTGACGTTGCCAATTCCTTCCCACGCGCGCACGTTGTACAGCTCGCCCAGCGGCACGCCGGGCACGCCCATCTCATGGGAATCGCGCCGCGCCAGGAATCCCAGCCAGAAGACCTGAAAGCCGTGCCGCGCCGCCATGCGATCCAGCTCTTCGTTGATCGCGCTCACCAGCACCTGGCTCCAGAAGCGGCGGATGGCGCGCTCCGTCTGCCGCTTCTCGCGCAGCCAGGCGAGCATGCTGATGCGGTCGAGATCGCCGCGCGTCAGGCGCTCGCGGCGGATGGCCAGCATCGCGCGCGCGATGCCCATCTTATCCCGCAACCCCAGGAACTTCAGGCCCGCGAAACTGCCGCTGAAATGAAGGGGGGCGGGAAGAATGCCCGCGCGCAGCACCGAGCGCCGCCCGCCGGGTTCCAGAAAAACAAATTCGCGGTAAAACCGTACGTCAGCCGACACACCCAGCCGCGCGTAAAAATCGAGCAGGTTGACGCAGCAGCGCAGCAGAATGTGCTGGCAGTTGTCGATGGTCTCCGGGCGCTCGCCGCCCGGAAGCTCGTAAGACGTGGCCCGGCCCCCGAGAAAAGGCCGCGCTTCGAACAGATCCACGTGAAACCCCGCGCTGCCCAGAGCGGCCGCGGTCGCCAGGCCGGCCAACCCGCCGCCGGCGACAATTACCGACGGCATAACCGAACGTGAACGCCGCCCAGGGGCCGAGTGTCGGAGCGAAGTGGGAGCTTCAAGGTCCCATTGTCATCAACCTCGCTCAGGGTTGTCCACCGGGTGAGACAAATCGGCGACGGGCGCCGAAAATCCGCAGCAGCCAGGGCCTTGTTTGCAACGCTTTCCGATGCGGCAAATTCGGCGCCCGTCACCGATTTGTCTTGGTGATCGGTTCCACCCCGGACTGCTGGCCCCGCCGGGAACGAAAGCACGGGCTCCAGGGGCCCGGTAAGCGGAAATTAACCAAATCAACGCAAGGCATTAACCGTCAGCGAGACGCCGTCCTGTGATATACTCTGCGCCTCAGCCGGAAAAATCACTTAAGGGAGCAACTTATGCCTGGCAGCACGTCGGCGGGAGGCTTTGGCACCAGGAATTATTTTATTCCCAACGCCGGTATGGACGCGAAAAGCGCTCAGATTCTCACCGGCAGCGGCTACGTCACCATCAATCTGAAGGGCGCGCACTATCGCTCCGGGGGCAATCTCTGGCAGAGGGTTTTCGGAGGCAGCGATAAAGTGTCTCTTTCCACACAAGTCACTCAGGTGCTGTCCGGGGCGAACGCCGCCGCCAACCCGACCGCGGTCTCCATTGAGGAAGTACGGCAGATCAAGGTCGGCCAGCCGTATTATTTCGGAAGCGGGCGGGCAATCGCGCTCGATCTCACCACCGACTGCGATGCCATTGAAATGACCGCGACCATCAGCGCCATAGAAAGCGACAATCTGAGCTCCGCGCTGGACATTCTCAACTCCGGAGAGCTCAAGAGCACTCTCCAGCTCGCCCCGCCGGCCGTCTCCGGATCCCTGGCCGTGGCCAACATCGTTAAAAAGCTCCTCACCAATACGAATCCTCAGAACAGCCTGCAGGCCGAATACGACGGGCGCCTCAGTGTCAGTCCATCGGACGACCCGATTCGCGACTTCTGTCTGGCGCAGGGAACTCTCATCCTGATTTACCGCGAATCCGAGGACGATACGTCGCTCGACGACCTCGATCCCTCGAAATTCACCACCGACGGCGATGGACTGAAATACGACGGGAAGGCTGTTCAGAATACCTACGCCATGTTTCAGATCTCCTTCGCGGAACTCCGCGGCGAGAACACGAGTTCACAGTGGTACGGAGCGTTTTCCACGGCCGAGCAAACTCTGGATGGCCTGATAACCGCGGCCAGCGACACCGACAAGCAAAAGCTGTGGGCCAGCGCGTATGCCACCTGGCAGCAGGGCGTGAAGCTCCTGCTGGCCGACCTCACATACACTCAGTCCCAGGCCGAGGGGATCGCGGCGAAGCACCTCCTGAGCCTGCAACAGAAGTACACCAGTGCCAGCGGGCAGCCCAAGCCTCCCGCGCCGGCTCCCGGTCCGAGGCTTCTGATGGCTCGTCAGCAGAATCTCATCGGGAGTGTTCTGGAGAACCCCGCCGCGGTTGCGCGCGAATACGCGGCGAAGCTGGCCCGTTCGAACGTGTCGCTCGCCGGGCCTTTGCGGTAGCCGCTCCGAAAACATGGACTAAGGAGGTTGCGGATGAAAACCAACCGCGCAGCGAGATTCATGACGCATGAACTGGCGTTCGCCCAGGGTTACGTGCGCACACCGGGCGGATTCCGCCACAAGTCGTTCGTCCATCGGCTCGCACCGGGGCAGGCTGTGAGCAGGCGGTCCGGCCGCGTCGGAATCGTCGATCTGACGACCAGGCGGCAGGTCGAGCTGCCGGCTCCGGTGGTTCCCGCGCAGGACCTCTCGGGAATGGGCGGCGGTTGGGTCGCCTGGGCCGACTGGACAAATGCCACGGGGACTCCGGTTTCTTCGTTCCTGACCACATGGGTGGTGCCGCCCCCGCCGGTTACGCAATCCGGCCAGTTGATTTATCTGTTCAACGCGCTGGAAGATCAGGCCGGCGACAATATTCTGCAGCCGGTGCTGCAGTGGGGCGAATCCGGCGCCGGTGGCGGAAACGACTGGGGCGTGGCGAGCTGGTACGTCGATTCCAGCCACCACGCCTTCTGTACGCCCGTGATCCCCGTGAACCCGGGCGACACCCTCATCGGCGAGCTCACGCTGGTCTCTCAGGGCGACGGCCTGTTCAACTACAGCAGCGCGTTCCAGGGCCGGCCGGCCACCGCTCTCATTGCGCAGGGGCTCTCGAAGCTCGTGCTGGCGACCGAGACGCTGGAGGTGTACGGCCTCACGAAATCCTCCGACTATCCGGACGAGCCGGCCACCAGGATGAGGGGCATCGATATCCGGACAGGAGCAAATCCGGCCCCCGTGCAGTGGGCGCCGGAGGTCATGGACAATCCGTCTTTTGCGGAACACACCACCGTGGTGAGCAACCAGACCCCGGGCGGCGAGGTCGATCTCTGCTACTAAGCTATTTACCGAGCCGCGACCGCGAGGGAGCGGTCGGCGTTTCTTCAGCAGCCCGCTGGTTCAGACAGCCGCCGGCACCCGGGCGCGGTGCCCGCCTCCGCCGCTGTTGTTAATGATGGTGATGGCGATCCACAGCACAACCGCGATAAACAGAAGGTCGGAAGGGTCAAAGTCCATTGTGATCAGCTCAGTATGAAGTTCCCAGGGGGAACGCCGCAATCCTCCGCACGACCCAGTACTACCCAGGATTAGCCTGAGATGAACCGTCGCTGCAAGGTGATATCATGGCGGCGGGTCCGGGCCGGGCTATGATGGACCGCGCCCCCGTGGCCGATATAAGTTGTGATGCTGCCGCATCTTTGGCGCCGTCTGCTTTCCACCGTAAGGGTACTGCTGGCCCTGAGCTGCCTCATCACTTCGCTGATCGCATCGAGTGGTACGGTCACCGAGTCCGTGGCGCTTTTCGCGGTTTACGCCGCCTACGCCTGCGTCGTGCTGTTCTGGCGAAGCCTCGAGCAAAGCGGCTTCCCGCTCATGGCGCTGGGCGCCGATTTTCTGTTCTTCTTCCTGTACGCCTCCGGGAGCACCGGCTACAGCTACTGGATCAGCTCGGTTTTCTACGCCTACATCCTGGTGGTCGCGGTCATGCTGCACAGTTGGTCGCGCGTGGTGATCGTGACTGGCGCGTCGGTCACTCTGCTCTACGTCGCGTCTCCGTTGCACGCCAGCGTGCTCCTGCCGGTGTTTCTGTGCGGGGGCATTGTGGCCACCGTTCTGGCCGTGCAGAAAGCCTGGTATGACGACCGGGTGGCTACCGCCGCCAGGCAGAGCGTGCTCTACCGCTACGATGCCGAGAAAGCGCGCGAAGGCGAGCGCCAGCGGATCGCCGCCGATTTCCACGACGGCCCGCTGCAGAGTTTCATCAGTTTCCAGATGCGCCTCGAGATCATCCGCAAGCTGCTGATGCGCGACCAGCGCGCCGCGGTGGATGAGCTGATTCAGCTTCAGGATCTCTGCAAGACGCAGGTGACCGACCTGCGCACCTTCGTCCGCAGCATGCGGCCCGTGGATGTCGATGGCAGCCTGTCTTCGACCATCGGCCGCATCGTCGAGCAATTCCAGAAGGACAGCGGCATCTCGGCGTCGTTCGTCAGCACGGAGTTTCTGGAGCCGGCCGATCCCGAAGTCTCGCTGGAGCTGCTGCAGATCGTCCGCGAGGCGTTGTACAACATTCAGAAACACGCGGGTGCGACGCGCGTCACGGTCTCCGCGCGCAAAAAGGACAGCGGCCTCGAAATCACGGTGGAAGATAACGGCAACGGCTTCCCCTTCAGTGGCGTGTTTTCGCTCGACGAGCTGGACATGCTGCGTCTCGGCCCCATCAGCATCAAGCGCCGCGTGCGCACCCTGGGAGGCGAGCTGAAGCTGGATTCCCGCCCCGGCCAGGGCGCCGGGCTGCACATCCGCCTGGCCATGGAACGCACCGCCGCGTAGGGGTCCCTCCAGGGCGATTTGTCTGGCATCTCGCCCCTTTACGTGATAAATAGAGTGCTGTAGTTCCCTTCCTTCCTCGCCCGATGCAGGATTGGGTTTCGCACGTCCCTGCGAATCGAGGACATCATGAGTACAGCAAGAACCGTGTTTCTCGTATTTGCCGCGGCCCTCCCAGCCTGGCCGCAGCTCACTTACTTTCCATCCGCCGCTTCGTCGCAGCTCTACTTCCCCCAGCTTGCCGACGGCGGACCGCCCGCCCAGAAATGGGCGACCACGCTGCTGGTGGTCAACGCCAGCGCCACCACCGCGGCTTCCGTGGCCTTCAGCTTTTACGGCGACCAGGGGCAGCCGCTTGCGCTCGATTTCGGCGGGGGCGCTCAGCCAACTCTCGCGGTCAACCTGCCGGCGGGCGGAGTGAAAATGGTGACGAGTTCCGGCGCCGGCGCGAGCATCGCCACGGGCTGGGGCGTCGCCACATCGAACGTTCCCATCACCGGCACGGTTCTCTATGAAGCGCGCCAGAATGGCACGCCCCTGTGGGATGTCGCCGCGTCCGGCGCCGCGCCGACGTATCTCTACACTTCCTTCGCGAACGCGAGCCTGGGCGTCGCCCTCGCCAACCCCGGCGCCAACCCCATATCCCTGAACGTAACTGCGACCGATCAGAACGGCAACGCTGCCGGCAACACCAGCATCAGTCTTGGTCCAAACGGGCACACCGCGATCGGTCTCGGGACGGCCATCAGCGGCCTGCCGGCGGGTTTCATGGGGAGCATCACCATAGCCCCCGCCAACGGAGGCCCCACTCCGTTCGTGGCGTGGACTCTGAACTCCCGCGACGGACTGCTTTCCCCATTGCCTCCCGGCGGCCTCACATCGCCGGCGCCCGGCGATCACCTGGTCGGCGATGTCGCTGCCGAGATGCGCATTGCCGGCGCGGGCGCGATACAGGACTTCGGCACGCTGATCAGCGGGTCGTACGGCGCCATGGCCAACGTGGTGGCAACCCTGCAGTGTTCCATCGATTCGGATTCCACGCTCACCATCAGCTACAACGCTGCGGACCAGAAGATCCACGCCAGCACGGCGATGGTGGAAGCGATGGGCGATTCCCGCGCGGCAATGGGCTTCCTGGCAGCTCACTACGCAACCCTCGCCGCGCAGCAGCAGGTTGGAATCGACCCGAAGATCGTCGCAAAGCTGGGCGGCCTGCCGCTCACGGCGGATACGGTGGGCATGATCGCCGTGATGAAAGCGGGCCTCGATCCGCTTGGCGCAATGGATTTCTATGGCCGCATGCAGTACGCCATCGCCTCGGGCGTGCCCGTGGATCCCAACGTCGTCACCGAATTCGACCTGTCCAATGTTCCGACCCGGCTTGCCGCTTTGTGGCAGGACATGAGCCTCGCCTGCGGCTTCCTTCCGGCGTTGTCGCAGGACTGTCGGGCCATGCACACGATGTGGCATCCCGACGTGAGCGCTTCGACCTGGTGAACCGGTCCGGCTATGGCGCCGGCGCCTCCAACCTTGCCGGGCGCGACCAAAGGGAGCGGCACGCTCTCGAGCGTCCATTAAGATGGAATAGCGCGCCTGTTCTCATCGGCGGCCTTCACATTTGATCAACAAACTCGTAGTCGAAAACCTGAAACACCGGCCTGTCCGAACGATGCTCAGCACCCTCGCCATTGGGGTTCAGGTGTGCATGATCCTGACCCTCGAGGGCCTGAGCCACGGAATGCTCGAAGACCAGGCGCGGCGCCAGCGGGGCATCGGCGCGGACATCATCATCCGGGCTTCCACCGCGACATTTCTCTCGCTCGGCGAAGCGTTCACCGATAAGTACCTCCCGTTTATCCGCAAGCAGCCCCACGTGGTCCTGGCCACCGGAACTCTGGTGCGTCCTACCGGTCCGTTGACTTCGGTGACCGGGCTCGACCTGCCCGAATTCGAGAGGATGAGCGGCTCGTTCCGCTTTCTCTCCGGCGGCCCCTACCGGAAGCCGGACGACGTCATAGTGGACGAGTATTACGCGCGCCAGTACCATCTGCATGTCGGCGACACCATGCAGATGCTCAATCGGCGCTGGCGCGTCAGCGGCATCTTCGAGCAGGGCAAGATTGCCCGGCTGGTCGTTCCGCTCGGTCTGCTTCAGGAGCTGACCGGCAACGGCGACAAGATCAACGTGATTTATGTCAAACTGGACAACCCGGCGCGAACCCAGGAGGTGATCGAGTCGCTCAAGGCTAAGGGAATGGAGAATTTCACGATCTATTCCATGGAGGAGATTCAGTCGCTCTACAGCGTGAAGAACGTGCCCATGCTGCCGGAGTTTACCGGCGTGGTGATTGGCCTCGGGGTGGTGGTCGGGTTCCTCGTGGTCTTCCTCTCCATGTACACCGCGGTGCTGGAGCGCACGCGCGAGATCGGCGTGCTGAAGGCGCTGGGGGCGTCGCCCGGCTTCGTCCTCGACGTTCTGGTCCGCGAGACCGCTCTGCTCGCCGTTCTGGGGTCCGCCCTGGGCATCCTGCTCACTTACGGAACCCGCTGGCTGATTATGACCTTCTGGCCCGGCTCGCTCATCCAGGCCATCGTGCCCGAATGGTGGCCCATCGCGGCGGGCATCGCCATCGCCGGCGCGCTGCTCGGCGCTGCCTGGCCAGGGCTGAAAGCCGCGCGGCAGGATGCCATCGAGGCGCTCTCGTATGAATGACGCGCCGATCCTCTCCGTTCGCGATCTGCGCAAGGTCTACCGCGTCGGCGAAGTGGACGTGCACGCGCTGCGCGGCGTCGATCTGGACATCGCCCGCGGGGAGTTCGTGTCCATCATCGGCCCCTCGGGCTCGGGCAAATCGACTCTGTTTCACATCCTCGGCGGGCTGACCCCCCCGACGTCGGGTTCGGTGACCATGGACGGCCGCGATCTGCTGGCCCTGTCCGACCGCCAACGCACCGACCTGCGCAAGCGCACCGTCGGTTTCGTCTTTCAGAAATACAACCTGCTGCCCACGCTGACCGCCCAGGACAACATCCGCATCGCGCAGTACATCGCCCGGCGCACGGCCACCGAGGATCCGCATTTCAGCGATGTGCTGAAGCTGCTCGGCATCGACAAGCGGCTCCATCACAAGCCCCGCGCCTTGTCCGGCGGCGAGCAGCAACGAGTGGCCATCGCCCGCGCCATCGTGAATCATCCGGCCATTCTGCTCGCCGACGAGCCCACCGGCAATCTGGATACGGAGAACTCCAGCGCCGTGTTGAATCTGTTGCGCGATCTCAACGAACGGCTGGGCCAGACCATCCTCATGATCACGCACAATCCCGAAGCCGCGTCCTACGGCCACCGCATTGTCAGCATGCGCGACGGCCGCGTGGTGCACGCCGCGGCGTAAGACCGCTCCCTCCGGCCGCGGCTCGGCAACATAATTGACTTCGAAACTCGCTGAATTGTTCCCGTAATTCCCATCTTTTTTCGCGGGAACTCGCCGGCCATGTCCGGTGTCTATCCGGGCATGTTCGAGCAATCCATTCTGGTTCGGCAACAAACCTCGAAACCGTGGAGCGTACTGCTCTCGCTCGCCGCGGAGCTGGCCGGGATCGGCCTGCTCGTCGTGTTGCCCCTTGTCTGGACGCAAAATCTGCCCGGCCTCACGCTGACGAAAATCGGCGTGTGGCTGGCGCCCACACGCAACGAGATAAAGCCGCAGCCGGCGCCGCACGGGCCGCGTTCGCCTGTGCGACCATCGCCCTTCGGCATGGTCTACATACCCCATCCCCTGCCCGCTCATCCGGTGGAGTTCAGAGACGTACCGCCGGATGTCAGCGGGCCGGCAGGCGTCTCCAGTACGCCGATTCCCGGCATGCTGCTTTCTCAGCTATCGCCTTCCGCCCCTTGGCCGCCCGAACCGCCGCCGGCCAGGAGGCCCGTGCAGGTCACGCCCACGCCGCCGCCGGTGATCCGCGTCAGCCATCTGGACCCGGCGAAGCTCCTCTACAAAGTGATTCCGCAGTATCCGGATATCGCGAAACGCACGCGTACTCAGGGAACCGTTCATCTGGTGGGCGTCATCGCCACCGACGGCACTATCCAGAGCCTTCAGGTCATCAGCGGCCACCCGTTCCTTGTGACGGCGGCGGTTGAGGCCGTCCGCCAATGGCGCTATCAGCCGACCGTTCTGAATGGCCAGGCGGTGGAAGTAATGGCCCCCATCGACGTGACTTTCACGCTGCAGTAGCTGAGCCAGCCCTGCCGAGCCGCGACCACAGGGAGCGGTTTTTCTCGAACCTTGTTACAGCGCCTCCAGTGCCTCGAGCACCTCTTCCGCGTGGCCTTCGATCTTCACTTTCGGAAAGACGCGGGCCACGCGGCCTTTTTTATCGATCAGAAACGTCGTCCTCTCCACGCCCATGTATTTCCGCCCGTACATGCTCTTTTCCTTCCACACGCCCCAGGCTTCTGCGGCTTTGTGGTCGGTGTCGGCGAGCAGCGTGAACGGCAGATCGTACTTCGCCCGGAAGCTGGCCTGAGCGGCGCTCTTGTCCGGCGACACGCCAACAATCACCGTATCGGCTTTCGTGAATTTCTTCGAGTTGTCGCGAAAGGCGCACGCCTCCCTGGTGCAGCCCGACGTGTTTGCCTTCGGATAGAAGTACAGCGCCACGTTCTTCCCGCGCAGGCTGGACAGGCGGAAGGGGTTCCCGCGGTCGTCGGCAAGTTCGATCTCCGGCGCGGCATCTCCCTCAACTGGTGGACGAGCTTTGGTCGGCATGATATTCAACCTAACATTGGCTACGGGGCCCTCGGCTGTGGGGCCGGTTTGCAACCGGCGGCGGGCTTTCAACCCGCCAGAGCCGATTGAAAATCGGCTGCAGGCTGCAAGCCTGCCGCACAAGACACTACGGCGCCGGAATCGTTTTTTCCGACGTGAACGGCGATGCCGGCAGTCCAGCCGAGTTGTACAGGTTCACCACCGGCGCGTTGGCCCAGCCGTACCGGACGTACCTCGGCTCGCCAACCCGCGAGCTGGTCACCACCACGGTGTCGCCATCGATGCGCGCTTCGGCCCTGGCGAAGCGGTGATCGTCGCCTGCAATCTCGAACCCTTCCGGTTCCCCGTTCTTCGCCGTGAGTCCCGCGGCATGATCGAACCAGACGCGCATGCTCCGCTCATCGGGTACGGCCTGCCGGAACAGCGGCCCCGAATACTCCACCTGCTCGCCATAAGCCAGCGCGCGCGCGGCCAGTGCGAGACGCGCGCCCACCGTTTGTTTGTCGGGCGGATGCACGTTGTCCGGCGTGCCGATGTCGACGGTGACCGCCATGCCGGTCCGCTCCACGGCCAGCGTGCGGCGCTGCGCTTCGCGGATGGTGGCCCAGGATTCCGTGGGGCCCGATGTGAAGTTGGCGATCTGCACGAAGAGGAACGGAAAGTCGCCTTCGCCCCACTGGGTGCGCCAGTCCGCGATCAGCGCGGAAAACAGCCGCTCGTACATGGGCGCGAAGCCCGGGCGGCTGTTGGATTCGCCCTGATACCAGATGGCGCCCTTGATGCCGAAGCCGGTGCACGGCGCCACCATCCCGTTGAAGAGCGCGGCCGGGCCCCACGAGTACGGATCGGGATTCCAGACGTGGCCCTGCGGCGGCAGCCCCGCTTTCCTCGCCGCCTCGTCTTCGCGCTGCTCTTTGGCGGTAATCGCGGGCACGTCCGCCTGCCGGTCCATCATCTGCGCGCGGGCGGCGAAAGCGGGCATCAGCGATGCGTCGGCGGAGAGCGAATCGAGGCTGATCCACGCCTCCACCACCGTGCCGCCCCACGTGTCGTCGATCAAACCGACGGGCACGTTCTCGCGTGCGGCGATTTCGCGGCCGAAGAAGTAAGCCGCGGCGGAAAAGTGCGCCGCCGTTTCCGGCGTGCACAGGGTCCAGGAGCCCTCGACATCCTGGAGCGGGAACTCCGACGTCTTCTGATGCACCACCAGCAGCCGCAGGTTGGGATTGTTGGCGTTTGCGATCTCTTCGGCGGAGTTCTTCAGCGGCGCGCCCGGCCAGCCGCTCAGCGGCATCTCCATGTTCGACTGGCCGGAAGCGAACCAGACGTCGCCGATCAGGATGTCATCGAGAATGATGTGGTTTGTGGCCGTGATATCGAGCTGGTACGGCCCGCCGGCGGGTTCGGGTGGCAGATAAAGGCTCCATTTCCCGAGGTCGTCGGCAGTGGCGTAGCGCTCCGCGCCATGCATGGCAATGATGACCTTTTCGCCGGGGGCGGCCCAGCCCCAGATGTGAATCGGCCGGTCGCGCTGCACCACCATGTGACTCCCGAGGATGGCGGGCAGCCGGACGTCGCACCACGCCGGTGCGGCACAAAGCATGAGGACAACGAGGTTCCTGAGTTTCATCAGGAATAGCATTTCACATCCGGTGACCACCGCGTGCGACCGATCTTGTCCCCGCTCTCAACCACTTGCCGATGATCCGGCATCGACACCGGGTGTTGCCGTGCTATTTTTCCAGGCAAGAGTCCGTTGCTCAGTCATTCGGAGAAACGGGCCACGAGGCGTGGAAGCATCCCGGGCTCCTCCGCGCACAGCGTCACATACGATGAACGCCGGCCGATGCGAGACTCGGCCCCAAGCCGTTGCGGGTTAGAAAACGGTCTCTTCGCCGTGAGGGTTAATCAACGGCTCGGGAGCGCTCCTTAAAACCGGTCACTTCGCAAATGCATCGCTGAGCGATACCACCTTCAGCCCCGCGCGCAACTGCTCCGCCGCCGCCGTGCTCGACACATGCACGTCCACTGCCTCGCCCGGCAGCAGATCGAAGTAATCGTCCGCCAGCTTCGCATCCACGTCCCCGAACGAAACGTGCACGCTCCGCGCGAGCACCGGCGAACTCAGCCGGAGCCGATACCCGTCGCCGTCCCGCGCGAGCTCGCTCGAAATTTTCGCGGCAGGCATCGGCACTTCCTTCGGCAGGGCGAACAGAAGCAGATTGCTCGAAACCACTTTTCCGTCCACCGACAAATCCGTCACCGCGAACACCTGCTTCAGATCGCCCACCTTGAGCAGATCGCTATGCGCCACCGTCGCCGCGACCTGGCTCGATAGCGCCGGCACCTCCACCGCCTTCGACGTGTCGCTCATCACCGTCCCATCGAACTTCATCAGCCGCACGCGCAACGTCGCATGCGCCACCGCCGTCCGATCCGACACCACGTACACCGAGATCCCACCCTCGTCGTAATGCGGCGACACCAGCAGATCGTTGTAGAACCGCCGCGCGTAATACTGCAGCGCCTTCCATCGCCCGTAGTAGTCCAGGCTCGACCACGACGCCACCGGCCAGCAGTCGTTCAACTGCCAGTAGATCGACCCCATGGTGCGCGGCCGGTTCCGCCGCAGATGCTCCGCGCCCACCTTGATCCCCTCCGCCTGCAGCACCTGGCTCACATACAGGAACGACGCGAAATCCCTGGGCTCGGCGTAGTACCGCAGCAGGTAATCGTGGATGATGGCGTTGCCCGCGTTGTTCTTCTGATGCGCCAGCATCACCGGCGTGAAAATGCTAGCGCGATCTTCCGGCGCGGTGAACTGCTCCACCGTGCGCATCTCCGGAAACGACTGGAACCCGTACTCGGTCATGAACCGCGGGTTGTGCTTCTCGTAATCGGCGAACGGAACGCGCCCGTGCCAAACCGACCAATCGTGCATGTCGCCGGTTTGATACGCATCCGAGGTCCCCTCGTAATCGGCGCTCGGCGAACTCGGCCAGTACGCCCCCTCGGGCACAAGACGCGCCACCGTGCGCGCCAGAATTCCGCTGAACACGGTGAGGTAATCCTCCCACATGCGCCGCCGCGTTTCCGGAGCCTGATCCTTCATCACCCAGTTGTAGGCGGCCTCGGTTTCGTTGTTGCCGCACCAGACCACGATGCTCGGATGATTGCGCAACCGCCGAAGCTGATCCACGGCCTCCCGCTCCACGTTCTGCTTGAACGCGTAGGTGCCCGGCTGCCAGTCGTTGCCGAACATGAAATCCTGCCAGATCATGATGCCCAGCTCGTCGCAGAGGTTGTAGAACTCGTCGGTCTCGTAGTAGCCGCCGCCCCAGTGGCGAATCATGTTCATGTTGGCGTCGCGCGCCGACTGCAGCACCTGCCGGTACTGCGCAGTGGTGACGCGTGTGGGAAAGCTGTCGAACGGAATCACGTCCGCGCCTTTGGCGAACACCGGAACGCCGTTCACCACCAGCTCGAACGAACGGCCCCACTGATCCGGCTCGCGCCGCAGCACCACCGAACGCAGACCGGTCTGCGCCGTCGCTTCGTCCTCCAGTCGCTGGCCCGAATGCACGCGCGCTTTGAATTTGTAGGTGGGCTGTGCGCCGTAGCCCGCCGGATACCACAGATCGGGTTTCGCGATGTCCAGGCCGAAAACGATGTGGTTCACGCCCGCGTGCACCTGCACGTTGTGCCCCGCCGCGCCACCGGATCGCCCATGCGCGAACTCCACTTCCACCGCCGCCTGCTCATCCACCGAGGCCGTGATCTCCACCTCGAAATCGACGTGCGCCACCTGCGCGGTCACGTCGCGCTGCGCGATGTGCAAATCCGAGATGCGCGCCTCGTCCCATAGCTCCAGCCGCGCCGGACGCCAGATGCCGCTGGTCACGAAGCGCGGACCCCAGTCCCAGCCGTATTCGTAAGCGGCTTTGCGAATGTAGGTCTTCTCGGCGGTGTGCGTTTTCTCGCGCCACTTGTCGGTGGCGGCGATCTTCGCGGCCGCGCGAATCGGCGACGGGAACACTACACGCAGTGTGTTCGCCCCGGGCTTCAGATAGGGCTTCACGTCCACGCGCCACACGCGAAACATGTTGTCGGCGGTGAGCACCTGAACGTCGTTGAGCCAGACTTCGGCGTATGCATCCAGCCCATCGAAGACGAGTTCGATGTTCCTGTGCCGCAGCATCGCCGGCGTCGCCGCGATCGTGCTGCGGTATTCCCAGTCGGCATTCTCGATCCACTGCAGCTTCGCTTCGTTATCGCGATAAAACGGATCGGGAATCAGCTTGCTGCGCAGCAGATCGAGATGCACGCAGCCGGGCACCACCGCCGGCCGCCACGCCGTGTCCTTCCCATCGGTCTGTCGGAACTCCCAGCCGGAGTTCAGCGGAATGCTTTCCGTGGCGGACGCAAGTCCGCACACGAGTCCGGCTACACAAAGAAGACGAAAATGTTTGAGCATTGTGGGGCAGGCTCCCGGCCCAGCATATCAAGCCATGCCCGGAGCTGCCCGGTGTCTTCAGAAGCGCTTCTTCAGAACGACTTCTTCACTTCGCAGTACGCCCAGTCGAGCCAGGGCATGAGAAGCTGGATGTCCGAAGTTTCCACCGTCGCGCCGCCCCAGACGCGCAGGCCCGGAGGCGCATCGCGATAAGCGCCGATGTCGTGGGCCGCGCCTTCCTTGTCGAGAAGCGAGCCGATCGATTTGGCGTGCTTCGCCTGGTCGTCCGCCGAGAGCGCCTTGTACGCGGGATCGACGATCTTCAGACAAATCGAGGTATTGGAGCGAATGGCCTTCTCCTCGGCGAGAAACGCCGCCCAGGGAGATTGCGCCACCCAGTCTTCGATGACCGCGAGATTCGCCTTCGAGCGCGCGATCAGCCCGGGCAACCCGCCCACGCTCTCGGCCCACTTCAGGCCGTCGAGCGCATCCTCGACGCACAGCATCGACGGCGTGTTAATGGTCTCGCCTTCGAAGATGCCGGCCATCAGTTTGCCGCCCTTGGCCATCTGGAAAATCTTCGGTAAGGGCCGTTCGGCCGCGTAGCCCTCCAGACGTTGCACCGCGCGCGGACTGAGCGCGAGCATGCCGTGACCGGCCTCGCCGCCCAGCACCTTCTGCCACGACCACGTCACCACGTCGAGTTTGTCCCACGGCACATCCATCGCGTACACGGCCGAGGTGGCGTCGCAAATGGCGAGGCCCTCGCGGCCGGCTGCGATCCAGTCGCCATGGGGGACGCAGACGCCCGAGGTGGTTCCGTTCCAGGTGAAGACGACGTCGCGGGACCAGTCGGCCTGGCTGAGGTCGGGGATCTTCCCGTAGTCGGCTTTGAAGAGGCGGAGATCTTTGAGCTTGAGCTGGTTCTTGCAGTCGTTGGCCCAGCCGTTGCCGAAGCTCTCCCAGTAGAAGACGTCCACGCCGCGCGCGCCGAGCATCGACCACATGGCCATTTCCATCGCGCCCGTGTCGGACGCGGGGACGATGCCGAGGACATAGCCGGCGGGAATTCCGAGGACCTTTTTGCTGCGTTCGATCACCTCGGCCAGTTTGGTTTTGCCGATCTTCGCCCGGTGCGACCGCCCAACCGCGGCTGCCTGGAGAGCGTCGATGGTCCAGCCCGGCCGCTTGGCGCAGGGCCCTGAAGAAAAGCAGGGATTCTTAGGAGTCTGTGATGGCTTCATAGGTTTAAGGCGGATGCCTTGATTCTATCGAATTGTGTAGGATGACATGCGAAATGGGACGCGTCCAAGAATCGGAAGAACTTTGCGAAGCACGGGTTGAGTTTCGAGGATGCGGAGGAAGTGTTCTCCGGGCCCTGCGTCACATTCGAGGATGACCGCTTCGATTATGGAGAGCCGCGGTTCATCACTTTGGGTTTGCTCGTCGGCCGCGTGGTTGTGATCGCCCATTCGCCGCGCGACGACGGCACCCGCGTCATCTCAATGAGAAAGGCGAATCGACGTGAACAGAAAATCTATCAAGAGCGACTTGGCACGGATTGACCGGATGGGGGATTCGGACATCGACTACTCCGCTATTCCGCCGCTCGACAAAACCTTTCTCAGGAAGGCCACAACCGCCTGGCCACCGGCAAAGAAGCAACTGACCATTCGCCTCGACGCTGACGTCCTCGCCTGGCTGAAAGGTCACGGCAAAGGCTACCAGACGCGCATCAACCGGATTCTCCGCGTTGTGATGGAAAGCCAGCCACCTCGCCGGCGCGTTGCCCGATAGCGAGTATCGCCCCGCTACTGCTTGTTCGCAGCGGCCACGGCGGCCATGCGGGCCTGAAACTCGCGGGTCAGGTGCGGCACGATGCCGATCATCCGCTCCACCAGCATCAACTGGCCGCGGTGATGCATCTCGTGTTCCTTGACGCCGAGCAGCATCTCGAAGCGGGTCTTGCTGGCGGGCGTCATGCCGGGCATCATCGCCACGCGCTCACCGAGGAATTCGTCGGAGAGGGTTTCGAGCCACGCGGAGAAGCGGTCGCCGCCGGCGCGCAACAGATCGATCACCTGCGCTTTGCTGCGAGGCGAGTGCTCGTCGGCGATGAGCGGGCCGACGAAGCCGGAAAAATCGAAGCCCTCCAGCGTGGTGCGGCGTTCGACTCCGTGGACTCGCTCCGATAATTCGCAAATTCGCGCGATGTGCACCAGCGTCTGGCCGACGGTGCGCGTTTCCGGCGCGGCGCGAAAGCCATAGTGCTCCTCGCCGATCTCATTGGCGATGGTGATGGTGTTCTTCCGGACCGTGCGGAAACTGTCCGCGAGTTCCTTAGCGCCGTAGTAGTTCATGAGGGACAGTGTAGCGCGCCGCCGCGCCGCGCTTTTCGACAATACTGGATCAGATGGCCGTCGGACGGCTGGTTCTTACCGGAGTCTCTTTCATCGCAATGGCCGCGACCGCGCCCGAGCCGCCAAAGCCGCCGCTCGGCCTGCCTCCGGTGGTCTGGCCGGCTGACAATCCATATTCGCCCGCGCGCGTGGAACTGGGCCGGTATCTGTTCTTCGATCCGCGTCTTTCGGCGAACGGCCGCGTTTCCTGCGCAACGTGCCATCCGCCCGAACACGCTTTCGCCGGCGGCGATCCCGCTCCGCTCGGCGTCAGCGGCAAGCCACTGCGGCGGCGAGCGCCAACGCTGATTAATCGCGCCTACGGGCGAAGCCAGTTTGTAGATGGCCGGGCGGCGACGCTGGAGGCGCAGATCGCGGGTCCGGTCGGCGATCCGGACGAGATGGCAACCACTCCGCAGGCTGCCGCAACGGCCATCGCGAAGATCGCCGGCTACGCTCCGCTGTTCGAGCGCGCTTTCGGCGATCCGCAGGTCAGTTTCGATCGCATCACGAAAGCCATCGCGTCCTTCGAGCGGACCATCCTGTCCGGCAACTCGCCTTACGATCGCTACCTCAACGGCGACAAACGCGCGCTGAGCCCGCAGGCAAAACGGGGGCTGCAGATCTTCGAGCGTTCCGGCGAATGCTCGGAATGCCACAATGGGCCGAACTTCACCACTGAGAAGTTCGCCGGCCTGGGCATCGGGCCGGATCAGGTTCCGTCCGACTTCGGCCTCGGCGCGATCACCGGCCGGCGGCGCGACGACGGCAAGTTCAAAGTGCCAACGCTTCGGGAAGCAGCGCGCACCGGACCCTACATGCACGACCGCCGGTTCCGTACGCTGGACGAAGTGCTGGAGTTCTACCGCAAAGGCGGCGAGCCGGGTCCGCATCTCGATTCGCGCATCGCGCCATTCTTTCTCGATGCGCCGGCGAAGGCCGATCTGTTGGCTTTTCTCGAATCGCTGAGCGGCGAAGGCTGGCAACAAATCAAAGCGCCGGAGAAGCTGCCGTGAGTGGGGCAGGATTGCATCCTGCGGCCGATTTCCAATCGACCCCGAGGCGGGTTATAAACCCGCCGCAGGTTGCAAACCTGCCCCACCGCTGAAGCTAGCTCTTGCCGAACTTGAAGCGCCGGCCGAGGATCATCTTCACCAGCAGATGATCGGTGCCGCTGGTTACGCCGATGCCGGGCGCGAAGTTGAATTCCCAGTTGGGGCCGAGATTCAGATCGAGGGCGGGAAAGATCGCCTGCACCTGATCGCGCAAAGGATCGAAGCCGGTGATGGAACCGAGGTCGCCGTAATACTCGACACCGAGCGTCACCCTCTTCGTCACGTCGTAGCTCACCTTCGCGTTGGGCTCGAAGGTGACTCCTTTGCTCACACTCAGGCCGTGGAAGGAGCGATCGACGGCAGGATTGAGGCCGAGATACCAGCGGTCGAGTTGCTTGTCCACGATGGGGCGGATCTCCCACGTCCATGTGTCCGGCGAGTAGGAGCGGCGCTGGTAGCCGATCTCGGTGGAGAGGCTCACATTCACCGGCCAATGCCAGCTTTCCGGAATACGGACGCGCGGGCGAATATGGTCTCCCACCCACTGATAGCCTTCGGCCCCGCGGTAACTCATGAAAATGTAGAATCCGGTTTCAAACCAGCTCGTGAAGCCCTGCGTGATCTCGACGGTTTCGTGCAGCGCATGGTTGTCGGGGCGCACGCCATCCACCTCCGTCTTCGATCCCTCAAAGGTGAAGTTCGAATGCAACTCCACCATGGTGCGGTAGGGAGGCACCAACTCGGCGCCGTAGACCTGAACTTCGTAATTGTCCTGCGCGCGAGCTGCAGCGGCCACGAGCAGGAGCAGGGCAACGAGCAGGCGGGGGAACGTTGCCGGCGACACACCGTATTCTAACGCGGCGCCCGGTTACTCCTGCTTGAGCACGACGATAGGATCCAGACGAGAAGCGCGGCGGGCGGGAAAGTACGCGCCGGCCGCGGTCATGGCCAGCAGCGCCAGCGATACGGCGATGAGCGTTGGAATATTGAACGGCGGCACTTTGAGGCCGGTGGTAAGCGCACTGCTCAGCAGAAGGCTGGGCACGAGTCCGATGGCCACGCCGATCAGGCTCAGCTTCACTCCCTGCTTCAGCACCATGGCCAATACTCGTCCGCGATCTGCGCCGACCGCGATGCGAATGCCGATCTCGCGCGTGCGCCGTGCCACCGACCAGGCCATGACCGCATAGAGGCCGGAAAGCGCCAGCAGCAGGCCCAGCAGGCCCATGCCCCCGACCAGCGCGTTCAGAAGAACAACCAGCCTCACCCCGCGATCGTGGAAATACGCTTCCATGGTGCTCATCGCGAACACGGGAACGCTCGTATCGAGCGAGCGCACCACCTCGCGAACCGGGCCGGCCAGCGTATCCGAAGGGCCGGCGGTCTGCACGAAAAGGGTCATGTCCGGCCGGTAATTCTGCGACCACGGCAGATAGATGACGGCGATGGGGGGCTCGCCGAGGCCGATGTAGGAGCTGCGCTGGGCCACGCCAACAACTCGCACCCAGGGTCCCGTGGCGCCCCCCATGCGAAACCTCGCGCCCACGGCGTCTTTATTGGGAAAGTACTTCGCGGCGAAAGCTTCACTGACGACAGCAACTCGCGGAGCGTCCGCGGTATCGGCAGGCTCCAGACCGCGCCCGTGCAGGATGGGGATCTGCAGCGTGGAGAAATAGTCGCCGGCGACGACGTTCGCGGCGACGGCCTCCGAATCCTCTCCCTTCGGGAATCGGTAGCCTTCGGGCGCGACGTTCCGCACGTCGGGGTGATTCGAGATCGGCATCAGCTCCGCCGCGGCCACCGAGACCGCACCGGGCAGCGCGCGCGTCCGCTCCATGAGCCGCTTGTAGAAATCGCGCGTCTGCGCTTCGTCATAGCGGGCCAGAGTGGGATCGAAGCCGGCCGTCAGAACGTGGTCCACGCGAAATCCCGGCGAGTGCGTCAGCAGGAACGATACTGCGCGATACATCTGCGACCCCAAAATCAGCAGGAACAGCGAGCCCGCCACCTGAGCCACCACCAGCGCGTTCCGGCCGAAGAAGCGGCCTCGAGGTCCGGTGTTTGTTCCACCGACGCGCAGCGCGGGTTCGACGTCGGGTCCCGTGGCGCGCAGCGCCGGAACGAGTCCGCACACGACGGCGGCCGCGATGGATGCCAGCAGCGCATAGAAGTACGCCCGCAGGTCGATTCGGGCGTCGATGATGATGGGGATCTGAGCGGGAATCCGCCAGGGCATGAACGAATCGCGGAGAGGTTGCGCCAGCAGCAGACCGGCCACTCCCGCAACCAGCGAAATCAGAAGACTCTCCGTGAGCAACTGCCGCACCACCTTCCACCGCGCGGCTCCGAGCGCCATGCGGATGGCAATCTCACGAGAGCGCGACAGACCCCGGCCCAGAATGAGGTTCGCCACATTCGCGCAGGCGATCAGAAGCACCACCACCGCCAGGCCCAGCATGAAGGTCACCAGCAGCCAATCTCCCGATTGATCCGTGCGCTCCTGTATCTCGGTTCGGATCACCGCGGTCCAGTCGCGATTCGAATCCGGGTAAGACCTGGCCAGCCCCGCCCCGATCACACTCGACTCGGCGGTAGCGGTGGCCACGCTCACTCCGTCCCGGAGGCGTGCCTTCACAGTGAGGCGGCGGTCCTGACGGTTCGACATCCAGTCGTAATTCGTGTCTCCCGCAAGACGTCCGCTCATCATCAGGGGAATGTAGAAGGCGGGGCGGAAGTACGGGTCAAGTCCGGTGAAGGATGGGGGGGCCACGCCGATCACCTTGAACTCGATGCCGTCGATGAACACCGAGCGTCCGACGATGTCGGGTTGAGACGCGAAATCGTTTCGCCAGGTGGCGTCGCTGAGAATTATAACCGCGTCGCGGCCAGGCACGGCGTCCTCGTCGGCGCGGAAGGCGCGGCCGAGCTGCGGAGTGATCTCAAGCGCCTGGAAGAAGTTTCCGCTGACCATGGAGCCGGCCTTCATCTCGGGGAGGCGATTCCGGTCGAGCGCGAATCCGACCTGCCTCAGGCTGTAGGCCGCGAGGCCGCTGAAGGAGCGGGCCTTGTTCCGGAAATCCACGTAGTCGGGATAAGACAAGCCCGACGGCTGCCGTCCGTGAAACTGCCAACGGAGGTTCACGACTCGCAATGGGCTGGGGACCGGAAGCGGGCGGAGGAGCAACGCGTCCGCCATGCTGAACATGAGCGCATTCACGCCGATGCCCAGGGCGATGGAGAGCATCGCGACGAGGGCGAAGGTCCGGTTATGAAGCAGGGCGCGGAAAGCGAACCGAACGTCGCTGAGCATAACAAGAGCGGAAATGCATGTGAACGGCCAGGCGCAAACCGTTGAGCGGCAGAGGGTTCGTCGATTGGCGCTGTTCGGTCCCGTTCAGCGTTGTGCGGATCTGGGATGGGCCTTCGCTAATTCGGTGACGTACACCCCTCATTTCCGAGATTGCTTCGCTGTAAGTTGTTGACATTGAGTCGAGCCACGCCATCGGAAATGAGGAAATGAGGTGTACGTCACCGAATTAGGGCGGCGAGGCGGGCGCGGAGATCGTCCGGCAACGGCACCGAGGCAAGGGCTTCGCGAGCGTCGGCGGCCCCGAAAGCCTGCGTCTCCACCATGCGGACCAGCATTTCCAGAGCGTCGGGAAGGCGGGTGAGTGCGATGCCCGTGAGCAGGGCGCGGCGGAGGTCGGAGTTGCGCTCGCGGGGGAGCCGATCGCGCAGGAGCTCGAACGCACGCCGATCATGGGTGAGACCGAGGGCGAAGGCGGCTTCGGCAGCGGAATCGTCGCCGCGCTCGAGGAAACGCGCGACGAAGGGGATGCCATCGTCAAGGTCGATGGAAAGGAGCGCGGAGAGGCATGCGCCGACAACCTCGGATTCCTTGTCGCCGACAAGCGCGCGGAGCCGGAGGACGATGGCTCCCTCGCGGCGACCGAGGCGTCCGATGGCGCGGGCGACTTCGGCGCGCACCGTCTTGTCGTCGTCGACGAAGGCGTCGGTGAGATGGGTGAGCAGAGCGAGGTCGCTGAGATCGCGGCAAGAGACGAGGGCGAGAGCGCAGTTGGCGCGAAGAGAGGCGGCGCTGTCGGCCTGGCCGCCCCATACCGGCTCCTTCTGGATGTGGCGAAGACCGCGGAGGTAGGTTGCGGAATCCTCATGCGAAAGCTCGGCGAGCGCTTTGATGAGGGCCGTTTTCGCCCAGCACTGCGGGTCGGTTTTGACGGGATCGGTAAAGAAGCGGTCGTATGCGCCGAGCAGATCGGGAACAAGCTGAGCGAGCCCGAGCGCGCTCACGATGGCGGCGGCTTTGGAGACGATGTAGTTGTTGCGATCCCGCAGCGCTTTGCGGAGTGCGCGCTGCGTTTCGGGACCGGTTTCGCCGGCCGTGCGCAGAGCCTCCAGAGACGCCAGCTTTTGTTCGTAGGCGGCGTTGTTCGACGCGGTCATTTGTGCGCGGCGAGGGATTCGACGAAGAGATCGCAGGCTTCACGGCGCATGTTCGCCTTCGCTGCCGCACCACTGCCGGTGAAGGCGAGGTAGTCGCGCGACTTCGCCGTGAACGCGGGCCACGCGGGTACGCCTTCGCCGTTGGGATTGCCGGTGCGAGTGAAGTTCACCCAATAGGTCTGCATTTGTTCCGAGACCTTGAGATCGGCGGGAGAGGGCGGGTGGTCTTTGTCCCAGGTACCGAACAGGAAGACGAGTTCGCCGGCATGGACGCTGGCGGTTTTTCCGGGCGCCGGCTGCTCGAATTCGTATTGATACGCCGGATGACCGGCTTCGGCGTGCCACAGCGCCTGCACAGCCGAAGGACAGCGAAACACAACGTCGGTGAGCCACTGAGCCGCCGGTGAGCCATAGAGCGGATCGGGCTTGCTGTACAGAGCGAGCGCACGATCGGCTCGATCGCCATCGGCTTTGCGGAGTTCGCCGGGCAGATCGAAGCCAGTGTTCGCCTCCGGGATCTCCTGTGCGTTTGTCCCGGCGATCAGGGGCACGGCGGCGGCGCGTCCTTCGGCGTAGACCTTCGCTGGAGACTCAGGCAGAACCCAGCCATCGACGGAGACGAAGAGACCGGTGCGGTCGCCATTGAAAGCTTCCTGGAGAATCTTCTCGGGAGGGAGAGTGCGGAGGAAGACGATCGCGCCGGTGTCGGGGGCTTTGAGGGCGGCCGCGAGGTTGCGGCCTCGCTCTTCCGCGACAGCCGCGGGCAGTGCGCCGTTGAAACCGGCCACGGCCCCGCTTTCCTGAATCGCGCCGTGGAACAGACCCTTCGCCAGCGGAGACGTCATGAGCACGCTGACGTCCCATGCGCCGGCCGATTCGCCCGCGATGGTGACGTTCGCGGGATCGCCGCCGAACTTCGCGATGTTGTCGTGCACCCACTGGAGCGCGGCGATCTGGTCGAGGAGGCCGTAGTTACCGGAGGCGTGATGCGGCGATTCGCGGGTGAGCTCGGGATGGGCGAGGAAGCCGAGCATGCCCAGCCGGTAGTTGACGGTGACCCAGACGATGCCGCGACGCACCAGGGCGCGCTCGTCGAAGGCCGAAGCTTCGCCGGCGCCCGAGAGATTGGAGCCGCCGTGAATCCAGAACATCACCGCGCGCGGAGTTTTCGGCGGCCACTCGGACGTCGCGACGTTCAGGTAGAGGCAATCCTCGCGGCTGGTGGGAACGTCGGCCTTGTTCCAGCCCTCGGAGAGCTGGGTGCAGGCGGGTTGAAATTCGGAAGCTTCGCGGACGCCTTCCCATGGTTTGATCGGCTGTGGCTCGCGCCAGCGCAGATCGCCGACGGGCGGTTGCGCGAAGGGAACACCTTTGAACGCCGCTCCGCCGTCGGAGGCGAGCCTGCCGCGGATAACGCCGCCGGTGACGGAGACCTCGGGATCGGGAGGCGCGGCGGCCAGAGTGGTGAACAGAAAAGTGCAAAGCAGGAATGCGGATCTCATCGGCATGATCGTAACAGATGATCGGTAATAGTAATTTCACGGAGATGCCCGAAAGCGGCCCTAACCCGCATCGAACGCAGCAACTGTATTGGGCGCAGATGGTCGGGCTTAAAGTTGCCTCTGAGTACATCCGCCATTACAGGGACTATCCTGGTAAATGGACAACGTCTCTCGGGACAATCAAGGCGGTCGCATCGAGTGGCGGTATCGCGGCCTGGGCTATCTGGAGAGAATACGCATTTATCTGGGGTCTTATTATCGCTGCGTCGCAGGTGGCGGACGCTCTGAAGGACGTGTTCCCATTCACGAAGAAGCACAAGGCCGCGAGTGAACACGCAATCGCACTTAACAGCCTGTTCATAGATGCCCAACTCGAATGGGAGAGCATATTCGCGGGCAGGTATGCGGACGAAGAAATTGTGAGGAGACGGCACAAGCTAATGAAGCTGCAGCATGACGCGGAGCGCAACAGCTTTCCGGACGGATTGGCCAGACGGGCGTCCTTCTTTGCGCTCGCCCAACAGGAAGCGGAGGAGTGTTTCAAGTCAACGTATGGCGTAGCAGGATGAGGGTGGAGGCAGGGCATGGCGAAGAAAGCGAAACTGGCGCAAGACGAGGGCTGGACCCGAATCATGCCCCCGGTGACGATAAAGATTCCGATGCCTGAGGGTGCCGCTACACCAGCTCAGCCTGCAGTCCAGCCAGCGCAAACGCCGCCACCAACGGGACAGTCCCAACAGGGATCGTAGGCCCGCTCCCCTCTCTCGCAGGCCCGGCTCGCTCGAATCCCCAGGCGCAGACTCCAGTGGTACTAAGTGCTCCGTGAACGGGTCCCAGGGCGAACCACCTTGCCGATCTGATCGGCTCCCCGCCGATATTGCGGATGAGGAGTATACGCATGAAGTCTGTCCGGACGTGTCTCTGGGTAGCCGCCGCGGTTCTGTCCATTTCGCTGTGCGCACAGGAGGTGGAAGTCATCGGCGGGCGGCAAGCCGTGGCGCACGAGGCGCTGCTGAAATTCCGCGCGGAGATCGCCCCGCGGGTGCGATTCGCACTGGCGCGGGAGTACGGGATTCGGGAGATGCGTGCGCTGGGACGGACGGGGGCAATGCACGTGCGTTCGGAGTCGCTGTCGGCGGCGAAGCTCGTCGAGCAGCTTTCCGCGGAACCCGCCGTTCTCTACGCCGAACCGAACTACTTCGTGCACATTGTCGACAACCCCACGACGACTCCTCCCAACGATCCCTCGTTCGCGGCGGAATGGGGATTGCAGAACACGGGACAAACCGGGGGTCTGCCGCATGCCGATATCGACGCGGTGTCGGCGTGGGCCATCAGCACGGGTTCGCATAACGTGGTGATCGGGGTGGTGGATACCGGGATCGACTACACCCATCCGGACCTGCAGCCGAACATCTGGTCGGCGCCGGCGGCGTACACGCTCACGTTCGCTCCCGGGGACATTCTGAGTTGTCCGGCGGGCAGCCATGGCTACGACGCCATCCTGAACACCTGCGATCCGATGGACCAGAACAATCACGGCACGCATGTGGCCGGCACCATCGGCGCGACGGGCGACAACGGGCAGGGCACGGTGGGCGTGAACTGGACGGTGCAGATTGCCGGCTTCCGATTCCTGGACGCCACGGGGACGGGGACCATCGCCGGCGCAATTCTGGCGATTGAAGCGGCCATTCAGGTGAAGGAGGCTTTCCCGACACAGGGCGACATTCAGGTGCTTTCCAATAGCTGGGGCGGACCCGGCTTCTCGCAGGCGTTGCTGGATGAAGTGAACGCCACGGGGGACGCGGGAATGTTGTTCGTTGCGGCGGCGGGCAACGACGGCGAGGATCTGGGCGCAGCGCCGACCTATCCGGCGGCGTACACCGCGCCGAACAAGATCGTGGTGGCGGCCACCGACGACGACGACGACCTGGCTTGGTTTTCCAACTACGGAGCGACGATTGTGGACCTGGGGGCGCCGGGCGTGAACATTCTCTCCACCATCATCGGCGGCAAGTACGAGACGATGAGCGGCACCTCCATGGCGACGCCGCACGTATCGGGCGCGGCCGCGCTGGTGCTTTCGGTCTGCTCGCTGTCCACCGCGGCGCTGCGGCAGGCGATTGTGTCCACGGCCGATCCGGTTCCGAGTCTTGCGTTCAAAACCATCACCGGGAGCCGGCTGAATGCGTATCGCGCGGTGCATTCCTGCGCGGGCCAGAGCAGCGCGCCGGGTATTGCTCTGACCGCGACGCCCTCCCAAGTGACGCTCGCGCCGGGCGGGACGGCGGTGACGGTGGTTACCGTCGCGGGCGCCGGAGGATTCAAGGGCACGGTGGGGCTTGGAGTGAGCGGGCTGCCGGCCGGAGTTACCGCGACATTCTCGCCCGCGGCGGTTCCCGTGGGCGGAGCGGCGTTGCTCACGCTGACGGCGTCTGCCTCGGCAGCTCCGGCGAACATGAGCGCCACCATCACCGCCACGAGCGGAACAGTGAGCAACAGCTTTGCGCTGGTGGTGGGCGTGAGCGCCACGGGCAGCTTCGCGGTCAGTGCCACACCCGCGTCGCAGACGATTCGCCAGGGCTCGAGCGCGCTGTTTAAGGTCACCGTGACGAGCTCAGGGGGCTTTACCGGAAACGTGGCGCTGCAGGTCAACGGGATTCCGCCGAACAGCAGCGTGTCGTACGGCGAGGCGGCGTCGGGCTCGCTGACCATGAACGTGGCGACCACAATGCTGACGCCGGCGGGATCGTATCCGATCGGCATCGTGGGGACATCGGGCGGCCTCACCGAAAGCGCGGCGGTCACGCTGAACGTGACGCAGTGACATTCAGCGCCGGCTGAGATAATGCAGTCATGAGGTCGGCGATTGGCAGGCTCATCCGCCGCGTGCTCCAGTACGTGTCCGGTCACAGAAACGCCCGCTATGTGACCGGTCCGCTTGTCAAAGTCTCGGGTCCGCTCGGGCCGGAGTTCCCGGTGGACAAGAACCCGCACGACACGATGTTTTCCTGACCGATAGTCCGGCCTGACAGTTAGCGCAGGATCGGGCTGTTGCCGTCGACGGGCGAAGGGCCCCAGCTCTGGCGAATGACGCCGGAATCGTCGGAGTGGAAGGATCGCCTCCCACCGCCATCGGGCATGGGATCCGCCCTGATTGTGTAGCCCTCCTGGGTAACAACGACCGTATATTTGTATCCGCGCGATCCCCGCCAGAGTTCCGGTGGAATCAGGTCCGGATAGCGACGGCAAAGGTCCGTCCAGCGAAGATACCGCCCCGTCTCGGTGTCCGCCCGAGTTTCCGCGACGTGGATGTGCGTAATCGTCGTGATGGCAATCAAACCGGGTGAAGCCTTGCAACCGGTTCTGTTACACGCTGCGACAAGGATCATGAACGCGCAACAGAGTGCGATTCTCATAGCCCTGTTCATGTTGACGCCATCGGTCGCGCCCGCGTGCAGCAGCATTCGATAGAATTACCGCAGCATGAACAGGCTGTGTGCATGTTTCATTGCCGCTGTCGCGATGGGAATCGCGATGACGGCAACCGGCGCGGACAAGCCGGTGAACCTGAGCGGCAAGTGGACGCTCGACAAAGACAAAAGCGAATTTGCGCGTGGGGCGCCCGATTCCATGACCGCGGTCATCGCCGACGACGGGAAGAAGATCCACCTGACCGAGACCGTGGGCAGTCCCGAGGGGGAGCGCGTCGTGGAGATGAACATGGAACGCGATGCCGAGTCGGTCAATCATTCGGGCGACATGGAGATGCGCACGAAGCTGCGCCAGGACGGCGCGAGGCTGCTCGAAGAGACACACGTCAGCGGGCCGCGGGGCGAGCTCACGCGCAAAAGCACCATCACGTTGTCGGCCGACGGAAAGACGATGATCATGGATTCCGACTACGAGTCGCCGGATGGCGCCTTCCACGAAAAGATCGTGCTCGAACGGGTAGACTGAGGGGCCTGCGGTCCATATAGAAATTCGCCCGCAGGGTCGTGATCGCGAAAGCGGCGGCGGGCGAGCGCCCGCGTGCGCACGGCATAGCAATAAACGCAGCCGTGGGGGCAGGTGTCGTATTCGCCGATGTCGCGCGACTCGTGGCAGGCGCAGTCGGGCCGGTTGCCCTTGACGCGCGCGCGGACCGCCCGGCGGGCCACCTCGCTCATGCGTGCGGCATCGATGCAGCGGGCGGGTTCGATGCCCGGTTCGAGAAAGCGGGCCTGCGAGCAAACGGTGAGTTGCATTCCGTAAGCGCGCGCGCAGGCAGCGAGCTCACGCGCGAGCGGCATCTTCACGGCGTCGCTGGGATCTTCCCAGGTGAAATCGAACAGGGCCGCGGCGGCATCCATGTTCGTGCGGCTCTTGCGGTAGATCTGGGCGAAGGAAATCACCACCTCGTCGGTGACGCCGGCCAGCGCCGCCGCCAGACGCTCGAAATTGCGCAGGTGGAAATCGCGCGGCGTCGCGGATGAAAACACGGGCGTCTGCGGCCGGAAGACGGGCGTCCGCGACCAGAAGACGGGCGTCTGCGACCAGAAAACGATCGTGTCGTATCGCCACACCACCACGCGCGGGCCGTATTCATCGGCGATGCGCCGGGCGTGCTCCACGGATTTGTCCGCATCCACTACCGCATACTCGAGGCTGCGCGGATAGCCGTTGATGGTGAACTGCACCACGAAGGGAAATCCTCGCTCGCGCACCTCGCCGAGCCGGGGCAGGAACGGGCCGAGGTTTTTCGTCCAGAACACAAAGCCATCCACATGTTCCGGCAGCAGGGACACGCGCGACGGCGCTCCGCCCCAGGGATTCACCACGCGGCAGTAGCCGGCGCGCAGACGGTTGGCGAACCACTCGCCGTAGAAGGCGGGAATGTCGGTCCGGTAGCTGGCGGAGATCAGCACATTCGATCAGGAAACGACGGGAACGGCGGCCGAGTCGGGCACGACGCCGGCACGCGCGCGGAGCATCGCAAAGAGCATCGCTCCGAGATACAGGCATGCGCCCATCAGGATGGTGGTCCGCAACCCGAGATAGAGCGCAAAGAAGACGGCGCCCGCCGAGCCGAGCACACTGGAAGCGGCATTGAGCGCCCAGGCCCAGCGCACAGCGGAAGGGGCCAGCCGCTCGATCAGACTGAGTCCGGTGGGAAACGGCATACCCATCAGAAAACCGGCCGGCGCGACCATGGCCACGGTGACGAGCGCGCGCAGCGCCAGAGGCCAGGCCACGCCCGCCTCCATAAGCGGCGTCGCGGAGAACGCCAGAATCGACACGAGCACGGCGACGCCACCAAGCAATAAGCGGAGGCGAGCCGGCGATCCGGCGAGCCAGGTACGGCTGTAGAAACTCCCGATGCCGCTCGACAGCAGCATGGAGAAGATGATCACGGTGAGCGCGTAAGTGGGATGACCGAGAAAAAGAACGAATTTCTGAATGAGCGCCACCTGAATGAGGATGTAGGCGACACCGATGCAAACGAAATATCCGAGGAAGCGGCGCGCCGGGCCGGATGCGGGCAGGCGCGTGCCCGGCAGGAACGGCGGCACGGCCAGCACGATGAGCATGGCCACCAGACTTACGCCGAACGAGCTGAACAGCAGAGGCACGGCGCGATTGATCTTGTAATCGATCTCGCGCCGGCCGGCGGGCAGAAAGTAGTTCCAGACATCGCGCGGCTGCACGGTGTAAAAGAAGAACGGCCGGTCGTCGGTGACGGCGGAGATGTTGTAGCGGTAATCATTGCGAAAGCGGTCGGGGTCGCGGCTCAGCAGGAGTCCGGCGAAGGCGCTGCTGGAGGCCGCGTCTCCCGGCATGTAGACTGCCTGCAGCGCGGGGGCGTGGGACAACGCCTCTCGCACGCGCGCGAGGTCGGCGCCGGAGAACGGCTGGCGCGAAAAGAGCACGGTATCCTGCGCGCCGTAGGTAGTCAGCAGATCGGAATGCTCGCGCAGCACGATGACGTGACGCCAGGCCTCGCGTTCGCCGAGCTGTGACAGCGCATCGATGGCCAGCGAGACCAGGCGCAGCGATTCCCGCGGCGGTTGAAATCCCCAGCGCGTAAACGACAGCACACCGTCGCCGGTGAGGCGGCTGAAGTAATCGCTGAACGCCTCGCGAGTGTACAGGTTGTTCTCGGTGAGCGCGTATGCGCCAGCCGCGGTGGACGCCCACGTGTCCACCAGCGTCGCCTGCAGCACCTGGTACTTCTCCGGCGTGCGGCGCACGAAGCTGCGCCCGTCTTCCACGTGAATGTGCACGTCAGGCCGCCGATATAGATAGTTGCTGAACTGCGGAAAGCGCTGCTGCATGATGGTGCGAGCGATGATGGGGTTGATTTCGACTCCGGTCACGTCGGCGCTGCCGGAAGCGAGCGCGCGGGCCACGTCCCAGCCGCCGCCGGGCCCGATGATCAGGGTCTTCGCGCCGGGCCGCAGGTCGTAAACGATGCCGGGTCCCTGATGGAGCAACGCCTCGCGGTCCTGATCGCTGAAATGGTCCCAGTCGAATCGTGCGATGCCGGTGGAAGCGTCGGCGTCGATGAAGATCCCCAGACCGGAGCCGAGCCTGGCGATGGCGATTCGCGAAAAACTGTTCCACTTGACGTACGATTCGGAGGGCAGCGACCTTCCCTTGGCGTAGCGAATGTCCACGAGGTGGAATTTGAAGTTCAGGGCGACGAGCGAGACGATGGCCAGCGCGAGCACGACGGCGGTGGCGCGTCCGCGGTCGCGTCGGGCCATGTTGAACCAGATTGCTCCGGAGACGGCGAACAGGACGGCGGCGGCCATCACGGTGTTCGGTCCGCCGAGGAGGTTAAGGAGAGGAACCAGCGCCAGACACCCCGCCGCCGCGCCCAGCAGATCGAACATATAAACACGGTTGACCCGGTCCACGGTTTCGCCGATGGCCAGGGAGATCACCGTGCCTGCCAGGAAAAACGGAACCGCGCTGGTGAAGTAGAGCAGCGCCAGGGACACGATGCCGAGCTGCGGCGGACGGCTGATGATGAACAACAGGGCGGCAAACACCGCGATTCCGTTGAGAGCGGCCAGCGTTCCCAGCCGCGAGAACAATCGCTCGCGCCGGCCAATCACGTAGTAGGAAAACACGCCGCCCGCGCCGAGGCCGAAAAGGGCGAGTGAAATGGCCAGGAACGCGAAGTGATAGTAGAAGACCACCGAATAGATGCGGGTGAGCGAAAGCTCGAGCAGCAGCGTGGCCAGAGTGGTGAGAGACACGCCAAGATAAAGCTGCGGCCAACTCATTTCGCGCGCATCGGAGGTCGAAATAATGCGGGGCAAAACTCTATCGTATCGGAAGGGCCGGAAGCTCGGCCCGAAACTCGACGTAACCGCGGGCCCGCGGCTCGTGCGCTTCTTCCCTGTCTGAAAGACGCGGCGCGAGGCGGGAGTGGTACCGGTTTTCCCCGATATGCGATAACGAAATGATGGACGACGTGCGGCGGCATTGGGAAGCCAACGCCCCGACATGGACGCGGCTCTCACGAGCCGGCTACGACGTCTGCCGGGATCACCAGAATACGCCCGCGTTTTTCGAGATGCTGCCGGATGTCGCGGGGCTGGACGGCATCGACATCGGCTGCGGCGAGGGACACAATACACGGTTGCTGGCGGCGCGCGGGGCGCGGGTAGTTGCGGTGGATTTTGTGTCGGGATTTGTGCGCGCGGCGGCCATGGAGCAGCCCAACGGCATTCGCTACGCCGTTGCCGACGCCCTTCGGCTGCCGTTCGCGGATGGATCGTTCGACTTCGCCACGGCCTTCATGAGCCTGATGGACGTGGCCGGGCCGGAGGGTGCGCTGCCGGAAGTCGCCCGTATCCTGCGACCCGGCGGATTCCTGCAGTTCTCGATTGTGCATCCGTGCTTTGCGCCCATGCATCGGCGGGTCGTGCGGGATTCGTCAGGGCGGCCGGTGGCCATCGAGGTGGCCCGGTATTTCGAGCGCGTGGATGGCGAGCTGGAGCGTTGGATCTTCAGCGCCGCGCCCGCCGAGGTGAAGGCAGGACAGCCGCTGTTCGAGATCCCACGTTTCCACCGGCCGTTGTCCGAGTGGCTGAACGCGGTCGCCGACGCCGGATTCCATGTGGAGCGCTGCGTGGAACCGTCCGCGGATGCCGAGACGGCAGCGCGCTTTCCCACGCTCGCCGACACGCGCATTGCGCCGAACTTCATCCTGTTTCGCTGCCGGCGGGGCGTCGCCTGATTCGCCCTACATCATGGCTACCGGCGGCGCGGGATCTTCCGGACGGCCGGCGTTGGCGAGGGGCACGCGGACCATCACCAGCACCATCACGGCGACGACGACGACGGCGATGATCCACGGCGGGGACTGCAGCAACTGCGGTTGCTGGCCGCGCCAGATGCCCGCGATCACCAGACCGCAGAGCGCTTCGCCGGCGATGAGGCCGGAAGCTGTTAGCACTCCCGCATTATCCACGCGCGCTTTCTGAGCGTCGTTCAGACCGCGGCGGTCGCGCAGTTTATCGGTAATCCAGCGGATGACGCCCCCGACGAAAATAGCCGACGTGGTCTCGATGGGCAGGTACATGCCGACGGAAAAGAGCATGGGGCTGCGCACTTCCACCAGGATCATGGCGAAGCCCAGCAGAATGCCCACCACCACCAGCGGCCACGCCATGTTTCCGCCGACGATGCCCTGCGCCAGCATAGCCATCAGGCCGGCTTGCGGCGCGGGCAGCTGCGCGCTGCCGAAATGATAAGCGTTGTCGAGGATCATCAGCGGGAAGAAGAGGACCAGCGACGCCACAATGATGCCGAAGATGTCGCCCACCTGCATGCGCGCGGGAGTTCCGCCAAGGATGTAGCCGACTTTCAGATCCTGCAGCATCTCGCCGGCCACCGCGGATGAAACACACACCACTGCCGCCACCCCCAGCACCGCGGCAACGCCGCCCGCGCCGGAGACGCCCAGCACCACCATGAGCAGCGCGGCCACCACGAGCGTGCACAGGGTCAAGCCGGAGACGGGATTGTTGGAGGAGCCGATCATGCCCACGAGATTCCCGGATACCGCGGCGAACAGAAAGCCGAGGACCACCATCACCAGGGCTGCGACAACCGCGCCAACAACGATGCGGCTCGTGCTCAGGTTGTGTGCGCCGGCGATGAAGAAGTAGTAGAGGCCGATCATCGCGAGGAAGACCAGCGCAATGCCGGTGAAGACCACCTTCATATTGAGGTCGCGCTCGGTGCGGCCGGTAGCGGCGTGCGCCTCCGCCGATTTCTTCAGGTCGGAGATGGCGCGCTTCAGTCCCATGGCCAGTTGCTTGCGCATGCGGAACAGCGTGAAACAGGCGCCCACCAGCATGCCGCCCACGGCGATGGGCCGCACGATGGAAAAGTAGACCGCACCGGCCAGCAGCGGCCACGTCGGCGGAGTTCCGGCTGGCAAAGTCCGGGCGATGGCCGGTCCCATTACGAACGTGAGGAGCGGGACCAGCAAGCCCCACGCCAGCACGCCGCCCGCGAAATTGAGCGAGGCCAGCCGCGGTCCGATGATATAGCCGACTCCGAAGTACGCCGGACTGACCGCGGGCGAGTTGAAGATAGTGGTTCCGCCGGTGGTAACCGTGGTGACGTTGGGATTCGTGCTGGTGCGCAGCAGCAGGCTCTTGCCGAGTGCGCTGATGTTCACTACAAAAGTGTGCACCGGCTCGAAGACATTGAACAGGCCGAGCCCGTTCACCAGCGCGCCGAACCCCATATTGGCGAACAGAATTTTCGCGGCCTTCGAGCCCTGCTGTCCGGCCTTGTGAATTTCCGACGCGGCCACAGACTCGGGAAACGGCAGCTCGGGGTCTTCCACCATCACGCGGCGCAGCAGGGTCACGAACAAAATGCCCAGCAGACCGCCGATCATCATCAGGGCCACCGATTGCCAGTACTTCTGCATCACCAGGCCGGGCCACAATTGCGCCAGCACGAATGCGGGAATGGTGAACACCGCGCCGGCCGCCACCGATTCGCCGATGGAGCCGATGGTTCGGGTGATGTTCTCTTCCAGCAGCGATCCTTTCATCAGCCGCAGAAAGGCCATGCCGATGACGGCCGCCGGGTAGGTAGCCGCGATGGTCATGCCGGCCTTCAGGCCAAGGTAGGCGTTGGCCGACCCGAGAATGGCAGTCAGGACTAGGCCGATCAGCACGGCGCGTAATGTGAACTCGCGCATGCTGACGCTTTCGGGAACGTACGGTTGGTGTTTCGCCGGAGTCATCGGAGTGAGTGTATCAGGAGCGCGGGGCCTGGCGGTGGCGGCCTGCCGTCTACACTGGTTCTTATGCCCGCCAAACAATATCCAGCTCCGCCGCCGATGCAGCTCGACGCAAAGAAGAAGCACACGGCCACCTTCGAGACCTCGCGCGGCGCCATCGTCTGCGAGCTTTTCGCGACGGAGGCGCCAAAGACGGTGAACAATTTCGTGTTTCTCGCGCGCGAAGGTTTCTACGACGGCACCGTGTTCCATCGCGTGATCGACAACTTCATGATCCAGGGCGGCGATCCGACCGGCACCGGCCGCGGCGGTCCTGGCTATCGCTTCGAGGACGAGGTGAAGAGTAACCCGCACCGCCACCAGGTGGGCTCGCTCTCCATGGCCAACGCCGGACCCAACACCAACGGCAGCCAGTTCTTCATCACGCATATCGTCACCGACTGGCTGGACGGCAAGCACACCGTGTTCGGGCGCGTGCTCAGCGGGCAGGACGTGGTGAACGCGGTGAAGCAGGGCGACACGCTGGATAAGGTCACAATTGTGGAGGAGTAAGGACACCCGGTCGACCTGCGGCCGGCCCGAAGCGCGGTTACAAACCGCGCGCAGGCTCGACGACAAGCGAAAGAGCAGTGGTCACCTTATCCGGCGATAAGGCCGTCCATGCGGCTTCGCCCCGGGTCGATCCTGCCCCACCGTGAATGTATGATGGGTGTATCCCGTACATGCGCCGTTTCCGGTTAGTTGCGGCTGTCGCAGCCATCGCCATGATGGCGTCCGCCTGCAAGCGCTCCGTTCCGGATAATGTGGCGGCCACGGTGAACGGCCACGTCATTACCTACCAGGATCTCGAGAAGCAATATCAGTTGCAGTTTTCCTCGGCCGAGAAGCCCGGACAGACTCTGTCGAACGGTCTCGACAAGACCAGCGACGAGGAGACGCTGGCCCGCAAGATGGAAGTGCTGCGGGTGATGATCGACAACCAGATCCTGCTGCAGCGCTCGGAGAAGCTGGGGCTGATGGCCACCGACGGCGACGTGGATGCGCGGCTGGCGGAACTGCGCGCGCCGTTCACTCAGGAGGAGTTCCAGAAACAACTGGAAGCGCGGCACATGACGCAGGACGACCTGAAGGTACAACTGCGCCAGGAGCTCAGCATTCAGAAACTGTTCAACAAAGAGGTCACCTCGAAGATCTCCATCACCGACCGCGATATTCGCGAGTTCTACGACGCCAACAAGGCCCGCTTCAATTTCCCCGAGCCGCAGATCCACATGGCGCAGATTGTGGTGACCCCGCAGCCCGATTCGAACGTGCACAATCTGAAGAACGACAAGGCGCAGAACGACGAGGAGGCGCGCAAGAAGATCGACATGCTGCAGGCGCGCATCCAGCAGGGCGAGGATTTCGGCATGCTGGCGCAGAATTATTCGGAAGATCCCGCCACTTCGCCGAACAATGGAGACCTGGGGTTCGTCCCGGAATCGGCGCTGGAGCGGGCCAGCCCGGAGCTGCGGAAAGCGATCGCCTCGATGGCTCCCGGTCAGGTGACGCCGGTGATCCACACGCAGGAAGGGTATCGCATACTTAAAGTCATCTCGAAAGAGCCGGCCGGCCAGCGCGAGTTCGAGAATCCGCGCGTGCAGCAGGACATTCGCGAGACGCTGATGAACCGCAAGGAGCAGTTGCTGCGGAACGCCTATTATGAGGTGGCGCGCGACGAGGCGAGCGTGACGAATTACCTGGCGCTGGCCGTCGTGCAAAGGGGCAAGTAACCGCGCGGCTCCGGCGAGCCGTAGCCCGGCTTACAAAGTCTTACAGGCCTGTATCATGGCTGCTATCCGGGGACGTAACCTCGCGCGATTTCGGAGCGCCCTCCCATCAGTGATCAGTGTGCGTGTTATTGGTGTGTCGCGCGCCATTGGTGTGTTGATCGCCGCCGCGGTGGCGCTGCCGGCTCAGCAACCCGCTACCGTCGAGGTGACGGGCACGGTGCGGTCCGCGGGGCTGGCGATTCCCGGTGCGACGGTTACCGCCACGCAGGGCGCACAGAAGGCTTCGACCACCACCGACGATAACGGCCGTTACGAGCTCGATCTGCCGCGCGGGACATGGAGCATTCAGGTGGAGATGATGGCGTTCTCCACGTCGCGCCGCGATGTGACCGTGGGCGACGCGCCGGTGAACGTCGATTACGCGCTGGAGCTGCGGCCTCCGCCGCGTGAGCAGTTCGCCAATCGCGGCGGCGGGCCCGGAAGCGGGCAGGCCGGCCAGCGCGGCTTTCGCAATCTGAATCTCAATCAGACGAACCAGATCGAGTCGCTCACTCAGGAAGCGCAGGCAAACGCGGAGCAGCAGCCGACGGCGGCCAACGCGAATGAGGCGTTCCTGATGAACGGGACGCTGGATCGCGGGCTACAGCAGTCGCAGCAGCCGAACCAGTTCGGCGACGGGATGGGCGGCTTTATGCGACAGAATCAGGGGAATCCGTTCGGCCAGCAGAACGGCGCCGGCCAAGGCGGTCCCGGCGGACCGGGCATCGGCGGCGGCGGAGGGCCTGGCGGATTCGGCGGCGGACGCGGCGGATGGGGCGGTCCCGGCGGAGGTCCGGGCGGGCGCGGCGGTCCGGGCGCGCGGCGGTACGGAGCGAACGGTCCGTTCGGCAATCGCGCGAATCGCGGGCGGCAGGGTTATCACGGATCGCTTTCCTTCAGCCTCGACAATTCGGTGTGGGATGCGCGTCCGTTTTCCCTCACCGGCCAGACGGTGCCCAAGCCTTCCTACGCGCAGAGCCGGTTCAGCTTCGCGGGCGGCGGCCCGTTGATGATTCCGAAGCTGGTGCACAGCAGCAAGACCTTCCTCTTCTTCAGCTATTTCGGAACGCGCGCACGCAATCCGTACGACGGCGTCGGCACGGTTCCCACGCTCGCCGAGCGCGGCGGCGATTTCTCGGCGCTCCCCGGGCAGCTCTACTATCCGGGGACCAACACGCCCATCCCCGGCAACGTGATTCCGCCGGGCTTTCTGAATACAACTTCTCTGCAGGCTCTGAGTCTGATCCCGCTGCCCAATCAGGCGGGCATCCGAAACTATCAGTACACAGCTTCGACAGGCAACAACGCCGATAATTTCGGCGTCCGCGCCAATCACAATCTTTCGCAGAAGGATCGGTTCGACGGAAACTTCAACGCGCAGCACCGGAACAGCGACGCGGCGAATCTGTTCGGCTATCTGGATCCCGCCAGCGGCGCGGGCATCACCACCAACATCGGCTGGACGCACAATTTCTCGAGTAACACGCTGAATCGTCTGGCGGGCAGCTTCAGCCGCAACAGCAATCAGACCACGCCGTTTTTCGCGGATAACACGGCCGCGAACATTCCCATCGAGGGCGTGCTGGTGCCGCCCTCCGATTACGGCCCGCCGACGATTTCGTTTACCAATTTCTCCACGCTCAGCGACGCCAGCGCGGTGCGGACGGTGAACCAGACCACTGGCGTTTCCGATACGCTCACGCTGATTCGCGGAACGCACAGCATCACCGCGGGCGGCGGTTACCGGCGCATGCAGATCAACCAGGTCACCGACCAGAACGCGCGCGGCGATTTCACGTTTACCGGCATCGAGACCAGCGAGTTCATCAACGGCCAGCCGGTTCCCAATACAGGCAACGATTTCGCCGATTTCCTGCTGGGCTATCCGTACTCGAGCACCGTCTCCAGCCCGCGCAACGACTATTTCCGGGCCTCGGCGTCGAACGCGTTTGTGAGCGACGACTGGCACACGCGCAGCAACCTCACGCTCACCATCGGCCTGCGCTGGGAGTTCTTCTCGCCCTACACGGAGAAATACGGGCGCATCGCGAATCTGGAAGTTCCCACGCCGCTGCTGGAATCGCCCGCGGGGTCGAGCCTGCCGGTGACCGAAGTCACGCAGGCCACCGCCGGCCAGCCGGCCGGTCTCATCAAGCCGGTTTACGATTTGTTCTCGCCACGGGCGGGCCTCGCATGGAAACCTTGGAATGAGCGCTCGACGCTGGTGCGGCTGGGATACGGCATCTATTACAACGGCTCTATCTACGCACAGTTCCCGGCGGAACTGGCCGCGCAGGCTCCGTTCATCACGAACCTCAGCCTGCTGAACGGCACCGCGACGCCGCTTCCCATCGCGACCGTACTGACGGCAGCCGCGCCAACGCAGGTGACCAACACCTATGCCGTGGATCCGAATTACAAGCCCGGCTATGCGCAGACGTGGAACGTCTCGATCCAGCAGAATCTGCCGAGGTCGCTGATCGCGAGCGTGGAGTATCTGGGCACCAAGGGCACGCGGCTGGATACGGAGATTCAGCCATTTCGCACGTTGCTCGCGGCCGGAGGCGGGCGCGTGGCCAGTTTCGTCTACGACGAATCGGACGGCAACTCGATTTTTCACGCTCTGCAGACGCGCCTCATTCGCCGTTTCGCGCGGGGCATGTCGCTGAACGCCGTGTACACGTTTTCGAAGTCGATCGACGATGCTTCGACGATCGGCGGCGGCGCGGCAGTGGTGGCGCAGGATCCCTACGACCTGAGCGCCGAGCGCGGCCTTTCCAGTTTCGACCAGCGGCACACGCTGAATCTGAGCTACGTTCTGCAATCGCCCGTTGGCGGGCCCGCCGAGTTGCTGCACTCGTATCCATGGGCCGAGCGGGCGTTGCGCGACTGGCAGCTCAGCGGCGGCGCGACGTTCACCTCGGGATTGCCGCTGACGGCTACCATTCTCGGCAATCAGGCGGACATCCTTGGCAACGGCGAAGTGGGCAGCAGCCGCGCCGAAGCCACGGGGCTGCCGATCGAGGCGCCGGGCTATCCGTACTTCAACCCCCTGGCTTTCACCACGCCACCGCCGGGCATGCTGGGCGATGCCGGTCGCAACACGATTCCCGGGCCGGATCAGTGGGTGCTGAATCTTTCGCTGGCGCGATCCATCGACCTTGGCGAGCGACGCCGGCTGGAGTTCCGCATCGACACGAAGAATTTCACCAACAGCGTGTTTTACACGTCCTATGGAACGGTGGTGAACGCGCTGAACTACGGGTTGCCGACGGCGGCGGGCGCTATGCGCACCATGACCATGACGATGAGGTTCCGGTTCTAATGATACGTACGAGAAGTGGGGCGGGCTCCCAGCCCGCGGCGGCATCTCGGGCCGCCTTCCGTGCGTTGATACTCGCGGCGCTTGTCATGGTCTCCGCGAACCCCCAGGAACAGCGCGATCTCGTGTTTCGCGTGAACAGCAATCTGGTGATCGTGGATGTGTTCGTACACGACCGCTCGGGAAAGGAGATTCCCGATCTGAAGAAGGAAGACTTCACCCTGCTCGAAGACGGCAAGCCGCAGAAGATCGCCGTGTTCGATTATCAGAGCCTGAGCACCACGCCGGCGGTAACGGCTCCGCCGGCCGCCACGGTTGTTGCGACCGGGCCGGCGCCGAAGCCCGCGCCAAGTCCCAACGCTCCCGCGCTGCCCGGAGGGGAACGCTATCGCGATCACCGGCTGATCGTGCTGCTGTTCGATTTGTCGTCGATGCAGCCGGCCGAGCAGGTGCGCGCCACCGAATCCGCGAAGAAATTCCTGGCGCAGCAGATCACGCCGTCGGATCTGGTATCGGTGATGACTTTTTCGAACGACCTGAAGACGCTGCAGGATTTTACCAGCGACCGCGATCTGCTGGACGAGGCCATCCAAAAGATCGCCATCGGGGAGGGCAGCGATCTGAACGTGGTGGGCGACACCGGAGATTCCACCGGCGGCGAGGACACCGGCGCGGCCTTCGTCGCCGACGAGACCGAGTTCAACATCTTCAACACGGACATGAAACTGAGCGCGCTGGAGACGGCGGCGAAGACGCTGGGCGCGCTGCCCGAGAAGAAGGCGGTGGTTTACTTTTCAAGCGGCATCAACAAGACGGGCGTGGAGAACCAGTCGCAGCTTCGCTCCACGGTGAATGCGGCGGTGCGCGCCAATGTTTCCTTTTATCCGGTAGACGCGCGCGGCCTCACTACGATCATCCCCGGCGGCGGCGATGCGAGCCATGCGGCGCAGCGGGGCTCCACTCTGTACAGCGGGGCGGCGCAGACCTCGCAACGCAATTCCTTCAACGATTCGCAGGAAACGCTGGTGAGCCTCGCGTCCGACACCGGCGGCAAGGCCTTCCTCGATAACAATAACCTGGCGGCGGGCATTACTCAGGCGCAGAAAGACATCGGCAGTTACTACATTCTCGGTTACTACAGCACCAACGCCGCGCTCGATGGCAAGTACCGGCGCATTCAGGTGAAGTTATCGCCGAAGGTCCAGGCGAAGGTGGATTACCGTCAGGGTTATTATGCGCCGAAGGAATTTGGCAAGTTCTCGGCATCCGACAAAGAAAGCCAGTTACAACAGGCGCTGCTGCTCGGCGATCCGATGACCGATCTCCCGCTGGCCCTGGAAGTGAATTACTTCCGGCTGGGCAGGGGGAATTACTTCGTGCCGGTTGCAGTGAAGATTCCGGGATCGGCGATTGAGCTGGGCAAGAAGGGCGCCAACGAAGTTACCGATTTCGATTTCATCGGCGAACTGCGCGACGCGAAGGGCCGTCTGCTGCCCACCGGCGTGCGCGACGGCATCACGGTGAAGCTGGATGAGGAGAATCAGGCGAAGCTGCAGAGCCGTAATTACGAATACGACACCGGGTTCACGCTTCCGCCGGGCGAGTATCATTTGAAGTTTCTGGCACGTGAAAATCGCACCGGAAAGATGGGGACGTTCGAAACGACGTTCCGAATTCCCGATCTTGACGCTAAGTCAGGTTATCTGCCGATCAGCTCCGTGGTGTGGAGCAATCAGCGCGAGGCGCTGCAGGCGGCGGTCGGGTCGGCGACAAAGCAGAAGAAGGCGGACGCCGCCAATCCACTGGTGGACAATGGCGAGAAGCTGATCCCCAGCGTGACGCGCGTCTTCCGCAAGGACCAGAATCTGTACGTGTATCTGGAAGCTTATGACCCGATGGTGCAGCCCGAGGCAAAGCGCGCGGATCTGGTGGCCGCGCTCAGCTTCATGCGCGGGAAGACCAAGGCCTTCGAAACACCGCCTGAGCGGCTCAACGAGCTCGCGCCGAAGCGCAACAACACGCTGCCGATTCAGTTCCTGGTGCCGCTGGCCAAGCTGCCCCCCGGCCGTTACACGGCGCAGGTAAGCGTGGTGGATCAGCTCGGCCGCAGGTTTGCTTTCTCGCGCGCTCAGGTAGTGCTGCTGCCGTAGAGGCGCCTGGATATGCTGAGACAATGCTGGGGATTTTGCTTCTCCTGTCGGCAGCGGTGCAGGCCCAGACCGACGCCGATGCCGCCGATCTGATCCGGCAGGTTTCCGAAACCGCGAAAAATCTGAAAAGCCTGCGTCTGGAAGGGCACATCGTAATCGACACGAAGACGACCCGTTCGGAGAATCACGACGAGCAGGTCTTCAGCATCGCGATCAGTCGTCCCGGTCTGGCTTACTTCGAGGTCGGCGACACGTTGCGCGTCTGCGATGGCGAAACACTCTGGACCTGGTTCGCGGCGACGAAACGCTACACTCAACTCAGCCACGTGGATCCGTCCTTGTGCGAGCCGGTGCTACAAGCGTGGGAAGGAGCCGCCGACAACATGACCTCCGAAGGCATCGTGGGACGGGACAAGGTGGAATTCGAGGGCAACTCCGTCGAATGCGAAGTGGTGCGCGCTCAGTATTCCAGGGCGCCGTGGTTCATTACGCGGGGCCGTGAGGAGCCGACGGGAATCCGCACTCTTTGTATCGACCCCAACCGCCATGTGATTCTGCGAGACACGGTCGAGGCAACGGTTACACGCGCTGATGGAAGCACCCTGCAACGGACTACGACGGTCACACTGGACAAGCTGGAGGTTAATCCGGAGCTTGATGCGAGTCTCTTCAACTTTACGCCCGCGCCAGATGCCTGGTCCCAGCCCGTTCCTGTGTACCGCCCCGACCCGTCATACGACGAAAAGGCCCGCAAGAAGAAGATCCAGGGGACCGTGATACTCAGTGTTGTAGTAGGCGCGGACGGAATCCCGTACGACATCAAAGTTGTTAAGCCGCTCGATCCCGGTCTTGACAAAAAAGCTGTTGAGGCTGTCAGCACCTGGCGATTCAAGCCCGGCATGAAGAATGGGCATCCAGCGGCGATGAAGGCCCAAGTCGAGATGAATTTCCGGCTTCTCAACAACTAACGTCGCGCTTCAGATAGCCGCTCCGGCTTCATCCACGCGGCAGCGCGGCGATGCCCGCTCGTTTGTGGCAAAGTTTTCGCTTGCTTTTTGGACGACTAGTGACTAAGTTATTAGTCAGACCGTATGAAGGCAGCGAAATCCGTGCCGACCGACGTGGAGCTGGAACTTCTCAAGGTGATCTGGGAACGGGGACAGGCCACCGTCAGAGAGGTCTACAAGGAACTCGCCAAGCAACGAAAGATCGCTTACACAACGGTTCTGACCATGATGGGCGTGCTCGAACACAAGGGCCACCTGCGCAAGGTTGCCGGCGAACGCGCCTATATTTATCGTCCGACGCAGCCCAAAGGCCGGGTTGTGGGGAACATGGTCGACGAGTTTGTGGAGCGGGTTTTCAGTGGATCCGCAAAACCGCTCCTAGTCCACCTGGTGGAGGACCCGAACATTCCCGCCGAAGACCTCGCCGCTATCGAAAAGCTCCTGCGCGCCCGCCGGAAACAGAAAGGATGACCCCCGTGCTCAGCCACAATCTGGTCGCCTGGATGGCGCAGGTCATTCTGCTGGCGTCGGCGGGCGCGCTGCTTCCTCTGCTTTTGCGGCTGCGGCACCCGGGCACGCAACTCACTTATTGCCAGTTGCTTTTGTCGGCGTGTTTGCTGCTTCCCGTGGTCGAGCCATGGTCGCATCCACGCCTCCTCGCGACCGCGGACGGTCTTCAGCAGACCGCGCCAATGATTACTTCAGCCGGGCACCCGCATGATTCCGGCATCAACCAGGCGCAGTTCACGGCCACGAAGGCAGTGCCCCCGGCAATCGCCGCGGCGACTCCTCCGTCCGCTCGCTGGACCATGTTGACAAGCTCACGCCTCCTGCTTTGGATCCTCGGTCTCGGCGCCCTCGCGCGCGTTTGCTGGCTTCTCGTGGGACTGTGGCAGATCCGCGGATATCGCATTGCGTCCACGCCGCTCTATCCGATTCCCGAATCCATAACCGCCGCTTCCGCGGTGACGCATGCCGACGCTCTTTTCTGCATCTGTCCCCGAATCTCGGGTCCGGTGATGCTGGGATGGCTTACTCCGGTGGTGTTGCTTCCGGAGTCTTTTCTCGATCTCGACGAAGAAGCCCAATGCGGCGTGGCCTGCCACGAACTGCTCCATGTCCGGCGCGGCGACTGGGTGGCGACCCTCCTCGAAGAACTGATTGTCGCCTTGCTATGGTTCAACCCGGCGGCCTGGATGTTGCTCGCCCAGGCGCGCCTCGCCCGCGAAGAAGTGGTGGACGCGGAAACAGTTCGTCTCATCGCCGCCCGCGAGCCATACATTGACGCGCTGCTTTCCATTGCCGGCCGCCGCCAAACTCTGGATCTGGCCCCCGCTTCCATGTTTCTGCGGCGCCGCCACCTGACGCACCGAATGCACTCGCTTCTGAAGGAGGTCACCATGTCCAGGAGCAGACTGGTCTCTTCTTACGGGTTGATTTGCGCGACGCTTGCCGCTGCAGGCTGGTTCGCCCTGGCATCTTTCCCGCTGATCGGACAGCCACGGCTCTTTGCGGCCCCCACCGTTTCACCTTCCATCGCGGAGGAACCTGCACCTGCTCCGCCTCAGCTTGCGCCGGCGGTCGCGCCGCGGACAAGGCCCGCGCAGCTTAAGCGGGAACCGCAAACGACCGTGGCTTTCGCGGCGTCGCGAGAAAACATGGGACGTTTCAGCGACGCTCCCATGTATTTGCCGTCGGTGCCGATTCCGCCGGACCCGCAGGAGCCCGTCGCGGGAGGCGTCGAGAGCGCATCCGAACCGTCGGCGCGAGCCGCAGCCCTTTCGTTGCTGGAACACGCGCGCGCGAATGGACTCACCCATCGACCCGGCACGCCGCCTTACCGCCTGGAAGTCAACTTCAACACCCGCGAATCCGGTCCCGGCCAACTCACCGAGACCTGGCTCTCCGGCCAGCTATGGCGATGGACGGCGACGCTGGGAAGCTATTCCGTGATTCGCGTACCCGGCGCCGGTACTGCTTCGGGAGAGAGTGAACCTGGCGTGGTACCGATGAGCGTGCACTCACTCCGCAACGCGATTTTCTGGGCTGCTCGCGGGATTCCGTGGGGCGCTCTGGTACGTACCGCAGCCGTCCAGTGGAACGGCAGACCAGCCACCTGTGTTCTCACATCCGGCGTGGCTGCGCCGACGGAACAAACTCGCCTCTGGGAGGAGGAAGAATACTGCATCGACAACGCCTCCGGCCTGATCGAGGTCCTCTCCATGGCTCCTGGCGGCTACACCATCTACAGCTACGAGGAGAATCTGCAGTTCCACGGACAGGCGATCCCGGATCGCATCGTCATGTACGCGCACGGAGCGAAGACCCTGGACGCCGAAGTGAACCTGGCGGATGCGGGCACGGTGGATCAGAGCGAGCTACTGCCAACTCCGGAAATGCTCGCGGCGGGACCGGTAGCCACGTTGCTCCTGCCAACGCGATTCCCAATCGACGTTGCGAACGCTTCCGTTGCCGGCAACGCGAAACCGGTTATGGTGCACGCCTCGGTTGGACGCGGCGGCAAGGTAGTAGATGAAGAATTGCTGGCTGCCTCAGACCCCGCGCTGGCGCAGGCCGCTCTGGACCTGGTGAAGGCAACGACCTTCCAGACGGTCGAGTCCCAGCAACAGATGTACATCAACGTGCGATTCGTTCGACTCGTTCCCGCACAATAAACGTCAGGAGCCAGCACAATGGCACTCACTCCCCGGCTCGTATTCTTCGTGGTCGTGCCCCCGGTCATACTCCTGGCGCAGCAGAATCGGCTCACTGGACCAATTGACGATGCCCACACGGTGGTCCTCGCGCACAGCGTTTCCCACCAGGCCCAGGCCATCTTCGATGAAGGAGTAGCCGATCCATCGCTCCGGATTCCATTCATCACGCTGACCATGAAACCGTCGGCAGCGCAGCAGGCGGCACTGGAACAGTTGCTCGGCGAGCAGACCGATCCATCCTCGCCCAACTACCGCCGGTGGCTCACGCCGGAGCAGTTCGGGGACCGCTTCGGCCTCAGTACCGCCGACTATGCTGCCGTCGTCTCCTGGCTCCAGGGGCGCCACATGCACATCGAGCAGGTGGCCCGCGCTCGTAACTGGGTTGCGTTCAGCGGAACCGTGCGCGATGTTGGCCTCGCTTTCCACACTGAGATCCACCGCTATCTCATCGACGGCCTGACGCACACGTCCAACACGACGGAAGTTCACATTCCCGCCGCTCTGCGCGATTTTGCCGGCGGGATTCGCGGGCTCGACGATTTTTCGCACTCGCCGCCGGCAGCCGTCACCCCGCTGAATACCAGTGCATCCGGCGTCAACGCGCTGGCTCCCGGCGACTGGGCCATCATCTACGACGTCGCCCCGCTCTATGCGATGGGCATCAATGGCGCGGGCCAGCGAGTCGGGATTCTCGGCCGCTCGGATTTGGACCAGACCTATATCGACACGTTTCGCAGCCAGTTCGGCCTGCCGCCCAGCGTTGTGGAGCAGCATCTGATCGGGCCAGACCCCGGCGTCACCAATGCCGCCTCGGAAGCCGCGCTCGATCTGGAATGGGCCGACGGCATCGCACCCGGAGCGACTCTGGTTTACGTCTACGCTGGCACTTTCGTGGATGCCGCGCAGGGCGCTATCGACCAGAATCTGGCCACGGTGCTCAACGAAAGCTACGGAACATGTGAGCCGTACACGCCGGAGTCGAACCGGCTGATGGCGCAACAAGCCAACGCGGAAGGCATCACGTGGGTGGCCTCATCCGGCGATTCCGGCGCGGCGGACTGCGATCCGCACGGGTTCTTCAACGTCACGGGAAACGCCACCACGGTGTCGGACGGCCCGGCCGTGGGCATGCCCGCAAGCTTTCCCGAGGTCACCGGCGTGGGCGGGACGGAATTCAACGAAGGCGGAGGACACTACTGGAGCAGCACCAACAGCGCCAGCGGTGCGTCGGCGCTGTCTTACATTCCCGAGGTAGCCTGGAACGACACGGGAGCTGGCGGATTGCTCGCTTCGGGCGGCGGGGCGTCGCTCTACTTCTCCAAGCCGGCGTGGCAGGTTGGCCCGGGCGTCCCTGCCGATGGCGCCCGCGACGTTCCCGACATCTCCTTCAGCGCCAGCGGGAATCACGATCCGTACATGGTGGTCAATTCCAACGGCTTCAGAAGCGGCGGCACCTCGGCCAGCGCGCCTTCTTTCGCCGGGGTGGTGGCGCTGCTGAATCAATATCTGGTCTCCACGGGCGCACTGGCGAAGCCGGGCCTTGGGAATGTCAATCCCGAGTTGTATCGTCTGGCCCGCACCACCACCAACGTCTTTCACGACATCACCCAGGGAAACAACATGGTGCCGTGCGTTGCGGGGAGCCCCGGCTGCGTCAACGGCATGCTGGGTTTTAACGCGGGCCCGGGCTACGATCAGGCCACCGGTCTTGGCTCCATCGACATCTACAATCTGGTCACGCAGTGGAACTCGCCGGCGGCGGGGACGTCCACGTCGCTGGTGGCGAGTCCGTCCAGCGTCGCGTTCGGCGGCTCGCTACAGCTCACCGCCACTGTCAGCGCGACCTCGAAAAATTCAGCCGTTCCCACCGGCACGGTTGCCTTCACCACCCGCCAGGCGTTCCTCGGCACGGCTCCGCTCGTGAACAACGCGGGCGCCACGACGGCCACGCTGAACCTCACCGGCCCCACACTGCCCGCTGGCACGGCTACGACGATCACCGCCACATACTCCGGCGACGCCAATTTCAATTCGTCTGCGGGTTCCACGTCCGTTTCCGTCGGGGCTGGTTCCGGAGGCTCGGCCGTGTCGGTGAACATCACTCCTAATCCCGCACAGGCCGGGCAGCTCATCACGGTGTCGCTGACCGAGGAAGCCGGCGTCGGCACCACCATCACCGGCTGGACCATCGACGGAACCGATGAATTCTCCCTGTTTCAACAGGACTTCGGCGGCACCGGCCTGCCGGCATTCGGGACCTTGTCCGCGACGATCCTTTCGACTCCTGTTCCCGGCACGAGGCTTTACGCGTTCACCGGCATCGATGCCAACGGCCGTACATGGTCGCAACAATATACGCTGATCCTGGCGGGCGTCTTTCAGGCGAGCTCGCTGAACAACGTCGGTTCCGCCGCGGATGGGTACATTGCCACTCTTGCGCCGGATTCCATCGCCGCCGCCTACGGCAACAATCTGGCGCCGGCCACGCAGAATATCACTACACTGCCTCTGCCCTACATCGTGGAAGGCTCGACTCTGAACGTCGAGGACTCCACAGGCAACGTGGTCGCAGCGCCCATCTACTACGTGTCCGGCGATCAGATCAACTTCGTTGTACCAGCGGGTATGGCTTCCGGTCCCGCCACCGTGATGGTAACGACACGGGACGGAACGATATCGCAGGCTTCGACGATCATCGCGCCGGTTTCCCCGGCGATGTTTCAGCTCAATGCCGGCGGCCTCGCCGCGGCTTACGTTGTTGACGCCACTACAGACACCACCAGCAATGTTTTTCAGATCAGCGGGGGGCAGATCGTACCGTCGCCCATCGGTATCCCGGCTTCGGACAACGTATCGCTCGAATTGCTTTGCACGGGGCTTCGCGCCGCGCCGCAGGCCAGCGTATCGGTGACCATCGGGACGACGAATGTGCCCGTGACCTTCGCGGGCGCGCAGGCGACGTGGCCGGGGCTCGATGAGGTGAACGTGCAACTGCCTTCGAGCCTGACCGGCAGCGGCGACGTCGTGGTGCAGCTCACCGCCAGCGGCATTGCCGCGAATCCGGTACACATCACCATTCAGTGAGCGCTTGCTTCGGCTGTCATCTTTCCACTCGCCACGGCGCGCGCGGTGCTATTGCCGTAGCTATGCGGCGTCCTCGAACGCTACGACGATGCGCTTGCCGAGCGCGGCGAGGGCCGACTGAATCTTCTCCGACTTCGTGGCGTGTTTCGGGTTCAGCATGCGGCGCACCACCGTTTCGCTCGCTCCGAGCCGGCGGGCAAGCTCAACGTTGGTGATTCGGCGCTCACGCATGGCGAGATACAGCGCCAGCTTCGGTGCGAGATAAAGCGGAACGCCGATGAGATGCCGTCCGCGCTTCGCCCGGGACGGGCGAGGTACGACATCCCCACGAGCGATCCGGCCGGCGATAGCTTCGGCCAGGCAATCCTGAGCCTGCGCGAGCGCGTCCGCGAGATTGTCGCCGCCTGTGAGCGCCTCCGGCAGATCCGTGAATCGGACATGAAAGCCGCGTCCATCTGTCTCTTTCAGGAACGTCGCCGGATACGTAGCGTTGAACATTACGGATCCTTTTTGAAGGCTAGCAGTCAGCCACTTGCTCATCTGAACCGTCGGGCGACGACAAGGAAACCAATTCCCATCGCAACCGAGAATAGCGTGGGGGCAATGGCGTAAGTTTGACCAGCACGTATCATCCATATTCCCCGCGTCGCCCCGGCAAAGAACAGCCCTGCAACAATCAGAACCCGAACGGACCTTCGAGGAAATCGACCGAGCCTTGCGCCGAGGAATACGACGTCAAACCAGAAAAGGCAGAACGAAGCCGTGATGAGGTCCCCAACTGAGAGGTGTCCGCCCATGAGGAGCATCGCGATCATCGCGCCTCCTAGCTAGGCTTGTCACACCTACCGCTATCCACACTGAGGTGAGTACTGTGCTGTTCTGCGGCATAGCTCAGAGCGAACGCACCGGCATGGCGACGATGTCGTCGATGCGTAACGCCTCCTTCACCACGAAAGGCTCGCCGTATTTCACGCCGATGAAGTTGCCGTAAAAGCGGGCGATAGCCGTCAGGCGCTCGCGGATTTCGACCTGCCGCGGAAAAAGGTCCGAACAATCGGCCGCGTCGCCATACTGCGATTGGTACGTCAGCAGCGCGGTCATGCGGCGCTCGAATTGCGCCGAGATATCCACCACGAACGACGGCGTCACGTTCGCATAGAGCGACGAATAGACGATCTTGAACGGGCGATGCGGTTCGGTGCGGTCGTCGAGTTTCGTCAGTCCCGCAAGAAAGCAAGCCTCGAAGCCGATCTCGCAGGCACGATAGTGATCCGGATGGCGGCCCGTCCAGTAAGGCAGAATCACCACGCGCGGACGCAGAATGCGCAACTCGCCCGCCAGGGTCATGCGCGCAACAAGCGTGTTCTCCAGCCGCGCATCGGGCCAGCGCATGTTGCCGCGCCAGGCCAGCAGCATTTCTCGCCCCGCTTGTTCCGATTCCTCGATGCGCAGCTCGGGCGTGCCGCGCGTGCCCATGTCGCCCGCGGTGAGATCGAGCACGCCGGTCCGATAGCCGGCTTCCGCGGCGCGAATCAGCGTACCACCACAGGTCTGCTCGACATCGTCGGGGTGCGCGGCGATGGCCAGAACGTCGAGCGGGCGATCGATACCCGCGGCAGCAAAGTGAATCTCCCACATGTCAGGGCCATTGGCGATAACGCCGGTGCGACGGCATCACCAGAATGAGCAGCATTCCCGCGATGAAGCCGCCGACGTGCGCGAACCACGCGACGTCGCCATGTGCGATCTGCGATCCACCGCCAATGGAACCGAAGCCGTTGAGAAACTGAATGGCGAACCAGTAGAGCAACAGGAACGCGGCGGGGATGTCCAGCGTGGTGAAGAAGAAGATGATCAGCACCAGCGTCACGATGCGCGCGCGCGGGAACCGGATCAGATACGCGCCCATCACCCCGGCAATCGCGCCGCTTGCGCCCACCGTGGGCACCGGCGAAAAGGGCGTGGCCAGCACGTTGGCCAGCGCCGCCACCACGCCGCAAACGAAATAGAAGATCAGGTATGGAACGTGGCCGATGTCGTCCTCCACGCCGCGCCCGAACACCCACAGGAACCACATGTTCCCCAGAATGTGCAGCCAGCCGCCGTGAATGAACATCGAGGTGAATAACTGATACAAGTGGAGCCGGTCGGGCACCAGCCCGTACTGCTCGATGAAGACATTCAGGCGGTACGGGCTGAGCGTGAGCTCGTGAAAGAACACCAGCACGTTGAGCGCGATGATGATCAGCGTCACCGTGGCCGTCGAGTAGGTCCGTTCGGAGGAGCGGAGGGGGATCATGCGCGCTCGAAATCGGGGTGGGAGCGCCGTTCGGCCCGGCGCATTAACGCTCTCGCTTCGTCCAGCCGCGCGATACCGCCGCGCGCACCGAGGCGTGTGCAATTCAGCGCAGCCATGGCGTTCGAAAACTCGAGAGCGTCGGCGAGCTGCATACCTTCGAGAACAGCATAACAGAAGGCCCCGTGGAACACGTCTCCCGCGCCGGTTGTATCCACGCAATCGACGACAAAGCCGGGCGAATAGACGAAGCGGCCGTCGGCGCGCGCCAGCGATCCATGCGCGCCCAGGGTCATGGCGGCCACGCGCATGCCGTATTCATTCTGGATAATCTCCAGCGCGCGGAACGGATCAGGTTCGTGCGTCCAGTTGCCGGGGAACTCAGCGCTGCCAACGAGGTAATCGACGTTGGGCAGCACGCGGTCGAAGCCCTCGTAGATGGTGTCCACGTCCACGGTGACCGGGATGCCGGCGGAACGAGCAACCTCGGCGGCGCGAGCCACGGCGGGCGTGTCGTGTCCGTCGATGTGCAGCAAGCGCGCACAGACGATCTTCCCGGGCGTGACCGCCGCGGGATCGATGCGCAGGCAATCGTCGCGACGCCACAGCACGGTTCGCTCACCGGTGGCTTCGTCGATCAGGATGTATGCAGTCTGGTTGGCGCAACCGCGGCGCACCTCGACGTCGTCCAGATTGATGCCGCTGCCGCGCAGGCTTTCCATCTGGATGCGACCGCGCTCGTCGTCGCCTACCGTGCCGATATATTTCGCGCGCAGGCCGAGGCGCGCGCATGTGACCATCGCGCTGGCCACCTGACCGCCAGGGCTCAACATCTCCGAGCGAAACGGGACCTTACCGCCGTAGGGCGGAAACTTCGGCAACAGGATCAACGTGTCGGTGGCGTTCAGACCAACGCCGACGACATCGAAAGGAATGGGCACTCTATTTCCTCATTTGCGCTTCCACCACCGCGATGGCCGCCAGATTCACGATGTCGTTCACCTCGGCGTTGCGGCGGAGCACGTGCACGGGTTTCGACAGTCCCATCAGAATTGGGCCGATCGCTTCTGTCCCGCCGATCCGATGCACCAGCGTGTAAGCCACGTTGGCGGCTTCCAGATTGGGGAAGATCAGCACGTTCGCCCCTCCGCGCAACACACTGAACGGATACGTGGACTCGATCACCTCGGGCACCACGGCGGTATCGCCCTGCATCTCGCCGTCCACCATCAGATCGGGCGCGCGCTGCTTCACGATTTCCACCGCGCGGCGCACTTTCTCGGTGAGCCGATGGCGCGTGCTGCCGAAATTCGAGAACGAGAGCAGGGCCACCCGCGGGGTGACGTTGAAGTGCCCCGCCGTCTCGGCGGCCATCAGCGTGATCTCCGCCAGATCCTCGGCTTCGGGCTCGATGTTGACGGTGGTATCAGCGAAGAAGTACATCGTGCCGTCGCGAGGGATCATCAGGTGGAGACCAGCCACGCGGCGGAGGCCTTCGCGCAAAGGCAACACGTGCAGGGCCGGGCGGATGATGTCGCGATAATCCTGGGTCAGCCCGCCGACCAGAACCTCCGCGTCGCCAACGTGCACCATGATGGCGGCGAAGTAATTCGGGTGGCCCACCAGATGCTTTGCTTCCGCAGATGTCACCCCTTTGCGGTGACGCAGCCGATACAGCTCGTCGGCGTAGGCGGCCGCTTCGGGACTCTTAGCCGGATCCACAATGCGCGCGGCGTCGATGTTGAGATTCAGGTCGCGCGCCTGCTGGCGAATGACCGCTTCGTTGCCCAGCAGGATGGGCACGGCGATCTGATCGTGAATGAGAATGTGCGAGGCGCGCAGGATCTTCGGCTCCTCGCCTTCGGGGAAGACGATGCGCTGGGGCGCGCGGCGCGCCTTGTGAATCACCACGCGCATGAGCCCCTGGGTGCGGCCCTGGCGGCGCACGAGTTGCTCGTAATATTCGTCGAGATCGAGCTTTTTACGCGCGACGCCGCTGTCGATGGCCGCTTTGGCCACGGCCCAGGCTTCGCGGACCAGCACGCGCGGGTCGAACGGCTTGGGGATGATGTACTCGGGGCCGAAGGCCAGACGGTCCAGCCCATAAGTGCGGACCACGGAATCGGGCACATCTTCGCGGGCGAGATCAGCGAGCGCGCGTGTTGCAGCCAGTTTCATTTCGTCGTTAATGGTGGTGGCGCGGACGTCCAGCGCGCCGCGGAAGATGAAGGGGAAGCCGAGGACGTTGTTCACCTGATTGGGAAAGTCGGAGCGGCCGGTGGCGACGATGGCGTCCGGGCGCGCGCGCACCGCTTCGTCGTAAGGGATTTCGGGATCGGGGTTGGCGAGGGCGAAGATGATGGGCCGCTCGGCCATGGCCTTCAGCATTGCGGGCGTGACCGCGCCGGCGACGGACAGGCCGATGAACACGTCCGCGACCTCCAGCGCTTCGGACAGCGTGCGGCGTTCCGTTCGCGCCGCGAACTGCTGTTTCCACGGGTTCATGCCGGCCTCGCGCCCCTCGTAAATCACGCCAATCGAATCGCACATCAGAATGTTTTCGCGGCGGACGCCGAGGTGGATGGCGTGATTAGCGCACGCGATGGAGCTGGCGCCCGCGCCGTTGAAGACGACGCGAATGTCTTCGATCTTCTTGTTCACCAGCGTGAGCGCGTTCAGCAGGGCCGCGCCGGAGATGATGGCGGTGCCGTGCTGGTCGTCGTGAAATACGGGAATCTGCAGCGTGCGGCGCAATTCCTGCTCGATGAGAAAACAATCCGGGGCCTTTATGTCTTCGAGGTTGATGCCGCCGAAGGTCGGCTCCAGCATCTGGCAGGCGCGGATCACATCTTCGGGCGCGCGCGCGGCCAGCTCCAGGTCGAAGACGTCGATATCGGCGAAGCGTTTGAAGAGCACCGCCTTGCCTTCCATCACCGGCTTGCCCGCAGCCGGGCCGATGTTGCCCAGGCCCAGCACCGCGGTCCCGTTGGTCACCACCGCCACCAGGTTGCCGCGCGCGGTGTAGTCGTAGACCAGCGCCGGGTCCTTCTCGATTTCGAGGCAGGGCACGGCGACGCCAGGAGTGTACGCGAGGCTGAGATCGCGCTGGCTGCTGCACGGCTTGCTGGGAGTGATGGAGATCTTGCCCGCCGGAGGCGAGGAATGGTAGTCCAGCGCATCGCGCCTGCGGATGTCCATGAATTGGAGCGTACTACAGGCGGGTGCAGGACTTTCCGCGAAACCGCGCACAACGGGCGCGGCTGGCGTCCGGTTTCGCGTTTTCAGGGAGGACGCCGCCGTGTCCTGTGCGCTACTCTCTCTCCGCCACTCCCAGAGTCGCCCGAATCATCCGCGTGAAGTTGCGAACGTAAGACGCCTCGTCAAGTTCGCGGTGAGCGATCTCGTACCCGCAGTCCCCCATGCGCCGTCGCAGATCCGGATCGTTCAGAAGGTCGCGGAGGCGGGCGCTGAGGGCCTGCCAGTCGCCGACGGGAACGATGAACCCGTTCTCGCCGTCGCGCACGATGGAAGGGATCCCGCCGACATCGGAGCCAACGAGGGGAAGCCCGGCGGCCATCCCTTCGATCAGGACGCGAGGACCACCTTCACACCGGCTCGGCAGCGCCATGACCGCCGCGCCGGCGATGATTTCGAGCGTCTCAGGGTTCGGCCGGGCCCGCAGGAATTCGATCTGCGGCGATTCGGCGGCCAGTTTGCGGAACTCTTCCTGGCCGGGAAAGTGGCCGAGAATCCTGAGCTTCACCTGAGGAAAGTCCGGCGCCAGCAAAAGAAAGGCTCGGATGAGGACATCAATCCCCTTCAGATACCAGGGCGCACCCACGAGCAGCACGTATACGTCGCCATTCTCCTTGTGGGCGGCCCTGCCTATGGCCGAAACTGGCACGAAATCGTGAAATACGGAGTTCCCGACCTTGCGCAGCAACGGATAATGAGACAGTTGATCCGGGAAAAGACAATGCACGCGATCGGACAGCGATACGGAGATATGAAGACAAATGTCGGAATATATCTTCATTATGCGGTCCCGTAGATTCGGGCGCGCGCTGTGAGTGATGTACACCAGGTGCGGGCTGGTCACAATCTCAACGATCAGCTTCGCGCCGGTCAGCAGCTTGAGAACCGCCGCCAGCACCCCCGTGGTCTGATGCGAGTAGGCGACGATGCAGTCAAAGCGGCGTTCGCGGTGGAGGCGAAAACCTTGGCGAAGACAAGCCCACAATGTTCTCAGACGCTTGCTCCCCAGACCATCGGAGAGGAGCCAGTGATACCGGAACCTTCCCCGTGCGTACACCGGATACGAGCCCGGGCCAAACGTTGCTTCGACCTCGGCCGGGGTCTCAAACCAGATGGGCTGCAGAACGTCCCCTTCCATCTCCTCCGACAGCAGAAAGAAGCGGTCCCGCCGCGGATCTGCGGGAGGAGGCACAAGGGTCGAGTGCACGTACAGGATTCGCATGTGCGTTGTCGCCGCCGGGCTCCCTCCCCAGGCGGCTGCGCATTGCCCAGCAGGATGCTGAAGAAGGCCCAGGTGCCTCCTATTCGGACCACAGACTAAAGTCTGTGCCACCCGTTATCCGTGACCTGGCAGCACTTGGTGGCACAGGCTTTAGCCTGTGAAGGCCTTTTTCAGCGACCTGCCCAGGCCAATGTACCACAACAACCGTGCGGCAGCCCGCTGGATAACGGACAGTGCAGTGTACAATACGACCAGCAGGAAATCAGGAAGCCGGTCGGACAGGATGGACGGAACGATTCCGCAAACACCTGACAAACGACTCTCCGGCGCGGGCGCGTCGCTGCGCGACGCAACGGGAAAGCCGGAGCTTCCCCTCGGCGACTGGCGGAGCATCTACTTGTTCGGCTGGCTCATCCGCGAGACCGAACAGACACTGCTGCGCCTGTTCAGCGAAGGATTGCTCTCCGGCACCACCCACACCTGTCTCGGCCAGGAGGTCTGTCAGATTTCCGTGGTCCGGGCGCTGGGCCATCCGGATGATGTCGTATTTTCCAATCATCGAAATCACGGGCATTTCCTGACATACTCCGGCGATTTCACGGGTTTGATTGCGGAAATCATGGGGAGGGAAGCCGGTGTGTGCGGAGGCATCGGCGGCAGCCAGCATCTGGCGTACCGTGGATTCCACAGCAACGGCGTTCAGGGCGGTCTGACGGCTATCGCGGTGGGGCGCGCCAGGGCGATTCAGTCCGGTGGCGGCCGGGGCATTTCCGTGTCGATTATCGGAGACGGGACGCTGGGGCAGGGCCTGGTGTATGAAAGCCTCAATCTCGCGTCGGTCTGGGATGTCCCGATGCTGTTCGTGGTGGAGCACAACCGGATCGCGCAAACCACGCCGACGTTGCTGACTGTCAGCGGCGATATTGAAGCTCGCGCTGCCGCGTTTGGAATGCAATGCTGGCGGTACGACGACGCCGCGCCGGATTTTCTGGAACGGGCCGATGCGGTGGTTCGCGCCGTGCGCGAGACCCGCAAGCCCGGCATGCTGATTGTCGATACCTTCCGCATGGGACCGCACAGCAAAGGCGACGACCTGCGGGAGCCGGCCGAACTCGAGGCGATTCGGCTGCGCGATCCTCTGGAGAGGATCGGAGGTCATCTGCCCAGTGAGGTCCGGCGGGAGATCCGGGAGGAAGCCAGGCGCAGCATTGAGGAGGCAACACGCTGCGCTTTGGAATCTCCGCCGGCGAAGACGCCGCTGGCGAGCCGCACCATTTTCACTTACTTCGACAATTCCGGTCCACGCCAGCCCGGCACGCCCAGCGCTGACGGCAATGTGCGCCACTCGCTGAATCATTCTCTGCGGCGGCTGTTGCGGGAGTCGCCGAAGGTTATTCTGCTGGGTGAGGACCTCCACGATCCTTACGGCGGTGCGTTCCGGGTGACCGCCGGTTTGAGCGAGGAATTTCCAGGCCGCGTGATCTCGACGCCAATCAGCGAGGCTGGCGTGGTGGGCGCGGGCATCGGACTGGCGATGGCCGGATACCGGCCCATCGTTGAGATCATGTTCGCGGATTTCGTTACCCTGGCCTTCGATCAGATTTTCAATCATGCGGTGAAGTTTCCGGGGATGTTCCGGGATGTCCGCGTGCCCCTCACCATTCGCACGCCGGCCGGCGGACGCCGCGGCTATGGCCCCACGCACAGCCAGAGTCCGGAAGGCCTGCTGTGTGGTGTTCCAGGGCTGACCGTCGTTTTCCCCAGCGCGCTTCACGACTGCGGCGAGTTGCTGGAGCGCGCGGTGCTCGACTGGCCGTACCCCAAGGTCTTCATGGAACACAAACTGGTCTACGCCGCCAGCCAGGGGAGCGCTGATTTCACCATCGTCGAGCCGTCCGATGCCGATCCGGCCGCCAGGCTGTTCCCCACGCTGGTGTGCGGCTCAGGCTCCCCGGATGTCGCGCTCGTCGCCTACGGCGGCATGATCGAGCTCGCGCGGGCGTGTTTCGACGAACTCCGCACGGAGGAACTCGAAGCGCGGCTTGTCGTTCCCTCGCTTCTTTCTCCGTTTCCCACGGAGACGCTGCTGCGCGCGCTGTCCGGGAGTTCCTGCGTGGTGGTGGTGGAGGAGGCTCCCTCGGGATTCGGCTTTGGCGCGGAGCTGGGCGCCGCGCTGCAGGAGTCCGGCCATCGAGGCAGGTTCGCCCGCGTGGGAACACCCCCGGTGCCCATCCCCGCCGCTCGCAGCCTCGAATCGCAGATCATTCCGGATCGCGACCGCGTGCTGGACGCGATCATGCGCCTGCTGCTGAACTGACATGCCGGTGCCCGTCTACACGCCGCGTATCAACAACAACGACGATGCCGTTCGGCTGGCGGCCGTCCTGGTGCCTGTCGGCGCGAAGGTCCGGGAAGGCGATCCGATCATCGACGTCGAGACCGACAAGGCCACCTTCACCGTTGAGTCTCCAACGGAGGGCTACCTTCTCAACGTGGGCGCGCAGGTTGGCGAGATGGTGCAGGTAGGTTCGGTTCTCGCCTGGCTGGGCGCATCCGCGGACGAGGCCATTGAAGCTCCCGGCGGTCGGGCCGACGGCGCAGGCTCGGCAGGCGGAGCTGTTGGCGAGCCCACCCTGAAGGCGCTTCTGCTGCTGAAGCAGTACGGGCTGAGCGTCGGTGAGGTGCCGGCATCGGGCGGCCGGCTGAGCGCCGCGGACGTGGAGCGTTACTATCGCGCGCATGGTGGTCCGGCACGGGAGCGCGCTCAGGCTCCGGTTTGGATAGCGCCGGCCACCGCGGGCCATGTGGAGCCGTTTACGCGCGAGCGCCGCGGCATGCTGAACACGGTTACGTGGCATCGCGACGAGGCGGCGCCCGGCTACGTGGAAATCCCCTATGCCCCATCCTCCTGGGAAACCTACGCGGACGAGTTTTCGAAGCGCCACCGGCTCCTGTTCAGCCCGTTGCTCGCCCTGATGAGCTGGAAGCTCTCGCGTCTGGCGATCGCGAAACCTCGCTTCAACGCGGTGGCCTCCCCCGAGGGCGCGTTTCACTACGAGCATGTGAATCTGGGATTCACCGTGCAATCCGGCGAGGATCTGTACATCGTCGTTGTCCGCGACGCCGAACAGTTGGACGAACCCGAATTCGTGAAGCGCCTCGGCGAGCTGCAGCGCGCCGCGATGAAGCGCTCGCTCACGCCGGAGCAGACTTCCGACGCTACGTTGTCGTTCAGCAGCATGGCGCGCTGGAGCGTCAGCCGGCACATCCCCGTCCTGCCGCCCTTCACCAGCCTGATTGTCGCGCACACAGCGCCGCTGAACGGCGTCGCGGTACTCGGGGCCACGTACGATCATCGCCTGCTCACCGGGTTCGACGTGGTTCATTTTCTGACGGCGCTCAGCACGCCCGCTTCGGTGGATGACGCCCCGGTAGAATCACATGATGAGTGAAAACGATCTCGCGAGGGCTCGCGAAGCCATCCGCAGCGAGGTCATCCGCATTGCCCGCGAGTTGGGAAAGGATGCCCGCGGTATCGGCTCGGACCAGGAGATTCCCGCCAGCGGTCTGCTGGATTCGGCGGGTCTGATGGAGCTGATGACCTGGTACGAGGCGACGTGGGAACTGTCGATCGATCAGGACGAGTTCACCATCGAGAACTTCGGCACCATCGACGCGATGGTCCGCTATCTGGCCCGGAGCCGCGGCTGATGCCCGTCTGGCCGGACGGCAAGCGATTCGCCTTCACGGTGTTTGACGATCCCGACGGCCAGACTCTGCAGGACAGCCATGTAGTTTATGGATGCCTGGCGGAGCTGGGCTTTCGCACTACCAAGGGGGTTTGGCCGATCGGCCCCTACCGGGAGGGAGGCTCGCGATCCGAATCCTGTGCGAACCCGGCGTACCGCCAGCACGTGCAGGAGCTGCAGAGCAGTGGATTCGAGATTGGGTTTCATGGCGCGGCGCTGAACACGTCCAGCCGCGAACGCACTCTCGCCGGGCTGAATGCGTTCCGCGAGTATTTCGGCTCCGACCCGGTCACGATGTCCAATCATTTCGACAGCGAGGAAGGAATCTACTTCGGCGCCCACCGCGTCAGCGGAGTTCGCCGGTGGATCTACAATGCCGCGACGTTGGGCAAACACGTGCGGCGCTACAACGGGCATGTGCCGGGACACTCCAACTACTGGGGCGACGCCTGCCAGGCCCGCATCCGTTATTGCCGCAATTTCGTGTTCCGCGGGATCAATACGCTCTCGCTTTGTCCCTTCATGCCTTATCACGATGCGCAGCGTCCGCTGGTTCACGCGTGGTATGCGTCATCCGAAGGCGCAAACGCCGCGCTGTTCCTTGGGACCATGTCCGAGCCCGAGCAGGACCGCCTCGAAGCGGAGGGCGGCGCCTGCATCATGTATACGCACTTCGGCAAAGGGTTTTGCGAGAACGGCGCCATTAACGCGGAGTTCCGCCGGCTGCTGCGCCGGCTGAGCTGCAGGAAGGGCTGGTTTGTGCCGGTTTCGACGCTCCTCGATTATCTGGTCGCGCAGCACGGCCTGCACGGGCTCACCTCGCGCGAACGGGCGCGCCTGGAGTGGCGCTGGCTCCGGGAAAAAACCATGCGCGGATCCTCCTGACGTGAGCGTTCGTATCGTTCCCTACACATCGCGTCAGGCGGACGGCGCGAGAGCCTTCAACGCGCGCCTGACTCAGGCCGGGGCGGTTTCCGAGTTCCTCCTGCCCGAGTCTCCGCCGGAGGGCGCCGGGCCGAACCGCGCGATCAGGGCCGTTTACTATCTGGCCCTCGAGGACGAAACGGTGCGCGGAGGCTTCGTGCTGGGCGATTATCCAGCGTGGCTGAACGCGGCTCCGATCACCGCCACGGTGTGCATCGCCCCGCTGTCGGAAGGAATTATCGATCCGAAGTACTCGATGCTCTCCATGCAGTTCGTCCGGTTTCTGCGCGCTCACAATCCTTACGGGTTCGCCGGCGGCATGGGCTCGCCGGACAATCCGTACCCGCGGCTCCTCCGCGCCGCGGGCTGGACCATTCTACCGGTGCCGTTCTTCTTTCTGGTCTGCCGCGCGAAGCGGTTTCTGCGTCACATTGCCCCTTTGCGCCGCTCCCAAGCCAGGCGTCTAATCGGCGGCCTCGCGGCGTGGACGGGGATTGGCGCCGCAGGCATCTCTGCCGGGCACGCCCGAGGATTGCTCGCCCGCGGGTATCGCGCCGAACTGTCGATTGAGACCGTGACCGAGTGGGGCGCCTGGGCGGACGAGCTGTGGCAGGGCGCGCGGGCGTACTTCTCGTTCGCAATCTCCCGCGACCGAAGGACCCTTCAGGACCTTTACCCCGCCTCGGAAACTCGCGTGATCCGGTTTCTCGTTCGACGGGGAGAGCGGGCGGTGGCCTGGGCCGCCGCGCTGGACACGCAGATGCGCGGGGACCGTTACTTCGGCGATCTTCGCGTGGCCACAATTCTGGATTGCATGGGCGATCCGAAGAATCTGATCGGCGCAGTCGGCTCCGTTTCCGCGGCGTTGCGCGAGGCCGGCGTCGACCTGATCGTCAGCAACCAGAGCCACCGTCTGTGGCGGAACGCTTTCCGGCGCAACGGCTTTCTGGAAGGTCCGGTCAACTACTGCCTTGGCATCTCGAAGCCTATTGCCGATCACGTCCAGTCGCATGGTGGACTGGCGGCGATTTACTTCACGCGGGGCGACGGCGACGGCCGGATGCACCTTTGAATGGGACACGCGGCGTCGGCCGCGTTTGCCCCGACACCGAAGAGACGCGGCTTGCGCCGCGTGTCCCGCGCCCCGCAAAGTGAACAGAATTGCCCTTGCTGGCGCGCGCGGCCACGGCAGTATTTCGCTCTTGACACATAGTTTAGTTGCAACTAAACTATTCCTCATGCAGTCTGCCGTCCTCGAGGCCATCGCTTCGCCGCGCCGGCGCGAGATTCTGCGTCTGGTGTGGAAGGAAGAGCAAACGGCGGGAGCGATCCATCGCGCCATGCCCGATGTCACGTTCGGGGCAGTCTCTCTGCAGTTGCGATCGCTCAGCGAGGCGGGCCTGCTCGACGTGCGTGTCCACCAGCGTAACCGGTTCTACAAGGCGCGGCGCAAAGCTCTCGGTGCGGTGGCTGGGATCCTCGAGCGCATGTGGGACGACGCTCTCTGGAAACTGAAACTGGCCGCGGAGCTGGAAGAGACGCGCCGCGGACCAAAGCCACGGCGCCGCCGCGGGAACAAACGACGAGATCAGTGAGGAACCATGACCGATTTGCCGCACCAACTGGACAGAACGCTTCTCATCAAAGCGAAACCCGAAACCGTATTCCGCCACTTTACCGACAACACGCGATGGGCGAAGTGGTGGGGCGCCGGCTCCGCGATTGAGGCCGCGCCGGGCGGCCGAATGAACATTCGCTACCCCAACGGCGCGGAGGCGCTCGGCGAGGTTCTGGAGGTGCTGCCGCCGGAACGAATCGTGTTCACGTATGGCTATGCCAGCGGCACGCCCATCCCGCCGGGGGCTTCGCGCGTAACCATCGAACTGGAGCGCACCGATCAGGGCACGCGCCTCACCCTGCGTCACGAATTCGCCGACGCCGCGGTGCGCGATCAGCACGTGCAGGGCTGGCGGTACCAGCTTTCGCTGTTTGCGAACATCGTCTCGAACGAGGCGTTCGCCGATGCGTCCAAGGCGGTGGATGCATGGTTTCGCGCCTGGATGATCGCCGAAGAACCGGCGCGCGCGGAGTTGCTCAACCGAATTGCCGTTCCGAAGATTCGCTTTCACGATCGCTATGGCTCACTCGATGGAATGGCCGATCTCATCGCGCACATTGGCGGCGCCCTGCGATTCATGCCGGGAATCCGGCTGGAGCGGCGCGGAGACATTCGTCACTGCCAGGGCACGGTGCTCTCCGATTGGGCCGCCGTCGACAGCGAGGCCACAGTACGCATGTCCGGAACGAGCGTGTTCGTCCTGAACGCCGAAGGAAAAATCGAATCCGTGACCAGCTTCGCACGGTGAAGGCCGGTCACCAGCGCGGCCGGGTAGACTGCTGAAAAAGGCCATCCTGACTCCTGGAATGTTCACAGGCTGAAGCCTGTGCCACGCAACTCGTGAACCAGTGGTGGCACAGACTTCAGTCTGTGGAGGCCTTTTTCAGCCGGCCGGCTTACGGCTGCAGCTCGGCGGTCATCTTCGCGCCGCCCATCTCCGCGATGACGAGGGCGACCCGCACCGCCTTGCGCGAGTCTTTGGCGACCCACACGGTCTCGCTGCCGGAGCCGCCATCGGCGGGGGTCAGCTCCACTTTGTACGTGTCGAAGGTACCCGCCGGAACGGTGACGCTCTCCGATCCCGCGACCTTCAGCGACATCACCTTCACCTTCTGCTTCTGCATATCGAAGTTGCGGAAAGTGGTGGTGTAGCCGTCGGCCAGCGGCAACTGCGCCAGACACTGCGGCCCGCCCACTTCGGCGAACAGCGCGCCTCCCAGATCCGCGGAAATCGGCCGATCCTTGCCGTTCATACTCATGGTGCCCGAAGCCTTGTTTCCATCGACGGAGAAGTTGATGGTCACCGGGCCCTGCTTCACGGTTCGCTTGAGCAGGGCGAGTGTGCCCTTTTCGAGCGTGCCGGTGTCGGTCATCGGCCCCATGGGGGTGTTGACCTCGTCGATCACCGTCCACGCGCCGTTCTCGTCCTTCACCGTGGTGGTTTCATCGAGCGCGATCTTCTGCGGCCCCAGCTCGATGTTGGCCTTGTATTTCCAGACGCCCGGCTGCAGATCCGTGGCGACTTTGGGCAGCCCAACCGAGCCGGCGTCCACCGCCTTGGCGAGCACCACAGTCTTCGGGTCCACCGTGATCTCTTTCAGGCGGGCCACCACTTCATCGGTGCCGCCTTCCTGATAGCGGCCGTCGAGGTACTGGGCGAAGAATTTCTCGGTCGCCATGAACATGGCCATTTCGTTCACTGGACGCGCGAATCCGTGGCCCTCATCGGGGGCGAGCACATAGCCCACCGGAAATCCGCGATCGCGCAGCGCGATGACAATCTGATCGGCTTCGCGCTTGTTCACGCGCGGATCGTTGGCGCCCTGCACCACCAGAAGCGGAGTTTTTATCGCCGCCACCTTCGTCAGCGGCGAGCGCTCCTGCAGCCAGGCCTTGCCGGCCGGAGTGCCGGGATCGGCCATGCGCGCGTACATGATCTTGCGGCCGGCTTCCCAGTATGGCGGGATGGATTCCAGCAGCGTGATCAGATTCGACGGGCCGACAATGTCCACCGCCGCCGCGTACAGATCCGGCGTGAAGGCGACGCCGGCCAGCGTGGCGTAGCCGCCGTAGGAACCGCCGACGATGCCCAGCCGCTTCGGATCGGCGATGCCTTCCGACACCAGGTACTTCATGCCCCAGGTAATGTCGTCCTGCATCTTCCGGCCCCACTCGCCATTGCCGTCATTCAGGAACTTCTTGCCGTAGCCGGTGGAGCCGCGGAAATTGGGCATCAGCACCGCATAGCCACGGTTGGCGAGAAACTGCGCGACCGAGTTGTAGCCCCAGTAGTCGCGCGCCCACGGACCGCCATGCGGAAAGGCAATCGTCGGCAGGCTCTTCGCGGGCACACCCTTCGGCAGGGTCAGATAAGCGGGAATCACCAGGCCGTCGGACGACTTGTAGCTGATGGCCTTCATCGGCGCCAGCGCCTCGCGCGGCAGCTTCTCGCGAACCTTGTACTGCAGGGTCAGCTTGTGTGTCTGGCGGTCGAACAGATACGTCTCACCCGGTTCGGTATCGGCGGTCGCGTTCACCAGCCAGATGCGGTCGTCTTTGGTGTGCGAGCCGAGACCGACTTCCTTGCCCGGCAGCCGCTTCTGCAGCCACTTATAGTCGGCTTCCAGCTTCTTGTCCTTGAAATAGCGGCGCGTGCGCTCGTCGGTGTAGGTGGTGAGCACCAGTTTGTCAGTGGCTTCGGAGAAGAGCTCCTCGCCCAGGTCCACTTTGTGCAGCGGATCGGATTCCACCTTCTCGCTTTTCTGACTGGCTGGATCGAACAGGATGAGCGAGGTCAGATCGTTCTCGTCGCCCTTGTTCGTCTCCATGTACACGCGCTTGCCGTCTTTGTGGAAGCGCACGGGACCGCAGCTCTCGAACACGCTGCACGAATACACCGGCGTCAGCTTGTCCGCATCCACGCGCAGAATCACCTGATCGCCGTTGTCTTCCACGCGCTCGGCGAGGCGAAGATTTCCCTGCAGATCGAAGGACCAATCCGCGATGCGGTCGGTGTTTTTCCGGATCAGTGTGCGCTCGCCGGTGGAGATCCTCAGTTTGTAGAGGTCGTGCCAGGCCTTGTCGCGGTCGTTGAGGCCGATGTAGACGACGTCGGGATCGTTCTTCGGCGCGCTGTAGAGATGCACCTGTACGCCCTTCAGACCGGTGAGGTCGCGGGAGGGCGGGGCGTCTTTGCCGGCCGGAGCGGGCGCTGCCGGATCCACCGCGTAGGCGTTGTAGTTCTCATCGCCGTCGTTGTCCTTGACGTAGAGGACGTACTTGCCGTCGCGGGTCCAGAGAAAGCCCGGGATCGGCCGCTTCGTTTCGGTAGTCAGCAGCCGCGCCGCGCTGAAAGGTTCGTCGACCTTCTTCACCCAGACGTTGCGGGTCTCTTTCCAGGGTTTCAGGAAAGCCAGATACCGGCCGTCAGGCGAAACCTCTGCCCCGGTGATTTCCGGATCGCCGAACAGCAACTGGCGGTCGATGATCGGCGGAAGGCCCGTGGGCGCGGCCGTGTCGGCGCGCGCGGCGAGGCATGTGACCGCGGCGATTGCAAACAGAGATGCAGTGAACAAACGTGACATGGGGTTCCTTTTAGTGCTCCTACGGTCCCCGGTTGGGGAAAGTTCGCGTGCGTTTCTCATCTTAACGTGTCGGGGATGATGTCAAGCTAGCTTTCCATTATCAGCAGGCGCCTATCGATGCCGAGCAAATCTGTCGTCTTCGTGCGGATCTCCATCGAGTTCAACCCAGCCGGGCTAACATCGGACGTGGCCACCTTACAGTTCGCCTGCCGGGACGATTGGGAATCGTGGCTGGAAGCCAATCACGCAATCGCCGCGGACGCATGGCTGCGCCTCGCGAAGAAGGGGTCTGCGCTTCCTTCGGTCACCTATGCCGAGGCGCTCGAGACGGCGCTGTGTTACGGCTGGATCGACGCGCAGAAGAAAGGCGAGAGCGATGGCGCCTGGCTGCAGAGGTTCACGCCGCGCCGGCCGAAGAGCATCTGGTCAAAAGTGAATCGCGAGAAAGCGACCGCTTTGATGAACGCCGGCCGCATGAAGCCCGCGGGCCTCGAACAAGTGCAGCGCGCGAAGAAGGACGGACGGTGGGACACGGCTTACGATTCACCGAGCCGGGCGGAAGTGCCAGCCGACCTGCAGGCCGCCCTGAACCGTAATGCACGGGCTCGTGCGTTTTTCGCCACGCTCGATCGAGCGAACCGCTACGCCGTGCTCTTTCGCGTCCAAACCGCGAAGAAACCCGAAACCCGCGCCCGCCGCATCCAGCAATTCGTCGCGATGCTCGCGCGGAAAGAGAAGCTGCATCCGTAGCCGTTCGCTGCAACACTGCAATGGCGCCGCAGGCTCCGGCCGGCCTCGGGCTGTCAGGGGAGCACTTCGGAGCTCGCTGAATGGCAGCGCAGTAACCTGCAATTATGCATTTCAAATGCACGATTGCAAGCTTCATTCGACAGCTTCATTCGCACCGCAGAGCGTCATTCGGGTCGATTCGCGTGGCGCGCAGGGCGGGCAGATAGCTCGCCGCCAGCGCGACCGCGGCCAGAAACAGCGTTGCCCCGATGAATACCAGCGGATCGGAGGCGCTGACGTGGACCAGCAGGCTCGCCGCGAGCCGCATCAGCGCCAGCGCGACCACCACCCCAATCGCCACGCCGATCAAGGTAAGCCGCATCCCGCTGCGCACAACCATTCTCAGCACGTCGGCCGGCTTCGCTCCCAAAGCCATGCGAATGCCGATCTCCTGCGTGCGTTGCGCCACCGAATACGCCATCACGCTGTAGAGGCCGGTGGCCGCCAGCGCCAGCGCGAACAGACCCATGCCGGCCAGCAGGGCCGCGGCCATGCGCTGCCCGAACACGCCGGCGGTGATGGATTCGGTCAGGGACATCGCGTCGAACAACCGAACCGCGGGATCGGCGGCCGCGACCTCGCGCCGCACCATGGGGACCAGCCGCTCCGGGTCGCCCGTCGTGCGGATGTGCAGGATCAGCATCTGGGCGTCGGCGGTCTGCCGCACCGGCACGTAGAAATAGGGAGTAGCGGCTTCGGTCGGCTTCACGTATTTGATGTCGCGGACGACGCCCACCACCGTGTACCACTCGCGCAGGGCGAAGACGCGGTGGCCGATCGCGCTGCCGCCGGGGAAGAAGCGGCCGGCGAAGGTCCGGTTCACGATCATCACCGGCTGCGTAGTCTCGGTATCGTGATCGGTGAAATCGCGGCCTTCGAGCAGCGGGATCTTCATCACGTCGAAATAGCCCGGCGAAACCTGGCTGAGCGAGATCTTCATGCTCTCGTTGGGGCGGCGGACGTAGCCTTCCACCTGCGCGTCGACGATGGGGCCGCCGAAGAACCAAAGCGGCACCACGTTGGACCAGCTCACGCCGCTCACGCCCGGCTGCGCGGCCACCTTCCGGCCCAGACGCTCGAAGAACAGTCGCCGTTCCAGATTGCTGTAACGGGTCCCCGAGGTATCGACATGCGAAATGAGGACGCCGCGCGGCTCGAACCCCGGCTCGATATGGCGCGCGACGTCGAAACTCTTCGCGAACAACCCGGCGGCCACCACGGCCACCAGCGCCATGGCCACCTCGGCGGCCACCAGCACGCCGCGCAACCGCTGCGATCGCGCTCCTTCGCTGCCGCTTCGGCCGCCCTCCTTCAGCACCTCGTTCAGATTGGCGCGCGTGGCCTGGAGCGCCGGCGCAATTCCCGACACCAGGCACGCGGCCACGCAGACAATCAGGTTAAACAGGAGGATATCACCACTCAGTGGAATGTCGAACGACACGGGAATCCGGGCGCCGCGCGGCATCAGATACTCCAGCGACAGGTTCATCCACATGGCCAGTGGAATGCCCACCGCCACTCCCAGCACAGCCAGCACCAGGCTCTCCACCAGCAGGTGGCGCATCAGACGCGCCCGGCCGGCGCCCATGGCCAGCCGCAGGCTGAATTCCTTGCGCCGCGAGGTGGCCCGGGCCAGCAGCAGGTTGGCCACGTTGGCGCAGACGATCAGCAGGATGACGCCGCAGGCGGCCATCAGGATATACAGCGGGCCCTCCATCGTGGTTTGACCGCCGAAGTGGCCTTTGCGAATGGGCAGCAGAGTCGCGCCGATGCCCCCGTTCGTGCGCGGGTTCTCTTCCGCCAGACGCCGGGCCATGGACGCGCACTCCGCGCGCCCCTGTTCGATGCTCACGCCGGGCGCCAGACGCGCGACTGCCACCATCATCCGCGTGTTGCGGTCCAACAGCTCCGCTGCCGGATGCACCCCAAGCTGCACGTCCATGGTGAGGGGCACCCAGAGCTCAAGGAAGACCGCTGGCAGGCTGCCGCGGAACTCGGCCGGCGCAACGCCGATGATGGTCATCGGCTGCCCGTTCACCAGCATCTTGCTGCCAATCGCCTTCGGATCGCCGTTGAAGCGCCGCTGCCAGAGACTATAGCCGATCACCACGACCGGAAACGCGCCCAGCTTGTCGCCGTATTCTTCGCGCGAAAACACCCGGCCCAGCGCCGGGCGAACGCCCAGCACAGCAAAGGCATTGCCCGAGACCGCTTCGGCCCAGACGCGTTCCGCATGGTCGCCTTCTCCGATGTTCAGCACGCCGGGAATGGAGACCATAAGACCGGAGACCAGATGAAGCCGGTCGCGGTAATCGCGGAAGTCCTGCCAGGATGTGGCGAGTTCCTTGCCGTCCGGGGCAACTTCCTCAAACGCCACCAGTTCGCGGACGTGGGCGGCGCCCGGGATAGGCCGCAGCATCATCATGTCCAGCCAGTTGAAAACGGTGGTGTTGGCCGCGATGCCAATGGCCAGCGTGAACACTGCGACGAGTGTGAATCCCGGACTTCGCAGCGCCATGCGGACGCCATGGCGCAGGTCCTGGAGGAGATTGGACACTGTGCCTGTTACGGAGCAATTGTCATGCCATCGGGGCAGGCGCTCTATCAACAGGCAATGGGACTCCCCCGTCCGCTGGTGGGAACCGGAGATCGAAGGCGGACACGAGCCAATTGCAGGCTGTACGCCAGGTTCAGTGGTATCGTCCACCAGAGCTGCACCGGGGAACGACACGAGCGCCTCACGATGCCTGGCAGCGAGTAGAATCGCTCATTCGCATAGCGGAATCCGGCCAGCAGCTCGGCAGGGCTCATGTGCTTCGGTTGAAACACAACGTCCGTACGACCGCTGTACCTGCGCCAGTCGCGGGTGAGAATGCGCCCTTCCGCCTCCAGCCGGCGAAAGAGCGGCGTGCCGGGATACGGGGTCAGCACGTTGAAAGTGGCGTTCTGGACTCCGATTTGCTCCAGGAAATCCAGCGTCTCCTTAAACACCGCGGGCGTGTCGCCGTCGAAACCAAACACAATGCCCGCCTGCACGGCGATTCCGTGCGCATGAACACGGCCGATGATGCGCGCGTATTCCTCCACGCGGTTGAATCCCTTGTGTACGCCATCCACGCTCGTCTGAGAGATCGATTCCAGACCGAGGAACAATTGCCTGCAGCCGCTGCGGGCCGCCGCTTCGAGAAGCTCTTCGTCGCGGACCGAGTTCGCGCCAGCCTGGCTGCTCCACCATTTGCCATATGGGGCGATGGCGCGAAACAGACTCTTCGCGTGGGCCGGATCCGCGGCGATGTCCTCATCCCAGAAGATGATCACGCGCCCGGGAAATGAAGCGTATTCGGCGGCGACTTCGGCAATCGGACGCTGGCGGCGCCGCGGCCCATACATCGCATGAATTACGCAGAAATCGCAGCGGTTCGGGCATCCGCGCGTCGCAAACAGAACGCCGCCGGTGTGGTCGCGGCGATGAAAGAGATCCTTGCGCGACATCGGAGCGCCGCCGAGCGCGGCGGCATCCTCGCGGCGGTACACGGTCCGGTGATTCCCGGTCGCGAAATCCCGCAGGAAGTTCTCCCAGACGCCTTCGGCCTCTCCGACAAACAGGACATCGGCGTGCTGCGCGGCTTCTTCGGGAAGAAGGCTGACGTGCGGCCCGCCCATAACCACGCACGCGCCGCGCGAGCGAAACCGGTCCGCGATCTCATAGGCGTGGTGCGAGCTGGGCGTGTGGAACGTGAGCCCGACAATGTCGGCGGAGACGTTCCAGTCGATCGGCTCCGCTTCCTCGTCAATGTGGTCGACCTGCCATCCCGGCGGCACCCGCGCCGCGAGATATGGCATGGTGATCTGCTGAAAGTTGAGCACCCGCGGCCGACGAGCGCGCCGGATCTCGGGCGACGAGGCGGTGATCAGCAGGAGCCGCCGTCTCACTGGTTCCAGCGTAACGCCTCGCACGCAGGAGTGGCGCGCCGCAGCGGTAAACGTGGGCTTCAGGCGCCGTGAGTCAGGGTTACTCGTTACGCAGCGCCTCGTTCGGGTCGATGCGCGTGGCCCGCAGCGCCGGCAGATAACTCGCCGCCAGCGCCACGGCGCCCAGAAACGCCGCCGATGCCGCGAAGATCACCGGATCGTTCGGACTGACGTGAACGAGGGCGCTGGCCACCAGACGCGTCACTGCCAGCGCCGCTGCCGTCCCAGCCAGCAGACCCACCAGCGTTAGCTTCATACCCTGGCCAACGGTGAGGGCCAGCACATCGCGCGGCCGCGCGCCCAGAGCCATGCGGATGCCGATTTCCTGCGTGCGCTGGCTGATGGTGTATGCCATCACGCCGTACAACCCCACTGCCGCCAGCAGCAACGCGATCGAACCGAGTACCACCAAAAACGACGTGGCGATCCGCAGCCCCATCATGGAAACCCGAATGGACTCGGTCATTGGCGCATCGTCGTAAAGGCTGATGCCCGGGTCCATCGCCGTCACCTGCTGGCGCAGCATGGTCAGCGCCTGCTCCGGATCGCCTTTGCTTCGTATGAAGAACGCGATGCCGAGGTCCTCCCGATATATCTGCCGAAACGGCACGTAGAAATGAGGGATGTTCGCCTCGGCCGTGGAGTGATATTTGCTGTCCCGCGCCACGCCGACAATCGTGAACCACTTGCCCCAGCCGTGTACCTTGTGCCCGAGCGGATCGCGCCCCGGGAAGAATCGCTGCGCGAAATTCTGCGTGACGATCATGACCGGGTTGGAGTTCTCGTCGTCGTGTTCGGTGAAGTCGCGCCCTTCGAGCAAAGGAATCCGCAGGACGTCGAAATATCCCGGGGCCACTACGTTGCGAAACAGCTTCATGTTCTCGTGCGGTCCGGGCACGTAGCCCTCGATCTTCAGGTCTTCCCAGGAGTCGCCGATGCCCATGGGAATCAGATCCGCGTAACTGACCGCCACCACGCCGGGTTGTGCTTCCAGCCTCTCGCGCAGCCGCCGGCAGAACTGCTTCTCTTCCGGCACCGAATATCCCGCGGAGGCGAGTTGCAACCTGGACACCGCCACATGGTTCGGATCGAAGCCCGGATTGAGCTGGCTGGCGATCTGGAAGCTGCGTGCGAACAGCGCCGCGGCGATAATCACCACCAGAGCCATGGCCACTTCGGAAATCACCAGCAACCCGCGCAGCCGCCGCGAACCCGCCGCCGCGCTGCCGGTGCGCCCGCCCTCTTTCAGCACTTCGTTGAGACTCGTATTGGCCGATTGCCACGCCGGCGCCAGCCCTGAAATCAGGCACGCGAGAATGCAGATGAGCAGCGTGAACACCAGCACCTCGCCGTTGATGGCCACGTTCGAAAACACCGCCATGTCCGTGCGTGGCACGAAATACGCGAGCGACTGGCTCATCCACATGGCCAGGGGCACCCCCGCCAGCGCCCCCAGAATGGCCAGTACCAGCGTCTCGGTGAGAAGCTGCCGCGCCAGACGGCCCCGGCCCGCGCCCAACGCTACGCGAACGCCGAGTTCCCGCTGACGCACGGTGGAGCGCGCGAGCAACAGGTTGGCCACGTTGGCGCACACAATGAGCAGCACCACCGCGCACACCGCCATGAGAATGCGCAGCGGCGTCAGCATCAAACCCTGCGCGCCGAAGTGCCCCTTCCATACCGGAAACACCGTGGCGCTCTGACCTGTATTGCGATCCAGCCTCGACAATTCCCGCGCCACCGCCGCCGCCTCCGCGCCGGCCTGCGCGACGCTTACGCCATCCTTCAGCCGCGCATAACTGAACAGCACACGCGACCCGCGGTCCTTCAGCATCCAGTCCGGCAGTTCGTTGAGCTGCGCGCCCATGGTCACCGGCACCCACACCTGGAACGCCAGCCCCGGCATGCTCCCGCGAAACTCCTGCGGTACCACCCCCACAACGGTCATGGGCAGGCGATTCAGGTGTATGGTGGTTCCCACAATCCGCGGGTCGGCGTTGAAGCGGGTCCTCCACAATCCCTCGCTGATCACGGCCACGGGATGCGCGCCCATTTTGTCGTCGTTCTCTTCACGGGAAAACACCCGGCCCATCTGCGGGCGAACCTTCATCACCGCAAAGAAATTGCCCGATACCATCTCCGCCCACACGCGCTGCGTCTGGTCGCCTTCACCGATGCTCAGCGGCACCGGCCGGGAGACGGCAATTCCCTCCAGCAGTTTCAGGTCATCGCGGAAATCGCGGTAGTCGGGATAAGAGATTGTCAGGGGCTTGCCGTCGGCGGAGACGCTTTCGAAACTCACCAGCCGGTCCGGGTCGCCGGCGCCGGGAATGGGATGCAGCAGCACCGCATCGATCCAGCTAAACACTGTGGTGTTGGCGGCGATCCCGATGGCCAGTGTGGCCACGGCAATCAGCGTGAACCCCGGGGTTCGCAGCGCCGTACGGAGGCCGTAACGCAGGTCCTGCAGCAAGGTCCGCATGGCTGTGATGTGGCAATTAGGGTTCCACGGCGTCCGGCAGCAAAACTCGGTTGAGACGCCGCGCGACTGTCCGTCTATGGGACATCCTAGACGGATTCGAACAGGGCTACCAGCTCAGTTGCACAAGCGACACGGCCGGGCGCTCGAGGGCGAAGATTAGCTCGACGGCGCCCGAAGCCGCCGGAAGCCACCGGGGGGACTCCACGAGCTGCAATTGTCCCGCCGATTCGAGTTGCGCGTATTGTTCCGGCGTTGGATTCCGGGGCGAGCCCATCCGCTGCCAGGCGGCGTACGCGTTGCTTTGATCGGCATCGATGCGATAGTGGAGCACCCGGACGCGAGCGACGCCGCCTGGGAGACCGGCGAACGTGAGGTTCACGGATGCAGGCGCCGCGAGGACATCGTCATCGCGGTAGTTCCAGACGAGCACGGAAACGCTCCTGGGGGATCTGGTCGCGATGGCGTCGATGTCAGGCTTCCCACGCACTCCGTTGTGCAGGATGTCGTCGAGTGGCAGGGCTCCGTCGCTGGAGACGCTCACCCGCGCGCCGCTCATTTTCGCTTCCATGCGGAACAGGTTGAGGATCGGCTTGTCGATGCCGTTCGTCGCCAGCGTGCGGAAGCCGTCGAAATACGGCTGGTCCTCGAACTCGAAAGCCCACGTGAGCATGCCTGCGATGTTGGCGTGGGCGCGATCGGCGAGTTGCAGGATGCCGGCGAGCGCGGCGGCCGTATAAGCCGGATACAGCGAGCCGTTGCGATAGGCGTTCTCCGGATGGGTTCGCGCGGTGCACGCCCCACAGCCTTCGGGATCGGACTCGCTCAGGACGACGGGCAGATGCTGAAACTGCGGAAACCCGGCAATGATGTCGAGGCCCGCGGCGACATCCCGCAGGTTGTTCGCGAGGCCCATACGCACGTGACCATCGACGAATTCGGGATGACCCTTGGCGTGATACGTGATGAAATCGAGCGGGACTCCGGTGCGCGCGCAGTGTTCGAGGAACTGGCGCAGGTATGGTCCGCCACTGTGTCCCGCCGGACCCGTGGTCGCGGGCCCGCCCACGCGCATGCGCGGCGAGACGCTCTTCACTGCGAGGGCAGCGGTATCGTAGAGCTTGTCGTACTCTTCCGGCGTGCCCTGCCAATACTCAATGTCTGGTTCGTTCCAGACCTCCCAGCTCCATTTCTCCACTTCCGCGAAGCCATAGCGCATGGCTTCATGCCGGACCCACTGGCGCACCAGCTCGGCCCACTTGTCGTAATCCTTCGGCGGATAGGCCCAGCCGGCGGCGATGGGCGTGCGCGGCCAGTCGTGCTTATAAGGCTGTGGATGCGTCGAGAGCGCCTCGGGCATGAAGCCGATTTCGACGAAGGGCGTGATTCCGGCATTGATCCACACATCGAAGATCCGGTCGAGGATGGTCCAGTCGTATACGGGTTTGCCGTCCGGCGTTTCGGTGTACGCGTTGGTCGAGCCCCACTTTAACGCCGGAGCTCCATCGCCGGTAGTGAGGAGATTGTGTGTGCGAACATGCACGTTGCCGAGCGCACCGAGCTCGACGATCAGCTTGTGACCGTAAGGCGCGGTGGTGTAGTTGGGTTCGTCATAGCCGAAGTACGACCAGACCGGCTTCCAGGGCGCGACGACCTTGCTCGCGTCGACTCGGATGGTGACAGCCTGCTGAGCGGACGCTGCCGTCGCGAGTAGCAGGAGAACCGCGGCCCGCACGTCAGTACGCTTTCGCGATTACCGCGCGGCGCTCCACGGCTTCGCCGGTGATGATGCACTTGCCGGGGCCGTCGAAGTGGTCCACCAGCGGGATGCAGCGAACGGTCGCCTTGAATTCCTTCAGGCGCGCGTCGCAGGCGGGATCGTCCTTCAGATGCGCCATGACGAACTTGCCGCCCCCGCGCTCGGCGGTGACGTCGCGCAACACCTCCTCCACTTCTTCGATGGAATTGGCGAGGACGGTGTTGTCGGTGAGCCGTTGCCGCGCGCGGCAGAAGAGATCCTGCTGCATTTTTTCCAGCTCCGCGGGGAGCAGTTCCGCGAGCCCGGCCTGCGGCACCGTCTGCTTCGTTCCGGTATCGCGCCGCTTGAGCACCACGTTGCCGCTTTCGATGTCTCGCGGTCCCAGTTCCAGCACCAGCGGCACCCCGCGCCGTTCCCAGTGGAAGAATTTCGCGCCGGGGGTCTGGCCCTCGCGATCGTCCACTTTCGCGCCCACGTCTTTGGCGAGTTTATGCGCGGTTTCGAGCACCGCGCCCTTGTCCGCGTCTTTGCGGTAAATGGGCACCACGACGGCCTTCACCGGCGCGAGCTTCGGCGGCAACACCAGGCCCTTGTCGTCGGAATGGGTCATGATCACGCCGCCGATCATGCGCGTGCTCAGGCCCCAGCTCGTCTGCCAGACGTATTCGAGCTGGCCCTCCTTGCTCTGAAACTTCACGTCGAAAGCCTTGCCGAAGTTCTGTCCGAGATCGTGGCTGGTGCCCGATTGCAGCGCCAGTCCGTTCTGCATCATGGCTTCGATGGCATAGGTCCGCACTGCTCCCGCAAACTTCTCAGCCCGAGTTTTGACGCCTTTGATCACCGGGATGGCCGCGACGTTTTCGGCGACGTCGGCGTAGACGTCGAGCATGCGCAGCACTTCCTCGATGGCCTCTTCGTGCGTGGCGTGCGCGGTGTGGCCTTCCTGCCAGAGAAACTCGGTGGTGCGCAGGAACATGCGCGTGCGCAGCTCCCAGCGGACGATGTTGGCCCACTGGTTGATGAGCACGGGCAGGTCGCGCCAGCTCTGAATCCACTTCGCGAAGAAATGCCCGATGATGGTCTCCGACGTCGGCCGCACCACATAAGGCTCTTCCAGTTCCTTGCCCCCGGCGATGGTGACCACCGCCAGCTCCGGCGAAAAACCCTCCACATGCTCTGCTTCCTTGTGCAGGAAACTCTGCGGGATGAGCAACGGGAAGTAGACGTTCTGATGCCCGCTGGCTTTGAAGCGTGCGTCGAGTTCACGCTGCAGTGCTTCCCAGACCGCGTATCCATTGGCCTTGATGACCATGCAGCCCTTGACGATCTCGGCCGGCTCGGCCATGTCGCCTTCGATGACCACGTCCTGATACCAGGAGGCGAAGTCGTCCGCGCGCGCGGTGATGCGGGATTCGGGCATTAAGACCATGGTACAAGTACGAGAAAGTGAAGCATCGTCATGAAGCCCTCGCCGGGTTTCCGGTTGTCGTCGAGATCCCTCTGCTATGGGGAAATCAGGACGCCTTCGGGCACATCAACAACGTCGTTTATCTGCGCTGGTGCGAGACCGCGCGCGTCGAGTATCTGCAGCGCATCGGTATGTGGGTGCCGTTGCCGCCGCACGGAGTGGGCCCCATTCTGGCCAGCGTCAAGTGCGATTATAAAAGGCCGCTCAATTATCCCGATACCGTGTGGGTGGGCGCGCGAGTGACGCGAATCGGCAACAGCAGCATTCGCATGGAGCATTGCATCGTGAGCAAGGCGTTCGATGCGGTGGCGGCCATCGCCGACTCCACCATCGTGCTGCTCGACTACGGGACCAACAAAACCGTGCCGGTGCCGGCGGAGATGCGCCGAATCGTCGCCGAACTGGAGGCGGAGACGAGTCCATAGGCAGAAACGAACTTATGAGTTTTCTAAAGTTTAACTTTAGATTTCTCAACAGTTCGTTTCGACGGCTTGGCTATGCTCCGGCGGCTTTGCGTCCGCTCGCGTAGAGCGCTTCCACGAACTCCCGCACGTCCAGCGCCTCAATTCCGGGCCTCAGAGCGCGTGTCAAGGGCGCGTTACGAGCCGACCGATGCACCACGGAGATCCGCCCCGGGGCCCGCTCGCCCATACTTCGCTTTAGCGAAGCCAGTTGCTTGGCCATAGCCGGCAGCACTGTTTTCGACGCCTTGCATTCCACCATCCACGTTTTGCCGCGAGCGTCCGGAAACAGGAAGTCGATCTCGAACCCCTGCTGGTCGCGAAAGAAGTAGAGTTCCTTCCGGCGGCCGCGATTGACCTGGCTTTTGAGAATTTCCGCCGCGACAAACCCTTCGAAAAGCGGACCCAGAAACGGCGATCGCTCCAGTTCCGCCTGGGACACCACGCCCAGCAGATAACAGGCGAGACCGGGATCTCCCACATACACCTTCGGCGACTTGATCAGCCGCTTGCCGAAGTTCTCGAAATAGGGCGGCACCACGATGACCTGTCCGGTGATCTCCAGCGCATGCAGCCACTCGGTCAGCGTAGGCACCGTGACTCCGAGCGGCGCCGCCAGGTCGGCCTTGTTGAGCACCTGCCCGTGACGAATCGCCAGCAAGGTGAGAAACCGGCGGAACGCCGCGAGATCGCGCACGTTGATGACGCCGCGAACGTCGCGCTCCAGATACGTCTGGACATAGGAGGAGAACCACAGACCCCGGCCCCGCGGGCGCGCCACCACCTCCGGGTATCCGCCTGACAGCACGCCCACGCGGTCCGTCTCCGCCAGGCTAAACGGCAGCAACTGCAGGATGGCCGCGCGCCCGGCCATGGACTCGCTGACCCCCTGCATCAGCGGCGCTTCCTGCGATCCGGTAAACAACCACTGTCCCATCCTCCGCAGCCGCTGATCGATGCGCGTGCGGACGTAATCGAACAGCTCAGGCACGTTCTGGATCTCGTCGAAGAGCACCGGGGGCTGGAGCCCATCGAGGAAAGCTCGCGGATCGGAGCGCGCCCGCGCCTGCACATCGGGGTCTCCCAGCAGGACATATTTCGCTCTGGGGAAAAGATGCCGCAGAAGCGCCGTCTTCCCCGCGCGCCGAGGTCCGGTCAGCACCACGGACGGAAAGTTCCGCGCGGCTCGAAGCACCTCTCCCTGAATGGCCCGCGGCACGAACCGCATATGAGTATTCTAAACTACAACTTTAGATTTCTCAACAGTTGGCCGAGACCGAACTTATGAGTTTTCTAAAGTTCAACTTTAGATTTCTCAATAGTTCATGGAGGGCCGTCAGGCCTCCTGGCGCCGCGGCTCCAGCTCCAGATTGAAGTTTTCGCCCAGATAAACGCGCCGCACCTCGGGGTCGTTCCCCAGCTCTTCCGGCGTGCCCCACTTGAAGATGCGGCCGTTGTTGATGATGTAAGCACGGTCGGTCACCGCCAGCGTTTCGCGAACATTGTGATCGGTGACCAGCAGCCCAATGCCGCTGTCGCGCAGATCGAAAATGATTTTCTGCAGCTCCAGCACCTGAATGGGGTCGATGCCCGAAAACGGCTCGTCCAGCAGCAGAAACTTCGGGTCGATCACCATGGCCCGCGCAATCTCCACCCGGCGCCGCTCGCCGCCCGACAGCATATAGCCCTTGCTGTGCCGCACCGTCTCCAGTCCGAGCTGCTCGATCCCCCGATTCAGACGGTCGCGCCGTTCCGACGACCGCAGCGGCAAGGTCTGCAGGATGGCCAGCAGATTCTCTTCGACGGTGAGCTTGCGAAACACCGACGGCTCCTGGGGGAGATAGCTGACGCCGTGCCGCGCCCGCTTGTACATGGGCATGGCGGTGATGTCTTCCTTGTCCAGCAGCACAGTTCCCGAATCGGGCGTCACCAAACCGACAATCATGTAAAAGCTGGTCGTCTTGCCGGCGCCGTTGGGCCCCAGCAGGCCCACCACCTCGCCCTGCTCCACCCAGAGCGACACATTATCCACAACCTTGCGGCCGCGATAGGATTTGGAGAGCTCGGTGGTCTCGAGAGTCATGCGTGGAATGTCCGAATTTACTTCTTCTTACGAAGGACGATACTATCCGCGGGCTGGGTTTCCAGCCCGTTCACCAGCAGCCTATCATCCTGCGAAAACCAGGTCAATTCGCGGCCTTTGGTGGTCCCCTTCAGGCTGTCCACCACTTGTGGCCTGCCTCCGGTGAGCACCACCCGGCCGTCGGCGGTAAAGTACTCGGCATGTTCGGACGTGCCCGTTCTCGTCCGGCCCGGCTGCGTGGAGACGATTCGGACGTCCCTGTCCGCGATCGCATGATCGAGGGAGGAATCGCCCGCGTCGCTCTTGCCTCCCTGCTTATCGCCGGCCGGCGCCGGGTTCGCCGCGGTTGCCGGCCCGGGTTTGTTCGCCGCCGCCGCCGAATCGTCCTGCTTGGGCTTCAGAAACGCCAGAATCTCCCGCCCCTTCACGTGCAGATCGGGCCGCTCCAGCGTGGCGCCGCCGGTGTAGTGCGCCTGTCTGTCGTCGTCGGTGTAGACCATATCCGGCGCGTGCACGACGGTGTAGACCGGCGCCTGACCGTGCCCGGCGGGAGACGGTCCGGCGCTGTCGTTCTTCTTGTCCAGGAGCTGGCTGACAACGTGGCCATGCGCGCGCATCACGCCTTCATCCCGGTCGATATCCACCACATCGGCCTCAAGACGGTTCGCGCCCTGCCAGAGCACGGCGTTGCCCTCGTAGCGGATCTTCGTACTGTTATCGCTGGTGGTCATCTTCGCGGCGCGGGCATGCAGAGGCTCGTCGCTCGAAAGCATGGAATTATCCGAAGACTTGTCGGGCATGCGCGTGGAGTTCACTTCTCCGCTGGCGGTGAATTCCCCCAACCCTTCGTCCAGCACCACGGAAGTCGCCGAGGTCGTGCCGCTGGAATCCCAGACCCGGGCCGATTTCGTCAGCGTGATCACGTTTTTATTCTGATCGAGATCGGCCACATCGGCTTTAGCCTCGCGGTCGCCCTGCTCATAGCGGAAATCCTGCGACTGCTGCATGTGCGTCATCTGCCCGGTAGCCGGGTCGAAGTCCGCGTTCATGACGCGGCTCCAGGTGAGCGCCGGCGGTGGCGCCGTTTTGGCCCCCGGCTCGGCGGGTTTGTCCGTCCGCGTGGTGACGTTGCTGGCCGCCATGTTCCGGATGCGGTTCTCGGCGGCATAGTGGATCACCATCCACTGCGTGGTCATCACGCGATGCGCCTGCCCGGCGCGAACCGGAATGAACTCGATGGTGCTCCGGCTCGCCGAATCCACGTAATCGATTTCCTGTCCGCCGGGCCGCATGTGCGCGGTCAGCGTATCGCTGCGCAGCAAACGCCGCTCCGGGGCCTGGCCGCCGGCCGCCGCCGCCGGCGTGGATTCCGACACCGCGTGCCCCATGGCCGTGGCGGCCCGCAGAACACTGTTTCCGTTCACGTCGGCCATCACCATGTCGACGTGGTCCGCATCCACGCGAATCACCCCCGATTTCGTGGACGACGTCAGATGAGCGTGCTGATCGCCCACTACATGGCTGATCACGCCGTCTTCGTCGAAATTCGTGACCAGATGATCCGCGGAGAATTCCACGCGGCGGCCCGGTTGATCGTCCACCCCCTTCGCGTTCTGCGCGTCGACGAGTTGCAGGCGCTGATCCGCCAGTGTCACCACGGCGGCGCCGCCCTGCATCGCGAGGGTGTCGCGGGTCAGTTTCGACCACGGCGACAGATAGACTTTCGACTCAAGCTCCTTGTACACGGCGTTGCCGGCCTCGATCTTCATCGGAACCGTGCCTTCCGTCTTTCCACGCCAGATCAACTCCACCTGGCTCTGCAGAACGAGCTCGTGCGTCTGCGGGTCGTAGGAGGCCCCCACGCAGCTTCCCTCGTTCCTGCCGAAGTGAAAAGAGGCCGGGCGATCCGTGTACGCCTTCCCGGTCTTGCTCTCAAAGTGTACGCCCGACGACTGAATGACCAGCGTACCCTCGTCCGGCGACTGATTCACCGGCACCTTCATGGCGATCGTCACCGCGCCCTCCGAATAGAGCAGGCCGGCGTGGGTGTCGAACACGGCTTTCTCGGAGTTCACCTTGTCGTAGGTGGCGCCGTCCTTGCTGAACAGGTGCAGCTCCATCCCGGTGAGTTCCATGCTGTCGGAGTTGGCAATCTGCCGGTAGTCCTTCGTATGGACCTCAACGCTGGTGCCGTTCGCGTTGCTTTGCCGGTAGATCCACTCCTCCGCGGTTGAGGTGATGTTCGGCGGAAGTATCCGCGGAACCGCGGGAGCGGCTTTGTGCTGGTGCTTCACTCGCGACATCCAGGCTGCGGCGACCATGCCGCCGAGAATGAGTATCACGACGAGGATCAGGGGCCCGATTCGTCGCATCTGCCTTCTATTGTAGTAAGCGCCTTGACGCGCTCACGTAGGATAGGATCAGGGTTGCAGTCGGCATTTTCGCCTCATGTTCATTGGGGAAGCACTCAAATTCAGCGTCGAAGCGCTGCGCGCGAACAAGGTTCGCACGTTCCTCACGGCTCTCGGACTGGTGATTGGGAACGCGTCGGTGATCCTGGTGGTCACCATTTCCATCACCGGCCGCGACTACATCCTCGACCAGATTCGGGCCATCGGATCGAACATCGTCTATGGCGGCTATCAGGCCGGTAGCAACGCGGAGGCGACCGCCGACGCCGATTTCGTCAAGCTCGCCGACATCCAGGCCGTCCGCCAGCAACTGGCCAACCGCATTGTCGCGGCCACGGGAGTGATGACCAGTTACGACAGCATGCTGATCGAGGGCAAGGAAAAAGACGTCAAGGTGATCGGCTCGGACGAGAACTATGCGTCGGTGCGCAATCTCAAGCTCCTCGCTGGGCGATTCATGGATTCGAGCGACGTCGCACTGCGTCAGAAAGTGGCGCTGCTCACCGAAAAGCTCGCGAAGCGGCTCTATGGAAGCCAGCCCAGCGCGATCGGTCAGACCATCAGGATTCATCAGCTCGAGTTCACCGTCGTCGGCACTTTCAAGGAGCGCACCGAAAGCTTCGGCCTTTCGGAACTGTCGAACGAGACCATTCTCATCCCCATCACCGTGATTCGCTATTTCTCGCCGGTGGAGCGCATCGACCCCATTTACGTGCAGGCGAAAACCTCCGAGGACGTGGAACCGCTGACGCAGGCGGTCCGCCAGATCATCGAGAGCCGCCATCGCCCGGGCGCCCTCTACGACATCGAGAACCTCTCGTCCATTCTCGACGCCGCGAAGAAGATCGCGCTGGTCCTCTCCATTGTGCTCATGCTGGTCTCGGCGATCGCGCTCGTCATTTCGGGCATCGGCATCATGAATATCATGCTGGTTACCGTGACCGAGCGCACCCGCGAAATCGGCCTGCGCATGGCGGTGGGCGCGTCGCGTCGCGAGATCCTCGATCAGTTCCTCACCGAGGCCATTCTCATCAGCGTCACCGGCGGCGCCGTCGGCATCCTGATCGGAATCTCCGTTCCTCTGGGCATTCGCTTATTCACCGACGACATTCGCGTTCCCGTTTCCGCCCTCTCGGTGGTGGTGGCCTTCGTGGTGTCGGTGATTGTGGGAGTCGTCTTCGGCATCATTCCCGCCAACCGCGCCTCACACCTGAATCCCACGGACGCTTTGCGATACGAATGAGCCGGGTTTGCGGAACCCTGGGACCCGGCGCGCCGTATTCGGAGATATGAATCTCCTCTGGCGCGACGTCCGTTTCGCGATTCGCAGCCTCGGCCGCGACTCACGCTTCACCGCCCTTTCCGTGCTTGCCCTGGCGTTAGGAATCGGCGCCACCACCGCGATCTTCAGCGTGATCGACAATATCCTGCTCAATCCTTTCCCCTACAAAGGCTCCGATCGCCTTGTCCAGTTCGAGATTCACGATCCGGCGGGAAGTCCCAATAACGGACGGGGATCGTTTCTCGTGTCTGAGGTCCTGGACTACCAGGAGCAGAATCGCGTCTTCGACGGCATCATCGCCAACAGCGATTTCGACGTGCTCTATTCCAACAACGAAGGAAGCGAGCGTTTTCAGGGTGAGCTCACCAGCCCCGGCACGTTCGAGTTTCTGGGCCTGCCGCCGCTGCTCGGCCGCGCCTTCGGACCCGCCGACTACAAGCCCGATGCCCCGCCGGTATTCGTGCTTCGTTACAAGGTCTGGGTGTCGCGTTTCAGCGCCGATCCGAAGATTCTGAACCGCACCTTCCTGCTCAATGGCACGCCGCGCACGCTGATCGGCATCATGCCCCCGCGCTTTGGCTGGGGCGACGCCGATCTGTGGATTCCCGCCCCCATGATTCGAACCGCGAATGCCGGCGGGCCGCTCCAGTTCGCCGACCGCTTCGGCCTGCTCTGCCGTCTCAAGCCGGGGGTCACCATGGAACAGGCCCAGGCCGACCTCAACGTGATCGCGCATCGCCTCGCCAAAGCGTATCCGAAGGAGTACCCGAAGCAATTCACCGTCGTGATGCACACTCTCGCGGAGAACGTCGTGGGCCCGTTCCGCGTGATGCTGTTTATCGTCATGGGCGCGGTCAGCCTGCTGTTGCTTATCGCCTGCACCAACGTCGCCAACCTGCTGCTGGCTCAGGCCACCTCGCGCGAAAAGGAGATGGCCATTCGCTCGGCCATGGGCGCCGGCCGCTGGCGTCTGGTTCGCCAGTTGCTTGTGGAGAGCCTGCTGCTCGGCCTTTGTGGGGCCGTGCTGGGTTCGCTGCTCGCCTGGAGCGGGCTGCGCGGTCTGGTGGCCATCATTCCCGCCGGCGTGATTCCCGCCGAAGCGGAAATCGCCATGAATGTTCCGGTACTGATGTTCGCGCTGGCGATTGCGCTGGTCACCGCGCTCATCTTCGGGACCGTCCCGGCCCTCTATGCCACCAAACGCGACCTGAACGATTCGCTGCGCGACACCGGCAAAGGCGTCTCCGGCGGATTTCGACATGCCGGCCTTCGCAACGCGCTCATCGTCGGGGAAGTCGCGCTCTCGCTGGTGCTGCTCACCGGCGCGGGTCTGCTGATGCGCAGTTTCGTCTCGCTGCAGCAGGTCAAGCTTGGTTTCAATCCCTCGCACATTCTGGTCGCGCGCCTGCCCCTGCCGGAGGACCGCTATAAGAGCGCTGCCCAGGTCGGCGGCTTCTACCGCCCTCTTGTGGGACGGCTGAAGTCGCTGCCGGGCGTGATCGACGCCACCGAGACCAGCACGCTCCCTCCGTTTGGCGGAATCCCCAGCAACGTCGTGATTCCCGGCAAGACCGCCGGGGAGGACTGGCGCACGGCGTTTCAGCTCTGCGGCGCCGAGTATTTCCCGACGCTGGATATCCGCGTGTTACGCGGCCGCAATTTCACGGAGGCGGAAGCGAACAGCGCGCGCAAAGTAGCGGTGGTGAACCAGACCTTCGCAAAGAAGTATCTGCCCAACAGCGACCCGATCGGCCAGCGCTTCACTCTCGCCGATCTCGCCACCGCGCCCGATCCTGTGGCCGACCCCACCTTCGAGATCGTCGGAGTGGCCGCCGACGTGAAGAATCAGGGGCTTCGGCAGCCGGTCGGGCCCGAGGTCTGGGTGCCCTATACGATCACCGGTGGATTTCAGCGTGGCGTGCTGGTGCGCACCGCGGGCGATCCGAGGCAGATGCTCAACGCGGTGAGCCGCACCGTGTGGTCGGTGGATCGCGGCGTGGCGCTCACGCTCACCGACACGGCCGAGAGCTTCATCAGCCAGTTCGCACTGGCGCAGCCCCGCTTCGGGCTCTACCTGCTGGGCGTCTTCGCCTCGGTCGGGCTGGTGCTGGTGCTCATCGGCGTCTACGGCGTCGTCGCCTACGCCGTCTCGCGCCAGACCCATGAAATCGGCATCCGCATGGCGCTGGGCGCAAGTCGCACGGCCGTGCTGCGGATGGTGCTGCGTCTGGGTGTACGCCTGCTGGTGATTGGCGTCGCTATCGGACTGGCCGGCGGCATCCTGCTCACCCGCACTCTGGCGAGCCAGCTTTTCGGCGTTTCGACGTACGATCCAGCGACGCTTGCCGGTGTGGTCGCGCTGCTGTTCGCCGCGGGTTTTGCCGCCTGCCTCTTCCCCGCACGCGCGGCGACGCGAGTGGATCCCGTGGTCGCCCTTCGATACGAGTGAGTAAAGGCATACGAGTAGCGAGCCGCTCGACATGCGCTCGCCTTTTGTGATGACCTGAATTCATGTTCTCGTCGCGGCTGAACACGTCCGCCGAGGTCAATCGCATTACGCGCCGGCTGGGCGAGCTCCGCGCGGCCGGAACTTCCATTCTCGATCTCACCGAATCGAATCCCACACGGGCGGGCATTGTGTACCCCGCCACGGAGATCGCGAGATTGTTGTCGGATGCGCGGTCGCTGACCTACCAGCCGGAACCGGCCGGCCTGCCGGCGGCGCGCGAAGCCGTGGCGCGGTACTACGCCGAGCGCGGTGAATCGGTGGACCCGGGACGCATTCTGCTCACTGCAAGCACCAGCGAGGCCTACGCGTGGCTGTTTAAGCTCCTGGCCGATCCCGGTGACGAGGTGCTGGCGCCGCGCCCGTCTTATCCGCTGTTCGATTACCTGGCGGCGCTCGAATCGGTGCGCGTCGTTCAATATCCGCTCGTCTACCACGGCGCGTGGACCATCGATCCGGACGCCCTCCGCAACGCCATCACGCCGCGCACGCGCGCAATCGTTGTGGTCAATCCGAACAACCCCACCGGCTCGTTTCTCAAGCGCGACGAATACGAGACACTGGTTCGCCTGTGCCTCGATCGCGATCTGGCCATCGTCAGCGACGAGGTCTTCTCCGATTACGCGCTGACGGACGACCCGCGGCGCATCCCCACGCTCGCGGCCGCCGATGACGCGCCGATTTTCGCGCTGAGCGGGCTCTCCAAGATCGCCGGCCTGCCGCAGATCAAGCTCGGGTGGATGGTGGTGAACCGGCCGGAGGCGATGGCCAGGCTGGAGTTCATCGCCGACACGTACCTGTCCGTATCGGCGCCGGCGCAGTGGGCGGCGGCGGGTTTGCTCGCGCTCCGTGCCTCGATACAAAGCCAGATTCACGCGCGCCTCCGCCAGAACCTGCAAACACTGCATGAACGGTTCGGCCCGGAATCGCCGATGCGCGTACTGCATGTCGAAGGCGGATGGTACGCGATTGTCCAGGTCCCTCGCGTCCGTTCCGAGGAAGCATGGGCGCTCGCCTTGCTCGAACAAAAACACGTGCTCGTGCAGCCTGGTTATTTCTACGATTTCGAAGCGGAGGCGTTTCTGGTGGTGAGCCTGCTGACTCCGCAAACGGCGTTCGCGGAAGGAATCGCAGAGTGGACCACGTGAAAGTGGCCCACCCTGCGGCTTAGGGTCAGTTACTGACCGAGACCGCGCGGCAGCACGCGCGCGGGCAGCGACGCTTCATTGATGGCCGTCAGCACCATCTCCCCTCCCACGTTGACGAAGGTGAGACTCGGCATCGCGCCATACGGCGTCAGCGCGCCGGGACTGCTCAGCAACGCGACGGTCCTGCCGTCCGTGCTGCGGATCGTGATCACCCCGTTCACCATTTCCTCCTGAATGGTGTACGCGCCCGCCGGCAGTTTCACCTTGCCGGCGACGAACGAATAAGGGATGTTCACACTGAGCGACTCGGCCTTCAACGGCGCCAGCGCCACTGCGGACAGACCAAGCAGCACACACAACTTAAGCAACTTCATGTTTTTCCTCCAAGTGAATTGGTTTTAATTGTTGGCGACGCGCGGGCGCACCTCAGACGCGCCTGTCACGTCACTTGGCTTACTGAATTTCCTCGAGGAAAGTCGGCGGGGACTGACACACGGCTGACCATGGCCGCATGCCGTTCATTTCTTACTTAATCTACCACATCATCGACTGCAATTCAATTACGATTTCTTATCGGGTGCATCAAATCTTTCCTGCAACCCGGCAAGCGCGCCACGCATATATGCAAACGACTTCTGCATCCCAGGATACGGATTATCGGCGTCCGTTTCATACTCCAGCATCACGCCGCCAGCATAGCGCATCTTCCGCAGTTGGCCGAAAATCGCAACCACCGGCATCATGCCGTCGCCAACGGGACAATCCCGGCCTTCCGCGGCCTTTCGCAGATCCTTCATGTGGATGTCCAGAAGCCGCGGTCCGGCGTCGGCAAGGGAACCCACCGGATCTGCACCCGCGCGCAGCGTGTGCCCCACATCCACGCAACAGCCGATCCGCGCATCCATTCCTTTCACCGCGGCGAGCACGGCCTGCGGAGTGGGGAAGATTTTGTCTTCGGGGCCGTGATTGTGGATAGCCAGGCGAATGTCGTATTCGCGCACGAACTTCTCCAGCATCGGCAGCGTGCGCAGCGTTGGCGCGCAAACCATCAGCGGCATTCCCGCGAGTCGCGCATACTCAAACGTGTGTCGTATGGCGTCGTCGTCTTCTTTGTCGAACGCGATGTTGCCCCCGCCGTCGATGGTCAGGCCGGCGCTTTCGAACTCCGCGCGCGCCGCCCGAATCTGCTCCGGCGTGCTCTCCAGCGGCAGATGGAACGACTTGATGTTGATGTCCCGCACGCCAAGCGCCAGGGTCATCTGAATGGCGCGCTCGCGCGAGAACTTCCGAAACGAATACGACGCGACCCCCAGCCTGAACGCAAACGCGTCCTCGGGAACGGAGGCACCCGCGCGGGCGCCGGACAGGGCGCAGGCCGCGGCGCCAGCGCCCAGAAACGAGCGGCGAGAACTCAGTTGCGGCATGACCTCACGAGCTTAGCGAATTTCCCCGCCCGCGGCGCGGCCGTCACTGCTCTCGCAAGGAGACGGCGGGGTCCACGCGAATCGCGCGCACCGCGGGAATCGCGCACGCACCGATGGCCGATGCGCCGAGGATGATCACCGTGAGGACGTACGTCGCCGGGTCCGCGAGTCCAACCCCGAACAGCATGGAGCGAATCGCGCCCGAAGCCAGCCATGCGCCCACCAGCCCAAACAGAATTCCCGCCGCGACAGGGCGCAAACCGTCTCCGAGCACCATCCCAACGATCCGCGGAGTGCGTGCGCCGAGCGCCATGCGAACGCCGATCTCCTTCGTTCTTTGCGTCACCGAATACGCCAGCACGCCGTAAACGCCGAGCGCCGCGAGAAACATCGCGATACCGGCAAACGCAGCAAGCAGCGTACTGCGGAAGAGCTGATCGCCGGCCGCCTGGCGCACCAGATCGTCGAGCAACTTCACGTTGGTGGGGACCAGGTCCCTATCCACGGCGTGGACCTCACGGCGCGCCGCCGCAATCAGCATGACCGGATCATTGTTGCTCCGCACCACGAAGGTAATGCCTCCGTTGGTCTGCTGTCGAAGAGGAGTCCATGCCTCAGGTTGCACCGGTATGTCGAGGCCGTCCTGGCGGCTGTCGGCCACCACGCCCACGACGGTCACCCAGGGATCCGTGTCAGTTGGTTTTCCGTAACGGAGGCGCTTGCCGAGGGCATCGTTTCCTCGAAGATACACGCGGGCCAGCGTCTGGTTGACGATGGCCACGGGCGGGGATTTCGCCGTGTCGAATTCGTTGAAGGTGCGGCCCTCCACCAACGGAATCTGCATTGCTGCAAAGTAGCCTGGAGTTGCGACGTCGTGCCTGAGCTCGCGTTCGTAGTCCCGACCGCCGCGGCCCTCGATGGTGGCGTCGGTGCTCCAGGAGAAGCCGCGCAGCGGAAGCGTAGTCGCGGCGCCCACCGCACGTACTCCCGGCAGCGCGCGCAAGTGGCTCTCGATCTCTTCGATCGCGCGGATGGCCCGCGCATCGTCCGCATAGCGCGCATAGGGAAAGTTCACGGTGAAGCTGAGAGCGCCGTCGGAGCGAAACCCCGGGTCCACGCTCTCCAGCAGGATGAGGCTGCGTACGAGCAACCCGGCGCCCACCACCAGCACCACCGAGAGAGCCACCTCGCAGGTCACCAGCAGATCGCGAAGATTCCCGCGCCCCCGTGGCGCCGATTCGCCGCGATCGCGGAGAACTTCGGGGCGTGAAGCAACCACAGCCGGCACAATGCCGAACAGCAGCGGCGCGGCAAGCGCTATGCCGGAATTGAACAGGATCACCCACCAATCGACGCGCAGCTCCGCAAAACCGGGCAGAACGGAGGGTGCCAGCCGAACGAGAGCCGTGCGGGCCGCGATCGCCAGCGCCAAGCCGAGCACTCCGCCGGCGAGCGAGAGAACCGCGCTTTCGGTAAGAAGCTGGCGAATAATCCGCGCGCGATCCGCGCCAAGCGAACGGCGAATGCCGAGCTCCCGTTCGCGAGCCGTCGCGCGTCCCAGTTGCAGGTTGGCGACGTTGGAACAGACAATCAACAACAGCAGGCCCACTGCGGCAAGCAGCATCAGCAGGGCCGGACGGCTTTCGCTGGCGAGCGTGGCGTGGTAATTGTCGAGGCGCACGCCCATTTTAGTGTTTGTGTCCGGATAGTCCCGCTCCAGCCTCGCCGCAATCGCCGTCATTTCACCTTGGGCGCGGTCCATGGAAATGCCCGGACGAAGCCGCGCGATGACACGCAGCATGTGCGGCCGGCGTATCCGCGTGAAGAAATCGGGCTTCACGCCGAACGGAATGTACATCTGGACTTCGTGATTCGGAAAGAAGAACTGGCGCGGCATCACGCCGATCACCTCGAAATTCCTGCCGTTCAGCGTCATGGTGCGGCCGATGACGCGCGGGTCGCCGGCAAACTGCGATTGCCAGAATCCATAAGTGAGTACGGCCACATGGTTGTGACCGTCGTAGGTTTCTTCCTCCGCGAACGTGCGCCCGAGGAGCGGCGGCACCCCGAGAACATCGAAGATGTTGCCCGTGACGCCGAGGCCGGTGATGCGCTGCGGCTCGTCGACGGCCGTAAGATAGAGATCGAACTTACTGTTTCGGTTGTCGTCCAGCCCCACATAAGCGGCCATGCCGCTGAAGACGGTGTTCGTGTGCCGCCAGTCGGCATAGTTGGCGGGAGCGCAGATGCTGTGCGTCCAGCGCTTCAGCGGATTGGTTTCCGTAATCTCGACAAGCCGCTCCGGCTGCGGGTAAGGGAGCGCGCGCAGAAGAACGGCCTGCACGACGGTGAAGATCGCGGTATTCGCGCCAATGCCGAGCGCGAGCGTCGCGATGGCCACCGTCGCGAAGGCCGGATTCCGGCGTAACGCGCGCAAAGCGTACTGCACGTCCTGCGCGAGGGTTTCAAAAAACGGAATGCCGCGGCGGTCGCGATACGCCTCCTTCATCGCTTCGACGCCGCCGAACTTCAGCCGTGCAGCCCGGCGCGCTTCCTGCAGGGTCATCCCCGAGCGGATGTTGTCCTCGATGTGCATGGAGAAATGGCTCTCGATCTCGGCGTCGAGATCTCGCTCCCGGCGGGACTTCGCAAAGAGAGAGCCGAAACGGACCGCCAGCGCACGCAGCCCCCTCATGCGCCCTCCTCACGAGCCAGAAAGCGGGCCAGAATCGCGGTGGCCTGCTCCCACTGCCTCGCCTCTCGCCGCATCTTCTTACGGCCGGCGCGGGTCAGCTTGTAGAAACGCGCTTTTCGATTGTTCTCCGATACGCCCCACTCGGCGGAAATGTAGCCTTCCTGCTCCAGTTTGAGCAGCGCCGGGTAAAGCGTGCCGTAGTTCACTGCCAGCCGATCGCCGCTGGTCTGCTCGATGCGGCGGGCTATGCCATAGCCATGCAGCGGGCCCATGGCGTCCAGCGTGGTCAGGATCATCAGCGCCAGGGTTCCCTGCCATACATCCGTTTTCTCGTCCATCGATACTCCTGTTGGATACCCATATCACATCTTCTATGGGAAGGCAATAGGAAGTGCGTAACGGATCGGCGGGCTACCGTGCCGCCACGAAGAAGGCGCTGGCCGGAACATCGGCAAGGGCGATGCCCGGACCTTCCCAGCGCAGCGCGAACGCTTCGGGACCCTCCGTCTCACTCACCTCAATGTGGATGGTGTGCAGCCCCGCCCTGAGCCCGATGCTGCCCCGCGCGGCCTGAACCATGTCGCCCACCGAGCCGCACACCTGCGCGACGGGCGCGGGACTGGCGGCCACCGCCTCTCCGCCGATCTCCAGCATCCCGCCGTCTTTCGAAAGCAGCGTGAAAGAATACCCGCCATCGGTCGGAATATCGATGTAGCCGTCGAACACCAGCGCGTAGTCGTCGCCGCGCAGCCGCACCAGCGGATCGGGCCCGTTAGCGATTCCGCTCGCCACGCTGGTGAGCCCTTCAAACCTCGGCAGAAAACTCCACGGCCCTTCGTAGTAGCGATAGTGCAGGCCCGGCGTGGCGCCCACCAGCGGCACGGCTTCCTGCAACGCCGACGTGACCACCACGCCATGCGACGCCCAGTCGGTCCGTCCCTGCGCGTCCGTCACCTTCAGCAGCACGCGGAATCGTCCGGAACCGTCCCGCAGCGTACCTTCGGCATCGGGGAAGGCGTGATGAACCACCCGGCCCCGCGCCGAGGTGCCATCGCCGAACAGCCAGGTGTAAGCGCCATTGTCCACCGGCTCCGCGGCGAAACGGATCCGCCTGTGCGGAATCACCATCTGCGGACGGAATGTGAACGACGCCGTCGGCCCGTCGCCGTGCACTTCGGAGGGCTGCGCGGCCCCGTCTGAAACCTCCAGCGGCAGCTCGCCCGCTTTCACGTTCTCCAAAATCACGCCGTCAACCGGGCCCGCAATCACCGACCCCGCAAGCGACATCCCATCCAGCGCCCAGATGTCGCGCAGCTTGACATCGCGGATGGCGGGATTGGGTTGCCGCAACTGCAGCAACGAGTACCAATCCTCGAGGCGAATGTTGTCGAGAAGATAACCGGAGTGATTGCCGCGGCCGTCCGGATCGGCCCAGATTTCGAGCAACGCGAACGGAACCACGCACCCGCCCATACCCATGTGAATCACGTCGGAATTCCGCAGCGTGAAATGGCTGCTGTTGAATTCCTTCCTCGGCCAGTTCACGCGAACGATGTTCGAGATGCTGGTGGAGAGAACCGAGTCCTCCACCGTGATGTTGCCAACGTCGTGGCCGGGCGTGGTCCAGTTGTCTTCGCCATAGCCCAGCCAGTTGCCCTCCAGCGCAAAGATGTCGTCGGAGGCGCGAAAAAAACAATCACGCACGGTACCGTCGCCCGAGCCGATCCAGTCCAGCCCGTCCTGGTTCGCATTGCCGGGGCATCCGCCAATCTCCTTCACGTTGTCGAAGTGGATGCCGTGCGAATCCTGCATCTGGATCATCCACGTGCGGCTGCGCACCACGCAGACGATTCCGCTCACCTCGATGTTGCGCGCATTGTCCATGACGATGGCATGCCAGTTCGGCCGATGCATCCAGCCTTCGTCGTGGTTGGGATCCTGCGGGCCGTCGTAAACGACAATGCCGCGGCCCAGCACCTTCACGTTCTCCACGCCCCACAGATTGATGCCGCCGAAGATGACGGCGCCGCCCGCGAGATAAATCGTGTCGCCCGGCTTCGCGTCGATATTTTCGCGATGCACGCCCGGCCCGTAATAGCGCACGCCGGGATCGCCCTGATGAGGCGGATTCACTTCGGGAGCGTTGACGAAGAGGAACAGCATCTCCGACGTGGCCGAGTAATCGCCGGGACGCGTGATGGAGAGCTTAGTGGGGCCATCGATCCGAAACGTGATGGTGCGGCCCTGGCGAATCGGCCGGATGTTGTGCCGCCACGGCTGCACCTCGACGCCCTTCGCCCAGTAGTCGTCCGCAGCGGCGGTGACGGAAACAGTCGCCCCGCCGGTCAGCTCAAAGCTGGCGAAATAGTAATTCGATGCAGCGTGAGCCACCGGCACGGGCCGCGCGTTCACAACCACCCGGAAGTGGTCCGACTCGATCTCCGGCGGCAACGGGAAGATGGTGACGCCGGCGAGCGCGGCTGTAGGCGCCAGCAGTACGAGGGCGCGCAGGCTCCACATCGGATTCGAGGACAGTCTATCAGCCGAGAGATGATGAAATCATCGACAACGCCGCCGCAATCTGGGAAGACGTCCAGCGCATCCGCGCCGCCGCTCCGCTGGTTCACAACATCACCAACTACGTCGTGATGAACACCACGGCGAACGCGCTGCTGGCCCTCGGCGCGTCGCCGGTCATGGCGCACGCTGAAGAAGAGGTCGCTGATATGGCCGGCCTCGCCAGGGCGCTGGTGATCAACATCGGGACGCTCAGCCGCGTCTGGGTGCACTCCATGATCGAAGCGGAACGCGCCGCGCACGCGAAGCACGTGCCCATCGTCCTCGATCCGGTTGGCGCGGGCGCTACGCGGTTTCGCACGGAAACCGCCCACCGGCTACTCGGCGAAGTTCCGGTCACCATCGTGCGCGCGAACGCGTCCGAGGTTCGCGCGCTGTGCACCGCGGATCATCTGACCAAGGGCGTGGATAGCGTCCACGGCTCGGAACAGGCGCTCGATGCGGCGCGGGCCCTGGCGGCGCGTTACGGCTGCGTCGTCGCCGTCAGCGGCGCTACGGATGTGGTGATCTCCGGCGAATCCGCGATCCGCATTCACAACGGACATCCCATGATGCCGCGCGTCACCGGCCTCGGGTGCACGGCAACCGCGCTGGCCGGCGCTTTCGCCGCGGTCAATCCCTCTCCGTTGCGCGCCGCCGCGCATGCCATGGCGGTGATGGGCATCGCCGGAGAACTCGCCGCGAAGAACTGCCCCGGGCCGGGAACGTTTCAGGTGCGCTTTCTTGATGCCTTGTACCAGTTGCGCGAGTCCGACATCCGCGAACGCCTGAACATGGCAGAAGAATGAGGCTCCGCCCCGACTGGCGTCTCTGTTTGGTCACCGATCGCCGGCTCGCCGGTGGCCGCGCCCTGGAGGACATCGTCGCCGCGGCGGTGCGTGGTGGCGTCACCCTGGTTCAGGTTCGCGAAAAAGAGTGCTCCACGCGCGATTTCGTCGCGCTGGCCCGAAGCCTGAAGCGAGTCCTCGCGCCCGCCGGCGTGCCGCTTATCATTAACGATCGCGCCGATGTGGCCATGGCCGCCTGCGCCGACGGCGTGCACGTGGGCCAGTCCGATATGGACTGCCGCGATGTCCGCCAGCTCCTGGGCCCCCATGCCATCGTCGGCCTTTCGGTGGAAACAGCCGAGCAGGCGCTGCAGGCGGTGAACCTTCCCATCGACTACCTCGGCGTCGGCCCCATCTTCGCCACTCCCACAAAGCCGGACGCCGCGCCCGCCTGGGGACTCGGGCAACTCGCCGCACTGCGCCGCCGAACTCAACAGGTCCTCATCGCCATCGGAGGCATCCACGCGGGCAACGCGACACAGGTCCGCGAAGCCGGCGCCGACGGTATCGCCGTCGTCTCGGCCCTCTGCGCCGCGCCCGATCCCGAAAGCGCCGCTCGCGACCTCCTCGCCGCGGCGTCGTTTTACCGCAAAGGGCTCTGATATGCTGGCTTTTCCCTCGCGGCCAACCCGCCGCGTGGATCATGCACCCATTCGAGGAGACCGGAATGACTCCCAAAGAAGTTCTTGAATTCGCAAAACAGCACGACGCGCGGCAGGTGGATCTCCGCTTCACCGATCTGCCTGGCATCTCGCAGCACGTCTCGTACCCCATCGGCCAGCTCACCGAATCGTCTTTCGAAGAGGGCTTCGGCATCGACGGATCGAGCATCCGCGGCTGGGCGGCCATCAACGAAAGCGACATGCTGCTGATTCCCGACGCCGCCACGCGCTTCATGGACCCGTTCACCGAAATGCGCACGCTGGTGATGACCGCCGACGTCATCGATCCGATTACGCGGCAGCATTACGAGCGCGACCCGCGCTGGATCGCGAAAAAGGCCGAGCTTTATTTGAAAAACAGCGGCGTTGGCGACACCGCCTATTTCGGCGCCGAAGCCGAATTCTTCATCTTCGACAACATCCGCTTCGATCAGACGCAGCACTCGGGTTTCTATTTCATCGACGCCGAAGAAGGCCGCTGGAATTCCGGCCGTAAGGAAAACAACCTCGGGTACCGGCCGCGCTACAAGGAAGGCTATTTCCCGGTCCCGCCCACCGATCACTACCAGGATCTCCGCTCGGAGATGGTGCAGACCATGATGGAGTGCGGGCTGGAGATCGAGTGCCATCACCACGAGGTGGCCACCGGCGGGCAGTGCGAAATCGATCAGCGCTTCAACACGCTGGTGAAATCGGCCGACAACATGATGCTGTACAAGTACTGCATCCGCAATGTCGCTTATCAGTACGGCAAGACCGTCACCTTCATGCCCAAGCCGCTGTTCGGCGACAACGGCAGCGGCATGCACACGCACCAGAGCCTCTGGAAGGGCGGCGAGCCGCTGTTCGCGGGCGACCTGTACGCCGGCCTGAGCCAGCTCGCGCTCTGGTACATCGGCGGCCTGCTGAAACACGCGCGCGCGCTGTCGGCCATCATCGCGCCCACCACCAACAGCTACAAGCGGCTGGTGCCCGGTTACGAAGCGCCGGTGAATCTGGCCTATTCGCGGCGCAATCGCTCGGCGGCGGTGCGCATTCCCATGTACTCGGCGAATCCGAAAGCCAAGCGCGTGGAGTTTCGCCCGCCCGATCCGTCGGCCAATCCGTATCTGGCATTCGCGGCGATGCTCATGGCCGGACTGGATGGCGTGGCTAATCGCATCGATGCCGGCGAATCGCTGGACAAGGACATCTACGATCTTTCGGCCGAGGAGCTGTCGAACGTGCCCTCCATGCCGGCGTCGCTCGAGGAAGCGCTGAGCTGCCTCGAAGAGGATCACCAGTTCCTGCTGAAAGGCGACGTCTTCGGCGAAGAGCTGATCGACACCTGGATCACTTATAAGCGGAAGAACGAGGCCGACGCCATCCGCCTGCGGCCGCACCCCTACGAGTTCGAGCTCTACTACGACATCTGATCGTGACGCGCAGGGATTGTCTGGCTCTGACGGGAGGGGGCCTCTGCGCCGCCTCCACCGATTCGCTGCTTCCCCGATGGCGAAGCATTGCCGCGAAAAGCGACGTCGTCGGCGTGGCGGTCCTGAACCTTCCGACGGCAAACTGGTCATCGCCGTCTACATCAAAGGCAGCGGGCAAAGCCAGCCCGCGCGGGAGAAGGTCATCGCCCGCCTGGCCCAGGCCGCCTGATGGAGTTTTGTGGGGCAGCCTCTCAGGCTGCGGCGGGCTCCCAGCCCGCCTCTTCGGACCCTACTGCGTAGCCGGCATCCTCAGCACAAGCGGCGCGTTCGCTCCGTCCACCAAGTGGATAATCGGAAAATCGTTCGCGTGCTGTTCCACATAATCCTCGTCGTCGATCGAGCTCTGATCCGGCACGACGTAAATATGATAGTCGCCGGCCTGGCGAACGGACGCGTGAATCACTCCATGGCCATCGGTGTTTCCCACGTTCTCCGTCCAGGCCCCGTTCAGCACAAACGCGAGCGTTACGTCCGCGGCGGGTTTCCCGAAGTCGTCCGTCAGGCTGCCGGTGAGTGCGATATGCCGGTTGCTCATGGTGATGCGCAGCGGCCCCGGAGAAGAAGCCTCCACGTCGAAGCCGGTCTCCAGCACCTCCTGCTCGCCCAGGCGGGCGGAAATCGTGTACGCGGGACTACCGTCGACCACCTTGCCATCCACGAGCCGGCTCGGGATGGTCGCGAGTTCATAGTGGCCCCACAGCAGTCCCTTGAGTGCAAAGGAGCCGTCCTCCGCCGTTTGTGCGGTGACGCCGGGCCCCATCATGCTGCGAGCCGTGACGTACAATGGCGGCGGCTTGCTGCCATCGTCCATCACCACCGTGCCTGCGACATCGACGGGCTGGACCTGGTGCATCGCCACAACGACATTGGGTTCGTCGGCGTCGCCCACTTCCAGCTTCTGCTCGCCGACGAGATCTCCCGTTGTTGGCGGGTAGTTGCCCGCCGCTCGTGCACGCAGGATGTAGCTTCCTGCGGGCACATGCCGAATGACGAAGCTGCCACCACTAGTCGGCACGCTGGACGTCGTCTCCTGCCCCCCTGGTCTGTCCGTTAGCAGTTCGACCCAGTTGGGACCAGTGGACACCACCGCGCCGGACGGCATCTCGACGCGCCCGGCAATCGTGACGCCGTCGTGCTTCGTCATGCGGATGTCCACGCTGCGTTCCTGACCGGCCTGCACTTCGATACGATTTGTGCCGTCGGGCTGAAGGCCGCCGGGGAAGTACTGGGGAGCATAGCGGCGGTCCCAGTTGGCCAGCCGGAAAGCGCTGACCCGCACCCAGTAACGGCCCGCCGGCAGATTGGCGAGGCGATAGTGGCCGAGATCGTCGGACTGCGTTGACGCAGCGGGGCTCAGCACTCGCCTGCCGTGTTGGAGACGATAGCGCACGGCCTCCACCTGGGCCTGATACACCGGAAAACCATCTTCGTCCTGAATTGTTCCGGCAATCACCGCGGCCGGAGTCAGCGCAATGCGCAGATCGGCGCCAGCCTGGCTTTGCTGAAAGCCGCGGGAAGCGGGCAGAAAGCCCGGATACCCGATTAGCAGAAAGAACATCGGACCGGTTCCGGCGGAGAGCTGGAAGTGCCCGCCGGCATCGGCCTTCACGATCAGCGGCTTGCCATTCGCCACGTTGGCGATGATGTGCGCGCCGGCCAGAGGTGCGCCGGTCGCGGCATTCACAATGTCGCCCTGCACCGTCTGCCCGGCGGCCATCGCGGCGAACAGCAGCGAAAGCAGGAACGTTTTCATCGCGGCCCCCCGGGGTTGCAGCCCACCTCAATGCGCAGAGGCTCGCCACCCTGCACCGGAGAGTCGATGCCATCCTTCATGACGTCCCGATCGCCCAGCTTCATCGAGGTTACGGATACCCTCTGGCCCGGACTGGACACGTTCACTCTGAAACGGCCCGGAGCGAGTTCCGGAAGCACGAAGCTGCCGTCCGGCGCGGTAATCGCTTCGAGCCGTCCAAACCCGATCGGGCCTTGCGGCCAGGTGGCCACGTGAACCGGAACTGCCGCGCACCCCTCCTGGAATGTCACCGTCCCGGACAGATCGGCCAGCGGCTGCAAAGTCAGATCCACGCCATCCATCTCCTGATCGCCGATTTCGATGGACCGCTTCATGCCGAGGACCGGCTTCCGATTCCCTCCAAAGGGATCGCCACCGGCGTCGAAGGTGACGGCCAGCAGCGTGTAGCGGCCGGGCAGCACGTCCTCGAAGGAATAACTTTCGCGGCCGCTCGTGAAAGGGCCGTTCGCGTAGCCGGTGGAATCCTCGGGTACAAGCGCGAGATTGGTGATGCGCGCGCGCCGGGAGACACTGACGTCACCGTCCGTCGCGATCAGGCGTCCGGACACGCGGACGCCCGCCAGGCGCGCAATCTGGATGTCGGCCCGCGCCTGCTGGCCGACGGCGATTTCCAGCGGCTTGGCCCCCGCGAGATCGACAGCCCGCGGGTAATAGGTGCTGCGATAGCTGCTGTCCCACGCGCCCCCGCCGCTGCTGTTCACGCGCACGTAATACGCTCCGGCTTCCATCTGACCGGAGCGGAATTCGCCCTTGTCGTTGGTTTGCCCCCCGTACAAGTAGACGATGGCGTTCTGTCCATCGGGAAGAGGTTGGGGCGCCGGTCCCGCCATTGGTGACTTCGCGGGCACTTTCCGCAGAATCTCGATGCGGGCATTCTCCATGGGCAAGCCGTCGGGATCGGTGACGCGTCCGGCGATCGCCGCGGCTTTCACCAGACTCACCGGGGTCTTCCCATGCACCGTGCCATCGGCGTCGGTGGTTTTGGCGATACCGGAGGAACCCGGCTGGATCACGCAGGTGTTGGGATCGGCGTTCCCGCGGGCGAAGCGAGCCGAGAAATCAGCCCGCCTGTTCGTGACCTCGAGATAGCCGGGGCTCTCCGCCGCAAGGTAGTAGTTGGTTGCGGAGAGACCTTGAAAGACGAAGTGCCCTTTGGCATCGGCCTTCGCGTAGAACGGTTCGGCCTGGAACGTCTCCAGCTTGATTCGTGCCCCGGCAATCGGCGTGCCGGTGGTGGCGTCGGTAACGTCGCCCTCCAGAATTATGTTCGGAGGATTTGGCGTCTGCGCGTGGATTTGCGCGAGAAATAGCACGAAACCCGACAGAAGAAAGCGCATTTCGGAACTCCTTGTGACCGAATACGCAACGGCATCGGGATCATTATACAGCGGTTTGCTGCATGCGGCCGCGCTCCTGTGGCGCGGCCTTGACCACCGGCGAAGCCGCATGGGCGGCCTTATCGCCGGATCAGGTGACCAAGGCGCCTTCGCTTGCCGTCGAGGCCGCGGCGGGCTCTCAGCCCGCCTCTTCGCCAGCCCGCGCTGGTCTATTCCGTCGGCGGCTTCTTCCGTGGCCGCCGCTGTCTCTGCTCCCCAGTCCCCGCCGCTTTCCGCACCCGCGGCGTCCGCGGCGTTCTCGGCCCGCGCGGCGCCCGCTTGCGCACCACCGGCTCCGGCACCGGCGGCGGATTCGGCTCGAACATCGACGGCTGCCCGGGCACAATCGGCTGCTTCTCTTCTTCTTCCTCTTCCGGCATCGCCTCGGCGTCCCGCTCCGGCAGCGCCGGCGGATAGAACTCCGCGCCCAGATAAACCGTCAGTCCCTTCTCCTCGTCGGGCTCAATGCGCACCACCAGCTTGTCCTGCGCGTAGTTCAGGAACTCGGGGAATTCCTGGAATCCGATGTCCGCCACCGCGAACGCCGGGTGCTCCTCCTGCATCCACTGCTCCAGTTGCTCGGCGTGTACGCCGTTCTCAACCTCCAGCCGGTGCACTTCCAGCACGTCGCGCAGCAGCGGCAGCGATTCTTCCGGCTTCCTCGTCGCCCGCTCCGGCGCATGCGCCCCGCCGCCGCCCTTGCGTTCGATGATGTACCGTCCGCCGGTCCCGCTCACCTCCACGAAATCGGCCTTCTTCAGCTTCTCCACGAACTCGGAGAAGCTCCCCGCGCCGTACGCTTTCTCGCTGAACGCCGGATCGAGCTGCAGCATGGTCGATTTCAGCAGCCCGAGCTGCGGCTGTACCGCCCGCCGTTCCAGCACCTGAAGCGCGCGTTCCACCAGCGGCATGGCCTGCGCCAGATCGAGCGGAGCGGCCCGTGGAGCCCGTCCCCGCTCGCGGCCCTCGCGCGGCTCCCGCGGCTCCCGCGGCTCGCGCGGCTCCCGATCGCGGCCGTGACGCCGGTCCCGGTCGCGCTCCCGCTGTTCGCCCGGCAGCGTCACGGAAACCGCCTCGCCCGCGTCGCTCAACAGCGATTCATAGCTGATGAACTCGTGACAGTTCTGCTGCAGGATGGTGCTGGTGAACGCTTTCCCGCCCAGCACGAACACGGTCTTCCCGTATTCCTTCAGCTTGTTCACCAGCGGAATGAAATCGCTGTCGCCGCTGACAATGGCGAAAGCGTTGACGTGTTCGTGCGTGAAGGCCATCTCCAGCGCGTCCAGCGCCAGGTTGATGTCCGCCCCGTTCTTGTCGCCGCGCGGCGAGGGGATGCGCTGCACCATCTGCACGGCGTTCTCCGCCATGCGGCGCGTGGCCGGTTCCTGACGGCTCCAGTTCGCGTATGCGAACTTGGCCACAATGTCGCCGCGCTCCTTGAACGCGTCCAGCGTAATCGAGACGTCGAAATCGCGCTGCAGCGTCGATTTCACGCCAATTTCAATGTTGTCGTAATCGACAAACACGGCTATGTTCAGTTTCTCTTCCAAATTGACTCCTCAGTAACGGGCGCAGGTCCCTGACCCGCCGCCCACTGGGCTGTGTTCGCCGTTTGCCGCTTACACGCGCACAACCGACGAACGGATAAATTCGACAATCGCGTCGAGCGATGCGCCGGGCTGAAACACCGCGGCCACACCCAGTCTCTTCAATTGTTCCGCGTCCTCGTCCGGGACTGTTCCTCCCACCACGACGACCACGTCTTCCATGCGTTTCTCGCGGAGCAGCTCCAGCACGCGCGGCACGATGGTCCGGTGCGCTCCCGAAAGGATGGACAATCCGATTGCCTGCACATCTTCCTGCAGGGCCGCGTTCACGATCATCTCCGGAGTCTGGCGCAGGCCGGTGTAGATCACTTCCATACCGGCGTCGCGCAAAGCGCGGGCAATGACCTTTACGCCACGGTCGTGGCCGTCGAGTCCGGCTTTCGCGACAAGCACCCGAATCCGGGTGTCCATATACTACTTGTGATTATAGAACGCTGCTCTCCACGTATGTTCCGAACACGTCCCGGAAGGCGTCGCAGATCTCCCCCGTGGTCGCCATCGCGCGCACCGCGTCCAGGATCGCCGGCATCGTATTCGCCTTGCCCTCCCCCACCCGCCGCAGCTCGTCCAGCGCCGCGCGCACCCGCGAATTGTCGCGCGCAGCCCGCAGTTCCTTCAGTTTCGCCGCCTGGCTCGCCTCCGCGCTCTCGTCGATCTGCAACAGCTCGATCGGCTCTTCCGCGCCCGCCTGGAAGGCGTTCACCCCCACGATGATGCGCTCGCCCCGCTCTACCGCGCGCTGATACGCGTAGCTGGCGTCGGCGATCTCGCGCTGCGGAAAACTCTTCTCGATCGCCGGGATCATGCCGCCCAACTCGTCGATGCGCCGGATGTACTCGTTCGCCGCCTCCTCCACTTCGCGCGTCAGGCGCTCCACGAACCAGCTCCCGCCCAGCGGATCGGCCACCGCGGCCACGCCGCTCTCGTGCGCGATGATCTGCTGCGTCCGCAGCGCGATGGTCACCGCTTTCTCGCTGGGCAGCGCCCACGCTTCATCCAGCGAATTGGTGTGCAGCGATTGCGTTCCCCCCAGCACCGCCGCCAGCGCCTGCAGCGCCGTCCGCACAACGTTGTTATACGGCTGCTGGCACGTCAGCGAACACCCCGCCGTCTGCGCGTGAAAGCGCAGCTTCATGCTCCGCTCGTCGCGCGCTCCGAACCGGTCGCGCATCACGTGCGCCCAGATCGTCCGCGCCGCCCGGTATTTCGCGATCTCCTCGAAAAAATCGTTGTGCGCGTTGAAGAAGAAACTGAGCCGCGGCGCGAAGCTGTCCACCGGCAGCCCGCGCTCCAGCGTCCACTCCACGTATTCGATCCCATCGCGCAGCGTGAACGCCAGCTCCTGCACCGCCGTCGAACCGGCCTCGCGAATGTGATACCCGCTGATCGAAATCGGATTGAACCGCGGCGCGTGCTTCGCTGCGTACTCGATCACATCCGTCGCCAGCCGCATCGAGGGCCGCGGCGGATAGATGTACTCCTTCTGCGCGATGTACTCTTTCAGAATGTCGTTCTGCAGCGTGCCCGAGAGCCGCTCCCACGCCACCCCCTGCCGCTCCGCCGCCGCCAGATACATCGCCCAGATTACCGGCGCCGGCGAGTTGATGGTCATCGAGACCGTGACTTCGCCGAGCGGAATGCCCTGGAACACCGTCTCCATGTCGGCCAGCGAACACACCGACACGCCGCACTTGCCCACTTCGCCCGCCGAATTCGCGTGATCGGCATCGTAGCCCATCAGCGTCGGCAGATCGAACGCCACCGAAAGCCCGGTCTGCCCCTGCGACAGCAAGTACAAATACCGCCGATTCGTCTCTTCCGGCGTGGCGAAGCCGGAGAATTGCCGCATGGTCCACAGCTTCCCCCGGTACATGTCGCGATGGATTCCACGCGTCCAGGGAAACTCGCCCGGTGGAGGAACACCCGCTACCGCATCGCCGATACCGTACGATTCCTTCAGCGGGATGCCGCCGAGAGTTTCAGACAGCGCAGCGGCCGCGGGCGGCTTCAGGGCCATGCTCGTCATTGTAGCTATCCGTATAAGCCGCGACCAAAGGGAGCGGTTTCTCTGGAACGGAAATCTCACCGTGAATACCCGCGCGTGGTTGTTCTGATGGTATTGCGTCGCCGCGATCTGGAACCCGCCGCCAAAGGCCATCACCAGCCGCCCGTGCAGCCGGACATCGCGAAGTGACGGCGAAACGGGACCAGAGACAGCAAAATCCAGGAGTGGTTTTGGCCAGCGCCAGGAATCGGCGAAAATGTTCCGCGCTGGACCGTATGCGACGCTGTCAACGCACCATCAGAAAACGATCAGAAGGTGAAACGGCCACCGACTGTTGGAGCAAGGTTGTTGTCGTAGTTATAGGGCACGCCGGGGCCGTGAGGAATGGCGATGGCCAGACCGCCGCTCACGTCGGAATACGCAACTCCGGCAAAAGCGTCGAAACGCGGGGTGAAGTGATGATCCGCATAGAGCGACCACTCGTTGAGAGTGCCCGCGCAGGAACTGCGGAAACCGGCTTCGGGCGAGCAGGCCGACGGAACGCGGAAGTCGTTCTGCTGCTGATGATACCAGGCCAAAGTGACGTCGGTTTTGCGGTCAATGGCGTATTTCACGCCCATCCACCAGATCTGCACGATCTTGGGAGAATCAAGATTGTTGTCTTCGACGCCGCTCAGGAGATAACCGCCCTGGTCCAGGGCGCCAACGCCCAACGGGTTCGACGGGTTAGTCTGCCGGATGTATTCGTAGCCGGCAAACAACTTAAACCGGTCCCACGTATACCTGGCAGCGAACATAATGGCGCTGTTGTCGGTCACGATGCCATATAGGGTGTTGGTCGTTCCGATCAGATTGGCCCCGGTGATGGGGTTTGTATCGATGCTGTCGGTGGTCGATTGATATGGCTGCGTCGGACTCTGCGGCCCCAGCAAGGGGTTCAACACGCTGATCGCCTGGTTGTAATGTTGGTAGACGGCGTCGGCGAAGAACTTGCGGTAGTCTCCGCCGATGTCGAATCCCCAGGCATTGTTATGCGCCGATTCCGGCGTACAGGTGGCGGCAGTCCAGGTTGCCGAGGCCGAGTAGCAGCCGCCGGAACCGTCGGCGAATTTATACATCGCGCCGAAATGAACCGGGCCATGGGCGAGGCGATACTTCAGTGCGTCGTCCCAGCGTGAGTCCTCGGTGTCGCCGCCGCCGGCCATCGTGCCGTTGTACCCGATGTACGAAAAGGCATAGCTGCCGCCGGCCGGATCGTAAAGGAGCATCGCATCGGTACCGAGAGAGCGCTGACGGCCGAAGGTCAGCGTGCCGAGATCCGCGGACGATATACCCGCATAGAATTCGTCATTGAAGGGTTGGCCCGCGCGCGCGCCGTCGATGGCTTCCGAATAGCTGCTCCTGGGAAGGCCGTTGTTGCCGATGTCGGTGGCTGACGCGTTGGCGAGCTGGCCGGACTGCGGATTGATGCCCGTTGAAGCGTTGAACACAACCGACCAGCCAGGCAGAAACTCTTCCTTGCCCCTGATGCCCAGACCCGTCTGCTGCAGGTTGTTCGGTGCGATGAGAAATCGATGTTGATAGCCGTTTCGGTTCACCAGCGATTCGCCTTCATAGTTCGTGGCGTTCTCCGGTAAGCCGTGGCTGACCCAGCCGACGCCGGCGTCGTACGCGCCGTACAGCGTGATGCCGTGCCAGGCCAGCGCGCAATCGGTGGTGGCGAACTCGTGGCCGCTCGCGCAGGCGTCGGGGGCGCTCGGCTGCATCTTAATGTCGACCGTGGCCGACTGGTCCCCCGCCAGTTGAATCCCCGTGCGCACCTCTTCGCGGAAGCCCTTCGCGCGCGCGCGAAGCTCATACCGGCCCACCGCCAGCGAGGGAATGGTGTAGCGGCCCGCGGCATCGGTCAACGTGCTTCGCGATGCGCCCGTGTCGGCGTTCTTTGCCTCCACCGCCGCGCTGACCACCGCCGCGCCCGACGGATCCGTCGCCGTCCCGGAAAGCGTCCCCGGCGCCTGGGCAAACATCGGCGTCGCCAGGATCAGGCAGGCTAGCCGGCACAGCGCGGAGCCGCCCTCCGTACGAGCCGAGTAAAGCCGGCGGTCCGCTCCGTTGTGCCGGCGTTTACCCGACAACTGTCTCGTAAACATATCATCGTATTGTAGACGAGACGAGGGTGGTGTAGGCAAGCGATCCGGCTGGAATCGCGGCGTTCCGTTGCGGGCGCGTTATTTGCCGAACCAGGCCCCTATGTTGCCGCTCAGATCCTCGAGGCCGTACCAGTCCACCTGGGCGCCGCTGGCCAGCACCGCGAAATTCGCCAGTGGCGATCCCGCCGGAGTGAACATCCCGATGCCGCACAGAAACAGCATGCCGCCATTGACGCTGATGAAACGCGAGGGGCCGCCGGAGGGCGCGTCCTGCAGGAAGTAGCTGTCGGTGAGGCGCACGTAGTTGCCCGGGGTATTGTCCATGGTGATGTAGTCGTAATTCACCGCGCCGGTCCATTGCCAGTTGGGATTCTCGAAATGGGTTCCGTGCACCACCACTTGCGCTCCCGTTGCCGCCCCGCTGCTGCCCACGCGCAACTGCGCCTGGTCGAACGAGCAGTCGCTGAACACCACCTCCGGCCCTCCGCCCTGCACCCAGACGCTGTTGGTGTGCGGCGGCGGCGCGTCCGCGAAGGTCACGTGCTGGAAGAGGATTTGCTCCCCGGCCTGGACCAGATTCGGTCCCAGCAGTACGTTGATGCCGCCATCGCGGATCATCCCGTGATCGAACTGGGCCAGCCACGTGTGCGACCCCATTTGCAGATTCACGCCAAAACTCTGGATCTTGAAGTCGCGGAAATCGATGCCCTCCGCGCCGTTCGCGCCGCCGAAGACCACCCCCACCGTGTTGCTGGAGTTGCCCGGGCCGGTCAGCGTTACGTCGCGCATCCCGTGCCCCATCCGGTGCTGCGTGCCGTAATCGAACGTGATGGCGGTGCCGCCGGACCCGTCCCAGGTGAGGGTGATGATATCGGCGGGCAGTCCCACCAGCAGGACCGGTTTGTTGGGAGTCTCGAAGACCACCGGCGTCGAGAACGAGCCGCCTTCGGTCAGGACGATCTCGCCGCCCGTAGCCGGCAGGCTGGCATACGCAGAGTTGATTCGCGCACCGATGTCGATGCCAGGGAACTCGGAAGCGTAGCGGATTGCAGGTTCCGGCGGCTGAACCCCCGGCCGTGTCGCGCCCACCGCAACAGCGGCCAGCTTACAGATCAGGGCAGCGCAACTCGCCCACCGAATCGCGCCAGGACCGCACACGAAATTTACCATCATTTTACAAGTCCGGCAAAAATTGTAATTTCTCTTACTATTGTCTCCCCTTCTGGCGGGAACTTTTCCATCCCCGGCGACATTACAGGTGTGGATGACGAATCCATGGACAGTGACGAAACGCTGATCGCGGAATTCCGGCGCGGGTCTCGCGAGGCGTTCGAGGAGTTGTTTGCCCGCTACCGCGAGCCGCTCTGCGGCTTCTTTCGCCGTCGACTGGAGAGTCGCGAGCGCGCCGAGGATCTCACCCAGGAAACGTTCCTCGCGGTGATTCGCGGCGCGGCGCGATGGGAGCCCCGGGCGCTGGTGCGGACGTGGCTTTACGGCATCGCGTTGAAGCTGCTTTATGCCGAGCGGCGCAAGCTGAAGCGAAGCAGCCCACTTGCCGACTCCGCCGCGGGAGGTGCGCCCGAAAACGCGCTGTGGGTCCGTCAGGCGCTGGCGAAGCTCGATGAAACCGAGCGCGAGATCCTCATGCTGCGCGAGTACGAGCAGTTGAACTATGCGGAGATCGCCGAGCTGCTGCGGATTCCCGTGAACACGGTGCGCTCGCGGCTCTTCCGTGCGCGCATGGCGCTGCGCGATTGCCTGAAAGGAGGCGCGTGATGTGTGATCAGGAACAATTGATGGCTTATCTGGACGGCGAGGCTTCCGGCGCGATGGCCGCGCACCTCGAAGAATGCGCCGATTGCCGCGCGCTGGCTGAGGATCTCCGCGCCGTTTCCGCGCGCATGATCGAGTGGGGAGTGGAGCCACCCAGCGCCGGGCTGGACCGGCGAGTTCGCGCCGCGCTGGCGCCGGAGAACAAGCGGTCTCGCCGCTGGTGGCCTTGGGCATTGAGCGCGACGGGTGTGGTCGCGGTTGGGCTGCTCGCGGTGGCGATCCGGCCAGGCCCTCGGATGCAATCGGTTCCACTTCAGCGCGTTGTGGCCGAGATGGCGGTGCCCACTGCCGGCGCCCCGCTCATCGCCCGCACCGCCCAGATCGCCCTCACCACCAGCGCCTTCGACCAGGCTCGCCGCGCCATCGACGACATCCTCGCGCATCACCAGGGCTACTTCGGCGACATGAACCTCACCTCGCCAACCGACGCCGGCCGCACGCTCACCGCCACCATCCGTGTCCCTGCGTCGCAACTCGACGCCACGCTTGCCGAACTCCGCCGCCTCGGCCGCGTCGAATCGGAATCGCAATCGGGCGAGGACGTCACCGCGCAATCGGTGGATCTCGACGCCCGCCTCGCCAATGCCCGCCACACCGAAGAGCGCCTCACCGATCTGCTCCGCCAGCGCACCGGGAATCTCGCCGACGTGCTCGCCGTGGAGAAAGAACTCGACAACACCCGCGGCGAAATCGAGCGCATGGAAGCGGAGCAGAAGGCCCTCGCCACGCGCGTCGCCTACGCCACCGTGAGCGTCACCCTGACCGAGGGACATGCGGCGTCAGCCGCGTCCACGTTCTCGCGCCTGCGCAACGCGGCTGCCGATGGCTTTCGAAGCCTCGGGCTCGCCATCGTCGCCGTCGCGTTGTTCCTGCTGGCGTGGGGGCCGTCGATCGTCGTCTTTGGTGGACTCGTTTGGCTGATCTGGCGCGGCGTCCGCCGCCTCGTCATCAGAAGAACGCCTTGATCGCTTCGAATTCCTGCTCGAACGCGGCCTTCATCGGCCCCGCGGAGTCGCCCATGAGCGTGAGGAATGCCTCGGGCGACGGCGCGTCGCGCTCCATGTTCTTTGGCGAAACGCAGATGCCGAGATGGTTGATGTAGTGGTTCGCAGCCGCCACCCCGGCGCTGAGGCGCGCCTCTCCGTTCTCCACCGCGGTCGTGTCTTCGTCGGGCGCGTGATGGAACCGCACCGCGGTGCGAATGGGCCGCGGCAGATTCCATGAAACCAGCGCCAGCGCCGACACTTCCGCATGGTCGATGCCGATCGCATTTCGCTCGCACTCGCACAGGCTCTGCCCGCTCTCCTCGTACAGCTTCATGATCCGCGTATATTCGTCCGGGAGGCTGGTGGCAATCAGTAACCGGCCGAGATCGTGGAGCAGGCCCGCCGCGAACGCGCCTTCCTGGTAGGTCGTCGTAACGCGCTGCACCATCAGGTCGCACAGCACCGCTACCGCCACCGAGTGCATGTTGAACTGCTTGGTCGACCAGCCCGGTGGCGTCTTCATCGCCGTCCACATCCGCGCCACCGACATGCTGAGCACGGCATTCCGGAGCTTGTTTACCCCCAGCAGGGTAACGGCATAGCGAATGGAGCTGACCTCCGCCCGCCGGTTGTAGAGGGCGGAGTTCACCAGCTTCAGGATGTTCCCCCCCAGCACCGTGTCTTTCTCAATCAGTTCAGCAAGATAGGAGAACGACACGTCCTCCCGTCCAAGGCTGGCGAGCACGCGATTCAGGGTGGGCGAAAACGGCGGAAGCCGTCCAAGCCCCGCCAAAAGCTGCTCTTTGTAGCTGGTCTGCGTTAAAGAGGCGGGCACTACAGTTCATATCGGCGGAAATGCTCCATCGGTTCAGGGGATGTGGACGGTGTCTTACAGTCGCCACGACCGGGCCGTCCCGGTAGGCAGCGGCAGCGGCCAGGAAAGCAGCGCCAAATGGTCGAAGGCCCAGAAGTTCACCAGCGAAACGATGCCGCCGGCCAGCAGGTACTCGCGCTGCCACGGGCACCCGCCATTGAACCACGCCACCAGCCAGGCTACCGCATCGCGCGTCCACGTGTTCGGCGCAGTCATCGGGAACAGCATGGAGGCCTTGATCTTGTCGAAGTTCCGCTCCTGGCTTCCAAACGACAGCGCCTCCATCTTGAGGCGATTGAGCCCGGAGCTCGCCTGCGCAGCGAACTCCGCCGGGAAATTGACGTAGTTGTTCAGCACGCCGCCAATGCCGAAGCTGTTCGTCACCGGATAGTTCACGTCGTACGGATAGAGCAGCTCGAACTGCGTGGCCGGCGTAGCCGCGAGAATGGCCGCTCTCAGCCCGTCGATATGCCCCTTGATCTGTTCGCGCAGGAAGTTCGCGTCGGCGTAGTTGTTCACGGACGGGTCCGAGTTGATCGTGTCGAAGTACGCCAGTGGGCGTCCCAGGACGGTCGCCGCCTGCGCGGTGGTGTATGCGTCGTAAAAGGCCATGCCGGCGTGCTGCTGATCGCCGCTGGCCGTCGGATACCAGTCGAAATACCACCACACGAACTCGCCGAACTGAATCCATGGCGGCAACCCGGCGGCGGCCTGCGCGGCTGCCAGCTCCTTGCACGCTTCGGCCTGATACGCCTGCACCACCGGTGCGAACGTGCACTGCGTCGAGTTCAGATTCTGAAACCCGGTGTCGGTGAGCACCTGCGTGCCGTCCTGAAAACACTGGGCGTAGCCCGCGGGCGGATTCACCAGCTCCATGGAAACCGCGCTGACCATCTGGAATCCCAGCGACGCCGCCTGCGTGAACAGATCGGCATGCCAGTCCGTGGAAGCCCGGTTGATTACTGGGGTCGCCGAATCGTCAATCACCCACTGGCCCTGATCGCCGGTGTTCAGATCGCCGCTGGTGGAAACCGTCCCGCCCGCGCTGGTGGCGCTGGCGCTGAACTCGAATCCCCAGCTCGGCGTGCGCGTGGTGACGGTAAGGGTCGCCGTGGCCGCCGTTCCCGTGGCGCTGGCCCACACGCCCACGAACGTCTCGTTTACGAACGCGGCAAAATGATTCGCAATGGTGAGCGAGTTGTCCGCCGGAAACACCGTCTTGCCCATGGTCCCCGACGCCGGATCGCCGATGGCCACATACACCGCGTCCTGATCCGCCCACGTCCCCCCGAACGTCACCGTCCATACGTGGAACGCCTGCTGCCCGGCGGAAAGCTGGCGCGTCCGCTGGTTCCACCAGAACACGCCCAGATACTCGTCGATCGACCCGCGGAAACCCAGCGTGTAGAGGTTCCACAGCAGCCGCTCCGGGCTGAGCTGATAGCCGTGATTGGTGTCGTAGTCGATGGCCGGCGCGGCGTTCGCGTACGTCTGCGCGAATGCCTGCACGGCGGAGCCCACCGCCGCTTCGAGGAAATCGAAATAGAAATACGTGTTCGACGAAGCCGCGTTCTGTCCCGCCAGCGTGATCGCCGCCGTGTGATTGCCCGCCGCCACGCCCGTCCGCACCACGCGGCGCGTCTGAATCGCCGGCTCGACGTTGAGATAGCAATCGAGCGTGGTCGCCGCGTCTCCGTCAAGCGACACCGAAACCATGCCCCGGTCCGTGTACAGCGACGTGCCGACATACAAATCGTGCGCCTGCGCCGCGTAGTAATTCACGGTCACTGAATCGCCCGCGGCGCTGGCCACCTGGCAGAATCCATGGTAGAAGAAACCCGCCTCCATCGCCCACGATGTGCCGGCGTACTTCACCGCGGAATCCGCATTGCCCACGCGCACGCTCCCCGGCCCGGCCACCTGCAGCGGCGCGTGCCCCCGCGGGTCCGAAACACTCCAGTTGGAGAATGTCGCCGACCACTCTGTATCTGCGTACGCTGCCGCATAGCTGAGCGCCGGCGCGAAAGTCAGCCACGCCTGGCGAAGCTGATCGATCCCCAGCGCGGTGAAATCGATGGTGATCTGCCAGGTTGCGTCCGAGCTCCCGCCGGCCAGCGTGATCGACGGCTCTGCGGTAGTCAGCGTCGCCGTCTTTGAGAGCGCCAGCACCGTGATCATGTTCCCGTCGTAGCCCCCGCGGGGAGCGAGATAATTCGCGCCGTTCTGGTTCGGAGCCGCTGCCGTCAGCGTGGCCTGCGTGGGCGAATCGACCGAAGTCACGGTAAACGGCGCCATCGAACCCGGCGTGCCCAGCCAGATCGTGTCTCCAGCCTGCATCCCCGGAAACTTCGTCCCGCTCGTCCAGGTCACTGCCGTGCCGCTGACGTTCACCAGACCCGCCCGCGCGGCAGTGATCGTGAGCGAGGCATCCGCCGCCGACGAAGCCATCAGCGAGTTCACCAGCCCCGCGCTCGCCCAGTCGAACTGGTTGATCTGCTGCGCCAGAGTCGCCGCTATTGCCGCGATGGCCGGCGGCGCGCTCGCCGGCGCGATGTAATCGAACGCGATGTTCTGCAGCCACAGCGTCAGCCGGTCCCAGGGCTGCACGCCGTTCGGCCCGGTCTGCAGATGAAACGTGCCCGAAGCCGGCGTGAACGTCCCGCCCACCAGCATGGCGTTGTCGAACAGCGGCGCCTGCTGCGGCTGCCCGCTCGCGCCGGTGCAATCCAGCGTGGCCCAGTCGATCCAGTTGTACTTCGGCGAATCGATCGGCTGCAGCCCCTGGTAGCTCAGGTCGAACGTCAGCACCATCCCGCTCAAATCGAAATCGGGCAGGTATTTGATGGAGTAGTGCTCGAAGAAATCGTCCGCGTCCCATAGCAGGATTACCGCAAAGTCCGCCTGATCGCGGAAGACGCCGGTGACCTGGAACCCGCTCGGGCTGGCATGATGCAGCGCCGCGGCCGATCCGAACCCGGAGAACCCGCGCAGGTACATGGCGCGGTCCGGCTGCAGCTTGTTGATGACGTCACTCATGGGGATTCGCCGGCGAGGCGGCTGACGAGATTATAGAGGGCGGGGGCCCGGAAACGGGCGGGCGGAGCCGGGCGAGAGACGGCGCGACAGTCCCTCAAACTGATGAATTCCAGGGGCTTTTGAATCCGGATCGGCGTATGGTTGAAAATCGTTACTGGGCAGGGTTCACCGGGCGAGACGCGACCGGGCAAGGCTCGCCGCGCGCCGCCACCGGGCCAGACCCACCGAGCGCGACAGTCAAATAGTTCTTGTCAGCGAGATGTGCTTTGCTGTATAAAGGCAACATGTCTTCGCTCCGGCGCGCTCTCGCCACCGCGGAATTGCTGTTGATTCTGCCCTCTGCACTGTTCATGACCGCGCTGTTCGTTCGCAATCTGCAGCCGATTCGATATGAGCCGGCCGCCACCGCGCAACGAATCGTCAATTGGTACGCGGCCCGGCCGCACATCGCGCTTTGGGGATTCCTGATGGCTCTGCCGCTGATGGTGCTGGTGATGGGAGGCGCGGCGCTGGTGCGCATGTGGAACAGCGATGCCGCCCTGCGTGAAACTGCGCGGGGAGTTCTGGCGGCTCTGAAGACGCATCTGGCGACGTTCCTGATCTTCGCCGCCACCTGCACGGCCGCGCTCATCCTGGCCATCGTTGGCCTGCACGTGCTGACAGACTAAACGCGACGGACACCCCCGAAACCCTGTCCGGTGACGGCATTCCGGCGTTGTGGGGCGGGCTCTCAGCCTGCGGCGGCCTCTCAGGCCGCCTGGCCGGAGTTTTCATGCGGTTCGGTGGCCGAAACGGCCATATCCCAACACGCGGCGCCAGCTGCGTCCCTTGGTACCGGCCAACGACGCGGCTGATGCCGCGTGTCCCGTTGGCGGCCCGCCGGCAACCGCGCTAACCGGCTTTGTCGCCTACCTCGTCGGGAGTGACTACCTTCCAGCGATGTCCACATGCGGCGCACTCTCGTTTGCTGGTGACCGGCAGGATGGGCAGCCCCAGCAGCAGCCAGCTCACGAAACTGCCACGCTTATCGAGATAGAAATGCGTATCGGCGCTCCCGCACGACGGGCAGACGATCGCGGCCTCTCGCGACGCCTCTTCGCCGGGCTCCGATTCGAGAATCTTCCGCCCCTCTTCGGCGCGCGACGATGGAACCTGAACCTTGATGCCCCCCACGCCGTTCGACCACAGCCAGTTGTTGTTCACCGTGAACGCGTCCTGCAGAAAAGCCTCGATTCCAAAGGCCTCCAGTTGCGATTTCACCAGGTTCGCTTCAAAAAGCGTCGCGTAAGATCCGATGGTGACCAGTTCGTCAACCACTGTTGTTTCCGACTGAAGTCTACCTCAGCGCGATGACCGGAATGGAAACCGGATAGCTCAGCGTGGAACCGCGATGCCATTCCACGGGGCCGTTCATTTCGACAGCGCTGAACCGCGCTGCGAACGCGCCGATCACAAACGCGGCGGCCATGCGCACCAGCACCGCGCCGGCGCAGGAATGCGCGCCCGCTCCCAGAGCGACGTGGCCGCTCACACGCCGCGACACGTCGAGGCGATCCGGCTCCGCGAACCGGTCGCCATCCAGGTTGGCCTCGGCGACCTTCAGCATCGCCTTTTCTCCGCGGGCGATCCGCACGCCGGCGATATCCACATCCGCCGTCGCCGTGCGCACCAGCGTGTGCACCAGGCCGGCGTGGCGCAGCAGCTCCTCCACGGCGCGAGGCATGACCGAGGCATCGGCCCGCAGCCGCGCGAATTCGGCCGGGTTCCGCAGCAGATCCAGAAACGCGTTTGCGAGGAAGGAGGGCAGGGTCTCCGCGACACCCGTGCGAAGTGACTTGCCGGCATCGGGCTCCGCCAGCGCCCTGGCCCAGGGCAGCAGAAAGTCGCGCACCAGATCGAATGGGCGCCCGACGGGAAGCCGATCGAGAAACTCGGAGGTAACGGAAGCGATCCGCGCGCGCCACTCCTCGACTTTCGCGCCGCTCAGCGACTCCAGCACCTGCGCGCGCGCCTGCAATTGAGCGGATTCGTCGAGAGGGCCGGAGCTACCCGTCTGCGCCAGCGAAGGCTCGCGCAAAGCCGCCAGCACATCGTCATAGCGGCTCAACACCCAGGCGCCGAGTTGTTCGTCGAAATGCGCGGCTTCGGCCATCAACCGATTATGGCGTGAAGGTGCGAAGGTGCCGGAACCGAGCCGCGACCGGAGGAAGCGGTTTCTCAGTCTGCAGAGCGCCCCACAAAAAAAGCCGGGCACTGGTCAGGCACCCGGCTGAGGAGCACCCACATGCCGCCTTGGAGGCGGCGGCTTGTGGTAGTGGAGGAGTTCGCTTAGCCGAGCAGACCGCCGTGCCCCAGGCAGGCAATCTCCCAGCCGGAAACCCGGTATCGAGCCAGCATCGGGGGCAGAATCAGGTCCAGCACATTCGGCTTCGCCGAACGGAAACACCCCGGCGCCGACACGATCGGAATCTCGTCCTTGTAACCCAGCAACAGCAGGTTCCCCGGCTCCACCGGCGCGAGGAACCTCTCAAAATGACAACCCGTGCGACACATCGCGCGGCCGATTACATCTTCCGGTCCGGCCGGCGCGGTCGTGGAGGCCACCAGAATCACCGTGGGCTGCGAGCGCAGCAGATGCTGCAGGCTGCGCGCCACCGCTGCTTCCTCTTCGAGCGACGCCAGCACGAACCCTGGAGCCGCCCCGAAGCGCTCCAGCCGCTGCCGCATGATCGACTCGAACATCTGCCGCGCGCGGTCGCCGCTGGTCGGATCGGTGTACAACACGCCCACTCCCGGCGAGCGAATCGGCCGGGCCTGAAGAATAGGGCCTCTTTCTTTGAAGATCGATAATACTGCATCGAGCTGCGGACGCGCAACCGCAAAAGGCGCGCTTTTTACCGTGGCGATCCGCTGAGCCGTCGGGGCAAAGGAAAAATTCAGCGATGTGGAGATCACCAGGCTCGCGGTGCAATTGATTTGCTTCAGGAGGTCGTCGTCCACCAGCACGCAGCTCGGTTCCAGCGCCACCAGATTGGCGCGGCCGCCCGCGGCCAGCCGGATTTCCACGGAGCCGCACCCCATGGCATGGGCCACCAGCGAGACCGCCTCGTCTTCTCCTACCTCGCCGTCTTCCAGCTCGGTGACCCACACCTGGCCCAGACCCTCGGTTTCGAGAAGGCGGACATCCTCCTCGCTGATCACGTGGCCTTTGGCCAGCAGCTTCCTGCCGCCAGGACGGAAGATCGTACAACAAAGAATGCGCCCGGCAGACTCCTTGACTTCGACAGTCTTTGCTTTCATTAGCGCCTCCCCGGGCCGCCCCTGAAGTTCAAAGAAAATATTAGGTTATCTGAATTATACAGGAAGGACGGTATTGTGGAGAGAAAATCTACAGTTTCACAGGAAGAGCGTTGAAGTCACCGTACGGGTGGGAGCTGGACGAGCTCCTGAAGCGGCTCCATCTGTCGCGGGCGCGGACCTACCTCCTGGCGGAGAACCTTCAGCATGGCGATCTCGTCGCAGCAGTGGAACTTAGGGCAACGCAGGCAGTCGCGCCAGGCCTTCAACGGCAATTCCCCCCGTTCCACCTCGACAAAGCCGAGTTTTCGGAAGAACTGCTGCACGTAAGTGAAAGCAAAGATTGACTCAAGACCGGCATCCAGAGCCTCCTGTTCCAGCGCCTTCACAATCGCTCGGCCGGTACCGGTGTGCTTATAGTCCTCGATGACCGCCAGAGATCTCACTTCCGCCGAGGTCGGGGTGTAGAAGTGCAACGCCCCGCAGCCCACCAGCCGCGCTTCGTCGAACGCGACGGTGAAATCGCGGATGTTCTCCGACATCTCGAATTCGGTGCGCGGCAGCATGATCCCCTTCCCCGCATAGCCGTTGATCAGTTCGAGCAGGTCGTGGATATCGGGCATCACCGCCTTGCGGATGGCGAGGGCAGTGGCGGTGCGCCGCGCAGGGAGAAGGAATGCGTTCTTCATGAGATTCGCGTTCCCATGGGACGGCCCTCCATCAGCGCGCCCACAACGCCTTCGCGGGATCCCGGCGCGATGACCACCTCACCGATGCCGGATTGCAGCCCGGCCATCGCCGACTCGAGTTTTGCCTGCATGCCTCCGGTGGCGATGCCGTCGGCGATCAGTTGCCGGCACTGCGGCGCGGACAGGGCCGGCAGAATCTCGCCGCCCGCGCCGCGCACGCCGTCAACATCGGTGAGAAACAGCAGCTTGTCCGCTGCCAGGGCGCGCGCAACGGCCACGGCCATCTGATCGGCATTCACGTTGTACATGTTGCCGGCTGCATCGCCGGCCACGCACGCCACCACCGGCAGAAAGCCTCCCGCGGTGAGCACCTCGAGCACACGGGGATTCGAGCGCACCGGCTTGCCGACAAAACCGAGGTCCGCGCTGAGTGGCTCGGCTTCGGCCAGACCGGCATCCACGCCGCTGAGCCCGACTGCCGGAACGCCCGCCGCCGCGAACGCCGCCACCAGTTCCTGATTCACGCTGCCGGCGACAACTTTGATTACCGCGTCCAGCACTTCCGCCGTGGTCACGCGCAGGCCGTTCACAAATCGGCTTTGAATGCCACGCTCCTCGAGGAATCGCGTCATCTGCTTCCCGCCGCCGTGCACTACGACGGTTTCCACGCTCGTGCGAAACACGTTGCCGATCTCGCAGGCCAGCCGCTGCCGCGATTCGCGTGATTCCAGCAGCGTCCCGCCGATCTTGATCAGCACCCTCACAGCAGGCCCTCTGTTTCAGGCAAGCCCAGCATCAGGTTCATGCTCTGCACGGCCATGCCCGCGGCGCCTTTGGTCAGATTGTCGATCGCGCTCACCACCACTCCACGTCCGCTCGCGCCATCGTACACCACGCCGATGTCGCAGAAGTTCGTTCGCGCGACGGCGTGAATGTCGGGGATGGAGCCCGCGGGATGAATCCGCAGAAACGGCTCGGCGGCGTAGCGCTGGCGATAGATGGCCAGCAGATCCTCGGCCGATTTGACGTTCTTCCCGCGGAAGTAAATGGTCTCGAGGATGCCGCGGTGAATGGGGATCAATTGCGCCGTGAAGCTGAACTCATGCTCTTCGAGACCCGCTGTCATCAGCACTTCGGGCACGTGCCGGTGATGCAGAATCGAATACGCGGAGAAGTTCTCGGTCACCTCGCAGAAGCTGGTTTTGAGACTCGGCTTGCGGCCGGCCCCGCTTACGCCCGACTTCGCGTCACATACGATGCCCGCCGCGCGATCGATCACCTCGGCTTCGAGCAGGGGTTTCAGCGCGAGATTCGCGGCGGTCGGATAGCAACCGGGGTTCGCCACCAGCTTCGCCTTGGGGATCCGCGAACGGCAGAACTCCGGCAGGCCGTAGACGGCCTCGGCCAGCCAATTTGGCTGGGTATGGGTGGTTTTATACCAGCGCGCGTAACGCTCGGCGGTACCCAGCCGGAACGCCCCACTCATGTCGATGACCCGCGCCCCGGCGTCCAGCATGGCCGGGGCAAGCTCCATGGACGCCTCGGCCGGCGTCGCCAGAAAAACTATGGCAAGCTGCTGATCCTTAACCGCTTCCGGGCTGCAGGGGACCGCCGACGGACAAGCGCCGCCGCCGTCGCTGCGATGCTCCATGGGCACCGGCTCGGCGTGCGGATGCCGCTCGAGAAGACGGACCAGCTCGGCCCCGCTGTAGCCCCGAAACCCCACGATTCCGACCCTGGCACTCACTGGTTAGTTATTCATCCTTGTGAATAATTATACCATCAGCGCCTGGGCTTGTGGCCTCGACCGAGTTGGCGGAGGTCCTGCCTCGCATCTTTGGCGAGACGGGTCTGGCAGTGCAATGGGAAGTAGACGTAGTCGCCCCACTGCGACTGGACACGTCTGGCATAAACAATCAACTCGTTTCCGGCAACCAGCAGGCGGGGCGGAAAGCCATCGCACAGTTCGGCCGATCCCATTGCCGGCATCTCGTAATTCCGCGTGATGTGTCCCTTCCACACGCGGCTGACCCGAAATACCGCGACGGAGTGGCTGTAGCTTTGCACAGTGCCCCGAAAGACGAGTTCGAAATAGCTCTCCGCTTCCTTCGCCGGTAACAGGACGCAATCGCATTGAGCGAAAAGAGCCGAGGAGATCATCAGCGCCGATGCGAGGCGGGCGAGCACACCGGTATTCTACAGCGCACGCACACAAAAAAGGCGGGCCCTTGCGGGCCCGCCAGGTTGCGAACAGGGTGAGCGTCAATCGAGGTTGTCAGGGCCGGTTACTGCTCCGGCGTCGCATCGGGAGAGCGATCGCTGGAGCCGCTTGAAGACGCATTGCTTCCCATGGTCCGCGCCCCGCCGAGGTTCAGCGCAAATACCCGCACGTCGACGCGGCGGTTCTCCTTGCGCTCGGCGCGGGTCTTGTTCTCGGCATTGGGATCCTCGCTGCCGATAGCCACCACGTGAATCTTGCGCACCGGGACGTTGTGAATCGCCAGATAGCGGATCACGGCGTCGGCGCGGCGCTGGCTCAGCTCCTCGTTATATTGCTTGCTGCCGGTGCGGTCGGCATAGCCTTCCACTTCGACGACGTAGTTCTTCGCGCTGGCGAGGTTCTGAACGGCTTCGTCCAGCTTCGCCTTCTCATCCTGGGTGAGGACGCTCCTGCCGAAACCGAAGTACACCTTCACGGTATTCAGCGGCTGGTAATTGTCAAGATTATTGACGGTTTCATCGAGGCGAGAGCCAACCTGGTTCGCGGCCATCTGCGCGTTGTCGGCACGCTGGCCGGCCTGCTGCGCGAGGTCCGTGGCACGGCCCGCCGAATCGGCCGCTTCCTGCGCACGACGGTCTGCTTCGGCGGCCTTCTCGTCGGTGCCGGCTACCTGACGGTCGAGATCGCCGATCGCCTGCTTGTTCGAAGCGCTTTCTTTCTGGACGGTGTTCACCTGCTCCTGAACAGGAGCAATCTGCTGGCGCACATTCTTTCTGGTGGCGAGACAGCCCTGGCTCATGAGCATGAGTCCGGCGACCGCCGGCGTCAGGATCCACTTCCAAAGGTTCATGGCATTTCCCCCACGGATCGATGTGCAACGACCGTTCCAGCGCGTAAATTATTGATTTGTTTTCGGGTGAGCCGGCGAATCGGCAAATCTTACAACGGAATGAAGGAGGGAGTTTACTCGCGTGGGTAGGTTATGGATCGGGTGATTCCTGTACGGCCGCAGGGGCCGCCCCTAAGGGAGGGCTCCGCCGGGCACGCAGCGAGGCCCCCATGTTGACTGCTACTTCTTCGCGTCCAGATTCAACGTGTACACGCGGACGTCAACGCGCCGGTTCTCCTTGCGGTCGGCGCGCGTCTTGTTCACGGCATTCGGATCCTCGTTGCCGACGCCCACGACATGGATGGTCCGCAGCGGAACGTTGTGCAGGGTCAGATAGCGAAGAACGGAATCGGCGCGGCGCTGGCTCAGCGCCAGGTTGTAGTCGCGATTGCCGGTGCGATCCGTGAAGCCCTCCACCTCGACCACATAAACTTTGCTGCTGCCGAGCCCCTGTATGACCGGGTCCAGCTTAGCCTGTTCATCCCTGGTGAGATTGCTTTTCGCGACGGCGAAGTAGACCTTCGTGGTGGTCTGCAACTGGTAGTTGCTCAGGTTGCCCAGCGCGGTTTCCATTTTCGCGCCCAGCTCATCGGCTTCGGATTTCGCCGCGTCGGCGCGCTGGCCGGCATGGGTTGCGTTGTCGTTGGCATGCGCCGCGGCTTCGCCGGCGAGCCGCGCCGCCTCGGCGGCTTCCTGCGCTCGCTTATTGGCCTCCACCGCCTTCTCATCCACGGTGGCTACCTGGCGGTCCAGATCGCCGATGGCCTGCTTGTTGTCGTTGGCCTGTTTTTGTACCTGATTGACCTGCGCCTGCACTGGCGCAATCTGTTGCTGGACGTCCTTCTTCGTCGCCAGACAGCCCTGACTGACCAGAGCCAATCCGACGACCGCAGGAATCGCAGTCCACTTCAATATGCTCATACCCTCTCCCTGAATGTTCGCCCGATGCATGCCGCCGTTCCGGAAGCAGCCTCAACTCACCGCTTGCGTTGGATGGCAGACAAATACCCGGCGGATGCATAACAGCATCGGAACACTGTTACATTGGCCGTTGTCGTTTCGAGTGCGACTGTCATCGCACCCCCAAAAGAGTCAGCCGGGACCAGGAACTTTCTTAGGTTATTTAACTGCAGTTATGTCGCCAGGTTGACAGCTACAGTCTACTACCGAGCCGAGGAACCCGCAAACCGGTAGGGTCGCGCTGACAGGGTGCTGAAGAACGCGCAAAACCGCTTGCTGCGCGCGCGGCTCGGAAATGGCGCGGCGGATGTGGCGTGGAAAGGACAGTCGGCGTGATAACATCGAGTCAGTCGTGCGGACGTTTGTCATCTCGTGCATGACGCTGCTGCTTATGGCGGCGCTGGTGGGAGGGCCGTGCGCATCCTGCTTTTCATCCGCATCCGCGTGCGCGCAGACGTGCTGTGGACACTGCGGCAAGTCGGGCAAATGTACGACGTCGTCCGCCAATCTGAGTACCCTGCAGAAAGCGCATTCGGGCGTCAGCTTTTCGCTGCAACCGAGTGACGCGGTAATAGCGGCGGCGCTGGCCGGTCGCGATCACGGCACGCGCATTGTCGCGGATGTCCCTTACTCGCCTCCCGATCTTTACCTTCGTAACTCCGTTCTGACCATTTAGTCCACACCTCGCCTTTCATCGATTTCGTGAAGCGAGGGAGGACTTATGTGTATTCGACCGTTGCTCCTTCTCATGGCAACGGCGGCAGCGGGGGCCGCGGAACCGCCTCTGCAGCTTAGCCAACTGGTGGACGAAGCGCTCCATCGTAATCCGGAGATCCTGGCCGCGCAGGCCCGTCTGGACGCCGCGCGTCAACGTCCCGCCCAGCAGGCGGCCCTGCCCGATCCGACTTTTTCGCTCGGATGGAACAGCAACGGCAATCCGCTGCCCGGCGCGGGACTGGGAACCCAGCCGACCGCCAACATCGGCGTCATGGCGTCTCAGGAGTTCCCGTGGCCGGGCAAGCTGCGGCTTCGGGCGGACATGGCGAAGCGGGACGCCGACGCGGAGGCGGAGGAATATCGCGCCGTCGAGCTGAGCGTCATCTCGCGCCTGAAGCAGGCTTACCATCGCCTGCACCACACATGGGTGATGCAGGGCATTCTGGAGAACAATCGCGAGCTGCTGCGCAACCTGCTCAGCGTGACCGAGGCGCGCTACTCGGTGGGGAAAGCGCCGCAGCAGGATGTCTTCAAGGCGCAGGTACAGATCTCCGTCATGGAGACGCGTCTGATCGAAATCGAGCGCGACCGGCGCGCGCTTGAGGCGGAGATCAACGCGCTGCTCGACCGGCCGCCGGACACGCCGCTGGGCCGGCCGCCCGACGATCCAGTGGAGCCGCTCCACGAAACGCTGGAGGAGTTGCAGGCGAAGGCCGCGGACAACGCGCCTTTGCTGCGCCGCGAGAAGAGCATGATCGGGCGCGCGGAGACGGCGCTCGAACTCGCTCACAAGGATTTCTATCCCGATTACACGCTCAACGCGGGTTACTACAACATGGGCGGCATGCCGGCGATGTACGTGTTTCGCGCCGATATGAAGGTGCCTCTGCTTCGGCACCGGCAGCGGGCCGAGGAAGCCGAACAGGCCGCCGCCGTCCTCGATGCGCGCCATAGCTATCGCGCCGGAGTGAAATCGCTCGCTTATCGGATTGAAGACGAGTATCTGGCGGCGAAGGCCGCCGAGAAGCTGCTGGAGATCTACGACAAGACGATTCTGCCGCAGGCTCGCTTCGCCATCGATTCCTCGCTCGCTTCCTACGAGAACGGAACCACCGATTTCCTGAACGTTCTGAATAACTATATGGCTGTGTTTGAAGCCCAAATGACTTATCACGAGCAGATGCAGGAGTTCCATGTGGCGGTTGCCAAGCTGGAGGAACTTACTGGGGTGGAGTTGATGCATTGAGAAATGGCAAACCAGGCGGGCTGGGAGCCCGCCGCAGCCTGAGAGGCTGCCCCACATGGGGGAGGAATTCATATGAAAAGCTTTGTTCTTGTTCTGGTAACTCTTACGGTTGGTTTCGCCGGGGGTTATTACTGGACGCACTCTCACTCCGCGGCCGCCCCCGCTCCGCCCACGAGGAAGATCCTCTACTGGGTGGACCCAATGCATCCGTCTTATAAGTCGGACAAGCCCGGCATCGCGCCGGATTGCGGGATGAAGCTGGTCCCGGTGTATGAGGACGAGCAGAAGCAGCCCGGCGTTGCGCCTGCCGGCACGATCCACATCAGCGCGGAGAAGCAGCAACTGATCGGCGTCCGCTTCGGCATGCCTTCGTTCACCGGCACGACGGAGACGATTCGCGCGAATGGACGGGTTGCGCAGGACGAGACGCGGCTCACGCGCATCCACCCGCGCATCGAAGGCTGGATCGCGAAGACCTTCGTCGATTACGCCGGCCAACCGGTTAAGAAGGGCGATCCGCTGCTCACCATCTACAGCCCGGACATGCTGGCGAGCGAACAGGAGCTGCTGCTGGCGCTGCGCGCGCGCGATCAGATGAAGTCGAGCCCATTGAAGGAAGCGTGGGGCAACAGCGAGATGCTGATCGAGGCGACGCGGCGGCGGCTGCAATTGTTCGATTTAAGCCGGGAGCAGATCGCACAGGTGGAGCGCACGCGCAAGGCCATTGAGAGCATCACGCTGTTTTCGCCGGCCGACGGCTATGTGACCGCTCGCAACGCCTACCCGAGCCAGCGGGTCACGCCGGAGACGGAGCTGTACACGCTGAGCGATCTTTCCCGCGTGTGGATCATGGCCGAGGTTTACGAGACCGACATTGCGCACATCCACGAGGGGCAGGCGGCGGTGGTGAGCGCCCCCAGCGGCGAGGCGCCCACGTTCCGGGCGCGCGTCACCAACGTCCAGCCGCAGGTGGACCCGCAGACGCGCACCATGAAAGTGCGCCTCGAAGCCGAGAACGCCGGGCTTCGGCTCAAGCCGGACATGTTCGTGGATGTGCGGTTCACGCGGGGCGGCGCGCCGAAGCTCACCGTGCCCGCGGACGCGGTGATAGACTCCGGTACAAAGCAAACCGTGTACATCGATCGGGGCAACGGTTATCTGGAAGCTCGCGCGGTGCGGATTGGCCAGCGGCTGGGCGATCGCGTGGAGATTGTGGCGGGGCTGAAGGCGGACGAGCGCATGGTGACATCGGGAACGTTCCTGGTGGATTCGGAAAGCAGACTGGAGGAGCCTCACAGACTGAAGTCTGTGCCACCGGAGCACCACCATGATTGACCGCATCATCGAGTTCTCCGCGCGGAATCGTTTTCTGATCTTTGTGCTGGTGGGGTTCGCGGTGGCAGCGGGCATCTGGTCCATGCGCCACATTGCGCTGGATGCGATCCCCGATCTCAGCGACACGCAGGTGATTGTCTATTCGCGCTGGGACCGCAGCCCGGACATCATCGAGGATCAGGTCACCTATCCGATTGTCACGGCGATGCTGGGCGCGCCGCGCGTGAAAGCGGTGCGCGGTTTCTCCGATTTCGGCTACTCCTTCGTGTATGTCGTGTTCGACGAGGGCACCGACGTTTACTGGGCGCGCTCGCGCACGCTGGAGTATCTGTCGAGCGTGCTGCCGAAGCTGCCGCAGGGCGTCAACACCGAGCTGGGGCCGGATGCGACGGGTGTGGGCTGGGTGTTCCAGTACGCGCTGGTGGATACGTCGGGCAAACACAGTCTGGCCGAGTTGCGATCCGTGCAGGACTGGTTTCTGCGCTATCAGCTTCGCTCGGCGCCGGGCGTGGCGGAGGTGGCGCCGCTGGGCGGTTTCGTGCGCCAGTATCAGGTGAACGTCGATCCGACGCGCCTGCAGTCCTACAACATTCCCATCTCGCGCGTGGTGGAGGCGGTGCGCCAGGGGAACAACGACGTGGGCGGACGGCTGCTGGAGATGGGCGGCGCGGAGTACATGGTGCGCGGGCGCGGTTATGCGCGCTCGGAGGAGGATATCGGCGATATCGTGCTGCTGTCGTCGAGCGCGGGCGTGCCGGTGCGCGTGCGCGACGTCGCCGACGTGACGCTCGGCCCCGATCTGCGGCGCGGCGTGGCCGACTGGAACGGCACGGGCGATACGGTATCGGGCATCGTCGTCATGCGCCAGGGCGAGAATGCGCTGGCGGTGATCGACCGCGTGAAGCAGAAGCTGAGGGAGATTGAGCCGGGGTTGCCGGCGGGGGTGAAGGTGGTCTCGGCGTACGACCGCTCGGAGCTGATTCACCGTTCCATCGACAACCTCAAGGACACGCTGATCGAGGAGATCGTCATCGTGTCGCTGGTGATTCTGATTTTCCTGTGGCATGCGCCCAGCGCGGCAATTCCGGTGATCACCATTCCGGTGGCCATCGTGATCAGCTTCATTCCCATGCAGGCGATGGGGCTCACTTCGAACATCATGTCGCTGGGGGGCATCGCCATTGCCATTGGAGCGATGGTGGACGCGGCCATCGTGGTGGTGGAGCAGACGCACAAACGGCTCGAAGAGTGGGAGCGCGGCGGGCGCAAGGAAGATTATCAGCGCGTGGTGATCGACGCGGTGAAATCGGTGGGCGGGCCGAGCTTCTTCGCGCTGCTGGTGATTGCAGTTTCTTTTCTGCCGGTGCTCACGCTGGAAGCCCAGGAGGGACGGCTGTTTAAGCCGCTCGCCTATACCAAGACCTTCGTCATGATCGTGGCCGCATTGCTGGCCGTCACGCTCGATCCCGCCATGCGCCTGCTGTTCACGCACATGAAGAACTTCAGTTTTCGCCCGCGGTGGCTGGCGCGAGCGGCCAGCGCCGTGCTGGTGGGCAAAATCCATGCGGAGGAGAACCATCCCATCAGCCGCATTCTGATCCGGCTTTACGAACCGGTGTGCAAGTGGTGTCTGCGCTGGAAGTGGGCAGTGATCGCGGGCGCGGTGGCGCTGGTCGTTTTGACGGTGCCGGTGTACCAGAAGCTGGGCTCGGAGTTCATGCCGCCGCTGGACGAAGGCTCGCTGCTGTACATGCCTTCCACCATGCCCGGCATTTCGCTGGAACAAGCACAGCGTCTGATGCAGGTGCAGGACCGGCTCATCCGCCAATTCCCCGAAGTGGAAAGCGTGCTCGGCAAGGCGGGGCGCGCCGAGACGTCCACCGATCCCGCGCCGCTGTCGATGATGGAAACGGTCATCGTGCTGAAGCCGCAATCGGAGTGGCCGAAGACGCAGACCTGGTACACGTCGTGGGCGCCGCACTGGCTGCTGCCGGCGCTGCGGCACATTACCCCCGATCACATTTCCACCGACCAACTCGTCAACGAAATGGACGAGGCGCTGCATCTGCCCGGCGCGGCCAACGCGTGGACCATGCCGGTGCGCAATCGCATCGACATGCTGACCACGGGCATCCGCACGCCGGTGGGGATCAAGATTTTCGGCGCGGACATCAACACCATCGAACGGATCGGGACCCAGATCGAGCGCGTTCTTCCCGCCGTGCGGGGCACGCGCAACGTCTTCGCGGAACGCACCGGTGGCGGCTATTTCCTCGATTTCGACTGGAATCGCGACGCGCTGGCGCGCTACGGGCTGACCATCGACGACGCGCAGAACGTGCTGGTGAGCGCGGTGGGCGGCGAGAACGTCACCACCACGGTGGAGGGCCGCGAACGCTATCCGGTGAACGTGCGCTACCTGCGCGATTACCGCAGCGACATCGGCGCGCTGAATCGCATGCTGGTGCCGGTGCTGAACGGGCAGACCCAGGCGCCGGTTTCGGAACTGGCGACGATTCGCGTGCGCTCCGGGCCGGGCATGCTGCGCGACGAGAACGGGATGCTGGCGGGCTACGTCTACGTCGATGTCGGCGGGCGCGATGTGGGCGGCTACGTGGAGGAGGCGAAGCGCCTGGTGCGCGAGCGGGTGGCCATGCCCGCCGGCTACACGCTGGCCTGGAGCGGGCAGTACGAATCGATGGAGCGCGTGCGCGAGCGGCTGAAGCTGGTGCTGCCGCTGACGCTGTTCCTGATTCTGATGCTGCTTTACATGAACACCAAGTCGGCGGTGAAGACGCTGATCATCGCGTTGGCGGTGCCGTTCTCGGCGGTGGGCGCGATCTGGCTGCTGTACTTCCTCGGCTACAACGTGAGCATCGGCGTGTGGGTGGGGCTGATCGCGCTGATGGGCGTGGACGCGGAAACGGGCGTGTTCATGCTGCTCTATCTGGATCTGGCGTATCATCGCGCCAAAGCGGAGGGCCGGCTGAAAAGCCTCGCGGATCTGCGGGAGGCGATCATGACCGGCGCGGTGAAACGCATCCGCCCCAAGTTCATGACGGTGGCCTGCATGTTCCTGGGGCTGGCGCCGATCATGTGGTCGGCCGGTTCCGGCGCGGACGTGATGAAACGCATTGCGGCGCCGGTGATCGGCGGTCTGTTCACGTCGTTCGTGCTGGAGCTGATGGTTTATCCGGCCATCTACGAAATCTGGAAGTGGCACTTCGAGATGAAACATCGTGTCGCGCAAGCGTGACAACGCTCCAACCTAGCAACGGACTGTGCTGGCAAGAACGAAGCGCAGGCGCCAGTTGCATCTTAATCGATGAGGACCGCTAACCGCACACTGGGCCAGTCAGGATGACAGGTCGCGATTCGCCGGGAACTATGGTCCGGGCACCATCGTATTTGGGTGGAAGAGGTACCAAATGACGAACGACCTGAGAATCTCGTTACGGCAGTTGCGGAAGTCGCCGGGATTTGCAGTGACGGCGATCCTGACGCTGGCGCTGGGGATCGGTGCGAACGCGGTGGTGTTCAGCGTGCTGAACGCGCTGGTGCTGCGCCCGGTGAATGTGCCGCGCGCGCAGAATCTCTACATGGTGCAGCGTTTCCGGTTCCCGTCGCAGTCGTATCCCGACTATGTGGATCTGCGCGATAAGAACCGGACGTTTGAAAGCCTGGTGGCGTTCAACATCATGGGTCCGGTGGGAGTGGACACCGGCGGGAATCCGACGACTGCGTGGCCGTACCTGGCGAGTGGAAACTACTTCGACGCGCTGGGTATTCAGCCCTGGTTGGGGCGATTCTTTCATGCGGCCGACGAGCGGGGGCCGAACAGCGCTCCGTATGCAGTGCTGAGCTACGCGTACTGGCATGGCCATTTTCACGACGATGCCGGTGTGGTGGGGCGGACGGTGCGGATCAACAAGCACCCGTTCACCATCATTGGAGTGGCGCCGCCGGACTTTCGGGGTACCGAGCTGTTCTTTGCGCCGGCGCTTTGGATTCCCATGGTCGAGCAGCCCACCGTCGAAGGCTACGACTGGCTGCAGTCCCGTGGCAATCACACTGGGTTCGTGGTGGGGCGGCTGAAGCCCGGGTTGACGGCGGCGCAGGCGACGGCCGACCTGAATGCTCTTGGGGCATGGCTGGCGAAGACGTATCCGGGAGATGACGACGACATCAAGTTCACGCTGGCTCGTCCGGGGCTGGTGGGTGACATGCTCGGTGGGCCGGCGCGAGCATTCATGACGGGCGTGATGCTGCTGGCCGGGCTTATTCTGCTGGCGGCGTGCGCGAACCTGGGAAGCCTGTTTGCGGCGTGGACGGCGGATCGCGCGAAGGAGACGGCGCTGCGTCTGGCGCTGGGATCGGGGCGCGGACGGGTCCTGCGGCAGATGCTTTTGACGGCCGTGCTGGTTTCGCTGGCCGGGGGAGCGCTGGGGCTGGCGGGAGGCGTGGCGATCCTGCACCTGATCAGCGCGTGGCAGCCTGTCCCGGATATTCCGATCAACGTCCCCGTCAACCCGGATACGGGCACGTATGTCGTGGCACTGGCGTTGGCGCTGGGGAGCGGCCTGCTGTTCGGGATGGCGCCGATGCGGCAGGTGATGCGGGCAGATCCGTGGCAGTCGATTCGCACCGGTGTGGCAGGAGCGCACGGGCGGCGGTTCGCGGTGCGGGATGTTCTGCTGGCCGTGCAGATTGCGATTTGCGCAGTGCTGGTGACGTCTTCGCTGGTGGCGGTGCGAGGGCTGGCGCGATCGCTCCACGGCAGTTTCGGCTTTGTGCCGCGGAACGTGATGCTCGCGGAGAGCGACCTGCACATGGCGGGCTATACCGACGAGCAGACACCGCAGATGCAGCGGCGCATGCTGGATGCGGCGGCGGCCATCCCAGGCGTCACGGCGGTGGGCTATGTGTCGCAACTGCCGCTGGGCCTGGGCGGTGGCGACTCGTATGTTTACACCGACACCACCACCGATTACCGGCCAACCAATCAGGCCGCGGATGCCATGACTTACAGAATTTCGCCGGGGTACCTGGAAGCTGCGGGCACCACGCTGCTGGTGGGAAGAAACCTGGCGCTGCACGACGACAGCAACGCGCCGAACGTGGCTTTGGTAAACCGTGAGTTTGCGTGCGAAGTTTTCGGGTCGGTGGACAAAGCGGTCGGCGGACATTTCAAATTCTGGGGCGGAAAGCGGGCGGAAGTAGTTGGCGTGGTGGAAGACGGGAAATACCGGACGCTGACCGAGGATCAGAGACCGGCGATGTTCTTTTCGTTTCTGCAGCAGCAGGCGAGCGGAACGTGGCTGCTGGTGCGGTCGGGGCGCGATGCGGAGCAGATTGCCGGGGCGCTGCAGCGCACGCTGCACGGGCTGGACGCGGGATTGCCTGTCGTCGTGAAGCCGTGGAGCGAGGAGTTGGATTCAGCGTTGTTCGCCGCGCGGGTGGCCGCCGTGGCTCTGGGTGTGCTCGGGCTGCTGGGCGCCATGCTGGCGGTGACGGGAATCTTCGGCATGGCGTCGTATACCGTGAGCAAACGGCTGCGCGAACTGGGAATTCGCATGGCCCTGGGAGCGCGCCGGAAGCAACTGCTGCGCGCGGCACTGGGGCGGGCGGTTGTATTGCTGTCGGTGGGCTCGGCCGCGGGTTTGTTGCTGGGCGTTCTCGCATCGAAAGTGCTGTCGTACATCGTGTACCAGGCGTCGCCAAACGATCCGGTGGTGTTGGGCGGGGTGGTGCTCACCATGCTTGCGCTGGGGCTCGCGGCGGCGTGGATTCCCGCGCAAAAGGCGCTGGCCGTGGATCCCATGATTCTGTTGCGACAGGAGTGAAGGAGCGAGGGATCAGGGTCCGGGGGATGGAAGCGGACTTCCGGCTCACCGTGCTGGAGCTGATGGTCTATCCGGCCATCCACGAAATCTGGAAGTGGCACTTCGAGCTGAAGCGGGCGGTGGGGCCGGCGTGACCGGACTCGCGGGCGCGAACGAAGACTTATAATCGGGCCGATGGGCAGCCAGCCGTACCTCGCGATTCGCGCGATCAACGTGTACGTGCGCGATCAGGAGCGCAGCGTGCGCTTTTTCGTCGATCAGCTTGGATTTCGGCTGGCCTACGACGTCCACGTGCAGGCTGGCGAGCGCTGGGTCGCGGTGACGCCGCCCGACGGTACCGCAGTGCTCTCGCTGATCGCTCCGAAGAAGGACACGCCGCAACACAAGCTGATCGGGCGGGCCACGCAGGTGGTATTGTTCACCGACGATGTGCCGGCGCGATTTCGCGAGTGGAGCCGGCGGGGCGTCCGCTTCAGCCAGTCGCCGAGACTGCGCCGGGTGCGAATCGAAACAGAGGCCGCGACGGACGGGCAGAAGGCAGTGTGGGGCGGGGTATCCGCGCGGTTCCGGGATGTCGATGGCAACTCCTTCCTGCTGGCCAGTTTCGATGCCATGACTCAGGCAGTGGAAAGGCGGCGCCGCGCGGAGGCCGAGCGGCGGGAAGCGGAACATCGCACCGCGCGCGAGATGGAGATCGCCCGCGACGTGCAGGCAAGGCTTTTTCCGCAGACATTGCCGCGCATGTCCACGCTGGAGTACGCGGGCACGTGCATTCAGGCGCGCCAGGTGGGAGGCGATTATTACGATTTTCTCGACCTGGGGCGCGAGCGGCTGGGGCTGGTGATCGGCGATATCGCCGGCAAAGGAATCGCCGCCGCGCTGTTGATGGCCAACCTGCAGGCGCATCTACGCAGCCAGTGCGCGATCGCGGCCGATGAGCCCGAACGATTGCTGGCGTCGGTGAACCGCCTGTTTTTCGAGAACTCCTCCGACAGCGCGTACGCGACGGTGTTCTTCGGCGAATACGACGACCGCGGGGGCCGGCTGCGCTACGTCAATTGCGGGCATCTTTGCGCCCTGCTGTTGCGGGCGGACGGCACGGTGGAGCGGCTGGAATCCACGGCGACGGTTCTTGGCCTGTTTTCGGAGTGGGATTGTTCCACCGGCGAACGGCGTCTGCTCCCTGGCGATCTGCTGGCGCTCTACACCGACGGGATCACCGAGGCGTTCAATTCATCAGGAGAGGAGTACGGCGAGGGGCGGCTGATGGAGGCGTTGCAACGGCATCGAAGGGAACCCCCGGGGGCGCTTCTGAGAGCTGTTGTCGACGAGGTCCGGGCGTTTCACTCCGGCGAGGAGCACGATGACATTACGCTGATTGTGGCGAAGTGCATGGCCGGATGAAGGCGGCGCGACTTATTCGGCGATCGCGCGAATGGAGCGCCAGCCGTAGAACAGTGCGGGCACGATGACGCCGCTGCCGGCGAAAACCGGCCACCACGCGCCGCGCGCCATGGGGGCGAGCCAGAGCAGCAGCATGAACACAATGGCCAGAACTGCCGCCCAGCCGATGGAATCGAGGATCTCCGGCAGCGCCGAAACGCTGGATGAGGCCACGCGGCGGCGAACCGCGGCGGCAAAACCGGGAGGAGCGGCGATACCGGCGAGTGCCGCATCCAGTTCCTCATCGATCATCCGCAGCACGCGTTCGTCGTCGTTCACAATTGCTCCTCCACCAGCGCCGCGGCCAGTTGCCGGCGGGCGCGATGCAGCCAGGTCTTGACCGTGCCCAGGGGCAGGTCCAGCATGGCCGCCACCTCTTCATAGGATCGCTCTTCCATGTGATAGAGCAGGACCACCTGGCGGTAATTCTCCGGCAACTCGCCGACCAGGCGCAGAATGTCCGGGCGGCGGTCGGGTGCGGGCGGGCCACTGGCACGTCTTTCCGCGGCCGCGCGTACACCGGGATGCTCGAGCGAAACCGCGCGCCGGCCGGCTCTGCCCTTCAGGGCCGTCAGGCAGGCGTTGCGGGCAATGGCGTAAATCCAGGTGGACATCGACGACTCTCCGCGGTAGCCAGGCAACGCCTTCCAGATGCGCAGAAACACCTCCTGCGCGGTCTCCTCGGCGGCGGCCCGGTCGCCCAGCATCGCGCAGCAGAGACGGAAGACCTTGTGCTGGTACTCGGCGAGGACCGCCTCGAACTGTTGGTCGCTGGCCACCCGCTTCAGATTATGACTTTCGAGGCGACGCGCAATGTTTCAATCCGCTGCTGAAACTCCCGGCCGGCGACCTGGGGTCTCAACGAACATGCAACCTCCTGAACTCGGTACTCTTTTCGTCGTCGCCCTGATGTTCTGCGCAACGGCAATCATGCTGGCGTCACTGGCGGCACGCTACAAACAGCGAGAGCTGCAGCATCGCGAACGGATGGCGGCGGTGGAGAAAGGCGCGGCGTTGCCCGCGCTCGAGGAGCCCGTCCGCGGCCCGGCGCCGTATAACCCGCGCACGCTTCTGCTGCGCGGCCTGATCTGGCTGTTTATCGGGATTGGCATCCTCGTCTCGTTCGGGGGAATCGCCATGTATTCCTACAGGCAGCCCCCGGCATGGGAACGCGTGAGCCAGGCCAACGAGGCAAAGCAGCATGGCGCCAGCGACGAGCAGATTCGCGCGATTATGAACGAACGGTACGACAACGGCCCACCGGCCGCGATCGGGCTGATTGGCTTGATCCCGATGGGAGTCGGTCTGGCCTATGTCATTACGTGGCTCACCGAGCGCCGGGCGGGATAAGACAAAGGCGACCGATCCGCGATCGTTCCATACTGGAGAAGATCCAGATCAACCAGGAGCACTGATGAAGGGCCTCGTTTGGCTGGCAGTCCTGACCGGCACCGCATCGATGGCGTGGGACCAACAGCCAGCTCCGCTGTCATGGGTGCCTACACAATCGGCGGCGCGGAGCGAGGACTATGCCGGCGCCGCCTCCTGCGAATTATGTCATCAGAGCGAATCCAGGCGAGCTGGCGATTCGCAGATGGGGAACTCGATCGTTCTTCCGGGCAGGAAGTACGTCGATCTTCCGGCGCTCCGTTTTCAGCGTGGCGCTTTCACCTACACGCTGCATCGCGATGGGGAAGCGCGACTGATCGTGGACGACGGCAAACGCCAGATCACCGAGCCGATTTTTGCCATGATCGGCGCCGGGGAGTTTTTTCAGTCCTACCTGCTGCGGCATGAGGGCGTCCCTTATCGGGCGGCTGTCGATTTTGTGACCGTCCGTGGCGGTCTGGATCTGGACAATGAGGCCGACCCGCCGGCTTCGCTCGAAGGGGCTCTGGGGAGGCATCACAGCGAGAAATACGTCCGGGATTGTTTTGCCTGCCACAGTCCGGCGTCCGTTGCTGCAGACGGCATCGATTTCGTTCACCGGCCGGTGGGAAACACCTGCGAGGTCTGCCATGGACCCGGTGCAAAGCACGTTGCCCTGGAGCGAGCCGGCAAACCGGAACAAGCGGGTATTTTCAACCCAGGGCGCCTCTCTCCGGCCGAAGAGTCCGACTTTTGCGGTCAATGCCACACCACCGCCGCCGCTATGAGAGCGCAGAATGCCAAAGGCACGCGCAGCGTGATCTCCGAACCGTATCGGCTGCAAACCAGCCGCTGCTGGAATCCGAACGATCGAAGAATCAGTTGCACTTCCTGTCACGATCCTCACGCACCCATCGAGCGCGACACGGCGGCCTATGATCGCAAATGCGAGGCTTGCCACTCGTCATCCGCAGCGAGCGCGGCAGCGAACGCCGCGCACGATCGGAAGGCGATTGCGGCCTGCCCAGTTGGCACGCACGACTGCGCGGGATGCCACATGCCCAGAGTCTCGGCGCCAGACACTCCGATCGTCTACGCAGACCATCGGATCCGGATTGCGAAGGCGGATACTCCGTTTCCCGAGTGAGTCGAGGCGGGGTTGTAGCTGCATTCCTTCCGGTGGAGTATAGTGATCGCGTACCCGTGCCGCGGCAAGTATCGCTACTGGCGCTCGTCGTCCTGGCTGTCATGGCGCAGCCGCCTGAGCGTATCCGAAAAACCGGTCAGATGAGAGTGGGTCCACACTGCACTGTGGACCTCGACGAGGGAGACCAGCAGTGCATGATCGTTCTGGACGGGGACGGTTCGGAATATCCGGGCTACCCGCGCAATGTATCCGCCGACTTTCGGGTTGAACCGGGGGACTTGCGACTCTATTTGCGACCGGTGCACGGCACGCTATTCGCTGCACCTACGTCCGCGTCGGTGGGCTGCAAGGCTGTATGGCCGCGACTTATTCGAAGAGGCGCGTGCGCGTGGACACTCTCTCGCCAGGCATGCATATTTGCGTTGGAACCAGCGAGGCGCGTTGCTCCGAAATCCGGCTAGATGAAACGGTTGTCAAAAAGACGGGCCTCATTGTTTTCAGCTACACGACATGGGAGAGCCAGGCGCCCCGTGCTAGCCTAAGAACTAATCGATGATTCGCGCTTACCGCGGGAAGGCGCCCGCGATCGCTCCCTCCGCTTACGTGGATCCCAGCGCTCAGGTGGTTGGCGACGTGACCGTCGGCGAGCGGTCCAGCGTGTGGCCCAACGTGGCGGCGCGCGGCGACGTGAATTTCATCCGCATCGGCGGGGAGACCAACATTCAGGACAATTCGGTGTTGCACTGCGACGCGCCGGATTTCCCGCTGGTGATTGGCGATCGCGTCACCGTGGGCCACATGGTGGTGCTGCACGGCTGCACGGTGGAGGACGACGCGCTGATCGGCATTGGCGCGATCGTGCTGAATGGGGCGAGAATCGGAAAAGGCTCGGTGGTGGCCGCGGGCGCGCTGGTGCCCGAGGCGATGGAAATCCCGCCCGGCGCCATGGTGATGGGCGTACCCGCCAGGATCCGCCGCCAGGTGACCGAGGAAGAGCAGCAACGTTTCCGGCTGAATTGCCAGCATTACGTGGAATTGTGCCGGATTTACCGGGAAGAGTCCTGACCACGGACTCGTCGAAACCAGGATGATCAAAGCAGTCAAGGGAACAAGGGACATCCTCCCTCCATCGAGCGCGGTCTGGAACCACGTGGAAGCGGTGGCGCGGGAAGTGTTCCGCGCGTTCAACTATCGCGAGATCCGCACGCCGATTCTGGAAGAGACGGCGCTGTTTGCGCGCGGCGTGGGGGAAGAGACGGACATCGTGGGCAAGGAGATGTACACCTTCGAGGATCGCGACGGCAGCTCGCTGACACTGCGGCCGGAGGCGACCGCCTCGGTGATGCGCGCGTACATCGAGCACCGGCTGGATCAGATTCCGGGCCTGCAGAAGCTCTATTACATGGGGCCGATGTTCCGGCGCGAGCGCCCGCAGAAGGGCCGCTACCGGCAGTTCTTCCAGATTGGCGCGGAGGTGATCGGGTCGGAATCGCCGATGGTGGACGCCGAGGTGATCGAGATGGTGGTGGAGGTCCTGCGGCGCGCGGGGCTGAGCGGATTTCAGCTTCTCATCAATTCGGTTGGCCATCCGCCGTGCCGGGCGAAATTCGCCGAGGAGCTGCGGACGCGGCTGCGCGAGGTTGCGCCGCGTATGTGCGGCGACTGCCAGCGGCGGGCGGAGACGAATCCACTGCGCGTGCTGGACTGCAAAGTGCCCGAGGACCAGCCGATCATCGACGCGCTGCCGGCGATTCTCGATCATCTGTGCGACGAGTGCCGGGCGCACTTCGACACGGTGAAGGAACAACTGGAAGCGCGCGGGATCGCCTATGAGGTGCGGCCACGGCTGGTGCGCGGGCTCGATTATTATACGCGCACGACCTTCGAGATCGTTCACGGCGCGCTGGGGGCGCAGAACTCGGTGCTGGGCGGCGGGCGTTACGATGGCCTGGCCGAGGCGCTGGGTTCGCGCGTGGCGGCGCCGGGAATCGGGTTCTCCATCGGCGAGGATCGTCTGGTGATGACCGTGGAAGAGGAGCATCCCGGCGAGTACACGGACAAGCTGGATGTGTACCTTGCGCCGATGGGCGCGCAGGCGGCACGACATTGCGTCGCTCTGGCCGGCGAACTGCGGGGCGCGGGGGTATCGGTGGAGGTTGGCCTTGAAGCGAAACTGAAGAGAGCGCTGGAACTGGCCAACAAGGCGGCGGCGCGCTACGCGCTGATCGTGGGCGACAACGAGATGGCCGCCGGAGAGTACACACTAAAGGATATGGGAACCGGCGAGCAGAGCAAGCTCGGGCGGGAAGCGTTGCTGCGCAGATTGGTTGGGAAGAGCGACTAATGGAAACCGTACCTCTCGATTTTCTGGGCGAACTGAGACGCACGCACACGTGCGGCGAGCTGCGCGAAAGCGATTCGGGCAAACACGCCGTAATCATGGGCTGGGTGCACCGGCGGCGCGACCTCGGCGGGGTGATCTTCATTCATCTGCGCGACCGCGACGGCGTGACCCAGGTGGTGTTCCGCGCCGACAAGGACGCCGAGTTGCTGAAGAAGGCCGAGATGCTGGGCGCCGAATATGTCGTCGCCGTGGAAGGCACGGTGGAGGAGCGCACGGCGGACACCATCAATCCGGCCATTCCCACCGGAACAGTTGAGGTGCTGGCGAGCCGGCTGCTGATCCTCAACGATTCGCGCACGCCGCCGTTCCCGATGGAAGATATGGTGGACGTGAAAGAGGACGTGCGCCTGAAGTATCGCTACGTGGATCTGCGCCGCCCGCACATGCAGCGCAATATCATACTGCGTTCGCAGGTGTCATTCGCAGTGCGCCAGACGCTCTACGAGCGGGGGTTCCTGGAAATCGAGACGCCGTTCATGACGCGTTCGACGCCCGAGGGCGCGCGCGATTACCTGGTGCCGAGCCGCGTGCAGCCTGGCAACTTCTACGCGTTGCCGCAATCGCCGCAGTTATTCAAACAATTGCTGATGGTGAGCGGGTACGACAAGTACTTCCAGATTGTGCGGTGCTTCCGCGACGAGGATTTGCGCGCGGACCGGCAACCGGAGTTCACGCAGATCGATCTGGAGATGTCGTTCCCGCAGGCGGAGCGGGTGTTCGAGGTCATCGAGCCGCTGGTCGAGCGCTCGTGCGCCGTGGCCGGATTCGAGGTGGCCACGCCGTTCCCGCGCATGACCTACCGGCAGGCAATGCGGTCGTACGGCATCGACAAGCCCGATTTGCGGTTGCCGCCGTTTCACGTACTCGAAGGGGATTTCGCGTCGCTCGAACTCAACTTCCCGCCGGTGGCTATTCGCGTCCCGAAGACGGGTGCGCTGACTCGCCGGGAACGCGACGAGTTGAAAGCGTACGGGGCCGAGCGCGGCCTGCGCGTTTACGACGACCCAAAGAAGCTGGAGCCGGCCGTCGCGGAGAATGCGTTGCGCACGTGCGCAGCCGAGGAGGGCGACTACGTCATGCTGGCCGGGTGGGCGGGCGCGCCGAAGGGACAGCGTCCCGAAGAGACGTTCCTGCAGGCCTGCGGGCAACTGCGGCTATTCGCCGGGCAGAAATACAACGACCGCCACAAGCTGCTCGACCCGCGGACCTTCCGCTTCCTCTGGGTAGTCGATTTTCCGATGTTCGAATGGGATGCGGAAGAGAATCGCTGGATGGCCGCGCACCATCCGTTCACGTCGGTTCACGATGAAGACATCGAGAAGCTGACCACCGATCCAGCAGGCTGCCGCGCCAAATCGTACGACCTGGTGCTGAACGGGGTTGAGCTCGGCTCGGGCTCGATTCGTATTCACCGCCGGGACGTCCAATCGAAGGTCTTCGCGGCCCTGGGATTCAGCGAGGAGGAGGCGCAAAGGCGCTTCGGATTCCTGCTGGAAGGGCTCCAGTATGGCGCTCCCCCGCACGGTGGAATCGCGCTGGGCCTGGACCGGCTGGTGATGATTCTGGCGGGCGAGAATTCGATTCGCGAAGTAATTCCTTTCCCGAAAACAGCGCGCGGAACGGACCTGATGTGCGACGCGCCAGCGCCGGTTCCGGCGCGGCAATTACGGGAGCTGGGCATTCGCCTGTCCGGCGAGTAAGTCTCTGCAAGACAGCGAGCTACGACCTTGGTCCAGGCGCCTGCAGCCTCTTCTCGCGGTGGAATTCATACAGCGGCAATAGCGGTTATGCTACCATTTATGCATTCGAGGTCAACCGATTATGCCCAAGAAAACTAACGAGTCTGTAACAACGCGAACCCGTGCGAAGGCGGTCCGGACCACGGAATCCGCTGCTTCCACGCCGCGCCGGCATAAAAAAGCGACCCCCGTTGCTGCCGCTTCAACCGCAAACACTATTTCCAACGACGACATCGCTACGCTCGCTTTTTCTTACTGGGAGGCCCGTGGCTACCGGGGCGGCTCCCCCGAGGAAGACTGGTTCCGCGCCGAACAGGAACTGCGCTCGCTCGTGTCGGCGTAAGCGCTAACAACGTTAGAAATATAAGTTTTCTCCGACCGAGTCGCCGCAGGAAAATCCGTCCTCGCCGGAAGGCTCAACGTGTGCCTGATTGTAACCTGCAGCTAACCTCCCGATCGAATCTTCTCTCAAGTCGAGAGGCATTTCCGCCCCTCCGGTAAATCCTTCCTTCCCGCCCGCCGGTGCTCCCTGGGAAACCCGCCTGCAATCAGAGACCTGGCTTTTTGGCAGACCGACTGCACCTCGGGCCGCGTTCGCCCGCGAGGGATGCGGGAGAAGACGACGCGAATGAAGGAAGGAGTTTACAATTATGACCCGTTCGAGAGCCGTTGCTCTGGCGACTTTCCTTGGAGCGTTTGGAGCGATGATCGCTCCCAGTGCGCTGGCGGATGAGTGGAACAAGAAGACCATTCTGACCGTTGGGGAGCCCATACAGGTTCCCGGAGCCACGCTGGAGCCGGGCAAGTATGTGATGAAGCTGATGGACTCACAGACAGACCGGCACATTGTGCAGATCTTCAACGAGCGCGAGAATCATCTGATCACCACGATTCTGGCCATCCCGAACTACCGTCTGGAGCCGACCGGGAAGACGGAGTTCGATTTCTGGGAGACGCCTCCGGGACAGCCCAAGGCGCTGCGCGCATGGTTCTATCCGGGCGATAACTTCGGGCAGGAGTTCGCGTATCCGAAACAGATGGCCACATCCATAGCGGCGTACACGAAGACCACGGTACCGACGACATCGGCGGAGAATGAATCGCAGTATCACTCCGCTCCGGTGACGCAGATGACTCAGCAGGGCGAGGAGCAGCCGCTGAGCAGCCAGTACAGCGCTCCGCGGCAGCCCGAGCAGCCGACCGAGGTGGCTCAGAACACACCGCCTCCGGCCCCGGCTCCGGCCGCCGAGCAGCCCACTACGCTGCCGAAGACTGCCAGCAAGTATCCGCTGATCGCGGTGGCTGGTTTGTTCCTGCTGGCGCTGTTTGCGACATTGCGTCTGGCGCGCGTAAGCTAGAGCGGTGTTCACCGTCGTTCGTACCATGACTTCTCTCCAGGTGGGGCAGGATTTCATCCTGCGGCCGATTTTCAATCGGCCAGGCGGGTTGAAAACCCGCCGCACAGTCGAAAACCGGGTCTGGTGGGGCAGGCACTCTGCCTGCGGCGGGCTCCCAGCCCGCCTGTTCGTGAGCGCTCGACGGGGCGGTCTGAGAGACCGCCGCAGCCTCGACGACAAGCGGAGGAACAATGGTCACCTTATCCGGCGATAAGGCCGTCCTTGCGTCTTCGCCCCTGGTCAAGGCTGCCCCACGCCGGTTTTCATCATTTTTCGTGGGCCGCAGGCCCATCGGAACAGGTTACAAACCTGCCCCACGACACAGGGATGATGGATAACCGGGGTGTCGAATCACCGAGGTCCCGCATCTTTACGCTCGCCGGCGGCCTTATTCTATTGGCGGCTGGTGTTCTGTGGTCTCAGGAAGCTGCGCCGGTGGCTCCCCCGGGCACGTCCGAGCGCGGGGAGACGATCGAGCCTCCGGCCGCGGAGTTCATCATCCGCAGCACCGTGGAGCGCGTCCTGCTGGATGTAAGCGTCAAGGATGCGCGTGGCGGCTTCGTATCGGGACTGGGCAAGGACGACTTTCGCGTTTTCGAAGACGGAAAGCCGCAGAGCATTTCCGAATTTGGGGCCGGCGATATCCCGGTCACGGTGGGCATCGTCGTCGATGAAAGCTTCAGCATGTGGACCAAGCGCCCGGAAGTGATGACCGCCGCGCTCACCTTCGCGAAAGAAAGCAATCCCCACGACGAGATGTTCGTGATCCATTTCAACGAAACGGTGTGGCCCGGCCTCCCCGGGCCCGCCCTGTTTACCAGCGACTACAATGCCCTTCGCAACGCGCTGCTCGCCGGCAAGGCCGAAGGCCGCACCGCCTTGTACGACGCGATTGTGTATTCGCTGGAACAACTGAACGAGGGCCGGCAGGCGAAGAAAACCCTGGTCCTCATCAGCGACGGCGGCGACAACGCCAGCAAACACAAGCTCGCCGATGTGATACGCATCACCGAACAGACGCCGGCGACGATTTACACGATCGGCGTGTTCGACCCGCTCGATCGCGACAAAAACCCGGCACTTCTGCGCCGGCTGGCCGGGATCAGCGGCGGCGTTGCCTGGGTCCCAAAGCAGTTGAGCGACATCGTGCCCATCTGCCGCGGCATCGCCAAAGACATTCGCAATCGCTATCTGGTGGGCTACGCGCCATCCCTGGGGAACGGAAAGGAGGAGATTCGGCACATCCGCGTGGTGGCGGCCGCACCCGGGCATGGGAGGCTGATCGCGCGGGCGCGCAGCAGTTATCTGTACACCGCCGATAAGGAGCCGGCGAGGAAATGACCGGCCGGGGATGGCGAATCGCGGAGGCGCTGTGTCTGATTGGCGGTCTTGCTCTGCTGGACTTATACATCTGGTCGCGGGCGGGGCCGGTGATCTATCAGGCCTGGGAAAACGGATTGTTCCAGAGAGCGATTCGACAGGCGGCCATCACGCCGCGGCTAAATCCCCCGGCGCCGCCGCAGCGACTCCAGCGCGGCGCTCTGGTCGGACGGCTCGAAGTTCCGCGTCTGGGGCTCACGGTAATGGTGAAGGAGGGTTCCGATGAGGAGATCCTTGCCGAGGCGGTGGGGCATCTGCCTTCGTCGCCGCTCCCGGGCACGCCGGGCAATGTGGCCGTGGCCGGGCACCGCGATACGTTCTTTCGTCCGCTGAAGAACCTGCGTCTGCACGATCGGATCCTGTTCACCACGTTGCGGGGGACGTTCGAGTACGAAGTGGAGTCGGAGAAGATTGTGCGGCCCACGGATGTCAGCGTATTGCGGGCATCCGCCGAGCCCACGCTCACGCTGGTGACGTGCTATCCGTTTTACTACGTCGGCTCGGCTCCGAAGCGCTTCATCGCGCGAGCGCGGCAGGTTGCGCCGGGGCCGCTGGTGGAAAGAGCGTCACTGCAGTAGAAACCGCTCCCTCGCGGTCGCGGCTCGGTCGGTCGTGGGCGGCAGGACACGTGTAGTCAGCCGCGTCTCTTCGGTGCCGGGGGAAAACGCGGCTGACGCCGCGTGTCCCATTCTACTCGGGGGCGGGAACCGAGAACCGGGCGCGCACTTCCGCGCTCACGCTGGCCGGCTTGCGGGTCTGGGTGTCCATGGGACACCAGGTGGTCAGCGCGCGAGCGAGCACGGCGCGATCGGCGGCCCGGAGCACGTCCGTGTAGCGGACGAAGCGGACACGGCTGGCGCTTCCCACCCAGGTGCGGGCGATGATCCCGTCGTTCAGAAAAGCCGGTTGTTTGTAGTCGATTTCATGGCGCAGAACCACCCAGTAAAGCTTCGCCTGGTCCTCCGCGGAGGCGGCGGCTCTCCAGTGCGCGACGGCGGCATCCTGCACCCAGCGAATGTAGGTCACGTTGTTCACGTGACCGAGCTGATCGATGTCGGAAGGCTCTACGGCGATCGGCAGTTCGAAGGCGTCCAGCGGTGTGTTCATGACGTACTCTGGATTCGTGGACATTATCGCAGGCATCCATCCGGTGCGCGAAGCATTACGCGCGGGACGACGCCTCGATCGACTGGCCATTGCGCGCGGAGCGGGCGGTCCACGCATACAGGAACTGGTGGATCTGTGCCGGCAGCAGGGCACGCCGGTGCGTTTCGAGCCGCGCGAAGCGCTGGACCGGGCGGCGGCGAAGGCGAACCATCAGGGGGTGGTGGCATTTACGGCGACGCACGCATACGCCGATATCGATTCCATCGGCGAAGCGGCCAGGCTCGTCGTGGTGCTCGACGGCGTGGAGGACCCGCACAACCTGGGCGCGATCGCGCGGACCGCGCACGCCGCGGGCGCCGATGCGCTGGTGATTGCCGAACGCCGGGCCGCGGGCGTTACCGAGACGGTTGCGAAGGCGGCGGCGGGAGCGATCGAGTACTTGCCCATCATTCGCGCCGGCAACATCAGCCGCGCGCTGGAGAAGCTGAAGCAGCGCGGGTTCTGGATCTACGGGCTGGACGAACGAGGCGATCGGCTCTATCACGAGACCGACTACGCGACGCCTTCGGCCTTCGTGCTGGGCGGCGAAGGGCATGGGCTTCATCAGAACGTCCGCGCGCATTGCGACGTGGTGGTGCGCATTCCCATGGCCGGGCCGATTGCCTCGCTGAACGTATCGGTGGCGGCCGGCGTGGCGCTGTTCGAGTGGCTGCGCCGATTTCAGGCCACGCCAAAGAACGCGCGGACTTTCGCCTCGAGCGCGGGCACGCACAACACGCCGCTGCCGGAATAAATATCGCCGCCGCCCCGGAGATTCAGGAACACGGCGCCCGCCTCTTCTCCGATAATCTTCAGCGGCGCGTTGTCCCACGGTTTGGCCACGGGCTCGATCCACACCTCGACTGCGCCGGCGGCAAGCATCATGGCGTCGGCCGCGCCGCCCATTCCGCGCACCGCCCAGAAACGCGATATCCACTCCAGCAGCCGCGCGTGAAATGGCATGTCGTGCAGGGAGCGCCAGGCGTTGGCGCAGACGATGGACTCATCGATGCGAGTGCGCGCGGATACGTGCAGGCGGTCTCCGTTGCGGTATGCTCCACCGCCTGCGGTGGCGTGGCAGAACCAGCCGAGACAGGGGAGGTTCACCACGCCGACGACGACGCGGCCGTCCTGCTCGAGGGCAATCAGATTCGCCCACAGCGGCAGGCCGCGGACATAGTCGCGGGTGCCGTCGATGGGATCGACAATCCACTTGCGGCCGCTGGCCGATTCGGCCGACGATCCCTCCTCGGCGAGGATGCCATCGTCGGGGAAAGCGCGGTGAATCCGTTCGACAATGGCGCGCTCGCACTGCCGGTCGGCTTCAGTCACCGGAGAATCGTCGGGTTTCACCTCGGCGACGATGCCGGGCTGCATCCGCAAAGCCAGCTCGGCGGCTGCGCTCACGGCTTCCCGGGCGACGGCAAGTTCCTCATCGAAAGGCATTAATCCATTGTCATTCTCCGCTTCTCGTCCGCTGCGTGTTAGCATTCTTACGATGACGCAACGAACCGTCTACACGGTTCTGGATGAAACCGCGGACCAGTGGGGCGGCAGAGCGGCGCTGCATCAGCCCACCGGCAAAGGCGACTATCGCACCTACACATGGGAAGAGTGTCGCCGCATCGTTCGTGAAATCGCGTGCGGACTGCGCCGGCTGGGCATGGCGAAGGGCGACAATATCGCGCTTTTCTCCGAGACCCGCGCGGAGTTCTATCTGGCGGACATCGGGATCATGTCGTCGGGCGCCGTGGCGGCGGCGCTGTATACGAGTTATCCGCTCCCGGATCAGATCCGCAATCTTCGATTCAGCGACGCGCGGATGATTTTCGCCGAAGACGCGGTGGCCATGCGCGCGCTGCAACATGCCGCGGAACCCGACGGGTTGGACGTGCGCTGGGTCCTGCTGACCGGCGCCGCGGAACCCGGTCAGCAGGCGCTGACGCTGGACGAGCTGCGCGAGCTGGGGCGCGGCGCGATGAAGGAAGACGCGAAGTATTTCGATGGCATCAACGCCGAGACGAGAGCCGAAGATCCCGCGATCCTTTACCTGACGTCGGGGGCCACCGGCGAGCCCAAGATGGGGCTCACTTCGCACGGCGCGCTGGTGGCCAACATCGACATGGGGCCGGTGGTGCTGCCGCTGAGGCCGGACGATTGCACCATCGCCTTCCTCCCCTCGGCGCACATCGCGCAGCGCGTGGTGGTGGAGCTGGTGCCGATGCGCATGGGCTGCGCGGTATGGTTTTCCGAAGGGCTTTCGAAGATGGCGGGGGAATTCCGCACCATCCGGCCGACGTTCTTCCTGGCGCCTCCGCGGGTGTGGGAACGCGTGTACGCGAGCGTCAGCAACGAACTCAGGAAGCGCGGGGCGCTGGCGCGGCGGCTGTTCTACTTTTCGCTGGGACTGGGCATGGAAGCCAGCCGTCTGCGGCAACAGGGCAAACCGGTTCCGGGCTGGATGCAGCGCGCGTTGAAGATGGCTAACCGCCTGGTTTTTTCGAAGATCCGCGAACGGCTGGGCGGGCGGTTGCGCATTGCCGCCTCGGGCGCCGCGCCGCTCGGCCGCGATACGGCGGAGTTCTACTCGGCCATCGGGATGCCGCTGGTCGAGGGGTACGGTCTCACCGAGGGCGGCGTGGTTTCGTTCAATCCGCTCGAGCGGCCGCGGCCCGGCAGCATAGGTCCGGCGCTTCCCGGCGTCGAGCTGCGGCTGGCCGACGACGGCGAGCTGCTGGTGAAGAGTCCCTGCCTGTTTCTCGGCTACTACAAGGACCCGGATTCCACGGCGGCGGTGCTCCGCGACGGGTGGCTGTACACCGGCGACATCGCGGAAGTCGATCCCGATGGATACGTCTACATCACCGGCCGCAAGAAGGAGCTGATCGTCTCGTCGAACGGAAAGAAGATTTATCCTTCGCGAATCGAGATGCTTTTCAAGAGCGAGCCGGTGATCAACCAGGTGGTGTTGATTGGCGACCGGTTGCCTTACGTGACCGCGCTGGTCACCATTAACACGGCCAGCGCCGAAACGCTGCCGGGAATGCACGAGTACAAGGGCAAGGAGATGGCCGAGGTGGCCGCCGCGCCTCCGGTGCAACAGGCCGTGAAGCGGGCGGTGGCCAAAGCCAACCGGCACCTCGCCGACTTCGAGCGCGTGCGCAAGTTCCGGGTGCTGGAGCGCGATTTCAGCATCGAATCGGGCGAGCTGACCCCCACGATGAAAGTGCGGCGCAACCGCGTGCTGGAGAACTACCGCAGCGTGGTGAGCGAACTGTACATGGGGCGGGAAGAGAGCCAGTAGCGCGGGGACGATGGATCACTGCACGGCTATCGTGACCCAGTTGCTCTCCAGCGCGCCGGATTCGCTCAGGTAAACGCTAATGTTCCCCGCGGCCTTAGGAGGAACAGTCACAATCACCTTGTACACTCCGGCTTCGCCAGGAGTCAGAGTGGCAGAAGTGGGGGTGACCTCGTCCAACCCGGGCTCCCAGAAGTCGACCGTGGGAGTGACCGTGGTTGTCGCCAAGGGATTCGCCGGCGCGGCCATTCCGTCAGGCACAGGCGGATTAGTCTGCCCCAGGCCGACGGCCCAGATCACCAGTGTTTCGCCGGGCTTGGCCGGGTGACCCACATCGATCACATTGTCGGATGTGTCGGTGATCGCCACTATTTGCGGCGCAACGTCGGCGACCGTTACCGATATTAGGTTGCTGAACTGCAGTAAGTTGTTGAACTGCCCATCGCGTTCAACCTCCACCAGGGCCGGTCCTGTTGGCGTGGCCATCGGCATCACGAAGGCAATCTGCCCGGAGGAAGAATAGTAGAGCGGAACGGCCGCCCCGTTTACCAGTACGGTCACGCCGCCCAGCGTGTCGGGCAACGGGAAACCGGAAGCAAAAGCCGGCGCGGTGTTCGAAAGTTGCTGGCCCTCAACCACCATCAGCTCGCCCGGTGCCACCGTCCCCGGCCCGGCCCAGGCCATCGCGCCCTGATAGTTCAGCACTGGCGGGCCCTGCGGAACAATCTGGAGGTTCACCGGGATTTGGAGCGGGCAGTTGGCGGCATTGCATTGGAAGGTCACCAACCCGTCGGTGTACGTGCCTACGTTGAGCGAACCGGGGTCGAGCGTAACCAGCGCGAGGCCGTCGTCGCCATACGCCCTCACCCCCGTTCCACTAGCAGTGACATGCCGCACAACGAGGCTGCCCTCGCCCTGGTTCGCCAGGGAGATGTAGGGCCAGAACGAATAAGCCGGATTCAAGGCGATGGAGGGCGGAAACGGATAAACCAGCTTCTCCCGGCGCTCCCCCTGCCGGACACCATGGTTCGATAAAAGGCCGTAGGGCGGAAGCGGGAACGGGTAAGTGACCGGCGGACCACCCTGGGCCAAAGTAGCGCTGATCTGTGCGATGGAGGGCACGGCGATCGGCCGAGTGGTGACGTTCATGGTCACCGGAATCGTTTGGTAGAGGGCATTTGAGCCGTCGAAGACCTGCACGTTGCCGGTGTAGGTTCCGGACGCCATATTGGCGGCAGCGGAAAGCTGAATGTAGAGGCTGTCCATAAACAGAATCGAGGCCGGCATCTCATCCACAATGGACAACCAGGCGCCGCCGTCGTTCGTGGTGGTGTCGAAGCTGGGACAGGGGTAGCCAAATGTGTAGCAGATCCCCGGCGTGCCCGGTGGGAAGTACGGCTCGAGCAGTACATCGACGCTCTTGCCGGGAGGCACATATTCATTGATGGAAGGACCGTCTCCACCAACCTGTGCCGTGACGGTGATCACCTGCGGTGCATCGATTGCGTTCGGGTCCGAGACGGTGACCTCTGCCGTGTAGGCGCCGGGCGGCAGGGTCGAAGTGCTGAAGCTGAATTGCAGCGGGATGTGGCCGCCCTGCTCCGCGCCGATGGATGCCGTCAACCACGCGGCTTCAGGCGAAACCGAGAGGGTCGGATGGAGCGATCCATCGCCAATGTTATACGCATCGACGGTCTGAGCTGGCGCCGTCGTGCCGACAGGCGCGGATACAAAAACCGAAGCGTTGCTCAGACGAAGCTGAGGAGCGGCGAAAGCAGGAAACCAGCAGAACGCCGCTGGAAAAACCAGACAACCGAAACGGAAACCCATTTCAATTCAGGCCGGCCTGGAATGATTATACTCGCGTTCGCGTTATCGGTGGAGCATTTTAATCTGACTTGGTGTGTAGCGGCAACCTGACTGGTCCGGAGTTTGCTGTCCCATTTGCGCCAGATTAAAACGGGCATTGAACAGGCATGGATCGCGGGCCAGCGCGCGCTCGAAGTCCGCACGGGCTGCCTGGGTTTGTCCCAGCGCCAGCAGGGCGGCTCCGCGATTGTTGAATGCGGCCGGATCGGAGGGGGCGAGCGCGAGAGCGCGGCCGAACGCACGGAGAGCTTCTCCCGGACGCCTCAGCGAGAGCAGCACGCGGCCCTGCGCGGCCGGAACCGCCGGGTCGTTCGGCGCGAGCTCGGCAGCATCGGCCAGCACGTCCAGAGCCTGGTCCGGGGGTACCGAACGCGCCAGTTGCAATCGCGGCCGGAGCTTCCCGGGCGCCACGCGCACGGCTTCGCTCCATAGTTTCTCAGGGCTGATCCACAGGCTGGTATAGCGGATGGAGATGGCAATCAGGCAAACCACCATCGCGGAGATCACCCGGGAATCGACCCGCTGAAGCATCAGTCCGGCGCAAGCGGCAAATGCGGCTAGCGGCAGGTACATGCGGCGATCGGCTGCGAGATCGGCGGCTGGAAAGATGGAGGAACTCGGCGCCAGCAGTACCAGGCCCGCGAGAAACCAGAATCCAGCGCGCAGGCTCCGGAAGCGATAGCATGCCGCCACGGCCAGGGCGGCGATTCCAGTCCAGGCGGCGAGCGCCAGCCAGAGAGGTGGGGGTGCCGCTTCATAATCCACCGAAAACCCCCACGGCATCAGCAACCGCCGCAGGTAACCGAGAATCGTTGGGCCCTGGGCGAGAAGATAGGAGCCGGGCGAGATTCCCGCGTGTGGTCCTGCCGGGACGCCCGGCGTAACAAACGTGGCCCACACCACTCTCAATCCCAAAGCCAAAGAGATGGCCAGCATCGCGGCCACCGGACGCCAGCGGATTCGCGCGCGGCGGGAGAAATCGAGAAGCAGCAGAAAGAGTGGCAATGCCGCGTATTCTTCCTTTGCCAGCATGGCGGCCACAAACCACAACACGCTGGTCCACCTCCGCTCGGCAATCCAGCTCCGAATCGCCAACAGGCTGAAACATGCGCCAAGCAGTGTGCCTCGGGCGAACACGTAGGCGACGGATTCGGTAACGATGGGATGCACGGCGAATATCACCGCGGCGATCAATGCCGCCCGCGGCGGAATGAGCTTCCGCAGGACGTCCCAAACCAGTGCCGCCACCGCAAGATGCAGGACCAGGCTCACCAGATGCCAGCCGATGGGGTTCTGGCCGAACCGGTCGCTTATCCAGAATGTGAACCACGTCAGGGGACGAGTTTGAAGCAGGCCCCAGCATTCCCACCAACCCGATGGCTCGGTAATCTCCGGTCTGGTGAACAGCGCGAAATCGTCGAAAACGAAGGCGCCTGCGAGCGTGCCGCCGAAGGCAAGGAGAGCCGCGATCCAGATCAGAGTTCTCTCACGCACGTCCTGTCAGATATGTTACGTCCTGAACGATACTTGGGCTGCGAAGAGAGCCAGTAGCGGGGGCCCGCAGGAGCCGATTGAAAATCGGCTGCAGGATGCAATCCTGCCCCACAAGGACTAATGCGCCGTGAACACCCGGTACGTGTGCGGCTGGAGGAAGGTGCGATAGACCATCCGGTCGCCTTCGGGCTGGCCTTCGACGCGCTGGCCGGTGGTCAGGTCGCGGAGTGACGCCAGGCGCTTATCGGTGACGATGCGCACCTGCTGGGCGTGCGGAAGGAACGACTCCAAGATGAAGCTGTCGTTGTCGTAGGCGAACAGGCTCACCTGCGCCGGCGCTTCCACGCGCACGAACAGATCCCGGGTGAGCACCTCCCGGATGCGGTTCAGCGTGTCGGTGGGCAGTTTGTACAGATCGCCGAAATTGTCGGGGATGGTGAGGACGTACAGCGTGCCCTTGCTGTACGCGGACTGGAGCAGAATCGGATAGCCGACTCCGCCGGCGAGGCAGGTGATGGTCTCCCAGGCGTCGTTGGTCGGATAGCGGATCTCGGGAATCAGGATGTCCGATTCGGAGTTATGGAACTCGCCGCGCGCGCCGAACTGGTGGGTCAGCGCCTTGTGGTCCGTGTATTCCAGCTCGGCGATGTCCTCGATTCCCCGGCCCTGAAGCGCGTGCAGGAGGCCGGAAGTGATGACCACGTTCTTTCCGGCGGTGAGTTGCTGTTTGATCTTCTCGACGATGGCCGGATCGAACTTCGCCTGCTCGGTGAGCAGCAGCGTGGGGGCATCGGCAGGGAACACCGGCGTGAGCTCGATGGGGATGCCCAGCATGCCGAGGTAGTTCACCAGGAAATCCTCGCCGGACGACTGCAGCGGCTTGTAGCTCTTCAGCCCAACCGGATTGCCGAGCGCGCCGAGAACGCCGTCCACCTGCGCGAACGTGTAGCCGGCCACGCGGCCCATGAGCGTGTCGAACTGCGGCGCGGCGCCGGCGCCGGGCAGCGGATCGATCAACTGGCGGAAATCGAACAGCGTAATCTCGGGCGCTTTGGCGAACAAGGTCAGCGAAAGCTGCTCGGCGTAACGGTCCAGATACTGGCGGTTGAACGGGTCCACCCAGCCGCCGCCGTTGCCGCCGGGCTTGACGTTGTCCAGGAAGCGGACGATCTCGTAGCTTTCGTACTGCTGCAGGTGCTGGTCGTTGTAGACGGGGTCGCGCGTCTCGGTGCCGGTGTAGACGCCGTCGAAGAGCTTCGGCTCGGTTTCGAGGTTGTAGCCGGAGAACTGGTAGTGGTCGTACCAGTTGGGGTACTTGATCACCAGCCTGATACGCGGGTTCACGGCGCGGGCCGGGCCGATCACGGTGTTGCGGGCCACGTCGGTCATCAGGGCGAGGCGGTAGTCGGTCCAGCTCCGGTTGCCTTTGGCGCGGATCTCGGAATCGGTGACGCAGGAGGTGAAGAAGAAATCGTCCAGAATCAGCTCATCAAAATGCCGGGCGGCAAGCTCGACCGCCTCTTTCAGCTTCTGGCGATCGGCGGGATCGCTGTAGCAGAAAGTGCGGAAGTGGTCGCGTTCGTTACGCACCGTGGCGATGCCGCCCGCGGTCTGGACGCCATGCTTCGCGAAAAAGGCTTTGACGGACTCCAGCGTCTGCTCGTCGGGAATCACGTCGTCGCGGAAGGTCTCGACGTAGACCTTGTCCACGTGCAGTTCCTTGTCGATGACTTTCCAGCGGGTTTCCAGCCACGCCGGATCCTTCATCTGCCGGACTTCGTAGGAGCGGATATAGACGGCGACCTTGAAGTTGCGGTACGGCTCGGCCGCGTGGGCGGTGGAGGCGAGGAGCAGACAGAACACCGCCAAGGCGGCCTGCGAGGCCGCCGCAGGCTGGGAGCCTGCCCCACGAAATCTAGCCAAGGCGGGCTTTGCGGACGGCCGGAGCCATCTCGGTTCGCGCCGGCTTGCGGGGCACGAGCCCGCCATTGCCCAGGCGCTTCAACTGGTCCGTCACACAGACCAGGAACATCGGCTGGCGAGCGTTCTTGAAGATATCGATGATCCGCTCCTGCTGGTCCTCGAGATAGATGGACTTGCCGTCGGTGACCAGGTGGAGCGTGGAGTCGGTCTCCACAACCTCGTTCAGCCGGCGTCCCATCTCGCGCTGCAGGAAGCGCAGGACGCGGCGAATCTTCTGCAGCGAAAACCCCTTGCGCCGCAACTCGGCAATGACTGTAATCTCGATTACTTCCTCGGAGGAGTAGATGCGCTTGTGGCCCTCATGCCGGGGGGAGACAACCTTGCGCTCATCCCACCACTGGAGCTGCCGCAAACTCACCTGCGCGATGCGAGAGACTTCGCTGCTGGACCAGGACTGGTCTTCCACGGTACTTTCAGGACGGCTTCTCTTTGTTTTGAACATGTCTTTGCGCCCGCGTCTTTGATCCCAGGGACCATTCAAATTGTATCTGGCCTGCCGGCGGAGTCAATAGGGCATTTTGACTCGCCGGAGACCACTCACCCGCCGCCAACAAACTGCACGATTTCCAGTCGTGCTCCCGGAGCAATCCGGGTGACCGACCATTCCGGCCTGCGCACGATGGCCCGGTCGAGTTCCACCGCCACGCGATCGGGAACCACGCCGAGAAATCCGAGCAGATCGGGTAGATTCATTCCGCCGGGAACGCGCCGCGCCTGGCCATTCACGACAATCTCGATCTGTTCTGTTTGTTGCATCGGGTCCCGGGCGCGCGCGCCGGTTTGACACTCCGTTTTGCCCCTCATTATAGTCGATAGAGGCCGTCTGCGATGATAGTCGAAGAGGCCTTCTCGGATGCCCACTGCAGACCCGCAATCCTACTTTCCCGTTCTGTTGCAGATTCTGCTGGCGGCGGCGACGGCCGCGGCGCTGGTAACCCTCTCCTGGCTGATCGGACACCGTACGCGCAGCCGGCAGAAGGACACGCCCTACGAGTGCGGCATCGCGCCCACCGGCTCGGCGCGCGAGCGCTTCAGCGTGAAGTTTTATCTGGTGGGTATCGTCTTCATACTTTTCGATATTGAAGCGGTTTTCCTGTATCCCTGGGTGGTGGTGTATCGCGACCTCCGTCTGTTCGCGTTTTTCGAGATGCTGTTGTTCATCGTACTGATCGTCTCGGGATTCTTCTACATCTGGAAGAAGGGCGCGCTCGACTGGGCGGCTCGCTCTTCCGGCGAAACCACAAAATAATGCTCCCCGATCCCCTGAAGTCTTACCGCACCGCGGCGGCGCTGGAAGCATTCGACTCCGCCGCCATTCTGGGCGGCCACATCGATCGCGACGAACTGACGCTGCTGATCGCGCCGGAGCGCATCGCCGGCATTTGCCGCATGGCGCGCAACGATCTCGGCTTTATCCGGCTGAGCGCGATCACCGCCGTGGACTGGCTCCCCGAGGAACCGCGCTTCGAGGTAGTCTACCTGCTGCATTCCATCGATCACAACGAACGCGTGCGCCTGAAGTGCCGCGTGGCCGACGGCCAGGAAATCGACTCGGTGACTTCGGTGTGGCGGGGGGCGAACTGGTATGAGCGCGAAGTGTTCGACATGTTCGGCGTTCGCTTCCGCAACCATCCCGACCTTCGCCGCATCCTGATGCCGCTCGACTGGGAAGGGTATCCGCTGCGCAAGGACTATCCGGTGCACGGACACAAGTACGGCTATCAGAGCGACCAGGAGGGGCCACGATGGAGGAGCTGAAAGTCCATACCGACACGATGGTGGCCGAACCCGGCGAGCGGCTGGCGCCGGGAACCTCGGACACCACGCGCCGCATGACCCTCAACATGGGGCCGCAGCATCCTTCCACGCACGGCGTGCTGCGCGTGGTGATCGAGCTGGACGGGGAAACCATCACCAAAGCGGTCCCCGATATCGGCTTCCTGCACACCGGGATCGAGAAGGAGTGCGAGGTGAAGACGTGGCATCAGGCGGTGACGCTGACGGACCGCGTCGATTACCTGGCCAATCTCTCGAACAACCTTTGCTACGCCCTGGCTGTGGAGAAGCTGATGGGCGATCTGGAGATTCCACCGAAAGCCCAGTGGATGCGCGTGATGCTGGTGGAGTTGCAGCGCATCGCCAGCCATCTGGTATGGCTGGGCACGCACGCCCTCGATCTGGGCGCGATGACGATGTTCTTCTACTGCTTCCGCGAGCGCGAGGATGTGCTGCGCATCTTCGAAATGTTCTCCGGGCAGCGGATGATGACCAGCTATATCCGGCCCGGCGGTCTGGCGCTGGAGCCGCCGCGCGGATGGCAGCAACGGGTGCGGAAGTTCATCGACGCGTTCGCGTCGAAAGTGGACGAGTACGAGAATCTGCTGAACACCAATCCCATCTGGATGCAGCGGACCAAGGGCGTGGGCTTCATTTCAGTGGAGAACATGCTCGACCTGGGCGTCACGGGCCCCATGCTGCGCGGCGCAGGGATTGCGTGGGACATCCGCAAAAGCGAGCCGTACTCTTCCTACGACAAGTTCGATTTCGATATCGCCGTGCGTACCGGCAACGACGTGTATTCTCGGTTCCAGGTGAGGATGGAAGAGATGCGGCAGAGCGCGCGCATCGTGAAGCAGGCGCTGGAGGGCATGCCCGAGGGCCCGTGGACGGCGAACGCGCCGCACATGATGTTGCCGGACCGCGAAAAGATGAAGACGCAGATGGAGGCGCTGATCTACCATTTCAAGATCGTCACCGAAGGCTATCGGGTACCGGCGGGCGAAGCGTATCAGGTGATCGAATCGCCGCGCGGGGAGATCGGCTATTACGTGGTGAGCGATGGGACCGCGCATCCGTGGCGCGTGTTCATGCGCACGCCGAGCTTCGGGAATCTGCAGAGTCTGCCGGCGATGATCGAGGGCGCGCTGATCGCGGACACCATCGCCGCGATGGGCAGCATGGATTTCGTGCTGGGGGACGTGGACCGATGAGAGCTACCCTGCGCCGACAAAAGCCCACACAGGCTGAAGCCTGTGCCGCCACGTGCTTACAAGTTGCTGAAACAGGTGGCACAGACTTCGGTCTGTGGTCCGAACGAGAAACACTCCACAAAAACCAAAAATGACCTTTTCGCCAGAGCTGGAAGCGAAGTTCGACAAGTTCCTGAAGATCTATCCGCCGGGGCGGCAGCGTTCGGCCATCGTGCCCATGCTGCTTTACGCCCAGGACGAGACCGGCGCGATCACCAGCGAGCTGATTGCGGAAATCGCCCGGCGCTGTGGCGTTCAGCCGTTGCAGGTGGATGAAACGGTCGGCTATTACTCCATGCTGCACCGCAAGCCGCTGGGGAAGTATCACATTCAGGTGTGCACCAACATCAGTTGCCTGCTGGTGGGCGGCGAGGAGCTGTACGAACACGCGAAAAAGAAGCTGGGCATCGGCAACAAGGAAGTGACTTCCGACGGGTTGTTTTCAATCGAGGAAGTGGAGTGCATGGGGGCGTGCTCGTGGGCGCCGGCGATTCAGGTGAACTACGATTTTCATCACGAGGTGACGCCGGAGAAGCTGGACAAGCTCATTGACGATCTGCGCGCGCTGCACGCGAGGGCACAATAGACATGCTCTATAACGAACCCAATCCGCTCGAAGTGAAGGTCCTGACGAAGCGCTTCGAACTGCCCAACAGCGCGGCGCTTGAGACGTACCTGAGCACCGACGGCTACCAGGCCTTTCAGAAGGCCCTCGGCATGACGCCCGAGCAGATCATCGAGGAAGTGAAAGCCTCGGCGTTGCGGGGCCGCGGCGGCGCGGGATTCCCGACGGGGATGAAGTGGAGCTTCGTTCCGCGTAATTCGCCCAAGCCGAAATACATCATCTGCAACGCCGACGAATCCGAACCGGGCACGTGCAAGGACCGCGTGCTGATGGAGAACGATCCGCACTCGCTCATCGAAGGCATGATGATCGCCGGCCGGGCGGTCGATTCGCACGCCGGCTACATCTACATTCGCGGCGAGTATCGCTACCTGATCGAGGTGATGGATAAGGCCATCGACGAGGCCTACGCGCGCGGCATTCTCGGCGACAATGCCATGGGCAGCGGCTGGGCGTTTCATGTCTATACGCACACCGGCGCGGGCGCGTACGAGTGCGGCGAAGAGACGGCGCTGCTCGATTCGATTGAAGGCAAGCGCGGCATTCCGCGGCTGAAGCCTCCGTTCCCGGCGGTGTCGGGCGCGTGGCAGTCGCCCACCATCCTGAATAATGTGGAAACCTACTGCGCGGTGCCGGCCATTATTCGCGACGGCGGCGCGGCGTTCGCTGCCCTGGGCACGCCAAAGAACGGCGGCACGCGGCTGTTCTGCCTCTCGGGCCACGTGAACAAGCCGGGCGTGTACGAACTGCCGATGGGTTTCAATCTGCTGCGCATGATCGAGGAGGTCGGCGGCGGCATGCGAAACGGGAAGAAGCTGAAGGCGGTGATCCCCGGCGGGTCGTCGTGCCCCGTGCTGAAGGCCGACGAATGCGATCTCGCCATGGATTACGACGCCGTGGCCAAAGCGAAGAGCATGCTGGGCTCGGGCGGCGTAGTGATCATGGACGAGGACACGTGCATGGTGAAGGCCATGCTGCGCATCATGCGCTTCTACGCGCACGAGAGCTGCGGCTGGTGCATTCCCTGCCGCGAGGGGACAACGTGGCTGCGCAAGGTGCTGGTGCGGTTCCACGACGGCGGCGGACGCAAGTCCGACATCGACCTGATGTACGATGTTGCGCGCAACATGCTGGGACGCACTTTTTGCGCGCTGGGTGACGCGGCGGCGATGCCCATGATGTCCTTCGTCGAGAAGTTCCGGGACGAGTTCGAGGCGCACCTGGATGGACGGCCGTGCCCTTACGAGCACGCGCACGAACTGGCGGCGGTGTAACGAGCCATGGCTGATTCTGTAAACCTGACCATCGACGGCAAGGCCGTGAAGGCCGCCCCCGGCACGCTGCTCATCAACGCGGCGAAGCTGGTGGGCATCGAGATTCCCTCCTTCTGTTATTACGACGGGCTAACGCTGCAGGCGGCCTGCCGGATGTGCCTGGTGGAAGTGGAGAAGACGCCCAAACTGCAGGTGGCCTGCACTACGCCCGTGGCCGAGGGCATGATTGTGCACACGGACACGCCGGTGGTGCACGAAGCCCGGAAATCGATGGTGGAGCTGCTGCTCACGAACCATCCACTCGATTGCCCGGTGTGCGACAAGGGCGGCGAGTGCGAGCTGCAGGACATGACCTTCGCCTACGGTCTCGGCGAGAGCCGCTTCATCGAAGAGAAGGTACACGTGGACGAAGCGCAGTGGTCGCCGGTGGTGTTCTACGACGCGCCGCGCTGCATCCTTTGCTACCGCTGCGTGCGCATCTGCGACGAAGGCATGGGCGTGAAGGCGCTCGGCATCGGCAATCGCGGCGTGATTTCCGAGATTGTGCCCAACGAAGGCAACCATCTGGCCTGCGACGAGTGCGGCATGTGCATCGACATTTGCCCGGTGGGCGCGCTCACCAGCGGCATGTACCGCTACAAGACGCGGCCGTGGGAGATGCAGCATGTGGGGACGATCTGCACGCACTGCGGCGATGGCTGCAAGACCACGCTGGGCGTGCGCGACGGGCAGATCATGCGCGGCAACAATCGGGATCACTCGGGCATCAACGGCGAGTTCCTGTGCCTGAAGGGTCGCTACGCTTTCGACTTCGTGGAGAACCCCGAGCGATTGCAGTCGCCGCTGGTGCGGAAGAACGGGAAGCTGGAGACGGCGTCGTGGGGCGAAGCGCTGTCGCTGGTGGCGAAGAAATTCGGCGAGGTGAAAGAGCGCCAGGGGAAGTTCGGCGTGGTTGGATCGAACCATACAACGAACGAAGAGAACTACCTGCTCCAGAAGTTTGCGCGCGAGGTGCTGGGGACGGGCAACATCGATCACCATCGCACGGGCGATGTGGCGACGCTGCTGGACGCGCTGAGCGGGCGCACTGAAGTCCTTGCGAGTACCGAAGATCTGTACAACCGCAAAGCCGTGCTGATCGTGGCCAGCGATCTTGCGCAGCAGCATCCGTTCCTTGCGTTCCAGGTGCGGGCCAATTACCGGCACCACGGCGCGCACGTTTACAGCGTGACGCCCGGGCCGATTCGTGAAAACGCATATGCGGTGGCGGCCGTCACTGCCGCGCCGGGCGGCGAGATCGACGCGCTGGAACAACTCCGCGACCGGCTGAAGGCCGAGCCCGAACTAGTGGTGCTGTTCGGCGATTCGATTAAGGGCGAAGCCGTCCGCCGGCTGGTGGCGTTCGGCGATTCGCTGGGCATTCCGGTGAAGTATGTGCCGCTGGTGGATTACTCGAATTCGCGCGGAGCTTATGACATGGGTCTGGTGCCCGGTTCCGGCTCCGGCCTCGCGCTCGACGAGATGCTCGCCGCGGCCGACCTGGACGTGCTCTGGGTAGTCGGGGCCAATCCATTGAAGCGCGCGCCGCTTGCTGCCGCGAACGCTTTCGTGGTGGTGCAGGAGATGTTCCTCACGGAGACTGCTCAGCGCGCCGATGTCGTCTTTCCCGCCGCTTCGGCGTACGAGAAGAACGGCACGGTGACGAATACGTGCGGCGAGGTGCAGAAACTCAAGGGCGCGATCAAGGTGATGGGCACGAAGACGGATCTGGAAATCATCGGGCTGCTGGCGAAAGAGATGGGCGCGAACGTCGGCGTCTGGCTGCCCGACAACGTTTTCGAGGAGATCCGGAAGAATGTGCGCGGCTATAATATTCCTTTGCCTGTTGTCGCTTCCGGTGGCGCGGCGCAAACGGCCGCGGTGAATGGCCGTGTGCCTGCGACTGTGCGGCCGGAGCTGATTCGTTCGGCGGGCGACACGCTGTATACGTCTGGCTCGCTGGGCGAGTATTCCAGGACATTGCAGACGGTTCTGGAAGCGCCCGGCGCTCTCTATCAGGGGAAGTGATGGTGCGGTGGCGGCCTGGGAGGCCGCCGCAGGCTGGGAGCCTGCCCCACGGGACTCAATGGACCTAACCTACATCGTCGTCACGCTGGTGAAGCTGGCCATCCTCTTCGGAGTTCTGATGACCACGCTGGCCTATCTGCAGTGGATCGAACGCAAGGTCATCGCGCACATTCAGCTCCGGCCGGGCCCCTATCGCGTGGGATGGCACGGATTGCTGCAGCCGCTGGCCGACGTGATCAAGCTGATCACCAAGGAAGGGATGATTCCCTCCCACGTGCACAAGGTCGTCTACATTCTGGCGCCGTTTCTGGCGGTGACGCTGGCGCTGGTCAGCATCTGCGTGATCCCGTTCGGTCCGCAGATCAGTTTCAGCGTGGCCGGCCGTCAGATCAGCACGTGGCTGCAGATGACCGACCTGCGCATCGGCGCGATTTTCGTGCTGGCGGTATCGGCTGTCGGTGTGTACGGCGTGGCGCTGGCCGGCTGGTCGTCGAACAACAAGTACTCGCTGCTGGGCGGGCTGCGGAGTTCGGCGCAGATGATCAGCTACGAACTGCCCATGGCGCTGGCGCTGGTTTGCCCGCTGCTGCTGGCCAACACGCTGAGCTTTCGCGACATCGTCCTCTGGCAGGGCGGCTTTTACTTCGGCTTCATCCCGCACTGGAACGTATTTCAGGTATTCCCGCTGCAGATTATCGCCTTCATCCTGTTTCTGATCGCGTCGTTCGCGGAGACGAATCGCATACCGTTCGACCTGCCGGAAGCCGAAAACGAGCTGGTGGCCGGCTTCCACACGGAGTACTCCAGCATGAATTTCGCTTCGTTCTTCATGGCCGAGTACTGCAACATGGTGACCGTCACCTGCGTCTCGACGCTGCTGTTCCTCGGGGGCTGGCTGCCGCCGTTTCCGGCGCCGTGGTCGGATTACGTGGCCCCGGCTGTGTTCCTGCTGGCGGGGCTGGTATCGATGTGGGCGGCGCTGAATCCCGCGCGGCCGAAGGATAAATACACGTTTCCCGTGGTCGCGCTTGCGTCGTTCGGACTGGTTGCGTTGTTCCTCGCCGGTGAATTCGCTTTCCCGATCATCAACCAGATCGCCATGCCGCTGTTCTGGTTCTGCGCGAAGACTGGCGGGCTGTTATTCGTCTGGATCTGGGTGCGCGGAACGCTGCCGCGCTTCCGTTACGACCAGCTCATGCGCTTCGCGTGGACTTTCATGTTCCCCGTGGGCGTGGTGGTGATGCTGGCCACCGGCGCCGTTGTGGCGCTGCTTCCGAGATAAGCCATGGACACCGCTCTCTTCATCGTGTTCGCCGTGATCGCCCTGCTGTGCGGCATTAACCTGGTGGTGCAGACGCATCCCATTTCGAGCGCGCTGTCGCTCATCGGCGTGATGGGCGCGCTGGCGGTGTTGTATTTGCTGCTGGGCGCCGAATTTCTGGCCGCCGCGCAGATGATTGTCTACGCCGGCGCGATCATGGTGCTGTTCGTCTTCGTCATCATGTTGCTGAACGCGGGCGCGGAGCGCGTGACGCCGACACGGCAACTGGTGAAAGTGATGGGCGTGCCGCTGATGGCGGTGTTTCTGGGCATTGTGGCCTTCATCATCCAGGGACTGCTGCCGAGAAGCGAGCTGGTGTGGTTCGGCGGCTTCCAGGGCGGCGGGCCGCGCGAGGTCGGCATTGCGCTGTTCACGCGCTATCTGCTGCCGTTCGAAGTGACCTCGGTGCTGATTCTGATTGCCATTATCGGCGCGATTGTTCTGGCGCAGAGGGAGATCGATTGATGGCGCCGGCGCACGCGGTTCCTCTTAACTGGTATCTGATTCTCAGCGCGATTCTGTTCTGCCTGGGCATCGCCGGCTTCCTTTATCGCCGCAGCATCATCACCGTGTTCATGTCCATCGAGCTGATGCTCAACGCCGTGAACCTGACGTTCATCACGTTTTCGTATCACTGGAAGCAGGTGGACGGGCACATCTTTTCGTTCTTCGTGATGGTGGTGGCGGCGGCCGAAGCGGCGGTCGGACTGGCCATCATCCTGACCATCTTTAAAAACCGCAAATCGCTTGAAATCGACGAGATCAGCTCGATGAAGTACTGACCGGCGACGACGATGAATCTCTGGCTCATTCCCATCCTTCCCTTCGCGGGCTTCCTGATCAACGGGCTCGCGGGCCGGCGCATGCCGAAAGCGTTCATCAACGCGGTGGCCATCGGCTCGGTGCTGCTGTCGTTTGCGTGGGTGCTGAAGACGCTGCTCGCCGCGGGCTCGCTGGAGCAGCCGCTGGCGGAGCACTACTTCACGTGGATTCAGAGCGGGCCCATTCACATCGGCTGCGACTTCGCGGTGGACAGGCTGACCGCAGTGATGTTGCTCATCGTCACCGGCGTCGGCTCGCTGATTCACATCTACGCCATCGGCTACATGGAGCATGAAGGCGGCTATTACCGCTTCTTTTCGTACATGAACCTGTTCATGTTCTTCATGCTCACGCTGGTGCTGGCGTCGAACTACCTGCTAATGTTCGTCGGCTGGGAGGGCGTGGGCCTGTGCAGCTATCTGCTCATCGGCTTCTACTTCACCGAGAACTTCGCCACCACCGCAGGGAACAAGGCGTTCATCGTGAACCGCATCGGCGACTTCGGTTTTTCGCTGGGGATGTTTCTCATCTTCCGCCAGTTCGGTTCGTTCGATTTCGGGCAGGTTTTCAACGCGGCGGCGAGCATGCCGAAGGAAGTGGGCTACGGCATTCTGACCACGATCTGCCTGTTGTTGCTGGTAGGCGCGTGCGGCAAATCGGCGCAGATTCCTCTGTATGTGTGGCTGCCCGACGCGATGGCCGGACCGACGCCGGTCTCCGCGCTGATCCACGCGGCCACCATGGTGACCGCGGGCGTGTACATGGTGGTCCGTTCGCACGTGCTTTTCGTGCACGCTCCGATCGCCATGGACTGGGTGGCCGGCATTGGACTCGCCACCGCGTTCTTCGCCGCCACCATTGGCATGACGCAGTTCGATATCAAGAAGGTCTTCGCATATTCGACGGTTTCGCAGCTCGGCTACATGTTCCTCGGCGCGGGCGTGGGCGCGTTTTCCGCGGGCATCTGGCACATCATGACGCACGCGTTTTTCAAGGCGCTGCTGTTCCTCGGCGCGGGTGCGGTGATTCATGGGCTTCATGGCGAGCAGGATCTGCGGCAGATGGGCGGGCTGTGGAAGCACATGAAGGTGACCGCGATAACGCTGCTGTGCGCGTCGGTGGCTATTTCCGGTTTTCCGTTCACCTCCGGTTTCTTCAGCAAGGATGCGATCCTCTCGGCCGCTTATGAACGCGCGCCCTGGATTTACTGGGTGGGCGTGGGGACGGCGGGGCTGACCGCGTTCTACGTGTTTCGCGCATGGTTCATGGCCTTCACCGGGAAGTACCGTGGCGACAAGCACCCGCACGAATCGCCGCTCATCATGACCGGGCCGCTGATGGTGCTGGCCGCACTGTCGCTCTTTGGCGGATTCATCAACATTCCGCGCTGGCTGGAGCCGATGTTCCCTGAGCACGGCGGCGAGAATCCGGTGCTGGTATGGACTTCGGCGGGCGTGGGCATGCTGGGCATCTTCCTCGCCTGGGTATTTTACGTGCGGGCCCCGGAACTGCCCGGCAAGTTTGCGAGCGCGCTGGGCGGCCTGTACCGGCTGGTGCTGAATAAGTATCGCATCGATGAGCTGTACAACTTTCTGATCGTCCGGCCGCTGGTGGGCGGATCGCGCGCGATCCTGTGGCGCGGTATGGACGCGGCGGTGATCGATGGCGCGGTAAATCAGGTGGGCGCCCGATCCCGCGGGGTCGGGGCGGTGCTGAAGCTGGCGCAATCGGGCTACATCCGAAGCTACGCCGCGTGGATCGTGTTCGGCTCCGTGCTGCTTCTGCTGGCCGTGGGCCTGGGAGGCGCGCGATGAACTATCTGCTCAACGTGGTGATCGCGCTGCCGCTGGTGGCCTTTCTGATCGCTATCCTGCTGCCGAAGGAACAGACGCAGACCATCCGCGTCTTCGCGCTCGGTTCGTCGGTCGTCACGTTTCTCGTGTCGCTGGGCCTGATCGCGCCGTGGTGGTTCCACAGCCCGCGCGGCTGGGCTTTCGAAACCGACCTGAACTGGATCGAATCGCCGCGCATTCACTATCATGTGGCCATCGACGGCGTAGGTCTCTGGCTGATCCTGCTCACCACGCTGCTCACGCCCATCTGCGTGCTGCTCTCGTGGCGCTACATCAGCAAACGGCCAAAGGAATTCTACGCGTTTCTGCTGCTGCTGGAGTTCGGCCTGGTCGGCGTGTTCTGCTCGCTCGATCTGTTCCTGTTTTACGTGTTCTGGGAGATCGCGCTGGTCCCCATGTATTTTCTGATCGGCGTGTGGGGGTACGACCGCCGCATCTATGCCGCCGTGAAGTTCTTCCTGTACACCATGGCCGGCTCGGTGCTGATGCTGGGCGCCATCATCTACCTGTACAACGCGGCTGGCGGCACATTCGATTACGTCGAGATTCTGCGCCGGCTGCAGAGCGGGCAAATGGGCCTCTCGCACGAAGCCGAGCTATGGCTGTTCCTCGCGTTCTTCGTCGCTTTCGCGATCAAGGTGCCGCTGTTCCCGCTGCACACGTGGCTGCCCGACGCGCACGTGGAAGCGCCCACGGCCGGTTCGGTGATGCTGGCCTCCGTCATGCTGAAGATGGGCACCTATGGACTGCTGCGCTTCTGCCTGCCCATGTTTCCCAACGCCGCGCACGAGTGCGCCGACTGGATCATCACGCTGGCGATTATCGGCATTATCTACGGGGCGCTGGTGGCCATGGTGCAGCCGAACATGAAGAAGCTGGTGGCGTATTCGTCGGTGAGCCATCTGGGATTCGTTGTGCTCGGCCTGTTCTCGTTCACCCAGGCGGGGATGGATGGCGCGGTGTATCAGATGCTCAATCACGGCATCTCCACCGGGGCGCTGTTCATCCTGGTCGGCTTCCTGAACGAGCGCCGGCATTCACTGGAGATTTCGGCGTATGGCGGCGTGGCCACTCCCGCGCCCGGCCTTTCCACGGCATTCATGATCACCATGCTGGCCAGCATCGGCCTGCCCATGCTGAACAACTTCGTGGGCGAGTTTCTGGTGCTGCAGGGCGCCGCGCTGGCCAATTTCAGGTGGGCCATCTTCGCGGCCATCGGCGTGATCCTCTCCGCCTGCTACATGCTGTGGCTGTATCAGCGTGTGTTCTTCGGCCGCGCTACGGAAGATCTCAAGCACCACATGCCCGACCTGAACGCGCGCGAGTGGGCCTGCATGGTTCCACTGATCGCGATGATGGTGTGGATGGGCTGCTTCAGCCAGAGCTTCATGCCGCCCATTACCACGGCGACCTCCGGCATTCTGGCACAGACGGCGACGATGACGGAGATGCAGGTTCGCAGGCTGAAGCCTGCGCCGCCCAATCTGGTAGCACAGGCTTCAGCCTGTGGCAAAGCGGAGGCGCCCCATGCACGCTAGCTACATGCCTCCGCTGGCCGACTACGTGCGCGTCCTGCCCGAGCTGATTCTCACCGTCGCGGGCACGCTGATCATGCTTCTGGAAGTCCTGATGGGCGAGCGCAGCCGCGCCATTCTCGGCTATTTCTCTTTGATAGCCCTGCTCGCCGCGGTGTGGGGATCGGTGATCGCGTTCGAGACCGGCGGCCCGGCCTTCGGCGGATTGCTCATCGTCGATGGCTATGCCTCGTTTTTCCGGATTCTGGTGATCGCCGTCGGCATTCTGGCCATTCTGCAGTCGTTCAATTATCTGGATCGCGAAAAGGCGAACCACGGCGAGTACTACGCGCTCATTCTGTTTTCCATCGTGGGCCAGTGCGTGATGGCGTCGGCCAACGAGCTGATCATGGTCTTCATTGGCCTGGAGATCTCCTCCATCGCCACCTACGTGCTGGCCGATTTCCTGCGCGACGACCGCCGCAACAACGAATCTTCCATCAAGTATTTCCTGCTGGGCTCGTTCGCGACGGCGTTTTTGCTGTATGGCATCGCCTGGATCTACGGCGCCACCGCGACCACCAGTCTCCCGGCCATTCGCGCGGCGCTCGAAACCGGGCGCGTGAGCATCACGCTGGCCAGTCTCGCCGCGGCTCTCATGTTCGTGGGTTTCGCATTCAAGGTGTCGGCGGCGCCCTTCCAGATCTGGGCGCCCGACGTCTATCAGGGCGCGCCCGCTCCGGTGGCGGCGTTCATGTCGGCGGGTCCGAAGGCGGCAGCCTTTGCGGTGTTCGTGCGCGTCTTCATGACCGCGTTCGATCCGATCGTCAGCCGCTGGGAGCCGTTCCTGTGGGGCTCCGCGCTGCTGACCATGATTGTGGGCAACTTCGCGGCGCTGACGCAGCAAAACATCAAGCGCATGCTGGCCTACAGCTCCATCGCGCACGCCGGCTACATCATGGTGGCCATTGCGGCGCACAGCGAGATCGGCATTGCCGCGGTGATGTTCTATCTGGCGGCGTATGCGTTTATGCAGGTGGGCGCATTCGCGGTGATTTCGTACTTCGCGCGCCAGGGCGAGCGCTACGTGAACGTGGACGACCTCGCCGGCCTCGGCTGGCGTCAGCCGGTGGTGGCGGCGCTGTTCACGGTGCTGCTGCTGTCGTTCATTGGCGTGCCGCTGACGGCGGGCTTCTTCGGCAAGTTCTACATCTTCAAAGCGGCGCTCGACGCGAACCTGGTGTGGCTGGCGGTGCTCGGCCTGCTCAACAGCGCCGTGGCCGCGTACTACTATCTGCGGGTGCTCGTGGTCATGTACTTCCGCGAGCCCGGCGAAGCATCGGATACGGTGGCCGCGCCGACGTTTGGGATTCAGCTCGCCCTGGGAGCGTCGGTGGCCGGCACGCTGGTGCTGGGGATTTATCCGTCGCTGCTGCTCAACTTCGCGACGTACTCGAGCCAGTTGGGGCGGTAAGCTCTACTCGCCCTTCGTCTTCTCAAGGAACATGAGCCCTGGGAAGAAGCGTTTTGGATGGTTGCCAATCGCATTGATCTCATGGCGACTGAGCCTCGTGCCCTGTTTGTTTACGAGATCGTGACCCTCTGAAAGGAAGTATCGGATCAGCCCACGCTCAGCAAGAGTCAAGCACTTCGCGACCCGCTGTCCACCTTGTGTCCGAATGCTTCCGACCAGCACGAAACGTCTGCCCAGCTTTGCGGCTAGATGCGCGAAGGTCCCAAGCGGACCGAGATTGCGCGGGAGGCTCAGCGTGATGCTCCACACATCACGACCCTTGTACGCCTCCCTCTCGACCTCCTCGAGACCCAATGGGCTGAGACGAACAACTCCGCCGCCTTGTCTTTCGCGATCTGGACGGCCTGTTTGACGTCGATCATGCGAGCCACCCCCGCCATCGTCCCACAAAACTGCAGGAGGCTTGAAGAGGCGCGACGAACCCGTCCTGGGACTCGGCGACAACTTTACGGAACTCTCCGGCCAGGCGCGGCGTAATTGGAACGGCGGCGGATGCAGCCTGTTTGCGCCGTCAAAGCGCTCATGAAGGAGACAATGATGGACAGCAGGCCGACCCGTCTGCGAGCGGTGTTCATCGGACCCAGGGGATTGCGTGCCGGATGGCGGCTGCTGATTTTCCTGTCGATGTTAGTCGCGATGGGCGCGGTCGCGCGTGCCATCATCATACGATTTCTGATCCCGGCGGGATTCGATCCCGCCCCGTTCACGCCAACGAGAGTCGCCGTGCCCGACGCTTTTTTTGTAAGCATCATTGCCGTGGCTGCATGGGTGATGAGCAAAATCGAAGGCCGCGGAATCGGTCGGTATGGCCTGCCCATCCAACAAGGACTCCTCCGGCAGCTCTGGCTCGGTCTATGGATAGGCTTTGTCGCCAGCAGCGCAACCATGCTCATCATTTACCTGCTGCATGGGCTTCAGATCGCGAGCCCCACGATTCATGGCACGGCGATTCTGATGTCGGCGGCCGCCTGGGGCGGGGCATTCCTGTTAGCGGCCATCGCGGAGGAGTTTCTGTATCGCGGGTACGCGCAGTTCACGCTGACGACGGGTATAGGTTTCTGGCCGGCAGCAGTGGCGCTCTCAGCTCTCTTTGGGTGGGGTCATCTTGACAATAAAGGAGAAAACATTTTCGGCGCGCTGTCGGTGGTGTGTTTTGGGCTGTTGTTGTGTTTGTTTCTGCGGCGAACCGGAACTCTATGGTGCGCGGTGGGCTTTCACCTCGGCTATGACTGGAGCCAGACATTCTTTTATGGGGTGCCCAACAGCGGATTTACGCCGTCGCACGACCTCTTCCATGTGACGCTGAAGGGGCCACAGTGGCTGACGGGAGGAACGGTGGGTCCCGAAGCGAGCGTGATCTGTCCGCTCGTCCTCGCCGTTGTGGCGATATTATTCAGCGTGACGCACCGGGAAGCGCGGTATCGGACATAGATGGCGCCTCCGTTACTTCGAGGCCATCTCCCCTACAGCACCGCGCTGAGCTCTTTCCAGTCGCGGCCCTGCGATTCGGCCACGGCGGGATAGGTGATGTACCCGTTACAGGTGTTCACGCCCTCGCAAATCGCCTTGCTTTCGGCGCATGCCCCGGCGAGACCACGATTGGCCAGCTCCAGCAGATACGGCAGCGTGGCGTTGGTGAGACCGTAAGTCGAAGTGTGCGGCACCGCCGCCGGCATGTTCGACACACAGTAGTGCAGCACGTTGTCCACGAAGTAAACCGGGTCGGTATGGGTTGTCGCGTGCGAGGTCTCGAAACACCCGCCCTGATCGATGGACACGTCCACCATCACCGCCCCCCGTTTCATGTCGGGCAGCATGTCGCGGCGCACCACCCGGGGCGCCGACGCTCCGGGAATCAGCACCGCGCCAATCACCAGATCGGCGTCGCGCAACGCCTCGCGGATGGACCACGAATTCGAGGCCATGGTGATGATCTGGCTGTTGTAGATGTCGTCCAGATCGCGCAGGCGATTCAGATTCCGGTCGATGATGGTGACGCGCGCGCCCATCCCCACGGCGATCTTCGCGGAGTTGTGCCCCACCACACCGCCGCCCAGGATCACCACGTTGGCCGGCCGCACGCCGGGAACTCCGCCCAGCAACACGCCGCGGCCGCCGTTGGGCGCTTCCAGATAGCGGGCGCCAATCTGTACGGCCATTCGCCCCGCCACCTCGCTCATCGGCGTGAGCAGCGGAAGCGAGCCGTCGCTCTCGCGGATGGTTTCGTAGGCCACCGAGTTTACGCCCGCAGTCACCAGTTTCTCGGTGAGCACGGGGAGAGGCGCCAGGTGCAGGTACGTAAACAGAACGAGCCCACGCCGGAAATGCGGATACTCCGACGGCTGCGGCTCCTTCACTTTGACGACGATGTCCGCGCGCTTCCAGACATCGGCCGCGTCGGGCAAAATTTCCGCGCCGTTCCGCGCGTACTCCTCATCCGTAATTGAGCTGCCGAGCCCCGCCGTGGCCTGAACAAGCACGCGATGGCCGGCTTCCCGCAACGCGGTCACGTTGCCGGGAACAAGACCAACTCTGGTTTCGTGGTCTTTCACTTCTTTGGGAACGCCAATAATCATATGAGTTCACTGATGAAGCTCCGCCGGATTGGGCGAAGGGTTTGGTGGTGAGACTGCTGGCGCGGCCGAGGTTGCCGGCGGCGCCGGACTGGACGATGTTGTGGGTGACGCCGGAGTGGAAGATCCGGCGCCGGCAGCGGCGCGTTTGGGCCCCAGTCCCATGGCGATCAGCGACAGCGAATTGATTTTGCCATCGGGGGAAAGGTTCTGATCGGCCTGGAAGCGCCGGAGGGCGTCCACCGAATCGGCATTCCACTTGCCGTCGGCGGCGCCCTTGTAATAGCCGCGCGAAGCGAGGGCCTGCTGGATTTCCTGATAGCGCTCCGGCGTGGGAGTCTGCTGCACGTTGCGCCGCGCCGCGTGGTGCGCGTGCTTCGCCGAGTGCCGCTTCTTCGCCGAGGACGTGGTAGATGACGTGGAAGATGTGGTTGTCCCGGCGAGCATTCCAGCGCTCACAAGAGCAACAATCAGCACAACGCCTGGCCGCATTACCACTGTAAATTCTATCAGGGACGGTGGTTCTGCTCACTCCTGTCTGCCAGCTTGTCTGCCAGACAGCGGGGTCAAACGGTTTCCACGGCCGATGCGGGGCTGAGGAGCCTGGCCCTCGCTGTCCGCCGGAACCGCGGGTTGGCGCGGCGCCATCCAGGCTGTTCTCCGCGACTGTCCCAACCGGCTCGTTTTGTTGGCATTACGCACTTCGGTATATAAAAGCCCGTGAGAACTGCCGATAAGAAGACCGGTAGTAAAGCCAAGGATTTACGAGGACATGGCCGTGACAAAGACTACAGAGGAACTGGTTGCCCCACGCGATACCCACGCGGCATCGACACCCTGGGCGCTCGAGAACCTGCCGCCGTTCCCGGCCATCGCCACGCAGTTGCTGCAGGTGGTTTCGAGAGAGGACGTGAATCTCAATGAGGTGGGACGGTTCATCTCGTCCGAGCCCGTCTTCGCGGCCGAAGTTCTGCAGATTGCCAACTCTCCGCTGTACGGCCTGCGCAACCAGGTGAAGAGCATCACGCACGCCATCGTGGTCCTCGGTCTGGAGAGAATCAAGGGAATCAGCCTTACCCGGGCTCTCGCAAAGCACCTGAAATCGGCATTGAAAGTCGTCGCGTTGCAGCGCTGCTGGCAGAACAGCATGGCTGGCGCCTTGCTTGCGGAAAAGCTGGCGCGCCCCTGCGGTATCGAATCAGGCCTGGCTTACACGGCGGGTCTGCTCCGGGACATTGGGCGGCTGGCGCTGCTGGTGAAATACCCGGAGCCCTTTGCCGACATGATCGCGGTCTCCCAGGCCAACGGCTTCGACCTGATGTACACCGAGCGGGAGTTATTCGACGTGGACCACTGCCAGGCCGGCTGCTGGCTTACCGAACGAATGGGTCTGCCCGAGGATCTGCGCGAGGTGGTGGCTCACCATCACGACGCCCTGACCGATGGCCCTTTCGGGCTTGTGGAGCTGGTTCATGTTGCCGACTTCATGGCCGACGCGCTCGGGTTCGGCGTGCTGGTGCTGTCCGAACCGGCGAGCTTCGAGTCTGCTCTCGAAATGCTCCCTGCATCGGCTCGCGCCCGTTTCGATGCCGATCCGGAGGAGCTGAAATCGGATCTTGCATCCCGGCTCCAGGTCCTCTGCAAGGGCTGAAGTCCATTAAGCTTCTGAAACAATTACAACGCCGGTGGCGAGTCGCGCGTCCAAGTGGGTGGAGGGCGACATGCTCACCCCTTCTCGCGGCCGTTTCCGTCACGCACTCGGCGTGACTTGCGTTGTGCTTCTTCCGATGTTCGCGAGCGGCGCCTTTCTTGACGCTCAGACACCGGCTCCGCCCGCCGAGGGGACGGCCGGGCCGCCCGAACAGCGCCTCCCGCCGCAGCAACTTGATTCGCTGGTCGCGCCTGTCGCGCTTTATCCGGACCGGCTTCTCGGCCAGATCCTGGTGGCGGCCACTTATCCGCTGGAGATCGCGGAGGCCGACCAGTGGTTGCAGCAGCACCGCGATCTGCAGGGGACGCAGCTCATGGACGCCGCACGCCAGCAGAACTGGGATCCCAGCGTTCAGGCACTGGTGGTGTTTCCCGATGTGCTGGACCGGCTGAGTTCAGACATCCGCTGGACCACCGATCTGGGCAACGCCTTCCTCGCGCAACAGGCCGATGTGATGAATGCGGTGCAGCGGCTACGGTCGCAGGCGATGGCCGCTGGCAAGCTTCGCTCCAACGACTACGCGAATGTGGAGACCCAGGCGCAGGGCAATCAGTCGGCAATTGAGGTTGAGCCGGCGAATCCGGAAGAAGTCTATGTGCCCGAGTACAATCCCGAGGACGTTTGGGGACCGCCACCGGATTACGATTATCCGTATCCGCCGCTGGATTATCCCGACTACGGCTTCGGCTGGTACCCCGGCGTTTACATTGGCGGGTTCTTCGGCGGGCTGGCGTGGAACAACTGGGGCTGGTGGCCGAACTGGTTCGGCTTCAATGTCTTCCTGAACGGGTTTTTCTTTAACCACTGGGGCTTCGGGCACTGGGGCTACGGTGGCAGGGGCCGCTGGGGCAATGGATGGTCGGCCTGGTCGCACGATCCGGGGCACCGGCTCGGCGTTCCGTATTCGACACGTGCGCTGGCGTCGCGTTTCCATGGATCGTTCGGAGCTGCGGGGACCTCTGGCCGAACCAGCGCCTTCAACGGCCGCAGTTCCGCCGGTTCCACGCAGGCTGGCGGTTGGAACCACTTCGGCCAAGCGGGGGGTGCGGGCAGTTCCTTCGCCGGCTCGCGTGGAACGGCCGGAGGCGGCCAGTGGAATCGATTCGGAAGCGGCAGCTATCAAAGCGGTTATCGCGGCGGCCAGTCGTCCAGTGGGTACGGCAACTATCGAGGAAGCTCTGCGTACTACGGCGCGCGCGGCTCCGCCGAGCGTTCGCCCTATGGCGGCGGTCATCGGATGAGCCAGTCGTTTGCCGGCGGAGGCTATCGCAGCTACGGCGGAGCCCACTTCTCGCCGGGCTATCGCTCGGCCCCGTCAGGGAGCGGATACCGTGGCGGCAGTGCGTTCCGTCCGAGCGGAGGCGGCGGATTTCATGGGGGCGGGGGCGGGGGCTTTCACGGTGGCGGGGGCGGTGGCTTCCACGGCGGCGGCGGAGGGCGCGGCGGGCGGCGCTGAGATCAGCCGTGGCCGAGATACATGATCCAGCCAACCGCGAAGAGCGCGACCACGAAATAGGCGAAGCAGCGGACGCCGTAGCGGAGCCGTTCGCGATCGGTCTTCTTTGACACGACGCCCAGCACGACGGAACTGAAGATGGCAAACAGCAGCGCCGCTTCCAGATGAGTCACGCTCAGTTTCGGCATCAGTTCTTCTTTCCGGTGGCGATCTCCCACGCATCCACCATGGCCAGAATGTTCAGCAGGCCGGCGGCAACCAGGAATTTCGCGCCGTAGTCGTGGACATGGCCGGCGACGTCCGGCTGGTTATAGCCAAGCCACACGCTCAACAGATAGAGCAGGCCGCTGGCGAGGTCCCCGAGGAACCCGCCGTAGTAGATGATTACGGTGAGCAGGTCGCCGCCCTGGGGATGGAACATGGGCCCGCGCATCATCAGGCCCAGCAGAAACATGGACGCGACGGAAAACAGCAGCAATCCACCCCGGCCATAGCGCTTCAGGAGGAAATGCCCGCCGCCGGGGACCAGCCAGGCCAGAGCGACAACCGGGACCCAGGAGCGCGGCGCGGCCGCAGCCTCGCCGGACGCAGAAACATTCGCCATTCGCCCTATTCTAGCAGTGCGAAAGATGACGTCAGATAAGGCCGTCAGACGTGGGCGAGCTTGCTCTCCTGAGCGCGAATGTGCTGGGCGACTAACTGATCCGACTTCAGGATGTGATGGTCGAGCCAGGCTCGCAGGAACTGCATGGTCTCCATGGTGATGGTGAGCTTCCCTTCTTCGTACTTGTGCTGCAGATCCAGAACCTGTTCGGTCAGTTTACGGTGCTCGGCGGCGTGGGCGTCCATTCCGCGGTACTGGTAGTGCCGCATGAGCGCTTCCTCGTGCGCGAAGTGCACGCGGGTGTAGTTGATCAGCTTCGCCAGCAGGTCCTTCATCACAGCAGTGCCGCTTCCGTTGAGCATGGCCTGGTGAAGCTGGCCGGCCATGGCGAAAAGCGCCTGATGTTCCTTATCGATCTGCGGGTGTTCCAGCGAGTACTTCTCGTTCCATGAGAAGAGTTCCATATAGGCCATATCGATGGACGGCTGCGGCTTGTTCAGGGTTATTGTCGCGGAATCAGGAGCCGAGGACCGCCATGTCGTTCGCCCGGATGTGGCGCACCGTTGGCTGATCGAACTTGCGAATATGGCGATCCATCCAGTTGCGAAGGAACGGCAGGGTATCGGGCGGGATGGTGAGGGCGCCGGCGTCAAGCAGTTTCTTCATTTTGAGCATCCGCTCCGCCATCACCCGGTGTTCGTCGGCGTGATCGTCCATGTCCGGATAGCGATAGTGGTGCATGAGCGCCTCTTCGTGTTCGAAGTGGGTGGTGATGGCGCTCACCAGGCGCACAGCCAGATTCTTCACGGCCCATGTACCTTCGCCCCGCGAGATGGCCTCGTTCAGTTGATCGGCGATGGCAAACAGCGCCCGGTGTTCGTTGTCCACCAGAGCCAGACCAAGCAGGTAGGCGTCATTCCATGCGAACAATCCCATGAGCTACGTATCGGCAGCCGGCGGCGGAGTTATGACTCTCAGTGGACCGTCCGCGTTTTGCGGTTCATGTAGTCCATGAGCAGGTACTGGCCCAGGGTATAAGGCGTAGTGAAGTAGGCCTTGCCGCGGCACAGTTCCGTGACCTTCTGCACGAAGTTGATGAGGCCGTAGTCGCTGGCCAGCATAAACGTGTTGATCAGAATGCCCTGGCGGCGGCAGCGGCTCACTTCCTCCAGCGTCTTGCTGATCACCAGCGGGTCCAGCCCGAAGGCGTTGCGGTACATGCGCCCGTCTTCGAGCGTAAGCGCGGACGGCTTGCCATCGGTGATCATCACAATCTGCTTCATGTCCTTCTTTTCCTGGGCGAGCAGGCGCTGCGCCAGGATGAGGCCATCGCGGGTGTTGGTGTACCACGGGCCCACCTGCACGCGCGCCAGATCCGGCAGCCGCAGCTCCTCGGCCGAATCGTGAAACAGCACGCAGCGCAGGCTGTCGCCCGGGTACTGCGTGCGGATCAGGTGCGCCAGCGCAAGGGCGACTTTCTTCGCCGGAGTGAAGCGGTCCTCGCCGTAGAGAATCATGCTGTGGCTGCAATCGAGCATGAGGACGGTGGCGCAGGAGCTCTGGTATTCCGCTTGATGCACGTGGAGATCGGCGTAATCGAGGTCCAGCGGCAGCTTCACGCCCTCGCGCTGCATCGCGGAAAACAGCGTCTGGCTGACGTCGAGATTCAACGTGTCGCCGAACTCGTAGGCCTTCGCCGCGCCGCTCGATTCGACGCCGGTGGCGAGGTCGCGCGTGTCGTGCGCGCCGAAGCTCGACTTGCCCAGCGAGCCGAGCAGATCCTTCAGCGTCTTGAAGCCGAGGAAGTCGAGCGATTTGTCGGTGACCTCGAACTTCACGCTTTTGGAATCGCGCCCGACGCCGCCCTGGCCGGTTTGCGCCGTGGGATCGGATTCGGGCGTGATGTAGCCTTCCTCCGTCAGCTTCTGCGCCAGCCGGTCCAGAAGCTCGTCGAGCTGTTCCGGCGACATGTTCTGCAACTGCTGGCGGATCTGCTCGGCGCGCTCCGCGTCAAAGGCTTCGCCCGATTCGAGCGCCTGCTGCAGGGCCTTCTTCAGCTCTTCCAACGTGTGCTCGTTCCACTCGCTGAAGCGCATGTTCTGCGATTCGAACCCGCTTTGCAGGAAGTAGTCGGCGAGCGCGCGCATGAGATCCTCGGCGCTCAGTCCGAGGTCTTCACCGGTGTAGCGCGAGTAGTGGATCTTCATGCGGTTCGCCTACTGGAACTGGCGCCGTTGCTTCTTCGGCGGCTCGTCGCGTTCCGGCTCGATGCGCCGCCGTTCCTCGGCCACGAAGCCGCGTTCCTCGTTTCGGCTGATGCGCCGGTGCGCATAAAGGCCTTCCAGAATGAACTCGGCCGCGGAAACCCGCACGGCGTCCGGCTCGTTCGAGCCCAGCCCCAGTGCGCCGGTTTTCTCCATCAGCCCCTGGATCTTTCCCAGCTCGCGCACCGCGCCGGCGGCATCGAGCGATTCGTCCATGCGCAGCGCGCCGCCCATCTCGAACCACTGCACAATGCCGGATACGTTGACGCCCTCGAAATACGAGCTGTAGACCTTGCCGACCGCCGCGCGGATCAGTTCGCGGGCCACCGCATCGCCGCCCTTCAGCTCGCCTTCGTATTCCAGTTCCAGCTTTCCGGTGACCGACGGCAGGGCGGCGTATATGTCCAGCACGCGCGGAACGGCCACATCCTCGCCGGCTCGAAGCGCGCGCCGCTCGGCGTTGGAGATGACGTTCTCCAGAACCGAGATGGGCAGCCGCTGCGACACGCCGGAGCGCTTGTCCACGCGCTTGTCCTCGCGCGCCAGAAACGCGAGTTGTTCGACCACCTCGCTGATGTAGGCAAGGACATGCACGCGCGACGGCGAAGGCCGCTCGCTCCACGCTTCCTGATGGGTGATGGCCATCCCGTGCTCGACAGTCAGCGGATAGTGCGTGCGAATCTCGCTGCCAATGCGATCCTTGAGCGGCGTGATGATCTTGCCGCGCGCGGTGTAATCTTCGGGATTCGCGGTGAACACCAGCATCACGTCCAGCGGCAGGCGCACCGGATAACCCTTGATCTGCACGTCGCCTTCCTGCATGATGTTGAACAGGCCGACCTGAATCTTGCCGGCGAGATCGGGCAGTTCGTTGATGGCGAAGATGCCGCGGTTGGCGCGCGGGAGCAGGCCGTAGTGCACGGTCAGTTCGTCGGAGATGTCGCGCCCGCGCCGCGCCGCCTTGATGGGATCGATATCGCCGATCATGTCCGCGATGGTCACGTCCGGCGTGGCCAGCTTCTCTACATAGCGCTGCCCGCGGTTCAGCCAGGCGATGGGCGTTTCGGCCCCGCGCTCCTCGATCAGATCGCGGCACTGGCGGCAGAGCGGACGCCAGGGGTTGTCGCGAATCTCGCAGCCGGCGATGTAAGGCAGGTGTTCGTCCAGCAGCGTGGCCAGCAGGCGGATGATGCGCGTCTTGGCCTGGCCGCGGAGCCCCAGCAGGATGAAGTTGTGCCGCGAGAGCAGCGCGTTCACGATGTGCGGCACCACGGTCTCCTCGAAGCCGACGATGCCCTGGAACAGAGGTTCTTTCCTCTGCAGCTTACAGATGAGGTTCTGACGAATTTCGTCTTTGACGGTACGAGTTGCGATCCGGTCCTCGGAAAAACGGCTCTTCCGGAGGGCGCCAAGCGATTGCGGAAGTTGCTGCATAAAGGCGGGAGAAAACCTTATCGGGAGATTGTAGCACTACCTGTTCATCTCTGAGGGATGCGCCGAAAGGACGAAGAGTTTCAGAAGACCGTCACGCGGAGCGCCGAGGCTCCTTAGCCGAAAACCCGCAACCATGTGGCTCACTGCGCAATCTCATCACGTGGAGACTGTATGACACAAACTGATGGCGCCGCAATGGCGAAGGAGCGCGTTTCCGAGGAAGCACTGGACCGTATTTTTCGGGAGGCGCGGACGCACACCGCCTGGAAGCCGGAGCCCGTGCCGGTCGCGCTCCTGCGCGAAATCTACGATCTGGCTCGGCTGGGGCCCACCAGCGCGAATTCGTCGCCCGCGCGTTTCGTCTTCCTGACCACGCCGGAAGCGAAGGAGAGGCTCGTGCCGGCGCTCATGCCGGGAAATGTCGAAAAGACGCGACGCGCTCCAGTCGCCGCGATCGTCGCCTGGGACACTGAATTCTACGACCATCTTCCGCGGCTGTTCTCGCAGGCCGATTATCGAACGGTGTTCGCCGGCAACCCGGCGCTGGCGCATGAAACGGCGTTTCGCAACAGTTCGCTGCAGGCGGGCTACTTCATCCTTGCCGCGCGGGCGCTCGGGCTCGATTGCGGTCCGATGTCCGGCTTCGACCCGGTGAAGGTCAACGCGGAGTTCTTTCCCGATGGCAAGTGGAAGGTGAACCTCCTCTGCAATCTCGGCTACGGCGACGCGACGAAGCTGTTCCCGCGCAACCCGCGACTCGATTTCGACGAAGCCTGCCGGGTGTTGTGACGGCGGTCATAACGCGCCACGAAATGGCTTCAGTTTATGATCGCCGCGCCCATTAGCCCGCGGTGGTCGGCCGCGATTCTCGGTGGTCTAGTACAGATTACGTCCACGACGTGATTCAGACAGGCGATTTCATAGTGCTGCAGCGGGCCTGGGTGCTCGTCGCATGCGTGCGTAGTCCGTTTAGTGAACTCAAGTAACGCAGAACGCGAAAACGTGCGAAACAACCTCCCGACGAATTTCTCCGGAGGCTCTGGATAACGTCCGTAGGTTTCGTTGAGCACCATGTACGAGACCATATTTCGTCGGTCGAAGACCAGTCGGAAGAAGCGGCATGTTGCATCGCTGCTAATCGGCCGACCGCCCACGAGCAGTTGTTCGAGTTCGCCTTCGCCGCGTGGAACAAGGATGGGCGCCCGCGCCTTTGCCTCAACAATGATCAGCTCAAGCGTTAGCTCTTCAATCTCGTGGACCGTGTGAACGAAGATGTACTCGCATTCATTGATCTGACGAGCACCTTCCTGCCATTCCACTTCGGTAAATGAGGGCACACCCGTGCTTATGCGCTGATCCCCCCAACGCTGAGTCTATCGCGCTACAGCCGGAACAACGCCTGCAAAAACGATCCGGCTGACATCGCCTGAATGATGTGATTGGCCAGGAATCCGCCGCCCCAGGCCAGCGCGGTCATGTAGCTGAACTGGATGATGGGCCACTTCAGGCCGCCGGTCTCGCGGCGCACCACGGCCATCGTGGACATGCACTGCATCGCAAAGGCGAAGAACACCAGCAGCGCCACCGCTCCGCCCAGCGACAATTCGCTGTGCAGCGCCTGCTGCAATCCCACCGACTGCGACGTGCCTTCCATCCCGTAGATGGCGCCCAGCGTTCCGATGATCACCTCGCGCGCGGCCAGCGAGCTGATCAGCCCGATCCCGATCTTCCAGTTGAAGCCCAGCGGCGCGATCAGCGGCTCAATGCCATGGCCGATCATGCCGGCAAAACTGTCCTCGATCTTCGGCGGGTGGCCGTTGTGATACGGCACGTTCGCCAGGCACCACAACACCACCGCCACCACCAGAATCACCGTGCCCGCGCGCTTCAGGAAAATCAGCGAGCGATCCACCAGGCGCAATCCCAGCGAGGTGAGCGTGGGCCAGCGGTAGGGCGGCATCTCCAGCATGAACGGCTCCTGGCCGCTCTTCAACACCGACGATTTCAGAACGCGCGCGGTCATCACCGCCGCCAGGAAGCCCAGCACGTAAAGCGATAGCAACGCCGCGGACTGGCTTCCCAGAAACGGCCCCAACACAGGGCGTTCGCGAATGAACGCCGCGATGATCAGCGTGTACACGGGCAGCCGCGCCGAGCAGGTCATGAACGGCGCGATCATGATGGTGGCGATGCGGTCGCGTTTGTTCTCGATGGTGCGTGTGGCCATGATCGCCGGCACCGCACAGGCGTAGGCGGAGAGCAGCGGGATAAACGACTTTCCCTGCAGGCCGAAGCGGCGCATGGTGCGATCGGCGATGAGGGCGGCGCGCGCCAGATAGCCGGAATCTTCGAGAATCCCGATGAACAGGAACAGCAGCAGGATCTGCGGCAGAAAAACCACCACCGAGCCGACGCCGCTCCACACGCCGTCGATCAGCAGCGACTTCACCAGGCCCGCGGGAAGCAGCGAACCGAACCACGCGCCGGCGGATTGAATGGCGATCTGCAGTCCGTCCATGATCGGCCGTGCGCCGGAGAAGATGGTCTGGAACACCGCGACCACTACGACGATGAAGACCAGCGGACCGAACAGCGGATGCAGGAACACGGCATCCAGCCGGCGGGTCCACACCGGCGGCGCCGGCGCATGATAGCGCGCCTTCTCGCCGACGCGCGCGGCCCAGGTGCGGCACTTCGGAATATCCTGCAGCACCGGCAGCTCCATCAGCGGAGCCTTCACCTTGATGCGGCCGGCTGCGGTGCCCTGAATGTATTGGAAAACACGGTCCACGCCTTCGCCGGTGAACGCGCTGATCAGAGCCACGGGAGCGCCGAGCTGCGCGGCCAGCAGGGGGACGTCCACCTTGCCGCCACGCGCGGCCAGGTCGTCGGCCATATTCAGAATCACCAGAGTGGGCAGCCGCAGGCTGAGAATCGGCGCGGCCAGAATCAGGTGCCGGCCCAGGTTGGTGCAATCCAGTATCAACAGGACGGCGTCGGGACGCGGCACGCCGGGCATCTCGCCGTAGAGCACGTCGCGGGTGACGCGCTCGTCCTCGGATCGCGCTTCGAGGCTGTAGACGCCGGGCAGGTCCACCAGCATCACCTCGCGGTCCGCTTCCACCCGCGCGCGGCCGGTATGTTGCTCGACGGTGACGCCCGGGAAATTCGCCACTTTCTGGCGCAGGCCGGTCAGGCGATTGAAGAGCGTGGACTTGCCGGAGTTCGGCGGGCCGACAATGGCGATGACATGAGGCCGGACGCCGGAAGCATCGTCTCGCGGTTCCAGACTGGCAACCCCTGCCGGGCTGCCGTGGCACTCGCTCATCGAGGGCTCTCCTTACGCGGACAGGGAAACGCCAGCCGTATCCGGGGCGGCCGGCGCGCTCTGGTCGCGCAGGCGCAGGCGAGCAGCGGTTTCGCGTCGCAGGGCGATCTCCGAACCGTCCACGCGGAAGACGCGGGGATCGCCGCCAGGAGCCGCCATGGCGCGCGAAATTCGGTGTCCGGGAAGGAATCCCAGCTCCATCAGACGCCGGGCAACGTCCTTCGGCAGATCCAGGCGGTCCAGTACGCCCTCTTCGCCGGGATGGAGGTCCTCCAGACTGCGGGACGGCCGCGTCACCGGCTTCCTGAAACTGAGTTGCATCGCTAACTTCAGTATCCGGCAGCCCGAAAGGCCTTGTCAACGAGAAACTGAGACTATTGTGGTCCTATATTGTAAAAGTAAGCCAGCTCTCAGTCTCCTACGCTCTGACCAGGTTTCACCTGCGCACGGCGGAGCGGCTGGCCGGGCTTTGCGCCGTCCGAAATCTGAATGTTGTTCACCACGCGAACGGCGCCCGCGCTTTTCGCCATGCGCGTGGCCGCGCCTTTATGCTGCGGGACCGCGGTGCGCCCCTCCCACGTCACGACGCCGTTGTGCACTTTCGGCACAAAGCCGTCCTTGCCGATTTTGGACTTTGCGAGTTTGGTACGGATCTTCTGCTCGATCTCGCTGTCGCTGAGCCGCGACGTCGCCCCGGATTGCTGGGTGGACGTACGCGGTCCGGAAGCGGCCATCGCTCCGGTCACCGGCAGAAATAGAGCAATGAAAAGGACAAGTATTCTGCGCATCACAACTAAGTAGTGGAAGAAGCGTTGGGGAATTCGCAGACTGGTGCGAAACTCGGGAAATGGCGGTGATTCAGTCCTACGGTGAGGTGGCGGATCCGGCCATCCTGCGCAAAGCGGCGCTCGGGGCAGCGCTGGCGATAGGGGCGTATCTCCTGCTGATGGCGATGTCGTTCAGCCCGGGGATGGTAGCAGCCCTCGCGTCGGGAATCGGAACCGCCGTGTTTTTCAGCCTGATCGCGGCGAATGGGACTATCGCGGCGACGCGCTGGATCGCCGTTTACATGGCGCTCATGCGTCTGCTGATCCTCGTCTCCATGGTTGCGATATCTCTGTTGCATCACGAGCTGTTCACTCCCCAGTTGTTCGTCTCGATGGCGGAGAGCATCGTGTGGGTCGGCTTTCTCGCGACCTGGATGGTTGGACGGGCCGGGCCGATCCGGCGCGGCGCGGCGGTCGCACTGGTGGGCGGGGCAGCGTGGCTGCTGGCATACGCCCCCACGCTGATTCACGACCTGAAAGCAACCGGCAAGCTTGCCGCGCAGCTTCGCGCAACGCTCCTGGTGCTCAACGCCGTGACCACGGTCGCCTTCCTATGGATACTGGCCCAAGGGCCCGTCGTCAGCGCCTCGTCTCCTCTATCCGGACCAGCTCCTCCGCCTTTGCCGGGGGGCGTTTCCGGGGCGGCCTGAGCAGAGCTTTCGGCAGTCTGGCGAAATACGTCAGCCGCTCAATCCACGGAATCAGCCGGCGTACCGTACGGCCATGGAAGAACAGGCTTCCGGTGACCAGCAGCGGATGCGGGATCGTCGTGCAGCAGCGCGAGCACATGTCCACTTCGCCCGCACGGCCGCTGGTGTGCATGCGACGCAGATGCTGCATCGGCGGGGCGTTCCAGATTTCCTCCAGCGGCTGCTCGCCGACGTTGCCGATGCGCTCGCCATCCAGCATGTAGCTCTGGCAGCACGGGTAAACATCGCCGTTGTGCTTCACGTACACGGGCCCGCGCCACAGATAATGGCAGGGATGTTTCCAGTCGGCAGCTTCGTGGCCGGCTTCGGGATCGAGGACGTTGGTTTCGTCTTCCTTGATGCGCACCTGATCGACGCCGGGTACCGCTTTCCAGAAGCGCATGAAGCCGTCCACCTCGCCGGCGTTGCGCTCCATCCGTACCATCTGCACCACCACCTGGACCGGCGCCCTGAGCTCGTGTTTGCGCCGCGCGAAGCGCACGAAGTTGTCGCGAACCTTCTCGAACCGCGCGCCCTTGCGGTAGTACTCGAACGACTCCTTCGTCGACCCGTCGAAACTCAGCGTGATGTGCGCCAGCGGGCTCGACAGAAGCCGCTCGATTGCAGCGTCGTCGAGCAGGGTGCCATTGGTGGAGAGCAGCGTGGACACGCGGTGACGCGCGCAGTATTCAATGCGGTCGAAGATCTTCGGGTCGAGCAGCGGTTCGCCGAGTCCGATCAGCATCATGTGCTCCGCGCTCTCGCCCGACTCGTTCACCAGCCGCGTGAAGATCTCGTCGGTCATGTCTTCCTTCGGCTGCTTGTGCGTCTCGCGCGGGCACATCGGGCAGTACAGATTGCACTTCGCCGTGGTTTCGACGATGTATTCCACCGGCAATCCGCGCACACGCGCGCTGCCGCGCAGATAGCTGGCGAGGAGTTTTGCCCGGTTCCAGGCGCGCATGACTCCTTCATTCTAACGGGGTGGGGATTCCGGCCAGGCTGAACGCTGATTCCGAGAAGCCGAACGGCATTCCGGGATGATCCCGAACACCATCGGAGCGTAGCGACGCTGGCAATGGGCTAATATGACTGTTCATGATGAACCCGGTCCAGCAGCGGCGGTTCGCTCGCGCGCTCCGCGCTGGCGGTCTGGAGGTTATTGAGGTCAGCGTCGAGGAGTTAGCTCCTCTGAAGCCGGACGAGGTGCTCGTTAGGGTAGAAGCCGCCGGCCTCAACCACGCCGAAACGTTGATTCGTTCCGGCAACTACGCCGTTCGCTTGCCTTTCCCGTACCCGCTTGGCGGGGAGGGATCCGGGGTCGTCACGGCGATTGGATCAGAAGTGGCCATTCCCGTGGGAGCCCGGGTGTGTTGGGGCGCGGTCCTCGGATCGTGCGCGACCTTTGTCACGGCGCCAGCCTCGATGTTGGTGCCTATCCCCGACGGTCTCAGCTTCGAGGACTCCGCCTGCTTGCCGGTCGCCGGACTCACCGCCGGTGGTCTCGCCCGCGTTTGGCCGCTGAAAGGACGCGCAGCTGTGGTGTGGGGGGCCGCTGGCGCAGTGGGTCGAATGCTCGTGGCCACTCTTGCCGACCATGGAGTCAACGTCATCGGGATTGCCAGCGGCGAGCGGGTGGACGCCGTTCGCGCAGCCGGGGCCAGCCAAGCCATCGATCGGACCACCGAGGATGTGCGGGATGCGGTTCGCGCGCACACTGGCGGCCGTGGTGTGGCCGCTGTATTTGACCCCATCGGAGCTCCAACTTACGAGATCAGCCTGGAACTGCTCGCGCCGCGGGGCTGCCTGATCAACTACGGTGAGTTGTCCGGTCCGGTGCCCGCCATCAACCTCCACCAACTCTTTCCCGCATCCGTCTTCGTTACCAAGTACAACGGCATGCATTGGGTCGAAGGTCTCCACGAATTTGCTGATCTGATTTTGAATGCCCTGAGACTAGCCGTGAAGCGCCCGGCTGTCATTAGCGACATCGCCGGCCGCTTTGCGCTCGACCGCGTCGCGGATGCCTATCAGGCGCTGGAGTCGGGTTCCCACGGCAAGGTGCTTGTGCTCCCCAATCTCTAGTCGTTCCCGTAAGACCCCGCAGCGGTTCATCCCCGCCGAAAGTCGCGCAGTGCTTACCGAGTCCGATGTCAGCACGCAGCAGTCCGTCCCCTGGCGTGACCAACCCGTGACGCTGCCGGACTGTTGCCCGGTTTTCGTTACAAAACGATTACAGAGCGGACCAGGGGACTTGAATGGCACTCTTTTAGTGGGAGAATAGAGCTTATGCCGAACAAGCACTTCATGCGCGTCAGCGAAGTTGCAAGGGAAAGCGGCAGTGTTGAGCGGGTGGTTTGTCGTGTCCACCCTAACGAAGCTTTGGTTGTCAAAGAGCAGAAGAACGCCGCCTCCCCCGACGAGCGAAAGATCGTCGTGCAGTGCCCCATCTGCCTCAGGCGTGCCCATTCGCACGAAGAGCGCGAGCGCTGTACCATGACGCTGGCGTACGAGCTGCATTCCACCGAACACCCTGCCGGCGCGTTCCGCGCGGCATCTTAGCAGGTTGCTGAAAAGGCCTTCACAGGCTCAAGCCTGTGCCACCATGTTCTGCCAGGTCACTGATAACAGGTGGCACAGACTTCAGTCTGTGGTCGGCCTCCGTTAATTCTTCATTTTGGCGATGTGCACGTTGAAATCGGCGCCTGGCAGCAACGAGGTCAGCACAAAGGCATCGAAGCCATCGCCTGTGATCTCGGTGTTGCGATAAACGGCGGGCTCGCTTTCCACGTTCTGGCGGCGTGGATGGAAGTTGTCGAGGAACGCCTGAGCGTCTTGTTCCGAGGCGGGTTTGTTGTACCCCCGCGATGAAACCGCGTCCGCCGCGTAAGAGCGTACCAGCTTCGGCCAGTACTTTTCCAACAGCGCCGGGCTGGCGAAGATGTCGGCCCATACGATCTCACCATTCACTGCGACCACGGCGCCCACCGCCTTGTGCGCGCGGAGTTCGCCAATCGCTTTGTCCCAGCTGCGTTCCACAGGCGCGGCGACCACGTCCACGCGTTGCGCCACCGTGCTGTTTTGCATGGTCTGTGCGTAGGAGGACGTTCCGGCTAGGGCCGCCGCCGCTGGGGCAGGAGCCGCCGCCACCACTGCCTCGCGGGATCGCGCCACCTCGTCCCAGACCTGATGCTGGTCCTTCGCCGCCATCGCTTTCTGGCGCACGCTCGGCTGCGCCATCATCGCCTGGGCCGCGCCGAATTTCTCGGACTGTGCCACCCAGCGATGGGGTTCCACGCAGAAGACGCTCAGGTCGATGGGATCGCTGTGCGGCGCGACAATGCGATCGCGGCCAACAATGCGGTCCTGTTTGCCGCCCGTGACGATCTCTCCCGCCAGAAGAATGAGCGGCCGATCCGAATTGTTGACGAGCATCAGACGATTCACTTCGGCGCCCGAGGATTGGGGCGGCGGTGGTGGCGCGCCAGGGATGGGCATGGGGCTTCCGGGCCCGGGCCAGGGATCCGGGAAAGTGACGGCATGGCGGCGCGGGCGGACCAGTCCGCCGTTGCCCATCTCGGTCACCACCACCTGGCCGGAACGGATTCCTTCATCCAACGTCAGAAAGATGTCGGTTTTATGTGCCGTGTCGCTGACAATCGGAAAGACGGTGAGGTTGTCCTGCGCGGTTGGCGCGAGCACGCGATAGTCGGCAGCGGAAGCGCCCACGGCCATGGCCGCGGCAAGAACGGTCGTTTTGAGCATCTTCTATCCTCCACCAGAAGAACGGCGCCGGCCGAATTTCTTGCGGAGAATTTCGCGAGAATAACAACAGGCCGGCACAGGGCGGAGCTGCCTACGCTGGATTCAGAGCGAAGCCGGGCGGTCCGCTCCGTTGTACCGGCAATTGCATAGAGATCGAGGATGAGCGAGTTCTCTCCGTACTTCGCTGAGCTGTACCGGTCGGCCGGCGCGCGCGAACTCGGGCTGAGCTTCGACGATTTCGCCGCCGCTCTGCGCGATGCAAGTGGCCGATACCTGGCTGGCGCGCGCGGGCGCGAGGTCGAAGCATTCCATCGAGGCCTTCACCTGGAGGACCTGGCGCTGGCCCGCGCGTGCGCCCTGGGAATCGAGCCGGCCTGGGACCGTTTTCTCGCCCGTTATCGCGCGAAGCTGTTCGAGATGGCCGCCGCAATCGCGCGCGATGAATCGACTGGCCGCGAGCTGGCCGATTCGCTCTACACCGATTTGTTTGGCACCCGCCAGACCGCCGACGGCCGGCGCATCTCGAAGCTGGCCAGCTACACCGGCCGCGGCTCTCTGGAAGGCTGGCTCAGAACGGTGCTCGCGCAGGAGTACGTGAATCGCTATCGCAGCCAGCGCCGCACCGCCGAGTTCGATGAGAACATGCAGCCCGCCGCCCCAGCGCCCGAGGAACCCGGGATCGATCCGCGCCTGGATGCCGCCGTCGGCGACGCGCTGGCTGAATTATCCGCCGAGGAGCGATTATTGATGGCATCTTATTATCTGGATGGAAGAACGCTGGCGGAAATCGGGCGCATCGAGCATGTTCACGAATCCACCGTCAGCCGCCAGATCGTCCGCCTGACCGCGGAACTGCGAAAGCGCATCGTGCGCGGGCTGCGCCGCCGGGGCATGAGCGCCCGCGGGGCTGAAGAAGCACTGGAGGCCGATGTGCGCGACTTGTCGGTGGACGTTCGCGCAACCCTGCTGCAAGAACGGAGCGCGGCGACGTTCCCTGAAAGGGGGCAGAGCGGATGAAGGGGAATCTGTTGCGCGCGGTGCGGTCCCATCTGGCGCGGACTGCTGCCGACGTCATGTCCGAGCACCCCGACGCGAATCTGCTGGCGGCGTTTGCGGAGAAGGCGCTAAGCGCGCAGGAGCGGACAGCCGTGGCCCGCCATCTTGCAGATTGTCCCGATTGCCGGGAGACGCTGGCTCTGGCGTTCGCCCACGAAGAGGAACCGCTCGCCACGCCGGCGCGGCCCGCTCGCCGCTGGTCGCCGGTGTGGAGCTGGGCGGCATCCGCAGCCGCGGTCTGCATCGTGTGTTCGGCGGTTTGGGAATATCGGCTGCAGAGAGGGACCATCCCGCCCCCGCCTCCGCCGCCCGCGCCTGCCGTCGCCCACGCACCGAGGCTTGCTCCACCCTTGCCTCCGATGACTACCGCGCCGGGAGCCGTTGCGGCCCCGGCCCCGCGTTCATTCAAGCCGCCCGTTCCGCAACCCGCATCGCCGCGCCAGTTGGAAGCGCCGCCTCCGCCTCCGCCACTTGCTGAAGCCGCTGCGGCTCCAACGGATTCGCTGCGACGCGTGCAGGCCAGGAGTGCTCCGCCTCCGCCGTACTATCAGAGTCCCGGAGCGCAGGCGCTCGCCCTTCAAAGGCCCGCGCAGCAATGGGCCGGCCAGGCGAGACAATCGACGCCCGCTCCTATGGCCGCGGCCAGCGGCTTCACGATGGCTCGGCCGGCGATCGCCGGCACAGCGCGGGCAAAACGCGCGCCGCTGGCCGATACCGGCACCCCCGGCCCTCACGCGCTTTGGACCATCGCTTCCGAGGACCTTGCCGGCGGGCGTCCGCGCGGTATCGTGCAGCGTTCGCTCGACGAAGGAGCAACCTGGCAGACGGTCTCCATCGACGACAAGGTCAGCTTCCGCGCGATTGCGTCCAGCGGCGCCGAGGTTTGGGCCGGCGGGTCCGGCGGCGCGCTCTTCCGCTCCACCGACGGCGGCAGCCATTGGCAGCGCATCTCATTCCCGCTGACGATAACGATCACTGCGATCACGATCGGCGCCGACGGAAAGGTCTACATTACCGCGGGACAGGTCTGGATGACTCCCGACGGAGGTAATGGCTGGGTGACCGACTAGTGGACAGGCGGCGTCAGCCGCATTCCCGCGCCGGTAGCGAACGAACGCGGCTGGCGCCGCGTGTTTTGGGCTCAATCCGCCGCCGGACGCCGCCGCACGCGGCTGCGGCTCAACGCCTGAATGCGTGTGCTGCCCGGCCCGATGTGGATGTGCGCGCCGGTGGAGCGTCCCGGCAGCGCCGTGCGAAACGCGTAATAGGGGATGCGCAGGCGCTCCAGCCAGGCGCGGATCCAGCGGCCCTCCGTGCCGTCGGGATACACTGCCACGTCGATGCGCCCGCGATGATCGAAGCCCATCATCTCGTGCGCGGCGCTTTCGCCCCACGCGCTCACCGGCAGCGGATGCGAGAACTTCTTCTGAAACGCCGCCGAAAGGGTGGCCATCTCCGCGGGCCGGATGAGCCTTCCCGTTCCGTCGTAGCGCATCGCCCCGGAACCCAGACGCCGCGCGCCGCCCGGTCCGGCCTCGTCGGCGCGAGCCATCTCGATCACCTCGGTGAGCATGGCCGCGCGCTCGGTCACCAGGTCCAGCGTGTTGTGCCGGCGGTCGGCTTCCTCGCGCACTTGCGCGGCGGCGGCCTGAGAAACCGCGCCTTGCGCAACCAGGTCGTTGACGCGGGTGGCCCGCTGGTCGATGCGGCCGGCCATGCGCTCGGCGGCGCCCAGCATGTCGCGGACGTCCTGTTCGGCGGCGTCCCGCTGCGCCGCGGAGATCACCAGATCGTCCACGTTCACGGTGCGCATGGTACGCAGCAGAATGGCGTTGTCCTCGTCGTCGGCTTCCTGTTCTTCCGGAGTGACGATCCGCACGGGCTGGGCAGTCTGCGCGGCCGGCGGCGCTGTGGGCGACGCCTCGGATACGCGCATCTCGCCCCGGATGCGGTCGGCGTTGGCCTGAATGTCGGCGGGAACCAGCGAGCTGTCCTGCGCGACCGCCATGGCCGCCGCCGCCGTAATTGCCAACAGACGCAGAATCGCGCGCGTCACCTGAACAGGATATCATCGGCTCGTCTCTGGCACACTGGTACTTCCGGGTGGAGCAGATAGCCATTTCGTTTGAGATCCCACGGAAAACGTACACCGTTTCCGAGCTGAGCGGGCGCATCCGCGACCTGCTCGGCGGCGAGTTCACCGACATCTGGGTGGCCGGCGAGATCTCCGGATGCCGCACCGCCGCCAGCGGCCACTGCTACTTCACGCTGAAGGACGAGGAATCGCAGATCCAGTGCGTCTGCTTCCGCGGCGCCCTGCGCTACCTTCGCTTCAAGCCCCAGGACGGCGTCGCGGCGCTGGTGCGCGGCAGTATCGATGTGTACGAGGCGCGCGGGCAGTATCAGCTCATCGCCGATTCCATCGAACCGCAGGGGCATGGCGCGCTTCAGCTCGCGTTCGAGCAACTGAAGAAGAAGCTGGCGGCCGAAGGCCTTTTTGACGCGGCCCGGAAGCGCCCGCTGCCGCCAATCCCGGCCCGCATCGGCATTGTGACTTCCCCGAGCGGCGCAGTGATTCAGGACCTGCTGAACGTTCTGCAGCGCCGGTTTCCAGGCCTGCACATCCGGCTTTACCCGGTGCTGGTTCAGGGCGAGGGCTCGGCCGAACAGATCTGCCAGGCGCTGGCGTATTTCAGCCGGTCGGACTGGGCGCAGATGGTGATTGTGGCGCGCGGCGGCGGGTCACTGGAAGACCTGTGGACGTTTAACGAGGAATCCGTGGCGCGGGCCATCGCCGCGTGCGCCGTGCCTGTCATCTCCGCCGTCGGCCACGAAACCGATTTCACCATCGCCGATTTTGTCGCCGATTTACGCGCGCCCACGCCGTCCGCCGCAGCCGAGCTCGCCGTGCGCACCGGACAGGATGTTCTGGAGCAGATCGCCGGCGCCGCGCACAAACTCACACAGCATATCCGTTACCGGCTGGCGACGGCCGCGCGCGATCTGCACCAGCGCGGCGTGGAGAAGGCCAGCGCCGCTCTGCATCGCCGCATCGGACGGGCGCAGCAGCGCGTGGACGAGCTGGATTATCGGATGCGCGATGCGATGTCGCGCGGGCTGGATCTGCGCCGGAGAGGTCTGGAAGAACGAATCGCGCGGCTGCGCAGCCTCGATCTGCGCGTCCGCTTCGCCGAGATTCGACGCCGCCTGCACGCCGCGGAGACGACAGCCGTGCACGCCTGGCAAACGCGGGCGGCGCGGGCCGGCCGGCGGCTCGAAACGCTCACGGCCCAACTCACCCAGTTGAGTCCGCTGCGCGTGCTGGAGCGCGGCTATGCGATTGTGCTCAATGAGTACGGAGCGATTGTGAAACAAAGCGCCGACGCGCCGGCGGGAAGCGCTGTCGAGATTCGCGTCGCGCGCGCCCGTTTGCGCGCCGCTGTGACAGAGAGCGAACCCCGATGAGGAAAGCGCTCATTTTGCTGATTTTCGCGCTGGCAGCCTGCGACAAAGAAAAGATCGCGCCGCGACTGACCGCCACCATCACCGCGCAGCGCACCAGCCCGACCTCCGTCCTCATTAAAGTGCACGTCGGGAACGAGCGCGACACGGCCACCGTCCCGCTCGACGTCGAGGTTAGCGCCGAACCTCGTCAGCCCTCCGGCTGGGGCGAACCGGTGCGCGTGATTCATCCCGTCCCGTTCGTGCTCAACAAGCACGAGTCGCGGGATCTGCAGACGATGCTGGTAACCTCGGCCGGCGCCCGCGCGACGCTGACGGTCCGCGAGGCCGAACGCGGCCTTACGGTCGTCACGAGAATCGCCGCGGTAGAATGATCGCTCCCTTTGGTCGCGGCTCCGCCGTTGTTTCCGAGCCGCGCCCGAGGGAGCGTTAAGCCGCTATCATATTTCCTGTAGCCCGCCATGCCCGAGAACACATTCGATATCGTCTCGAAGATCGACCTCGCCGAGGTGAGCAATGCCATCCACCAGACCACCAAGGAAGTGGAGCAGCGCTTCGATCTCAAGAACACCAGGTCCACCGTCGAGCTCAACGAGAAAGAGCACAAGATCCTGCTGGCCAGTCAGGACGAGTACAAGCTGCGCGCGGTCACCGAGATCCTGGAACAGAAGCTGGTGAAACGCAAAGTGCCCCTGAAGGGGCTCACCTACGGCGCAATCATCCCCGCGGCCGGTTCCAGCGTGCGCCAGGAGATCGCGCTGCAGCAGGGGATCGTCATCGAAAAAGCCCGCGAGATCGTGAAGTTCATCAAAGACAGCAAGAAGAAAGTGCAAGCCTCCATCAACGCCGACATGGTGCGCGTCAGCGGGCGCGACCGCGACACACTGCAGGAGATCATCGCGCTGCTGCGCGGCCACGACTTCGGCATCGATATGCAGTTCACCAACTACCGCTCGAACTGATCTTGCCGCGCCGCATCGAATCTCTGTTTATTGACGGTCCGGTGGGCCGCCTCGAAGCGCTGCTCGAGGAACCCGAGCATGGCGCGCCGCGAATGGCGGCACTGGTCTGCCATCCCCATCCGCAGCATGGCGGCACCATGCACAACAAGGTGGTCTATCGGATGGCGCGCGGCTTGCGGCACATCGGGGCCGCGGTGCTGCGCTTCAACTATCGCGGCGTGAACCTGAGCGAGGGCGTCTACGACAACAGTTACGGAGAAACTGACGACGCCCGAGCGGCGCTCGCCTGGCTGCGCGGGCGCTATCCCGATCTGCCATTCCTGGTGGCCGGGTTTTCCTTCGGATCGCGCATCGCCCTGCGCATCGGCTGTGAAACCCCGCGCCCGTTCGCGGTCATCTCCGTCGGATCTCCCGCTTCTTACTGGGATCAGGAGGAGCGCACAGGACACGGCGGCGTCCTCCCTGAAGGCGCGAAACCGGACGCCGGCCGCGGCCGTTGTGCGCGGTTTAGCGGAAAGTTCGGGCGATGCGATGTGCCGCGGATCTTCATCCAGAGCACGCACGATCAGTACGGCCCGCGCGAGACCATGCAGAAGTACTTCGACTCGCTCGATGGGCCGAAGAAGATGGTCTGGATCGAGGCAAGGAACCACTTCTTTTCGGACGGCCTGGATGCCTTTGAGAAGGCGTTAGTCGATGTGGTGGAGGCGCAGTTCGCGTTGCAGACGTCGCGCGGTGCGGGCGCCGATGAGGCTGGCCACATCCTCGAGTAGGTCGGGCACGTCGTGCGGCTCGATCAGGACGTCCGGCCGGCCTTCCGGTCCGCTGGTACCGTCCTGGCAACTCGCCACCAGCGCAGTCGCCGGCTGGTATTGCATCATGCGCGCGTGCGCCAGCACCTTGAGACCGGCGAGAGGGGATTCCATCTCCATGTCGCTCAGCACCAGGGAGTACTCACTCTCGTCGAGCTTGCCCACAGCTTCTGCGGCAGATGCAGCAGAATCAACATGATAGCCGCCAGCTTCGAGCAGAGTCTGCAGGGTTAAGCGCGCCGTAGGGTTATCGTCCACGAGCAAGACTCTCGCCAGCTCCAGCTCGGCGGTCTTCGTGGCGCCCATAAGAGCAGTGTAAGGGCAAGGCAGCCAAATTGAAATACTTGATTTTTGCCCGACAAAAAAACTGACTTCCAGGTAGACCGAAAGTACTACGCGGCGGCGTAAGTCGTTTGCTGTCTTACTGTCCCAGGAACACGCGGTCGAAGATGCGGTCCACGTGACGGAGGTAGCGCTCCACCGAGAAAGCCGCCGCAACCCCTTCTGGCGCAAGGAGTTTCTGCACTGCGGGGTCGGCCTCAATGGCGGCGCGGAAGTCGCTGCCCTCCTCCCAGCTTTGCATCGCATGCCCCTGAACCAGTTTGTAAGCCTGCTCACGGAGCATGCCGGCTGCAGCCAGGTCGAGCAGGAGCTGGCCGGAGAAGATGACTCCCTTAGTTAACTCCAGATTCTGCCGCATCCGTTCCACATTCACGCGAAGTCCACTGATCAGCCAGGTGGTCCGGGCCAGCAGGTAATCCACGAGGATGGCGGAATCGGGCAGGATCACACGCTCCACCGAGGAGTGCGAGATGTCCCGCTCATGCCACAGGGCGATGTCTTCGAAAGCCGCCTGGGCGTTGGCGCGAACCACTCTCGCAAGGCCGCAGATCTGCTCGCATGTCACCGGGTTGCGCTTGTGCGGCATCGCCGATGAACCCTTCTGTCCCGCGGAAAACGGCTCTTCGGCCTCGCGGACCTCGGTACGCTGCAGATGCCGGATCTCCAGCGCGATCTTCTCGCATGTGGCGGCGAGCAGCGCCAGGGCCGAGACCCACGCCGCGTGGCGATCCCGCGAGATCACCTGGGAGGCAATCGCCGCCGGCTTCAGCTCGAGGCGTTCGCAAATGCGCTCCTCGGCGTCCGGGCCGATGTGCCCAAACGTGCCGACCACGCCGGAGATCTTTCCGACCCGCATGTCTTCGGTCGCTGCGTCGAAGCGCGCCTGATTGCGCCGCAGCTCGTCGAACCAGAGCGCCAGCTTCAGGCCGAAGGTGATCGGCTCGGCCTGGATTCCGTGGGTCCGCCCGATCTGGACGGTGCGCTTGTGCTCGAGCGCCCGCTCGTGGAGCGCGGCCGAGAGCTCTGCGGCGCCGAGCCGGATCAGATCGGAGGCCTGCTTGATCTGCAGGGCCTGGGCGGTGTCCACGACGTCGTTCGAGGTCAGCCCGTAGTGCAGCCAGCGCGAGGCTTCGGCATGGCCGGCCGCTGCCATGCTTTCGGCTACGTTCGTGGTAAACGCGATCACATCGTGCCGGACTTCGCGCTCGATTTCGTTGATTCGCTCGACGCTGAAGCTGGCGTGGGCACGGAGCAGGAGGGCCGCTTCCACCGGGATTTCCCCGAGATCGGCGAGCGCTTCCACCGCCGCCAGCTCCACCTCGAGCCACTGGCGGAACTTGTTCTCCTCGCACCAGATATGGCCCATTTCGGGCCGCGTGTAGCGTGCAATCATGTGTCGGCTGACCTGGCGGCCTGAGAGGCCGCCGCAGGCTGAGAGCCTGCCCCACAACTTAGTACGTGAACACTTCTGTTTGTCTTCTCGGTTCCGCTACGACAAGTCTTGTAAACAGCGCCCGGCCCTCCAGCGCCTGGGATGCCGCCAGCTCGACGATGGCCGGGTGGTTGTTGTGCTCGCTGATATGGCCAAGCACCAGCGTGCTGGTCCGGGTATCCAGGTCGTGCCGGATGAACTCCGAGACCACATCGTTGGACAAGTGACCGTTGCGCCCCATTACGCGCTGCTTCACCGACCACGGATAGGGCCCAACCTTAAGCATATCCAGGTCGTGGTTCGATTCCAGGATGAGCAGGTCGCTGCCCTGGACGTGCACCTTGATGGAGTCGGGCAGATAGCCGAGATCGGTTACCTGGCTGATCTTAAGTCCCTGCGTCCGAAACGAGAAAGCCACAGGGTCGGCCGCGTCGTGCGGAATGGTGAAACTGTCCACCTCGATATCGCCGACCCGGAACGTGGTGCCCGCCTGAAAGCGCTCCAGCACCGGTGTGTACTCGCCCCACGGGATGGAGGGTGCGGTGAGCGTGGTCAGGTAAACCGGAATGTTCCGCTTGCCTCCGCAGCGCGCCATGGGAACGAGGCCGGAGACGTGATCGGTGTGCTCGTGCGTAATCAGGATGCCGTCCAGCGCCTCCACGTCTTCGCCGATGGCCGCCAGCCGGACCTGAATTTCCTTGCGGCTGAGGCCGGCATCGACAAGGATGCGCGTGCGTTCGGTGGCGATGAACGTGGAATTCCCCGCGCTGCTGCTGGCTAATACACAGACCTTGACGATGGCGTGGCTCCCGTGTGGCCCCAACGTGTAGCCTAAGACGCCAGCGTCGCACACTGGCGTGGTGAAGTCCAGAGTTTCAGCCTGATAGACTCCTCTGATGACTCAGGCAGACGTTTACGCGTTCCTCGCACAACACAAGCTGGGCGTGCTCGGCTCCATCGGTCCGACGGGTGCCCCGCAGGCCGCGCTGGTCGGCATCGCGGTCACGCCCCAACTTGAAATTGTCTTCGACACCGTCAAATCGTCGCGAAAATATCCCAATCTGATTGCGCGCCCGGAGTGTTCTTTCGTGATCGGTGGATGGGGAGCCGGCGAACAGACGGTCCAATACGAGGGCCGCGCGCGGGAGCTTTCGGGACTCGACCTGGCCCGCTGCCGGGAAGTCTATTTTCAAACCTGGCCGGACGGTCCGGCACGCATGACCTGGCCGGGCATCGTGTATTTTGCCGTTCACCCCACCTGGATTCGATACAGCGATTTCGACCGGAATCCGCCGCTGATTCGGGAGTTCAGTTTCGCCGCCCGGTAGAATAGTCTTTCCTCAATGCAATCCGTTCCAGCGCGAAGATTCAGGATCGGTGTCGAGGCATGCCTCGGGCTCTTCGCGGCAGTTCTCTGCTGGGTCGCCGTCTGCTGGGCGTTTCGTCCGGGCCAGTTTCCGGTGCTCGACGAGTTGGGTAACGTGGCGCCGTTCCTCTATGCTTCCTACCATCAGGTAATCCACCTCCTCCCAACGTGGCTGTACAATGATCGCCCGCTCGGGTTCGCGTTCCAGCGCCTTCTGTTCGATTGGTACGGCTATAACTACGCGCGCGAGGTTCCGTTTCTCCTCGCTGTCCACTTCGCCAACTGCATCATGGGTTTTGCGCTTTTTCGACGGCTTGGCGCCGGCGTTCCAATCGCCCTTGCCGGCATTGCCCTTTATGGAACGCTCTGGACCACCGCACAAACCGCCACTTACCTCGGTGCGGCATTCGATGTCCTCTGCCTCTTTTTCCTGCTGGGCAGCACGCTGGCGTTTCTGTGGGAAAAACGCGGCGCATCCATCTTGAGTGCCATTCTTTTCCTGGCCGCGCTTCGCACCAAGGAATTTGCGATGTTTACTCCTCTGCTGCTCACCGTGCTGGGTTATCCGCGGCTGCCCTCCATGCCTTTCCGCCAAACCGTGATCGCCCTCGCGCGCCGCCTGTGGCTGCACTATCTCATCGCTCTGTTAATCGCGCTGCGCTATCTCTCTCTGGTGCCCAGGTACCTTGCCCTACTCGCGCCCAACAACCCCTACCGCATGGAGTTGCACACCACCACGCTGCTCAGTTCACTCGCCTACTACATTTCGCTGGTTTTCGGCGCGGAAGATTCGAACTGGCGGCCGCTCCCATGGGTGTTCGCCGCAGTGCTCGCCGTCGCTCTCGGCTGGGCGCTGTTTCGTCGCCGCGCGGGCATCGCTTTCGCCATTTGCGCGTTCGTTCTGTACCTTCAGCCGATCTCTTTGATGCCTCACCAGCGAGCAGTCTATTATGTCTATGCGCCGCAGTTGTTCCTTATCCTGGCTCTGTGCCTGCTGGCCGAAACCGCGCTTGCGGCTTTTGGGAAGCCAGAGAGCCTGCGCTGGACTGCAGCCGTCTGCATTGCCCTCACGTGCATGTCCTGGTGTGTGCACTCCCGGCGTGCTGCCTATTTCCGCAACCGCGTGAACTTTTTCGTTAACATTAGGCGTACCTGCATGCGCTCCGCCCGCGACGCCACCGCACAACTCCCGCGCCTGGGCCCCGAAACTCACGTCTACGTCAACCACCGCGAAGGCACGTTGCCCTGGCTGTTCCTGCCGCCCTGCGCTTACCTCCGAGTGGTCAACCAGCAGCGCGCCATCGACTGCACTTCCGATCGTCCCAGCGCGCAGCTTCGCACACTCTACGAGGCCGACCCCGGCCCGAAGTACCTGATCGACTATCGCGACGACGGATCATTCGCGGTCGAGGCCAGCGACCCAGTCATTTCACCCGGACTTCAACATCGCCAGCAGGTAGAATAGTCTTTCCTCAATGGACCTGATTCAGAGGCGGGGATTCAGGATTGCCGTCGAAGCATGTCTCGGGCTCTTCGCGGCGGTTCTCTGCTGGGTCGACGTGTCATGGGCTTTTCGTCCGGGCTTGTTTCCGATACAGGACGAACTCTCCAACCCGACGTTGTTCCTCGACGGGTCGTATCATCAGATCGTTCACTTCATCCCTTCGTGGTTCTTCTGCGATCGTCCTCTCGGATGGGCATTCGTCAAGTTAATGGACGATTTTTTCCGCTTTAATTATACGCGGCAACTGGAGTGTTTTCTCGCTATTCATTTTGCGAATACCGGCATGGTTTTCCTGCTTTTCCGCCGTCTCGGCGTGAGCGTTCCGATTTCCATCGCCGGTGTCGGGCTGTTCGGCGGGCTCTGGACCACCGCGGCGACGGCGACTTACCCCGGCGCGGCGCACGACATGATCTGCCTGTTTTTTCTGCTCGGCAGCGTGCTGGCGATCCTCTCCGAGAGGCGGGGCGCGTCCATTCTGAGCGCGGTCCTGTTCCTGGCGGCTCTGCGCAGCAAGGAGTTCGGTATCGTCGCACCGGTAGCGCTGACTGTGCTGGTCGCTCTCCGGCTCCCGCGTATGCCTTTGCTCCGAACCCTGGCCGCTGTTGCGCGCCGGCTGTGGCTGCACTACCTGATCGCCCTGCTCATCGGTCTGCGGTACGCTTCACTCTACCGCGCGTGGCACGCCCAACTTCCGCCCGGCGATCCTTACCGCGCGGACCTCCATGTGACCACCGTGCTGAAGTCGCTCGCTTATTACACGGCTCTGATCTTCGGGGCCGAGGAATCCAAATGGCAGCTTCCGCCCGTTGCGCTGGCCGTGGGACTTGGAGCCGTGCTGTGCTGGGCTGTTGTGCGCCGCCGTGCCGGTCTCGCGTTTGGCGTGTGCGCGTTCGTGCTCACCATTCTGCCGGTTGCCCTGATGCCGAACCAACGAGCGACGTTCTACGCATACGCGCCGCAGGTGTTTCTCATCCTGGTCCTTTGCCTGTTAGTGGATGAAGCCATCGGGTGGCGACGGAACCCGGCGCACCTGAGGTGGATCGCCGCAGTCTGCATTGCGCTTGCGGTCTTCTCGTGGTGCCTGACCTTTCGCCGGAGCTCCTACTTCCGTGACCGCATAAACTTCACCATCACGGTCCGGCGCATTTCCGCCCGCACGGCGCACCAGGTGGATGCGCAGCTTCCGCCCATGGGGCCGGAAACGCACGTCTACGTCGACCACGCCGCGGACACCCGCCCCTGGCTGTTCATTGCCGGACCCTGCAGCTATCTCCGGCTGGTGAATCGGCAGCGCGACATCTTCTGTGAAGTGGACAAAAACAGCGACCAGCTCCGCGCCCAGTACGCCGCCGACCCCGGCCCGAAGTACCTGATCGACTACAACGACGACGGCTCCTTCACGGTGGCGGCAAGCCGCGTCGGTCCGTCCACAGCCGCGAACAGGTAGAATCGAGGTTTCGGCGCCCTTTCTTACGAGCCCATGAATCACGTGCTCTCCACGCATCTGTTCGCCAACCACCGTCTGTCCACGGTCTGGCTGGACCGGATTCAGGACGCCGGAATCGGCGCCGTGGAGATCTTCTGCGCGAAACAGCACTTCGACTACGCCAATCGCGCTCAGACCGATGAGGTGGCGGCGTGGTTTCGCGACTCCGAGATGCAGCTCCACTCCCTCCACGCACCCATGTACACCGACGATGTCTGGGGGCGCTCCGGACCGCACGCGGTGATCACCATTACCGAAACCACCAAATCGAAGCGCATCGTCATGGTGGACGAGATCAAGCGCGCGCTCGAGGTGGCCGAGTACATCCCCTTCCGGTACATGGTGCAGCACATGGGCGTCGCCGGCGAGGAATACGACGAACGCAAGGTGGAAGCCGCCTTCAACGCGCTGGACGAGCTGAGCAGCTTCGCCCGCCAACGGGGCGCGGAGATTCTGCTGGAGAACATCCCCAATGAACTCTCCAGCGCCGATCGGCTGGTGAACTTCCTTGCGGTGACACATCTGAAGCTGGGTTTCTGTTTCGACGTGGGTCACGCGCACATGAACGAGGGCATCGAGACGGCCTACCGCAGGATGGAAAGCCGCATCCGCTCGACGCACCTCCACGACAACGACGGAACCGCCGATCAGCATCTGTTCCCCTTTCTCTCCGAAGGCGGCACCATAGACTGGAAGAAGACCGTCGAGCTGCTGCGCAGCCATCCCGACCAGTATCCGCTGTTGCTGGAGCTGAAGGAAGTGCCGGCGTTCGGCCCGCATCCGTTCGACAAAGCGAAAGAGATTTTCGAGAGACTCGAGAGCCTTTAATGTCCGAAGAGGCAGTGAGAATTGCCATAGCCGACGCGGGCAAACACGCCGGCGAAGCGGTACGAATCTGCGGGTGGCTGTACAATCTGCGGCGGTCGGGCAGGATCTGCTTTCCGCTGGTTCGCGACGGCACGGGCGTGCTGCAGTGCGTCGCCGTGAAGAACAATCTGCCGGAGGAGACGTTCGAAGCGCTGAAGAACCTGACCCAGGAATCGTCTCTGATCGTTAGCGGGAAGCTGCGCGCCGAGCAGCGCGCGCCCGGCGGCTATGAGCTGGACGTGGAGGGCGCTCAGATTCTGCAACGCGTGCCCGAGGCGGATCCATACCCGATTACGCCGAAGGACCACGGCACCGATTTTCTGATGGATCATCGGCACCTGTGGCTGCGCAGCCGCCGCCAGAACGCCATTATCCGCGTGCGCCACGCCATCATCAAAGCGATTCGCGACTATTTCGACGAGAACGGCTTCACCCTGGTGGATGCGCCCATCTTTACGCCCTCGGCGTGTGAAGGCACCACCACGCTGTTCGAGGTGAACTACTTCGACGAAGAGAAAGCGTATCTCACGCAGTCCGGCCAGCTCTACAACGAGGCCGACGCCATGGCCTTCGGCAAGGTCTATTGTTTCGGGCCGACTTTTCGCGCCGAGAAATCGAAGACCCGCCGCCACCTGACCGAGTTCTGGATGGTGGAGCCGGAGATGGCCTACGCCACGCTGGAAGACGTGAAGCAGGTTTCGGAGGCGCTGGTCGTCCACGTCGTCCATCGCGTGCTCGAGACGCGCCGCGCCGATCTGCAGGCGCTGGAGCGCGATGTCAGCAAGCTGGAAGCGATTCAGGCCCCGTTCCCGCGCATCTCCTACGACGACGCGGTGAAGCGCCTCCAGGAAAAAGGGAGCGAGATTCAGTGGGGGGGCGATTTCGGCGGCGGCGACGAGACGCTGATCGGCGAGGAATACGACCGGCCGCTGATGGTGGACCGCTACCCATCCCAGGTGAAGGCGTTCTATTTCCAGCCCGACCCGGAGCGGCTCGAGGTGGCGCTGGGCGTGGACGTCATCGCGCCCGAAGGCTATGGCGAGATTATCGGCGGCGGCCAGCGCATCCACGATCTCGATCTGCTGCTGAAGCGCCTCGAGGAGCACCACTTGCCGCGCGAGGCCTTCAACTGGTATCTGGATCTGCGGAAGTTCGGCTCGGTTCCTCACGCGGGTTTCGGCATGGGCGTGGAGCGCGTGGTGGCGTGGATCTGCGGGCTCGAGCACATCCGCGAGACCATTCCGTACCCGCGCATGCTGTACAGGACGAGGCCATGACCCGCCACCCAGCCCCAGAGCCGATTTCAAATCGGCCGCACAGTCGAAAACCGGGTCTGGTGGGGCAGGCACTCTGCCTGCGGCGGGCTCCCAGCCCGCCTTTCCCCGCGCGTTCGACGGGGCGGTCTGAGAGACCGCCGCAGCCTCGACGACAAGCAAGGAGCAGTGGTCACCTTATCCGGGCGATAAGGCCGCCCATGGTGCTTCGCCCCTGGTCAAGGCTGCCCCACGTGGGTTTTCATCATTTTTCGTGGGCCGCAGGCCCATCGGGACAGGTTGAAAACCTGCCCCACGGGATTTGAAATGCGAAACACCTCCATCGCGATCATTGGCGCGCCGCTCGATCTCGGCTCGGGCCGGCGCGGTGTGGACATGGGTCCATCGGCCGTGCGGGTGGCCAACGTCTTCAGCCGTGTCGCCTCGCTCGGCTACGACGTCGCGGACATGGGCAACGCTCCCGTCGTGCAGGCGGAGATGTTCTCCGAGGGCCCGAAGGAAGCGAAATACCTGCCGCAGATCGCCGAGACCTGCCGGGCGCTGGCGGGCATGGTGGAGCAGGCCATGGATGCAGGCCGCTCGCCCATCGTCCTCGGGGGCGACCACTCCATCGCGACCGGCTCGGTGGCCGGCGTCTCCACTCATTTCCGCCGGAAGAATCAGAAGATCGGCCTCATCTGGGTGGATGCCCACGCCGACATGAACACGCCGGAAACTTCGCCCAGCGGCAACGTTCATGGGATGCCGCTGGCGTGCTGCATCGGGATCGGGCCGGCCGAACTCACCCGCATCGGCGGCCACTCCCCGTACGTGGACCCGCGCAACGTCGCGTTGGTGGGCATTCGTTCCGTCGATCAACTCGAACGAAACCGCGTGCGCCAGTCGGGCGTCCGCGCCTTTACCATGCGCGATATCGACGAGCGCGGCCAGCGCAGCGTCATGGAGGAGGCCATCCAGATCGCTTCGGCCGGAACCGCTGCTTTCCACGTCTCATTCGATATGGACGTCCTCGATCCGCGGGAAGCGCCGGGAGTGGGCACGCCGGTCAAGGGCGGCTTCACCTGGCGCGAGGCGCATCTGGCCATGGAGATTCTCTCCGACAGCGGCCTGATGTGTTCCCTGGACGTGGTGGAAGTGAATCCCGTGATAGACGAGGTAAACCGCACCGCGGTGCTGGCCGTCGAATTGATTATGTCTGCCCTGGGAAATCGGATTTTATGAAACTGCGCGTGGCCGTTCTGTATGGCGGGCGAACCGGCGAGCACGAGGTTTCCGTCCGGTCGGCTCGGGCGGTGCTCGACGCGCTCGATCGCGACAAGTACGACGTCACCGAGTATGTCATCTCGAAGGAGGGCCGCTGGTCTCCGCGCGCGATTGTCCCCGAGCCGGGAGCGAATCCTGAGATCGACGTTGTGATTCCCATGCTTCACGGCACCTTCGGCGAAGACGGTACGCTGCAGGGAGTGCTGGAGATGGCGGCGCTGGCCTATGTCGGCGCCGGCGTGATGGCCTCCGCGGTGGCCATGGACAAGGACGTCACCAAGCGGCTGTGCCGCGAGCGCGGGTTGCCGATCGCCGAGTATCTGGTGCTCTCCCGCGACCAGATCGACAAGCCCCCGTGCGATTCGCTGCCGTTCCCGGTCTTCGTGAAGCCGGCCAATCTCGGCTCGTCGGTGGGGATCTCCAAAGCGAATAACTGCGTCGAACTCCGCGAAGCGCTGCGGCTGGCCGCGCAGTTCGATACGAAGATCGTCGTGGAGCGGGGAATCGCCGGACGCGAGTTCGAATGCGCGGTAATGGGCAACGAACATCCCGAAGCGGCGATCCCCTGCGAGATCCTGCCTTCGCGGGATTTCTACGATTACGAGGACAAGTACCTGCTCGACGAAGCCGAAGCCGTGCTCCCCGCCGATCTCGATGGCGAGACCACCGCCGAGCTGCGCCGCCTCGCCGTGGAATGCTATCAGACTGTCGGTTGTGAGGGTCTGGCCAGGGTCGATTTCTTCCTCGAACAATCCACCGGCAGATTGTTCATTAACGAGATCAACACCATCCCCGGCTTCACCTCCATCAGCATGTTTCCGAAAATGTGGGAATACCGCGGTCTGCCCATGCCCAGGCTGCTCGATCGGCTGATCGAGCTGGCGCTGGAGCGCCGCCGCACCAGGGAGAGTCTCCGCTACTCGCGCTAACTGCATGCTGCTGCCCCTTCTGTTCCTGTGCGCCGCGCCCGCTTCCGCGGCGCCGCCGGCAAACGACGACGTGGAAACATCCCTCCATAGCTTCACCGAAGTGCTGTCCGCCGTGGAGGAGCGCGCGGCCGACCCCGTCGATGTCGAGAGCGCCGTCTTTGGCGGCGCCATCCCGTCGATGCTGCGCGAGCTCGATCCGCACTCGGTCTTTTTCAATCGCGACCAATTCGAGCAGCTCAAGACCATGGAGCGCTCCGAGCAGAAGGGCTTCGGCAGCGTGGTCTCGGTTTTGCCCGGGCGCGTCATTGTGTTGCAGGCGCTGCCGGGAACGCCGTCCGAGCGAGCGGGCCTTTCGGCCGGAGACGAGATTATCGTCGTCAACAACGTGCCGCTGGCTGCGCTCAGCTTCGATCAGCTCGTGGAATTCCTCGGGGAAGCGCATCAGAAGCAGGCCGAGCTGCTGGTGCGGCGTCCGGGCAGCGTACAACCTCTGAGGTTCACGCTGAATCCGGCCATCATCGACGCGCCCAGCGTCGATCGCGAGTTTCCGTTGAAGCCCGGCATCGGGTACATCCGCGTGGCCAGCTTCGATCCGCGCACTGCGCTTCTGCTGAAGCAGGGAATCGAGCAGCTCGGCGGCGCAACCTTGCGGGGACTGGTGCTCGACCTTCGTAACAACACCGGCGGCGTCGTGGAAACGGCGATGGAATCGGCCAGCTTCTTTCTGCAGCCGGGGCAGCGCATTCTCACCGCCAAAGGCCGGTCCATGAAAGGCCATCAGGAAGTGGACGTGCCGAAGAACGCGACGCCCTACCGCTTCCCGCTGGCCGTGCTGGTGAACGAAAAAACCGCGAGCGCGGCGGAGATCGTCACGGGCGCGCTGCAGGACCACGACCGCGCCACCATCGTCGGCGTGCCCACGTACGGAAAGGGCCTTGTGCAGAGCGTAATGCCGCTTTCCGGCGACACCGCCATGGCCCTGACCACCGCGTTCTACTACACACCCAGTGGCCGTTCCATTCAGAAGCCGCTGCGCGAGGGTCAGCTCGGCGATATCGCCGCGCACCGCCAATACAGTACGGATTCCGGCCGCAAGGTTCCCGGCGGCGGCGGCATTCAGCCCGACATTGTGGTGGAACCGGAAGCGCCGAACCGGCTGCGCGTCGCCCTCGACGCCAGCGGAACATTGACCTCATACGCCACCGACTACACCCAGAAACATAAACTGACCGAACCGTTTGAAGTGACCGGCGACGTTCTGGACGATTTCCAGCTTTATGCCTCGGAGCGCGGCATTCAGCCGTCGGTCGCCGAATGGCTGGAGAACCGCGGCTGGATTCAGGACCGCCTGCGGGTGGAGATCTACAATCAGGCGTTCGGCGTCGCCAAAGGCGACGAGGTGGAGGCGCAGACCGATCCGCAGGTGAAAGCGGCGGTGGCGGCCATCACGCAGTGAGGTGGAGGGCGGTTCGCTGGGCCGCCCCCCCCGATTCAGTTACCGGCGGAAGTCACGACGGAAGTCGCGGCCGTGATCGAAATGTCGCGGCGCGACGAAGGGGTGAGCGATGACCACCGGCGCTCTCCAGAAGCCGGGCACCCAGACGCCGGCGGGGCCATAGTAGCCGCCCACCCAGACGTAGCCAGGTCCCGGACAAGCCGGCCTTACTACCGCTACCGGCGCAGGAGCGCCGAATCCGATGCCAACCGCAATCCGCGGACCCGCCAGAGCGGAACCCGCTACAAGCACCATCGCGAGCAATGCCTTTTTCATCTCGGTTCTCCTTTCTTCACGTCTTGGATGAAAGCACGACGCATGCCAGTTCGTAAGTGCTTTGCGCGCTTGCGGATCGGGGAGGTGCGAGATGGGAACGGTTGCTTCGCGCCACCGTTTGGTGGTTTGCGGCCAGAAGTGCGGGTGTTTCGCCAGGCCCTGGAGGCGTCGGCTCAGAGTTAGTAGGTATCTTCCCTGCGCAATGTGCACGCTTTGAGGTAGACGGTCTGGCCGTGGATGTCATAGCGGAATCTGAACCGGCGCATCCTGATTCGGTATTGCCCATGCCCTGCGTTCACGCCTTCGAGTTTTTTGATGGCGTGCTGACGAGTTCGGTTGTGCGGGTCGGCACGCAGGATTGGGAGTATGTCCCGGTACTCCATCTCAAGGTCTGGGTGGGTGCGCACGAGCTTCTTCAGCCCGCGCTCGAAGTGGGCGGTAACCAGAACCTCGAAAGTCCCATTCATCGCCGTCGGAGGCGGACTGATTTCGCAGCCTTACCTCTCGCTGGCCCGAAAAGATCGGCCGCGGGTCGAGTCCGCCCGGCCGCAACGTCCGCGTTGCTCTTCACGATCTGACTGCGGACCGCCGGATTCCGGATCTCGAGATAGTCCTCGAGTTCATCGGCGCTTAGGATGCCAGCCACGGGAATGCCGTCCTTTTCGAGGATGAAATACTCCTTGTTCACGTGGACGCGGCGAACGACCTGACCGAGGTTCACGCGCGCCTTCGTGATGGGCAGACGATGGACCGTGATGGAGGTAGCGGCTGATTTAATCAATGTTGATCGACCCTGATCAAATTATAGCCGCTGGCCAAGGCTGTCAAGCAAGGCCCTTTGCTTCGCGCCACGGTTGAAGACCAGCGCGTGTCCGGTGGAACGCCCGCTGCTCTCTGAACGGTAGGTCTACCTTGCGAACATGCTTGCGCAATCCTCGTCCTCTTCTTCCTCCTTCCACGCATCCCTGTCAGCGTTGGAGAAGACAGCCGCGTACCGGACACTGCCCAGCTTCTTTCCGTCTATTTCAAACGGTGGTTTGCGTTCCTTCAGCCACGCACAGAGCCGACTGTCCAGCGGAATCTCATACTGAGTCGCGCCGATCATTTGCCACAGGTTCCGAGCCTGCTTCGGTCCGACGCCATGAAATCCCCTGTTGCGTCCCATCACGAGGTTCACTGCACTGCGCTCACCTTCGATCCGCTTCTCAGCCGACGGCTGTCCGGATATGTCAACGAGTTTCTTGAAGTGTTCTTCGATCTTCGCCCATCCGCCACTTCGCAACCACTCCAGGTTCCCGACGAACTGGTTTGCCCGCGTCTGAACGAACCTCAATCCACGCTCGTGCAGAGTCTTCTCTGGCGCCCGCTGGCAGGCCGCTCTTCAGCCACCCCAGCATCTCCGCTTTGCCGTGATGCGCAGTCAGCGAACGCATGCGCTCCGGAATCACGGGATCGCCGGCCAGCCAAGCTACCAGGCCTTCACGGAACCACATCGGCATGTCCGGGCGCTCCGCTATGTGTTACATTTTGAGCAGATGAGTAGCACAATCACCGTTCGGCTACCGGCGGATCTGGCGAAGTGGCTGGAACTTACCGCCCGCCAGACGGGCTTGCCCAAGGGGCGCATCGTTCGCGACCAACTCGAGAAGGGCCGAAAATCCGCGAAGCGTCCGTATCTTCGTTGGGCCGGCGCGGTTGCCGGTCCGGGCGACCTCTCCATGCGCAAAGGCTTCTCCCGTAAATGAAGGCCATCGCGGACACGGGTTTTCTTGTCGCGTTTGCGAATCGGAAGGATCACCACCATGAATGGGCGGTCGGAATTGCCGAAGGCGTCGCCGAACCGCTGCTGACTTGTGAAGCGGTGCTCGCCGAAACCGCGTTTCATCTCGGCAGCAGCGCTCTGGTGCTCGCATTGTTGCACGACGGTCTGGTGCGGTCTGCATTTTTGCTGAGCGAGCACATGCCGCGATTGGCGGAACTGGCTGCGCGTTACGCGGATCGCAAGCCCGATCTGGCGGATCTTTGCCTGATCCGTCTGAGCGAACTGCACCCGCGGTACCCGGTGATCACCACGGATCTGGCCGACTTCCGGGTGTACCGCCGCGGCCGCCGTGAGGCGATCCCGCTGATCCATCCTCCTGTGCGGTGATCATCCCAATCAATGGCTGGCGACATATGGAATGAAGCCGATGCGAAGTGCCGCCAACTGGAGCACGGCCAACAACGTCGCCGTCGCCAGGCCTTTGCTCCAGCTTAGGTTCGTTGGCCATCGAAAGCTAACGCTTAAGCCCGTCACGCTCGCAGCGCCCACAATCAGCGTCAGGACGATCTCGGCGGGAGAGAAGTGACCTGACAGAATCCTCGCCCAACCGAGGAGGAAGAGCCATATGAACGTCATCAAGGTGATCCAAATGATGAAACAGGGGACAGCCGCCCACTTGGCGGCGGGACGCTGGCGAAACCCCAGCACAATGGGCGCCCACAGGGGCAAAGTCTGCACCTCATGACGCAAAGAACCGTTGCTCACGGCGCCCACTATGTACAACGCCACGAGGATGGTGAGCGAGCACCAAGCAACCGTCTTCGGCCTGTTCATCACGTCATTACCATACGATGAACGTACCGTCGTAGTTCCGTTCTTCTCACGCGTCACGTCGTGCTGAAGCGCCATCCGCGCGGAGGCCGAAGGCCGACCACCGCCGTTCACACCCCCGCTGGCAGGCCCGTCTTCAGCCAGCCCAGCAATTCCGCTTTGTCGTGATGCGCAGTCAGCGAACGCATGTGTTCCGGTATTACCGGATCGCCGGCCAGCCAGGCCACCAGGCCTTCGCGGAACCACAACGGCACGTCGGGCCGCGTGTGCGCTTCGAGCACGAAGTGCAGCATCTCGTGCAGAACGGTCTGCGCCGGCGGATCGGGCTGCAATCGTATCACGCGCCCGCGCTCGTCGCCGCCCACTGAGCCGGGCTCGCCCGTCGCGTTTCGAAACGCTTCCACCGTGGGATACACGCGCACGAGTGGGCGCACGCGCGCCTGCATGCCCGTAACCTCCTCGGCGTGGCGCAGCGCTCCATCGGCGATCGGGATCAGCCGCTGATCGTGGCCGGGCCGGGTGGTCCACAACTCCACGCGCTCGCCATTCAGTTTCCTCCACGCGAAGTCCTGCGCGGAGGCTCCCACCGTGGTCCCCGGAAAGTAGAACGCCAGAATTTCGCTCGCGCTGTGTCCTTCGGCGCCCAGCACGTCCGCGCCCTTCTGGCATAGCCCTACGCCGTGACCCGATCCGTAGCCGTGAAATACGAAACGGTCGCCCTCGCGCCGCACCTCGAACAAAGTGCTCTTCATCCTGTCCCAGCCCAGCGATCGGTCAACGGCAAATCGCAGGCTTGTCGCCGCCAGACGCACATCCCCATCGGGACCGCGCAATCGAATCTCGCGCGCACGGCCGGAACCGGTTCGCGCCGAGATCGCGACATCGTCGATCCTCGCCGGCGCGCTCAGTCCAGCTTTCACCAGTGCCGAGCGCAGCTCCGCCGGCGTTACCGCACACTGCCATTCACTTCGGCCATGCCGAGTGCAGAACGAATCCCGGACCGAGGCGAGATACGAATGCGCCTCATCCGGCCACACTGACCCCGCCGCTTCCGTCACCCCGCCGCAATCCTGCGAGTAGTAAACGTGAGCCAGCGCACCCTCGTGCCACAGCAACTGCCCTTCTGTCTCCGCCACCACCCGCCGCAGACTGTCGTTCACCGCATCGGGCCGCAATCGCTGGCAATGCGTGGTGTCGCACAAGTCGAATCCCTCCGCGGCGTGCCGGCCCCGAAATCGCACTGCGTAGGTGCGAATCGCAATGGCCATGGCCTTCCGCGCTTCATCCGAATGCAGTTCTCCGCCCTCGCCTGCCAGCGCCGCAGCCACGTACTCGTCCATGGTCACGTAGGTGCGCAAAGGCGGCGCTCCCCGCTGCTCGCGGCCCACCCAGACGCCGCCCGGCGCGACGATCTGTTTCGCCCACGGCGCGGCATCGCCGCCACCCGACGCGCCCGGCATCACCACCGCCACCGCCACATCCCGCGTGAATCCCGCAAACAGCGCGCGTCCTTCGGCCGTTCCGGTCTTCCCCGCCAACCCCACTCCGCCCGCCAGTTGCGCCGTGCCGTACGCCACTGCCGACCGCAGGCCCTGCTTCACCACCTCGGGCGCGGCGTCTGCCAGCCGCGCATAAGCACGAGCCAGTTCCAGTGGCGTCACCCGAATGTTGGCTTCGCCCAGCGCCTGCATGCGAATCCGATCCGCACCTGCCGCGGCCGTCGCGCCGCTGAACCCACGCGCGCGCAGAAACGCCGCAAGCTCTCCATCGCGCAACCGCTCGGCGAAATGAGCGACAAAATTGTTGCACGAATAGGCCAGCGCCGTTTCGGCATTCAGCGGGGCATCGAGCGGCGGATGCGTGCAGGCGAAGTTGTGCCCGGCGATGTTGAGCTCCCGCGGACAGGGCAGCGTCTCCGCGGCGCTCAGCCGATGCAGATCGAGCAACGCCCAGATGACGAAGGGCTTCAGAGTGGATCCGGGCCGCACGGCCACGTTCATCGCGCCATGGCTGCTCAGAATGCGGCCACTCGCGCGATCCACCACCACCGACACGGCATTGCCGGGCAGGGTTGGAGGCACCGCATCGGCCATGGTCCCCACCAGCGCGGTCGCTACAATGTATCTGCGGAAGCGCCCCACGGCGCTTCATTCTACCAGCCATGCCTTTCGATGCCCGGATCACGCGCCGAGCTTTGCTGGCCGCGGTTTCCGGCGCGATGGGCGCCGCTCGCGCGCAAACCGGGTCAACCATCCCGCCCGAGTTCCGGCGCTACGCCGACGCCGCCACCGAAACTCCGGTCACCCGCCTCACCGACCCCGCGCACACCAGTTTCCTGCCGGCTCCGCACCTGGCCGCCGTGAACCGCCATGGCAGCCTGTTGCTCTATGCAAACGACCGCTCCGGTCAGATGCAGCTCTACCGCATGGACCTGAAGTCGGGAGCGTCTCATCAGTTGACCGCCGCCGAACCCGTGCTTCCGGGCGCCGCAACGCTGCTCCCCGGCGAGCGCAACATCGCGTATATGGCTGGCCATGCGCTGATCGTGCGGCCATTCAGGCCCGGGCCGGAGCGCGCAGTTTATCGCGCGCCCGACGGCTTCGAATTCACGGGCGGATTCTCGGTGAGCGGCGATGGCGCGTTCGCTGCTGTCGTTGAAAAAAGTGAGCCCGAAAAAAGTTCAGCCACCTGGCGTCTCCAGAGGGTCTCGCTGCTGCACGGCGATGCCACCACACTGGCCGACTCGCACGACGAGATTCGCGACCCCATGGCTCGTCCCGGAACGAGTGAGATCCTCTTCCGGGAGGGCGACAGGCTTCGATTGCAGAATCGCACGCTCATGCCCGCGTCTGGCCCCGTGGGCCCGTGCCTCTGGTCGCCCGACGGCGCGAGCGTCCTCTATCTGGACGCCAATGGCACGATTCGCGAACTCAATGTGACCACGGGCGCTGACGTGCTCGTTTCCAGGACCAGCCGCTTCGCCAGCTTCGGCCGCAACGCCGATGCCAGCGTGTTCGTTGGCGCCAGCGCGAGCAAGGCATCGCCCGCGGTTCTTCTCCTGTTGCGCTCGGTTCGCCGGGAATTCACGCTCTGCGAGCATCGCGCCAGCGACCCCGCTCTGGTCGCGCCCCGCTTCTCCCCCAACAGCCAGACCGTCCTCTTTCAGAGCGACAAGAACGGCAAAATGGCTCTCTACGCGGTTAACGTGGAGCGCCTGGTGGAGAAAACCGAGACCTGACGGCCCGCCGATTGCACGTCACACCGCCATGCTGCGCCGCACATTCTTCGCGATTCTCTCCGCCGCAGTCGCGCGGGCGCAGCAGGTGATCCGCTCCGAATCCAGGCTCGTCATTGTTCCCACGGTGGTGCTCGACGAAAAGGGCGCCTACGTCGCGGGCCTCACTACCGGCGATTTCCAGCTTCTCGACGATGGGGCGCCGCGCGCCATCCGCGTGGACACTTCCGATACGGGTGTCGCGCCCATTTCACTGATCGTCGCCGTGCAGAGTGCGCAGCTCTCCGCCGCGGTGCTGGCGAAGATTCAAAAGATCGGGGCGATGATCCAGCCGCTCATCATCGGCGAGCATGGCGAGGCCGCGCTGATCGCCTTCGACGACGACCTGCACATCGTGCAGGAATTCACCAGCGATCCCGACGCCATTGCCGACGCCTTCGCGCGCGTAAAATCCGGGTCGCCCGAGCCGAGCGGCCGCATGCTGGACGCCGTGGAGCTCGCCGCGAAGATGTTCGCCGAGCGCGAGCCGAACCGACGCCGCGTCCTCCTCATCGTCTCGGAGAGCCGCGACCGTGGCAGCAAGCTCAAACCCGAACGCGCCGTGCAACTCGTCCAGCAGGGAGGAATCGAAGTGTACGCGGCCACCTATTCCGCCTACGCCACGGCTTTCACCGCGAAATCGTCGGAGCTGCCGCCGCCCGACGCCGGCGGAGACCCCCTCGCCCTGATCTTCGAGGCCGCGCGCAACGCGAAGAAGAAAGCCGCTCAGCTCCTGGCTGCCGAAACCGGCGGCGCACATTTCTCTTTTCTGAAGCAGCGCGGGCTCGATAGCGTGATAAACAGTACCGGCGTCGATCTGCACAGCCAGTACGTGCTCAGCTTCACCCCGCCCCCGGACGCCGCACCCGGATTGCACCGTATCGAGGTACGCGTGAAGGGCGATGCAAAATACCAGATCCGCGCCCGCCGCGCTTACTGGGTGGAGGAGTGATTCGCCACGATCTTCTCCAGGATCCTCGGAATCTCGAACACCGCCCGGTTCTGTACCGCCGCGGCGTTCGCCCGAAACCGCGCGAACTGTGCCGGCTCCAGCAGTTCGGCGATGCCCCGCTCAATCTCGCCGAACGACCGCAACACCGCGCCCACCTGTTTCTCCCGCACCCATTCCGCGTTGTAGCGCTCCTGCGGCAGCGTCCACGCGTTGCTCACCACCACCACCGGAAGCTTCATCGCCAGCGCCTCGCTGATGCTGCCCGGCCCCGGCTTGCCGATGAAGAAATCGGCCAGCCGCATATAGTACGGGATCTCGCCGGTGAACCCCTCCACAATCCGCGGATATCGCAACGGCATCGCCGTCAGCCTCTCGCGCAGCTTCACATTGCGGCCGCAGATGAAGATGAGCTGCAGCGGCATCGCCGAGCGATCCAGCTCACGGGCAATCTGCGTCATCGCCGTCGATCCCGCGCCGCCGAACAGCACCAGTCCGGTCGGCAGATCCGCGCGCAGCCCGAGCCGCACCCGCTCCGCCGCGACGTCGATCTCCGGCGCGTCGTAGAATCCGGGCCGCAGAATCATGCCCGAGGTGAGGAAGATCCGCTCGTCGCGATATCCCATCTGCCTGGCCTGCGCGACCGCCCGCTCGGTGCCGCACACAAGGAACGGCGCACAGGACGCGGCGGCAGCCGACCTGAACGCCGCCGAATCGGGCGGCCCGGCGTCCGTTGTGCGCCGGTTCAGGAGAGGCTCTTGCCTTTCCATCCAGAAATGCGGCGGATAATCGGCGAAATCGGTGATCACGGTCACGTAGGGAATCGCCGGATTCAGCGCCTGAATCGCCTGCCACATCGCGCGGTTGAAGTTCGGCACCAGCGATACCACCATGTCAGGGGTATCCCGCCTCCAGAACTCGGTCAGCAGCCTCACCTGCGCGCGGTGGTACAGCCGGATGATCCCGTGCATCGCGACCAGCATCTGTGCCGAGCCCAGCGTCCAGCCCTTCCTCAGCACGAGGTTGTAGATATCCTCCAGCCGTATCCCCATGATTCTTCGGAAGATATCGAGCGAATCGAGGATCTCCTGAAGATTCACAAGGCGCACTCGCCACGGCCGTCCCTGGCGCTCTGTTACAGTTAAGAGAGCCGTGGCTGCGGCGCGATGTCCCCCGCCCGCATCAAAGTACACGAAGTCGATGTTCTTCAAGAGACAGTTGTCCCCGGAAGCGTCCATAGTACCAGCGTCTTCAAAGGGCTATGCATTCATGGTAACAATTCCACCCGTTTTTGTTTGTTTCGTTACGCCGCATTCAAATGCCTGTAATGCACCTCGCGGTTGAATAAAGGTAGGAGTCTGTCATGTTTGGCAGGATCGCAGCCGGTGACCACCGCATCATGCGCCGAGCGAACAACTGGTTCGCGCCGCGCTGGATTCGCTGGTGGATGCTGGGCGCTACGCGCGCCGGCGACGGCTGGATCTGGTACATGGTGGCAGTGGTCATCCTGCTGTTCGGCGGTCACGAGCGCGTGCACGCCGTGGCGGCGGGAACGGCGGCGGCGCTGCTCAGCGTCGGCTGCTTCCAGGCGATGAAGCGAATCACCGGCCGCAAGCGCCCCTGCGAAATCGAGCCGCACTGCTGGGCCACCGTGCTTCCGCCCGACCAATTCTCGTTCCCCTCCGGCCACACGATGACCGCCTTTGCCATCACCATGGCGCTGGCGCTGTTCTATCCCGCACTCTCCGCCACGCTCCTGTTCTTCGCGTTCAGCATCGCGATTTCGCGCGTGGTGCTCGGCATGCATTTCCTGAGCGACGTGATCGCCGGCATGCTGGTGGGCGCGGGTTTGGGCCTCGGCTGCTATCTCGTCTTCGCGTAGCCCCGTCCCTGCGCCGCTGCGGAATGTTGGCGCCCGCCACCGATTTGCCTACAATGTAATCGTCACAGGTTACCGCCTCGATTCATCACATGATGCGTTCAACGCTGCTCTTTCTTTCGCGGCGGCGGTGGCTGCGGCAATGGATGGAAACATCGTCCTTCGCTCAGCCACTCACCCGGCGCTTCATTGCGGGCCGCACGCTGGACGAGGAACTGGCCGTATGCCGACGCCTGGAAGCCGAAAGCATCCTCGCCACCCTCGATCACCTCGGCGAAAACGTTAAATCGGTGGAAGAATCGCGCGCCTCCCGCGATTCCTATCTCCGGATCCTCGACCGCATTTCGGGAGCCGGCCTGCGCGCCACGGTCTCCGTCAAACCGACCCAGCTCGGCCTCGCGCTCGGCGAGGACCTCTGCCTGGAGAACATCTCCGCCCTGGTCGAACGCGCCCGCCTGCTGGCCACCGCCGTCGAAATCGATATGGAGGAAAGCGAATACGTCGAGCGAACCCTCCGTATTGTCGACGCCGTGCACCAGCGGTTCGGCAGCGTCCGCGCGGTCATTCAGGCTTACCTGTTCCGCAGCGAGGGCGACATCGCTCGCCTCAACGCCGCGGGCATCCCGGTTCGCCTGGTGAAAGGCGCATACCGGGAGCCGCACACCGTTGCCTGGCCCAGGAAAGGCGACGTGGACACCAGCTTCCTTCGCCTGACAAAGCAGTTACTGGAACACGGCACGGACCCGGCGATCGCCACCCACGACGCCGCCATCATCGCCGAAACTACCCGCTGGGCGGCCGTCCGTTCCATTCCCCCGCGCAGCTTCGAGTTCCAGATGCTTTACGGCATCCGCCGCGATCTGCAGCGCCAGCTCGTCGCCGACGGCTACCGCGTCCGCCTTTACGTCCCTTACGGCGACGCCTGGTACCCCTACTTCATGCGCCGCCTGGCCGAGCGGCCTGCCAACGTCATCTTCCTTGCTCGCAACCTCCTGCGGGCGTGACCACAATTCCCGGAACTCCGGGGCCGCGGGTTGAGTCCAATATAGGGAATGAAGTACTGGGGGTATCTGGCCGCCAAGCTGGTGGTGGCGGGCGCCGTTCTGTACGCGCTCTGGCACGCCGTGGATCTCCTTTTGCCGACCTTCGAATCCATCGAAGCCGAGCCGGTTGCCGGGTACATCATCGAGAACATCCTCTTCCCGTGTTTCTGTTTCGTGGTACTGGCGCTGATCGTTCGCGATCAGTGGTACCGCTGCCGTACCTGCGGGCGCCGCATGCGCATGCCGCTGGAGAAGGGGTCGCTCTCTCACCTGTTCCTTCGTGGCCGGCCGCGGATGGAATACATCTGCATTTACGGCCATGGGACTTTGAAGGTCCCCGAAGAGAGCATCGCCGGTTCCGGCGCCTCCGAGTGGCAGCCCCACAGCGACGACATCTGGAAAGAGCTGGAGCACTCGGCAAAGGAGTAATCCAGTAATCCACGGCCGACGCCTGAGCTTCGGCTCCCCCATGAGACAATGGCTCTTAGAGTGCCCGTCAAAGTACAGGTGCCGGAGCGCGCTGGGCTGACTCGCTTCGTCCTGAGTCCATGGGGAAAGGCGCTGGTCGTCACCTTCATGGTGCTTCTGGCCGCCGGCATCCTGGTCTTCTCGTACTTCTACATCAAATACTCGCGGCTGATCGACGAAAAGCTGGCTGCGGGACCGTTCGGCAACACCTCCATGCTGTTCGCCGCGCCGCAGTCCATCGCGGTAGACGAGACCGTCAGCCCCCCGGACATCGTCTACGATCTGCGCCGCAGCGGGTACAACGAATCGGAGAAGAACCGCCTCGGCTATTACACGCTGAAGCCCGATGAAATCGATATCTATCCCGGCCCCGATTCCTATTTCGAGCCCGAAGGCGGCGTCATCAAGTTCGCGGGCAACAAGGTCTCGCAGATCATCAGCCTGCGCGACAACACCGAGCGCACCCAGTACCTTCTGGAACCCGAACTGATCTCCAATCTGTTCGACAAGAACCGGGAGAAGCGCCGGCTGGTGAAATACGCCGACGTCCCCGAAGTGCTGCGCAACGCCGTCATCTCCGCCGAGGACAAGCGCTTTTTCCAGCACAGCGGCATCGATCCCATTCGCATCATCAAAGCCGCCTGGGTGGACGTGCGCGAGGGCCGTAACGCCCAGGGCGCGTCAACGCTCAGCCAGCAACTGGCGCGGATGTTCTGGCTGGACAACCGCAAGACGGTTCGCCGCAAACTGGCCGAGGTGATGATCACCCTTCAGCTCGAGCATCGCCTGTCCAAGGAAGAGATCTTCGAATACTATGTCAACCAGATCGACCTCGGCCACCGTGGAAGTTTCGACATTCGCGGAGTCGGCGAGGCCGCGCAGGTTTACTTCGGCAAGGATGTAGGCCGTCTGACCCTTCCCGAGTCCGCCATGCTGGCCGGCCTGATCCAGCATCCCAGCTTCATCAATCCCTGGCGATGGCCCGATCGCGCCATCGCCCGCCGCAACGTCGTCCTCGGCATGATGCGCGAAAACGGCTTCATCACCGAGCGGCAATACAGCGACGCCACCGCCGCTCCCCTGGGCCTCGCTCACAGCGGCATGGAGAGCACCGACGCCCCCTATTTCGTGGACATGGTGAACGATGCCCTGGTGGACCAGTTTGAGGGCCGCGATTTCCAGACCCGCCCCTACCGCGTCTACACCACGCTCGATCTGCAGCTACAGCACGATGCCGCCGAGGCCGTGCGCCTGGGCATGGCCGAGGTGGACAAACAGATCGCCGGCCGGCGCCGCCGCGATCCGAACTACCCCGAGCCCCAGTGCGCGCTGATTGCTCTTGACCCGCATACCGGCGAGATCAGAGCTTTCGTCGGCGGACGCAACTACGGCGTCAGCCAGCTCGATCACATCCTCGCCAAGCGGCAGCCCGGGTCGTCCTTCAAGCCCTTCGTCTATGCCACCGCGCTCGACACCGCCATCAACGGGGGCCAGCCGCTCATCACACCGGTCTCCCTGCTGAACGATACGCCCACCACCTTCTGGTTCGACAACAAACCCTACGAACCGAGCAATTTCAAGAAGGAATTCATGGGAACCGTGACACTGCGCACGGCTTTGGCCCATTCGCTCAACGTGGCCACGGTGCAGCTTGCCGAGGAGGTGGGTTACGCCAACGTGGTGAATCTCGCTCGCCGCGCGGGCATGAACATGGACATCCACCCCACGCCGTCGGTGGCGCTCGGCGCTTATGAAGTAATGCCGCTCGAAATCGCGGGCGCATACACCATCTTCGCCAACGGCGGCGTTTACGTGAAGCCGCAGTTTCTGAGCAGCCTGCGCGATCAGGACGGCACGGAGATCTACCATGGCCAGCCCGACAAGCGCCCGGTTCTGGATCCGCGGATCGCTTTCATGATGGACAACCTGCTCGAAGAAGTGCTGCGCAGCGGCACCGGCGCCGGGGTTCATGCGCGCGGCTTCAACCTGCCGGCCGCGGGTAAAACCGGCACCTCCGACTGGGACGGCTGGTTTGCGGGTTTCACCACGAAACTGCTGTGCATCGTCTGGGTCGGCTTCGACGACGGCCGCCCACTCGAGCTGGAAGGAGCGCACTCGGCCTTGCCCATCTGGACCGAGTTCATGAAGCGCGCCGCCGAACATCCCGACTACCACAACGTCAGCGAATTCTCCGCTCCCGCCGGCGTGGTTGGCGTGCAGATCGATCCGGGTACCGGGCAGCTCGCGACTTCGGCCTGCCCGCGCGTGATCACGGAATATTTCATTGAGGGTACGCAGCCCGTGGAGATGTGCCAGCTTCACGGAGGCGGCGCTGGAGCGCAGGTGGCCGGCTGGGACACGAGCACGCCTCCCGCCGATGGACATCCGCGCGGGACGTCTGCGACCAATGCTCCCGCGGCTCAAAAGAAGAAGGGCTTCTTCGACCGTCTCCGCGACTTGTTCAAGTAGCCGTGGGAAATCGGTGACGTACACCTCATTTCCGAATTTCCGTCGGGCGCTCGGGTCGATCAAAGAACGTTGACGTCGAGAAGCAGATCGTTGATCGCTCGGTCGAAGGGCGGCTGGGAGGCCAGCGCGTAAAGCGCGCCGCCCTCGTCGATATCGCGTGAAATCCGCTTCTCAATCGACGGCGTCTTGTGCCGGAAAGCGAGGCGCAGGCATTCCACGGCCTGCTCGTAGCGGCCGGGCCCGCGCAAAGCGAGCGTGCAGCCGAGTTCATACTGGATCTCGGACGCGAATCCCGCGTCGGCTCTTGCCGAAGCGAGAGAGTTCCGCAGCAGGTCCTCCGCGTCATCCAGGCGGTCTTCGGCGCGAGCCAGCAGCGCGGAGTTGTACTTCGCGCGGGCGGCGGTGAGAGGGCCCGGCAGCGGCTGGGAACCGCGCCTTCGCGCCGCGAGCACATTGATTTCCGCGTTTGCCGCCGTGGCCGCTCCCGCGGCGGCCGCTGCCGCCGCGTCCTGCCTCGGGACGGCAGCCCGTCTCGGCTCCGCAGCGATTCCCGGCGCCAGCGCGTTCGCTCGCTCGCGGTAATGGCCGGCCTGGCCGGCGTCCAGATTGTCGTAGTACAGCGCCAGATCGCGGTAAATCGGCGCCAGCAGGCCCGCATGCCTTGATTCGGCCAGAACTCCCAGCGCCGCCAGCGCGCGCTCGTAATCGGCGATCGCAAACGGCGATCCAGGCTTCCGCCGATCCAGCGCTTCCGCCATGGATTCGCGTAATCGCGTTATGGAAGACGCGATGTCAGGCTGCGGCGCAACCGGCGGCGAAGGCGGCGGCTGGGCGGGGGCATCGCTTCGGCGGACGAGCTCTTCCACCCGTCCGCAGTCCATCGCCGCGCGTTCCACGGCGCGATCCGCCTGCTCCCGGACTTCGCGCAGGTCGCCCATCAGCTTTGCGCAAGCCAGGTGGACGGTGTCCAGCGATTGCTCGCAGTAGCGCTGATATCGCTCCGCGGCGAAATGGCTGAAGACGGCAAAAGCGATCACATATGCCGCCGAGAGCACCAGCAGCACCGACACCATCCTGCTCAGGTCGTCGGCCTGATGGTTGTAGATGTCGATCTTGTCGTTCAGGAGTTGCGAGCGCGCATCCAGATTGTCCGAGGGCCGGTTTGCAAAAGGCAGGTAGTCCCACGAGCGGGCGTTCCAAAGCAGGTACACGGATAGAAACAGCACCACGACGGATGCCGCCATGAGGAGTCCGAAAGTGATCCGACGTAACAGCACGGCTGGCCGCGCACCTCGTCCTATATTGTAGGACCGGCTCGGCTAAGGCCTCTGTAGTACGAGGGTTCTGGGCGTACGGCAGGTGAAGTAAAGCCGCACGGTACCAGGAGGCGCTTTTTCACGTTCCGCCTCTGGTGGCCGCGCTCCGGGGCCGCGGCTATTTGCGCGCCCCGCGCTGAGGACTCTTCACCCGGGACTGCCTGAGCTTGCTTTTCTTGCGCTTCGGCTTGTGGATGATGAAGGTGCCGCTGCCGATATATTCTGCCTGATAGAGGTTATTTTCGTTGGCCATGCAAACCTGTATTCTCGCATGAAACAGGAGCGGGACGCAGCGCCTCGACACCACGAGCAGTCTCGGATACCATAGCCAGCAGACCCATGCCCCGAATCTTTGCGACCGCTCTTGTCCTGATCGCTCTGGCCGCCCTCACTGGTTGCGCCCGTTCGCGCATTACCACCGAGGTCAAAGCGAATGGCGTTTGGACCCGAACCGATTCGTTCAGCGGCCAGGAGAAGAAGGAAGGACAGATGACCCCCTCCATCGACGACATCTTCGTCCTGCCCGCCGGGGACGGCTGGAAATCCAGCACCGTCAAGACCGATAAGGACACCTCGATGGTGTTCGAACGCACGCTCCACGCGGGCGATTCGCTCCGCGGCGACCTTTCCATCAGGGCCGGGGAAGACAAGCTGCAACTGATCAACGAGGCGACGGTCCGGCGCGTCGCGCCGCGGCGCTTCGAATACACGGAAACACTCTCGTGGAAGGGCGGGAAGGGCGCTCTGGAAGATATCAAGCCGGAACAGCTCGATCAGATCAAGGCGGCCCTGCCGAAGCCCCTCGCCACCGACGCCAACGTGCACAGCCTCGCGCAGCGGATGGCGGCCATGGTAGTGCCGGTGATGTTCGGCCCCGGGGACCCGCTGCTGGCGCTGGGTCTGATGCATCCCGATCTGGCCGAGCGCCGCATCAGCCAGCGCGTGGGCACGGCCATGATGAAAGCGCTGGAGGATCAGTTCGGCAATCAGATGACCGTGGACCAGCGCAGGGCGGTGGTGCGTAAGCTGATTGCCACGTCTTTCGCCGCATCGCGGCCGGAACAACCCGATCCCTCGGCTGGCCCTCCGGACAAGAGCTCCGGCAGCGCTCTGACGCCGCTCATGTTCATCGTGAAAACGCCGGGCCGCGTGGTTTCCTCCAACGGCGAAGTGGATGACTTTACCGGCGAGGTCTACTGGGCCCTTTTCCCGGAGGCCGCGTCGCTGAAAGACGTGACGCTGACCGCGGTTTGCGAATTGCCGGAGTGACGGCCAAAGCGCAAATCGCGCTATTTCACAATTGAAATCCCGCCGACATATCGTTGAAATACTTGTCATGTAGCGTTCGCATTGTAAACGCGAATGCAGCGCATCGTCATTGTTTACTTCGACGCGGGCGGCGGGCATCGCGCGGCGGCGCGGGCGCTGGCCGAGGGCATCCGGCAGCAGGGGCGCCCGTGGCAGGTGATTTCGCTGAATCTCGACGACGTGCTCGAGCCGGCCGACCCGATTTATCGCGCCACCGGCGTGCGCGGCGGCGAGATCTACAATCGCGCGTTGCGCATGGGCTGGACGGCCGGCTCCGCGCAGGTCATCCCCATCATGCATGGCGTGATCCGCATCATGCACTCCCTGCAGGTCCGCCTGCTGCGGGAATGCTGGCGGCGTCTGCGGCCCGATCTGGTGGTTTCCGTGGTTCCCCATCTGAACCGCGCGCTCTTTGAGAGCCTCCGCGCCGAGGATTCGCGCACTCCTTTTGTCACCGTTGTAACGGATATCGCCGACTACCCGCCCCACTTTTGGTTCGAGCCGCAGGATCAGCACTTCATCTGCGGCTCGGAACGCGCACGGCAGCAGGCCCGCGCCCTTGGTGTCAGGCCGGAGCGCATCTGGGCCGTTTCCGGCATGGTGTTACATCCTCGTTTCTACGAGATCATTCATGCCGACCGCGCCGCCGAACGCCGCAGGCTCGGGCTGCACGCCGCGCGACCGACGGGTCTGGTGCTCTTCGGCGGCCACGGCTCCCAGGCCATGGTGCAGATCGCCCGCCGGCTGTCGGCCTGCCGTCGCGAACTCCAGTTGATTTTCCTGTGCGGGCGTAATCAGAAACTGGTTCGCCGCCTGAGGAGCCTGGCGCTTCCGTTTCCGGCGCACGTCGAAGGTTTCACCGAAGACGTGGCGCGCTATATGTGGCTCAGCGATTTCTTCATCGGCAAACCCGGACCGGGATCGGTGAGCGAGGCGCTGGCCATGCGGCTTCCGGTGATTGTGCAGACCGGCGTCCGCACGCTGGCACAGGAGCGATACAACGTGGAGTGGATACGCCAGCAGGGGGTGGGCATCCCGATCCGGTCTTTGCGCGCCGTTCCACGAGCCGTCGAAGAACTGCTCCGTCCGCCGGTGCGCCGCCGGATGCTCCGGAACATCGGAAAGCTGAACAATCGGGCGGTATTCGAGATCCCGGAGATTCTTAACCAGATCGCCTTCGGACAAACAGGCCGCACAACGAACGCGCCGGGCCGTACAAGCAGCCGGTATTCCCTTCTGGCCTGAGCCGCGGCCCGCTCGCGTCTGCGCGGGCTTCCAGGGAATTCGCGCAAAGCGGACTCGCTCCGCGCGGCCAGGCCCGCTGAACGTTTCTTTCACCTGGCGCCGCGCTGCGCGGCCTTTGCGCTTCTCTGAAACACTTTTGCCATTAAACGTTTCATCGAATTTTGATCGTCGCGACATTGCCGTTTAAGCATTGCCGTCCCATCCTCGGGTATGCAGACAGCAGTGTTCTTTGAGAACCGTTCCACGCTGCCGGAATTCAGCACCGTTGTCTCGCTGCACGGCCACACCCTGCACTCCCGGGAGAACCTCGGTTTTATCAACCGGCTGGCCCGGAAAGTGCCGCTGATCCGCTTCGCTCTCGACCGCGGCGCTGAGCGGTACCGGCGCGCGCGCGGAACCGAACTCGACGTCACCCGCGCCTGGTGGACGCCGCCGCTGGCCCCGTACGGCGCATGGCGTCTGGAGGCCGACCGGATCATTACGCGGTTTGGCGCGCGTCCGCTGGTTTCACTCAGCGATCACGACGACATTGAAGCCGGTGTGACGCTGCGCGTCCTGGAAGAATGCGCCACAGCGCCGATTTCGGTGGAATGGACCGTTCCTTTCGACGGCACCTTCTTCCATATGGGCATTCACAACCTGCCGCCGGAGAAAGCGCGCGGGATCATGGCCGAGCTGAGCGCCTTCACCGCCGATCCCCGCGAAGAGCTGTTGCACGGCTTGCTCGCCAACCTCCACGCTGATCCGGCGGTGCTGATCGTGTTCAACCACCCCTGCTGGGACGAGTGCGAGGTGGGCCGGGCGCGGCACACGGCGGCGGCCCGGCGCTTTGTCGCAAACTACGGCCAGTTCCTGCACGCCTTTGAGATTAATGGCCTGCGGCCCTGGCCGGAAAACCGCATGGCCATCGATTTCGCCGCCGAGTGCGGAAAGCCGGCGATCTCCGGGGGCGACCGCCACGCGCTCGAGGCCAACACAGTTCTCAACCTGACGGACGCGGCAACGTTCGAAGAATTCGTCGATGAAATCCGCAACGGCTACAGCAAGGTGCTGATTACCGTTCAGTACACCGAGCCGTTCACGCTGCGCATTCTCCACAACATCGAACAGATTCTCGCCGACCACGAAGCGCACGGTCTTGGCTGGCGGCGCTGGAGCGATCGCGTTTTTTACGCGTGCGATGATGGGGTGGTTCGCTCCCTGACCGAACTATGGGGCAACCACGGGCCGATGGCGGTGAGGACGTTCGTTCGCGGCGTCCAGATTCTTCACGCGCCGCCCCTGCGCGGAGCGTTTCGAACCATGCTGGGAGGCCGCCGTGGAGTGGCTCTGTGAAGCCGGCGGTCGCCTTTTTCACAGACAGTTTTCACGAAGCCAACGGGGTCGCCCTCACCAGCCGCCAGTTCGACCAATTCGCCCACACGCGCGGGTACCGGTTTTTTTCAGTGCATGCCGGTCCGGCAACAAAGCACGTTAAGGACGGCCCGTACGAATCGTTCGAGTTGCTCAACAGCCGCGCCACTCTGCGGCTGGAGCACGATCTCTTCTTCGATCTCCGCTTTGCGCGTCATCGCCATCGCGTGATCGCGGCGCTGCGCGAATTCGGCCCCGATCTGGTGCACGTCACCGGACCGGGTCACATGGGCTTGCTCGGCGCGATCTGCGCGAAGGCGCTGGGCGTTCCTTTGGTGGCTTCCTGGCACACCAACGTGCACGAGTTCGGTGCGCGCCGGCTGGCGAAGGTCCTGAGGCGCTGGCCTCGGGTAGCGCGGCGTAGCCTGCCACCCCTGGCCGAGCGCAAATCGCTGGACCTCATCGTCTGGTTCTACCGTCTCGCGCGCATGACGTTCGCGCCGAATCCCGAACTGGTGCGCCTTCTCGAAACGCGCACCGGCCGGCCCTCTCATCTCATGCTGCGTGGCGTTGACACGGCATTGTTCTCGCCCCAGCGCCGCGCGCGCGAGGACGACGAATTCATCATCGGTCATGTCGGCCGGCTTTCCGCCGAAAAGAACGTGCGTCTGCTGGCCGAGCTGGAACGGAAGCTTGCGGAGGAAGGCATTGCGAATTACCGCTTTCTTGTCGTGGGTGAGGGCGGCGAACGCGCGTGGCTGCGGGAAAACCTGCGGCGCGCCGATCTGCCGGGGTTGCTGCGCGGCGTGCCGCTCGCCGAGGCCTACGCCGAGATGGATGTATTCGTCTTTCCGTCCGAGACGGACACTTACGGCAACGTGACCACGGAGGCGCTGGCCTCCGGCCTGCCGGCCATTGTCAGCGCGCGCGGCGGTCCGAAGTTCCTTATCCGCGAAGGCGTGGATGGTTTTGTGGCGGCGGATGTGGCCGGATTCGCGAACGCGGTGATGACCTTGTTCCGCGATCGCGCGCGGCTGGCGCAAATGAAAGTGAATGCACGCGAGGCGGCCGAGCGAAAATCCTGGTCCGCGGTGTTCGAGAGCATCTACGAACAGTACGAGCGCGGCTTCGCCGGGGGAGTATTGCCGCGCGCCGGTATCGCGGAACCAGCGGCCGCCGCACCCCGCTCCCTGCTGGCTTAACTGCCCTTTCCTTCGAGCATCGCCCTGAGACTCCCCAGGCGATCGTCCCACTGCCTCGAAACACGATCGAGAAAAACCCGTGCGTCTTCCAGCCGCCGCTGATCCAGCGACCAGAGCTGCTCGCGCCCGGTCCGCGTGCTGCAGGCGAGACCGGCCCCGGCGAGCACGTGAAGGTGCTTGGTGACGGCCTGACGAGTCATCTTCGTCCCGCGAGCAAGTTCCCTGATAGACAAGGGCTCGCCCCGCGAAAGACGCATTATCAGACGCAGTCGCGTTTCGTCGCCGAGTGCGGCAAACAAGGTTGCCTGGACTCGTCCTGTCTTATGCGCGCTGGCCAAGGTATTGCTCGAGCGAAGCCATCTGCGCCTGCCAGCCGCCCTCGTTCTCTCCAAACACGCGGGCCTGGCGGTCTTGCAGAAGCAGATCGAAGCCGGTTTCGGTGACGGTGACCAGCGTGCCGCCCTCGGCGTCCTCCAGATGAAACTCCACCAGCGTCATAGGCTCGCCGGAGAGGTCCTCGCCGGAGGGATTCGTGCCTGGGTGCCAGCGCCAGGAGAACCGCTCCTCGGGGACCATATCCACAATGTGGATGGTGAATTTCATCCTGTAACAAGAGCCTTCGTAAGTGGACAGCATGTTTACCGCCGCGCCCGGGCGGAACGCTTTCTCGGCTGTTTCGGCGCGAAACCAGACGCAGAATTCGCCGACGTCGGTGAGCGCCCGCCATACGCGGGAACGGGGCGCGCGGATCATCGTTTTCCGCTCGATCTTCTTCAGGTCGGATGCAACCACAGGCAACCTCCAGGTTGCATGATACAACGGGCTCTTGCCAAACGCAACCGAAAAGTTGCATATTGTACGGGGAGGAGAAATGGCCGACATACAGCATGCGGCTCAGATTGCCGCGGCGCCGGAAGCGGTGTGCCCGCTGGTGGCCACGGGCAAGGGCTTCCAGCAATAGTGGGCAGCCGATGTCACCGAAGCGGACGGCGCGGCGTCTCTGGGTTTCTTCGGCCGCGCCACGGCATATGAGCTGCGGCTCGCCGTGAACGATGCGCCTGTCCTTGCGGAATGGAGCTGCACCACCGGCAAGGAGTGGGCCGGCACGCGCATCGTTTTTCGTCTGCAGGGACGCGGAACAGGCACGCCGTTGCGCTTCGCCCACGCCGGCTGGCAGTCTGAAACCGACTACTTCGTCTCCTGCAACACCACCTGGGGGGAGCTGATGTTCCGCCTGAAATCGGCTGCCGAGCGCAAATCGCGCGGGCCGCTCTTCGGCGCAAGCGACATGGCCTATTGATCGCGGCCTATTGATCGTGCCGCCTGCCGTCTGCTTTCGCGAAGGGCTTCCCGAATTCGGACACCAGTGCGCCCGGCAGGATATCGCCACTCTAAGCAATCGGCCTGTCCGGGAATGGCCCCGCGCTTGCAACGCGATAGGGGAAATATGCGGGATCTCTGGCAGGACCTGCGCTTTGGAGTTAGGATTCTCCTGCGCACCCCGGCATTTACGGCCGTAGCCATCCTCACCCTCTCCCTCGGCATCGCCGCCTGCGTCACGGTGTTCAGTTGGATCGACGGGCTGCTCTGGCATCCCCTTCCCGGCACCGGCGACCGCGACCGGCTGGTCATGCTCGAGTCGGTGACCCCGAATGGGTACGTCCTCACCTCCTGGAGCGACTATCGGGATTACCGGGACAGCGTGAAACAGCTTTCCGGGCTCGCGGTTTCCAGCATCACTCTGTTCAACGTCGGTTCGGGAGAGCGCGCCCGGATGGTGTGGGGGGAACTGGTCTCAGGCAACTTCTTCGACGTGCTGCAGCCGAAGTTCATTCTTGGACACGGCTTTCTGAAATCGGAGTGCACGGATCAGCCGGGCGGCCGGCCGGTAGTGGTGATCAGCGAGCGGCTGTGGCGCAGCCGTTTCGGCCGCGATCCCGGCGTGATTGGGAAAACTCTGCGGGTGGACCGGAACGAGCTGACCATTGTGGGCGTCACCCGACCGGATTTTCGCGGCAGCATGGGCGGCGTAGTCTTCGACATGTGGGTGCCGGTTGGACTCGCACCACAGCTCGGCCTGGAAAACGTTCACATTTTCCCGCTGCGCAGCGTCCGCTTCTTCAACGGCATCGGGCGGCTGAAGCCCGGCGTCAGCGTGGAGCAGGCACGGGCGGAAGTTCAGACGATTGCCTGGCGGCTCGCCGCGCTCTACCCGACGACCAACGAGCGTATCAGCGCCACCATCGTTCCGCTCTGGGATGTGCACACCGGAGGCTCGCAGCCGATTGTGGGCCGGCCTATGCGCACGCTGATGGGCGCGTGCTTTGTCCTGCTGCTGATCGTCTGCGCGAACGTAAGCAATCTGCTGCTCGCCCGCGCAGTGTCCCGCCAGAACGAGATGAGCATGCGCCTCGCGCTGGGGGCGCGCGCGATGCGCCTGACCCGTCAGCTTTTCACCGAGAGTCTCCTGCTGGCCGGGGCGGCTTCGCTGGTGGGCGTGTTGCTGGCCCTGTGGGCGGCGCCGGTCATTCTGTACATGGGACCGGCCACGAATCTTCCCATCGGCAGCGGCATTTCTCCCCTCAACGGGCCGGTCATCCTGTTCACAATTCTGGTGTGCGTCATGACCGCGCTCCTCGCGGGTATGGCTCCGGTTCTGTACACGCTGCGGTCGGGACTCAGCGGCGTCCTGCGCGAGGGTGGGCGAAGCGGAACAGCTACCCTGCAATCGCACCGGTTGCGCAGCCTGCTGGTAGCTTCCGAAATCGCCCTGGCTTCGGTGGCGCTCGTCGCCGGCGCGCTGGTGACGCTAAGCTACTACAATCTCACCGGCATCTATCCGGGCTTCGACGCCAACAACGTGATCCTCTCGCAGTTCTACCTCGGCAGCGTTGGCTACGACGAGAATCGCGCGAAGGAGTTCTGCCGGAATCTCGATGAACGGCTGCAGGCGGACCCGGCAATCTCCGGTGTCGCATACTCCGATGTCGTGCCACAAGGGCTCGAAGACGATCCCTGGGAAGACGTCGTCCCCGAAGGGTACGAGTCCGGCCAGTTGCAGCACAACATCCTGCGATCCCTGGTCTCCGATCGTTACTTCGACGTGATGCGCATCCCGATTTTGCAGGGCCGCGCGTTCGACCGTCGGGACGACACGGAAACCCGGCGGGTGATGATCGTCAACGAAGCGTTCGCGCAGCAGTACTTTGCGGGCGCGAATCCAGTGGGACGGCGAGTGAACGTCTGGGGCCGCTGGCTGACCGTGGTGGGCATCGCGAAGAACATCAGATATCGCCACCGGTACGAGGAGAAGGCTCAGCCCTATTTTTATCTTCCATTCCAGCAGTACTACACCATCGGCCTGCGCTTGAATTTCTTCGTGCGGACGGCGCGCGACATGGACTCCGGGCTGGCGGCCGTTCGCCGGGAGGTGACGGCCATCGATCCCGACGCCGCGGCTTTCTATTCCATGCCACTGGCGTTGTACTCGAGCGCCTCCATGTTCATGGCGAGGACGGGCGCGGTGCTGCTGGGCGTGCTGGGAGCGCTGTCGCTATTGCTTGCAGGCATCGGCCTTTACGGCGTGATGAGCTATACGGTGAATCAGAGGCGGCAGGAGTTCGGGATTCGCATGGCTCTGGGCGCAGAACCTGGCGACGTCATCGCGGCGGTGATGCGCGGCGGCCTGCCGATGATTCTGGGTGGGCTGGGCGTCGGCCTGCTGGCGGCGCTGGCGCTATCGCGGGAGCTGAGCGGGCGGCTGGTCAAGGTGAGCGCTTCCGATCCGACGACCTACCTGGGCGCCGCGCTGTTCCTTGGCGGGATCGCGCTATTGGCAAGCTGGCTGCCGGCGCGCCGCGCGACGCGCGTATCACCGGCGGATTCGCTGCGCTGCGAATGAGCCGGGCGAGCGCGGGCGCAACAAGGCACGCCTCGGGCGGACCGCCCAGCTCATGAGCAGCTAATGAATCCGATCAAAACCGGCAACACAGGCGCACTCAACACCTTGGTGAGCAGCGGCAGATAGCACGAAAAGCAGGGATGCGGACGAGGGACCCTACCAGGCTTCAACTTCAACATCATACAGGGGCACGGTTACCCCGGCATGCAACCGAAAATCGACAGTCCGAATGAGCTTCGCCACACCCAGCCAGGCGAGCCTGGCGACGAGGAGCATGGCTATGACTCCCTCCGGACTCCATAAGGTTTGCATAAAGATCGTCCTCTGCTAAATCATACTAAATAAGCAGAAATAGTCAACGGCGATGTTTTGGTGCTCATGTTATCATCACGTCAGACTTATGTTATCTTTATGATTTGTAAATGGTTCCACGTCATTCAGCTCCGCCCCGGACCATAGCCACGTGATCGCGATCCGCGGTGTTGCGGTCGTCGCGATAAGATTCGCCAGCGCCGTCCCAGCGCCTTGCGCCGGCGGCCGGCCAGTTGGTCAGCATGATGTTGGTGGTCTCCGAATCGCCGGGCTTCACATCGGTGACCCATGCCGCGCCAAAGGCCTCCCGGAACGACGCCAGCACGTTGCGCCCGAACGCCGACTTCAGATCGCGGTCCATTATTACGTTCGCGGCCACGCGATCCGACACCGCCCGCACATCCCGAAAGAACTCCACCGTGACCAGCTCGTCGGGAATGCCCTTGCCGAAATACGCGTCGATGAAGGCGAAGCCATAGCGCTCGCCATCGCGATCGAGGCGGCGCACCGCATAACGGGCCGACAGAGGCAGGAAGCGCACTATCGCGGGCAGGGGCTGCCGCAGGAACTCGCGTTCGGCCACGCGCTTCACCACGGGGTCCACATCCACCGCATCGATCCGTTGCACGAACGGGAACGCGGCAACGTCTCTCGGAAAGGTGAAACCCGCCGACCCGACGATCAGCACCTTCGCCGCCGGCGCCTCCTTCAGTGCCTTCTCCGCCGCCAGCACATACGCGAACGACGTCGCGCCCGTGTCGGCATACACACCCGACGACCGGCTTCCGCTCATGATCAGCACTCGTTCAGGCCGGCCGCTCTCGCCGTCCTCCTTCACAATGCGAATCGATTGGTATGCGCTGTCGAACGCGTATTCGGCGGGGCCGCCCGCGGCAAGAGAGCTCGACGCCACCACGACGGCCAGCACGGCAGTCGCGATCGCTGGTGTCCAGCGCGACGATAACGAGATCGCGCACGCGGCGCAAACGAGCAGCCCGCACACCACCCATGTCGAGTGCGCGACACCGATCCACGGGAACAGCCATACCGGAGTGACGACCCCGCCAAGCACCGAGCCCACGGTGGAAAAGAACAGAACCTGTCCCGACGCCCTTCCTGCCTTGCCCTCGACATTGGTCAGCTCGGCCAGCATGGGCACGGTCTGCGACGCCAGATAAATGGGCAGCAGGAACAACAGCGACGCGGCCGCGCCGATGGCCACTGGCAGGCTCGCGCCCAGATCCAGCGCTTTCTCAATGGCGCCCGCCTCCAGAGGAAAGGCAATCGCGCCGTACACCACCGCGGCAATCAGCAGGTTCCGCGCCAGCGCCATGCGCGTGCGGTTCCTGTCCCACCGCGCCGAGAGCGCGCCGCCGCGCCAATAGCCCGCGCTCAGCGCCAGCAGCACCACGCCCAGCATCACGCCGGTGAGAGTGATGCTGGAGCCGACCACCGGAATGGCCAGGCGAATGGCGATCACCTCCACCGCGAGCGTGGAGAAGCCCTCAATCAGCGCCACGGTCCAGGGCAGCAAAAACGCACGAGAAATCGGCACATTCTCATTGTGTGGCATACAATGACCTATCTATGTTTCGAGGAATGGTTCCCCTTGCGCTGCTGGCCGCGGGCCTCGTCGCCGCGGCAACGCCCGCCGAAGATCTTCGCAAGCTCTGCGACGACTACACGGAGTTCCGCCTGCGCGCCGATCCGATGCTGGCCACGGCGATCGGCCGCAACGAATACAACGACCGCTGGGAGGACCTGTCTTCCGCCGCCATCGCCGCGCGCGAACGCGAGATCGGCGAGTTCGCAAAGCGTCTGCAGGCGATCCCTTCGTCCGAGCTCACCGGCGAGGACTCCATCACGGCGCGCATGCTCGATCGCGAGCTGAAGATCGCCGTCGAGCGCGAACATCTCAGCGATGGCCTGCTTACCGTGGGCCAGTTGTTCGGCCTGCACAATGCGGTGCAGCAGACCTTCGACCGCATGCCCGCGCGGACTGAGCAGGACTACCGGAACATCATCGCGCGCCTCGCCAGTTTACCCACTCTCATCGGTCAGCAGATCTACCTGCTGCAGGAGGCTGCGGCGAGCGGGCTGACGCAGCCGCGAGTGGTCATCGACCGTGTGGTGGAGCAACTCGATCTGCAGCTCGCACCCGACGCCGCTCACGCGCCGGATCTCGCGGCATTTCGTCGATTCCCGGACTCCTTCTCACCGCAGCTTCGCCAGCGCCTGACCGCCCGCGCCAATGGGGCGTACGCGCGTTATCAGGCGGCATGGAGGCGGTACCGCGACTATCTGGCCGAACGCTATGCGGCTAGAGCGCGCCCCTCGGTCAGCATCGCCAGCGTTCCGGGCGGCGCCGAGATCTACCGCTTTCTGATCCACACGCTCACCACCACGGACATGTCTCCCGAAGAGATCCATCGCCTGGGCGAGCAGGAGCTGACGCGCATCGAGGGCGAGATGCAGGGCGTCGCGCGCGAAACGGGCTTCACGGGCTCGCTCGCGGAATTCGAGGCGAAGCTGAAGGCCGACCCCACGCTGCACTACCGCACGCAGGAAGAAATGCTCATGGATGCGCGCAACGATGCCAAGATCGTCGAGCCGGAGCTGCCGCGCCTGTTCGAACACATTCCCTGGATGTTGTATGGTGTCCGCGCGATTCCTCCAGATGCCGAAGCGAGCATGGCCACGCATGCCGAGCCGCCACCGCTCGACCACAGCCGACCCGGCTGGTTCGACCTGAACACTTACAAGCCGCCCGAGCAGGCCCGGTACGACAAGGAAGCGCTCATGCTGCACGAAGCGGTTCCCGGCCATCTGCTGCAGGGCGCCTACGCGCAGGCCAATGCGGATATGCCGGTCTTTCGCAAGACCACCTGGTATCCGGCCTATGGAGAAGGCTGGGCGCTGTACGCCGAGTCGCTCGGCGGAGAGCTGGGGCTCTATCGCGATCCATACAGCCGTTTCGGCCAGCTCGCCTCGGAGCGGTTCCGCGCGGTGCGCCTGGTGGTGGACACGGGCATTCATGCGATGGGCTGGAGCCGCGAGCAGGCCGTGCAGTTCTTCGAGCAGCACGCGCCGGAGGAATCGGATGCCGAGGTGGACCGCTACATTTCCTGGCCGGCACAGGCGCTCGCTTACAAGATAGGACAGCTTCGCATCCTGCAACTTCGCAAGCTGGCGCAGGACGAGCTTGGCCCGAAGTTCGACATTCGCGATTTCCACTACGCGGTGCTGCGCCACGGCGCGCTGCCGCTGGATGTGCTGGATGAAGTGGTGCGCGTTTACATCGCGGAGGCGAAGGCGGGGAAGCCGCTGGCCTCGGAGGCGCCGGCGCGGCAGCCGCTCACGCGGAGGCTCGATTGTGCCGGCGGTGACTGTGAGTTGCTCCATGGAGCGCCACAGACCGCGGGAATGCGCAGCGGCTTCGTCCGGTTGAAGCCTGGCGAGTCGGTGGGCTGGCACACGACGGGCCGCAATGAGGAGTCCCTCGTGGTCCTGCGCGGCACAGGCAGCGCCGCGATCGAGGGTCAGCCCGGCCGTACCTTCGCCGCGCCCAACGTTATCTACATTCCCCCTGCGACGAAGCACAACGTAACCAACACCGGCGGCGAGCCGCTCGAATACGTCTACGTGGTGGCCCCGGCGGCGGAGTAACGACTCTCCCCTTGCGCTTCGACAATAGCGGTGTTATGCTTTTCCTGTAGAAGTGAAAGGGGAAGCGGGATGGATGATCGCCTTGACCTGCCTCAGGGTACTCTCGACCTGCTCATTCTGAAAACGCTGGCGCTCGAGCCGCTCCACGGGTGGGCCATTTCCGAGCGCCTGCAGCAGATTTCGAGCGACGCTCTGCGCGTCCAGCAGGGGTCGCTTTATCCGGCTCTCCATCGTCTGGAGCGCCGCGGCTGGATTCGAGCGGAATGGGCCGACACTGAGAACAACCGCCGGGCCAAATACTACGCACTGACGCGCCAGGGCCGCAAACAGCTCGCCGCCGAGACAGCCGCGTGGCGCAAACTGACTGCGGCAGTCGATCAGGTGCTCGACGCCGTCCAGGGGTAGGACGAATCTATGTTGTCCGATCTGCGTTACCGGCTCCGGGCTCTTTTCTCGCGCCGCGCCGTCGAGGCGGAGATGGGCGACGAGTTGCGTTTTCACATGGAGCGCCAGATTGAGAAGCACATCGCGCGCGGCCTGACGCCGGAAGCGGCGGCCCGCCGGGCGCGCCTGGAGTTCGGCGGCACACTGCAGATTGGTGAAGAATGCCGCGACGCCCGCGGGACGCGGTGGATCGACGATCTGTTCCGCGACGTCCGTTACGCGCTGCGCGGCTTTCGCCAAAGCCCCGTCTTCGCCGCTGTGGCGGTGCTTTCGCTGGCGCTCGGCATCGGTGCGAATACGGCCATTTTCAGTGTGGTGGACGCGCTCATCCTGAAGCCGTTGCCGGTTCGCGGACCGGCCGGTCTGGTTGCGCTCGGCCAAATGGCGGGCGACTACACCTCCACCTACGCTCTCTGGCGGCAGATTCGCCGGCACCAGGATGTCTTTTCCGCAACCTTCGCCTATTCAACCGACGAGTTCGACCTCGCCGCGGGCGGCGAGAAGCAGCCCGTTCGCGGCCTCTATGTCAGCGGCGACTACTTCAGCGCGCTCGGCGTTCCCGCCCGCATTGGCCGTGTCCTCGGCGCCGATGACGATCGCCGCGGCGGTCCACCCCTGGCTGTTCTCAATTACCACTTCTGGCAAAGCCGCTACGGCGCCGATCCGGACATCGTCGGCCGCTTGATCCACCTCGACAATCATCCTTTTCTCATTGTTGGTGTCGCCGCCCGGGGCTTCTTCGGCATGGACGTAGGAGATCGCTTCGACGTGGCCATCCCGGTTGCGGCCGAACCGCTCATGCATCCTCAGCGCGTCTGGATGGACGAGCCTGACTCCTGGTGGCTGACCGTCGTGGGGCGCCTCAAACCGGGCGTGGACGTGGCGCGGGCGGCCGCCCGTCTCAACATGCTCGCGCCGGGCATGTACAAGGTTGCCGTCCCCGACGCTCAGCACGATCCGGGCCGGCCGTATTTCATGCTTTATCCGGCTGCCACCGGCCTGTCCGGCCTGCGCGAGGAAGGCCGCGACGCTTCCGTGCTGCTGATGGCCATGGTCGGGCTGGTGCTCCTCATCGCCTGCGCGAACATTGCCAATCTGCTTCTGTCCCGCGCCGGAGCGCGCAGCCGCGAGGTGGCAGTGCGTCTGGCGCTCGGCGCGTCCCGCGGCCGATTGATTCGCCAGTTCCTCACAGAGAGCGTTCTTCTGTCGCTCACCGGCGCGGCGCTGGGTGTTCTGTTTGCGCGATTCGCCGGCAACGCACTGGTGGCCTGGATCTCCGCCTCGCATAATGCCCGCTTTCTGGATCTCTCGCCCGATCTGCGCACCATCGGCTTTACCACCGCGCTGGCCATGCTGACGGGTCTTCTGTTCGGCGTCGCTCCGGCGTTGCGCGCGACGCGCGGGGTGGCTCAGTCGGCGCTGAAAGAGGGCGGCCGGGGACTCACCGGCTCTCCGCGGAACCTGGGCCTCGGCCGCGCCCTCGTTGTGTCCCAGGTGGCGCTCTCGCTGGTGCTGCTGGTGAGCGCGGGCTTGTTCGTGCGCAGTCTCGGCAAGCTGCTCGGGCAGGACATCGGCTTCCGCCGTGAGAACATTCTCCTGGTTGAACCCGATCTGCGCGCGGCTCGCTATTCCCGCGCGCGAGAGTCCGCCGTCTCCGCCGATCTGCTGAATCGCCTTGACCACCTCCCGGGAGTGATTTCCGCCGCTCGCTCCGTGGTCACTCCCATCAGCGGCCGCACCTGGCAATGGCAGGTGGGCGTGAACACGCCCAGCGGAGAGCGCAGAATCCACAGCTACTTCAACCTGGTCTCGCCGGGATTTCTTCGCACCATGGGCACCTCTCTGCTGGCCGGGCGCGATTTCACCGACGCCGACAGCGCCGGGGCTCCGTTTGTCGCCATGGTCAACGAAACCGCCGCGAGCCGCCTCTTTCCTGGCGTCGATCCCATCGGCCAGGTCTACAGCGACATGTCGCCGGATCACCGGAGGATCACCGTGCAGGTGGTCGGGCTGGTGAAGGACGCTAAGTATCGCAGCCTCCGCGAGGAGCCGCGGGCGACCATCTACATCCCGATCGCACAACCCAACGTCCCCTTCCAGGTGAACGGAATCTACGAGGCACGCTTTGCCGGCCCCCTGTCCGACGTGACTCAGCGCGTGAGAGCCGCCTTCCACGACACCGATCCGCGAATTGGCCTGCAGTTCCAGTTGCTGACGACGCAGATCGACGACTCGCTTCTGAAGGAACGGCTGGTGGCGCGCCTTTCCTCCTTTTTTGGCATTTTGGGGCTGCTGCTGGCTTCGATCGGGATCTACGGCGTGGTGGCTTATTCAGTGATGAGGCGCCGCAACGAGATTGGCATCCGCATGGCTTTGGGAGCAACGCGGGGAGGCGTGGTGCGCCTGGTAATGCGCGAAACCATCGCTCTCCTGGCGATCGGCATCCCGCTTGGCTTGGCTGCGGCTTTCGCGTGTGGGCGGCTGGTCCGCTCCATGCTTTTCGCGCTGACCCCTGGCGACACGACAACCCTGGCAGCCGCCTGCCTGCTGCTTTTGTTGGTCAGCCTGGCCGGCGCCTTCATCCCGGCCCGCCGGGCGGCTCGCCTCGATCCCCTGGTCACTCTGCGGGAAGAGTAGCGACGGCGAGCATGGAAGACAGCGTGCTTAATTCGCTCTCGCTGGTAATCTCCCGAGGAGCCGTTGTGCTTTCTTCCCCGTCGCGGGCCGGCTGTTCTTCATCTGGCGGCGAGCGAAGCGCTGAATCGGGCGCGCGTCGGCGACAGCAGGCAGCAGCCGCGCGAGGCATTCGATGGCGTGACCGATGGCCACGTTGCGGCACTCGGGAGTTGCGTACCGGCCGCGCTCAACTTTGAGGATGTGGGCAACGATCTTGTCCGTCAAATCGGTTCGCGCCAACGCGATGGCCGTCGCGCCACCCATCGTGTTGTTGGCATCGATGAGCTGAGGCCCGGTAATTGGAGTCAGGTAGTCGTCGAGGATTGCATCCAGCTTCCGATCGACATCCACGGACGCCAGATTCCCAAGAATCAGCATCGCGTTCCAGCGCAGGATATTGTTCTCACTGCGCAGCAGGCCGGCGAAAAAGTCGAAGTGCGGGTAGAGAAGTCCTGGCGAGCGCTCGCTCATGCCGCGCAGCGCTTTGACGGCAGGATATTTCACGCGGGCGACGTCGGACGACAGTGCCGCGAGGAGGGACTCCGTACGTTTTGCCATGCCACATCTCTCTGGAATCGGTATACATCCGGCGAGTAGTGTTCGCAAGCCAGCCTCAAAGAGCCCGGGTGGCGTATTCTGGATGGTAGAGTCTGCGAATGGATGTCAGGGACGAGATCGCCGCGCGAGTCGAGCAACTACCGCCCGAACTTCAAAAAGAGGTCCTGGAGTTCGTGACGTCCGTTGCTTCGCTCAGGCCGAGGGGTCAGAGCGGGGCTTCGCTGCGCGCCTTTGCCGGCTCGCTCGACCCGGCATCGGCCCGGGAGATGACCCGCGCCATCGAAGACGAGTGCGAGCGCGTGGATGCCAGCCAGTGGTAGGTTCCTGCTCGACACCAACATAGTCATCGCCTTGCTCGAAGGCGACGACTCAGTGGTTTCCCAACTCGGACCCGCGGCCGAACTGTTCGTTCCAGCTACTGTCTTCGGTGAATTATTCTTTGGCGCCGCGAAATCGGGTCATCCCTCAGAAAATGCGGCGAGAGTTCTGCGATTTGCCGCAGCGTCATCGATTCTGAATTGCGATCTCGACGCCGCTCGAGAGTACGGACAGATGAAACAGCGCCTCCGTGAGAAGGGCAGGCCATTGCCCGAGAACGACATTTGGATCGCGGCCGCTGCGAAACGTTACGGGCTGGTCCTGGTCACGCGCTACCGGCATTTCCGCGAGGTGGATGATTTGACGGTCGTTGAGTGGTAAGAGCTCGCGCCCGCCCTGGCCTATTCCGGCCTGATCACCGCGATGCAGTCCAGATTCCGGTAGAGCTGCTTGTAATCCAGACCCCAGCCCACCACGAAGCGGTCGGGGATCTCGAAGCAGGAGTAGTTAATCGGAATCGGCGCGATGCGCCGGCTGGTGCGGTCCAGCAGCGTGCAGATGCCCAGCGACGCCGGCCCGCGCCCGGCCAGATTCTGCATCAGGTAGCCCGTGGTGAAACCGGTATCCACGATGTCCTCTACCAGCAGCACGTGCTCACCCTCGATTCCATCGTCCAGATCCTTGGCAATGCGCACCACTCCCGGAGCGCCCGGCTGATTCGTGAAATGCGAGATTGCCAGAAAATCCACCTTCAGCGGAACCGTGATCCGCCGCGCCAGCGCGGTCAGGAAAAACACCGACCCCTTCAGCACGGACACCAGTTTCAGCTCGCGCCCGGCGAAGTCGGCAGATATCCGCGCGGCGATTTCGCCGATCCGCGCGTCGATCTCTTCGGCGGTAAACAAAACCCGCTCAATGGGCGGAAGCGCGTTCGGCGAGTCCATATTTGAAAATCAGATCCTGAATGTCTTTTTGATAAAACACCTGAATGTTCACGTGCGGATAGATGGTGCGCAGCAGACGGATCTTGCGGTTCTTCTTGGTCACCAGGGTCTGTTTCATGGTGGTCAGCTCGACGTAAAGGTCGAAAGCGGGCAGGTAGAAATCGGGCGTGAACGCCTCCACCACGTGACCGTCCTTGTCCCACTGCAGCGGGAAGCTGCGCGGCTCGTACTGCCATTCGATGCGGTAGAAATCCAGCAGGCGGGCGAAGATTTCCTCGCTGGGATGGCCGAACCCATTGCGCGCCGCCGGCTCCCCATGGGAGGGCGTCAGGCCAAACTTCGCCAGTTGCAGCCGGGCTTTGAACTGCACCTGTGCTTCCGCCGCAGCCGAAAGCATCCCCTGTTCCAGAAGACCGCGATTCCGCACCGCCGTTTCAACGACTCCCGCCAGCGATTCCGCCTCCTGCTGGTTCTCGTTGAGAATCAGGTCGAACTCAAACAACCGGGAGTGGCCCCGGCCGAAGCGGGCGCGGCGTTCGGTGACCGCCTGCAGTTCGCGCTGGCGAAGGTATTTCCGGGCCGCGTCGCGGTCCAGTTGCCGCTCCACCATGACGGCCCCCACCCGTCGCGCCGGCGGCGCGATCAGCAGCACCCTGAGAACGCCGGGAAAACCGGGGAAGAGCTGCTCGCCCCCCTCAACGCTGTACACCACGTGGCGATCGACGGCCACCCGGGCGATCGCCAGTCGCATCAGGGGAGGCCACGCACGCTCGGGGACCTCCTGATTGCCCACGTCCGCCGCGATCATTTCGATCAGAGCGCGGCGGGCGACTAGTTCACAGCCCAGACGCCGGGCAACGACACGTGCCACCTCGTCGTGCGAACAGCCAGGATCGCCGGAGACGCTGATAATCGCCATCGGGAGGTGCGTCCTGCCCTCTCCCATGCTACAACTGAAGGCGGCGAGAACACGCATGGAACGCGATAAGGTTCTTTCGAAGATCCTGAAGGCTGGCATTGTGCCGGTGGTGCGCACGTCAACACCCGAAAGCGCGATTCGTTCTGTCGAATCGCTGGAAAAGGGCGGCATCCCTGTCGCCGAGATTACGCTTACCGTCCCAGGAGCCCTGGCCGTCCTGGAGCGCCTCGCCAGAGAGTTTGGCGATCGCGTGCTGCTGGGCGCGGGCACCGTGCTCGATTGCGACACCGCGCGCGCCGCTCTGCGGGCGGGCGCTCAATTCCTGCTGACTCCCGCGCTCGATCCCGCCATCATCGAATGCGCCCGCCTGGAGTCGAAGATCGTGCTTGCGGGTGCGCTCACGCCCACCGAGGTCCTCAAAGCCTGGAACAGTGGCGCCGATGTGGTTCGGGTGCTTCCCTGCAACGCCATGGGCGGCGCCAGCTACATTCGTTCGTTGCGGGCGCCTTTCCCGGACGTCCGGCTCATGCCCATCGGAGGCGTGACCCTGGAGAACGTTGGCGATTTCTTCCGCGCCGGAGCGGTCGGCGTTGGCGTCAGCGGCGCCCTCATCGACTCCGCCAGCCTTCGGGCCGGCAGCTATGAGGTCTTCATTGAGCGGGCGCACCGCTTTGTGGAGGCCATTCGCCGCATCCGCCACGAGATGGCGATGCCGTCCCTCGTGTAGCTTTCGCGGCAGCCCGCCGATCGCCTGGCAGGTCCTGCGCCCGCCAATAGTAATGTATATTACTATCAGCGCCGCTTTTAGGGCTTGACCGTCCGCCGACTCTGCGATAGAGTCGAGGTTTCTGAACGGTTAAGCGTCCTTCTATTCTGTCAGGAAAAAACGAACGTACGATGCCCGCAAGTCACTGCGTCCGCTGCCTGATCTTTGTGCCGCTGTTCGTACTTCTGCTCAGCAGTTGTATGTCGAGCAGACCTCAGCAGTTCGCCACCTCGTTCCTCCCGCCCGCACCCACCGCCAGGGCCATTGAAATCACCGAGCCCCCGCGCATCGAACCGAACCTTTATTCTTATGAGCTTCCGAAGCAGTTGCCGGCGATGCTGGGCGACCCGGCGCGAGCGCGGTCCGGAGCCGATGTGCGCGTGCAGTCCGCCGAGGAGCATTTCCAGACCGGCAAACGGCTTTATCAGGAGGGCGATTCCGAAGGAGCGCGCCGGGAGTTCGACGCCGCCATCGACGTTCTGATGACCGCTCCGGCCAGCCTGCCGGATCGCCACAAAGTGGAGCGGAAGCTCGATCAGCTCGTGGACAGTATTTACCGGTACGATCTGGACCGGGTGGGCGCGGGATCCAACGGTGAGACCGTCGTTTACCAGAAAGCCCCCATCGACGACATCCTGGAGATGACTTTCCCGACCGATCCGCAACTCAAGCCGAAGGTCGGCGAGGAGCTTCAGGCCACCATTTCGCAGTTGCCGCTGGAAGCCACCGACTCGGTGCTCAGCTACATTCACTTCTTCTCGACCGACCGGGGCCGCCGGACGCTGTTGGCCGGGCTGCGGCGCGGCGAGCGCTACAAGGCCATGATCAGCCGCATCCTGGATGAGGAAGGCGTGCCGCGGGAGCTGTATTATCTGGCGCAGGCGGAATCCGGCTTTATCCCGTATGCCGTTTCCTACGCCCGCGCGTCCGGGATGTGGCAGTTCATGCGCTTCCGTGGTCAGGAGTACGGTCTGGAGCAGAGTCAGTGGTCGGACGATCGCTTCGATCCGGAGAAATCCACGCGAGCGGCGGCGAAACACCTGAAGGACCTTTATACCCAGCTTGGCGACTGGTATCTGGCGATGGCCGCCTACAACTGCGGCCCACAATGCGTCTCTCACGCCGTGGAGCGCACCGGCTACGCCGATTTCTGGGAGCTCTGCGCGCGCAACGCTCTGCCGAAGCAGACTCGGAACTATGTTCCCCTCATCCTGGCGATCACCATCATGGCGCGGAATCCGCAGGACTACGGTCTGGAGGACGTCGGCGGCGAGCAGCCCCTCGAATTCGACACGGTATCGATCACTGCCCCAACGAATCTCTGGCTGATCGCGGATATCGTGGACCGGCCCCTGTCCGAGGTTCGCGAGCTGAATCCGTCGCTGATCCGCTCGCTCGCTCCCGCCGGCTACCAGCTTCGCGTCCCCCGGGGTATGGCTGCGTCGGTGACCGCGGCGCTGGATCAGGTACCTGCGGAACGCCGGGCAAGCTGGCGCATGCACCGAGTGGTCGAGGGCGAGACGCTGGCAATGATCGGCCGGCAGTTCAGGACGTCGGCCAGCCTGATTGCGGCAACCAATCGCATTGCCGTTGAAGCTCCTTCCGCCGGCGACATTCTCCTCATCCCCGCCAACTGCTCCATCAATCAGTCCCCCTCCCGGCCCGGGATTCGCTACGCGAGAGGGCATCGGCGTTCGCACCGGACGGCGAGCGCGGCGCTTTCGGCGCGCGTGCTGCAGCATCGCGCGACGAAGCGGCAGCCGCGTGTCGCGCGTGCGATCCGTCATCACGCCTGATCGACATCGTTTCGTCAGATAGGTCTTGCCTTCACGAGAAAACGAGTTATTCTGGGGTGGTAGTTCTATGCCCATACAGGAGGCGGGGGGAATGTTTGAACGCTATTGGTTCGCCGAGGACGACGAACTGGACGATTTCGACTTCGACAAAGAGCATGTGGATCTGGCTTCGGAAGTCGGCGCGTACGGCAAGGATGACGATGAAGAGGAAGAGGTGGTAGCGGTCGTCACGTCGGTAGCAGCAACACCGCCGGCCCCGGCTGCACCTCCGGCCGCTGAGCGAAAGCCGGCGAAGAAGGCTGCCGCCCCGAAGAAAGCCGCTCCAAAGCCTGTGAAGAAGGCAGCTCCAAAGAAGGCCGCGAAGAAGGCTGCGCCGAAGAAGGCCGCGAAGAAGGCAGCACCTAAGAAGGCTGCAAAGAAAGCCGCTCCGAAGAAGGCCGCAAAGAAGGCTGCGAAGAAGGCGCCCGCTAAGAAGAAGGCGCCCGCGAAGAAGAAGACGCCGGCTAAAAAGAAGGCCGCCGCCAGGAAGAAGGGCCGTTAGAAGGACCGGCGCCGGAACCTCGCGGGGCGGGCCCCTGTGCTCGCCCCCTCAGTTCTTTTTCACCACGTCGCGGCACCGTTCGAATAACTGAAGAAGAGAGTCCGCGTATTCCTCTGGTGTGCGTGTAACCTTGCCTCCGAAGCCGGCGGCTCCGGCCCCTTTCCCATATCCCGTGGTCACTGCGATGAACTTCATGAGCTCGAGCGCCACTTCGTCCTGAGAACACGCTTCTTTGCGGCCGTTGGGGTCGTCTTCCAGCATCGGTTCGCCTCCTGTTGTCCTTTCACGTTTAGTCTATCGCGCGGTGCGAGAATGAGTCTGAACCCGACATGCCTGTCACCGCCATCCGGCTGATTCGAAAAATGCGTGGCGGCGCGCAGGCACATCTGCTCGAATGCGGCGACGGCGCTTTTTATGTCGTCAAGTTTCGCAATAATCCGCAACATCGCCGGGTGCTGGTGAACGAATGGATCAGCTCGGTTTTTCTGAAATATCTGCGCATTGCCGCGCCCGCCGCGGCCATCGTGAACCTGACGCCCGATTTTCTCGATGCGCATCCCGACGTGAATATGCAGCTCGGCTCGCGCGTTGTGCGGCCGGAGCCCGGCTGGCATTTCGGCTCGCAGTTTCCCGGCGACCCCGCCCGCCTGGCGGTCTACGATTTCCTTCCCGACGTGCTGCTCGGCAAAGTCGCTAACACGTCCGATTTTCCCGGCGTTTTCGTTTTCGACAAATGGGTGGGCAACGCCGACGCCCGCCAGGCCATTTTTTTTCGCGCGCGGCTGCGTCCGCCCGGCTTCGTCCCTCCCGATGCGGTCCCTCACGCCGGGTTTCTCGCCCTGATGGTGGACAACGGCTACACCTTCGACGGGCCGCACTGGACCTTTCCCGATTCCCCGCTACAGGGCCTGTACCACCGGCCAGCCGTCTACCAGGCGGTGCGCTCACTCGACGATTTCCAGCCGTGGCTCGACCGCATTGTCAGCTTCCCCGAAGAGGTGATCGACGACGCCCTCAGGCAGACTCCGCCCGACTGGGTGGCCGACGACGATGGGGCGCTTCACCGGCTGCTGGAGCAGCTCCTGCGTCGCCGCAGACGTCTGCCCGATCTGATTTCCGAAGCAGCCCGAGGGCGAAGTGGCCCCTTCGTCAACTGGCGAGAATCCGCGGGCCGGCCATAACGAATAAAATAAGCCTATGCACCGATTTCTGCTGCACAACGACCAGATTCTGGAGGCAGGCGCGCGCGACCTCGCGGCCGGTCAGGTTGGCCTGCTCTCGGGCTGGGGCGTTTTCAGCACCATTCGCATCGCCGATGGCGTTCTGTTTGCCTTCGAACGCCACTGGGAGCGCATGCGGCGCGATGCCGGCAAGCTGCGGGTTCCGTTTCCTCCCGACCCGGAATGGATGCACGCCCGGCTGCTCCGCCTGGTCCAGGCCAACAACGCCGAAAACGCCACCATGCGCGTCGTGGTTGTTCGCAATCGTGGCGGGCTTTGGCAGGGACCGGGAATCGAGCGCGATTTCGACCTGATCGCCTTCACCTCGCCGATGGCCGCGTGGCCGGGCGCCGTGCGCCTGGGAGTGAAGCCGGCTGCGCGCTACTCCCAGTCCGAGTTCTCGTCCACGAAGATGCTTTCGTGGGCGCAGAATCTGGTCTGGTATGAGCAAGCCCACGAGCGCGGCCTCGACGAGTTTGTGCTGTTGAACGAAAGAGGGGAAATCGCCGAATGTACCTCGGCCAACATCTTCGCGGTGTTTGGAAATACGGTTTGCACGCCGCCGCTGAGTTCCGGCTGCCTGCCCGGAGTGACCCGCGCGCTGCTTCTCTCCGAAATTCGCGTCCCTGGCTTCACCACCGTGGAGCGGCCCCTGACGCCGGCGGATCTGGAGAAGGCGGATCAGGTGCTCATCAGCTCCACCACGCGCGATCTGCTGGTGGTCGAATCCATCGAAGGGTTGCACATCCGTGACCAGGGGAACGCCGCGGCCGTCCTGGAGGAGGCGCTGTCGGCCTGGCGCGAGCGTTACGTGCAGACCCACTCTCACGCCCAGCCGGTGAGCGGACAGTAAGGTCGTTCCCATGCCCTTCGGCGCCTGCCCATCCTGCGGTGGTCACAATCTTCGGTCGTCGAAGGTTCGCGGGCCAGCCGAGCGGTTGCAGAGCCTGATCGGCATATTGCCGTTTCGTTGCCGGCAATGCGGCTCTCGATTCAGCACGCTCCTGTGGGACCTCTCGAGCTGGAAGTATGCGCGCTGCCCAAACTGCCTCAGCACCGAACTGAGCAACTGGTCGGATCAGTACTACAACGCGCCGCTGGGCGTGCGCATGCTGATCGCCCTCGGCGCTCACCGCTACCGATGCGAGTTGTGCCGCCAGAACTTCGCGAGCTTTCGCGCGTGCAAGGTGAGGTTCTCGTGGAGAAGACGGCGGGCCGCCGCACAGAACGCCGCCAGCGGGAGGGACGAGCCAGAGAAGCGTCAGCGGTGATTCGGGGCCAACAAAAAAGGTTCCAGGCGACCGTCCGGTTCAGCTCGTTCCCCGACCGGCATGCCCGGTCGGAACATGGCAGATATGTCTCGCCGAAACCCGTTCCCTTGCTCCCCGCTGCGGCCTTTGGACCGCTTCGGATTAACGCTCCGGAGCGTTTCTCGGTTCCTCATACCCGGAGCCTGAGTTTCGCAGCGACGTTTCGCTCGCCCCCGCGGCTGCCTCCTTTCGGATGCCTCCACGAGGGGTCACCGTTCCCCGCCTACCGCTTCGACTCAATTCCAGACCATTGCTCCCAGCCCGTTCGGCTCGTTACTCCCGGCCTCGCTGCGCGTTTCGAACCGCCTGCGCGGGGCCGATCCATGTAACGTTCCCGTTGCCGGACGCCCGATCCGGAACTCCCTGGCCGTGTTCAGTCTTACTCGCCTTTGGGACCGCGTCCCTCAGGGTCAACGTCCGACCGTTGCCGACCCGGGAGGCTCACCATAGCCTTCGGTCCGATTTCCGTTCGCTCCCCGCTGCCGCCTCAGCTTTTGTCATTGGCGACCTCGGATCATCGTTCCCGGTTCGCTACCGCTTGCCTGGCTCGCTGTTCCTTCTGACCTCCTGGAACCTTCTACATCATGCGCCGGAAGCCCGTGTTAGTCAACGGTGACAGTTGGGTGAAGGGAGTGTTTTCCTCAGGTCAAACTACCTTTAGAATCAACACGTTTCTGTGATGCCTGTTGAAAACCCTGTTGATAAAACGTCAGTCGAAGGATTTGTTTTGGTGTGGCAGTCGAAATCGGTGACGTACACCTCATTTCCGAATTTCTGCCAAACCGGGTACTCGTAAGTCGCTGATTGCACGTATGGGCCTCGAGTCGAAAACTCGGAAATGAGGTGTACGTCACCGATGCGTTTCTTCGTGAGCCGGATGCGTATCCGGAGCAGCCCGCAGTTGCGCCTCTTCCAGCCGCCGGGCTTCCTGCCATGTGAAAGCCATGCGGTGCGCCACGGTGATGTTGGAGAGCACCGCGATCACCCACAGGACCGGGGCCATGCGATCGAACAGCGCGCCGATGATCAGCAGCACCACGCGCTCGGGGCGCTCCATGAACCCGACTTTGCACGTGGGAATAGCGTTCTCCGCGCGCGCTCGGGTGTAGCTCACCATCACCGAGCCGGTCATCACAATGGCGGTCAGCACCACGTAGAACGAGCGCCCGATGTTGCCATAGTAGACCAGAAGGCCCATGAGCAGCGCGAGGTCGGAATAGCGGTCGAGAACCGAATCGAAGAAGCCTCCGAAGCGGGTGACCTGATTGGTGGCGCGCGCCACGCGCCCATCTACCATGTCGAACAACCCGGCGCTGATAATCACGACGCCGGCGGCTCGAAACTGTCCCTCGGCCAGCAGAACCGCGGCCACTACATTGATCACCAGTCCCAGGAACGTGAGCACGTTGGGATGGATTTTCGAAAGCGCCAGTCCGCGCACGATCAGCCGGATGATCCGGTTGCAGACCGTTCCGATGATGCGAGTGTAGGTCATGCCGAGTCGTGAACCGTCTTCACCTTCAGTATCTCCATTTCCCGCGCGCCGCCGGGAATCTGGATCTTCACCGAATCCCCCGGCCTTTTCCCAAGCAGCCCCTTCCCAATCGGAGAACTGGTGGAGATGCGGCCGTTGGCCACGTCGGCTTCCTCGCTGGTGACCAGATAGTAAGTGACTTCCTCGTCCTTGTCCACGTCGAGCACGGTGACCGCGGAACCGAGCCCGGCGCGGTCGCGCGGTATGCGCGTCATGTCGATCATCGACAGCTCGCGCAATCTCCCCCGCAGTTGGCCAAGCTTGGCGTTCACCAGTCCCTGGCGTTCCTTGGCTGCGTGGTACTCGGCGTTCTCGCTCAGGTCGCCGTGCTGGCGCGCTTTCAGGATCTCTTTCGGCAACTCGTTCCGCAGTTCGTATTCGAGCGCCGCGATCTCCTCCTCCAGCTTCTTCTTGAGATCTTCCATCGGGCAGGCCCAGTGCCCATTATACGAATCGCCGCCCGCTCAGGCTCGCGCGTTCAGATGGAAGACGGTGAAAGAGAGCCAGGCGGCGAAGAGGACCCACAACAGGTATGGCGCCAGCAGGATCGCCGCCAGCGGCGACACCGGATACACCTGTACCATGATGACGCCCACCGAAATCACCAGCAGGATCGCTTCGAGCGTCGCGGAGCCCATCTGACGGCGCACGAAGAACAAATAGCTGAAGGCCACGTTCAGGAAGCAGTTCACCAGATACAGCGCGGCCAGTTGGCCCCGGTCGCGCTCGAGCGTGCCGTCCCAGGCGAGGATCGCGGAGGCGGAGGTGAGAACCAGAATGATGGTCCACATCCCGGTGATGATCCTCGCCGAAGGCGTCCATGGCGGGATGCGCAACGTGCGAAACCATTTCATGCCGCTGCGCGTGATCAGGCTGCCGGCCAGCAGCACGGCCACGCCGATCAGCGGGATGAGAACGTAATGGATCTGCATGGTTTGGCCGGTGAGTGGGGCAGGTGTTCAACCCTGGGTGCCCTCTGGGCAACGATTCGCAATCGGCCCCACCGGAAGCGCGGTTACAAACCGCGCGCAGGATGCAATCCTGCCCCACATGTTCTCGCCACTATTGGGGCTTCACATAAATGTACGTGACGATGCGGTTACCCGTAATCGGATCGTTCAGGCTGTTGTAGCCGTCCATGGTGACGTAAACAGGGATTGGCCCCGTGCCGCTGCCAGTGCTTGACGCCGCGTTCGACGGTACCTGCGCATTGATCTGCCAGAGCCCGATATAGCCCGGCGCGAGACCCGAGTACTCGATATCTCCAGGACTGATGTAGGTCTGTCCACCAAGGTAAACCTGCGGCAACTGCGCAGTCGCGATGGGCCCGGTCGGCGCCGTGCCGTCCGGCGGCGCATTGGCGATAAAGCCCTGCCCGGTGCCGAACAACGTGATGTAGTCGCCGGCTTTCACCGGGTTCGAGGCGCTGTTCACCGTGTTATCGACGGCATTGATCGCCGCCAGCGCGCCCGTACTGGCGTCGGCCTCAAACAGGCCCGGCGCCGCCGCCACGATATTGAACAGATTGCTGGTGTAAATCTGCCCCGTGGAGGCCTGCACCACCTGAACCTGCGTGGTCGTACCCGTTGGCGTGGCCATGGGGATCTGGAAATTGATCTGGGTCGACGACACGAAGAGCAGCGGCGCGGCCACCCCGTTCACGAACACCTGCACATCGCCAAGCGTCGTGGGAACGGGGAATACGTTGGCCGGCGCGGAAACGGTCGCCGAGCCGAAGCCGGCGATGGGGGGCGAAGTTCCATAAGGGGTCAGGGTGGCCAGCATTCCCGGCGCGTACAGCAGGAAGTTAGTGGCCAGGTTCTTCATATCCATGATCGGGTAATACAGACCGACGCGATTGGTGGAATCGGCAATGACCGGATTTCCGAATGGATCGAAGGTGACCGCGAGCGGCTCGAATGCCACCACCCCCGCAGCCGCCGTGGGACTAACGATGAGCTGGCTGTACGGGGGATACTGCAGCACCTGACTCGCCTGCGTGTTCACCACCCAGACGTCGCCGGTTACGCTGCTCACCGACACTCCAATGGGGCTGTTCAGGTTACTGAGGGAAAACGACGGGGTAGCGTTGGTTGGAAGCGCCGAGGCGTTCGAGTAAATGGCGATGCGGTTGTTGCCGGTGTCGGCCACATACAGGTTATCCTGCGCGTCCACGCTCATCAGTCGCGGCCCGCTCAGGCCGTTCGTCGCCGGCGTACCCGCCACCACGTTGGTGTAGTTGGTTTGGCCAATGACCGCGGCGGCCGTCTGGCCGTTCGTGAAGTCGCCTCCCGACGGACGAGTGAACAGGAGGATGCGATTGAAATAAATATCGGAAACCACCAGGTCGCCGGATCCCGTGATCGCGACGCCATACGGCTGGCCGGTGGTTACCGAACTCGGGTCGGAGATGCTGGTTGTGAAGTTGGCCTGCCCGATGACCAGATCGGCGGTGAAACCGCCGGTTTGAGCGAAGGGCACGGGGAATCGCAGCACCCTTCCATTCCCTTCGTCGGCCACGTACAGATTGCCGCTCGCGTCGAGGGCAAGACCCTGGGGAAACCACAGGCCGGTGGCGTTCGGAACGCCAATGGTGCCCCCGTTCTTCTGCTCTGTGGTGGTTGCCGGCGAATTGACGAGGTTGCTGCTGAAATCGGTCTGGCCGATGACAATATCCGCCTTTACGCCGGGAGCCACCTTGCGATAGTCGCGGAAGCCGAGAATGCGATTATTGCCCGGATCGGAAACGTACAAGTGCGGCGGGTCCGCGTTCGTGTCGATGACGAGGCTCCCTCCGGGAAGAGGCACGGCGTACGAGCTGGTGGAGTTCTCCGCGCCGTCGACGTTCTGGGAGAAGAAGAAGAATTCGCGGCCTTCGATCAGGTTCGGCGCATTGTACGGAAAATCCGTCTGACCCAGAACTCCCGTCGCGCCGGTGGCGATTACCCCGGCAGAGGCCTGCGGAAAGGAAAGCACACGGTTGTTCCTTGTGTCCGCCACCAGCAGAGCCGCCCCGCTCCATACCGCCGCTACCGGAGTGGACAGCGAAACCGCGTCGGCATGAACCGCCCCGTGGTTGGGGCTGCTCGAGGTGTAGTCGCTCTGGCCGATCACCACCGTTGCCCCCGGGGAAAACGACGAAGATTCCGCGGGCCACTGGCTGAACGGCGGATATCCCAGAATGCGGTTGTTGCCCGTATCCACGACATAGGGATTGTCCGCCACCACCACCACATCATCGGGGTTCGTCAGCGTGTCCGACGACACCGGGGCCGCACCCTGCTCGGTAACCACACCCATGATGCGCACAGCGTTCTGACCGCTCGATGTCGGCGCATCGAAAACCACCACGCGGCTGTAGCCGTCGCAAACGTAAACGCGCCCTTCGTTGTCCAGGGCGATTCCCGAGGGCTGGACCAGAAAGTTCTTTCCGGTTTGGTTCGAGCCCGACGGAGGCCCGCTGTTCGTCGTGAACGCAGACTGGCCCAGCACCAGATCCGCCGACGGATTGACTCCGCCCGCCTGCAGGGTCTTCTGCGGGAACCGGAGCACACGGTTATTGCCCGGGTCGGACGCCCAGAGGTTCCCCGAGGAGTCAAAGGCGAGGCCCGGCAGGTAAGGCGACCCGTTGGGCGCCGGATAAAAATAAATGGAACTGGGCGTCGGCGTAGAGCCCCCCTGATTCGCCGAATTGCTGGACAGATCTTCCTGCCCGATCACCAGGTCGGGCAGGAACTCCGCCGAAGTCTGCTTAAAAGGCTGCGGAAACCGCAGGATGCGGTTGTCCGCGGAATCCGCCACATACAGATTGCCCGACGCGTCCACCGCGAGGGCAGTGGGCGCGTTGAAGCCGGCGGTGAGATCGGTGCCGGGACCTTTCTGCTGCGTCGAGTACATGTCATGCTGACCGAGCACCAGGTCGGCAAACGCGCCGTTCGCGAATTCGTTTACGTTCTTCCATGCCAGAATCCGATTGTTCGCGGTATCCGCCACGTAGAGGATGGGCGGGGTTGCCGAAAGATCCACAGCGAGCCCCCGTGGAAAGTTAAGCTCCCTTCCCTCTACAAGGTTCGGAGCCACCGCCGTCTGCGTAGTCTGCTGGAGTATAGCCTGACCGACAATCTGGGACGGAAAGTTGGGGTAAGAGACCTGGCCGAACAGGACGGAGCCAGGGACAGCCACAGCGCAGACACGCCAGACGATAACGCGTAAGTTCATGAATTTCCTGCCTGAGGACGCAACGCGGGGAGCGCCTCGTCTATTCATAGCACATCGGTTCAGGCATCGGCGAACCGGGTCCGCCCTGTGCCGGCGTCAGACTCAGCGCACCGGGGTGGGCACCGGCGCCAGTTCGCGGCTGCTGATAATGCGATCCACCATGCCGTAGCCGAGCGCCTGCTCGGGGTCCATGATGTAATCGCGATCGACGTCGCGTTCGATCTTGTCCGCCGGCTGTCCCGTGGCGCGCGCGAGAATCTCATTCAGGTTCTGGCGCATGCGCAGGATTTCGCGGGCATAGATGTCGATGTCGGTGGCCTGGCCGGCGAGACCGCTCATGGAGGGCTGATGGATGAGAATGCGCGAGTGGGGCAGGGTGAAGCGCTTGCCCCTGGTGCCGCAGGCGAGGAGCACGGCGGCCATGGAAGCCGCCTGGCCGATGCAGTAGGTCACGATGTCCGGCTCGACGAGGTTCATGGTGTCGAGGATGGCCAGCCCGGCGGTGATGGAGCCTCCCGGCGAGTTGATGTAGAGGGAAATGTCTTTCTCCGGGTCCTCAGCGGCCAGAAACAGCATCTGGGCCATGACGAGGTTGGCGACGTTATCGTCGATGGGCGTGCCCAGGAAGATGATGTTCTCCTTCAGCAGGCGGGAGTAGATGTCGAAGGCGCGCTCTCCGCGCGAGGTCTGCTCCACCACCATGGGCACAAGTACGGAATTCTGCATTGCCGGCTCCTTCCGGTTCTTTCAACCCGGTCTTTCAACCATGATACGTGATGGCGGAGGAAGGTATGATGAGTGCGTTCACTCCAATGTATGTCCGATCCAAATAGAGATACGAATCAATCGCTGGTATTGGCTTTCGCCGAGGATCTTGCAAAAGGCTACTGTTGCTCGAGGGTCCTCGAGCTCTCTGATCTGAACGGTGCCGGGGCTGCCCCACTTGGTGACGCCACGGGTTCCCTGGTGATCTGTGCGGAAAGGCTCGAGCAACGAGAGGATACCGGGAGGGCACTGGGGGCGATCCTTCGTCTGCTTGAGGAGGCCCCTATTGGCATCGTCACTGCTCGTGATCGCGACCGTGGCGTTGGGAAGTGGAATCCCACCGAGTTTCGCGCTGTGCTGCAGAACGCCGGGCTGGAGGTGCTTTTCCATGGACGCACAACAGGTGCAGGCGGCACCGGGGAAAAGGACACGATTCTAAGCGTCGTCCGCCGGCCCCGCAAAGTCGTCGCACCACCGCCTGAATTTCGGGTGGTGGGGCTGGTTGCCGCTTACAACGAGGAGGATATTATCGAGTCATTCTTGCGACATACGATTGGGCAAGGCATTGAGGTAATTCTCATTGACAACTGGTCAACTGACCGAACTGCAGAACGAGCTTCGGCATTTGTCGGAAGAGGGCTCACGGGCATTATCAAGTTTCCGGAAACTGGACCGACGCCCACCTATGAATGGCACAGTATACTCAAGCGCAAGGAGGAGCTGGCGCAAGAACTCGATGCCGACTGGTTCGTTCACCTCGATGTCGACGAGCTCCGCGAATCCCCGTGGCCGGAACTGACTGTGCGGGAGGCTCTGCACCGCGTCGGGATCGAGGGCTTCAACGCGGTGAACCACACGTGTCTGGTGTTTCACCCTACCGTTGCCCCTTATCGCGACGACATGCCACTTGACTTTCAGCTCACTCACTTTGAATTTGGAACGCGTCCCGGCCATTTTGCCCAAATCAAAGCGTGGTCTCGTCAGGGGTCAGCCATTCAACTGGCTGACAGCGGCGGCCATGACGCTCGTTTTGCCGGTAGGCGCGTCTACCCGTTCCGTTTCTTATTGAGACACTACCCGATACGTTCGCAGCGGCATGGCGAAAGGAAAGTCCTCATCGAGAGACTAGGGCGATACAGTCCTGCCGACCGGGAACGAGGCTGGCACACTCACTACGATGGGATTCAGGCAGGTCATTCGTTTACGCGCGACCCGGAAACGCTACTAAGCTTCTCCGGTGAAACCTTTTATGAAGAGTATCTGATAGAGCGGCTCACCGGAGTCAGGGCCCGGTGAGGCTGCATGGGTCGGCAGAGTCGGTCCTAAACGCAATCTGCGGGCACCACGCGTGGAAAACCTGCGAGTGAGTACTCTGCAATGGCGGGGACCTTGTGGTAACTTGTGCCGTGATACTCCACCCGTTTCCCGAGAACGGCCGCTGCAATCATGACGTGGGCGCGATCTGTCACTACCGTCTCGTGTCGCGCGATCGTCCACAGCCAATGGTCGAGTCCAAAACAGCTCGCTGAAATGTCCTGATTCTCCGGCGGAAAATCCGTGCGGGTGGAATCGACATCGCGACGGTAAGCGACGAGGCGGCCCTGGCCGCTCCTCAGGTATGGCCGATAGTCGAAGAAGAAAGCACAGTCGTGTCCAATGTCGGCCTCGCAGACGTCCCGGATCTGCTCATACGACACGCGTTCGCGCGCGAACACGAGGGCCTTCGTCCTTTGGAGCGCGTCGCGCACGGTTGGCTCCCGAAGATCGAACGTCGACGGCAGTATGATCACACGGTCGAAGCGTTCCTCGATTTCCTTGAGTGCAGCGGGCAGCTGGTGGTGAAACAATCTGCACCACCCCCCCGAGCCGGTGATAAGGGCTGTGTGGCCGTGCACATCCCCGACGTTCCAGGTGCCGACTTCGCGATGAGTCACACCGGAAAGCAGAGCCCGTGTCCCGGCGTGAATCAAGTCGTCGCCGATGTTGCCGCGGCCTCTAAAAAACGTGACGTCCGGCGCATCCACAACCAGTGAGAGGATCCTTCTCCTTTGCTCTTCGAGGTCGGGGAGAGGGAACGCGCGAATACAATGCGCCCTCCCTTCTCCCCCGTGGTCTGGGCCGACCGCCATGACCTGCGCTCAGAACGTAACCGTCGAGCCGCTCGTGCTGCCCGCCGAAGTGTTGCCGCTCGAGTTGTTCTGTCCGTTCGTGAAGATGTTGCCTCCGTTGAGATTGGAGGCGATCCCGTTCTTCTTCAGAGTATTGCTGACCAACCGAATCGTCCCGCCCGGCGCCGCTTGGGCGCCAGCAGTAGTGTTGTAGTTGAGCTGTGAGTTCTCCACATCGATACCGGTCCCGGAGCCGCTCGTGCTCACGCCGATTGTGTCGAATGAGAAGTCGGAGCCTGTGACGTTGATGGACACGTTGGTTCCCCCGTTCAGGCCTGCCGTGCCTGCGCGGTAAACGCGGACATCGTTTACGTCCGTCACGACCTCTCCTGTCGAGGTCGCCACCAGAATGCCCGAACCATTCACGTTTTCGATCCTACAGTTGTTTATGGCCACAGTCATCGACGCGCTGGCCGATACGCTGATGCCGTTTTGGGCGAAACCGAAGATGTCCAGGTTGTCCAGAATCACCGTTCCAGCGGAGAGGATGGAAATCCCGTTGGTCCCCGGCGTGACAGCTTGGCTTGTGCCGTTTCCCAGAAGTCCGTCGAACCGAATGTTTCTGATGATCACGACATCCGTTGCGCCGGCGGCGACGGTGATTCCGGGCGTCCCGCCCACCAGTACCGAGGCCACCTGGCCGCCCCCGCCGTCGAGCGTGATCGACTTGGTTATCGTAAGCGCACCGAAGCCGCCGGGATCGAGCGCGTCGATTTCGCCGCCGGCCGCGGTCTTGGAGATCGCGCCTGCCCAGGTCTTGCACGGCGCCGTCCGGCTGCAGGGATTGGCGTCATCGCCAACGCCCGAAACCCAGGTTCGGGTTGCCTGTGCGCTCGCGAGCGTACCCAAGGCGAACGCCAGAACAAAGCCATAACTCAAACGTAGACTTCTCATTTCGATCCTCTCCTCAGGGACAGCGAAACTCAGTGACTTCCAGTGAGCGCCACGAGACGCGGCCACGCAAAGGGCGCACACACTCCGGCCGTCAGGCCATCCTAGCGTTGATCGGCGCGCCGTGTCAATTGGAAGGCTGGCAAGAACGACGGAGCGATTGCCGGCGCGATTCCGGCATCGAGACGCCGTCGGCGGTCAATGGTATCGACGGAGGGAACTACTGCAATGGCGTCGCCGTCCCGAGGGTTCCCGAAGTAGGGCCGGTGATTACGGTAGTCCCTGGGGTGGAGCCTGAAACCGTGCCGCCGCTGAGGTTGTATGCCGTGGTGTTCTGGGAGATCAGGCAACGGGTGAACTGCGCAGTGCCGGAGGCCGAGACGGTGATCCCGGTACCGTTCAGGACGGAATCGTCACCGGTGAGCACCAGCGTTCCGCCCGATACGTCGAAGCCGGTGGTATTGAAGTGCGCGAAGGAGTTGGCGACCGTTACAGAACCGGCAGTGACTTGCACGCCGGTGGCATTGTGGTCGAAACCGGTGTCCTGCACATAGGCGCTGGCCGAGGAATTCGAAATCAGAATACCGGCGTTCTGATTGTCGTTGAATTGGGAGTTGTAGATGGCCAGACCACCGCCAGAGTCGAATTCGAGGCCGTTATTACTAAAGCCCTCGATCATTACATTGTAGAGTCGGAGGAACCCGACTTGGTTCACCAGAACTCCGTCGGTGCCGACCCCGAAAGCGTGAATCGTGAGACCCGAAAGCGTGACGTTGCCCGTGGTGTTGATTATCACACCATTGGCGCTGCTTGAGAATGTCCCCATTAACCCGGTAACGCCAGTGGCCGTAACTATAACCGGTTGTGTGATATTCAGGAGGCCATACGCGCCTGTGTTCAGTATGACAATCTCTCCGCCGGGCTTGGTGTTGGACAGCGCCCTCGTGAACGTGTAGCAGGGCGCCGTCTGTATGCAGCTGTTGGAGTCGCTGCCTGTCGTTGCGATAAAGCTCCTGCTGTTCTGCGCGAATCCGGGCGCCATGGCGGCCAGCGCGAGCGCTGTGCCGACCAGAAAACGGGACTTAAGACCTCTTCCTTGCATGTTCTCAGACATCTCCCTTAATGACTGTGGGATAACACTGCCACTTTACTCAGGCTCTCTAGAGTATATCGCCCTTAGCGGCAAACGCAAGTACTGCAACTGCCTGGAAGGTGGTAGGAATCCGCCGGATGCGGGGTTACTCGAATCCATTAGCGGCATGCGCATGCTCGGCCACCGCCGAGTCGACTGACTCTATGTGCAGGGCTGCGGCGAACTCTGCAGAAATCGATGCCGCTGCCGGCGGCGTTCTCAGGCGGCACTGACGCTTCCCGGTTTGCGCCGGCTTCGGCGGGGATTGGCTCCGCACGCACGAATTCGTGCCGTTCCTCCGAACTCGCCGCAGCGGGCGCGGGGGACTCAACCGGCTGCACGGCCACTTCCACGGCGGGCGCCTGAGACGCGACCTCGACAGGCTCGGCCGGTTCTTCAGCCACGACCGGCATTCTGGCCGGCGCCTGGAGTTGCGCCAGCTCCGTCTCGCGATTCAGCAGGCTAGCCGCACCGATCAGCGGCCGCCCCTCAAACTCGACCCTTTCGAGGAACTCCGGCGGGGCACCTGATTGTATCCGCGAAGGTATTCGTACAAACAGCGGACCGCCTGTATTCCTAATGTCGCCCGGCGCTTCATGCGCCAGAGAGGGATCCGCCACGCGCCGCACCGTCTCCCCCAGCTCCAGTTCGAGGACAGCCATTCCAGTCCGCTGGCTCAGCAAGGGGCGAGACTGCTCAAGCGGATTCGAGCACCAGTCCTGGTAATGACGCTGCGCTCCGCCATTGGACCCGTCTTGTCCATGGGCGCCCATTGTCGCATAGCTTACGTTGGGCCGTTCAGCCTTATGTTCTTTCAGTAGACGAATACTCCGCCGCGCCCGCGCCAGCCAGAGTCGCCGCGATTTCCTCGCGGACGCGCGCGGTGATCTGCGCGCGGCATTTCATTGTCATATCGGCGGTGGGGATCGGCTGGCCGACGATCATGCGCACGCGGCCTGGGCGGGGAAGGCCGGACCCGAACGGCAGCACGGCCCGCGTCCCGATCAGAGTAATCGGCGCCAGCGGCACGCCCGCTTTGATGGCAATGTACGCGGCCCCTTCGCTGAAAGCCCCCAGAGTCCCGTCCCGGGAACGGCCGCCTTCGGGGAAGATGAGCAGCGAGACGCCCCTGCTCTGCACCATTTCGGCGGCCATGCCGAGCGTCTTCAGGTTCTGGCGCGCGTTGCCCCGAAACACCGGGATGTGGCCGGCGCGCTGTAAGTGCGTCCCCAGAAACGGGATGCTGAACAAGCCTCTCTTCGCGAGAAAACGGAACTGCACGGGCACGTTCCCCAGCACCACCGGCGTGTCCATGTAGCTGGCATGGTTGCTGGCGAAAACATAGACGCCGCCGGGGACGATTCGCTCCAGCCCTTCGACGGTCACGCGCACGCCGCTGAGCCGAAGCAGCATTCGGGCCCAGACCGCGGCGATGCGCGCCGCGGTTCTGCCGCTTGCATCAACAAACGTCGTCAGAACGCTCAGCGAGGCCAGAACCACGGTGGCCAGCACGACCAGCGGATCGGTGACCAGCGCGGCCCACACTTTCCGGAACATGAACCTTCATTTTACGAGCAGGGCGCGCGCTTCGCCGACCAGAAACAGCGAGCCGGTGACGAAGATGGCGTCTTCGGGCGAGGCGGCGCCGCGGACGAGTTCCAGCGCGGCCTGTATGTTCGGCGCGGCGCGCATGTTCGAGTGCGCCGCGGCGGCCCGGATCAAATCGTCCGCCGTCATGGCCCGGGTGTTCGCGGGAGCGGTAACCACCACCGTCGCAGCGAGGGAGAACAACTCCGCGGTCATCTCGCCAACAGGCTTGTCGCGCATGACGCCGTAGATCAGATGGACGGCGCGGCCGCGGCAAAAGCGGCGCAGGTAACCGGCGAGAGCGTGGACGCCGGCGAGATTGTGCGCGCCGTCGAGGATGATGTCGGGACGCTCGGCGATGCGCTCCAGCCTCCCCGGCCAGCGCGTGTGGGCGATCCCCGATGCACTGTACCCAAGCCTTCGCAGCGCGGTTGCGGCCACAACGGCGTTCTCCACCTGGTGCTCACCGGCCAGAGGGCAATTGACGATCTCGCCGTTGAGCCGGAAGCGGCTGTCGCGCGCGGTGACATGAAGAGCGGATACGGCAACGTCCGCGGCTCGCTCAGGCGCTATTCCAAGCTCGGCTGCTCGCGCCTCCAGCACACGCATTACGGCCGCGTGCTGACAGGCGAATATCGCCGGAACGCCGGGTTTCAGGATGCCCGCTTTCTCCGCCGCGATCTGTTCGATGCTGTCCCCGAGGAAGCTCTGGTGATCGAAGTCCACGGGCGTGATCACGCACAAATCCGGCTCGATCACGTTCGTCGCGTCAAGACGCCCGCCGAGTCCGACCTCCATCACCGCCATTTCCACGCGGCGCTGGCGAAACAGCAGAAAGGCCATCGCCGTGACGCACTCGAAATAGGTCGGATGCAGGTCGATCTCTCCGGCGGCCATCATGGCGCGTGCGGCGCGGTGGACTTCGACGAACGCGGCAGCGAACTCGCCTTCCGAGATCGGCGTGCCGGCAATCTGGATGCGTTCCACGGGCTCCACCAAATGCGGAGATGTGTAGAGGCCGCCGCGCACGCCTGCCTCGCGCAGCCCCGCTTCGATCATGGCCGAGACCGATCCCTTCCCGTTGGTGCCGGCGACATGCACAAATCGGCACGCCGTCTGGGGATCGCCCAGCCGATGGAGCAGCGCGCGGATGCGATCCAGCCCGAGCTTCGCCGTGGCCACCTCGTTGCCAAGCGCGTAGAGCTGCGCGACCGCTTCGCGGTATGTCATACCTGACTCGCGGAGGCGGCCGATCCCCACCTTGCGCGGCTGCGCACGAAGACCACCCATCCGAGCGCGCCGGTAAGTATTAATCCGGCGACCACCTTGAACTCGAATCGCCACACCGCGGGCACGTCGGGCGGCGGCGCCAGCGACACGATGATCGCCAGCGCCGAAACAGCCAGACCCGAGAACCCCGACACAACGCGTCCAAACTTCATCCCCGCGCCGAATATATAAAGGAACGGCACGAAAGTGGTGATCACGCACATGTCCACCAGCGTCTGATACGCGCCGCGGAGCGACTCGCCGTATTCCATGGCGAACAGAAGTAAAGTGCACACGGCCGCCTGAGTCAGGATGGATACGTGCGGCGTGCCCCAGCGCGGATGCAGGCGCGCGAAGACCGGCGGCATGTAGCGGTCGAGCCCGACGGCGAACGGCAGGCGCGTGTTCCCGGCCACGTAGGTCCCGAGCTGTCCGAGGGTCCCTACCGTTACCAGCGTCGCGAATACCGGCGAGAGCCACCACACGCCGAAGCGTTCCCCGGCAATCTGTCCAGCCTGAGTGAGACCGGTCATTACGCTGACGTGTTCGGGGCGCATCAGGACGAGGAGCGCGGAAGTGCCGGCGATGTAGAATGCGGTGCAAATCGCGCCGCTGATCATCGCGGCGCGGGGAATGGCGCAGTCGGGATTGCGAATCTCACCGCCCAGAATCGCGCCAACCTCCAGTCCGATAAACGCGAAGGCAATCTGCGACCAGAAGTTCACGCTGTCCCAGGAGACCACGGGCACGATGTGAAATCGCGTGGCCGAGCCGAACTTCAGCAGCACCGGGATGGCGAACGCAACCAGCAGTCCCCCGGTCACCCATGTCGAACTTCCGCCAAAATTGCCCGCCCACTTCACGATCCGCAGGCCGAAAAGATTCGCCAGGAACACCGCCCAGAGCACAGCGAAGGTCACGGGAATCGCGTAGCGGCGCGTTTCGGCGATTTCGCCCGCGCCGAACATCCAGGCGGCCATGGAGACGCCGGCCAGCACCAGCGTGGGAAAGTAGATGAGGTTCGAGATCAGGTAATACCAGGCGCAGAGGAAGCCATGCCAGTCGCCGAACGCCTCGCGCGACCAGATGTACAGACCACCCTCCTGCGGGAAGCGGCGTGAGAGCGTGGACACCACAAGCGCGGAGGGCACGAAGAAGAACACCACGGCGAGAATCCAGAGCGTGATGGAACCCGGCCCCACATGCGCCGCCGCCGAGAGCCAGCGCACGCCGGCCACCGCCGCGACATTGAACAGAACCAGGTCGCGGAGACCGAGCTCGCGTTTGAGCCGCGGAGCCTGTTGACTCACGGGGTCTCCTCGAGCGGCTCCGCGGCCACCCAGTGCTTCACTTCGGGAGCGCCCTCGCCAATGTGAAAGGAAAGCGCGTGCCGCTGGACCTCGCGATCCGCCGCGGTCATGCGCTCGTGCTGCCGCAGGTGTTCGGCCCAGCTTTCCACCATAAAGGACTCCCGCATGCGGCCCGGCGCGGACACGTCCTCGTAGAGGCCCCAGCGCATTGCGCCATCGCGCCGCCGGATGGTCTTCATCCCGCGCATCACCCGAATAAACTCGTCCCGCCGCGCTAGGTCGATCTGATATTCGACCGCCACCAGCACGGGACCGTGTTCGGGCGGGATGTCCATGGCCATGGTCGGCTCCGGCCAGAGTGGAGTCGGCGACACTTCTGTTTGCTCAGCGGATCCCAGACGCAGGCGGACCGTAGCGGTGGCCGACACGAACAGGCAGATGCCCGCTCCGAGCAGTGTGTAGCGCACGCCGAAGCGTTCGGCGAACATCCCGGCCAGCGCGCTGCCTACGGCATACGACGACTGGAACACCAGCAGGTACATCCCCAGCGCGCGGGCGCGCACCCAGGTCGGCGTGCTGGTTTGGGTGGCGATATTGAGGTTCGCGTTCACCATCATCCACGACATGCCCCCCAGCACCAGCATCAGCGCGATGAAGCCGAAATGGTCCAGCCAGAAGAGAGACGCCGCGACAACGCCGAACAAAGCCGTGGCCGCGCTCGCCAGGACGTTCGGCCCGAAACGTTCGCGCAGCCGGGTGATGATGGTCGCGCTGATAATCGATCCAGCGCCGAGACAGCCGAGCAGCACGCCATATCCCGAGCTCCCGCTGTGCAGTTCCGTTTTCGCCAGCACCGGCAGCATGGCCCACAGCGCGCTGGCGGGAGCGACAAAGGCGGCCGAGCGGATGAGCACGGAATGCATTGGCGGGGCGAAACGCACATAGCGGATGCCGGCCAGCATGGCCGACGCGATCCGCTCCTCCACCTGCGGGAGTTCCCGCGGCCGGCGATGCCAGAGCCACAGTACCGCCACCACGCCGACGAACGATAGGGCATTCAGAAGAAATGCCGGTCCCGCTCCGGTTGCCGCGACAACCGCGCCCCCCAGAGCCGGTCCCACCGCGCGGGCGAGGTTGAAGCCGGCCGAATTGAGCGCAATCGCCGCGGGAAGTTCCGTGCGCGGCACCAGTTCGGGCATGATTGCCTGCCAGGCCGGTCCATTCATCGACGAACCTATGCCCAGGGCGAAAGTGAGCAGCAGCAGCGACCAGGGGTTGGTGTAACCCGCGACGGTCATGACGCCCAGAATGCCCGCCGCCGCGAGCATCCACGTTTGCGTCCAGATGAGCAGTTTGCGGCGGTCCACGATGTCGGCGATCGCGCCAGCCGGGATGCCCAGCAGGAAAACTGGGAGACTGGTGGCCGTCTGGACCAGCGCGACAAACAGCGGCGACGGCGAGAGCAGGGCCATCAGCCACGCAGCGCCCACGTTCTGCATCCACGTGCCGATGTTCGAGACCGCAGAGGCGATCCACAGCCAGCGAAATGTTATGTGATGGAGCGGCGCCAGCGTGCCCCGAGGGCGCTCCCCGGTGGTCTGCGACAAGCCTCCATTTTCGCAGGAGGGTCAGCGGCCGTAGCGGGCGTACCGCTGCGGACGGCGCACGAAGTAGTAGATCAGCGCGCCGATGAAATGCCCCAGCACGATGATCAAAATCCAGATCAGCTTGTCATTCCCCTCGCTGGGCTCCTTTGTAGCGCAGTCCACCAGCATCCAGATCCAGAATGCAAACCCGAGGGCGACAAATAAAAGAACGAAGAGTACGAAGCAACCTGCGAGCATGGGTCAGTCCACAGACAGCATATCGAAGCCACAAGCGGGACTCAGCGGACCCCGACGGTAAACTCGTTGCCGCGGCAGCCGTTCACTTCCACACTCACCGGAACCTTTGCCCCGGCGTCGCCTGGCATTTTGAACGTGATGGTGAACGGCGAACGGTTCACGATTTGGGCTGAGCGGTCTCCAACCCATACGATGGGATTGTCCGAACTCGATCCGAAGTTCGTGCCCCATACCGTGACCGGCCGGCCACGCCCTAAAGGCGGTTGCCGGAGAGTCTCCGCGTCGACGATGCCCGTCGGGTTGATGGTCGGTGGTCGGACCCGGATGAAAGTCTCCTCGGCGACAGCAACGGTGGGCGGCGCCGCGCGGTCGAGGATAGCCACGGCGGCGACGGCCGGCACGAGCGCCAACACCGCGATCCAGTGTCTGGGCAGGCGGGTGAACAGCAACACAACCGTGGCCAGCGTGATCGCGCGGCCCAGCCAGACGTCCCAGGGAGCGTCGAAATCCACCTGGAACCGTTGTGCATGCGATTTCGATCGAATCACAAGGAAGCCGATTGGATCGCTCTCGGTACGAGCCCCCGTGGCGCGCCATCCGCGGTCATAATTCGTCTTTATCAGAATCCCCTCATCCGGGCCGGGTTGTGCATCGATGATCGCTCGATCCGGGGCATCCCAGCGAATTGACGCCGGGCGTTTACCCGTGGCCCAGGCATCGTAGGCCGCAAGAGACTCGGCATCGGCGGTGGATCGAAGGCGTGGAAGGCGCTCCATCTCGGCCAGATCCACGACGACGGCATCGCTCGCGCGGTAGTCCGGGACACGGTAAATCGTATCGCCCGCGCCGTTATTCCAGGCGACGGGCAGCGCACTGAATTTGCCGGGCTGCGAGAACCAATGAAAGTACTCGCGGGAATCGCCGCCGTGCACAACAAAATATTGCACGTTCAAGGCTCGCAGCCACAACTCCGCGATGCGTTCGGAATTGGCCTCGCATCCGAGGGCGATCTGCCGCCGCTGGGCGGCCAATGCCAGAAAATTGGTCATGCCCGTGTCCGGCCCGCCCACCTGGGGCACGTTCGACCAGAGCAGCAACTCGCCTTCCAGTTCGCCCGCGGCCATAACGTGTCCACTCGCCCGCTGGCCGCTCGCCCCATATTGGTTCAGCCATTGCGCAATCTGGTAGCCGAGGATTTCCCGCCGATCCACCCGGCGGGGCTGAACCTTCCATGCATTGGACACGAAGTGGACCGCCGCCGGCGCGCCCGCGCAGAGCACCCCGAGCGCCGCAACGGCCATCGCTGCGCGCCATCTTCGCAGCAGCCAAATCAGCCCAGACAGCGCCAGTCCGAGGCTCGCATTGAATTCGAGCATGTAACGGTTGGGCTGCGGAACCAGCGAGTATCCGCTCAGTGTGAACGCAAACAGAACCGTGCCGGCGATGGCGTTCCACGCCAGCAACAGCGCGACTTCTCGCGGAAGACGCCGCCAGAGCGCGAGCAACAGCAGCAGCACACCCGCGGCAACAACGATCGTCACCATCGTGTCCCACTGCGCCGCCGGGAACCTGTAGCGGTATTCGATGCGATTCGCCAGCAGAACCGCGGAGAGGTACCCGGGCGTGATCCAGAACGCCGATACTCCGTAGGCGATTCCCATCGCGCCAAACACTCCCAGGGCCGATTGCCGCCAGCCGCGTTCCGCCAGCCTGGCGACGCCCACCGCGGCCATCACCATCAACAGACCGACCATTCCCGGCCAGTTGATGAGGCAGACCGCGGCGGCGAGCAGCGCCGCCCACGTCCAGCGGTTCCGCCATGCGGCGGCCACGGCCAGCAACTCGAAGGAGAACGCCATGGCATGGCAGGCCTCCTCGTAGTGGACCAGCGTCACGAACGCCCACGGCCCGCCCGCTTGTGTGGCGGCGATGTTTCGCCAAGCCGGAAGGAAGTAGTACGCGGGGCACGGATAGAAGCTGCACAGAATCGCCGCCAGCAGCGCCGGTATTCGCGAGCGAAACACGACGCGCCCGAGTGCGTACACACATACGGGGATCAGCGCGTAGGCGAACGCCGTGGCGAAGTGGTACCCGCGGGCCAGCGAGGACACCGGCAACAGGTAGATGAAGAGATGCATCAGCGGCGGATAGAGATATCGCAGCGGTGCGCCACAGTACATGAGCGGGTTCCATGTCCACGGCAGGTCGCGAAACGCGCGCGCGTAAGCCATATACAACAGACCGTTATTCCAGGGCTGGTCGTTGAATTCGGTGAAGATATATGGGCCGAGGACCGCAAGATTGCCGACAAACAGCAGGGCGGCCGCGGCCGCGTCGGTCAGAAGGCTTGCTTTGCGTCGAGCGGCCTCCTGGACATGCCGCCCCACGCCTTCACGGACCGATTCGCCGACCGACCGGAACCATCCCACCAATCCTGTCATCGGGGCTTGTCCACACAAAGCATATCGAAGCCATCCGTGAACCGACCCGCCCCGATTTCAGAACTGCCCGGTGAAGGGATCGGCGCCGATGGTGCCCGCCAGCTCGTCGCAGTACGACGGCGCACTCACGCGAGCCAGTTGCTCGCGTGCAAAGGCCAGCCGACCCTCGAAATCGCAGGCCTCCAGACTCTCCATGAAACCGCGCACAACGGACGCTGCCGACATCCGGTTTCCTGTTTTCAGGGAGGACGCCGCCGCGTTCTGTGCGCTCCCCACGTGACGCCGCCACAACGCAATGTCGCGTTGTTGTTTCACGCGCAGGCGTTCGGCGTACCATTCGCTCGAGAGCGTCGCCTCGCGGGTGAACATGGCTCGGACACAAGGTTCGCCGATTCCCTTCCCTTCCCAATGCCCGTGAGCCATGATGTGCAGCAGCGCCTGAAGCGGCGGGCATGCGCCGGCGATGCTGCCGTCCTCGAAATAGTTCAGCGCGACGCGCCGCTGGCTCTCGGCGATCGCCTCGACCCCGGACACGAAGGCCGCCAGATCCTGCTTCTCGGGCCGCAGAATCTCCTCCGTGAAGATGGTGTCGGGCGTCTCAAACAGCCGGCCCAGAAAACGCTCCGCGAATAAAGCGGTAATCCGGTACCCCAGCCGGCTGGCGGGCACCATGCGGCCTTCGTATTCGAAATCGGCAAGCTTTTCCAGGAATCCGCTTTCGATGAGAAACCGCGGATCGCGCTCCTCCACGCGAATGCGGCACCACAACTCGGGCACCAGCATGCTGATATCGTGATCCACGCGATAACGCGGGCCAATAAAACCGGCAGCGGTGGTGAAGCCGGCATATTCCGTAAGAATAAATGCGACCAGCGCGTTGTTCAGGTCCACCACCGGCCACAGAGCATTGAAGGGACCTTTGGTCAGGGCGCCTTCGCTGCCGAACCCCGTCGTCGAGGGGGACTTGCCGGTCAGGCTACACACGAAGTCCATGAACAGCTCGGGCAGTTCCTGATAGTGAATCGGATTATAGACGGCCAGCGGCGGCAGCCCAACTGCTGGGTCCGCCGGAGTCCCGCGCCTCCCGGCCAGAACCGCATTTACGGGGAAATGCAACGGCTGATCGGAGGGCACCTCACGATCCAGGCGCGCCGACACCTCCGCCAGATACGTCTCGCGCGCATGAACGCGGTCGGGCCGGGGCTGCAGGTATCGCGGATTCCTCGAGCGCGCTCCATTCACCAGGCGCGGCTGGTCCGAGCAGACCACGAAACAATCGTCCGGGCTCTTGACGAAATCTTCGAGCAGGCGTTTCATCGGCGGAGTGAACTGATCGAAATCCACCACGTGGGCCATCATGTCCCGCACCTCAGTGCGCGAGAGAGGCTCGAAATTGGAGAGGAAATTTCCGGGCGAGGCGATGTCGGCTTCGGCCTGCGCGTCGAAGCCGCGATGAATGGCGTCGTCGGGCCGCTGGAACAGACAGGCTTCGCAATTGTACACCAGACGCGCGCTGGGGTTGGGATACTTGGCGTCGAAATCGCCGAGCCAGTGCCGCGGCACGACCACCGAGGCGGTGATGTCGTCCTCCACCTGCACCTTTTCGGCGGGATGAAAATCGGGGCGTAGCTTGTAAATGCGCCATGAACCCTGCGGGTCGAAGCCAACCCGCAGGTAATTGCCCACCAGTTTCTGGTTGTTGTATTTCAGCTCATGACCGACGAAGCCATTGATGCGATCGACGGTGAAGTGCTCGCGCCAGTTGTCGCCCCACTCCGGCCGATGGTAGCGCTTAACCGCGAACACAAGCTGCCGGATGGTCTGCGGGAGGTAATGCAGCCAGTCGTTGTATTCGTCGGTGTACTCCGACGAAGCCGTCAGCAGCTTGATCACCGAACCGAGCGAGCGCTGCGGGCTCAGAATCGGCCGGCCCGCGCGGGGCTCGGGTTGCGGCTCCCTGTAGATTTGCGAGAAATCCTTCTTCAGGACCTCCGCCACCTGGTCGAGGTCCTGGAAGTAATCGCGCACGAAAATCGGTCCCGTCAGCATCACGCTGGAAATCGGCTTGGAGATTTCCGATTTGCCGCCTCCGGAAACTGTGCACGGCTTGTGGCACAGCGTGCCGTGAGCAACCGATCCCACCAGGCGCCACAGATTCCCGCCGGCCTGTTTCTCCAGCCGGACCTTATAGCCGGACGGCAGAACATAGATCTGATCGGGCAGCAGAGTCAGTTGGCGCGGCTGGCCCTGGTAACTCCAGCGGACGACGCCGTCGCGGACGTTGAACTCCGCGTCGCCGGGCACATAGAAGATGCTCGGATAGCTGCGATCCACCGCGTAGCCGTCCGGCGTGGATTCAACGCGGTTGCCCAGCAGGCGCGCGACGTTCTCAAACGGGGCTTTGCGGATGGATGGACGGTTCGCACGGAAGTCCTGCCCCAGAATGTACGCGGGATAGGCGATGGCGCCGCCCGCATGTTCTTCCTCGCACAGCCCGTAGAGGTTGGCCGCGAAGCTGACCTGCGTTTTTACTTCCTTTTTGCAGTAACCAAAGTAATTATCCGCAATAATCGTGACCATTATCCCGCGCTGGTCGCGGCAGGCGATCTTGAAGGCACGGCCGTCGTTGTAGAGTTCCGTTTCGCTGCGCCAGCACATCCCCTCGCGGCGCTGCCGTGCCGTCGCCTCGTCATAGTGAGGCAGACCCAGCTCGGATTTCTTCATGCCCACCAGATGCGGAGCGAGGATCACGCACCCACTGGTACCGGTCCAGTGCGCCGCGTCCAGGGCGGCATCGTCTTCCGGGAGGTAGGGATCGCCGCCGTTGCCGAAAATCGTCTCCACGAAATCCAGGTTGCTGACCAGGCTGCCCGGAGCAAAGAACCGGATCTCCATGGTCTTCGCCGGGTCTTTGCCGGCCGCCGGACAGACCACCGGACGCAGCAGGAGCGAGACGAACAGATGAGCCTTGTCTTCCTGATCGGAGGTGAACGGAAGCACCGAGGCTTCCTCGGGCGGACGAAACGCTTCGCGCAGAAACACGGCAAAAGCCCGCCGCGGAACCGCCGTCTTGTCGGCGGGGATGGGCAGGCCGTCTTCCACGATGTGAAAAAGGCCCTGGGTGGTGCGGCGGTCGCTCTTCGGATTGTGCAGAATGCCCTGCGCGACGCGCCAGGAATCGAGCCACGGCGAGTTGAATCGCGGTTTGCCAGGTGGAAGCGACATCACCCGGGCAAGACCGGGGCGATCCAGCACGAAGGTGCTCGATGGCAGCCGCGGCGTTCCATCGGGGCAGACGTCCCGAAGATGGCTGTCCAGGAATTCCTGTATGCGGGTGTCGGCGGGGCAGAGGAGATTCCCCAGCAACTGATCCTTCTGATGGTAATTCCGCAGCAGCGGACCGGCGATTTCCAACGCGTGGCGATCGGCCGTAATGCGGCTGTACGGGTAGCCAAGAGCGACCAGCTTCAGGTTGATATAGCGGATCAGCTCGTCGTTTTGTTCCTGTGACAATGCCGTCACAACATGGCTGGTTACTTCCCGCAGACCCATTTAGCCGTTGTAGCACGGCACGCCCGGCGCGGCCCGCCTGAGCCGGCTGCGCGTTGCTCCAGTAAGGCCGTAATTTTCGCAAAACGGAACGATAAGTCCTCAGGAAGCGGAGCAACCGCCTCGGAGGTCGTCTGCTCAACGCCGTTCTGTTCTCGCGCGATCCGGGGCTCGCCGCGCTGGTGCGCGGCATGGCCGACGAGTCCCTTGTGTTCTCGCTCGAACGGCTGGTCGATTCGCAACCCACCGGGTACGAGATTTCCCGGACGCTGAGCACCAGCAACCCCGACGTAGTTCTTCTCGAGATCGCGGACACCGACCGGGACATCGTCTACTCCGAAGCCATACACATGGCCGCGCCCACGCTGCCGATTGTCGCCATAGCGGCAGTTGACATCAGCAGAGCTCTCGTTCTCAACCCGGCCTGCGGCATTGTCGAGGCACTGGTCTGGCCGTTCACTGTCCTCGATTTCGAACTGGCTCTGGAACGGGCTATTCACAAGGTCTGCGACCCGCACCACTCCAGCCTCGTCGCGTTCCTCCCCGGCAAAGCGGGAAGCGGCGCCAGCACGACCGTGATGAACGCCTGCGGCATGCTGGCAGTACACCTGAAGAAGCGTCCGCTGGTGATCGAAGGGGATCTTCACTCTGGTGTCTTCTCGACTATCCTGAACGCGAAGTCAGTCCGGTCGGTCCGGCACGCGCTGCATGACGCAAGGACGCTGGAGCTGCCGGACTGGGAGCGATACCTCGTCCGGGCCTGTGGTGTGGATTATCTGGTGACGGATACGGATCTGAAGGAACCGGTGCCTTCGTGGGCGGATTACTATCAGTTGCTTCGCTTCGTGCTTCCCCGGTATGACATGGTGCTGGTCGATTTGCCGGAAGTTGTCAACAGCGCAACCGCGGAGCCAGTTCGCACTGCCAGCGCGGTGTATGTCATTACGACGCCGGAGCTGCCCTCACTGGCTTTGTCGCGCCAGCGCTGTCGTGAGTTGCTGCACTGGGGCGTCGAAGACCGGCGGCTGTTTGTGATCCTCACGCGCTGGCACAAGCACGACCTCGCGGCCGACGATGTCGAAAAGATTCTGCAGCATCCTGTGGCAGCAATCATCCGAAACGACTATCAGGTGGTTCAACGGGCCATCACCGAAGGCAAGCCCCTCAACCCGGAAGAAGGCGCCGGCGCCGATTATATGACTCTCGCGAGACTGCTGGCCGGTGAATCACCCGTGCAGGAGAAACCGAAACCGAGCCGCTTTTCGTTCCTGCGCGCTTAATGGCTCTCCTCCGGACAGGGCGGCGCGGGAACCTCCGCGTAAGGCCTGTCGCCGGTCGAGGGCGGGTGAAACTTCCTGACTGTGAACCCGACGTCTTTGGGGAGGGGCATTTCCAGCAGCCTTACGGAGCAGACACCCGTCGGCCGGCCAGTGAATTCGGTGCGTCCCTGGCGATTGTAATGAACCACGAAAGCGCCGGGCGCGCCCCCGAATAGGGACGCCACCAGCCAGGCGGCACGCGGGTCCGCCGGTGCACTGGCGGATGGTGCACGAGCAGACGTGGGCGCGTTGTTGCTGGCCGGCGGCGGCGCCGAATCCTGAGCCACCGCACAGCCGAAGCCGAAGAAGAGCAGCAAAACGGCGATTGCGCGCAAGCTTGCCTCCTGAACAGATGCTACTGCAGAATTGGACGGGTCGAGCACCGCTCGGTTAGTTGACGTGCGAGAATCGAGTTCGATATGCCGCAAAGAGTCCGCTGGGGCGTGCTGGGCGCCGCCAACATCGCCGTGAAAAAGGTAATCCCCGCCATGCAGGCCAGCCAATGGTGCGAGATGGTGGCCATCGCCTCCCGAGACGCCGCCCGCGCCCGTGCTGCCGCCGAGGAGGCCGGGCTGCCGAAACATTACGGGTCCTACGAGGAGCTGTTGGCCGACCCCGGCGTCGAGGCCATCTACAACCCCCTCCCCAATCACCTGCACGTGCCCTGGTCCATTCGCGCAGCCGAGGCGGGCAAACATGTGCTGTGCGAAAAGCCCATCGCGCTGAACGCGGCGGAGGCTCGTGAACTGCTGGCGGCGCGGGACCGCACGGGTGTGAAGATCGGCGAGGCGTTCATGGTGCGCACGCATCCGCAGTGGCTGCGGACGAGGGAGATTGTCCGCGAGGGCGGCATCGGCGAGCTGCGCGCGGTAATTGGCGCGTTCAGCTATTTCAATCGCGATCCGAAAAACATTCGCAACATCGCCGAATGGGGCGGAGGAGCGTTAATGGACATCGGCTGTTATCCCATCGTGACCTCGCGGTTCGTGTTTGGCACGGAGCCGCTGCGGGTGTCCGCTCTGATCGAGCGCGATCCGGAGATGCAGATCGACCGGCTCACTTCGGCGCTGCTGGAATTCCCCACCGGACATGCACTGTTCACCTGCAGCATGCAGATGGTTCCGCACCAGCGCATGCAGATCATCGGCACGAAAGGCCGCATCGAGCTGGAGATCCCGTTCAACGCGCCGCCCGACCGGCCCACGCGGATTCTGGTGGACTCCACGGGAGATCTGCTGGGCAGCGGCGTTCGGGTCGAGGAGTTCCCAATCTGCGACCAGTACGGCATCCAGGGCGATCTCTTCTCGCGCGCCATTCTGGACGGCGGCGAAGTGCCCACGCCTCTGGAGGAGTCCGTGGCCAACATGGCGGTCATCGACGCCGTATTCCGCTCAGCCGCCACCGGCGCCTGGGAAAGGCCCTGAGTGGGGCAGGCTCCCGGCCTGGGCGCCCTCTGGGCCGGGCCTCTCAGGCCGCCTGCCCCAGCAGATGGTCCGCAACTTCAGCCATCGTGTCAAAACGATAATCCGGCGGGTCCTGTTCAAACGACTCCGGCGCGAAACCGTAGGTGACACCGTAGACGGGAACCCCGGCGTTGCGGGCCGTACGCACGTCAACCGAACTGTCGCCCACCATCACCGTCGCGGAGCGTTCAACGCCGCTCTCGGCGATCAGCGCCTCCACGCCCACCGGGCTTGGCTTTTTCTCGGGGAAGCTGTTGCCGCCATAGACACGGAAGAAATGGCCGCCCACGCCCAGCCCATCGAGGATTGCCCCGCTGATGCGCACCGGCTTGTTGGTCAGCACGGCGAGGCGCACATCGGCGTCGCGCAGACGGTCGAGCGCCTGGCGGACACCGGGATAGAGACAGGTGTTGTCCAGTTTGTGCTCGCCATACCAGGCCAGGAAAAACGCGAGAGCGCGCTCAATCTCCGCTTCGCTTGCGGATGGCCCCAGAGCGCGGCGGATGAGCACGGGCGCCCCGTTGCCCACATAGGTGCCGATCAGCTCCAGACTGAGCGGTGGCAGCCCCAGTTCCGCGCGCGCCGCATTCACGCCATGCGCGATGTCGAGCTTGGAGTCGATCAGTGTCCCGTCGAGGTCGAAGATGACAAGCCGCCGCACTGCTATTGTTTCTTGTCGGACGCCGATTCCCGGTGCTGCGGCCACATCTTCCGAACCTTGTCCGTGGTGCTGTAGAACGAATCGCGGAGTTCGCGCGGAATCATCGCCGCCATCGCATCGGACGGGCCAATCAGATAGGGCATCACGCGCGAACGCGCCAGAGCGTCGGGCGGCGGATTGGGCGCGCAGGCCACAACCACCGTCACCAGGGCCACGGCGATGACCAGCCCCTGCACAAGCCCGAAAGCGGCGCCGCCCAGCCGATCCAGCCACCCCATTCCGGTCCAGCGCAGAATCTTCGCCAGGGTATGCCCGACGATCGCCCCGGCGATGCCGAAGCCGATCAGGATGACAATGAAGCCAAGTATCTTCGCCGCCGGCTGCGAACTCACGTAAGGCATAATCCACGCCGCCGCGATCCCGTAGCTCCAGAACGCGACGAAGATGCCCAGAATGCTGGCGATGAAGCCGACACCAACACGGGCGAAGCCGCCCTTGAGTCCGTTGGCGACGCACCCAACCAGTACGGCCAACAGAATGAAATCGAGGAAGGTCACAGTTCTCTCCCCACCAGCAGCCGGTACGCCTCGCGATACTTCTCCGCCGTGCGGCGAGCGACATCCTCGGGCAGCGCCGGCGCGGGAGGCTGCTTGTTCCAGTGGATCGCTTCCAGATAGTCGCGCACGTATTGCTTGTCGAAGGAGGGCTGCGCTCCACCCGGTTGATAAGAGGCCCGCGGCCAGAAGCGCGACGAATCCGGCGTGAGCACCTCGTCGGCCAGAACCAGTTCGTCGCCCACGAATCCGAACTCGAATTTCGTGTCGGCGATGATGATGCCCTTCGTCTCTGCGTACTCGGCGGCGCGCTGATAGATGGCCAGCGTGAGGTCGCGTACGCGGGTGGCCACATCGACACCCACGATCTTCGCCGACGCTTCGAAGGAGATGTTCTCGTCGTGCCCCGACTGCGCCTTCGTCGCCGGCGTGAACACCGGCCGCGGCAGTTTGTCGCTCTCGCGCAGCCCGGCGGGAAGCGCGATGCCGCACACAGCCCCGGTCTGTTTATACTCCTTCCAGCCCGAGCCGGAAAGATAGCCGCGAGCGACGCACTCGATGTTCACCATGTTGGCCCGGCGCACCAGCATGGAACGCCCTTCGAGCTGGTCGCGGAAAGGCCGGAACGGAGCCGGGTATTCGTCAACGCTGGCGGTGACGAAATGGTTGGGTACCAGATCGCGCAGCAGATCCAGCCAGAAGACGGTGAGCTGGGTGAGCACGCGGCCCTTGTCGGGTATCGGCGTGGGCAGGATGTAGTCGAAAGCCGAAAGCCGGTCGCTGGCGACGATGACCAGGTACTCGCCGGCGGCGTACACGTCGCGCACCTTCCCGCGCGCGTGCAGTTCAATGCCCGGCAGCTCGCTGTGGAACAGAGGGGCGGATGTCATTCTATTCGGTTGTATCATGCGGCGCCCGAGTTGGCGGTGGGTCAGTTTCCGAGTTACCCGTGATTGGCCCGCAACCATGAACTGAGAGCGAGGAGCCCCAGGCTTCAGATGTTCAGCGATTGAACCCAGTGGGCAAATCCATGCCATGCTGCCGACGGGCCGACCACGCGGGTGATGACTTGCTTCATGAAAATCTGGAACGCACTTCCCCACAGAGTCGCTCGTTGGATCCTGTGCGTCGACCAAAGATCGTAGGCTGCCAGAAGCACGAGGAAGATCGACACAGCGTAATCGGCTGCAAGGGCATCGTGGTAGAGAAATGAAACATGCCAGCGGAAGAACGCCGCGCCAGTGATTCCCGCCGTGGCAATCAGGATCAGACGTTTGTGCGCCGCGGGATTCCTTCGCAAAGCATAGGCCGACGCAGCAAGTGTGCCGAAGACGAACGCCTCGACAAATGACACGATCAGTGATCCGAGAATCACTTCCGAATCCGGGGACGCCTTTGCCCTCGCCATCGCATCGGAAGCCGTCAGGAGTGCCATCACCACCATCAGGCCGGCCAGAATGAACCCTGCCACGCCCAGCTTGCGATGCAGTTGCACTTTCTTGGCTGAAACGAGCCCCGTCTGCACCAACAGCAGCAGCATCCAACTGGTGAAGACCGCGGCATGAATGTGAAGGATTGGATTCGGTAAGGGGGCGCGAAAGACTCCCGCAAGATAGTAGGTTGGCGCAAAGCCAATCGCCACCACTGCTATCAGCAAAATCACCATGACCATGAAGAACTGCCGGTCATAGCGCCGCCCTGGCAGAATGGCTCGAACACGTCCGAGTTTGTTCACGGCTGTAGCCATGCGACCTCCTTATGCGGAGCGACGGTCGATACTATGCCAGTATACGGAATGGCTTCGCACCGCAATAACCAAACAACTCCTTGGGCGGCGCTTATGGAGTTCCCGGATTCTGCTGAGTCGGGGATGATCCGGAGTGGACCTGGCAATTGTCGTAGTTGGAACGACAGGTCCTGAGCACCGGTCGGATCGTCCCCGATCCGTACAGAGGTCGAAGCGGACGGAGACGGCGAGCGCATTCTCCGAGTCGCGCGTTACCCTGGGAAGTATCGTCAAACCGCGGGGATGAGGAGGCCGGATGATTGGGGATTTTCATAGAGCCCCCACTCCGTCGCTTGAGTCCAAAGCGCCGGGACATGCATCTACCCATGATGGAGATTTTGACTGAATTCAGCCTGGCCGAGGCCCTCGCACTTCTCATTCGCACTCCCGCTACCCTGAGTGCGCTTTTGCGTGGACTACCCGACATGTGGGTGCGCCGCAACGAAGGAAGAGATACCTGGAGCGCGTTCGACATCGTGGGCCACTTGATCGTCGGGGAGCGCACCGACTGGATTCCGCGGCTGCGGATCATCCTGGAGAAAGGCGAAGCGCGGCAATTTGATCCCTTTGACCGCCTTGCGCAGTTCGAAGAGAGTCAAGGCAAGTCGCTCGACCAGCTCCTGGACGATTTCGCCCGCCTGCGAAGGGAGAATCTAGCGGCCTTGCAGACGCTGAATTTGCAGCACGAAGACTGGACGCGGCGAGGAAAGCATCCATCGCTGGGAGTGGTGACGCTGTCGGAACTCGTGGCGACATGGGCCGTTCACGACCTCACCCATATCCATCAGTTATCTCGCGTGATGGCCCACCAGTATCGCCACGCAGTCGGGCCGTGGAGCGCCTATCTGGGGGTGCTGCAGTGTGCTGGTTATAGCGCTTAGGCAACCGGGCTCACCTGCGCTGCCGCTCCGATAGGTGCGACTTTGCCCTGCACGCCCCGCCGTCGGATTGGCTACTTCCGAATGGTCGCCACTCGGAAACTAACCCACTGCACCCGAGTTGAGGGCCATCCGCCGCGCTCATACCGGCCCCGCCGCCGCCGATAAGAAAGCGGGATGGACTCTCTCGAAATCCTGGTGAAGCGCTTCGATCACGATCCTAACGCTTATCGGGCGGCCATCCAGACGTCGTTCGAGTCGGATCGCGAGAGCTTCATCAAAAATGCGCTGCCTCTGCTGCGTGCCGACGCCAGCGGTTCTGGCTATCAGTACCTGTTGACGTTGCTGATCGCCAGAGGTTGCGCCGTGCCCATCGTGTCGGACACCGCGCTTCTCAGCGCCGACCAGGCACGGGCCGTGGCGCGGCGCCTGAACTCTCTCGACCCGCTGTTCGCCATGAAGCTGGCCCGGGCTTTGCCCAAAGCGTCCGCGGACGCAACCGAGGGCCGTCTGGATCCGCTCACCGCGCGGCTGGTCGATCTCATCGTCAGTCTGCAGGATGGCCAGGGAATTCTCCCGGCGGCCGCCGTGTTGCTGCGCCATCCCAATCGCCACATCCAGTCGAAGGCCGCGTTGATCGTGGGACGAATTCACCGCAACCACAAGTGGGTGGACCAGAAGCTGTCGGATCCCGACCCGCGGGTACGCGCCAACGCGGTGGAATCGCTGTGGGGCGCCAACACCGAGGGCGCGCGAGCGGTGTTTCTGACGGCCATGGCCAGCGAAGATAACCGCGTCGCCGGCAACGCCGTGATCGGCCTGTACCGCATGGGGGACGCGACGAGTATCGGCTGGGCCGCGTCGATGAGTGCATCGCAGAATCCCCGGCGCAGAGCGACGGGGGCGTGGATCATGGGCCGCACGGGCGATGCCCGGTTTGTCCCCTTACTCAGGCAGATGGTCGCCGATCCGGACCCCGACGTGCGCCGGAACGCCTATCGCGCCATGTGCGCTCTCAACGGCGCGCACGAGAATCGATCGGGCGACCATAGCCTTCGCGTCGTTGCGCTTCGTCAGATCATACCCGGAGCGCCTTCGGCGAGGTTGCGCGTGGAAGACTCGACGGGAACGCCCGTGCGCGGGATCAGGCCCACCATGTTCTCGCTGACCGCCGGCGGCATTCCCGTTTTCCAGTACGACGTGCAGGAGCGCGGCGCCTGGTACGAAATCTGCTGGGAGCCGCCATCGCCCGAACACGCGGGGCCCGTCGAGATATTCGTTCGAACGTCCTCCGCCGGCGGCTCCCTCGTCCTCCACCAGTCCCCACCGGAATAAACTGGGAGTCGTGCCTCGTTGGTTTTTGCTCGTCCTTGCGCTCGGCAACTGCGTTTTCATTCGCGCACAGATTCCGGCCCCCTCGAATCGCGCCGCGCAACTGGGCGCGCTGCTGGCACAAAACGAGTTCGACCCCGACGCCTGTTACCGGGTGAACGATCTGAAGCTCTCCCGCGAGGACGTGAGCGTCTATCTGACCTCCGGCTATCTCATCCTTGCGAAAAAAGTGAACGGCGTGCGATCGGCGGCTCTGTTCAGCGCCGACGTGGACGCCGGGGACGCCGAAGTAGTGCTGATGCCGCCGAATCGGGCCGAGCGGCTCTCGCTGGCCTCGTTCACCGAGTCCCCGAATCTCGACGAGCATTTTCGGGTGGGCATGATGCTGTTCAGCGACGAGACGGGCGCGGAGCTGGAAAAGAAGATCGAAGCCGACGCGCGCGAACACGGCGGTTACCGGCGCAATCCGGAGGAAGCCGCCAGACTCGCCGCGACGTGGAACGAACCTCTCCGGACCTTCATCGGCAACTTCTCGGTGCGTTTGGTGCAGGATATGCTCTCCTCGGAAACGCCCGGCTTTTTCTTTCTCGCAACTGCCGGTTCGCGGCTGGGGAGCTTCGATATTGTGTATGATCCGACGCTGCCCGAGCAGATTACAGTTGGGCAGATCAAGCAGCGTGGTCAGAGGGACTGGTTTGACACGTGGACGGCATTCGCGGGACGAGCCGCGCGGGCCAAAGGAGAAAGCATCGCCTGGGCGCCGTACAAGGCCGAGGACTACCGCATCGATGCCGATCTCGACGACGCGCTGGGAATGCGCGCGGTGACGCGGGTGAAGGTGACTCCCGCTGCCGCCGCGGCCAGCGCGCTGCCGTTTCTCATCTCCAGCCGCATGCGCGTGAGCGCCGTCACCATCGACGGCGCCGCGGCCGAAGTGTATCAGCGGCCCTCGCTGGGTTCCGACAACGCGTGGGGGAACAACGACGAGGTTGTTCTGGTGGTTCCCGCGGTTCCCCTGAAAAAAGGGCAGACCTACGAACTCGAGTTCCGCCACGAGGGCAACGTGATCACGGAATCCGGGAAAGGGATGTTCTTCGTCGGAGCGCGCGGCACGTGGTACCCACACGCCCCGGCGGGCCTTACTCACTTCGACCTCACGTTTCACTTTCCAAAGAGTCTCGATCTGGTAGCCACCGGCGACGCCGTCGACAAGCATGTGGACGGAGACCGGCGCACGTTGCGTTTCCGCACCAGCGAACCGATCCGATTCGCCGGCTTTAACCTCGGCCACTACCAGCGGAAATGCGTTTCGCGCGATGGCTTCCGAATCGAAGTGTGCGCGAACACGCCGGAAGAAGCCGGCCCGCTGCCGTTCGCCGAAACGGAGCCGCGAATGGACGAGATCGCGAACGAAGTCATTTCCGCGCTGCAGTTCATGACCGCGCAATTCGGGCCGCCTCCCATCCATTCGCTGACGGTCTCGCCAATTCCCACCACCTTCGGTCAGGGGTTCCCGGGGCTGATTTATCTTTCCACTCTGGCGTACCTCACGCCCGATCAGCGTCCGGCCGTGGCGCAGACGGGCGAATACACAAAGATCTTTTATTCCGACCTGATGGCCGCTCATGAAACCGCCCACCAGTGGTGGGGCAATCTGGTAACGCCGGCCTCGTCGCGAGACGACTGGCTCATGGAGGCGCTGGCCAACTACTCCGCGCTGATGTATCTGGAAAAGAAAAAGGGCCACGAAACGCTGGACAGAATTCTGGACGACTACCGCGCCCACCTCACCGCGCGAACCGCGGACGGCCGCGTCGTCGAATCGGCCGGACCCGTCACCTGGGGCGCGCGGCTGTCTTCGTCGCAGTTTCCAAACGCCTGGCAGGTGATCACCTACGAGAAAGGCTCGTGGATCATTCATATGCTGCGCGTGCGGTTAGGCGACGAGCGGTTCCGCGAGCTATTGGCCGAACTCTGCCGCCGCTATCGCTTTCAATCGCTCACCACCGATCAGTTCCGCAGGCTGGCCGCGCAATACCTGCCGCCCGGCTCGAAGGATCCGCGGCTCGAGTCGTTCTTCGACACGTGGGTGTATGGAACCGGGATTCCGGTGCTCCGCCTGACCTACGCGATTCGCGGAACGCGCGTGAGCGGCAGCGTGGAGCAGAGCGGAGTACCCGAAGATTTCACCGCCCTTGCGCCGGTGGAGATTCGAACCGGCCCGCAGAAGACGACACTCGAATGGGTGGAGACGGGCAGCGATCCGGCTTCATTCTCGCGGCTGCTGCCGGAGAGACCACTGGGGGTTGCGTTGCAACCAGACGACACGCTGGCCACAATACAAAGGTGATAGGCTTCAGGTTCGGCATCCGAAAACAGCCGGAATGCCTGTAACGCTTTGGCCACAATGAGACCGTGACCCTGCACGCATCCGGTACGCCCATGCCCGAGTTCGCGCGCGAACAGCCCTGGAGCGCTCTGCTCCCGGAGACCGAACTGCGCCGCCGTATCTGGCGCCAATTGGGCGACGCGATCGAGAAGTACACCGAGGAGATTAGCGGGCGGCGGGTTACTCCGGAGCTTGCCGTCGAGCGCATTCGGGAATCGCTGGCGCGATTCGATTTCGGCGCGCCGGTTCCGCCGGAGGAGGCCATCGAGTTTGTGACTCGCGGGCTTTCCGAATACCAGACGCACACGCCGCACCCGCGATATTTCGGCCTGTTCAATCCCGCTACCGGGACCATGGGCGTTGTGGCCGACGCGCTGGTAGCCGCGTTCAATCCGCAACTGGCGGCCTGGAGCCACAGTCCTTTGGCGGTGGAGATCGAACAAACCACGGTTCGCGCCGTGGGCGCGAAATTCGGCTACGATGCCCGAAGCGCCGACGGCACTTTTTGTTCCGGCGGCATGGAAGCGAATCACACCGCCGTGCTGACCGCGCTGACACACGCCTTCCCCGAGTACGGCGAGGGCGGCTCGCGCGCCATTTCCGGCGAACCGCTGCTGTACGTCTCCACCGAGAGCCATCATTCCTTTCTCAAGGCCGCGCGCATGTGCGGGTTGGGGACGCGATCGGTTCGGCACATCGAGGTGGATCGTTGCCTGCGCATGCGGCCCGACGCGCTGGCGCAGGCGATTGAGCGTGATACTTCCGCGGGCGCGCGTCCGTTTCTGGTAGTGGCCACCGCCGGCACGACTAACGCCGGCGCAGTGGACCCGCTGCCGGATTGCGGCGCCATCGCCCGCCGTTTCGGACTTTGGTTTCACGTGGACGCCGCCTGGGGCGGGGCGGCTGCCTTCCTGCCCGAACTGCGCGCGACGCTGGCTGGCGCCGGGCAGTCCGACTCGATCACTTTCGACGCCCACAAATGGCTGAGCGTGCCCATGGGCGCGGGGATGTATCTGACTCGCCACGCGGACATTCTGGATCGCACCTTCCGCATTCAGACTTCTTACATGCCGCGCGAAGCGGCGAGTCTCGACGTGGTGGACCCGCATCAGCACACCATGCAATGGTCCCGACGGTTCATTGGACTGAAGGTCTTTCTGTCGATGGCTGTCGCGGGCGAGCAGGGCTACGCTCGCGTGTTGCGGCATCAGACGGCAATGGGAGACCTGCTGCGCATGAAGCTGGCGCAGGCGGGATGGCAGATTGAAAACGAGACGGCGCTACCGGTGGTGTGCTTCACCGATCCCGGCGGCGCCGATCCGCACGGCATTGCTATGCGCGTGGTGGAATCGGGCGAAGCGTGGATCTCCACCACCGTTCTGGCAGGATCGAAAACGGTACTACGCGCCTGCATCACGAACTATCGGACCGCGCCGGAGGACATCGACGCGCTGATCGAGACGCTGGGACGCGCTCGCGAGAGCGTTTGAGCCCGGGAGGTTGCTGGATGGCAATACAACGAAAGCGGGTGCCGCCGAGCGGCAAAGTCGTGGCCACGGAGGCGCCGGCGGTTGAGCCGGTGGCCGTGGAAGAGGCGCCCGCCGGGCCGAAGGTGACGGTGATCATCTCGTCGTACAATCAGGCGCCGGCGCTGCGGCGATGTTTGAAGGCGCTGGAGGCTTCGGCCGAGCGGCCGTCCATCGAGATCATTGTGATGGATAACGGATCGTTCGACGACACGGCGGCGGTGGAAGAAGAATTTCCGGAAGTCACATTTCTGCGGTTGCCGAAGTACTTCGGGCGAACGAAAGCGCTGAACATTGCTTCGCGCACGGCGCACGCGGATTTATTGTTCTATCTGTCGCCGGAGATTGAAGTCGCCCCGCGGGTGGTGTGCACGCTGGTGGCGCGAATGGAGGCCGAGGCGGAAACGGTGGGCGCGGCCTGCCCGCTGGTGGAGGACGAGAGCGGAAATCAGGCGCCGTTATACTTCCGCTTGCCCGACCGCGCGGCGCTTTATCGCGTGTGGGCGACCGGCGAAGGGTTGTCGCCGGTGGCTGTGGATGCATCCGCGGAAGCCGTGCCCGTGGAATTCATCCGCTTCGACGCGTTCATGGTCACGAAGTACTTCGTCCGCGGCCTGAACTACCTGGATGAGCGGCTGGGCGAGAGCTGGGTAGATGCGGAAGTGTGCTGGCAGATCCATCGCGGCGGGAAGAAGGTTCTCGTGTTGCCGCAGATGAAGGCTGTGCGGCGTGCGCAGGAACGGCCCGAGCGTGCGGCTTCCGCCCGCGCGGCGCTGGCTTCCGATTGCGGCGTCGGCGCGGCCGCGTTCGTCGCCAAGCGCGACGGCTTCTTCGCCGGCCTGTTCTTCCGCCTGCGCCTGATTCTGACCGCGCTGGGCCGGGCGCTGACCTTCCGCGACCCCGGCTACAACTTCTCGCTCTTCTCCGCCCTGCTCAGCGGCCAGAAGATAGACGGCACGCAGACCGCTACGCTGTAGCAATGAGACCTTCTCTGGCCGGTCGTCGCCTGGGTTATTTTGCCGCAGCCGGGTTCGTCATAGCGGTTCTCATCCACATCGCCACCATCGCCGGTGTCGATGTGAGTTCGAGTCTCCCGTCGGTCTGGGCGCTCCACGCAGGCGCGATTCTCGTTGGGCTTGCGCTCGTGTTCTCCATGCGCGGTACATTCGGGAGGCGACTCCGCCTCAGTGAGATCCCGCGCCACCTTCCCTCCTGGGCGCTCGCAACGTGTGCCGTGGTCTATGCATAAACGATGGTCAATCTTTTCGTCTGCATGCCGGGCATGGATGGTAACGCCGATTTCGTGCCAGGACAATACGTGCTGACCAGCCACGGACAAGTGCTGGCGCATCTGACGGCACGCGAGTACCATTTGCATCGAGCGCTGGAAGTGCGCATGTTTTCGGGGATATGGCTCTTGTTCTACGTGATCTCAGCAATCGGCCTGCTCTTCTGGCGCGAGACCGAGGCGAAGCCCGGTAATCTGCTGGAGTGACGTTAGTTCGATGCCGGTTTATCCGTGTCTTTCGTTTCCGGTTTCGCCGCGTCCTTGTCGTCAACGGGCTTGGAGAGATGAAGCTTGCTCATCTCTTTGGCTCCGACCGCGGGGTCCTCAGCCGTCACTTTGATGCCCGTGGCCATGGCTCCGGAGGTCCATTTGAAGTAATACGTTTTGCCCGCCTCCGCCTCAAACCGGGCCCGCTCGTTCTCCTTCTTCCTGGCTTCGGCCAGGGCCGCCCCAGTGGACTGGATGATGCCTCCGTAGTACATCTTGGGCAATCCGGAGATGACAACAGTCCCCGGCGCCACTTCCGTGAATGCGTATTCGCCGTTGAGGAGTTTGGCGAGGTGAGTGTCGTTGACATAAAGCTCGTCGTGTGCGGCGGAACCGGTAAATCTGGAAACGCGATAGATACAGACGATCGCTTTGCCCTCGGATGGCGTGGGCAACACGGCAGCAGCTTTGGAATCCGCAGCGACAGAGACGGGCCCTGTCAACAGAAACGCCATCGCACTGAATGCGAAAAGAAGGCTCGCGAGTGATCTGCGATCTCCCCCGAGGCAAATCGCGGCGACGCCACTGAAATTAGCATTAAGCATGGGAACGCTCCGGGAACTTCCTTCGAACTGCGATTTACGCCTGGGCAGGTGGGTCTCGGCTTTCTCGACGGCGCGAGAGGCCGGTGACGCTTCGGGGAAGCACGCTGGCTTCCCTTTAGTCAGGTTCCATTCTACTCGCTTCGCAGCCGAACGGCTATGGCTACTCGGGCGCAACGCGGCGCGCTTAGCGTCCCAAGGCGACGGTGAGGACGGCGGCCAGAGTGAAAAACGGCTGTCGGAGCAGGGCACGAGTGCCGGACCGCATCCTGACAGGATACGCGTGGCAAATTGGTGACGTACACCTCATTTCCGAATTTCGCCAGTGACCACCCTGGAATTGGGGAAATGAGGTGTACGTCGCCAATTTGCGGTCAGCATGGGCGCGCTACGATCACGGTTGTGGGGTCTGGATGACGGAAGCGGAATCCGTGCGGGTGCGATACGCGCGGCGTGCGGAGGAGCCCGACCTTGCACTGCCCGTGTTTCGCGAGGAGCGCGAGCGCGCTTTGCGGCGGTGGATCGGGGGATGCGGGCTGAATCCGCGGGACGCGCGGGCTTTCGAGATCGGCTGCGGGAGCGGCGGAAATCTGGCGGCTTTGATCCGGCTCGGTTTCACCCCCGCGAATCTCACCGGGGTGGAACTGATCGAGGAGCGGGTGGCGGAGGCAAGGCGCCAGTTACCCTCGGATGTGCAAGTGATTGGCGGCGATGCCCTGGAAGTGCAACTCGCGCCGGTTTCTTTCGACGTGGTGATGCTGTTCACAGTCTTCACATCGCTGCTTGACGAAGAGTATCGGAGACGTCTGGCGGCGCATGCGTGGAGTCTGGTGAAGGCCGGCGGAGGCGTCCTCTGGTACGACTTTTGCTTCGACAATCCGCGGAATCCGGACGTGCGCGGCATCCCCGTGAGAGACGTTCGCGCGCTTTTCCCCGAAGGAGCAATGCAGGCCCGCCGGATTACCCTTGCGCCTCCCCTGGCGCGAGCAGCCGTGCGAGTGCACCGATCGCTGTATCATGTGCTCAACGTTGTCCCCCTGCTGCGCACCCATATTCTGTGCTGGATCAGAAAGGAAGTGAATTGAAGAAAGAGCTGGTCGAGTTATCGCGGCCCGATCACGGTGAAGAGGAGATGGCGGGCGTTGCCGCGGCGCTGCAATCAGGATGGACCACGACGGGCCCACGAACCGCCGCTTTCGAAAAGACCTTTTGTGAGTTTACCGGCGCACGTTTCGCCCTGGGAGTGAACTCGGGCAGCGCGGCGTTGCATCTGGCGCTGGCCGCATTGGGCGTTGGCCCCGGCGACGAGGTGATCACAACGCCGCTGACATTCTGCGCCACGGTCAACGCGATTCTGCTCACCGGCGCCACGCCGATCCTGGCCGACATCGGCGCCGATCTGAACATTTCGCCCGAGGCGATCCACCGCGCGATCACACCGCGAACGCGAGCCATCGTGCCCGTGCATTATGCGGGACTGCCTTGCGATATGAAGTCGATTGGCGAGCTGGCCTGTAAGCGCAACCTGTTTGTCGTGGAGGATGCCGCGCACGCGGCTGGGGCGTCAATCGGTCCGGTGCGCGTGGGCGCCGGCGCATCCGATGCCGTCGCCTTCAGCTTCTACGCCACGAAGAACCTGAGTACCGGTGAAGGCGGGATGGTCACCTGCCCTGACGAGCGGCTCTACGAGCGTATGCGCGTTCTTTCGCTGCATGGAATCAGCCGCGACGTCTGGGGGCGTCACGCGACCAAAGATAGCTGGGCATACGAAGTGACGGCGTGCGGGTTCAAGTACAACATGAGCGACCTGACGGCTGCGATCGGTCTGGCGCAGCTCGCGCGGCTGGAAGAGATGAACCGCCGCCGGGCCGCGATCGCTGGCGCGTACAACGCCGCGTTTTCGGAGATGCCCGAGCTGGAGTTGCCGCCCGATTCCGGCAACGTCCACCACGCGTGGCAACTCTACGTCCTGCGACTCAATCGCGAGAAGCTGCGCGTGGACCGGTCCGAGTTCATCGCGGAGATGCGGCGGCGCGGTGTCGAATGCAGTGTGCACTTCATCCCGATACCACTGCACCCGTACTATCGCGCGCGGCTCGAGCTTCGCGATGTCTGCGCGCGGACGATGGCCGAGTATCCCCGGCTCGTTTCGCTGCCGCTGTCCTCGGCCCTGGATGACCGAGCGGTGGCAAGGGTCATCGGCGCGGCGCGGGAAACTGTACAAGCGCACAGATGCTGCTAAAGCGCCTGTTCGATGTCGTAGTGAGCGCTTCGGCGTTACTGCTGCTGTCGCCGTTGTTGGCGGCGGTGGCTCTGGCGGTCGCGATCGATTCCGGCCGGCCTGTCTGCTTCACTCAGGAACGCGTCGGACGCCGTTTCCGCCGCTTCCGCATGTGGAAGTTCCGCACCATGTCCGCGGGTGTCGCCGGGCCGCCCATCACGCTGGCCGGCGATCCGCGGATTACGCGCGCCGGACGTTTTCCGCGCGCCAGCAAGCTGGACGAGCTTCCACAGCTATGGAATGTGCTGCGGGGGGACATGAGCCTGGTGGGTCCGCGCCCGGAGCTGCCCCGTTATGTGGAGATGTTCCGCGAACGATACGTTCCCCTGCTGGAGTTGCGCCCCGGCATGACCGACACCGCCTCGATTCGCTATCGCGACGAAGAGCGTGTGCTCGCCGCCGCCGCGGACCCCCTGGCCGAATATGCCGAACGCGTGCTGCCCAACAAGATCGCACTGGCCGAGGAGTATGTGCGAACGCGCTCGTTTACGCGCGATCTGGGAATTCTGTTGCGAACGCTGCGGGCGATTGCGTCGCCTCGATCCTCGCGCGCGCCGCGATAATTCAGCCCTGCCTGCTCAGTTCATTGAGCTGGTCGATCTGCCGCTGGAGCCGGCGCGCGGCCCGCTCGTTCAGCTTTGCTATGCCCACGAAGGCCGCGGCGATCACCAGCGCGTAGACGGTGATGACAAGCTCGAAATGCTTCAAGTGCCCGGGATTCGTGCGCGCGAAGGCGACGATCAGAACGGCCAAACCCGGAATCATCGGACCCAGATACCAGCGCCAGACGCTGCGGAGAAGATCGCGCTGTCGCTCGAGTTCACGCCGCTGGAATTCGATGCAGCTTGACAGCCCGGCGTCTCCGGGTAGCCGTCTCCACGAACCTCGAGAGTACAACTGCCAGACCATGTAGGACATACCCGCGATGATCAGACTGAAGCCGATACGTGCCAGCAGGTCATCCGTCCGCGTGAGCTCGAATGCAAAGAAAAGCACAACCACAAGGGCGGCGCCAGACTCACGCGCATTACGCCATCCGATCCGCCGCTGGAACTTTCCGGCGCTGAGTCGAATCTGTTCCACTGACATACGAACTCCTTCCGTCTTCTGGCTCTGCCAGAGTTCTCTGATCTGTCGATCTTCGGAGGATTCACTGTTCATTCCGTCCTCCTTCCCGGAAACGGCGCGCGAGCAAGGCCTTGATGCGGTGAATCTTCGTGGCCACGTTGCGCGCCGAAAGACCGGTGATTTCCGCCGCGGACGCCGCGTCCATTCCTTCGAGGTATGCGAGCATTACCTGACGGTCCAGCGGTTCCAGTTGCTGAATCATTTCCATGAGCTGGTCCAGAGCGTGGCGTCTGCCGGCCAGGTCTTCGCTCCTGGCCCGATCCGGCAGATTCGCCAAATCATCCAAACCAACCGGCGTTCGCTTCCGATCTCGCGACTGCCGGCCCACATGCGACGCCGCGACGTTGTGGGCGACTCGATAAACCCACGTGCGCAGCGAGCACCGGCCGTCGAAACCGGCAAAGCTTCGCCAAAGCGCGATGTGAATCTCCTGCAACAGGTCGCGGCGGATTTCCGGGTCGGCCTCGTAAGCGTGCGCCAAACGCTCGAGAGCCGGGCCGTATTGCACCGCGGTGTCTTCGAATAACTCGTCCGGACTGCGTCCCGTCTCCGCCATGGAAGCGACTCGCTTCACACTTAAGATAGTCCGCGCGCGAGCGGATTTCTTACAGGTTGAAAAAGTCACGCGAATCGCCACGCAGCAACGTACCCGATATAATCCAGATCGGCAAAGGAGGCTCGCCGATGCAGCAAGACCTGGTGATTGGCCTGGACAGCAGTACATCCGCCACTAAAGCGATTGCCTGGACGGGTGAGGGCCTGCCGGTCGCGGAGGGACGCAGCCCGATTCCGTTGGCGCGGCCGGCGGCGGATTGGTACGAGCAAAATCCGGACGATTGGTGGGGTTCCACGCGTGGCGCGCTGCGGGAGCTGCTGCAGCGGGTCGCACCGGCGCGAATCGCCGCGCTCGGGATTTCCAACCAGCGTGAGACGTTCGTTCCTTTGACGGCGGATGGCAGCGCTATACGGCCGGCGATCATCTGGCTGGACCAGCGTTGTCGCGGCGAAGTAAGCTGGCTGAGCCGGCGAGTGGGCGGGCGCCGCATACACGAGATATCGGGGAAGCCAGTGGACATGGCGCCGGTGGCGTACCGCATGGCCTGGATGCTGCGGAACGAACCCGACAACTACAAACGCACGGCAATGTTCGCGGACGTGCACGGCTATCTCACGTGGCGTCTTACCGGGCAGTTCCGGACCAGTTGGAGCAGCGCCGATCCTCTGGGGCTTTTCGACATGCGGAAGAAGGCGTGGTCCGGCGAGATCCTGAAGGTTCTTCATCTGAAGCCCGAACAACTGCCCGTGACCGCGCCTCCCGGAAGCGTGCTCGGCGAGGTGAATGAGAGTGCCGCGGCGGCGACCTTGCTTCCTGTTGGAACGCCAGTGGTGGCGGGCGGAGGCGATGGACAATTGGCGGGTCTTGGCGTGAATGCTCTTACGCCGAGCCGTGCATACCTGAATCTGGGAACGGCCGTGGTGGCGGGAATCCAATCGAGCGAGTATCGCATCGGGCAGGCCTGGCGCACCATGGGCGGCGGCTCCGGCGAAGGATACTGCTTCGAGACCAGTCTTCGAAGCGGAACGTTCCTGATCGACTGGTTTCTGGATAACTGCGCGGGCGGGGCCGGCGACCGCGAAACCCGCGCGCGGTTGGAGTCAGAGGCTGCCAGTCTTCCCATCGGGAGCGGCGGGTTGCTGGCCGTGCCCTACTGGGGCGCCGTGATGACGCCGTACTGGGATCAGAACGCGCGCGGCTGCCTGCTGGGGCTCACGGCCGCTCATCGTACGGCGCATCTGTACCGCTCGCTGCTGGAAGGGATCGCCCTGGAGCAGGCCATAGTGACGCGCATGATCGAGGAAGAGGCCGAAATTCAGGTGCGGGAATTCGTCGCCATCGGCGGCGGGGCCGCGAGCGATTTGTGGCGCCAGATTGTCGCGGACGCCTGCGGCACGCCGGTGAAGCGCTCGCGGACGGTGGAAGCTTCCAGCCTGGGGGCAGCGATGTGCGCGGCTGTGGGAGCGGGCTGGTTCGATGGCACACAAGCGGCGGCGGAAGCGATGAGCGGAGAGATCACGCACGTAAGCGAACCATCCGCGGATCGCGTGGCGCGCTACGCCGAACTCCTGGACGTGTACCGCGAGATTTATCCGAAACTGCGAATGACGTATCGCAAGCTGGCGGGATTCGTGTCCCGGGCGCGGCCAGCGACGCACTGATAGGCCACGCTTCCGTTTGAGCCAAATACTACCGGACCGCGGCGGAAGCGTAATCTGGCCTATGCGCGCCGTGGTGTTGCGGCAGGTGGTGTTGCGGCGCCGCCGGTTGGCATGCATGGGATGTTCGGGCAGGATCAGGCAAAGAGTCGGCAGAATCGGGAAAGAGTTCCGAGGGTTTCGGCGGTTAATTATGGATTAGGCGATGTGGAGACGTACATGAGAAATCGCCGAGGGCATATGTCAACATCGAATCCACCGCGTGCCGCATTGACGATCGAGGAAGTGCGCACGGTTTCGCCGGCGCTGGCGAGCTACACGCAAAGCACGATTGGCGACCTATGGAAGCGTCCTGATCTGGCGGCGCGCGATCGCAGCATCGTTACGGTAGCGGCGCTGATCGCGCGCAATCAGACGATCGGGATGCTGCACTACTTCAACATGGCGCTCGACAACGGGGTAACCCCGGCGGAGATCTCGGAGATCGCCACCCATCTCGCGTTTTACGCGGGATGGCCGAATGCCCTGTCCGCGGTCTCCGTCCTGAAAGATATCTTCGCGCAGCGGGGAATCGGCGCGGAGCAGCTTCCTACCGTTGCGCCGGAGCTTCTGCCGCTTGACGAGGCTGCCGAGTCGAAACGGGCGGCGCTGGTTGCGGAGAACTTCCGCGCAGTTGCGCCGGGCGTTGTGCAATACACCACGGACCTGCTGTTTCGCGAGCTGTGGCTGCGTCCGGCGCTCGCGCCTCGGGACCGCAGTCTGGCGACGGTCAGCGCATTGATCGCCTCGGGGCAGGTTGCGCAAATCACTTATCATCTCAACCGGGCGATGGATCACGGCCTGACGCAGGCGCAGGCTTCCGAGGCGCTGACGCATCTTTCGTTCTATGCCGGCTGGCCCAACGTCTTTTCCGCAATGCCGGTGGTCAGGGAGGTCTTCGCGAAGCGATGAGTTGGCTAAGAGACGAACTGGAGAAGATCGCCGTGGCCGACGATCTGCACATCGCGCCCTTCCGCGAGGACGGGGTCACGTGCGGCACTCCGACGTGGATCTGGTCAGTCAGGGTGGACGACGCCCTCTACGTGCGCGCCTACAGCGGGAAGAAGTCCCGCTGGTACCAGGCCGCGGTTCGGCAGAAGGGGGGACGGATCACCGCCGCCGGCATGACGAAGGAGGTCGCCTTCGAGTCAGTGGACGGACCGATCAACGGCCGCATCGACGATGCCTACCGCGCGAAGTATCGCGGCAGCCCGTACCTCAGACCGATGATCGGTGCGCGCGCCCGCTCGGCGACGGTCAGGATCACGCCGCGCGAAACTGATGGATGATCATCGCCTCCCCGTTACGCAAACACCACAGCCATGAGCCTGATCGGCCGTAACAGCCTGATCGCCGACGCGAGCTGTTGCTACAACGCGTATAGTGTCTCTTGAGTGCCATGAAATACATCCTCTTCCTCTCCTCTCTTTTCTTCGCGGTCGCGCCGGCGCGCGCGCAGCCGTCCGGTGGACCGTACGGTCCCGTCGATCAGCGCTACGAGATCCCGAAGGCGGCTCACGTCTATTTCGTCGCCCCGGACGGAAAGGCCGATTCCGCGGGCACCGCGCTCGAACAACCGACGACGCTGGAAGCGGCGATTGAGCGGGTGGTGACGGGCGACGCCATCATCATGCGCGGAGGCATCTACCGCACGGGAGGGCTGGTCCTTAACCAGGGCATCACCATCCAGCCGTACCTCGGCGAACGGCCCGTTTTGAAGGGCACGAGGGTGGCGACGAAATGGGAGGCGCTGCGCGACAACGTGTGGAGAACCAGATGGACGCCGTTATTTCCGGCGGCGCCCCGGAGCTGGTGGGCGCGCGATCGCGAAGGGATGCGGACGCCGCTGCATCGGTTCAACAACGACATGGTGTTCATCGACGGCGAGATGCTGAAGTCGGCGGGCTGGGAAGGCGAGCTCAACGCGCACCTGTTCTACGTCGATTACGCGAACGGTTATGTGTACATCGGCGCCGATCCCACCAATCATCTGGTGGAGATCACCGCCTTTGACAGCGCTCTGGTGCGGACCAGCGGGCCGGCGCACGGCAAAACGTCGGATCGCAAGGGGCCGGCGATCCGCGGGATCACCTTTACGCAGTACGCGTACCGCGCGCTGGAAATTGAGGGCAAAAAACACTTCACGGTGAATGAAGAAACCACGGACGAACCGGAGGGCCCGTCCGATCCGGCCACGTTTGGCAAGGAAGTAATTGGGACCGTGCTGGAGAATGTGACGATCAGCTACTGCTCGCGGGTGGCCGGCTACTTCCGCGGGGACGGCCTGATCATCCGAAACTCGCTGGTCAGCGACACCGGCACGGAAGGGATTTACGTCATCGGGTCGTCCGACGTGCTGCTGGAGAAGAACATCATCCGGCGGAACAACAACCGGCAGATCACCGGCTACTACGCATCCGCGGTGAAGATCTTCAACCAGACGCGACGCGTCACCTGCCGCGACAATTTGGTGATCGACCAACCGAATTCAAACGGCATCTGGTACGACGTGGGTAATCGCGACGGCGTCATCGTGGACAACTGGGTGGAGGGAGCGGTCGACGGAATCTTCATGGAGATTTCGCGCGGGATGACGATAGCGGGCAACGTGCTGGTCCGCTGCAACAAGGGCGTGCGCATTCTGAACTCGGCCGACGCGCGCATTTACAACAACACGTTCGTGGACACGCCGGCGTCCATCGAGCGTAACCAGCGAACCGCCACCGGCGACCGCTTCGGCTGGCACGCGCTAACGGGCCCGGCTTTGGACCAGCGCGAGGGGCACGTGTTCGTGAACAATCTGCTGGTGGCCAGCGCGGCGTACCGCGGGCCGCTGTTGGGCTTCGACGAACCGGCTACGCTCTGCGCGAAGCTCAGCAGGCCGCAGGCGAAAGAGGTCGGTGGCAACGTCTATGTGCGGGCCGGCGCGCCGGATTCGCTCCCGCTGATTGTGTGGAGTCCCGCGGCGAACGAGGCGTGCGTGGAGAAGTTCGCATCGCTCGAGGAGTTCCGGCGGCAGGTGCCGGGCTTCGAGGGCGGCAGCCGGGAACTCGACCGGACACCGGCGTCAGTGTTCAAGGGGCCGGACCTCGGGCGGTACGAGCTGCTGGAGCCGATCGCCGGCGGCGAGGCGATCCCCGACGATGTGCGCAAGCTCCTGGGCTGGAGCGAGGAGGAAGCGCGGACGGTGGGGGCGTACCCGAGAGGGCGGTGAGGGAACGGCGGCGCGGTCGGCGTTCAATACCCGAGGAGTGGCGCCAGTCTTGCCCGTACTTCGTCCATTACGTCATCCGCGCAGCGCCCGAGCAGTTCGGCGTGACGCGCTTTCCAGTCGACACTTTTCACATGATCAGCCAGGATGACGCCGGTCACTCCACCGCTGGCAGGAACCGCCACCTCGAATGGGTATCCCTTGACCTGGTTGGTGACGGGGCATGCCAGCGCCAAGCCGGACCTGGCATTGTATGTCTTCGGGCTCAACACCAACGCCGGACGCCGTCCCGCCTGCTCACGGCCCGCCTGCGGATCGAAGGTCAACCAAACGAGGTCGCCGGCGTCTGGCACAAAAGCCATCTTCACCAGGATTCTCCGCCCCGGGGGCGTCCCCAGTCTGTTTCGCCATGACGGTTCCTGGGCGTGATCTGAGCCACCAGATCCGAAAGTTCATACCGTCGCCGGGCCGGGCGCAGGACAATGCCTCCCTTCCGGTCGAGAGCCAGCCTCACCGGACTGCCTTCTGCAAGACCGGCCTGCTTAGCTATGGCAAGCGGAATACGGACAGCCAGGCTGTTCCCCCACTTGGCAAGCCTGGAGTCGTTTCGCATATGGCTCTACTTTGAGTATACGGCGCGCAACACAGCCGTGTGCCCTCGATGATCGTCGCGAGCCGGAACGAGGTATCATGGTCACGGGGACCGGTATGGTAACTGAAGATTTTGCGAAGTTTGTGGCAGACCAACAGGAACAGGATGCCGACTCCACCGTCGACTGGGCGCAAGTGCGGGATGAATGGCTCGGGCATCTCGACTCCCTTTACGAGAAGATCGTTGACTTTCTACGGGAATATAGTGACAAAGGCACGATCACTCTTGACTTCACCGAAATTGAGCTGACGGAATCGGACATCGGCAGCTACCGAGCCCGAAAAATGGACATCCGGATTGGAAAGCAACGTGTATCACTCGTGCCTGTCGGAACCTTGCTTGTCGGATGCCGGGGGCGCGTGGATGTCCTGGGTTCCGCTGGCCGTGCCCAACTCCTGCTCGTGAATGAAAAAGTGAAGCGTGCTGCGGACCTGATAAAGGTCACAGCCACGGTGCACACCAAGGGCCACGTTCCCGCGGCCTCACGTCCCCCGGAAGAGCCGGTTTCGTGGGCTTGGAAGATCCTGACCAATACCGCACAAAGGGCCCTCCTGGATCTGGATAAGGAGTCTTTTCTCGCGCTTCTGATGGAAATCGCGAGTGCCTAGACAGTTCACGCTCGTCGATGAACTGCAGCTTGACGAACTCGCGCTGTACCACAGGGACACAGAGGCCGCCTTGCGCCTTTACTTCAGCCCGGCTGCGCCGACCTTCGCGGCACGATACTTGGGCGAGCCGCCTGACTCGCCGAGGCCGATGCAAGATCTGGAATCGCGACTCGACGAGTCGGATGTTAGGTCGGCGTTTGTCGTTCTGACCCGCCTGGAGGCTACATTCCGGGTTGACTTTGACGAGCGCTGCAGGCAGAAGCTAAAGGACTCTCTTTCCAGGTATTTTCGTGAGAAGCGTCGCGACATAGAGCGACGCGGAGGCAGAAGCACCCTCCGTTTGAGTCAGGACATTCTGGAGGGGTGGAAGACGTGCCCGCCGGATCCGCTCCGACCGAACGGCGCGCTAATCAGCGAACTTCGCAGCGCGTTAGCCTTCAGACACTGGTTTGCCCATGGCAGGTGTTATCGTACGCAGAACTTCCCTGGCAGATACGATTACGTGTCCGTTGACCTTCTGGCACGCAACATCCTGGCCGCGTTCCCATTCGTCAACTGAACATCCCCCTACCCTTCCGGCGCCGCGAACACCACCACCGCCAGCGGGGGGAGCGTGATCTCGAGGCTGTGGTAGTGGTTGTTGAACGAGACCGGCTGAGTCTGCGCGCCGCCGCCGTTGCCCATGTTGGAGCCGCCATAGAGTTCCGAATCGGAGTTGAAGATTTCGCGATACCAGCCGGGGTCGGGCACGCCCACACGATACTTCTCGTGCGGCACCGGCGTGAAGTTGCACACCACCAGCACATACGGCCGGCCGCCCTGCCCTCGCCGCAGGAACGAAATCACCGAGTGATCGACGTCGTGGAAATCCACCCACTCGAATCCCTGCCACTGGAAGTCCACTTCCCACAGCGCCGGCTGCTCGCGATACATGCGGTTGAGATCGCGCACGAAACTCTGCAGCCGCCGGTGCGGCTCGAACTGCAACAGCTCCCACTCGACGCTTCGTTCGCTGTCCCACTCGTTCCACTGGCCGATTTCCGACCCCATGAACAACAGCTTCTTCCCCGGGTGCGTGTACATATACGCCAGGAACGCGCGGGCATTGGCGAATTTCTGCCAGACGTCGCCGGGCATCTTGGACAGCAGCGCGCCCTTGCCGTGCACCACCTCGTCGTGCGAAATGGGCAGCACGAAATTTTCGGTGAAAGCGTACAGCATGCTGAAGGTGATGTTGTTGTGATGGTAACGGCGGAAGATGGGGTCTTCGGAGAAGTAGTGGAGCATGTCGTGCATCCAACCCATGTTCCACTTCATGGTGAAGCCGAGCCCATTCATGTACGTCGGCCGCGACACGCCGGTGAAGGCCGTTGATTCTTCGGCGATGGTCATCGCGCCGGGGACGGAGTGGGCGAGCTCGTTGAAGCGCCGCAGGAAGCTGACCGCTTCCAGATTCTCGTTGCCGCCGTACATGTTGGGGACCCACTCGCCATCCTTGCGCGAGTAGTCCAGATACAGCATCGACGCGACGGCATCCACGCGCAGACCGTCGATGTGATACTCCTTCAGCCAGAACATGGCGTTGGAGATGAGGAACGAGCGCACCTCATTGCGCCCGTAATTGAAGATCAGCGTGCCCCACTCCTTGTGCTCGCCCTTGCGCGGATCGGCGTGTTCGTAGAGCGCGGTGCCGTCGAAAAAGGCGAGACCATGCGCGTCGCGGGGGAAATGCGCGGGCACCCAATCGACGATCACGCCGATTCCTTCCTGGTGGCAGCGATCCACGAAGTACTTGAAATCTTCCGGCGGCCCGAAGCGCGCGGTTGGCGTGAAGTAGCCGGTGACCTGGTAGCCCCAGGAGCCGGAGAACGGGTGCTCCATGATGGGCAGCAGCTCGATGTGCGTGTAACCGAGGTCCTTCACGTACTCAACCAGATTATTGGCGAGCTGCCGGTAGCCGAGCACCTCATTCCGCGGGCCGCGCAGGAACGAACCGAGATGGACTTCGTAGACGGAGAACGGCCGCTTCAGCCAGTCCGTGCGGCCGCGCCGTTCGAGCCACTCGTGATCGCCCCACTGGTACGCCGCGAGGTCGGCGACGATGGAAGCGGACTTCGGCGGCTCTTCGCAGGCGAAGGCGACCGGGTCGGCCTTTTGCTGGTGATAGCCATAGAACTTCGAGCGCACCGAATATTTGTAGTGGGTGCCGGCGCCAATGTGCGGAATGAAGATCTCCCAGACGCCGCCATCGCGCATGCGCATGGGATGACGGCGCGAGTCCCACTCGTTGAAATCGCCGACGACGCTCACCACCAGCGCATTGGGCGCCCAAACCGCGAAGCGCACGCCGGGGATACCCTCCACCTCCACCATGTGCGCGCCGAGGCTTTGCCAAACTTCGAAATGCGTGCCCTCGGAGTGCAGGTGCAGCTCGAATTCGGAGAGGAGCGGCGGGAACCGGTAAGGATCGTCGATTTCGATCTCGGCGCCGCTCCAGAGTTTCAGCCGCAAGCGATAGGACCCCGGTTCGATGGGCACACGGCCCACAAACAGGCCCTGCCGGTCGAGCTTATCCATGGGGATGACCTGACCGTCGCGGGCGATCTGCGCGTTCGAAGCCTGCGGCAGAAACGCGCGCACTTCCCACTCGCCACCTTCCATACGGTGTGGCCCAAGGAGGCTGAAGGCATCGCCGTGCCATCCTCCAACAATCGCTTCCCGCTCGCCTGGCGTCATCGCAGTTTATTATGGCAGGGAATGGACACGGCCCTCAGCAAGGCCTCGCTGCACTTGCATCTGGAAGGCGCAATCTGGCCGGAAACGCTGCTGGAGATCGACCCTTCGCTCACCATGGATGAGATTCGCGCGAACATGCCGCGCGGCTCGTTCGCGGCTTTCATCGAATCGTACATCTGGCTCACACGCCGGCTGCAGGTGCCCGAGCACTATGCGCTGGCGACGCGGCATCTAATCGACAGGCTCGCCGCCGAGGGTGTCTGCTACGGCGAAATCACGTTGTCCGCGGGAGTGATTTTATGGAGGAAGCAGGATCTGGCCGCGATTTACGATGCCATCTGGGCGGAGAGCCAGCGCGGTCCGTTTCCGGTGTATTGGATTCCGGATGCCACGCGGCAGTTCGGTGCGGAGGCGGCGATGGAGGTGGCGCGATTTGCCGTGGAGCGGCGCGATCGGGGTGTGGTGGCGTTTGGGATTGGAGGGGACGAGGCCCGCGGCCCGGCGGAGCTTTTCGCCGACGTTTACCGGTTCTGCCGCGAGAACGGGCTGCACCTGACATGTCACGCCGGCGAGACGGTGGGGCCGGAATCCGTGCGCGCGGCGCTGGCGATTGGGGCTGAGAGAATCGGTCACGGCATCAACGCGGTGGACGACCCGGCATTGCTGGAAGAATTGCGGGAGCGCGACATCCCACTCGAAATCTGTCCGACCAGCAACGTGTGCACCGGAGCGGTGGCCTCGCTGGATGTCCATCCGCTGCGGCAGTTATGGGATGCCGGAGTGCCGATGGTGCTCGACTCCGACGATCCGGCGCTGTTCGATACGAGCATCGGCCGGGAGTACGAGATCGCCGCGGCGAGGTTCGGTTTCAGCGAAGAAGAACTGAGGCGCCTCGCCGCGAACAGTTTTCGGTACGCATTTCGGCAGGGCGCCCGATGGCCAGACTGAGCGCGGGTTTCCTTCTGTACAGACGACGGACCGGCCGCCTCGAAGTGTTCCTGGTTCACCCGGGCGGACCCTTCTGGGCTAAGAAGGACGAAGGGGCGTGGTCCATTCCCAAGGGCGAGTGCGCGGAGGGAGAAGAGCCCATGGCCGCCGCGAGACGCGAGGTGGCCGAGGAGACGGGAGTGGTGGTGGCCGGCGATCTCCTGCTCCTCGGCGAGGTACGGCAGGCCAGTGGCAAGCGCGTGGTGGCGTGGGCCACCGAAATGGACTTCGATCCCGGCGCAGTGCGCAGCAACACGTTTTCCATGGAGTGGCCGCCGAAATCCGGAAAACTCCGGGAGTTTCCCGAGGTGGACCGGGGCGACTGGTTCCCGATCGCAGCGGCCAAAACAAAGCTGCTGGCCGCGCAGGTTGCGTTCGTTGATCGGTTGGTTGCGGAGCTCGGACAGCCGTCAGATCGCGTTGAGGCCGAAAGCGACCGCTAATGTTCCGCAAACCACCCGAGCACGCGTCTTCGGAACTCCGTCGGCTCGGCGCTGCTTGCTCCCGTATGGTCGGCGTTCGGCACCAGCCAGAGCACGGCGTGCGGATCGGCGTGCGCCAGGCGTTCCGAATTCCAGGGTGGCGTTCGGGAGTCACGAAGGCCATGGATCAGAAGAATCGGCGTTGAAGCGTGGGCGATGCTCTCGACGGGTGACACGTGGTGCAGATCCAGACCGTCCACCCAATCGGCGTAGATCAGGGAACTCCCCACGACAATCCTGGCCACGAATTTGGGGACGTGTGCCATCTGGCGAACGCGGTACTCCGCCACTTCCCGCAGATCCGCATAAGGGCACTCAGCGACAATAGCCGAAAAAACCGGCTGAACTCCAGCGGACTGGATCAGAATCGAGGCGCCGAGCGACTCGCCCAAAGCGTAAAGCTTGTGGCATCCCGCTTTCTTCATCCACGTTGCCCAGGCGATCGCGTCGTATTTCTCGAGCAGACCATAAGTCACGAATTCGCCGCCGCTCGCGCCATGTGCGCGACTGTCTGGCAGGAGAACCGAATAGCCCTCGTTGAGGAACATCGGCGCAAACCCGCGAGCGCTCGATCGGGAGTCGGCGATTCCGTGCAACACGGCGACGCAGTTGCCATTCGGCTTCGACGGCTGCAGCCACCATGCACTCAGGCTCGCTCCATCGCGCGCACGGACGACGACGGTGACCACGCCCGCCGGAGTGCTCGCCGATTTCGGGTGCTTTGCCAACGTAACGTGGCAAAACAATGCTGCCGCGAGGACGAACAGGAGAGCCCCCAACAGAGCGAGCGAAAGTGCAGGGACGATCAGTTTCCGCGCCATCCCAAAGAGGATACGTCGCGCTAAGGGCACAGGTTCGCGGAGAGATCGGTCAGTGCGGACAGCAGCCACGCCGCGATGGCAATGGACCTTCTGAACGCTCTGAGCCCCTTCGGCGCAGACTCACGACCGCCTGTAGAGCATGAAGATTCCCCCGACAGCCATGCCGCAACCCACGAGCATCAGCGCATCGCTGTCGTTCGTTCCTCTCAGGACGAATCGACCGGAAACCCCTCCGAGGACAAACAAGATACCCCATATCACAACCACCGTCCAGTTCGCTACCGCCCCGCCACGGCCTATGAGCTGGGCGGCGCCCACGATCCGGCGAACGAGGGGATGGTACCTCGATACTTCCTGAGGCGGGGAGGTGGTCTGCTGGACGGGTTCTGGCGGCAATGGCAGCGCGCGCTGGCGAAGCTCCGCTCTGGCTGCATCGAGTGCCTCTGGAGTCCACTCTCCTGGCTTTGCAAAGATATCCAACAATTGCTCGTCGGTCTTCTCCGCCATCTGTCTTGCGAGGTCTTGTCCCGTTATGCGCATAGGCGTGTTCCAGTCACACCCCGGTGTAATTCGTTCGGAGTTTGCCCATTAACGATAGAATTACCGGCCAATTCGCACCGCCGACGCAGCCGGCGAGCCCGCCGACCGGGCCGCTGACGAAAGCCGGGATCGATTCATTGGCCGTTGTCCAATGCGCGGACAACTTTCCACTCCACCTCGCCCTCCCGCGGCTCGATCACCAGCCGTTGGCCTCCGCGCAGCGTGCGGAGCAGCTTCGGCTCGCAGACTGCCTGCGCCTCGGTCCCGTCTTCCAGCCGTAAATAAACAGTTCCGAGGTACGTGGTGCTATCGGACTGGCCGCTCACCGCGTCGCTGAAACTCATCTGCATGGAAACGCCCGTGAGCCTGCCCACTTTGGTTTGGGACCACTTTGGGACGATCGCGAGAACGGCGGCCAGCAACACAGTGACTAATCTTTGACGCATTGTAGATCGCCTCGGTCTACGTTGTTCCCCGTGAACAGGAATTTCCGCCTTGGGTTCCGACAGAATTATACATGAACCTCCTTCCGTTGGAGCCTTTTCTTTCATCCTCCCCGCCCGATTGTGGCAGCCCCAAAGCCTGCCGCGAGGACCGAGAAGGACGTCCTCGGGCGCGGCGTGCACCCTGTTCGCAACGGCGGTGCTACCAGACGCCCGTGGTGGATGGATGTGAAGACGTAAACATTAGCTGCAGTGACTGCGGACGTTCGGACCAAGAGCGTAGCCCCTCTCGCCGCCGGGCAGTGTGGCCTCCACCCACTCGCGTCCTTCGACCATCAATGCGGCCCCGAGGTCGATTTCAGTCCCCTGAGATGGAGAAGCAACGACAGCTGATTTCAGGTCACACCCTGCGTAGATGACGACTGCGTCGTCGAGCGTCTTAACCTTCTTATTTATCAGCGCCGACGGAGAACCTTCCGGGCCGGCATGTGTCGTGCCGCTTCGCGCAGACAGGTTTCGCGCCGCGGACCTTACCGAATGAGGGCCCTCGGATCCTCCGAGGGATTCAGCCGGAATTCCCATTCTGGGCGTTCTGGCACGGTCTGAAAACTCCTTCCAACGCCTTGGTATGTACAACAAGTTGACAAGCCAAACAACTGGGTTCAACGAGAGGATGGTCAGAGCTATCAAGGCCCACTTTCCCCATTTCGTCCGTTTTATGACAAATAGAGATGACGAGAACACTGCAAATGAGTAGAGGATGCACAGAAGACCTTGCTCAACATCCAGGTTTGAGCGACGCCCATGGACCGGGTGGTGCAAGAGAATTAGCAACAGGCCACAAATGGCCAGTAACGACGAACCGATAAGCCCCTGTATGCCGAGATAGTAACCCCACTGATATGGCTTCACCTCTGGATTCCGTTGTCGAAGGTCCTTATTCATCCGATCTGACACTCCCACGCTCACGAGTATCAGCACCAGCAGTAATACTACTTGAACTATTGAAGTGGTTTCCATGAATCGCTCCTCCTGGCGTTTGCTTAGCTGCGGGTGACCTGGGACCGGCACAGGCAAAGCGCGTCTTTGGCAGAACACAAAGCACTGGCCAGGTCTGGACAAGACCGACCGCAAGTCGCCCGTCGGCATCGTGTCTGTCGTCTGAGTGTCATTATGTTGCTCTCGGTGGCTTTCCTGACGACCGCCAGTGCTCCAACGCCGCTTTGTGCGCCGAGGTAACCCACCCGGTCTTGCAGCCGATCAGTTCGCCTGCGGCATCGATTCCGGCGGCCAGGACGAGGGGCTCCCGGCTGACTTCGGCGTCAGTCATGAAACGACGAGCGGGACCGAGCAGACCTCGCTCGGTTGACGCCGCTATCGTGTTCCGGACGGCGTTCAGGGTCGCGTGATCGCGAGACTCAATCGCGATGCAGTACTCAGACGCCCCGCGTCTGAGAGTAGCATTGGTGTCACCGTCATAAAGCGCGCAACCGGAAATTCGCCGTGGGTCGATCATGCGAAAAAAGATTTTGTAGGCCTCGTAACCGTACAGGCCATCGCCGAGATCATCGATATTAAACAGAACACCAAGTTTAGGCACCTTCCCGCCTCCCTTCTGACGTGCCCATCCCTCAGTTCGCGGGCGCCTGCGAAGCGCACCGCAACGGTTCGAGCTCGTAATGCAACACTCAAGTCGGCGTGGAAACTCCTGCGATGGGCTGCCAGCAGCTCCTCCGTCGACATCCTGAGCTCTTTTCGGGGTTTCGATGGCGCTGCCGGTCTCAGGCGAATCCGGCGGAGCGCATGGCGAGAAGACCACCAGTACCCGGTCCCTGCCGCCAAATCGCGCCTCCTCGTTCGCGATCGGCCGCGCTATTTGCGCTTCCAGTCGGCCAGGTAGGCGCCATTGACCTCGTACATCACAAGCTCCTTCGTGTGCCTTGAAAGCATGACGCCCCCGAAGAAGAGATCCTGGAAGAAATAGTAGTCTTTGCCGGCCTCCAGCTTCATACGGAAGCCGCTGGCCTTTTTTCCAAATTGTGAAACCAGCAGATAGTCCCCGGGGTCGAGATAGACGAAGCTGTATGTGCCCATCGAGTTGATGGCTACCACCTGATCGTTCGCGTAAAACCTGTATTGGGGGGTTAGCCCCCTGGCGCCTTCGTCCCGCGCCGCCAGCGGCGGACACACCACCACAACCAGCGCTTTATCGGGTTTCAACTCGGGGAGGGGATGATCTTTCTTGTTGAATTTCACGGCGTATTTGGAATGAAGGTCCTGTAGCGTATCTTTGTCGATTTTTCCTTGTTGCTCCGGAAACTCGGCAACCGTGACTCGCTCGCCGAAGAGTTCCTTCATTTTGCCGATCGCTTTTTCCGACTCTTCTTTGGGAAACTCAACCATGTAGGGCTGCACGGCGCCACTCGGCTTCTTGAATTCGATGTAGCACCAGTAGTGGCTGACGTGCTTGGCCGCGATGGCCGCCCCGGCAAGGCCTCCCACAACCTGGCTCAGACCACCGCCGCGCATGCGCGTGCTGACATCGAAGATCACTCTTTGAACGGCATCGTAGCTAATGTCCAGGGGATGCTCCTCGCTGTTAACGACGAGCTTCCGTGCGCTGTCGTACAGGAACAGTTCAGCGTCATTGTCGACGAGCCGCCGGTCAGTGGCGCTCCTGCTGAACCTCACCTTCACAGCAGCCTTGAGGGCCGGTTGCTCCTTTGTCCCCGCGAAACCGCTGAGGCCCCACAGAGCCATGATCACCGGCAAACTACTCCATCGTACTTTCATAACGCCTCCGTATGAATTGAAATCACTGTTTGGCGAGTACCGTTCGTCGCCCTGAAAGGCCACGACCGGCGGTACCCGATTCTTACGTGACGGATCTACGAATCTGTTACGGCAGGCCCTTACGCAAGCGGCTTCCGATCTCTCGGCATTTGAGCCTCTCCCTGCAGGAGCGCGACTAGCGGCGGAACAGCGACGCTGCGATTACGGTCGCCGCGATCATGCCTGCAAGGTACGCAAGGATTGCCAGCACCTTCGACAGCAGCGGCTTGATTCCAAACGATGGAAGCGGCTTGACCCCAAGGATAGGCATAAAGGTGAAGGCGAATACGACCATCCTCCACGTTTGCGGCGCCTTGAAGAGTTGAACCACGCCAAAAATCGCGCCGGCTACGAATCCTGTGCGCACGGCGAACAGAGCGCCGGCCGCCCCAGACGTCTTCACGAAGCGCGTGCGTGCATCGAGGTACCCAACGTTGCCCTGTTCGTCGCGGACGCGCATCCAGCCGCCAGAATCGCCGGCCCTGTCCAGGATCCAGAACAGCGCACCTTGCGCCAGAGTGGACGTGGCCGGAGCCCCTTCCTCAGGCCGTTGCCGAATTGCGGCCCCGGTTTGAGCCAGCCTCGCCTCCTCCACGGCGCGCACAGGGACATCGCCGAGCAGAAACCCCGTCACTCCGGAGGGTAACTGCACCGTAGTCCATGGGCGGCCGTCTACCCGCGCCGTCTTTTTGATCGTGAACTCATCGCCCTTTCGAAGAACAGCGACAACGGACCCCGCGCTGGAGACAACCTCTGCTGAGTCACTTCCAAGGACCACACTTCGCATTCCGTTCTCCCGTAGGGCGCCGCCACTAGTCGCGGCGTCTATCGATCTCGTAACAGGGCGGGAAATACTGACAGGGTTCCGTCCGCCTTACGCGGCGGCGGCGCCAGTTGCCACGGCGGGCCACAACCCGAATCGCGTCGTCGAGCGACTTCGGTCTCGTCAGTCCTGACGCGGGGCTGGCTCGCCGCAAGAGGAACAAAACCGGTCGGAATCCCCCAGCACGGCGCCACATTGCGAGCACCGTACCGTGATTCCCGATCCGAGCCCAATCACCTGCGGGCCGGACCCACCGGAGTCGACCTTCTTCAGGATGACGACACTCATTACCCAGCAAAACGCACAGCCAAACGTCAGAATCATCGCTCCAACTCGCTGATGATTTGGCGACGCCGGCGAAGTCGGTGCTAATTCGGCGCCAAGCGATTTCCCCGCGCCTTCTCTCAACCTGGTAGTGAAGAAGACTGCAGAACGTTACGCGGAGCGTTACTCTTAACGTCGATCACCCTCCACCAGAGCGCTCGTCCCTCGCGGGCGCCGAACGCGAGGCGTGAGCTGTCGGCGCTGAAGACCAGCACCCTTCGGTCGACGGTGTCGCCGCCTCCCACCAGGAACTCAGCGCGGCCGGCCATGACGAAGTCACCTTTGACAGTGGCGCCGGTCCCGTGTCCAGACAGGAGTGCTCCGCCTACTCCGTCATAAGGTCCACTCGCGCGCTCGTCAAGCATCACGTACACCTTGTCTCTGTCTACGCCAACGTATGCCAGGTGCAGGCTGTCAGGCGAGAACACGAGGCAATGCGGGAAGCTAAGCGTAAGCTGAAACGCTTGATAGAAGTACCGATGTGGAAAAATGCCGTCAAAAGTTTTGCCTCCGTGGCCATCGACGACCACCTGCCATTTCTGCCCCATCTTCGCGATGAAGGCGAGCCTTCGGCTGTCGGGACTGAATGTCGGCCCTCCCCACCAGATCTCCTTGTACGACGCGCCACGCTTCCCATTGACTACGACGAACATCTCTTCGCCCAACCGCGCCACATAGGCGACTGTTTTGCTGTCGGGACTGAACACAGGAGAACTCACGCCATCGAATTCCTCGCCCGGCTTGTCGTCGACGACGGCGATGTTCCTGGCGCCCCTCGTGGCTACGTAGGCGACGCGAAGCCCGTTTGGGCTGAAGGGGCTCGTCCCCCACGATACGCTGTCGTACGCGGGCTTCCGCGCGCCGTCCACGACCAGAAAGCTCTTCCCGCCCTGCACTCCAAGGTAGGCGACATGACGACCATTCTGACTGAAAAAAGGCCCAGCGGTCTGCTCCATTCCTGGGCCTTCGACCCCGTCGAGGACGAAGAACCCCGTGCGGTTCTTCTTTGCGCTGAAACCAATTCTCCTGCCATCGGGACTGAACGGCGTGTTCTGCCATGAAACTTCTTCGAACGGACCGCTGATCTGATCGCCGATCACGGCAAACTCCTCCTTGCCTCTGGTTCCCACGTATGCGAGTCTCGATCCGGAGGCGTCGAGGGTCAGCTGATTGATGCGGTCGAAGTCATGGCTGTCGGCTCGCTTGCCGTCGCTCAGGACGAATGCGCGCGAGCCATCCTTGACCGCACACGCCAGACGCCCTGGAGAGTTACTTACGAGCGGGTTGCCGACGTCGTCGAACGTGCGGGGATCCTCGCCTTCCACCAGCAGTAGCGCGCGCTCTGCCTTCTTCTCGCCTTGCTTCGCCCAGTAGGCGAAGCGCTTGCCGTCCTCGCTGAACCAGGGCAGGCCGACCACGCCCAGCTCTGGCCCGGTCACGTCGCCGATCACGAGACGGGAGGCGCCCTTCTTCTCAGACCACTCGTAGGCGACGCGCGTCCCTGCTGGGCTGAACACGATGTTCTTATCCACGTCCTTGAGTGACATCCCCTCGGGGAGCGTCGCGAGGAGTTGCTCATGGAAACTCACCGTGCCCGCCGACCGGCCGGTGGCGGGGGCAGCCGCCGGCTTCGGTTTCTCCGGCCGTTGACTCTGCTGGTAGCCCAGCGCCACCACCATCGCGCCAAGTGCCATCGTCAGCCGCACAAATCTCTTGCGCATCTCGCCTCCTTCGACGCCGGCCCTTCGCAACGGCCCACGTTCGATCTTCTTCGCACCGTCCGATTGATACCTCGCGTCGCCGAGCGACTTCGGCCTCGTCATCCCTGACGCTGGGCTGGCCCGCCGCAAGAGGAGCAAAACCGGTCGGAATCCGCGAGCACGGCAGCACATTGCGGGCACCGTACGGTGATCCCCGACCCGAGCCCAATCACCTGTGGGCTGGCCCCCCCGGCATCGATCTTCTTCAGGATCACGACACTCCCTACCCAGCAAAACGCACATGCAAACGTCAGACCCACAATCTTGAAGCCTTCGGTCTCCACCCAGCTTTTCCGCTCCCCGTTTGCATCCAGCTCGTACCTGCCGCTATCCACGAAGGCGCTGTGTATCCAGGCCAATCCCCCAATCCACAGAAACAGGCTGAGCGCCGTGACAACAAGAATCTTCACCCCCGACATGCCCCCTCCATCGCTCCGACTCGCTGACCATTTGGCGACCGCAGGCGAAGTCGGTGCTGTTCGGCGCCAGGTGATTCCCCGGGCACCCTCTCTCAACCTGGTAGTGAAGAAGACTACAGAACGTTACGCTCTGAAAGAGAGATCGAGGAGACAAGCACTCCCACGACGGGCAGGCTGTGTCCCACCGGCCTGTTTATCCAATATATAATTCTGGCCAGAGATGAGCGGGAAGATCGAATTCGTTCTGTCCCAGGAGGCCTTTGACCGGTTCCTTGCCCGGCTGGATTCCGACCGGGAACGCGCCGGCGAAAAGTACGAGGCGCTCCGGCGCAAATTGATCATGTTCTTTCGGTATCGTGGCTGCCCGGATGACGAACGTCTGACGGATGAGACCATTGATCGGGTTGTTCGGAAAACGGGCGAGGAGCATATCGACAAGCTCGTCCCCTACACCCTCGCGGTCGCCCGCCGTGTCGCCTCGGAAGCCTGGCGGCGCGAGAATGTACCGCCTCCAACGCCACCTGCTTCGCCCGAGCCACTCGGCTGGGAACGGCAACTGGAGTTCCTTAGTGTTTGCATGCAACTGCTGCCTGAGCGTCAACGCACCCTGATCCTCGACTACTATCAGCACGACAAGAGCCAGAAAATTGAGGACAAACGCCGGCTCGCCTCGGCTCTGGGAATTGCCTCTACTGCCCTCCGCGTCCGGGTATTCCGGATCAGGCGTCAGTTAGAACAATGCGTTAAGAAGAAGCTGCGCGAAGCAGGGCAGAGCCGTAACGGATTCGAAGACCGTTCACTGGAGAATTGAGGAGGACGTGCAGACGAACCCCCTGAGCGACGAGGTACTGATTCGATACTTGCTTGGTGAGCTGACCGAGGCGGAACGCGATCACGTCGAGGAGTCGTATTTCGCCAACGAGAAAGTGAACGAGCGTCTGATGATGCTCGAAGACGCGATGCTTGACGCCTACGTCCGCGGGCAATTACCGTTGGACGTACGGGATCGCTGCAGCCGTCTGGCTCAGGCTTCAACCGAGCAGCGACGCCGGGTGGAGTTTGCGGAAGCGCTGCGCAGGATGGTTGCGCAGCAGGTCAGCTCGCCGGGAAGACGGACGTGGAGGGATGTAGTTAGGGAATTCTGGTTTCAAAGACCGGCGCGGCAGTTGGCACTCGCCGCTGCAGGGGTCGTGGCGATCATCGCTGGTTCGCTGATCTATTACGAGAAGACGTGGCGAACACACCCACCGGCTCAGCAGTCGGCGACAACGAGTCCACAACCCGCGATAAAGCATCTGGCGCCAACGCCTCAGCCTGCGATTCCCGTCCTCGCTTTCACTCTCTCGCCACTGGAGCGGAGTGGAGGTAAGGAGAATCGCGTGGCGATTCCCGCGGGTACGTATACCATCCGCCTGCGGCTCGACCTCGAAGACTGCGGCGCCCAGGCGCTAAGGGCAACCATCCGGACCGCCGAAGGTGCGGCAGTTGCCCGGCTCGATGGACTCAGGCCGCAGAGCATCGGATCAGGCGCGTGCGCCGTGTTTTTGAGCCTCCCGTCTGGCCGGCTCCGCGGGAATGCTTACTCCGTGCGACTGAACCGTCTGGCTGCCGACGGGGCCACGGAGCTGGTCGGAGGCTACACTTTCCGGGTCGAGCACGAGCGTTAAGCTCCGTCTCTGTGCCGCCCCGACGCCGCCATCCAGGCAGCGGCCATTATATATATGATTTAGCCAGGAGGTCAGGAAGGCCCCGGGCCGATGGAAACGATTTATTACAACGACGGACGTATTGGGGTCTATTACCCGCATCTTCCGATCGCGGAACTGGCGGAGAGCGGCTCATTCTCCATAAAATGCACGGATCTTAAGCCAGGCACGTACGATGTGGTGGTCCATCCGGCAAGTCCGCCAGGTACCCACCCCGCGTTTCTCCAGAAGGACGGGAGAAATGTCGCGGTCAACGTCACCCGCGACTCCATGCCATCAACAGTCGACGTGGGCGCCGTCACCATACCGGTACCGTGAGGGGCCCGTTTCCGCCGACGGCGCAAAACGCACTGAGGACTGCTCAAGTGATTCTGCCTGGCCGCCAGCGCCGCCGAGGGCCATGGAGAGCGCGGCGGCGATGTTGAAGGGGGAGCGGATCAGGCTCGCGTCGCCTCGCGTGAGTTGATTGCAGGAGGCGATGGCGAAGGCTTTCATCGCGCGTATGATGCACCACCTGCCGAAGATTCGGCGGGTGTATGCTGGCAACGTCATAACTTCCCGCGCCTCATACTCGTCCCCGCCCCTGCTGGACCGCTTTCGATGGCAGGCAGGCGCGCTCGCGTTCCTTGTGCTGATCGCATACGCGAATTCCCTTGGATCCAGCTTCCACTTCGACGACGCTGCCATCTTCGCGAATCCCGGGATACTGAGGCCGGACTTTGGGCGCGGGATATTCACACTGGAACAGACGCGCCCACTGACATACCTCACATTTCACTGGAATTATCTCGCGGGCGGTGAAAATCCGGTGTTTTATCACTGGGTCAACCTCCTGCTGCACGCCGCAAACTGTGTGCTGTTGCTGGCGCTGGCGCGAAGGTACCTCTCGCCGTTCACTGCCGGCTGCGTGGCCGCGATCTTCGCCCTGCATCCGCTGCAGACGGAATCGGTGACCTACGTGTTCGCGCGGTCCACGTTGTTGAGCACGCACTTCGCCCTGTGGGTTCTGTGGCTCCACGCGCGCGGGAAGTATTTCGGAAGCGCCATCCTGTTCGGCATATCGCTGCTCGCGAAAGAGGAAACCATCGCGTTGCCGGGCTTCCTTCTGCTGTTGGACCTGTTCGAGCGGCGGCGTCCGAAGATCGGCTACTACGCGGCGCTCGCGGGAATCGCCGGGCTGGCTGCCTGGCGCCTGTTCTATGCGATCCACGCCTCTCCGGTGGACCCGGGCGTGGGCCGTGTACGCGGAATTCCCGCCGCCAGCTACCTGCTGACACAAAGCCGCGTGCTGTGGATCTACCTCCGCCTGATGATCGCGCCGTTTGGCCTGAACCTCGACCACGATGTGCCGGTCTCCACCGGTCTGCTTTCTCCGTGGACGACGCTGGCCGCCGTCGTGGCGCTGGCGTTGCTCGGCCTGGCCCTCGCGTGGCTGGCATGGAAGAAGCGCTCCGCGGCGGCCCTTTGGGCGCTGGGTTTTTTCGTGCTGATATCGCCCAGCTCGAGCGTCGTGCCCCAGGCCGATGTGATTTTCGAGCATCGCACGTACTTACCCATGATTTGCGTGGTGATGGCGCTGGGTTTCCTGCTGAACGGCATTGCCCGCGCGAAACTTGCGGCCGGCATTGCGGTGCTGGTTCCCATGATGCTGGCTGGAACGATTGTCCGCAATACCACATGGCATGACGAAAGAACGCTCTGGACCGACATTGTCGGTAAATCGCCGGGAAAAGGGAGGGGCTGGCTGGGTATGGCCAGCCTCTGCTGGAACGACCCCGCGAAGGCTCGCGAGTATCTGAGCAGGGGCCTGGCCGTCGATCCCGGCAACGCCCAATTGCATACCAACTACGGCATCCTGCTGCTCAGCCTGAACCAGCCGGCAGAGGCGCTGGCGCACTTTCAACGCGCCATGGCCCTCGTCGGGAAAAGCGCCGACGGCTGGAACAATATCGGAGCGGCTTATCTCAGAATGAACGACACCGGCGCGTCGTTGAACAGCTTTGGACGTGCCTTGGAGATGGACCCCTGTAATTTCAACGCGCGCTGGAATCTCACGACGCTGCACGCAAATCGCAACCAGCGGCAAGCCGCCTGGCAAGCGGGCACACTTCCCGCGACGTGCTCGATAATTCCGGAACAGGCCCGGGCGCTGGAGGAGCTTCGGAGCCAGCTGGCCGGGCCGTAGCCGAGAGGTGCGGACCGCCGCTCGCTGGCGAACGGCGGCCCGCTGAAACGCACTACGGGTACATGATCGGAACCGAAGTGAAGCTGGCAGTCGGCGTGAAGCGGAGGCCGAGTGCGCTGATGGGGGCGCCGGTGTCGCTCTGGAACACGATCACGCCCCGTCGGCCGGCCACGTAGGGCATCTGGTCGGAAAGGGCGAACGAGGTGTGCCCGTCCGCTGGCAGCGGATTCAGCGTCTGCTGGCCGATGAGCACTCCGTTCTCATCCCATGCCGTCGCCGTCACCGTGGCCGGGGCGTCGGTGGTGCTGCAGATGGCCATTGCGCCTACGTATCCGGCGGTGTTGTCGAATGGCATGGAGAACGAAGCCTGGCTGTGGGAATCCAGCGCGGCGGTCCCCTCCTGATCAGGCCGGCCAGGCACGCGCAGCCGGAAGATGGCGAACGCTCCGGCTTGACCAGTCGCCAGAATATCCGCCCAGCCCACCGCCGTAGTCGTCAGCGCGTCCGACTCGACGACCAGCGATCCGTTCACCGGCAGGCTGCGCTGCACAAACCAGGCATTCATGTCCGGTCCGCCGCCGGCCTGCGGGAACGTAAGCGGCAGGGTGAGATACGCTCCGGTCTCCGCGTACAGGTTGACGCGCACGAGGATGGGCACGCTGTCGGTGTTCACCACCGTAAACGTCGTCGCCCATCCGCCTCCCGCGGCGATGTGGGCCAGTGTTCCCACTCTCACCGGAGTGCCGGCAGGAGCGGCATTGACGGTAAGCTGGAAGCTCGCCGAGCCGGAAAGGCCGTTCGCGTCGGTCACCCCGATGACGAAACTGGAGGTGCCCGCAGCGGGCGGAACGCCCGAGATTGAACCATCCGAGCCCAGGGCCAAACCGCCGGGCAGGTTACCGCTCAGAACATTCCAACTGTACGGAGCGGTCCCGTTGGAAACCCGCGCAGTCAGATTGGTTGAATAGCTGCCGCCGGCGACTCCGGCTGGCAGGCTGCCGCCACTCAGCGCGAGGCCGGACGACGGTATCACCGTGGTCGGGTCGCTGGCGTTCGCCGATCCTGAACCACCGCCGGAGACGGCCACCTGGTTAGTCACCAGCGAAGGCGCCGTTGGCGACACGCTTACCGTCACGGTGATGAGAGGATAGCTGGCGCCGGCGTTCAGCGCGTCGCCGCGGCTGCACGTGCTGGCCGGACAGCTCCAACCTGTGCCCGCCATGCCTATCAGCGTCAGCCCCGCGGGGATTGTGTCGCTGACCGATACAGTACCGCTGGTGGGACCGGCGCCAGGCGAGTTGCTCACCACAACAGTGTAGGTTGCGCCGACCTGTCCCTGCTGGAAGTTTCCGGGATGCGTCTTCGTGATAGTGAGGACGGCTGGGTTCGGTGGGGTCGCGGGAGTCAACAGACGGGTGACGCAATTGGCGCTGTCGAGGACGTAGACCTTGCCGGCCAGACCCAGATCAACACCCATGGGAAGGAAGAGCTCCGCACTGGTTGCCGGTCCCCCATCGCCCGAGTAACCGGGGTTACCGTTGCCGGCGACGGTGGTGATGATTCCGTCCGCCAAAATCTCGCGAATCGCTTCGTTAGCGCTGTCGGCGACGAAAATGTCGCCGGCGGCATCCACATCCACCCCGAACGGGAGATTCAGCTCAGCGCCGTTTGCCGAGCCTCCGTCGCCCGTGTAGCCCGAAACGAATGGAGTCCCGGCCACCTGCGTGATGATGCCATTGGTGCCGACGCGGCGAATCACACTGTTGGCGGTGTCCGAGAAATAGATGTTACCCGCGGCATCCAACGCCAGGCCGTTGGGATTCCCCAGCTCGGCGCTGGTTGCCGGGCCTCCATCGCCGGAATGGCCCTGCGTGCCGTTCCCCGCCACCGTGGAGATGATGCCGTTCGCGGCCACCTTCCGGATTATGTTGTTGGGGGGTTCAGTGAAAAAAAGGTTGCCGTACCCATCCAGCCGCACGAACTCGGGCGTGTTGAGCTCGGCGTTCGTGGCCTGGCCTCCATCGCCCGAGTAGCCGGCAATGCCAGTACCGGCCACGGTGGTGATGATACCGTTCGGAGCCACCTTGCGGATGCGGTTATTGCCGTCCGCGATGAAGATGTTGCCCTGGCTGTCCACCGCCACACCGGCGGGTGCGTTCAGCATGGCGTCGATGGCCAAGCCTCCGTCGCCCGAGAAGCCGGCCGTGCCGGTGCCGGCCACGGTGGTGATGATGCCATTCGGCGCCACTTTGCGGATGCAGTTGTTCCCTATCTCGTCGATGTAGAGGTTCCCATTGTTATCCAGCGCGGCGCTGACAGGGAAATTCTCTTCGGCGGACAGCGCCGGCCCTCCGTCGCCCGAATAGCCCGCCGCACCGGTCCCCACCACCGTCGAGATGTAATAGCTGGCCGTTTGCGGGCTGGTGGAAGCGACGGCGGCCGACACCGCCAGCGGCATCCTTCCTGCCCTATTGTGCATCCGCACAAAGTCGCGCACCGTGTACGGCGGGCCGCCGTTCAAAATGGCCGGCGTGCGTTCGTCCGTCTGGTTGCTGTTGTGGTCCGCCTGTGCAAATGAAATCGAAATGGAAATCAGAAGAAGAGAGACGGCCCGAAGAAAGCGAATACTATTGCCGGACATTTTGTAAATCCCCTGAACTCAGTAAACCTTGAGATTCACGAGGACGGCACCCGTGGGCCGCGGGCTATAATTCATATAGCGGGCGGAATTTACACTCCTCGCGCGTCGGATCGCCGGACGCGAGATCACGGGCCGGCGATGTGCGCAAATGCCCTGCCGGGGAGATACTTCCATTCTTTGCCTGTAATACCTCCACGTCAAGGGGCAAGACGCGACGCGGTCCGTCACAGCCGTTGCCCGGTGTATCGATTTTCTGGTGTTACTTACCAGCACCAGATACGCCCAAAAAGCAGCGACGGTACACGGCGAGTGCGTGTACAAACGCCAGCCCCGGAGAGCGCCTTCCCGGAATCTACCGGGCACCCAACTTCTTAGTGAACGATTCTCAAGTCTGTTACCGATGTTTCAGGGTTGAGCGTCTCGCGTGCCGCCGCCTGCCATCATTTCCACTCGCCCAGGACAATAAACGCCGCCCGCAAGCAGGGCGAGGACACGCCTTTATTTAGCCGGAACAGCGACATCTGCGCTTCCCGCATCGCTGCCGCGGCGGTCGTTCACCAGCAAGCATGCGCCGTGGAAGCGCTGTTTCGGCTTGCTTAGCTCCGTACGCCGATTGCGGCGACGAACCGGTGGTTCCTGGATCCGCCCGCTGATCTGGCGGTACATGTACCCGTCGCGGCTTACGTGCGGTCGGCGCACCGGAGGCTGTTGAAGCGCTCAGGTTCGCGGCAGAGAAAGATCCGGAGCCAGCGGTGCGCGACGAGGCGAAGAAAGCCCCCGAGAAGTTCAACGCCGGGAAGTGACGGGTTCCAGCCCAATTGCCAATCAACCCACTTGCCGCGGGGACCACATGAGCCGACCTCGCAACATAAGAGAGCGCTGAGCTGCGTTACCTCCACTCTCCCTCGATGAGAAACGCAGCCCAGTAATAGGGCGAGGACCACTGTCCCTGCTTCCACAGGTTTACCTGCGCCGCGCGGAGCGCCGCCGCCGGCGGCCGCTTCTCCACCAACATGCCCCGGTAGAAACGCTCCATGAGCAGCGACGTCGCCACGTCGTCCACTTTCCACAGGCTCGCCACCACGCGCGGCGCGCCCGCGTACATGAATCCACGCACCAGCCCGACCAGCCCTTCCCCACGGATCTCCTTGCCCAGCGCCGTCTGGCACGCGCTCAACACCACCAGGTCCGCGCTCAGGTTCAGGTTATAGACGGCCGACAGCGACAGGAACCCGTCGCGCGGCTCGCCGTGCTCATTTACCAGGCTCAGCACCAGCCCGCTCAGCCCCGGATGCTCCGCGTTCAGCAGCCCGTGGGTGGCGAAGTGAACGATTCGGTACGAGCCCAGATCGGCGCTGGTGGCCGTCGCCAGGTTGGCGCGAAAATCCAGTGCCTGAAATCCGGGGTGCGCGAGTTTCGCTATCGTCTCCGCTTCGTCCCGCGTGAACACCAGCCGAGGCAGGTGCAACCCGTCCTCCGCCACCCCCGTGTCCACCGCTGCCCGTTCCAGCTCGATGTCCCGCACGGCGCTGCCCTCGCCGCTGTGTCCGCCCGCCACTCGCGGGTCGCCCGCTTCGAACACCGGATCGGCCAGCACCGCCACCAGGTTGCGTGCCGGCTTGCGATTCAGTGCTTCACTTCGCACCGCCGACACCACGGCGGCCGAGGGTGCGCTCACCACTTCATGTCCCACAACCAGCGGCGCCGTGCCGCCCGGCTCGGGCAGCGCGCCGAACGGAATGTACTGCAATGCGCCGTCCGCTACAACCAGCAGCCGTTTCCCTCTCAGCTCATCCGCGGCCGGCGCCAGCACCATCCGCGTCAATGCGCCAGCCGCCTGCGGATAGTCCCGCTCGGCTTGCGCGATCCTGACCCTCCGCTGCGCCTCCGTCTCGCCGTTCACTCGCCGGTTGCGCGCTGTGAGTAGTTCGTAAACGCGCCGCGCGGCGCTGTCGATCTCCGCTTGTTTAGGCAGTTCGAAGGCATGAAGCGAATCGGGCGTCACCACGAACAAGGCGCTGCCATCCTGCCCCAGCGAGTATTCGAGCAGGACGGTGGAAGCATCCAGCACGCGCCTCTGAATCTGGGGCAGCGTCATCGGCTGCGGCTGCGTGAGGGCCGCGTAGCGGGGACTATTCCCGCGGATTTCCGCCTGCACCTGCTGGAGTTCGTTTTCGAGCGCGTCGACATCCCGCTGCATGGCGGCCGCCTGCTCTTCGGTGTGTTTGCCGCTCAGCAACCGCACCTGCCGTCCGGCCAGCGCAGTGAGCCGGGTGGTGAGGCTTCCCTCTTTTTCGAGCAGCGCGGGATCGGCGCCCTGGCGAATGTCCGCGTGCGATTCGCGCAACATCTCCAGCGTCGACCGAGCCCGGCCATTCTCCGCGGTCTCGAAGGCCAGGCGTTTCAGCGCTTCCGACGGCTGGCTCTTCTCCAGCCGCAACAAAAGGCCGATGTATCCCGCATAGGCGCTCTGCCGCGTGGCGAAGTAGGACGCGCGCAACTCCGGGCTGGCAATGGACGAGCGCAAAGACTCCTGAATGCGCAGCCCCGATTCGTAATAACTCCGCGCCTCGGCCAGGTTGCCGCGAGTCGTCTCCAGGCGCGCCAGATCGAAATCAACCGCCTTTTCACGGTCCCGATCGCCGACGGCCTTCGTCAGCGCCAGCGCCTGCTGAGCGTACTCCATCGCCTTTGCGTTGTCGCCCAGATCCATGTAGACCTTGCCGACATTGCTGAGAGTGGCCGACTCGCCGCTCCGGTCGCCCACGGCCCTCCGCAGCGGCAGTGCCTGCAGGTAGTACTCCAGAGCCTGCTGCTTGTCCCCCAGATTCTGGTGAGCCGCGCCAATATTGGTGAGGGTGGTCGCCTCGCCGCTCCGGTCTCCCAGGGCTCTCCGCAGCGGCAATGCCTGCTCGTAGTATTCGAGCGCCTTCCGGTTTTCTCCCATCTCGTGCCAGGCCAGGCCGATGTTGTTCACCGTGACGGCCTCGGCACGCCGGTCGCCCACCTCCCTGAACCTTGTCAACGCCGGCTGGTAGTATTCGAGCGCCTTTTGCTTCTCACCCAGGTTCGAATAGACCATCCCGATGTTGACCAGAACGTAGGCCTCGCCCCTGGAGTCTCCCGCCGCCCTGGCGGTCAGCAGGGCCCGCTGGTGATACTCGAGCGCCTTCTGATATTCGCCCAGAGTCCTGTAGAGAAAACCAATGCCATCGAGGGTCGCCTCCTCGGCGGCCCGGTCCTGCACAGCCTGCTCCAGGGGCAGCGCCTGCTGATAATACTCCAGCGCTTTCCGGTTCTCCCCCCAATCCGAATAGACGCCGCCCATGTTGTTCAGAGTGTTCGCCTCGCCCCGCTTCTCCCCCTGAGCCCTCTCCAGCGTCAGAGCCTGCTGATAGAATTCCAGGGCCTTCTGGTTCTCGCCCACCCTGCTGTAGGCCTGGCCGATGTTGTGGAGCGTGGCCGGCTCGCGCCGCCGGTCCGCGGAAGCTCTGTCCAGGGGCAGCGCCTGCTGATAATACTCTAACGACCGCTTACTCTCGCCCAGCCTCCAATAGACATGGCCGGCGCTGCTGAGCGTGTCCGACTCGCGGTCCCGGTCCCCCGCCGCGCGCCAGAGCGGCAAGGCCTTCTCGTAGGCGAGGGCCGCGTTGCGCAGCGACTCCGCCGTGCCCTGCGCCTGCAGCCGATCCCCATCGGCGACCGCGGCCAGCGCCGCGATCCTCGCTCTGTCGGCGTCGGTGGCTGGCCTGAGGTCGACGATTTTCGCTTCGTATTTCCCGGCCGCTGCGTTCTTGTCCAGCGATACGACCCGTAGCCGGTACTTTCCCGTGGTGGCCGCCAGCAGGTACACCGGCTCCGGCCCCCATGCGCCATTCGGACTATCCACCTCGGCAAGTTTCCCGCCGGCCGGATCGAACACCATCACCACCACGTCGATGCCGCGTTGGTCCACGATGACGTGCAGGTAATAATTGGCTTCCAGGCCTATCTGGTATTCGTGCGCCTGCCCGCCCGCAAGTTCCCGCTCGATGGGCTTATCGGGCTCAAGCGTGGGAACCTCGGGGGCCTCCGCGGCGCTGCAGCACAGCGCACAGAAAAAGACGAGGAGTGCACGACAGAAGCGGTCCGTTGACCTCATGGCCGGTCTCCGCGGCTAACAGCGCCCGCTACAGCCAGGTCTCTCGACCGTGCGCATGTGAGTTGGACGCGGATGCTGGCGACCGGGCCTCCATTCGGATTCACGAAGCATTCGACGACGTCGGAGTGATGAACTCCGCGGCGAGCGAGACCCGATTTCATCCAAAACGAGGACTGTCCGAGCAAAGAAAAGGCCGCGACCAAACCCAGCGTCAGGCGAAGTAGGCTACACACTCCAAGCATATAGCTGAATGCGTGGGTCGAGCCAGCTCATAGCCTCGCAACGCTTCGCGCGATGACTCGAAGACACCGCTCGATTTGAGCCGATTCGGAAGATCAGACAACGCGCTTCAGACGGAGTCAAAAGCAGATTTTTGGTGGAGGCGGCGGGAGTCGAACCCGCGTCCGAAAAAGCCCGCCGTGAAAAGACTACGTGCGTGTCCGGTTCGTGATTGTCGGCTGCCCCTACAAGAACCGGCGAAGTGAGCGACAGCTTAGCCCGATTGTCGTCAGCCTGCGGCTACGAGCAGAAGCCCTCGGCCCAAGCCTGTGAGATGACGCCGGCTGGATGAAGTACAGGCCCCCCACCCGCGGCGGCCACCTAATTAATTAGGCAGCGTATGCAAACTGCTGATTGGCAGTTGTTGGTTTCCGATCGTTTTACGGGAGCTCGGAACCCGGCACGCCTTCCCACAACGATTCAATCCCGTCGAAACCGTTGCGCCCCCTTTCAACCAATTCGATGATAGCACCGCGCTGTCGGATGGGCACCAGTGCGGGGTCGTGTGGAGGCGCCGAAGCCCGTGTGTGCTACGACCGAAGCACTGCCTACTGGATGGGCAGCAGCACGGCTCAACGCGAGCGCCCGCCGGAGTCGGTGTGGTGGCGCGAAGCACCGCCCTGCTGGATGGACAGAAGCACCCGACGGCGGCGGCAATCTGGCTCACGCACAGATCGGTGCTTCGCAGCAGGAGCCCGGCGTGCTCGATCAACGTTGCCAACCCCGGGAGTGGAGCGTCTGTCGGGGCGCTGCCTGCGGACACCACCGCGGGCGTCGCCTACCAGCAGGCCCTTACCGCCGGCTTCATTCAACCCGGCGAGTACATTATCGCCGCCCCGGGCGGCCCGATCGGGTTTAGCGGGACGCTCTTCGTTGGGTCGCCCATTCAGATCCAGACCGCCCTTCCCCCCGGCACGAAGTTCGACGCCAGCGCCGGCCAGCCGTTCACGGTGAACTGGACGGGCGGCGATACGGGAACTCTGGTGAAGGTCACGCTGCAGTCGGTAAATCCGGTGAATCCGGCTCTTGCCTATATCTACGCGGACGCGTCCGCCGGTTCGATCACATTTTATCCGTTCTGCACTGAAATAGAGCACCGCCCCTTTTGCACCATGGGCCCGCTGTCGTCGGCTCCCGACATAGACGTTATCGTAGAGGTCTCGCCTTATCCGGCGAACACCACGATGATCCCGAGTCCGGGGCTTACCGGCGGTATCTACGCAACCTGGACGTACCGCTACGTCTTCACCGGACTGACCATCGGATGACAGCGCCGCCCCCTACTGAATGGGCAGCAGCACCGTATTGCTGGAAACGCCGTTTACGGTGACCGTCAGATCCAGCGTGGCGCCGGTCGGCACCGCGCTGGTGATCGGGAATTCGACCGCATCGAGGCCGACGTAGCCGGGCGCGGCGCCTGCCCACGATGGAGTTAGCGGCGCGCCTCCCAGCGTCAAACTGACCGGGTCTGTGAGCGGATTCGGCGGCGATTGCGGCACTGGGAAGCCCTCGATATAGGGCAAGGTCAGCGGCCCGAAGCCAGTGCCCAGAATCGTCACCGTCTCGCCGGGCAAAGCCGGCGCCAATGGCGTGATGAGCGAGCCGTCCTGATGCAGCGCAAGCGCGTAGGGCCGATTGCCGGAAAGATTGACCAGCAACCCGGGCGCATTCCTCGCCACCGTGTAAGAGGTGAGAATGTCAGGCTGCCCCGGCGATGAAATGGCCAGATCGTAGTTGCCGGGCGCCAGCCCGGAGGGCACGAAAGCATTGATCTGCGACGGCGAGACGTACATCAGCGGCAGGATCTGATCGCCGCTGGTCACCACCACTCCCAGCAGAGTCTGCGCCAGAGGATCGGTGGGGCCGACCTGCGTGCCCGGCGCAAGATTCGGACCGTAGATCGCGATCAGCGAGCCAGTCGCCACAGCGGGTTGCGGCGTTACGCCGGCCGCATTCTGCACGAAGACCCCGGGAGTGTCCTGCAGTTTCTGGAAATAGCCTGTCACCTGCATTGGCGCCTGCATCGAGAGGGTTGCGGTTGCCGCGCTTCCGCTCAGACCGCCGCCATTCCAGGACGAGAAACGGTACCCGCTGGAGGGCGCTTCGGTCAGCGACACCAATGTGCCCGCGGCATAATACCCGTCCGGGGACAGCGGGGCGGCGGTGAAGGTTCCCGCGCCGGCCGGCGATGCGGCAGCCGTCAATTGATAGCGGGTGGAGTAAGTTGCCTGCACCGTCATGTCGCTGTTCAGCGTGACCGAATGGCTGGGCGCCCCGAGATCCGACCAGCTCTGGAACGCGTACTCGGTTCCCGGCGCCGGCGCGAGCATGGGCGGCGCGGCGATCGTCACCTTCGTGCCGGTGGGTTGCGAGGTGGTGCACGGCGTGACACACGACTGCCCATTCACCTGAAGCACGAGCCCCGCGGGGGAGCTGACCACGGTCAGCAGATTGTTTGCGCTGGCTGCCGGATCGTATACGTAAGTCGCATAGAGGAAGGCGCCACCGTTTACGGCGAAGGGGAGAACGGTGTAGCTGTGCGTGGCCGCCCCGCCGTCGGACCAGCTCTGGAAATCCCAGACCTTGTTGCTCGAGTCCCGCTGCTGCAAAGGAGCGGACAGCGAATGCGTGGTATTCACGCCCCAGATCCCGGCGCCTGCCCCCGTGGAAACCCCATCGACGATGAGCTTCAGTCCCTGAGGAATCGTGGTCCAGGAGACCTGGGCGGCGGAAATGAAGTTCGCCGTCTCCAGATCCGGCTGACTCGGCACCGTGTAAGAACCGGTGGCGGTAACGGACCCGGTCCAGGAATTGAACACCCAGACATGTCCCTGGCTGTCGGTCTGCGGTGAAGGCACCGCGACCGTGTGCGCGGAACCAATCAGCCAATCGAAATCGCCGACGCACCTCTGCGGTATGGCGGCGGGAAACGGCGAGATTGGCGGCGGGGACATCTCATTCGCCGCGCATGGCGAAAACACCGTGGCGCCGGGCTCCCGAATAGTCGGGATCAGCTCGTGATCCACCACCAGGTTGAGGGCCGGCGGATTGGTCAGAAACCTCACGCGTTCTCCGGGGACAAATTCCGGTATCCACGGCAGGATCATCGTCTCCTGGTTAACCGTGGCCGTTACCACCGGACCGGTCAGCGTCAGATCGGGCAGACTCCATTGCTGAAAAACCCAGCCCGGCGAAGCGTACACGTTCAGCGTGAGCGTTGCGGGAATCTGCACGTATTCCGCGGCGTTATTCCAGTAACATACATGAGATAGCCCGCTGGGGACGATCACGATGCCCTCGGGAATCGGAGTGCCGGGAGGCAACTGTGGGTAGTTATAGCAGTCGTTCGGATACGCCGGCGGATTCTCGCCATTCAGATCGAGGTACACCATGCAGAACTCGTTGTAATTGATCACCAGCGTGGTCAGTGCGGGATCGGCGGTGACGCTCACGGTTGACGAGCTGGTGTCCGTGATCTGCCCCGACGTGTCCGTCCAGCCCACGAACAGACGGTAGCAGGGCGGCAGGCTTTGAAGGTAAGACCGCGTGGCGATGATCGTTGGATCGTAACCGCTGGGAACCGGGTCGGAGAGCGCCTGAATGACGTGTGTCGATCCGTTCAGCCAGCTAATCGTTGCCGACGACGTATATGGCTGACCATCCACGAGAAAAATGCCGCCGGCGGGGCTTGTCGTGATGGTGATGAAGGTCTGGTTGCTGGACTGAGCCCATAAGGATGTCAGACCGGTCAGGGTCAGCAGGCAGAAGGCGAGGCGATGAGTAGACACAGGCACTCCCGGCGCGCCACTCGCGCCATAGGTAAGATCGACCATTACCGCCAGCCGCTTTACTGCGGTGAACGCCTTAGCTCAAGCTGACCGATTTCCGTAACCGCCTGAGGCCGTGGGCCGTTATCCTAGGAGGGGGCTGGTAATGCGTTTCGATGGTTCGGTCGTGCTTCCTGTGGTTGGCTGTCTGGTGGCGACCTGCGCCGTTGCCGGCTCGGACGAACGGTACCCGCTCGGGCGCAGTTCCAACGATTTTGTCGAGATCAGCGCTAACCTGCTGATGGACAAGGACCAAATTAAGCAGGCCGTGGGCGTCGACATCACTGGCTCGCAGCTTGGCGACAACATCATCGTGGTGCAGGTGACCGTGCGCCCGCTCGGCGACGATCCGGTCAAAATCTGGCTGGACGATTTTCTGCTGCTCTCGGACAAGGATGGCCAGCGCGCCGCCCCGTTCCAGCCGAGCCAGATTGCCGGAGCGGGGGCGATTGTCGTGAAGGACTCGAAAGACCCGAAGACGAGCACCACCGCGGGGCTCGGCCCCATCATGGGCGTGCCCTTCGGCGGACCCGCTTTTGGCGCGGGAAGCTCCGCTCACCCCTCTGCGGACGTTGAGGTGAAAGACGCCGACAGCACCACGGAGAGCCCGCTGCTGGTGGCGCTTCGCCAGAAGGTCCTGCCGGAGAAAGCGGTGACCGAGCCGGTTAGCGGACTGCTCTTCTTCGAGATTGACGGCAAGGTAAAGCCGAAGAATCTCGAGTTGTTCTACAAGACGCCGTCGGGCAAGCTCGGCATGCGATTCGCGCCCGAAAACGCCAAAGAGAAAGATAAAGACAAGAAGTAGCGGCTACGACACGGATGTGACGGTGATGGTGTCGCCGCTGAGTGTGCCTTCCACCTTAACCTTGTCGCCTAGATGGCTCATCACTTTGTCCTTCGAATCGGCGGAAATCTTGTAGACCTTGTCGCCGACAACAAGAACCGGCTCGGCCCCGCGCTTCACGCATCCCTTGACGCACTGCTTGTCGGCGTCGGTGGCGGCGACGTGTTTGGCGGCGCACATGGAATCCGAAATCGTGCCGCTGAATGAATCGGCGAGCGCGGTGAGCGAGAACGCGGCGCCCAGGGCGAGTGCGAATGTGAGTTTCTTCATGGTGCTCCTCCAGAGCTACCCACAATTATACGGCTGATCAGAACTCCAGTTTCGCGATCATGTCGTCCAGTTCCGATTGCAGCGCGGTTTTTTGCTTCTCCAGGGCCGCGGACTGATCGCGAAGTTTCGCGTATTGGACTTCTTCGGAAGCGAGCTGTTGCGACCACGTCTGCACCTGATCGCGCTGCCCGCTGACCTGATTGAGCGTCTGGATGTTCTGGCGAAGGCGGTTCTCGGCCTGGGTGCTTTCATCCATTTCCGCGCGAGTCTGTTTGAGCGATTCGTCGTCGTCGGCGATCTTCGCCTTTTGATTGACGATCTGCTGAAGCTGTTCGCGGCCCTTGGCGGAAATGGCTTTGGCGGAGATGTAAGCCGCCAGATCGCTGGCGTCGAAGTTGGTAACTTCGGCTGTTTCGCTGTACACGTGCTCTTCGACCACCGGGAACTTCACCGTCTCGCCCGCGGCGACCTTCACTTCGAAGCGATGCGCGTTGGCCGTGGTTTCGTCGGGCTTGCGGCCCACCACGTTGTAGTCGGCGCGGATGGGCTGCTCGATGATCAGGGTCTTCGGCCGGGGATCGACGTTGTGGATAGTGTAGGTCTTCGTTTCGCGTTGTGTGTTCTTTGTCGTGATCGTGCCGCGCGTGGCGTGCACCTCGACAATGTGCTCGTCTCCGGATTCCTCTTTTGTGCCGATGCGCGTGCCCAGATCGACGGCGTAGCTGATCAGCCGCTTGTCGCCGCTCTTCACGGTGTTCATGAGCGCTTCGCCGCCGTAGCTGTCGGCCTCGAAGACAGTGAGAGGGCCACCATCGAGAGTCTTGCCGGTGTTGTTGGTCAGCTCTGCCGCGGTCATGGGGTTCTGGCCGTAGGATTCCGAGTAGATGAGCAGCTTGCGCGCGGCGATTTTCTGTTGCAGGAAGGGCAGCATGGCCGATTCGTTTTTGTGAATGGTGACCGGCTGGGAGAAGCGGTATTCGAAGAGGTCGCCGAGCTCGCGCGTTTCGGTGTTGGGCGCGATGGTGCTGGTGGCTTTAAGTAAGGGCGGAGGCGGAACAGCGGTGCGAGCGAGGACACCGCCCATTGAGCGTCCTGCTATGCCGCCGGGCACACCACCGATCACCCCTGAGGCCTGCGGCGGCGGTAACTTCTCTTCCTGCAGTTCGCCCTCGTATAGCACCGGCGCCTGAGCGTACGCATTCTCCACATCGGCCGTCGTGCGCTGCACGTAGAACGGCTCATAGAGATGGCTGATGAACGACACCGGCCGGCCGGAGACGACGGCCAGGTGGACGTTGGTCCAGTCGTCACCAGTCGTGTTGTCCACAATCGCCCAACCCTCCAGCGTGGCTTCGCCCTTCGGGTCGAACAATAGCCGATAGCTCGACTTCCACAGCGGCTGCGGAATCATGTAGCTGGCCGACACCTCGCGCGTCTTCGCATCCGATGAATCGATGTACACGCTGCGCTTGTCCTTCGATCGCGATTCCGCAACGGTCGCCAGGTAATCCTTCAACTGCGCCTGCAGCTTCGGATCGGGGAAATGCAAAGAGCTGATGGCCCCGAGATCGACGGTGCGCAGGTCGCCGGAATCGAGCAGCAGAATGAGCTGCTCGCGCTCGGGTTGGTTTTCGGTGGCGGCGATGACTCGCGCGCTCACGATGGTCCCCGCCAGTTTGTCCGATGCCGAGGTCAGCTCGATTCGCGCGCCGCGCAGACGGTCGAGGAATGCGCTGAGCTGCTGTCCGTCCGCGACGGCGAACGGGAACTCCGCCAGCTTCTGCCCCAGCGGAAGGCTCGAATCGTAGCGCAGGCCGCGAATGGGCGTGCCCGAGCTGTCGGCCACGGTGAGCGACTTCAGCACATCGTTCATATCCGTCGCCTTGAAATCCAGCCGCGCGCTTTCGCCGGGCGCAAGCTGGCCGGAGCGGGCGAAGTAGCCGACGCCGCTCTTGTACAGAATCACCTCGCGCACGGGCAAATCGGCGGCCAGCGCGGTAGCGAGAGATAGCAGGAAGATCGACAAGAAGCGCAACATATCAGAACTCCAGCTTCCCGATCATATCGCCAAGTTCGGCCTGCAGTGCCGCCTTTTTCTTCTCGAGGCCGGCCACCTGATCGCGCAGCGCGGTCATGCGCACCTCTTCCGCCGCGAGCTGCTTCGACCACTCCTGCACCTGCTCCTGCTGGCCGCTGACGCGGTTGAGAGTCTGGATGTTCTGGCGCAGCCGTTCCTGCGCGCGTGTAACCTCGTTCATGTCTGCGCGCGCCTCGGTCAGCGACGCGTCGGTTTCGGCGATGCTGCGCTTCTGATCGAGAACGCGCTGAAGCTGCGCGCGGCCGTCCTCGGAGATGGCCTTCTGGCTGACGTACGCCGCCAGCGAATCGGGTGTAAACGAATCCGTCTGTACGGAATACGAGACGGTTTCGACGTGCTCCTCGACGACCGCCAGCTTCTCGGTCGCGTTCGCGGCCAGCCTGACTTCATAACGGTGCGTCGTCGCGGTGCTTTCCGACGGCTTAGGGCTGATCGGCGTGTAGCCGGCGCGGATAGGCTGCTCGACAAGAAGCGTTTTGGGGCGAGGGTCGACGTTGTGGATGGTGTAGGTTTTCGTCGAGACGCCGGAGCTTTTCTGGCTGGCCACGCCGTGATTGACATGCACCTCGAGGAGACGGTACTCACCCGATTCCTCCTTCGTGCCCACGCGCGTGCCCAGATCGACGGCGTAGCTGATGAGCCGCTTGTCGCCGTTCTTCACCGTGTTCATGAGCGCTTCGCCGCCGTACCCTGCGCTTTCGAAGACGGTGATGGGGCCGCCGTCGAGGGTTTTACCGGTGTCGTTGGTGAGCTCGGCCGCGGTCATCGGATTCTGGCCGTAGGCTTCGGAGTAGATGAGCAGCCGTCGCGCGGAGATTTTCTGCTGCAGGAAGGGGAGCATGGCGGATTCGTTTTTGCGGATGGTGACGGGCGTGTCGAAACGGTATTCGAAGAGATCGCCGAGATCCTGGGTCTGTGTCCCAGCGGCAACGGAACTGGGTTGCGTCCCCACACGATATATACCGCCGCCTACGTTGCCTCCCGGCGCGGCGCCGTAGCCAGCACCGTGACCCGACCCGATGCCACCACCCGAGCCGGGCACAAAGCGGCCTTCCTTTTTGTTCAAACCCATCTGCTCAGTCAACGTGAGGCCCGCACTCGGGGCCGAAACGTCGCCTTCGTACACCACCGGCGCCTGCGCGTACGCATTCTCCACGTCGGCCGTGGTCCGCTGCACGTAGAACGGCTCGTACAGTCGGCTGATAAACGACACCGGGCGGCCGGAGACCACGGCGAGACGCACGTTGGTCCAATCGTCATCGGTGGTGTTGTCCACAATGGCCCAGCCTTCCAGCGTCGCCTCGCCCCTGGCGTCAAACAGCAGCCGGTAACTCGACTTCCACAGCGGCTGCGGGATCATGTAGCTTGCGGAGATGTTCCGCGCTTTCGCATCGGACGAATCGATGTACACGCTGCGCTTGTCCTTCGAACGCGACTGCGCCACCGCGGCCAGGTAATCCTTCAACTGCGACTGCAGCTTCGGGTCGGGGAAGCGAAGCGAACTGACCGCGCCGAGATCGACGGTGCGAAGGTCGCCCGAATCCAGCAGCAGCGTGAGCTGCTCGCGCTCGGGTTGCTTTTCGCCATCGCTGATCGCCCGCGCGCTGACGATGACGCCGGTCAGCGCGTCCGTCGCCGACTTCATCTCAATGCGCGCGCCGCGCAACTGGTCGAGAAAAGCGCTCAGTTGTTGCCCGTTCGCCACAGTGAAGGGGAATTCGGCGAGCTTCTGTTCGAGCGGCAGGCTGGAGTCATAACGAAGGCCGCGAATCGGCGCGCCGGAATCGTCGGCAATGGTCAGCGACTTCAGGACGTCGTTCATCTCTCCCGCCTTGAAGTCCAGCCGGGCGCTTTCTTCGGGCACAAGCTGGCCGGAGCGCGCGAAGTAGCCGACGCCGCTCTTGTACAGGATCACTTCGCGGACGGGCAGGTCGGCGGCCGGCGCGATTGTAGCGAGAATGACGAAAAGGGGCGCAATTCGGCTCGGTGGCATGTTCATTCTGACACCGATGATGCACGTAAAGTTCCGAGGCCTTTTTCCGGGACTACTGACGCTTGAGCGGTGCCACAATCTCCAGCCCGCCCACTACACCCCGCTTCGGCATCTCCACGCCGATCACTTCCTGATAAACGGTGTTGGTGATGTTGGTGAGCTGGAGGAACGGCCGGACCATCCCGCTCGGCCGCGCGAGCGAAGCGTCCCAGATGGCATATGTGTTGCGCGCGTAGCGGTCGAGCACGCCGATGCGCGTGCGACCCACCAGCCAGGGACGAATCGTGCCCTGCCAGCCGATGGCCGCGTTGTTGATCGGATAATTGAACGCGTACTTCGTGATCACATCGCCGATGGCGTTGCGGTCGCCGACCAGTCCCGTGTAGCTGACCGAAATCACTTCGTCCGCGCGCAGCCGCGCTTCCACCGATCCCTCGAATCCGCTGAACACGAGCTTCGTGAAGTTCATGGCCATGTAAATGTTGGTCTGGGGATCGAGCACGTAATCGATGAGGTCCGTGTCGCGCCGCTGGAACACCGTGGCCGACGCTTTGAACCGCCGGCCGGCAAAATAATCGACGCCGCCCTCATAATTCCAGGCTTTTTCGGGCTTGAGGTTCGGATTGCCGAGATCCGAAGGGTCGCTGTAGTAAAGGTCCGTGTACGACGGCAGGCGAAACGCCCGGCTTACCGACGCGCGCGCCTTGAGCTTCGAGTTGATCCAGTATCCGGCGGACGCCGTCGGGCTTACCTGGTTGCTGAGTCCGTCGTAGACATCGTCGCGCACGCCCGCCGTAAAGGAAAAGCGGTGCAGCGCGCGCGTGTCCCAGGACGCATAGAGGGCCTCGTGGTTGCGTGCGTGAATGCCCAGATTGTTGCTGTGAATCGACTCCTCGTAATACTCCGCGCCGTAACTCAACTGGCCGACGGGCAGCTTGTCGTGGCGGCGAGCCGCGCCTTCGTAGCTGTCGAGATAGTGGTGGTTGGTGTAGATGGACGGGTCGTCGCGAAACAGGACGTAAAGATCGGTGTGGCGGCGGTAGGCGAAATCGATCTCACTGTTCTTCCCCAGTTCCTGGCGGAGCGACGCGAACCAGCCCTTGGTGCGCTCCCAGGAGGGGTAGTTGCCGTAGAATTGATCCGCGCCGAACGGGCGGTCGCTGAGCGTGAGCAGAATATCCGTGTTGCCGAGGCGCGTTTTCGCATGACTAATGGAGGTGAGGTCCAGGTCGCGATAGTCCCGGTCGGGGATGAATCCGGTGGAAAAATCGCGCGCGGCGAAAAGCTGTTCACTTAACCGGTCGTCGCCCAGCGACACCGAGCCTCCTTCTTCATTCACCCCGAAGTTGCCCAGCCCCCCGCGCAGCCGCACCTCCGGCTCTTCCGATGGCTGGCGTGTGATGATGTTCACCACTCCGCCCACGGCGTCCGAGCCGTACTGCGCCGAACCGGAGCCGTTTAAAACCTGCAGCTCCTCGACGGCGTCGATGGGCAGCGGCAGGTCCATATTGTGGTGGCCGCTCTGCGCGTCGTTGATGCGCATGCCGTCGAGCAGTACCAGGGTTTGGCCAAACGTGCCGCCGCGGATGGAAATGTCGGACTGGATCGTGTTCGGCGCGCGCTCCTGCATGTCCACCGAGGCGTCAAGCTTCAGATAGTCGGCGAAAGAATCGTAGAGCAGGCGCTCCCCGCTGACGGTGAAGACAGCGACGTTGCGATCAGACTCCTCGAGAGGGATGGGCTCGAAGGTCCCGGTGACCACCACGACTTCTTTTTGCGGCGGAATCGTCGGCGCATTGTCCGGCTGAGCCGTTTGCGCCAGACAGGAGGACACCGCGAGCGCGGCGATAAAGGCGACCCTCATGGATGAAGCAGACCCGCGGTAAGACTTCAGAATAGCAGGGGAGCGCTCACAGCTTGTTCGCTCTCAGTTCCTTCAGTGGATAGCGCGTGCCGCGCCACTCGATGCCGCCGTTCCAGATCGTGAGGGTGGTGGATCGAATGATGATCCAGGCAAACAGGAGGGCGGCCAGCGGCAAGGCGAGCGCGCACGCTCGCGGGATGTCCATGGAGCCCGCGGCCACCGCGAACACCGCCAGAACGGTCAGGGCGACGAGCGCGTTCACGACCCGCACCGAGCCGCCGGTCACGAAGAGTGCGAAGAAAGGCCATACATAAATCAGGAAGAGAGCGGCCACGGAGCCAAGGGCCGTGCTCACGCGGTAGTCAACACCCGCGAACATGTTCTTGGTCAGGCCGCCGATCATCGCGCCGAGCGAGCTGTACCACTCCACCGATATCAGCGAAGCGCCAACAACGAAGTCCTGCCTGTATCCGCGGCTCTTGAACAGTTTTCCGAGCTTAAGATCGTCGTCGGGACGCATGCGGATCGGTTCGTGTCCGCCGAGCGCGCGGTAGACGGAGGCGCGGACCAGATTGAATGCGCCGATGCCGATATGTTTGGAGCTCTTCGGGTCGCGAGCCTTCCATGGCTGGACAAACCAGTTGAAGGACAGCGTGAACATGCCGAGCAACGCATTCAGGAGGTAACCGCGCATCTCGGCGTGCGGCGAAACGGCCAGGTGATCGAGGGCGCGTTGCAGCGTGTAGTTCACGGCGCGGCTCAGGACCGAGGGCTCCATGACAACGTCCGCGTCGGTGAAAACGAGGAACTCACCGGAGGCCTGCGCCGCTCCCAGATGCAACGCATGATTCTTGCCGAGCCAGCCCGGCGGCAGCTCGCTCACGGTAACGACGCGCAGACGCTTCTCATCGCGCGCCAGGCGCTCGAGGATCTCGCCCGTTGCATCGGTGGAACGGTCGTTGACGACAATCACTTCGTAATTCGGGTAATTCTGGCGCAGCAATGAGCGGACAGCCCTTTCAATGCCGCTTTCCTCGTTGCGGGCCGCGGCGATCAGGGAGACCGCCGGCGCGGCGCCGCTTAGCGGCGGAACGTCCGAAAGAACGGTGATTCTGCGGTTGCCGAAGTACATCGCGGCCGCCGATAGCGCGTAGAGAACCAGAGTGCCGATCGCGAGCACGAGCAGCGCGGTGTGCAAGACACTCACGCGCTGAAAACCGGTTCCAGCGCCGACAACCGGACCTTCAGTTCGGCCAGTTCCAAGGCGTTCAAGGGAGGCAGGGGTTCCGACGCCAGATCCATCGCCAGGTCGAAGAGACGCTCATCCCCGGGCGGCACGGCGGCGGTGACTTCGTGATTCAGCGTGAACCGCAGCGCCAGCCGGGCGGTCTCGCGGTGGTCAATCGGCTGATACCAGCACTTCGGATAAGGGCGATCCTCCGGCTTCAGATCCGCCGGCCACGCGCCAAACGCCAGCGCCTTGAGTGCAAGACGAGCCATTCCCCTGGCCTTAGCCCGGGCGAGAATCTGCGGCCCGAAGCCGCCGTTCTCCCAGGCGTTCGCATTGACCGGGAACAGAACGCTGTCCAGTTCCAGCGCGTCCATCAACCGCAGCGCCGCCGGGGCGTGGTGCGCGGAAAATCCCAGGTGGCGAACCTTGCCTTCCCGCCGCGCGGCGAAAAACGTCTCAGCCGCGCCGCCGGGCGCAAGAATCCGATCGACATCCTCCATCGAGCCGACGGCATGAAACTGATACAGATCCACGTGGTCGGTATGAAAACGCTGCAGGCTGCGTTCGAGCTCCTCGCGAGCGCCTTTGGCATCGCGATGCATGGTCTTCTCGGCCAGGAAAACCTTATCGCGAAACGGCCGCAGGGCTTCGCCCAGCTTGAGCTCCGCCTCGCCGTCGAAATACGATGGCGCGCAATCGAAATAGTCGACCCCGCGCTCGAACGCAGCGGCGACCCTGCGGTTCGCTTCTTGCTGCGAGAGCCCGCAAACCACAATCCCGCCGAAAGCGAGAATGGAGAGATCGATTCCGTCTTTGTAGCGGCGGCGAGGCAGCGGGGTGTCCATATCGGCCCAACTCCTCAGTGTACGGTGTAAGGCGCGCGCAGCGCGAACGGAGCGATTTCGATATCGAAGCCGCTGCCATCGGCGCGCGCCATCTGGTAAGTGCCGCTCATCACCCCGGTTGGCGTTTCCAGCGGGCACCAGGATGAATACTGAAAGCTCTCGCCGGGCGCCAGAACCGGCTGCTCGCCCACCACGCCCGGCCCTTGCACCTCACGCGTTTGTTCCAGGGCATCGGTAATAATCCAGTGGCGGCTGACAAGCTGCACCGTCTCGCCTCCCTGATTGGTGATGCGCACGGTGTACTGAAATACCCACTGGCCCTGCTGCGGGCGCGAGTTCCGCGCCGAGTGCCGGGCCATTACCTCCACGCGAATGGAATTGGTGACGGCTTCGGAAATGGGAGACGGCGCTGGCTGCGGCTCGGGCATGACGAAAGGCTCATGATAGCAAGCCCGCTGCTTTCAACTCCGTTCGGGATGGATTATCATATAAAACAAACAGGAGGCGTTCTGTTTGCGGATTTCCGTTGCTCGCCAGGCGCAGGTGGATGAAACCCGGCCAGTTCCGCGCCCGGCGCGCCGGAGCGTTTTCCACATGGTTTTGCACGCCGATATGCAGAGGGTAAACGACACGAAACCGTGCGTCGTTCACACCTCTGGTACCGGCGGCGCCAAGGGGCTAAGGTAGAAGGCGTCCCAACATGGCAGCTCCCGACATCGCCCTCGCAAAAGGCCTTCCCGCGAACCTCGAAGCGGAGCGGTTCGTGCTCGGCTCCATTCTGCTGGACGATTCCAACTTCATCCAGACCGCCGGCCTGCTGGAACCGGACGACTTCAGCCTCGAGAAACATCGCCGCATCTTCCAGCGCATGCTCGATCTGTACGAGCGCGGCCGGCGCATCGATCGCGTCACTGTCGCCGAGGAGCTGATGAAGCAGGGCCAGCTCGAATCGGTGGATGGCATCAGCTACCTGGTCTCCCTCGACGACGGGCTGCCGCGCATCGCCAATCTCGAAAGCTACGTGCGCATTGTCCGGGACAAGAGCCTGCTGCGGCGCATCATCTTCAGCTCGCAGAAACTGATGGACCGCTGTTTTATCGGCGAGGACGAGCCAACCGAGATCCTGGCAGGCGCCGAAGAAAACCTGTTGAAGCTGGGCGACACCGGCGCCTCGGATGCGCTGATCAACTGCGACACCATCATCCGCCAGTACGAGGGCGGCTTCAACGCGTTCCTCGATCCCAGCAAACGCATCAAGGGCCTCAGCACCGGCTATCTGAAGCTGGACGAAATGACCGGCGGCCTGCACGAGGGTGAGCTGCTCATCCTGGCGGCGCGGCCCTCCATGGGCAAGACGGCGCTCGCTCTGAACATCGCGCAGCACATCGCCACCAACGCGCACGACCCGCGCACCGTCGCCGTGTTCTCGCTGGAAATGTCGAAGGAGTCGCTGCTGACGCGCATGATCTGTTCGGGGGCGCGAGTGGACCAGCAGAAATTCCGCGCCGGCTATCTGAATCACGACGAGCGCCGCCAGTTGCAGCTCGCCGCCAACGAACTGGTGAAAGCGCCGCTGTTCATCGACGACACTTCCGGCATCAACCTGATCGACCTGCACGCCAAGCTTCGCCGCCTGCGCGCCGAGCACGGCCTGGGGCTGGTGATTGTGGACTACCTGCAGTTGATGACCGGCCGGGGGCGCTTCGAGAACCGCAACGCCGAGGTCAGCTCGCTTTCGCGAGGCTTCAAGCTGCTGGCGAAGGAGCTGAAGGTGCCCATGCTGGTTCTTTCGCAGCTCAGTCGCGCGCCGGAAACACGCCAGGGCGATCACCGGCCGCAACTGAGCGATCTCCGCGAGTCGGGATCCATCGAACAGGACGCGGACCTGGTGGCGTTCATCTTTCGCGAAGAGGTTTACAAACCCGACCACGAGCAGTTGAAGGGCCGGGCCGAGTTGCTGGTGGCCAAACAGCGCAATGGCCCCATCGGCCGTGTAAACCTGATGTTTCTCAAACACTGCACGAAGTTCGAGAATCCCGCGCGCGATATCGACATGGCGGAAGCGGAGTAGGTGGGGCAGGTTTGTAACCTTGGGTGCCCTCTGGGCAACGATTTTCAATCGGCCCCGTGGCTAACGGCAAGGCGGCCGGCCCGTCTGACTGGTTGTGAAGTGGTTTCTATCAGAGCGGCTGGTCTTCGGAGCAACTGTAGTCCTGCTGACGGTGATGGCCGTTCCCACCCTGCGCCATGAATTCTGCCCGCAGCGCTTTTGTCGTTTCATGGAATACTATCGGGCATCAAAAAACACGAACGCTCCCCTCACTTTCGGGGAGCGCGTCGTGTACAGCTTGTCGCAGGCCGATGCCGCGCGGCGGCCGCAGGCTCACGTTCTTAAGTAAACGCCGGCACAACGGAGCGGACCGCCGGCTTTACTCGCCTCGCACTGTGGGCGGCTCCGCCCAGTGCCGGCTATTGGGTCGCGGGATGCCTTCTGACCGGCGTGTGGTGAACCGTTTCCTTGCCGGTCCAGCCCTTGATTGACGCTTTCTCCGCCTTGAAAGTCACCATGAAGGGACTGGCGGTGTAACTGTCCGGAATGCCCTGGAACTCGATGATTGTGTCGCCTTCGGCTTTGCCGGGCAGTGGCGAGTCCAGGATCACCGTGCAATCGGCTTTCGGATTCGGACTATCCTTATCCGCGATGGCCAAAACGAGTGTTTTCGGCTTCGTTTCGGGGTCCGCCGAAATCAGCTTGCCAGTGAACGAAGGAGTCTGAGCGCCCTGCATGTTGGACGCGAAGTAGCTCGCTCCGTCGGGCCCGGTCAAGGCGGTGCGGATATTCAGCCAGAGCGCGAGTTTGGGATCCTTCGTGGCCAGATCCTGTTCTGCCTTCAGTTTCTCTTTCTCGATATCCTCGACGCTCTTGATCCCCGGCCAACCGGCCGGCGGCAGCGCGGACGCCTTCGCCGCATTCAGCACATCGTCTGCGCCGTCGGGGCCGCCGTGATAGCCGGCGTAGATCTTCTGGAAGTAGGTGAGAACGTCCTTGCGGCCGGCCGGGGCCAGAGCGCCCGGACCATCGTAGGCCGCCGCGCGCGCGAACTCGAACAAGGCGAGCGGATACTTAGCGGGGTCCTTCTCATTAATAATCGCCGTGCCGAGCTGGTATGCAATCTGGCCGGAGGCCGGGTTCATCTGCAGGCACCTGGTGAAAATCTGCTCCGATGTCGGCCAGTCCTTCCTGGCCATGGCCACCCAGCCGAGCGTTTGCCGGGCGATGAATTCGATATCGCTGCGAGCCTTGGCCCAATCCGCGTCGCTGACGTTCGGAGGCTTGTTGGCCGCTGCGAATTTCTCGTCGAGCGCAGCCAGCAGACCATTTGCGGCCTTTTCGGCATCGTCCAGCGCCGCGGGGCTGGTGTCCCCGATCTGCTGCGCGAGCAGGGTCATGTAATAAAGCGACGTGAAGTCCTTCGGATCGGCGGCGAGGATCTGTTTCGCGGTAGCGATCGCATCTTTGGGGCGATTCAACTGCGCGTAGGTGGTCAGGAAGAAAGTGTTGCGCTCGCTCTTGAAGTCCGTATTCGGATATTTCGTGGTCCACTGATTCAGCAAATCCAGCTTCTTCTGAGCGTTCGTTTCCTTTCTGATGTTCTCGTACAGATCGTATTCGTCGCGGTCTTTCCAGTTCTTCTGGCCCGCCTGGCCCTGGCTCTGGGGGGCCGGGGAGCCCATCGCAAGAATCAGTCCCGGTGAGGCGAGGCTCACCATGCCGCATACCACGACAGCCAGTCGCAATGTCATCGTCTTCACTAAACTGTGCCTCCCGATCATAATCCTCTTGTTCGCCCCCGGCTCATCGGATGCCGCCGAGCCGAGCCATTTCCCGTTCACGGTCGTTTTCAGTGCAATGCGGAGTATAGCGAATCGACCGAACGCTCGCAACCGCTTGCATCGCTGGAATCGTTCACCAGCAGTCTATCAGAGCTTTGGATGCCCGCAAGGGGGAAGTTGTTCCCCTGTCGTTAGCACGTGAGTTGTCCGGTCCAGCGGGGCGGGGGAAGTTCTTCCCGCTTCCGGGCAAATGCCGGCCCGACGGAGGGGACCGCCCGGCTTTGCCCGAACACGCCGTGGGCCGGGGCAGAAGCTCGCGGGCTAGACAATTCGGTGACGGGCACCGAAATTCCGCAGCAGCCAGCGTCTTGTTTTCAGCGTTTTCCGTTGCGGCAAACTCGGTGCCCGTCACCGAATTGTGCCGGCTACCCCAGATAAAACAGGCTGAGCCGGGGCAGGCCGGCGTCTTCCAGCAGGCGGCGCTCCAGGTACTGTTTTTCCAGCATGGCGACCTGGGGGGCGGTCATCCGGCCGCGATAGGGTTTGAGTTGCTGGTCGAGGTCGCGACGGGCCCGGAACAGCGCTTCCTCGCTCTGGCGGGCGCGGGCAATGGCGATCATCTTGTCTTCGAGCGCGGTCAGCCGCTGTTCCATCTGCTCGAGATCGCCGTAAAGCGAGCCCGATTGGGCCAGAAGTGTCTCAACGCCGGCGGCGATCTCCTCGAACCCCGGCATGGCGGCAAGCGTGCGAACGTTGCGCACGAGATACTCCTGCAGCGTTTCCATGGCGAACGGCGCCTTTCGTTCCTGTCGCTCCGCGCGCGCCTCCGCGGTACCGGCCATCTGTTCGGCTTCCGCCATCACCGGTTGCGCGCAAAAGGCGAGGCTGTTGACCATCCGGGTTCGGTTCTTCCGCACACGCCACTTTTCGAACGCGATGTCGATGCCGCGCAGGACCGCCTCCAGCGGGACGCCCGCGTTCTTCCAGCTCTCAATCAGCGCCCAGTCGAGCGGCGAAAGCAGGAACAGGCCGGTGCCGCGGGCGCGGCGGAAGTGATCTTCAATTTCCGTGAAATAGTTGAAGTAGTTGGAAGGCCAGTCCGGCTCGTCCTGCGCGGGCGTGGTCGGGCCTCCCATCAGACGCCGCCCATCACGAACGGCGACTGCGGTCCCAGGCGATGCGCAGGCCCTCCAGCGTCAGGTCGTCGTCGAGGTATTGGAGACGCTTCGAGGATTCGAAGATGAGCCGCGCCTGCCCGCCGGTGGCCACCGTCTTCGTGTCCGGTCCCAGCTCGGCGATCAGCTTTTCGAGCAGGCCGTCAATCAGCGAAATGTAGCCCCAGAACAGGCCCGATTGAATGCTGCCGACGGTGTTCGTGCCGATCAGCTTGCCGGGGTCGCGGAGGTCAACCTTGGGAAGGCGCGCCGTGTGCGCGAAAAGGGCTTCGGTGGAGACGCCGATTCCAGGGAAAATCAGGCCGCCGAGATACTCCGCGCGGGCGGAAACGGCATCGAAGGTGATGGCCGTGCCCAGATCGACCACCACGCACGGTCCGCCGTATTTCTGAAATGCCGCGATGCTGTTGACAATGCGGTCGGCGCCCACTTCGCGCGGGTTTTCGTAGCAGATGGCGAGGCCGCTGTCGGTGTCCTCGCCGATAAACAACGGCTGGACATGGAAGTAGCGTTCGGCCATCTCGGCCAGTGGGGTTCGGAGCGGTGGGACCACTGTGGCAATGGCGATCCCGTCAATACCGCCGGCCTCGATGGACGACATGGCCAGCAGGTTGAGGATGAGGATGCCCCATTCGTCGGCAGTCTGGTCGTGAATCGTGCGCAGCCGCCAGCGGGCAGCGAGCTTGTCGCCGTCCCGAAAAACGCCGATGGCGACGTTGGTGTTGCCGGCGTCGAGTGCAAGCAGCATCAGGCGGGTCGAACGCCTCCGGCTATGATTGTATGCTCTTTGCCGCGATCGTCGCGCACGATGAGATAGCCGTCGGGCGTGAGGCCGGCGGTGGTGCCGGTGAGCAGATCGTCTTCGGCTATCTCGACGGCGACGCGCCGGCCGCGAACATAGCTGGACGATTCGGCGAAAACGCGCAGAATGGACGGGCTATCGAGCGCGGACCACTCGTCGATCGCGGGCAGCAGCCGGATGAGAAGTTGTTCGCGCGAGTGCGAGCGTCCCGCCGCCAGGCGCAACGATGTAGCGATTTCCGCGATATCAACGGGAAACTCGGATTGGTTCACGTTGATGCCGATGCCGGCGATCACCGCACGATTCTCCAACTGGGTCAGGATGCCCGCGCACTTGCGATCGCCAATGAGCAGATCGTTGGGCCAGCGCAGATCGCAGACGACTCCGGTGCTGTCGATGATCGCTTCCCGTACCGCCAGCCCCAGGGCGAGGGTAATGTGGGGCAGGTTTCCAGCCTGCGGCCGATTTTCGATCGGCCTTAAGACCACCGAAAAATACAAACCCGCGTCCGGCTCCGAGTGCCAGCGCCTGCCGAAGCGGCCCAGGCCGGCAGTCTGCTCGTCGGCGCCCACCACTGTTCCCGACGGCGCGCCGGCAGCGGCCAGTTTCGCGGCATCGTGCATGGTCGAAGCGAGCGATTTGTGCCAATGAATCTCGCGGTCCGGGAGGGCGGCGCGAACGGCGCTGACGTCAAAAGGCATAGGGTGTGGAGGACACGCGGCGACAGCCGCGTCTGTTCGGCCCCGGCCGGGAACGCGGCTGTCGCCAGGTGTCCATTGCACTCATGACAGTCTCAGGCTGAAGTTGATATTCGCCGCGGGGGCCGAATGAGTGATCGCGCCGACGGAAATGAAGTCGGCGCCCGCTTCGGCATAGTCGCGCGCCGTATCGAGCGTGATGCCGCCGGAGATTTCAGCGGTGGCGCGGCCGTCGATCGCGCGGATCCATTCGGCCGCTTCCTCGGGACTGACATTGTCCAGCAGGAGATGCCTGGCGCCGCAGGCAAGAGCCTCGTCGAGCTCCTCGCGGCTGCGGACTTCAACTTCCGCCGGCATGCCGGCTTTCTGAACCGCCTCGAGCGCGTCGCGCACCCCGCCCGCCGCCGCGATGTGATTATTCTTGACGAGCACCGCGTCGTACAGACCCATGCGGTGATTCACCACGCCGCCCGCGGCCGCGGCCATCTTCTCCAGCCGCCGCATCCCCGGCGTGGTCTTGCGCGTGTCCAGAACCCGGCAGCGTGTGCCTTCAACCGCGCTCACGAAGCGGCTGGCCAGCGTCGCGACGCCGCTGAGATGCTGCAGGAAATTGAGGGCGACACGCTCGCAGGCGAGCAACGCCCGGGCCGGTCCGCTCACCGTGGCGATCTTCACCCCGGCGATCAGGCTCGAGCCGCTGGGCCGATGAATCTCGATGCTCTCCAGCGGCGCGCCATGACACTCGAAGATCAGAGGCAATAGTTCCACGCCCGCCAGCACCATGGTTTGCCGCGCGACGAAAGAGCCCGTTGCCTGGCGGCTGGCATCCACCGCGAGTTCGGTGGTGACGTCGCCCGGGCCGATGTCTTCCGCGAGCGCCAGAGCGACAAGCTCCCGCACCTCCGGATGCGCAACGTCAAAGGGCATCGAGGGCGGCCCTGGCCCTGGCGAGCTGCGATTCGTAGCCGGCGCGCTTTTCGCGTAATCCGTTGACCACGTGTTCGGGCTTGCGGCTGAAAGACTTCTCGTCGGCAAACTGCGCGTCGATGCCCGCGATCAGCTTGTCCAGTTGCGCGAGGTCTTTTTCCAGCCGCGCGCGTGTGGCGGATTTGTCGGCTTCCGGGAGCTCCAGGGCAAGATGAAGGACGTCGCCCGGTTTCACCTGCAGCGCGACGTTGGCGAGCTTTTCGATGATTGGCAACTCGCGGCGCGCAGCCTCGAGACGATCCACTGGGGAGTCGAGCGCGCCATTGAGGCGAAGCTTCTTGTCGAGCTTTTGATCGGCGCGATACGTGCGCGCTTCCACCACCACCGACTGGATCAGTTCCATGTCGGCCGCATCATGGACGGTCGCGCATGGCGGAGGATAGGCCGCCAGCGCGACGGAACCCGCCGCCGCATCCAGCCGGCGCCACAGCTCTTCGGTGATGAACGGCACTAACGGATGGAGAAAGCGCAGCACGCAACTGAAGCTGTACAGCAGCGCGTCGCGGTTCTCTTCCACGCGCAGCTTCTTTACCTCGAGGTACCAGTCGCAGAAATCGTCCCAGAGGAGATGCCACAGCTCCTGGGCAACCTCGTTGTAGCGATGCTGCTCGAAAAGCGACGCCACCGCAGTCGCCGTCTGGTTGACGCGCGTAAAGAACCAGCGGTCTTCCGCAGTCGCCGGCGCCGGCTGCTCGCGCGGCACGCTCGCCTGATCGCCCACGGTCATCGAGATCAGCCGCGCCGCGTTCCACAGCTTGTTGGCGAAGTTGCGCGCCGTGGCCAGGCGTTCTTCCGTATAGGTGATGTCGGTGCCCGCGCCGGTGCCCATCAGCAGCGACATGCGCACGGCGTCGGTACCGTACTTCTCGTTGATGTCCAGCGGGTCGATGGTGTTCCCGCGCGTCTTGGACATCTTCTTCTTGTCCTTGTCGCGCACCAGCCCGTGCATGTGCACTTCGCGAAAAGGCACGTCGCCGGCCAGCTCGATGCCCATCATCATCATGCGCGCCACCCAGAAGAAGATGATGTCGTAGGCGGTGATGAGCACCGACGTCGGGTAGTATTTTGCGAGGTCGGCCGTCCGATCCGGCCAGCCCAGCGTCGAAAACGGCCAGAGAGCCGAACTGAACCACGTGTCGAGCACGTCGGGGTCCTGCGTGATTTCATGCGAGCCGCAGTGCGCGCAGGCCGTGGGCGCGGTGCGGGCCACGGTGATCTCGTGACAAACGCCGCAGTGCCAGGCGGGAATGCGATGCCCCCACCAGAGCTGCCGCGAGATGCACCAGTCGCGGATGTTGCGCATCCAGTTGAAGAACGTCGCGTTCCAGTTTTCCGGCACAAAGTGGATGCGTCCGGCGTCCACCGCCGCCAGCACGTTCTCGGCCAGCGGCTTCGCGCGCACGAACCACTGTGTGGAAACCAGCGGCTCGACGATGGTCTTGCAGCGGTCGCACTTGCTGATGGCCACCGTGTAGGGGACCGCTTTGTCGAGCAGGCCGAATTTCTCCAGATCGGCCACGATGCGTTTGCGCGCGTCGAAGCGACCGAGCCCGGCGTAGGGTCCCGCTTCGGCGGTCATCTGGCCGTTCTCGTCGATGACCTTCACGTGCGGAAGGTTGTGACGCTTGCCGGCTTCCAGATCGTTGGGATCGTGCGCGGGCGTCACCTTGACCACGCCGGAGCCGAACTCGGGGTCGGCGAGATCGTCGAGGATGATCGGAATCTCGCGATTCATCAACGGCAGCGTCACCGTGCGGCCATGGACATCCTTGTATCGCGGGTCGCGAGCGTTGATGGCCACGGCGGTGTCGCCGAGCATCGTCTCGGGCCGGGTGGTCGCGACCGTGAGAAACCGATCCGTTCCATTCACCGGATATCGAATGTGCCAGAGGCTGCCGTCGATGTCCTCGTGGATCGTTTCCAGATCCGACAGCGCGGTGTGACAGCGCGGGCACCAGTTCACCATGTAGGTGCCGCGGTAGATGAGGCCGCGCTGGTGCAGGATGACGAAGGCTTCGGTGACCGCGCGGGAAAGCTCGGGCGAGAGGGTAAAGCGCTCGCGCGTCCAGTCGACGCTGTCGCCGATGGCCTTCATTTGTTCGAGAATGCGTCCGCCGTACTGGCGCTTCCACTCCCAGACGCGCTGCTCGAACGCTTCGCGGCCGAGATCGTGGCGCGTGACGCCGTCTTCGGCCAGCTTGCGCTCCACCACCATCTGCGTGGCGATGCCGGCGTGATCGGTGCCGGGCAGCCACAGCGTGTTGTCGCCGCGCATGCGATGCCAGCGCGTGGCCGCGTCCAGGATGGTGTGGTCGAGCATGTGCCCCATGTGCAGCGAGCCGGTGACGTTGGGCGGCGGGATGACTGTGGAGAAGACCGGTCCGGGGGCGTTCACATCGGCCCGAAACAGGTTCTGCTCCACCCACCATTGCGCCCAATACGGCTCGAAGCGCCGGGGCTCGTACACTTTGTCCGGTTGTTGCATGGAATGCGAGGCGAGAATTTCAGTTTAGCAGGGGGGTGGGAGGATGATTCGGTGAAGACCGCATCAAGGTTCTCCGTCGATGCGATGCCTCAGATCGGAGTACGCGGACGTTTTGCAGCCTCGGCGGATGATAGCATGCGGATAGTATGCGGTTCCAGGCGGAGCAGTTCGGGAGCGCGACCGAAGCGCTCAGGTACATTGCTGGCGAGTATGCCCTGAAGCCGAATGTCCACGTCCGGGACCAATGCGCCTCTGGGCTGCTCTACACACGTGAGCTTCCGCCTTATTTGTTCCGCGGCGAATGCGGCGAGTTCGATACGACCATGGACGGCGCAAGGCGTTTTCAGGCAGAGTTTCTTGGGGGCAAGACTGGGCTTTCGGCTCCGGACGTGGTGCGCCTTAGTCAACTGATTTTGTGGCTTGTGGGCAGGCTCGGCGAGAAGCCCTACTGCCTGACCGCATTCGCGCTGTTGCACTGTTGCAGCATTACCGGATACCGACACGGATCGTTGACTTCACTGGGCGTCTTGACTGCGCATTCGCCTTCGCGACACAGGGAGAATCTTCACGCGGGCGAGTTGCGGTTATGCCATACGCCTCTTGCCAGGCTGTTCGGCTGCTAGAGTTGTTCGCCCATCCCTGGGCAGAACGCGCGCAACGCCAGGCAGCATTCGGCGTTGTGCTGGCTGACGAACTGGCCGACCTGAAGTCGGAGGCTGCGCGGTCGCGTTTGAATATTAAATGGTACGAGTTCGAGATTTTGCCTTCCGAGAGAGATTTCTTCAAAGATATCCATCAGGCACTCGTACGAGAGCAAGATGATCCGAGTGCCGGGTTCCTTCGATTCCACGTTACCGAGTACGTGGAGTCATCTGGGAAGCTCTCGCCGATGTTGACGGATTGGCTACTTGATCGCGTGCCAATTGCTCCCTACTGCTATCTTGTTGAGGCTTTCGAAGGGACAGAGGTCGTCGTCTACTATCGTGGTTCAGCCGCGTTGCGAGCATTTGACAAGGCCGCGGAGGCCGAGTACTCGCGCCGGTATTGGTCATCCGCTTATGATGACCACAGCTTCGAGCGCATGAGGAACTTTGGGTTACCCGCGCCGGGATCGATTGTCGCTGACCCTCGATCATATCACCCGGGGATTTGAGTGCGATTCGTGGAGCGCGCTTTATCGGGCGTTCTTTGTAACCAGGCTTTGTGGCGTCATAGCCCCACCGCCTTTTTTGCCGCCTCGGTCGCGAGGGTCTCGATGATCTTTCTCAAAACACCTTCCGCGTTAGGACCAATTTTTTTCATGATCATCTTGAAACGGCTTGCGGCCAAAGGCATTCGAGCAGTGTCGCTGGCCAGGTCAGCGAATGTCCCCTTGAGCGTCGTTTTCTCCTCGGGGCTCAATTGGTCGAGTTCATCGGTGTATTCTTTCGCTGCCGAAAGGGCTGTCTCTGTCCAAGGGAAGGCTGCTCCACACCCGCCGCAGTATCCGGGCTTACCCCCGGGATACTTCTGAACCTCAATTAGGGTCTGGCAGCGTTGACACGCGCTGATATTCGAAGCCCCGCACGTTGTACAAAATGCCGGGAGCTGCTTCGGGGCTTCGCTCCCCTCTTCGTTTTCCCACTCGTCCTCCGCTCTTGCCATAAGCGCGCGGAATTGTCCGATGCTTGGACGGAAAATCAGATTCACGATACCAATAAAGTGACCCCTCAGGCAATACATCGCGCTCGGCATCACGGATCCCTTCCTCCGGCTTTAGTCTAACGGATTGAGCTTGCCAGGGACCTGGCTGGCGCCCGCGGGAACGGAAGCAGGACCAGGGTTCGGCGGGAGCATGTTCGGGAATTGCGCGCGCGGGTCAATTGGATGGAGCATCGTTGAAGGTACGATGTTAGGAGGGGGAGGACATGGCAACTCTCGATTGGTCACAATGCCCCGCCGTTGAAAGCGTGCCGGGGAGACTAAGCGGCGCATGGGTGTTTCGCGATACGCGGATGCCCGTGTCCGCCGTGTTCCAAAACCTCGAAGCCGGGGCCACCATCGATGAGATCGCGGAGTGGTTTCACATCCCGAAGGGGCAGGTGATCGAGGTCTTGGAGTTTGCCGCACGCAGCGTCGCCGCCCCGGTCCCGGTTGAGACGGTCTCCACGCTCGATGCTCGTTCTGTTTGACCACAGTACACCGGCACCTCTGGCTTCCTTCCTGATCGGTCACGCCGTCACGGAGGCAAGAGATCGAGGATGGGATACGCTCTCTAACGGCGATCTGCTGGCCGAGGCGGAGCGGGCCGGGTTCGATGTGCTCCTTACCGCTGACAAGAACATTCGGTACCAGCAGAATCTCACTGGTCGCAGAATAGCTCTAGTGGTGTTGGGCACACCCCAATGGCCGCTCGTTCGATTGCACACCGAGAGAATTGCGGCGGCCGTAAACTCCGCCACGCCGGGCAGCTACGCAGAAGTTGAGGTTCCGTACAGGTAAGCGCCATCGCCCCATCCCGCTCGGATCGACTTGCCTCGGTCGAGGGCTTTCCCGTACCCTGAAGGCAATGGAAGTCCATTTCGCCCCGGAACTGCAAGCCAGAATCGACCAATTGGTGGTCGAAACCGGGGTTGCGCCCGAGAAGCTGGTTGAGGACGCCATGGCCGGGTACGTCGGCGAGCTTGCACAAACGCGTGAGATGCTCGACAGCCGCTATGACGACCTGAAAAGCGGCAGAGTGAAGCCTATCCCCGGCGACGAGGTGATCGCCCGCCTGCGTGCGAAGAGTGCCGCTCGCCGTGCCTCGCACGGTTCATGACCGGCTACGCTTTCCACCCGGAAGCGGCGCGCGATCTTGAAGAAATCTGGGAGTTCATCGCTGAAGACAGCATCGCCGCGGCCGACAGGGTGACGTCCGAAATTCCGGCTCGGCTCGATGCGTTGGCGATTTCTCCACACCGTGGCCACAAGCGCCCCGACCTAACCTCACGCCCGCTGCGGTTCAGCGTAATTCGCGAGTATCTGATTGCCTACGCACCGGAGGAACGACCTTTGTGGATTGTTGCGGTGATGCACGGGCGGCGCAGCCCTCGCGCGATGGCCGCCATTCTCAGGAGCGGGGAGTAGCGTGGGAGATATCTCGGCGCCGCTCCCAGCGGGGAAACCTACTTCCGCACCCGCACCACTTCCAGCGTTTCCAGCATGCGCAGGGACCGCGCGCCGGCTTTGTCGTTCACGCAGACGATCCGCAGCGGACCCAGCGGCGCGGACATGGGCTTCCCCTCGTGTTTGTCGGCCACCAGAACGCCCTCATTGGCAAACGCCGTGTCGAGTTCGGCCAGCGTGAACACCACCTGGTAACCGTCGTGCGCCGTGGCCAGCACAAAAGTGGTCATGTTCTTCCCGCGCAGTTGCTTGCCGAACGGAGCGCCCGCCCGGGCCAGGATCTCCCGCAGCGGGACGCCGTCGTAGACCGACTTCGTGCCGTCCTCCGCCGTGACGGGCGCAGATTCATGCGGCAGCGCGGCCAGATCGCCAAGCGTGAGCGTGACGGGCGCGGGGATGTCTCCGCTGATGCGCAACGTGGCGCCCGGAGCCGCGCCGTTCTGAGCCTGCGCCAACGCCGCGGCTACGGGAGACAGCAGAGCCACGGCAACGAGCCAACGAAACCGGTTGTCTGCCATTCACGACAGTGTATCGAATACGCGTCGCCCGGTCCTTCCATGAAACCGCCCACAACGGGCGCGGCCGGCGTCCGATCTCGTGTTTTCAGGGAGCACGCCGCCCGTCCTGTGCGCTCCCCTACCCGCGCGAGGGAATCCCGCCTTCGGGCAGAAGCACGGCGTCTTCATTTCCGCATGCGCCGCCGCTCGCTTCCACCGCTTCGAGCATCGCATCCAGCTCGCTGGCGCGAATGGGCTTGGCCAGATAACCGTCCATGCCGCACTCCAGACAAAGCTCGCGGTCGCCTTTCATGGCGTGAGCGGTCATGGCGATGATGCGCTGGCGCCGCCCCGAGGTTTTCTCGGCCTGCCGGATCTGAACGGTGGCTTCGAAGCCGTCCATCACCGGCATCTGCACGTCCATCAGCACCAGATCGAATTCCCGGTTCTCCAGAGCCTGCAGGGCTTCCACGCCGTTGGCCACCACCAATACCGTGTGACCGCGTTTCTCAATGAGGCGCCGCGCCACCTGCTGGTTCACTGCGTTGTCTTCCGCCACCAGAACGCGCAGCTTCCGCCGGTTCTCCCGCAGCGTGTGCCGCGTGACCGGGATCGACGGCGATCCCGGCGCCGTCTTCAGGCCCAGCACGGTGAGGATGGCCGAGCGAAGCTCCGAGCGCCGAAGCGGTTTGGTCAGATAACAACCGATACCGAGCTCCCGGCTGCGCGCGGCATCGCCGCGCTGTCCACTCGAGGTGACCACCACAACCCGCGTATGATCGAGCAGCCCTTCCTCGCGAAGCTTCTCGACCAGAGTGAACCCATCCATGCCGGGCATATGAAAATCGCACAGCAGAAGCGGGAAGGAATGCCCGCGCTCCGCGGCCTCGCGCAACATTGCCAACGCCTCGTGCGGCCCCTTCGCCACCGCCGGCGCCATGCCCCAGTGGCCCACCGAATCGGAAAGGATTCGCCGGTTCGTCGCGTTGTCGTCCACGATCAGCACCGCGGTTCCGGTCAGATGCTCGGCGGATAGCTCCGGCTGAGCGTTTTCCGCTCCGTGACCGATTTCGAGGCGCACGGTGAAGTGGAACCGGCTTCCCCGCCCCGGATCGCTCTCTACCCAGATCCTGCCGCCCAGCATCTCCACCAGCCGCGCGGAGATGGTCAGCCCCAGCCCGGTGCCGCCGTATTTGCGGGTGGTGGACGCATCCGCCTGGGTGAAGGCGGCGAAGATCGCCTGCTGTTTCTCCTTCGGAATGCCGATGCCGGTGTCCCGCACCACGAAGTGCAGCACCACGGCGCCCCCGTTCCTTTCCGCCACGCTGACTTCCAGCACCACTTCGCCCCGCTCGGTGAACTTGATGGCGTTTGCCACCAGGTTTGTCGTGATCTGGCGCAGGCGCGTGGGATCGCCAATCACCGTTTCGGGGACGTCCTCCGCGACGTCGCACACCAACTCCAGATTCTTCTCGTGCGCGCGCAGCGCCAGCGTGCGTACGCTCTCCTCCAGGCTTTCGCGCAGGTGAAATTCCACCGAGTCCAGATCGAGCTTTCCCGCCTCGATCTTGGAGAAATCCAGGATGTCGTTGAGGATGGTGAGCAGCGAATCGGCGGAGCGTTTTACCGCGCTCACATTGTCGCGCTGCTCGTCGCTCAGTTCGCTCTCCAGGGTCAGCTCGGTCATGCCGAGGATGCCGTTCATCGGCGTGCGGATCTCGTGGCTCATGTTCGCCAGAAAGTCGCTCTTGGCCCGGCTGGCCGCTTCCGCGGCTTCCTTCGCCACGCGCAGTTCCTCGGTGCGTTCCGTCACCAGACGGGCGAGTTCCCGAGCGCGATCGCGCAGCCGATGCGTGTGCAGCCTCTGCGCCGTGATCCCCGCGAGCAGAATGGCCAGCGTGCACAGCGCGGAAAACCACCAGGTCTGATAGAAGTGGGGCCGCAGCGCCAGCTCCAGCGAGGCCCCCTGCCGGTTCCACACGTCGTCGCCGTTTGACGCCACCACCTGGAACCGATATTTCCCGGGCGGCAGATGCGTGTAGTATGCCGCACGGCGAGTGCCGGCATCCACCCAATCCTGGTCGTATCCCTCCAGCTTGTACCGGAACTGCACCCGTGACGGAACCAGCAGACTCAGGCTGGTGTAGTGGAATTCGACGGTGTCCCGGCCGGGAGGAAGCGCCAGACCATTCCGCAACGGCACAGCGGCGCCGCCGGCAACCACTTCCTCGATCACCACGGGTGGAACCAGGTTGTTCCGGCGAAGATGCGCCGGGTCGATCACCACCATTCCCTTCTGCGTCGCGAACCACAGCCGTCCATCCCGGCTCTTCCATGCCGCCGGCTGCGAGATGGAAGACGCCTCGCTGGTCTTCATGCCGTCGGAGGCGTCGTAGTGCGTGGCCTGAATCGAGGAAATCCGGCCCGCGGCGAAATCGTCCAGTTGTTGCCGGAGCGCCATGTAGATTCCGCCGGGCGTGCTCACCCAGACGTTCCCCGAGCCGTCGATCAGCGCGCGCGTCGCATAGTCGTCGAAGAGGCCGCCGGCTTTGGTGTAATGCGTGACCTTCCCGTCGGCGACGGAGAACCGCGTCAGGCCGGGGATGCGGCCACAGAGCCACAGGCTGCCGCGGCGATCGTCGGTGATCGCGGTCACCGGGAAATCGATCTGCTTCCGCCACGCCTCGTCCGGCCGCCCGCCGCGCGCAAAACGGAACAATCCCCGCACCGTGCCGAACCACAACGTTCCTGAAGCATCCTTCTCGATCGCGAACGTGTAGTTCCCCGGCGCGGACAACGGCGTGGCCTGCCCATGAATGGTGAGCGGCGAAACTTCCCCATTTCGGAAACGCAGCGCCAGCGTTTCCGAGGTGGTCACAATCAGCCCTTCGTCGTCCTCGCTGATGGCGGAAATGTAGTTCTTCGAGAGCCGCCCATGCGCCGGGTATTGGGTAAATTTGCCGTCTTTGTAACCGGAGAGACCGCCGGTTGTTCCGATCCACAAACTGCCGTCGCGGCTTTCGAACATGCCGTTACCGTAAAGGCTCGGGAGTCCGTCTTTGCCGGTGATCGGTGTCACCACACCGTCGCGGATGCGCGCCAGCCCCCCACCCGTGCAGAACACATATACGCTCCCGTCCCGCGTCTGGGTCACCATCGCGGTCTGATTCGAGGGCAGATTCTCCCTGACCGTGAGCGGAGTAAAACGCGTGTCCCGGAACCGGTCCAGGCCACTGGCCGTACCCACCCACAGGCTTTCCTCCCGATCCTCGAAGAGAGACAGCACCCGGCTGTCGCTCAATCCATCGTGCGCTGCAAATGAAGAAACCCCTCCCGCGGAGATGCGCCACAGTCCCGATGCTTCCATGCCCGCCCAGTAGTTCCCCTGCGCGTCCTTGAGGAAGGCGTTGAGGGCGCCCCGAATCCGGTCCCTCGCTACCGGCGTGGTGCGGTTACTATTGAGATCCATCCGGTAGAGACCGTTGAGGGTGCCGATCCAGGTCTGGCCGTCGCGATCCGCGAAAATCGCGGTCGTCCTGAGGGTGTCGTGAAACCTGTCGAACGCGGTGAGCTGGCCCTGATTCCACACGTAAAGAGCCGTCGAGCCGCCAATCCATACCCTGCCGTGGTCGTCTTCGAGGAATCCATAAATCCAGCCCGTACCTCGCCGCAGCATACGCACGGCGCCGTTATCGAGAAGATAAATGAAGTCGTCGGAGCCGATGAACACCTGGTGTTCCCGCGATTCGAAAAGCACGCGAATGCTGCCGTCCGGCAGCGCGCCGGCAGGCCGATAGTCGCTGAACGCGCCGTTGCGATAGAGGAGGGTCCGCGACCTGGTCCGAACCAGCAGATCGCCGTCGGCGCCGCGGCAGATGGCCATCACCGGCTCGTTCACCGAGCGGCTGTTCACCACGGGGTTCACCAGAACGAAGCGCACGCCATCGAAGCGCACTAAGCCAGTCGAGGTGAGCAGCCAAAGGTACCCGTCCGGACTCTGCAGAATTCGGTACACCGCCTCGCCGACGAGGCCATTCTGCGAAGTCCAGATCTCGTGACCGTATTGATCGATGTTCTTTCCGGGATCAAGCGCGACGGATATACCGGTGGAGACGAAAATCGACAAAAGGATGCTGGTGGCGCCAAGCCATCGTCGCACGCGTGGACTCTCCCTTTTGGTTATCGGCGGATTCAGGCGTCTGCCTTAGGGAGTCCCTCGGAAAATCAACCGCTTACGAGACGGGGCCAAGGCTGGAGGGATAGTACAGTCGGGCCGAATCGTACCCCCCGCCGGCCATAATGGCCGCCGCGTTCCGGAAGAGAGTGCGGTTTGCCCGGTTGCGGGGCGCCACCCCCGCGTTCCCCTGCTCGCTGATGGTGCACTCCTCGGCCGCCGCGGCAAAATCGAGCTTCCGGCACGCCGCCTGGAAATGGGGATACGACGATGGCCCGCCCGCTCCCAGCGCCCAGGCCATGCTGAGCAATCCCAATTGAGCGTCCGCCGGCCAGGAATCGAACTGCGCGAAGGCGAGCTCCTTCTTCAGCAGCGCCTCGTTTTCGGTCAGCCGGCTGGCGATGAGCGAATCCACCGCCGTGTCGTCCAGCCGGAGCTGGGTAATCGATTCGCAGGCCCTGAACCCTTTGGTGGCAAGGGTCGGGTCGCCCTTGATTCGACGCCATTCCTCGGAAATCTGAGCCTCGGTGGCCACCGTGCCAGGCGCGGCGAGGGAGTGGAACGGCAGTGCCAGTGCGACTTCGACGGGATCGATCAGGTTGCCGACGCCGATCGTCACCAGTCCCCGAACGTCGAGATACATCCAGTGAACCACACCCTCGAAGGGCTTGTTAAACTCTCGAAAAGCCGCGCGGACGGAATCATGCATGCCTTTTTTGCCTCACTCACTCCGGCGAGACGAGAATTGTAGCATCGCTGGGAAACCGCAGTCGCGGAACCCTTGATTTTGCTTGCAAAAAGACACGAACCAGGATACGTTCGCATCAACAGGAGGGGACGCCATGATGCAGCTCAACGATCCTGTCCGTTCTATTCTTCAGAAGAAAGGCGGGGAAATCTGGACGATTTCGCCGCACTCTTCCGTCTACCAGGCCATGGGCATCATGTCCGACCGCAACATCGGCGCGCTGGCCGTCATGGAAGGCGATCTGCTTGTGGGCATCATCGCCGAACGGGATTACGCCCGCAAAATCGTGCTGAAAGGAAAGGCGTCGCGCGAAACGGAAGTCGCGGAAATCATGCAGACTCCGGTCACGGTCACGCCCAACCACACCGTGGACGAGTGCATGAGCCTGATGACCAGCGAACGCGTGCGCTACCTGCCGGTGATGGAGGACGGCCGAATGACTGGCCTCATCTCGATCGGCGATCTGGTGAACTGGATCATCAGCTCGCACGAGGACACCATCAAGCATCTGCACAGCTATATCGCCGGCTCATACCCGGCGTGATGTTTCACTGCCCGGCTGGCGCGGATGCGATATAGCTCTCGCGCGCCTGAACGCTGAGCTTGCGCCCGTCTTTCAGCTTCACCTTGAGGGGGTGCACGCTCCCGTCGGCCTTGCCCTGGGGCGCGAAACCGAGAACGTAGTACGATTCCGGAGTGCTGAGCTTGCGGAATGCCACATCGTAGTCGTTGCCGGCGAACACGTATGTGCCGCCGGTGCCGTGGGCCAGCGCGATCAGCACTTCCGGGCTGGGGGGTCTGCGGGAAGCCGAGTCCGCATATTCGCCCTGATAGGGGTCGCTGTGGGTAACGGTGGGCCCGCCGCTGACGTCCAGCGCGTTGATCAGCACCTTCGTGCGAATCGCCGCATCAATGAGCGCGGCCTGCTCACGCAGCCGGTCGGGTCCGACAAAGAACCCCGGCGACACCAGCACGACGTTTCGTTGCCCGGGAATGTTCGCCATTCGCCGGACCACGGACCCGAGCACTTCGAGCTGGATGACTTCCATTCGGTTCGCGCGGCAAACCGGGACCGGCCGCATCGTCAGCTTGTCGATTGCTTCATGCAGCTTCGTCTGGTCGTTGGTGAAATCCAGCATCATGCGGCAGGATGTGGTGACGACGGAAGCGCGGTCGCCCGGCTGCAGAGCGGCGATTTGCTTTTCCGCCGCCTCGCGCACGCGAACCAGATCGTTGATGGCCATGTCGTCGATCACCCAGACGGTGAAGCGCGCGGGAATGACCACGGCGCCTCCGCCGGCTTTGCCCGCTGTCTGCTCGCCCGGCTTCACTTCCGCGAAGGATGCAATCTCCTGGTGCTTGCCTTTGTCGAACAGCTCGAAATCCTCTTTCTGCAGACCAGCTACGGCGCGCCCGTCGCGATCCCGAACCGTTACCGGCACCTGCACCAGGTTCACTCCCGCCTGGAATGTCGGCGTTTCCTCACCCGCCGGATTCGCCGGCGACTGCGCCATGGCCGCAAGCGCCGGCAACAACATCGCCATGCTTCCGAGCTTCACGATCCCATCACATCACAAGCGTGGGCGATGGAGCGACACACCTGCTTTCCGAGCGGTTCGCAGGAGTCGCCGATCGAGGGTCCAGAAATCGGCATGCGAAAGCAGTGCCGAAGCCGCCAAATGCGCGTCTATCCAGCCCGCACCCGATCCCGAGAGCATGCGGATTTCGACAAGGTCCATTACTTCGTCGTGAGTCGCGAGGGGCGCCCGCGGCAGAGCGCGCAGATAGTCGAGAACCGCCCGGCGATTCCCGAGGTTGCCACACGCAAGCTCTCCGACGACGAACGGATGGCTTAGCACGACGCCTCGATTCAGCAATTCGCCGAGGGCGGGGTTGCCCTTGCGGAAGTGCTCGACCCACACCGAGGTGTCCACCAGAATCATCGGCGCGGACGCGGCCGGCGGCGGGGGACGGAGCGCAGACCAGGCTCGGTGCCGCCGAGAGCAGCCAACCGTCTGGCGGCCTCTCGGGCGATCAGCGCTTCCAGACCGGCGTGCACCAACGCCGTTTTCTCCACGATCCCGCTCATCTCTCGCGCCCGGCCCAGCAGGCTGTCATCGATGATGAGCGTCGTTCTCATATGCATCAGTATGCATCATCTATGCATACGAGTCAATTCCAGGCCCTTGCCGACCGGCAGCGCCACCGATTCCACGCCCGGCCGCGAGCGAACGTAAGCGACGTAGTCCGTGAGGTTGTGGGAGAGGATATTGTCCGCCACGACGACCGCGCCGGGCGCGGCCGGAACCAGGTTGAAGAACCGGATGTAGTCTTCTTTCTCGCAATCGATCAGCGCGAAATCGACCGGCTCGGTGATGCCGGGCACGACCTCGGCCGCGTCGCCGAGCACGAACTCGACAAAATCACCGAGGCCGAGCCGGTCAATCGTCTCCCGTGCCTCCGCCTGGCGCCCGGCCACTTTCTCGATCGATTTCAGCCGCCCGCCCGTTCGCCGCGCGGCCGCTGCGAGCGCAATGGTTGAGATCCCGCTCGACCCGCCGATCTCCAGCAGGCGTTTCGCCCGCAGACCCGCCGCGAGCGCGCAGACGAGCTCGGCGCTGTCGGGTTCGAGGTTCCGATGACGTTCGGCGAGCGGCAGCTTCCGCGCGTCCTGATCCAGCTTGCGCGCCCACAGGCGGGCAATTTCGTGTCGTTCCGGTTCGCCGAGCATCTATAGATCACGATAACGGACGAGCTGCACGCCGCTGTCCGCGAGCGCGCGTTTCACCTCGGGCGACACCAGCGCGCGCAGCTCACTCTCGCGGCTGGCCTTCAGCCGGGTGCGCGCGGCGCGGAGTTCATCCGAACAGATTCCCGGATGGGTCATGAATTCCGTCACGCCCTCGGGCAACTGGCGAACCAGCGCGCATAGTTCGGCCGTATCGTAGAAACCGGTGATCCGAAAGCCGGCAAAGTGGCCGGTGGTGCGGCAGCCATGCTCCCTCAGGACGCGTTCAAAACGGCCGCGAAGCGCGCCCATTGCGCCGGCCGGAATTCTGCGCGAAAGCGGCACGCGGGTGGCCTGCAGCGGGAAATCGAATGGCCGTCGCACCCACGGAATTCCGTACTCGCGCGACAGCGCCGCCACTTGCCGCAACACCGCGGGCAACAGATGGGTGTGTTTGTGCGTGTCCAGGTGCAGGGGCCGGATGCCCGATGCCAGCACTTTCTCGATCTGCCGGCGCAACTCCGCCGCAATGTCGATCCGTCGCCGTGCCATGGCGGCCAGGAGCCCGCGCACGGTCCGCGGATAGGGCGGCTCGCCTACCAGCGTGAGATGCACCCCCACATCAAGGTCGGGAAGCGCCAGCGCACGCCGCGCCGCATCGTCGAAGGCGGCGCCATACGCCATCAGCGTGGTCGCGGTCAGAATGCCCTCGCGATGCGCGCGCTCGATGCCCTCGTTCACATCGTGGGTGAAGCCAAAATCGTCCGCATTGACGATGAGTTGCTTCAGAGCGCCTGCCTTTTTCATGCGCGGTCTGAGAGCCCGCCGCAGCCTGAGAGGCTGCCCCACGCGGAGATTGTGGGGCCGGCTCCCAGCCGGCGGCGGGCACTTTGCCCGCCCGGCCGATTGAAAATCGACCGCAGGATGCAATCCTGCCCCACTAGAACAGACCCAGCTTGATGCGCAGGAACTTCTTCGGATTGGCCCGGAAGTCCTTCATCAGCCCGTGCATCTCCGCCGTGGCGCCGTTCAGGTTGTCGTAAAGCTGCTGGTTCACCAGCAACTGGCCAAGTGTGCCCTGGCCGGCATTGATGCGGTCGACAATGCCGTCAATCTTGCTGAGAGTCGCCGAAATCTGACCGGCCAGCTCGTCGCTCTTCAGCAGCTTGCCCGCGGTTCCCTTGCCCGCGTTGACGTCGTCCATGATCTGGCGAAGCGAGGCCAAGCTCTTCTGCAGGTCGTTGTAGGCCGTCGGGTCCTTGAGCAGCTTGCCGGCGGTGCCCTCTCCCTGTTGCAAACCCTCCAGCAAAGTATCCACGCGATTCATGGATGTGTGCACGTCGTTATAAAGCGTCGGGTCGTTGATCAGCCTTCCCAGCGTGCCCTGGTTGCTGTTCATAGTGACCAGAATCTTCTCCGTCTCATTGGCGATGGCCAGAACGCGGTTGTACAGCTCTTCGTCCACCAGCAGTTTGCCGATGCTGCCCTTCCCCGACTCGATGAGGCCGACAATCCGATCCGCCCGATCCACCACGCCCTGCAGCGAGGTGAGAACGCCGTAGCTCTGTTTCACCACGTCCTCGAAACCGCGCGTATCCAGACCGGGCAGCGTTCCGTTCGGCTTCACCGGCTTCGGGCTGGCGCCTTTGTTGATGTTCACGAACTTGCTGCCCAGAAGATTCGGCGCGGTCAGCTCGGTCTTCGAATCGTCCGGGATGGCCCGCATGAAGCGGTCCTGGATCTCGAGGGTGACCTTCACGATATGCTGCGGGTCGGACATGCCCGACAACTCCACCGCGCTCACCTTGCCGATGGTGATGCCGTTCAGGGTAGCCGGCGCGCCTTCGGTCAGACCGGTGGCGTCGTTCATATAGGTATAAATAGTTGTGTTTCCCGCGAAAAGTGGCGTGTCGCCGGTAATCAGCACAACCACCACGGCGAGAACCGCCAGCGCCACAATGGCCAGCAATCCTACCTTCAATCGCGCCCACGAGGCTTTCTTCTGTACGGGCATGAGTAATCAGCGGCGCACGAAGCGGGTCACGTAAGGGTCGCGCGACGCCTCCAGCTCCTTCTGGCTGCCCTCAAACACGAGGCGGCCTCCTTCCATCACCATAAACGTCGTTCTGGGCTCGCGATTGTCCGGGGCGCCGCCAGCCGGCGCCAATCGCCCACTGTCGGGATTGTAGCGGAAACCAGCCATGATTTCCCCATCCTGATAGCGATTCGTAGCCATCAGATTCGCGGTGTCCTTCAGATCTCGCTCCTTGGCGATTAAGGCCACGATGGTGTTGGCGGTGATCGGATCCAGGCCCGCCGTCGGCGAATCGTACAATACCAGCGGCGGCTCGGTGACCGCGGCGCGGGCGATCCCCACCCGCCGGCGCATGCCGCCCGACAGCTCGTCCGGGAACTTGTCGAGCGTGTGCTCCAGCTCGACAAAACGCAGCGCCTCCTCCACCCGGCGCTCTATCTCCTCGGGGGTGGCCATCTGTCCTACCTGCTGGTTTTCCAGCGGATAGGCGACGTTGTCGGCCACGGTGAGCGAATCGAACAAGCCGCCTTCCTGAAACAACACGCCCACGCGGCTGCGCAGACGGAACAGGTCGTGCTCGCTGCGCCCGGTGATCTCTTCGCCTAACAGCCAGACGCGGCCGGAGTCGGGTCTGAGCAAGCCAATCGCCGTCTTCAGCACGGACGTCTTGCCGCTGCCCGAGGCTCCCAGAAGCACGCGCGTCTCCCCGGCGTTCTGCTCGAACGAAACACGATCGAGCGCGACCGTCTCGTCGAAGGCGAGCGAGACATCCTTGAATCGCAGAACGCTTTGGGGCTGTCCATTCGCTGCGCTCATCGCTTATCCCATGTGCACGAAGATGCGGCCCAGTAACGCGTCCAGGACAAAAATCCAGACGCAGGCCACTACCACCGCCTGCGTTGTCGACCGGCCCACGCCCTGCGTTCCACCCGTCGTCTGCATGCCGTAGTAGCAGCCCACCAGCGAAACGACAAAGGCAAATATGAACGGTTTCAGCAAACCCTGCACCAGATCGTTGTATTCGAGAATCTGATAGGCCGGCGTCCAGTATTGGCTGGGCGTGAGCCGCAGCGTGAAGTAGGCGATCAGGAAACCGCCCAGCATCCCGATGAGGTCGGCCATGATGGTCAACAGTGGCAGCATGACCGCGGTGGCGATCATGCGCGGCGTCACCAGCTTCTGGATGGGGTCGGTTCCCAGCGCGCGCATGGCGTCAATCTGCTCGCTCACCTTCATGGATCCGAGCTCGCTGGCAATCCCCGATGCCGACCGGCCGGCCACCATCACCGCGGTGAGCACGGGCCCCAGTTCGCGTACGAGGATCAGCATGACGATGGGTCCCACCTGGTCCACCGCACCATACGTGGACAGCGAGCGCGACATCTGCATGGTGATGACCAGCCCGCTGAAGAAGCCGATCAGAGTGACGATGGAGAGGCCGCCCACGCCGATGATGTCCATCTGCAGGAAGACGTCGTCCCAGTAGTGCGGTGCGCGGAAGACGTTTTTCAGGGCTCGTCCCGATAGCACGAGGAAATCCTGAAACTCCCCTACCGGCTGCTTCAGGAAGTCGAGCACGCGAGCCGCTCCATGTTTCTCCGATGCTACCATACGAACTGCATAAGTCATGTCGGCAAAGGGGCTTACGGACATTGGGAGGGTCTGGTGGGGCGTGCGTCCGATTATGACGGCCTCACCGGCACGGTCGTTCTGTTTGCGGGCGGCGCTCCTGTGTTATAGAGCCTTCTTGCCGAGATGATGGTTGTCCCGGTAGTATTTGGCGACTCTGCGTCTCAGCAGGCTATAATCGCCCCTGGGATAGGTCAGGCATTCCCAATTCGACAGGTCCGAGGGAAGGCGCTCCACCAGGTCTTGCTCCGAGACCAAAAGGACATCTTTATTCCGTCCCATCGCCAAACCCAGCTCATAGTAGATGTTCATCCGGTTCACGTGCACCTTGGCGACGACGAACCGGGCGCGGAGAATCTGCTGCGTGATCTTTTCAAGCAGGGGCCGGGATTCGATCGCATCATCCGCGCGTTGAGCAACAATTCCCACGTCGCGCAATCCCGGTTTAAATGCCCCGCTCGAACGCCGCGCGGTTGTCATCCTCCGCGAAGCGCATCACGACAAAGGCGGTGTTCCACTCATTGGGGATATCCTCACAGCCTTTCGCCGCCGCCTGCACATACGCAAGGATGCGCTCTATAGCGTCAATCTGCCTGGGCTGGCCCCAAGTTGTGTAAGGTGCCCCCGGCAACGGGGGCAAATATAGCTCGCCAGCATCCCAAGCTTGAGATCGCTCTTGTCCCGGCAGTAATCCATCCGGCAGCCGATGGTTTTCTTGTGCGTGAGAGCCTTATCGCTGACGTGATCGGCTGCCCATGCCAGATTTTCAACTGCTGCCGCAATTCTTCGAGCCGGGGGCCATCCTGCGCCGTCTCACTCCCTTCCATCAGGACGTTGATTTCGGCGTTGGCGTAAAAGCCGCTGAAGGTGAGATTCGAGCTACCGATAAACAGCGCTACGCTGTCCGCCGAAGAGAACAGATACACCTTGGGATGGAACAGCGCCCCGTCATCCTTGAACACCCTCAGATCGGCCTTCAGCTTTTGAAGGAACTCGATGCCGTCAGGATGGGTCTGATTGAAAGCCGTCCCGACGGTCGCCGTAATCTTTCCCTTGAAGCCCTGAAGGTAGTTGAACGGCAGGCCGTACCCTTGCTTGGGATTGCCGCACCAGGCCACCGCGATGTGGAGCTGGCCGTATTCCCGGCAGCAGCGCTCGAATTCCCGCGTGAAGCTTGCCAGGGAACTGAGAATGACCGTCTTTAACCTGCCGAAACGCCCCGTTCCCTCGCCTCATGAAATCAGATGCGGCGCGACGATGCTGATGAACTCGCCCGATGTAATGACTTTGGTTTTCTTCCAGAACTTCGGAAAATGCCGCTGGTTGCCCGTCACCAGGTAGTCGGCGCGCGCAGCGTCAGCGCATTCCAGAAACTTATTGTCATCCGGGTCGCGCGTCACCTGGAGCGTGCGCGCCGGCGTAACCGAACGCGCGTGGCTCTTGATGAGCTGGAGAAGCTGCTGGCGGAGTCCCTTGCGGATCTTCATCCTCGGGCGCGCGAGCACTTCCCGGTATTCGTCCATACTCGCCTCACTGACGTAGAGGCTGGCCGGTTTGGCGATGGCAAGCAGGAGGACGGTGCGCTGGAGTCCGTCCGGTTTGAGGGCTGCCGAAACAACAATGTTGGTATCGATCACCAGCCGGAGCGCGATCATCCGCGCTTGCGTTTGGCGGCGCGTGCCGCCTTGATTTCCTCGTCAATCTGCCGCGGCGTAAGCTTGTGGGTGCCCTTGCGCTGCGATTCCACGCCGATCACACGGAGCACCTCCGGCTCCGGCGCGGCAAGTCGCACGTAGTCGCGGATACTGAGCAATACCGCCCTGGGCGTACCGCGCTTCTCGATCACGAGTGAGCGGCGCTCATCTTCGACCCGGCGCAACATCCTGCCGAAGCCGGTGCGAGCGCTCAGCGCCGATACGACGATAGAGTTTGGGCCTGGCCGCATAAATAGTCTTCAGTTCAATTATCTGAACTGTACAGTTTATCCGCAACGGGGTCAACGATGCGCAAGGCGACTGCACGATCCAGTCCCGCCAGGTCGGCCTGGGCCTGGGTGGAGAGAACTACGCGCCTGGTCACGAGGGGTCCCGGTGGTCCTGCACTTCCTCCATGGTGAAGCCGAGTTCGGCAACCACCTTTTCAAAGGGAATTCCGGGGTTGCGCTTGAGCCACTCGCGCGCTTCGGAGACGGCTCGCTCTTCTTCTTCGGTAACCGGCTCGTCGTCCAACGGCGCGTTGCGCAGAGAACGGGGTCGACAATGGTTTCCAGCAGTCCAACCAAAGCCGAGAGCTGCGCCTCCGGCACGCGTTCAATCAACTGGTGGGCGCTCTGGCGTGCATCGGTCATCGTTAACCTCCGAAATCGGCGGCTCCTCCATGCAATCATAAGTCATGTCGGCAAAGGGGCTTACGGACATTCCAGGGGTTTTGGTGGGGCACGCGTCCGATTACGACGGCCTCACCGGGTGCACCGTGGTTCTGTTCAACGGGGGCGCCGCAGGGGGCGTGGACATCCGCGGATCGGCCACGGGCACCGAGGAGCTGGATCTGCTGAGCCCGCTCCATCTGACCGAGCGCGTGCATGCGGTGGTTCTGGCCGGGGGCAGCGCCTTCGGACTGGAGGCGGCGTCCGGCGTTCGCCGCTACCTGGAGCAAAAGGGCATCGGTTTCGACACCCCCGCGGCGAAGGTACCGCTGGTGCCGGCGGCGATCATCTACGACCTGGCGATCGGCAAGGCCAGCGCCCGGCCAACGCGGGAAATGGGGGAGGTCGCAGCCGGCGCGGCGTCGAGCGCGGCCGTTCCCGAAGGCGCAGTGGGAGCGGGGACGGGTGCAACCGTGGGAAAGCTACTGGGCATGGATCACGCGATGAAATCCGGCCTCGGCACGGCGACCGTGGAGATGCCCGGTGGCGTGCTGGTTTCGGCGCTGGCGGTGGTGAACGCGTTGGGCAACGTGATCGACCCAGCGAACGGAAAGATCGTGGCGGGCACGCGGAAATCCGCGGGATCGGCCGAGTTTGCCTCAGGCCCGGGGCAGAACACGACACTCGTGGTTGTCGCCACCAACGCGCGTCTGAGCAAAGTGCAGGCGACAAAGCTGGCGCAGTTCGGCAGCCTCGGCGTGGCCCGAACCATTGCGCCCGTTTGGACCACACTGGACGGCGACATCACTTTCGCCTTCTCCTGCGGCACGCTGGAAGCGAACCTCGACGCGCTGGGCGTGGCCGCGGCGGACGCGGTGTCCCGATCCATTCTGCGTGCCGTGCGCCTGGCCCCGTCCATGGGCGGCCTGCCGGGCCTCAAGCGGTGATATAGTCGGTGCCGGGCGATCCGGCGATGCCTGCTCAGGGACCAACATCGGTCTGGAAGCTGGTTGTTCGCGCGGTTATGCGAGGGGTCCTGCTTCCCATCATCCTGATGGTTGCCGCGGGACGCACCGACTGGCTTCGCGGCTGGCTCTTCTGGCTGGTGATGATGGCCTCGTTTGCAGCCTGCAGCGTGGCGGCGCACCGGAAAAATCCCGGCCTGTTCCGGGCGCGCATGGAGAAACCGGCAGGCACCAAACCCTTCGACAGAGTAATCCTGGCCATCATGTCTGTGGGATTCGCCGCCATTGTCATCCTTGCCGGCCTCGGCGCGCGGTTCAACTGGTCCTCTCTGTCGTTTCGATGGGTCTTCCCCGGATTGCTGCTGCAGATTCTGGGCATGATACCGATAGGCCTGGCGATGGCCGCCAACCCGTTTCTCGAGCGTACGGTTCGGATTCAGAACGATCGCGGCCAGGTGGTGGTCACCTCCGGTCCGTATCGGATTGTGCGCCATCCGATGTACGTTGGCGCGCTGCTGGTGGTGGCGGCCTGGCCGCTCCTGCTGGGCTCCGTCTGGAGCTTCATTCCGCTGGCGGTGATTGCGCCGGCGCTCATCGTGCGGACCGCGCTGGAGGATCGTACGCTGCATCGCGAACTCGCGGGGTACGCGGATTACGCGCAACGGACGCGATATCGGCTGCTGCCTGGCGTTTGGTAATAGAATCCGAATCATGCACAGCCGGTTCGCCGCTCTTCTTTTTATTGCTCTTGGTGTGTCGTGCGCGTTTGCGCGGGTAGTGGTCTTCGAACAAGCGGGCTTCCCGACGGTGGACAGCCAGCCAGTGAGCCATGCGACGCTCGCGAAAGTATTCGACGACGCCGCATTCGTGGGCATCGACGGCCTCAAAGGTTTCAAGGAGGCCGACCTGCTCGTGCTGCCTTACGGCTCCGCGTTTCCCGCTGAGGACTGGAGCAGTATTCGTGCGTACCTGAAGGCCGGCGGGAACCTGCTGGTAATCGGCGGCCAGCCGTTTCGAGTGCCAGTGACGGGGACCACGCCAGCGCCGCCGCAGGACACATATTCGCGCGAGCTCGGCTTCCCGCATTCCTACGAGATTCCGCACGTGAATGCCAGCGGCTTCGCGTGGCGCGAAGGCTACGACTTCCTCGGTGCGCTACATGTCCGCGCGCGCCGATACTTCGCGATGGAAGGGCGCGTCGACGGTCTCGGCTACGCGATCGATGCGGCCGGCGATGAAGTCGCCGCGCCAGTGATCGTTGCGGATCGCGATGGCGGCCGGATGGTCATGCTCGACTTCGACCCGGAGCCCGGTTACTGGGATTCTCCCGACGGCATCGCATTGATTCGTACCGCCGCCGCTTACGCCCGCCGCGGTGCAACAAGGTTCTGGATCGAGACGCTGTTCTCCACGCTGAAGCCCGGCGAGTTTCCCGAATTGACGGTACACGGTAAGAGCGGCGAGGTTCGCGTTGAATTGCTGTCGGGCGATACAGTGCTCGATACGGCGAACCTGACCGGCCCGGGCAATGTCGACTTCCGCAAGTCGCTCGCGCCCGGTTTCTACACCGTCCGCGCTACCTGGCTGCAGGATGGCCGGCCGCTCGAGTTTGCGCAGAACGGTTTCTGGGTGGAAGACGCCGCGCTGCTGAACACCGGTACGCGCCTCGGCGTTCAGGGCGATTTCCTGACTCGCGACGGCAAGCCGTACTTCCCTGTGGGCGCAAATTACTTCACCACCGCCGAGCACGACTGGGACTTCTCCGGCCCGCGCAACGCCTGGGTCTGGGAGCGCGATTTCGCCGACATGGCTCGCCACGGCGTGACCCTGGTTCGCACCGGCGTGTGGATGGGCGATAAACGCTTCATCGAGCCTTCAACAGCCCAGGTGAACGAGCGCTTCCTGCGCAATCTGGAGGCGTTTCTGCTGTGCGCCCGCCGTCACAACATTGCCGTCAACTTCACCTTCTTCGCATTCACTCCGCGGACGCATGAAATCGGGCCCAACCCCTATCTCGACCCTGGCGCCGTTCAGGCTGAGAAAGACTACGTGCTCTCCGTGGTCAACCGTTTTCGTAACGTGCCATGGCTCTGCTGGGATCTCATCAACGAGCCCAGTTTCTCCAATCCCCGCCGCCTCTGGCGAGGAAACACGCCCAACGGCGATTCGGTGGAGCTTGCCGAGTGGCACAAATGGCTGAAGTCGAGATACGCGAGCCTCGACGACCTCGCCGCCGCCTGGCGCGTGCCCGCGGAGGACCTCGGCACCCTCGATAACGTTCCGCTCCCCGCTAACGAGGACCTGGCGCTCGAGCGCTACGGCAACACCAAGGAAGTCCGCGCCTTCGACTACAACCTGTTCGCCCAGGACATGTTCAGCCAGTGGGTGAGCGGCATGGTCAAGGCCATCCGCGAGACCGGCAGCACGCAGCTCATCGATGTGGGTCAGGATGAGGGCGGGGTTGCCGACCGCGTCCTCAACCAGTTCTACGGCGGCGCCGGCGTCTCCTTCACCACCAACCACACCTACTGGCGCGACGATGCGCTGCTGTGGGATTCGGTTGTCGCGAAGCGGTCGGGCGTTCCCAATATCTCCGGCGAGACAGGATACCAGCCGGTATGGGCGCCAGACGGCGCGTGGCGCTACGACGAGATCACCGGGTACGCGCTGCTGGAACGCAAGTGGGCGCTGGGATTCGCGGCGGGGAACAGCGGAGTTCTGCCCTGGGACTGGGATCGCGAGGTCGATTTCGGCCTGAAGCGCAGTGACGGGTCGGCGAAGACGCTGGAGAACATGCTCCACGAGATGGGCAACTTCGCCGCGGAAGCCGCGCCTTCTGCGACCGCCATCGTTCCGCCGCAGGTAGCTGTGGTGTTGCCGCAATCCCCGCAGCTCTCGGTCTATAACGCCGCCGCGCTGGACATCCAGCAGCAGTCCATCCGCGCGCTTTACCAATACGCGCGCCTGGATGCGTACGCCGTGGGCGAGTACCAGACCGAGCTTCTCGGCAATCCGAAGCTGATCATTGTGCCATCGTCATTCTCGCTGGCGGAACCGGCTTGGCAAGCGATTCTGGTGAAAGTGAAGGCTGGCGCGACGCTGCTGCTGACCGGCCGCTTCGACGAAGACCCGCACTTTCATGCCACCGGCCGCGAACAGCAGATCGGGCTCGCCTACCCGACCGGGCCGCTCCTCGCGCGCGAGGAGATCGTGAAGTGGCCCGCCGGCGAGGGCCGCCTGACCTTCTCCGGCGACCGAACCACCAACTTCGATCGCGCCTTCCTGCCCGATGGCACAACCTGGGTCGAGAAGCCCTTCGGCAAAGGCCGGATCCTGTTCACGCCCCTGCCCATCGAGCTGAACGACAATCTCCAGGCCATCGGCGACGTGTACCGTTATGCCGCGAAAGTCGCCGGGGTCTCCGCGGCGTACTCCACGGATGTTCAGAACCCCGGTATCCTGATCTGCCCCACGCGATTCCCGCACGCCACGCTGTATGTTCTCACCTCGGAATCCGCCGAGGAGCTGGAGGTGTCCTTCCGCGACCGGGCCAGCGGAAAACAACTCTCCGGCCCGCTGGAACCCGGCCGCGCGGCCATGCTGATTGTGGGCGAGGACGGCGCTGTGCGCGCATCGTACAACTGGAACCAGCGGTAGCCGGGGGCGCGAAAACCCGGAAAAGCCCTGCTGACGGGGGTGCGGCGACGCCTCGCGCAAAAAAACGAGCCAAAATCGCGGTTTTCTGCGTCTTCTCTCTTTACATCCGCGCGCCGCGCGGCTATGATGCATGTGTAAACAAAACTGGTTGGTTTTGTTTTAAGCCCTCCGGGCACAAGGAGAAGGAGAAGAAGATCATGGCAGGCACCAAGCTGACGCAATCGCAGGTGGTCCGCGAGCTGGCCGAATCCAACGGCGTCACCACCAAAGTGGCGAAGCAGTTCGTCACCAGTTTCGCGGAGCTGGCGGTTCGCGAAACCAAGAAGAACGGCGTGTTTATCCTCCCGGGAATCGGGCGTCTGGTGAGAGTGGACCGCAAGGCCCGCATTGGACGCAATCCGGCCACCGGGGAAGCCATCAAGATCCCGGCGAAGAAGGTCGTGAAGTTCCGCGTCGCCAAGGCCGTGAAGGACGCGATCGTTCCCCCAAAGAAGAAATAACCGGCGTACTCAATCTCAACCCTCAGGAACGAAAACCCCGCGGAGCACTGCCGCGGGGTTGCTTTTTGGATCTCGCGATCGTCTCTCGAAGCGGGGCGGTCCAGCTTGCGGACGGCGCCGGAAAGCCTTATTGCGGCTTCTTCTCGTTGTTGTCGTCCTTCAGGGCGTCCTTGAAGCTGCGGATTCCCTCGCCCAGGCCTTTCGCCATTTCCGGGATTTTCTTTCCGCCGAACAGGAACAGGCCAATCACGAGGACGACCAGAATGTCCTGCCATCCCAGAAGGTTGCTGGCAACCGTCCGGGGGAATTCGATCATGCCGAACATACGGCCTCCTTACGGGCTGCTACACTCACATTGTAACTGAAAGTTATGGCCCGGCCGCGCTCGTCCGCCCGGAAGTTCGACCAGAAAAAGGAAGTCCGGCGGCTGGCCCGCGAACGCGTGGGCACGGTGCCCGCCGGCCGCGTCATCCAGCCGAAGACGCGCCGGAGGAAGCCGAAACACCCGAAATCGCCAGCCGAAATGGCGGAGGCGCAATAAGCAGGATGCGAGCGGCGCCCGTCAACTACTACGACTTGCTGCAGATCAACCCGCGGGCGGAGACCGAAGCGGTGGAGCGGGTCTATCGGATGCTGGCGTCGCGTTATGACCCGGAGAACAGGGAAAGCGGCGATCCCGAGCGCTTTCAGTTGTTGCAGGACGCCTACGAAACGCTGCGCGATCCGGTTCGCCGCGCCAGGTACGACGCCGAACTGGAGCAGGGCCAGGCTTCGCCGCTCTCCATCTTCCTGGGCAAGGAATTCACCGATGGCATCGACGCCGAGGCGAAGATCCGCATCGGCGTGCTCTGCCTGCTCTACAGCAAACGCCGCGCCAACCCCGATTTCGCCGCGCTGTCGCTGCTGGACATGGAGAACCTGATGTCGTTCCCGCGCGAGCGCCTGCTGTTCGCCATCTGGTATCTGCGCGCCAAGCGTTACATCATGCAGGACGACCGCAGCAGCTTCATCATCACCGCGGAGGGTGTGGACTTCCTCGAAAGCCAGTTGCCCACCAATCAGATGCTCTACAAGATCTTTCGCGCTTCCGAAGCCGGCGTGATGGTGTACCCGAAAGCGCTGGCCGGAAAAACCAGCGGGTAAACGAATACGCCATGACGCTTTCGCTCACCGATGAAGCGGCCTGGCTGCATCGCTGCCTCTTTCATCGTCCCATCGACGACATATCGCTGAAGCGCTACGAAGAGGCCCATAGCCGATTCCCGCAGGTGGTCACCACTGCGCTGGTGAGCCGCGTTGTGGCGCGGCGGCTGGACGCCGAGGCCATTGAGTTCGTTCTGCGCCGGCGGGGCGCCGGGCGGGAGCTGACGCAGAAGATTCAGATCCTCAGCTATGTCGCCGAAGCGCGGCCCGAGTACCTGTCCACCTTCATCAATACGTCCCCGTCGCGCGCGCGCGCCGCCGCCGCCCTTCTCGCCGCCCTGCTCGTCGCCGTGTGGAAGTCGCTCAAAGGCCGGTACCTGATCCGCCGTCATGGACTCGTTTGACATTATCGTGGTGGGCTCCGGGCCGGGCGCGACGTTTGCCGCCTGGGGGGCTCGGGGCCGCCGCATTCTGATGCTCGACGTCGGCTTCGATCCTTCGGACGGCCCCGTGCTTTCCGGGAATCCCTGTGAACTGCGAGCTGGCGGAGCCGATCTTTTCCCGTCGCTGATCGGCGAGGGATTCGAAGGCCTGCACAACGTTTTTCACTCTCCCGTCAATCTCAAGCTGAAAGCACCCGGGCTGTCCTATGTCGTTCGCGACTGGCAACGACTCACGCCGATCGCCGGCGACAACTTCGCCGGGGCGATCAGCCTCGCGCGCGGCGGTCTGGCGAACGCGTGGGGCGCCGGGGTCTACCGCTTCACCGACCGGGATCTGGCCGGCTTCCCGATCGCGGCGGCGGATCTGCGCCCGTACTATGACGAGTTGACGAGTCACATCGGCGTCAGCGGCGCCAATGACGACCTCGAAGCGCACTTCGAATGCGACGACGCGTTGCTGCCCCCGCTACGTCTCTCGGACTTCTTCGAGGAGATGCTTCGCCGCTACCAGCGCCACAAGCTGCAATTCCAGCGGGAAGGGGTTAGGCTGGGACGTTCGCGGCTGGCGGTTCTCACAAAACCGCACAACGGCCGGGCCGCCTACGCCTACGAGAATCTCGAGTTCTTCAGACCCCACGATCCGGCCATCTACAATCCGGCCTTCACCGTGGACGAGATGGTTCGCGGCGGCGCTGTCGACTACCGCCCGGGCCGGCTCGTGCTGCGCTATCGAAAACTCCCGAACGGGATTGAGGTTTGCGCCCGGAATCTCTCGACCGGGGATGCGGAGACCTTTCAGGGGCGGGCCCTATGCCTTGGCGCCGGAGCCCTCAACAGCGCGCGGATTGTGCTCGAATCGCACTCCGATTACACCACCGAGCTTCCCTTCTTCGACAACCCGATGAGTTGCATCCCGCTGTTCCGTTTGCAGCGCATCGGCCGCGCTTTGGAGCCGCGCGATACCTCGCTGGCGAGCCTCAATCTGGTAATGGACGATCCGGCGGGGCCGGCGCCTCTGCAGGCCTCTCTCTACGGAACCACCGGGCCGCTGCGATCGGACATTCTGTTCACGCTTCCCTTCCCATTCCGCGCCAGCCTCGCCGTGACCAAATACCTCGCGCCGGCCATGGCTTTGCTGATGTTGTTCTACCCGGGCCAGCCGGGTAGCTACGTGCGGCTGCGGCCCGGCGGCGAACTCGAAGTGTCGTTCGCCCCGGAACCTCCGTACGGAGTGGAGCCGAGGCTGATTCGTTTGTTCCGCCGGCTCGGCTACCTTACCGCGGAGGCGCTGGTGCAAAGGCCGGGCATGGGGGCCGGTCTGCACTATGCGGGTACTCTGGGGATGCGCGCCAATCCGGGACCTTATGAGACGGATCGGAACGGGAAGCTGACCGGTACGGGGCGCGTGTACGTGGTGGACGGAGGCGCCATTCCCGCGCTGCCTGCGAAGAATCTGACTTTCACCATCATGGCCAACGCTCTGCGCGTCGGCCGGCAATTGGCGCGCGACCTCTCATGAAGATCTTCATCACCGGCGTCGGCGGATTCCTTGGCAGCCGGATGGCGGCGGCGCTGACCTCGAGGGGGCACTCTGTTCGCGGCTCATCGCACCAGACCATGCCGCTGGGCGAGCCATTCGACGACTCGGTTTTCGCGAATATCGACGTCGTGATCCATGCGGCGCACGATGCGCGGCGCGGCGCCGGCGAGACAAACATCCGAGGCACACGCGCCTGGCTGGAAGCGGCCGCCGCTCGAGGCGTCGAGCGCCAGATCTTCGTCGGTTCGTACTCCTCGCGTCCCCATTCGCCTTCCGAGTATGGACGAACGAAGCACAGGCTGGAGCGGATATTTCTGTCTGCCGGCGGGACCGTGCTGCGGCCCGGTCTGGTGGTGGGCGGCGGCGGCCTTTTCGCGCGCCAGCAGGCGGCGCTTCGAAGAGCGTTTGTTGTGCCGGTGATTTCCGGAGGCAAGGACCCGGTGGCCGTGATCGCGTTGCACCACTTCCTCGAGGCGCTGGAGGCGGTTCTGTCCCGCGGACTTACCGGCGCCTGGAACCTGTTTTACGAGCCGCAACCATGCTCGCGCGATTTCATCCGCGCCGTGAAGTCCCGGCTGGGACAGCGCGCGCGATTCCTGTCCATTCCGCCGGGGATCGCCATCGCGGCGGTCCGTCTGGCTTCCGGTCTTCATCTCCCGGCGCCCGCAACCGAGGATCAGATCCGCTCGCTGGTTTCGAATCGTTCCGCGCCGTGGCGCTCGGACCTGACTGAGCTGCTGCCGGATCGAGCCGGCGAGTTCACCATCGAATATGCGCTGAGCCTGCTTTGAGGCTTCCGCTGTTATCCTCAATGAAAACGAATGCGGCAACGCTGGCTGGCGTGGTGGGCAGACGATCCATGGCGTACGGCGGTCCTTGTCGCGGGATTGTTGTTTGAGCCGCGCGGGAAGCCGTGCGCCTCGAGCCCGATTTCCAGTTGGCGAAGAACAATCTGGCCTGGTCGGAATCGCAGAAGGCGCTGAAGCAGCGCGACGCTCAGGCGAAGTGAAGCGGCACAGCGCCCGGCGAAAGGCCTCCCTCGGTCGGCTTACAATGAAAATCGTGCGTCTAACCAGACTTTCCCTCGTTTCAGCATTTCTGCTGGCGGCAACCGCCTTTGCGCAGACCCCAGCCACGGAGTCCGACTCCGGGCTTAACCTTCAGGATCTCGATAAGACCGCCAACCCCTGCGCCGACTTTTTCCAGTACGCCTGCGGCGGCTGGCTGGCCACTCATCCGATTCCCTCGGACCGGCCCATGTGGGGCAGCTTCGTGGAACTGCAACAGCGCAATCAGGAGACCCTGCGCGGCATTCTCGAGAAATACGAAGCCGACGACCCGAAGCGCACTCCCGTGGAACAGAAGATCGGCGATTTCTATTACGCGTGCATGGACGAGAAAGCCGTGGACTCGAAAGGCTACGATCCCATCAAGCCCGAGCTGGCGCGCATTGACGCGCTCAAAGACAAACACGAGCTGCAAGGCGAACTGGTGCGCCTGCAGAGTCGGGGCGTAGACGTGTGGTTCACCTTCGGCTCGTCGCCCGATCCGAAGAACTCCACCATGAACATCGGGGACGCCGATCAGGGAGGCCTCGGTCTGCCGGACCGCGACTACTACCTGAAAGACGATGCCAAATCCGCGGCGCTGCGCGAGGGCTATGTAAAGCACATCACCGCCATGTTGCAGCTCATTGGCGAATCGCCCGAGCGCGCCGCCTCCGATGCGAAAGCGATCCTCGCTTTTGAGACGCTGCTGGCCAGGGGCTCCATGGATCGTGTGGCGCACCGGAATCCCGACAATCTGGTTCACGAAATGCCGACGGCGCAGCTCTCAGCGCTCTGTCCGCTCATCGACTGGCCGGGGTTTTTCAGCGGCATCGGCGCGCCCAGCATCGAAATGCTCAACGTCGAGGTGCCGGACTTCTATAAGGCGCTGAATGCCGCGCTGGAATCCACCAGTCTCGACGATCTGAAAGCCTACCTGCGCTGGCACGAGGTGCACACGCGCGCGGCCACGCTTTCGGCGCCGTTCGTCGATGAGAACTTCGCCTTCTACGGGAAGCAACTCACCGGGACCCAGGAGCTGCAGGCGCGCTGGAAGCGTTGCGTGCAGTTCACCGACCGCGGTCTGGGCGAGGCCCTCGGTCAGAAATACGTGGATGAGACGTTCGGCGCGGAAGGGAAGCAGCGAACGCTCACGATGGTGAAGGCCATCGAGAAAGCGATGGATGAAGACCTGGGCCATGTGACCTGGATGACGCCGGAAACGAAGAAGGCCGCCTACCAGAAACTGGAGGCCGTCGCCAACAAGATCGGTTACCCGGATAAATGGCGCGACTACTCCAGCGTGCGGGTCGCCCGCGACGATTTCGAAGGCGACGTAATGCGCGCCACCGAGTTCGAGGTGCATCGCGACCTGAACAAGATCGGCAAGCCGGTGGACCGCGGCGAATTCGGTATGACCCCGCCCACCGTCAACGCCTACTACAATCCGCAGGAAAACAATATCAACTTCCCCGCGGGCATCCTGCAACCGCCCTTTTACAGCAATGCGGCCACCGACGCCGTAAACTACGGCGCTATCGGCGCGGTGATCGGCCACGAGCTGACCCACGGCTTTGACGATCAGGGCCGCAAGTTCGACGGCGCGGGCAACCTGCGCGACTGGTGGACGAAGGAGGACGCCGCGGAATTCGAGAAACGGGCACAGTGTCTGGTCGACGAATATTCGAAGTTCACACCCATCGACGACCTTCACGTCAACGGCAAGCTGACGCTGGGCGAGAACACCGCCGACAACGGCGGCGTCCGTCTGGCTTTCGCCGCGCTGATGGAAATGCTCGACGGCAAGGGGAAGACGGTGGACGGGTACACGCCGGAACAACAGTTCTTCCTTGGCTATGCGCATGTCTGGTGCGGTAAGCGCACCGACGCATTCCAGCGCATGCTGACCCAGGTGGACCCGCATTCGCCCGAGCGCTTCCGCGTAAATGGCGTGCTGCAGAACTTCCCGGAATTCCGCAAGGCCTTCGGATGCAAGGAGGGCCAGGCTATGGTAGCCACTCCCGGCTGCCGTGTTTGGTGATCGCTGTGACAAGACGACTCATCCTGACTTCTCTTCTTTGCGCGCTGGCGCTCTGCGCCGCGCCCCCGGGTTATCACGTGATCCGGAAGATCCACCTCGGCGGCGAAGGGTTCTGGGACTACCTCACCGCCGATTCCTCGGCGCGGCGCCTGTACGTGTCGCACGGGACGCACGTCGTTGTTGTGGATCTCGATACCGACAAGGTTGTCGGCGACATTCCCGACACGCAGGGCGTGCATGGCATCGCCGTTGCGGACGACCTCGGCCGCGGTTTCACCAGCAATGGCCGCGCGAACAACGTTACGATCTTCGATCTGCAGACGCTGAAGACCATTGGCACGGTGGCCACGGGGACCAACCCGGATTCCATCGTTTACGACCCGGCCTCGAAGCGCGTGTTTGCCTTCAACGGGCGCAGCAGCAGTGCTACCGTGATCGACGGCGCCGCAGGCACGGTAGCGGGCACGATTCCGCTCGACGGCAAACCCGAATACACCACCGCCGATGGCGCGGGCCGGGTTTACGTCAACCTCGAAGACAAGAGCCAGGTGGTGGAGATCGACAGCAAACAGATGAAAGTGCTGAATACCTGGCCGCTGGCGCCCTGCGAATCGCCATCCGGCATGGGCATCGACGCGGCGCATCATCGGCTCTTCGTCGGCTGCCACAACCGCATGATGGCGGTGGTGGATGCGACCTCCGGCAAGGTGCTGGCGACGCCGCCCATCGGACCGGGCGTCGATGGCAACGGATTTGACCCCGACCCCGGCTACGGTTTCAGCGCCAACGGCGGCGACGGCACGCTGACGGTGATCGGCGAGATCGCACCGGGCAAATTCGACGTCGTCGAATCGGTTTCCACGCAGCGCGGCGCGCGGACCATGGCCGTGGACACGAAAACGCACAATGTTTATTTGCCGACTGCGGAATTCGGCCCGCCGCCGGAGCCGACCGCGGATAATCCGCGCCCCCGGCCCACAATGGTCAAGGACAGCTTTACGCTGGTGGTAGTGGGACGGTAGTTCACTCGGGCATGCCCCGCCGTCGTCAGGAGCCGGAATCCGACCTGGAACTCTTTCGCTTGTGAAGCGCGGCGATCAACCCTCCCGCGATGCCCAGTCCGGTCAGTACCATGGTGCCGGGCTCGGGCATATTGGTTCCGTCTCCGCCCGCTCCGCCGTCGCCACCCAGGCCACCGGCTCCGCCCGCGCCACCATCGTCACCTGCGCCGCCCGCTCCGCCGTCGCCACCCGCGCCACCGGCTCCGCCCGCGCCACCATCGCCACCTGCTCCACCGTCGCCCACCAGGCCACCGGCTCCGCCGTCGCCACCCGTACCACCCGTACCACCACCCGCGCCACCTGTGCCGCCTGCTCCACCGTCGCCACCTGTTCCACCCGTACCACCGCTCGCGCCACCAGCTCCACCCGTACCGCCGGCTCCGCCGTCGCCACCCGTATCACCCGTACCACCACCCGCGCCACCTGTGCCGCCTGCTCCGCCGTCGCCACCTGTTCCACCCGTACCACCGCTCGCGCCACCAGCTCCACCTGTGCCGCCTGCACCACCGTCCTGGCCCCGGAGACGGCCTGTCCCGCACATTCCGGCGAGCACAGCCCAGCCGCCGGCTGTCACAAGTCGCTTAACCATTTCGCGGCGGTCGAGTGAGGGATTCGCATACATGCCCATTTCGCTTCTCCAGCAGCTTCGTGGAAAATTGCCGAGCCCGCAGGTGCCCGTGCGATTTTGATTGACTATACCAAAACTCGCTGCCGGATAGTGTAGTGTGGTGGGACGGTAGCGGTCAGAACTGGATCAGCCCGAGACTGATCCGGATCGCGTCGTCAACCCTGGCCATGGTGACGGCATCGGCTGCGCCCAGGCGTCGAACAAGGCGCGTGCGATCCACCGTGCGGATCTGGTCGAGACGGATGGCAGAGCGGACCTCCAGCCCGTTGTTACGCATTGGCTGGATGTCTACCTCAACAGGATACGGAACCGGCGACAGTGTTGAGGCAATGGCCGCGACGATTGTGACCGAGCTGTAGCGATTGCCGACATCGTTCTGAATCACCAGCGCGGGCCGCGTCTCTTTGATCTCATGGCCAACCGCCGGGTCGAACGCTACCAGACAGATATCGCCCCGGCGTATCCGTGCTACGCGCTCTTCTTTCGGCCGGCGCCTGATGCCTGCCATGCCTCGTCCTCGAGCGGAAACCATTGCATCGCGATCCGCAGATTCTCGTCCGCGTTCGCGCGGTATCCGGCCTCGAGCCGCTTTCTAATCGTCGCCCGGCCGTGGGCCTGTATGTAGTGCAGGACGGCATCGGAAATCACGCGGCTGCGGTTGCCCCGCCCGGCAATCCTGTCGAGGACCGCAAGCGTCCCTTCGGGCAGCATGATGTCGACTCTGCGGTGGGCGCCGATAACGATACACACTCGGGATGTGTAACTGCCGGCAGCCATGAACCCGTATGCGTGGGATTGTCGGCTATATCGGCGACTGGAAGGCGCTGCCGATTATCTTCGACGAACGGCCCCGGAGCTTCGCCTATTCTCGCGCTCCCGCCGCGCGGAGCAATGCCGCCACGTCACGGTGGCCGGCTTCCGATGCCTGCGCAAGCGCCGTCGCATTGAACGTCGTGATGGTCGCACCGGTTACCGTTCCCTCCAACGAGAGCTTCGCGTTTACGTCGGCCTTTGCCGCCAGCAGCAGCTTGACCACCAGGGTGTAGCCTCGCGCGGAGGCAGCCATGAGGGGTGTGTAACCCGTCGCCATACCGAGCAGTGAACCGCCAGAGACGACCACGGTTTCTTCACCCGCGTTCACATCGGCTTTGGCCGCCAGCAGCAACCTCACCACTTCCACGTGGCCGCCGGCGCATGCCCACCCCAGAGCGTTCGCCCCATTCTTGTTCTTCGCGTTTACATCCGCCTTCGCGGCCAGCAGCAGTCTCACTATCTCTGCGTAGCCATTCCGGGAGTCGCTCGTAAGGGCAGTCATGCCATCAGTCGTCATCGCGTTCACATCCGCGCTCGCCGCAAGCAGCAACTTCACCACCTCGCCGTGGCCGCCGGCGCATGCACGCACGAGGGCGGTGTCGCCGTTGTCGTCTTTCGCGTTCACATCGGCCCCAGCCGCCAGCAGCCGCTTCACGTCTTCAACGTTCCCCTGCTGGGAGGAAGCAACCAGGCTGGAAGGCGCCTGAGCCATGGTTGATAGCGACGCGGAGAAGATCGCGGAAAACAGGATTGCCTGCTTCGTGATTCTGCGGACACTCATCGAGAGATCCTTTCCGAGCGGATTATATCCAACGGCAGGCGCACGCCGTTGTCTGCTTCCGCTATCCTGATCCTATGTGTGGGATTGTTGGCTACATCGGCAACCGCAAGGCGGTGCCGATTATCCTCGACGGGCTGCGGCGCCTCGAATATCGCGGCTACGATTCGGCCGGAATCGCGGTGCTCAACGGCGACAACCATCTCTCGGTCCGCCGCGCCTCAGGGAAGCTGAGGAATCTCGAAGAGGCCATCCGCATCAACCCGCTCGACGGGCCCTACGGCATCGGTCATACCCGCTGGGCCACGCACGGCCGGCCGACCGAAGAAAACGCCCATCCGCATCGCGATTGCACGGGCGACATCGTCGTCGTGCACAACGGCATCGTTGAAAACTATCTCGCGCTGAAGGAACAACTCGCGCTCGAGGGCCACCGCTTCGTCACCGAAACGGACACCGAGGTCATCGCGCACCTCATCGAGAAGCACTACGAAGGCAATCTGGAGGAAGCCGTCCGGCGCGCCGTCCGGCAGCTTACGGGCGTTTTCGCTCTGGCGATGATCGCCAGTTCCGACCCCAACAAGATCGTCGCCGCGCGCCAGGGGCCTCCGGTGGTGGTGGGGCTCGGCGAAGGCGAGTACTTCGTCGCCTCCGACGTGCCCGCCATCCTCAGCCACACCCGCGACATGTTCTTCCTCGACGACGGCGACATCGCCGTGCTCACGCCCGAAGGCGTGCACCTCACCGATTTCCAGGGCAAGCCCATCAAGCGCAAGGTCTCACACATATTGTGGGATCCCATCATGGCCGAAAAGGGCGGCTACAAGCATTTCATGCTCAAGGAAATCTTCGAGCAGCCGCGGGCCGTGCGCGACACCATGCTGGGGCGCGTGGGCCAGGAATCGGGGCGCATTTTCCTCGATGAGATGGACATCAGCCCGAAGGAATTCCGCGAGTTCGAAGCGGTGAAGATCGTGGCCTGCGGCACGGCCTGGCACGCCGCGCTGGCGGGCAAGTTCATGATCGAGCGCCTGGCGCGGATACCCGTGGAGGTCGATTACGGCAGCGAGTTCCGCTACCGCGACCCGATCGTTTCGAAGAAGATGCTCACCGTGGTGATCTCGCAATCGGGCGAGACCGCCGACACGCTGGCCGCCCAGCGCGAGGCCAAGCAGAAAGGCTCGAAAACGCTGGCCATCTGCAACGTCACCGGTTCCATGGTCACGCGCGAAGCCGCCGGGACGCTGCTCACCCACGCCGGCCCCGAGATCGGCGTGGCTTCCACCAAGGCGTTCACCTGCCAGCTCACGGCGCTGTTTATCCTGGCCATGTATCTGGGCCAGGTGCGCGAGCAGCTTTCAGAGGAGGAATCGCGCAGGCTGGTGCAGGAGCTGGTGCGGCTTCCCGGCAAACTGGAAACGGTGCTCGGCAACGAAGCCGTATATCAGGAGCTGGAACGCGCGCTGTTCCGCGCCACCGATTTCCTCTATCTCGGCCGGGGCATCCACTTCCCCATCGCGCTCGAAGGAGCGCTGAAGCTGAAGGAAATCTCCTACATTCATGCCGAAGGCTATCCGGCGGGCGAAATGAAGCACGGTCCCAACGCGCTCATCGACGAGAACCTGCCGGTGGTGGTGCTGGCCACGCGCGATCCGGACAGCGAGGAAAGCCGCATTCGCTACGAGAAGACGCTCTCGAATATTCAGGAGGTCAAGGCGAGATCGGGCATCGTGGTGGCCGTGGTCTGCGAAGGCGACGCGGCCGAAGTGAAGGACCTGGCCGACCATATCGTCCCCATCCCGGCCACCAGCGAACTGCTGTTGCCGATCATGGAGGTCGTCCCGCTGCAGCTCCTCGCTTATCACATCGCCGTGCGCCGCGGCTGCGACGTGGATCAGCCGCGCAACCTGGCGAAAAGCGTCACAGTAGAGTAAAGCTTGCGTCAGGCCACGCATCAGATGACTGTCCCCACGCGGGGCAAGGGAATGTACGACCTCACGCGCGAAGTGGCCTCATGGGTGGCCAGCCACCGCGTGCGCACCGGCTTGCTGACCGTGTTCTGCCGGCACACTTCCGCGTCGCTGCTGATTCAGGAGAACGCCGATCCCGACGTCGTGGCCGACCTCAAGGATTTCTTCGAGCGGCTGGTGCCCGAGGACGAAAGCCAGTACCGCCACACCGTGGAGGGGCCGGACGACATGACCTCGCACATCCGCACCGCGCTCACCAACGCGCAACTGACCATCCCCATTCACAACGGCGAGCTGGCGCTGGGCACCTGGCAGGGGATCTTCCTGTTCGAGCATCGCCGCGTGCCGCATCGCCGCAGCATCGTGCTGCATCTGCTGGCGGAATGAGCTGTCATGATATATTCTTTAGCCCTTCCTCATACCTTCCTTATTCCTTGTTTGTTTTCGTAATCAGCGGTATTAAATACTTCAATGTGAGTTTTATGCCTTCCCTGGAAATATCCGAGTATCCTGCCTGCTGAGGTTGGATTCCCGCACTCCGCGTTGAGGTAACCGGGCAACACATCCAGAACGCATCACTCAGGATCAGGGGACTCGTGTGCGCATGCGTCCCCGGAAAGGTATTCGCATGAAGTCACCAATTACCAGGATCGCCCTTAGCGGCCTGTTTGTTCTGCTTACGGCGAACCTCAACGCTCAATCCACCTTCGGAAGCCTGCGCGGAAGCACGATGGATCAAAGCGGCGCTGCAATCCCCGGCGCCCAGGTTCAGTTACACAGCGTTGACGAAAACACGAATGCGGTCGTCGCCAGCGACGAAAGCGGGAATTTCTCGTTCGAGAATCTGAAACCAGGGCACTACACGGTTACCGCGGCGAAAGAAGGATTCGCGACATCCTCGGTCACCCGGCTGGAGCTGACCGCCCGGCAGACGCTGCGCATCGATGTAACGCTCTCCGTGGCGGCGCAGACGCAGACCGTCGAGGTCAGCACGGCCGCCGAGGTCTTAAACACGGAAAACGCAACGCTGAGCGACTCCAAGGCCAACAGCGACATCACGCTGTTGCCCATCAATTCCCGAACGGTGTCCAGCAGCCCGCTGGCCGCGCTGGCCGTCTCTCCCGAGGTCACCAAAGACAGCCAGGGCAACATAGCGGTGGGAGGCGCCACGTCGTCGCAAACGGGCTTCTCGGTGGACGGAATCTCAACCGCCAGTGTTCGCTTCAACGGCTCCCTGCAGGACGCTTACCCTTCCATCGAAAACATCGCCGAAATGAAGGTGACCGCTTTCAACAACAATGCGGAATTCGCTCAGATCGGCGACGTGACTTTCGTCACCAAGTCCGGAACGAACCAGGTGCACGGCAGCGCGTTTGAGTACTTCCAGGACGGCGGTCTCGACGCCAGCGTTCTGAATTTCACCACCAAGGCGCCGCGCACCTTCAACACCTTCGGCGGCAGCCTGGGCGGGCCGGTGAGCATCCCCAAACTCTACAACGGACGCGACAAGACATTCTTCTTTGTGGATTATGAGGGGAATCGCAAAACCCAGTCGGATCCAGAGGAACTGCTGGTCCCCACGGCGGCGGAGAGAGCCGGCAACCTGAACGGTCTGGTGGCGGCGACGGGAGCGCCGGTGATGAATCCCTTCACGGGCCAGCCTTTCCCCAACAACACCATCCCGACCGGGTCCTGCCAGGCCTGCATCAACCCCGTGGCCCAGGCTTTGCTGAATTACTATCCACTTCCCAACGCCAATCTCGGCGCACTGAACCCATCCTTCAACTATGAGACCCTGGTGCCCACTCCATCGAACTCCAACGGGTTCGACCTGCGGATCGACCAGCAGATTACTTCCAAACAGCAGCTCTATGTGCGCTACACCTTTAAGAATGACTTCTACACGGAGTACAACGACGCCGGCCTGATCGCGCCCGCCAACAACTTCCTTCCCAACGACGGAGCGAACGAGAAGAACCGCAGCCTGGTGGTTTCCTATAACTACTCGATTACGCCGACTCTGCTGAACGAATTCCGCTTCGGGTTCACCAACTACAACGAAAACGATACGTTCCCGATCGAAGGGGCCGACGCCATCTCTCAACTCGGGCTGGACTTCGATCATGCAGTCAACATCGCCGCGCATGCCACGGCGGACGCCTTCCCCACCTTCAACTTCTCCGACGGCACGGTTACCTCCATCGGGCAGGACCGGGTTGGACCGACCATTTCGCAGAATACCCAATTCACCGACAACGTCACCAAGATCCTGCACAACCATACGCTGCGATTTGGAGTGGATGCCCGCAGAGAGCGTTTCAACGCGCTTATGTACTACCTCCCGTCCGACGACTTTGGCGACTTCACCTTCAGCGGGTCCCTCACAAATTACTCTCTTGGCGATTTTCTGCTCGGCTTGCCGAACCCGTCTTATTTCGCGGTGACGGGCCCACAAATGAATGCACAGACCGTGCAATGGGGCGTCTACGGCCAGGACGAATGGCGGCTGAACAGCCATCTCACGCTCAATTACGGGTTAAGGTGGGAACTGCTTCCGCCATTTCAGGAAACCAATGGCGACATCGCCACTTTTCTTCAGTCCGGGAACAACGTGACCGTCGTCGTTCCGGACAAATTCTACAAGTTCATCGCAAACAACCCTACGTACCAGCAGATATACAATGGCTTCCTTCAGGGATTCAACGCATGTACGCTTCCCGACAAGACCTCGTCGCTCCCGTGTTCGAACATCGAGACGGCAAGCCAGGCGGGAATCCCGCAGGGCCTGAGGTTTTGGAACTGGCGCGATTTCGACCCGCGCGTGAGCATCGCCTGGCGTCCGTTCGACAACAACAAGACGGTCGTTCGCGCCGGCTTCGGCATCTATACCATGACCACGCTCGGCCCCATGTCTTTCAACAGCGGCATCATCGCCCTCTCGGATCTGCTCACCTTCAACAATTCCGTCACCAACGGCGTTCCAGCGTTCCAGTTTCCGGAGACGTCCCCTCCGGGCGCCCCGGCAACTTTAGGCGGCGGCGACTTCGAGGAGGGGAACAATCCGTACTGGAAGGATCCTTCGTCGGCGCAATGGAACCTGACCCTGGAACGGGAAGTGACGCCCAACACGACGGTCCGGTTGAGCTACACCGGCCAGGGCGCCTACCATCTTCCCATCACCATAGACCTGAACCAGATTCCACCGAGTACGACTCCCTATACCATTCCGAACAACGGATACTCGGTGGTCGATCCCCGCGCGCCCTACCAGAACTGGCTTCTGTTGATGCAGTCGGAAAGCATCGGCAATCAAAGCTATCAGGCCGGCATAGCCGAGGTCCAGCACCGCTCCTCGCATGGGCTGACGCTGCAGGCCAATTACACCTGGGCGAAGAATATCAGCGACGCGCAGGGCAGCGACGCTCCAACCGGATACGCCGGCGAAGAACCCTATGCCGTGGAGATCGCCAACCGGTTCGATATCCCTTATGATCGCGGCAACGTGGTGGGAACGCCGCGGCAACGCTTCCTGCTGACCGGCTCTTACCAGATTCCATCGGTGGCCAAAGAGAATCGCCTCCTTAAGGCCGTCGTGGGAGGCTGGACGCTCAGTACCGTGACCACCATGCAGACCGGCCAGTGGCTGACCGCCACCATGCCGGCGGCCGACGATCAATCGAACACCGATATGATCGAGCGCAACACCGGCGGGGCCATTGCGCGGCCGGATTGCATCGGGAACCCGTATGCCAATCAGACCTCCGGGAACTTCATCAACATCAACGCCTTCGCCTTGCCGCCGACGAACGCCGGACGGTTCGGCACCTGCGGCGTCGGCAACCTCCAGGGGCCCGGCATGATCGACGTGGATGGCGGTCTGGCCAAGCGATTCACCATCGGCGAACGTTACAACATCCGCTTCGAAGCGACCTTCACCAACGTTCTGAATCACACCAATTTCGCGCCGCCTTCACTCAACCTCGGGAACCCGTCCACCTTTGGAGTGCTTGAGGCGGCGCTGCCTCAGGGCTCCGGAGGCAACCGCACGGGACAACTGGCGTTGCGTCTCGATTTCTGAGAATTACCCGATTGGAGGGGCGATGCGCGCGGTTGCGGCCATCGTCCCTCACAGGAGCAGAGACATGACTTGTTCCTCCTGCGGGCGGCGTCGGGTAGTGGAAGAGTTGTCCCAGGGCTGGAAAACCTGCCATGGGCTTGTGCTGTGCCGCAGGTGCCGGCGACAGCGTTACCGGCTCAGGTCGCTTACTCTGACGGTGGCGGAATCCGCCGGCGATCAGTGGCGCGAGTTCAGGGCGGCGCTGGATGCGGCGCTGGGTCAGAAACAAGAGCTGTCAATTCACGATCCGGCGTGGAAGCTGACCAACGAGCGGGGCCGCCCGGCGATTCGCGTCTCCGTTGCGGATCGCTGGTGGACGCTGCTGCTGCGCTCCGCGAGATGGCCGAAAGGCCGCCGAACCGACTTCGCGAGGATTGCCTCGGGAAACGCAATACCCGGCGAGCTGTTGCTCAGCCGCAGACTGTCGAGCGATTCGCACATGCCCGCGGGCCTGGTTTGCAGGACCGTGGCGTGGCTGCCCCGCGAAAGCCAACTGAAGACGGCCGGAGATGCGTAACGGAACGGCTTCGGTGGCCTGTAACCAGGCAGAGTAAGACCAGAACCGATGCAAGACAAGGAGAGAATCGATGAATCTTTTCCCTGCAGTTGGTGTCGCGACCTTTGGCGCGATCTCCGTGCTGGTACTCATGGCGGCTGACGACACACAGAAGACCACGGCTTCGCGCCCTTCGCCGGCGGAGGGGCGCGCGATGTTCATCGCTTACTGCGCATCATGCCACGGCACAAGCGGGAAAGGGGACGGCCCTGCCGCTGCCGCTCTGAAGACGCCTCCACCCGACCTCACGATGCTCAGCGCTCACAACGACGGCAAATTCCCGGAACGTCACGTGTACAGCGCCATACGTGGAGACCCCAACGTTCCCGCGCACGGATCGGCCGAAATGCCCGTCTGGGGGGTAGTATTTGCCAAGATGAGCCGCGGCAGTTCGGGCGAGGCGCTGTTGCGCCTTTCGAACCTGGTGACGTACATCCGTTCGATTCAGGCTAAATAAGCGCCGCTTCAATAGAACAAGATCACATCGGCGGCCAGCATGAACTGTCCCTTCTTCGTGCCGTTGTCAAACGCCGGCCCGTCGTAGGAATAGTCGTATCTCAGCTCCGGACGGAACACCACCGTCGTGCCGATCCAGTGATTCCAAGCGATGTCGTGTTCCGTGTACTGCGTTCTAAAGCCAGTTCGCTGGCCTTTCATGTCGTCGAAGTACTCGTTGCGCACGATCAGCGCGTCCTTCTTCCCGACCTGCCGGGCGACATAGTCGAGCATCGCAAACTCCGGCGCAAAGCAGGTGAGCTCCGCCGCGTTGTCGCACACCGCCCCGTTAGAGTTCTCGATCAGCAGCGGCGCGGCAGCGGGGTTGTTGACGTTGGGCGTGTCCTTCATGTACTGATACCAGGTCTCCCAGTCGGTGTGCCACCTGGAGTGTCCGAACTCGTGATACCAGGTAGCGTAATACGCCGCGAGGTTATTGTAGTTGTACTTGCTGTCGTTGATGGAGTTGGCGCAGACGTAGAGGTTGTCCCCGCCCTGCGCCCACGTATAGCCAACGCAGGCGTTCCCGGTGAGCTTTGCCGCCGGCGCCCAGGGCGCAGCCTCACATCCGCCGGAAAGCCCCACCTGCGTGGTCCAGTGATCGCTCCACTTGGTGGTCATGTTGATGCCGGTCTGTGTGTAGCAATCGTAGGTATAAGTGAGGGAGTGCGTGTAGGTGTAGTTGTTGGGCGCAAGCTGCGCCTCGATATCCGGTAGCGAGATATAGCGCCCGATTCGAACGTCCGTTCCAGCGCCGATGTGAGGGAAGTAGAGATCCACGTACGCCATTACCGGGTCGTATCCCATTCGCTGACCGAGCGAACCATTCGCCTGAGGGCTGTCGAGCAACTGCTGGCTGAAGTAGCCCATGGCCGTGGTGAACCGGTAGTCCACACCGTACAGATTGGTCAGCCGGAAGCCCCAGTCGAAATGGTCGGTCTGCACGGTGTCCGGCACACGCTCGAAGTAGAGCGTTGCCTGATCAAGCTGAATCGTGTTCGGCACTTCCGCATAGGCCGCGGGCAGATTCCCGTATGGCCGGCTGGTCGAAGTGCTCACGTTCGCGCCGATGTCCGCCCAGCCGTAAATCTGGATGTTCGCCTTCTTCCACCAGTCGCCATGAGGGCCTTCCTGCAAAGCTGTGGTCAGCGGATACGAGGTGGCGTTTGGATATCCGATCCAGGGCGTGCCTCCGATGGGCCAGACGGTGAATGGGAAAGGAGGGTTTTCCACCGGCATCGGGTAGCCGCGGTAGCTGGGCGGCTGGTCGTTTCCGGTGGTCGGGAACCAGTCGTCATGATAAGCCTTGATAAGTGACCACCAGAATCCGTGCTGCACGGTCTGAGCAGCCGGAGCCGCGGGAAGCACGGCGCTCGCATTCCCCGAGCCGCCCGATGTCGAGGCGTCCGCTGGCGCTACGGGAGCGGAACTCGCGCCGGCGTCCATCGGGACGAGCCCGGAACCGCCAGAATTTGCAATGATTGCGCCACCGGATTGGGAATCCTTCGATTCCGCCATTGCGCCGATACTCGCTAACATCATGCCAACACACGGTATCAATCGGCTCACCTTGCGATACGACCGAAGATTATTCCGCATGTCCGGAAGATAGCCGGAACTTCCCAATGAAGGCATAAAGGAGTCGTAAGCCGCTAAGAACTTCCATGTATCGGAGCCATCGGTTCTTTCGAAGCCTGAACCTGCCGTTCTTCACGTGAAACTCACGCGGCGAGCCGTATACTGATCCCCAATGGGACTGAGACTGATGATCGCGTCGCTCGCGCTGTGTTCCCTGGCGCTGGCGGACGAGCCGGGCGCCGTGACCAAAACCGAGCACGTGAGCTTCGTGCCTAGCGGGACCATTCGCTTCAACAAGTCGTTTGGCGATCTGTTTATCGACGGCTGGGACCAGCCGGATGTCGAAATCAAGGTGGTGAAGTGGATCCCTCGTCAGGAGGCGGCTCAGATCATGACGCCAGCGAGCGCCTGGAAGACCCCCGATAACGCCGCCGGCCTCATGGAGAGCGTGCGCATCGCCACCGAACATCCCTCTGCGAACGAGCTCGTGGTCTCTACCAGCATTCCATCAGACAGCTTCCTGCGGCATCCGCTGGGAGGCAAAGGCCCGGTCGGCGTGCGATATGAGGTTCACGTGCCAGTCGATTCCCATCTGGTGATTCACCACAAAGGCGGCCAGGTTCAGATCAGCAACGTCACCGGAGGCATCGAAGCGACGGACCGGGACGGTGACATTGTGCTCATGCTTCTCGGCCCCGGCCCGTACGCCATCGACGCTAAGAGCAGAATGGGGACGGTGACCTCCGATTTCGCGGGCAAACCGCACTTCCGGATTCCCTTCGGCGAGAGCTTCGCCGGAGCGGGCGGTCAAGCGCAGCGGATCTTCCTGCGCATGGGTTGGGGCGGCATCACAATTAAGGAAATCGAGCGCGTGGATCTCCCGTAGGCGGGCGCGGCGCAGGAGCGCGCGCCCTGCTGCATCTGGTCGCCGCTTCCGGCATACTGTTGATTACGCCCGACGATTGCCATGACGCCCGCCGCACTCTCGACGTGGGATGCGGAATCAACAAGCTCCCCGGCTCCATCGGAGTGGACCGCAACCCGGCCAGCCGCGCCGATGTGCTGGCCGACCTTGACCGCTTTCCTTACCCCTTCCGCGACAACTCCTTCAGCCAGGTCCGCGCCAGCCATGTGATTGAGCACGTCGCGGACGTGATCCGCACCATGGAGGAGTTCCATCGCCTCGCGCAACCCGGTGGGCGAGTCGTGATTATCACCCCCCACTACACCGATTTCAGCTCGTTCTGCGACCCTACCCACCGCTGGCACCTGAACAGCTTCTCGTTCCGCTACTTCGGGGAGAAGCACGGCGGGTTCGGCTACTACTCGCCGGTGCGATTTCGGGAGATTTCAGTTCATGTCCGGCTACTTGCTTTCTGGCGCTGGGTGGGATTCGAGTTTCTGGTGAACCACTCTTTATGGTTCCGGCGCTTCTGGGAGTACTACCTGTGCTTTGTGGTGCGCGGCAAAGTGATGAACTTCGTACTCGAGGTGCTGAAGTGACGCGCTGAAGTGATTGCCTCGGCCGGCCGATCTTTACTACAGTAGACGGAAAACCAACCGGGGCAGAAAGTCATGCTCGGGATGCTTTACGAACTTGCCGACGGCTTGCGGCACCACGCCCGCAAACGCCGCTGGCCTGCCACTCAGGCGCTCGGCCGCCGTGGAGAGGACATCGCCCATCGCTTCCTGCAGCGCGCCGGAATCATCGTCGTAGCCCGCAACTACCGCCTCTCCACGGGCGCGGGCGAGATCGATCTGGTTGGCTGGGATCACGACACGCTGGTGTTTACCGAGGTGAAGTCGCGCGCGACCGAGGAATTCGGCTTACCCGACCGCGCCATCGACGGCGAGAAGCGCACGCGCATGCTGCGTGCCGCGCGCGATTTTGCGCGCCATGCCGAGGTCCCCTGGGACAAGGTGCGCTTTGACGTTGTGAATGTCGTCTTCAGCACCCCCCCGCTGGTCACGCATCTGCGCGATGTGATGAGACCCTAGCAGGAAGCACCCGGAACCGCTCGCTGCGCGCGCGGCTCAGTTTCGTCAGCTCGCCATTGCAGGCGGTCACCGAGCCACGACCGTGAGGGAGTCGTACGAAATGACGCTCTTCAACAAGCCCCTGGCTGTTATCCTGATTTCTGCGTAATCTGGAGGACAGCTTCGCCAGCAATGGAGAGGGAGGCCGGTGACATCACCGTTTTGCTGCGCCGGTGGAAGGAAGGCGACGAGCAGGCATGCGATGAGCTCATGCCCCACGTCTACCCCCACCTTCACGAAGTAGCCGCCGCGTATCTGCGCCGCGAATCCGAGGACCACACCCTCCAGCCAACCGCGCTCGTTCACGAACTCTACATCCGCCTGCTGCAACAGCGTAAGCCCGACTGGAACGACCGTGTCCACTTCTACCGCTTCGCCGCCACGGTGATGCGCCGCATCCTCACCGACCACGCCCGCGCGGCGGAGACCGGCAAACGCGGCGCCGGCCTGCCGCATGTGCCGCTCGACCGCGAAATCCCGTGGATCAATCTGAACAGCGCGGACGTTCTGGACCTGAATCGCGCCCTCGATGAACTGGAAGCGGTAGACGCGCGCGCGGTGCGGCTGGTGGAGTTGCGCTACTTTCTGGGCTGCACAACCGCGGAGTCCGCCGAGCTGCTGAGCGTCTCCGCGGCTACCGCCGACCGCGACCTCACACTGGCGCGCACCTGGCTTTACTCCAGACTCGCGAAGAGAAAGAAAGCGCCACCGCCGGAGGCATCTTGAGGGAGGCGGACACCGCCCCGCTTACCGCCGATCGCTGGCAGCGGATTGCGGCGATTTTCCATGCCGCGCTGGAGCTTCCGGAGTCCGACCGCGTGCCGTTCCTGGAACGGACCTGCGCTGGCGACGATGCGCTCATCGGCGAGGTTCTGGACCTCCTGTCGGCATTTGACGACGCGAAAAGCTTCCGCCCCCCTGCCGAGACTCCCGAGTTCGGCGGACGGCGGGGAGAAATCATCGGAGGCTATCGACTCGAGGCCGAACTCGGACATGGCGGCATGGGCACGGTGTATCTGGCGAATCGCGCGGACGGCCAGTTCGAGCAGCAGGTCGCCCTGAAGGTGGTGAGTCCCCACCTGCGAACCCGATTCTTCGCGGAGCGGTTTCGTTCCGAGCGGCAGATCCTCGCCACCCTCAGCCATCCGAACATCACGCGCCTGCTGGACGGCGGGGTCAGCGGCTCCGGCGACCCCTATCTGGTGATGGAGTATGTGGATGGCCAGCCCATCGACCGCTATTGCGACCAGCGCCTGCTCACGGTTGCTGATCGTGTCCGGCTCTTCGTGCAGGTCTGCTCGGCAGTGGAGTACGCGCACCGGAAGCTGGTGGTCCATCGCGATCTGAAGCCCGCAAACGTGCTAATGACCAGCGACGGCCTGCCAAAGCTGCTGGATTTCGGCACCGCCAGGCTTCTCGCCGCCGACGGCGTGGAGGCGACCACGCGCCTCCATGCGATGACCATGCGTTACGCCAGCCCGGAGCAGCTCCGCGGCGAGCCGGTATCCACCTCCATGGATGTTTACTCGCTGGGCGTGACGCTTTACGAGCTGGTGGTCGGCGCATGGCCGTTCGGCAATCCGGAGTCCCCCATGGCGGGTCTCGAGCGCGCGCTGCGCGAGGTTGCCCCCGCGCCTCCGCAGTCCCTTGTCACCGAAGAATCGGCGCGACTGCGATCCACCTCGCAGGCGAAGCTGGCGAGTCTCCTCCATGGCGATCTTCGCAGCGTGATGCTGAAGGCCATCGAATCCGATGCGCGCCGCCGCTACAGCTCGGTGGAACAGTTCTCGGAGGATCTTCGCCGCTGGTTAACCGGCCAGCCGGTGTTGGCGCGCGAACAAACCCTGCTCTATCGCGGCGCACGCTTTGCGAAGCGTCACCGCTGGCGGCTGGCCGCGGCCGCCGTGGTCGCCGCCGCCCTTTGCGTTTCGATTCTCGTCGCCGTGCGCCAGTACGGGCGCGAACAGCGGCGCATCGTTCAGGTGCGCAACCTGAGCCAGTCTTATCTGGGCGATATTCTCAGCGAGGTCGGCAAACTTCCGGGATCGATGAAAGCGCGTCTGCTGATTGTGGATCGGGCCCGAAGAAACCTCGACCAGTTGTTGCCCGAAGCGCCCAACGATCCAGAGCTCCGGCGCGTTTTGGAAGCGGCGTACCTGCAACTCGGCGATATCCAGGGGAAGCCCTTCACGGTCAGCCTTGGCGACACGGCCGGCGCGCTCGAAAGTTATGGCAAGGCGGAAAAAATGGCCGCCCTGGCGTCGGATCGAGATTGGGAATCGCTGGCAGCTCTGGTGCGCGCGCGCCGCACCATCGCACAGATTGAAGCCCGCGCGGGAGAGGAATCGGAAGCCGTCGCGGAGCTCAATTCCGCGCTCGAACCGGCTACGCGCCTCTGGCGGAATGCGCCGCCGGGACTTCGCGTCGATGGCCAATCAGCGGCGGCGCTCTATGTCGAGACGAACCTGACTCTCGGCTACACCATGCTGAAGGCCGTCGAGCGCACGCCCGGCGACGTCCCTCAACTGCAACGGGTGCTCGCTCAGCTCCGACGGACCGTGGGCATCGCGGAACAAATCCACGCGGCGCATCCGTCCCAGCGTGGCAATCAATACATGGGATTCGTTCTCGAGTATCTGGGCAATGCCACCGGCGATTCCGGCTATTTCACGGAGGCCGTCGCCGCGCATCGGCGCACCACGGATTCCGCGTGCGGCGCCTTTGCAAAAGATCCGGGACCGCAAACGCAAAGGGACTGCGGCGATGCGCTCGGCGAGCTGAGCTGGGCGCTGCACTGGACCGGCGATGGCGAACAGGCCATACAGGAGGCGTTGCAGGCTTTGTCTCTGATTGCCCCGGTGTCCAAAGCCGAGCCCGACAGCGTGGAGGCGCAGCAGGATCTGGCCTACGCATACATGCATCTGGGAGCGGCGGAGAACACGGCAGGCAGATACGTCCAGGCGATCGGGCCTCTCCGCACGGCGGAAGCGCGAATGCAAGCGCTGCGCCAGACTTCCGCGGGCGACCCGCTGGAGGCCCGCGGGCTGGAGGCCGACATCGAGCGTGAGCTGGGTGACGCACTTCTCGGAACCAACCAGCCAGGCGCCGCCGCCCAGGCGCTGGGGAAAGCCCTGGCAGCCGCTCAGCGATCCCCCAAATCGGCATACTGGATCACATACATACAGCGCCAGCTCGCCAAGGCGCGCTCGCTGCGCATGGCATCCACCCACCAGAAATAAGAGATTCAAAAGTTGTTTTGCACTGGGCGTGAGGGAGTTTCCCCCTTTTTCGCGCGTTTCTCTTTCACCAGGAGGACCGGCCGCATGAAGTTCGCCGGGGCAGGGATCGCAGTTCTTTTTGCGTTGGGCACGGCGTCCGGGCAGGTATCCGCCACCGTCGACATCGATACCAGCGTCACCATCCCGGTCAATCCGAATTTCTCCGGCTTCAACACCCGCGACGACAGTCCGGTGGAGTATTGGGATTACCGATTCAACACCATGGCCCTGGCCCTCAATGCGGCGTGGCTGCGGTTCCCCGGGGGGACCAACAGCGATGTGTTCAACTGGCAGAGCGGGCAGGCCGTCACCTCCTGGGTGGCCCAGTTTGCCAACACCAATCAGGGGCCGGGGCTGGTCAACAATGAGGAAATCATTGCCGGCAAGGGCGGCGCGCGTTTCATCGACGCCGCCAATCGCGCCAACTTCCTCGGCGCGGGATTGATCGTGTGCGTCAACGGCTTCACCGACACACCGGCATCGGCGGGGGCATTCGCGGCCTGGGCCAAAGCCAACGGGATTCCGGTGGCCGTGTGGGAGCTCTCCAACGAACCGTACCTGTTCCCAACCTTCTTCGCCACCGGCGCAGCCTACATCGCCCAGATGAAGCCCTACCGCGATGCCATCAAAGCGGCCGACCCCAGCGCGGTCGTATCCATCTTCTTCGCGGATCCTTCACACTCCACCATCGCCAAGCCATCCGCCTGGGACACCTCGGTTGTCTCGGCGACCGACAGATGGTGGGGCGCCGTCACCTATCACCAGTACCCGGCGGAGAGCACCGGCGGCATCGATCAATGGATGGCGGATGAGAACACGGTGCTGGTGAATCAGACCAACCTCAACGTCACCGGCTACCTGGCGTCTCTCAATCCGCCGGGCACAAAATATGAGGTCAGCGAATTTGAGCCCTCCAGCAACTCGTCGCCTTCCATGACCGACGGTACGGTGTACGGCGGAGTCTACTGCGCCGAGTACATCCTGCGGATGTCCACCGAGCCTTCGGTGTTATTCGTGGGCGCGAATCAGATCGACAATGACTCAGGCATTGAACGCGCCAACGACGACGCCACGCAGGTGGCCAACGCCGGGAAGGCCGGGACGCCCTTCGACACGCTCTCGCTCGATTTCGGCTTCTACTACGACGCACAGGCCCTCGCCCTCGGCATCGTCAACGGCGTGGTGAATCACGCCGTGAAATCGAACCAGACGACGGTGACTGGCGGCGCGACGGTCGCGGCTACTGGCAGCGGCCAGATTCCGGCTCTCTATGCTCTGGCGTACACCAATGCGGTGGGCGGCGTGTCCGTGGTCATCACGAACAAGAGCGCCACCACGCACCAGGTGACGATTCGCATGAATGGCAGCGCCGTGGCGGGTCCGTTGCCGTTGCAGTTTGTGACCGGCGCCGAGCCGGGCACAAACAACAGTCCAACCGATCCCGACGCCATCGTGACGCAGGCCGCGGTGTCCGGGAACCCGATCACCGTCGGGCCGTACAGTGTGGTGCGCGCCGATTTAGCGTCGCCGCCGATCGTCTCGGTGGTGAGCTCGGCGAACCCCCGGTCCACAGCCCTGGCTTCGTCGCAAAGGGCCACCACGGTGGCCACGGGGCTGGCGATAAAGGAGCTGGCGCCGCCGGAGAGGCCGCTGCCTTCGCCGTTGGACGGTGCAACTATCGTGGTGACCGACAGCGCGGGGAAGTCACAGACGGCGGTCATCCAATACCCGACGCATTCCCTGCGTCTGGCGCCTTGTTTCCAATATCCGAATGCGACCGATTTCCTTTTGCCGGCCGGTCTGGCGCCGGGGGCTGCCACGCTGAAGGTAATGCGTGGCGGCACGACGGTACTAACCGGGTCGTTCAACGTGCAGTCTGTCTCGCCCGGCCTGTACTCGGCCAATTGCAATGGCGCAGGTGTAGCCGCGGCCGTGGCCGAACGAAAAGGCCCAACCGGAACTGTCCTCCTGCCGGTGTTCGCATGCCAGGACAGAGTTGCCGAAAGCTGCCTTTCAACGCCTATCGACCTGGGCGCGTCCTCCGGCCCGATGACTCTGAGCTTGTTTGGAACCGGGATTCGAGGAGCGTCTTCGGTGCAGGCCTTCGTGGCCGGGCAGTCGGTACCGGTGCTGGCATTCGGGGCCGAGGGCGAATATGAGGGACTCGACCAGGTGAGCGTTTCGCTGCCGCTTAGCCTTGCGGGGAGCGGAGAAGCCAGCGTCTACCTGGTGGCGGACGGCGAGGTTTCCAACATGGTGACGGTGAATATTCAATAGCCGGATACTCAGCAGAGGAGATCATGTGCGGATTTCAGATGATTTCGGGCGCTCCGTCGGAGCGGCGCCACGGCAGCAGGCTGTTGCTATGTCTGGCATTCCTCACGAGCCAGGCGGCGTGGGCTGTGGGACCTCTCTCCGTTCCCACAAACGGCGTCTACCTGGGGATCTGGGCGGATCCGTCGCTCGGCTCGAACTCCGAAGAGGCGATCGAGGTTCGCGAGGGCCCAGCGCCGCTCGGCATTGGCCGGACGTTCGCGCTCCATCTTCACTATTACGCGTGGACCGATCTCTCGCACGAACTGGTGAACGGGGTGTTTCAGCCGGACGTGGGTTTGCAGGGCGACATCGGCCATGGGCGTGTTCCCGTGATTTCCTGGGCGTGCGATGACACGATCCCGAACTCCGATCACGTCATTGCCGGAAGCGATCCCAGCGAGGACGCGGTGATTACCGCCACCGCCAAAGCGCTGGCCCAGTATCCCGGTCCGGTCCTGCTGCGCTGGCTCTGGGAGTTTAACGATCTGGGCAACCATCAGACCTGTCGCGGCGATACCGGGGGCACGCCGACCCCGCAGGTCTACAACGATTTTATCGGCGCCTGGCAGCACATCCGGACCCTGTTTCGAAACGCCGGCGCCACCAACGTGTCGTTCTTGTGGAATGCGTCCCATTACACCGCCGACGGCAATGCGGACGATCCGCATGGTTTCTATCCGGGCAACGATTACGTGGACTGGATTGGCGTCGATACCTACCAGCGAAACACCACCGCTACCTTCGACGGCGATTTTGGCCTCTTCTACACCGACTTCAGTGACAGCCAATACGGCAACAAGCCGCTGATGGTCGGTGAAAACGGGTCTCAGAACTTCGTGCAGAACAGCAGCGAGTTGCAGTGGACCTATCTTCAGGGGCTTCTGGCCGATGTCCAGGCCAACCGCTATCCGCTGTTCAAAGGCTACGATTATTTCGATGCGGTGGGAACCAACGGAAGCTGGGTTCTGGACGATAACAACGGGCACGGCGACGGCGGTCTTGCCGCGTTTGCGACGCTGGCCGCCAGCCCATCGTTTTCAGCGATCCCGGCAGGGGAGGGTTCGCGTCCCATTCCGTCGGTCACATTCTACGTCGCGCCGAACGGCAACGATTCCTGGAGCGGCCATCTTCCCGCTCCGAACGCCGCCGGAACCGACGGGCCGTTCGCCACGTTCGATCATGCTCGCGCGGCCGTGCAGGCCTTGAACAAATCGGGCCTCACCCAGGTGACCGTCCAGTTCCGCGCCGGCACTTACTTTCTCCCCTCGACCGAGAATTTCACCGCGGCCGATTCGGGCACGGCTGGCACTGAAATCGTGTACGAGAACTTCCCGCGCGAAACGCCCGTCATCAGTGGTGGCGTGCGCGTCCAGGACTGGACCAACGTCGGCGGCAACAAGTGGCAGACCACGCTTCCCGCCTCCACGCAATACTTCGAGAATCTCTTCTACAACGGCGTGCGCCGTCTGCGACCGCGGCTGGGCGGTTACCTGGGCACGTATCTGCGTTTCGCCGGCTCGGTGTACGTCGCCTCGCAGCAAACGAATTGCTCGGTTGAAGTGAATCCCGGCCAGTGGGAATGCTTCGATCGTTTTCAGTACAACCCTTCCGACCCCATTTCCGATACGTGGAAGAACCTCGCGCCCGCAGCGGGCAACCTCTGCGACCAGACTGCGGGCAACGCCGCCATCGCGGGAGACATCGAGGTCCTCGATTGGGAGCAGTTCAGCACGTCGAAACTGCGCGTAAGCTGCGTGGACACGACGAATCACATCGTCTACCTGACCGGGCGCACGGGGATAAACCAGGGCACCCCCAGCCAGGACGGCTTCATCGCCGGCAACCGATACCTGGTGGAGAATGTGCAGGATGAGCTGACCCAGCCGGGCCAGTGGTTTCTGGACCGTTCCAAAGCGCCGTGGACCCTCACCTACCTGGCCAACCCCGGCGAGAACCCCAACACCGACATCGTCATCACTCCCCAGCTCCCGCAGTTGGTCATCGCTTCGAACCTGCAGTACGTCGCGTTCCGCGGATTGACGTTTGAGCACGACAACTACACCATCCCCGCCGCCGGACACCCGTCGGAGGAACTGGAGCCGGACATCAGCGCGGCGGTGTCGTTCCAGAATTCGCAGCACGTCACGTTCGACTCGGGGGCGGTGGCCCATACCTCCGGCGCCGGTTTGGAATTCCTGTCGTGCATCAACAGCACGTCGCCCGCCTGGTGCGTCTCCGACAACCTCAATGCCACAACAGCCAACGACATGATCGAAAACAGCGCCTTCTACGATCTCGGCGCGCTGGGGGTGCGCATTGGGGATCCCTTCGTGCCAGCCGACACGGACGCGAACGTTCCTTACTCGATGACCGTGCAGAACAACGTCGTCGAGGGCTACGGGCGCACCATCCCGGCGTCATTCGGGATCGGCCAGGGCGTCGGCCACGACAACCTGTACACGCATAACGACGTTTACGACGGCTACCACTGCGCCATATCCATTTCCATGCAGGCCGGCGATATGACGACGCCGAGCGGAATTGGAAACGCCAACAACACCATCTCGTTCAATCACGTCCATGATCTGCTGCAGGGCATCATGAACGACGGCGGGTCCATCCGCATCGAAGCGGGCAACGAAGTCTTCACCGCGGCAGGCAACAAGATCCTGAACAACCGGATCCACGACGTCACCGACGCCTCCATCATGGATTCCAACGGCTACGGCGGCGATGGGATCTATCTCGACACCAAACCGGACTGGTGGATGTCGAGAACAATCTGGTCTATCGCGTCTCCGGAAACACCGTCTACACGCCACAGGGGCCGGCTGCGCCAAACGAAGCGAACATCGTGAAGAACAACATCCTGGCATTCGGACGGCAGTCCATGGTTGCCGTCAACTTTCCGTATCCATACGGCGTTCCCTCCGTGGCCAATGAGGTGTTCCTCATCACGAACAATCTCTTCTACTTCGACCGAGATAACACGTCTTCCCCAAAATTCTGGGTGCAGGGCGGATGCATCTACAGCGCCGGGTTCCCGTATCCGGAGTTTCAGGAATGGAACCTAACATGTACTGGCGGCTGGATGGGGCCTTCGCCAGCGACAAAAAGGCGTTCGCCGTCCAACCGGACGCCGGAACTGGTCCGGATGCCCCGTGCAACGGCAACACCAACAACTGGACGTTTTACACGTTTTCGGGCTGGCAGCAGACGGTGGGCGAGGACGCCGGCAGCATAGTGCAGAATCCCGGCTTCACCAACCCGGCTTACCCGTCAGACGACTACTCGCTGCCTGCCGGATCTCCCGGCGTTGCGTTTATTCCCTTCGACGCCTGTCAGGCGGGAGTAATCCAGCAGCCGGGGCACGACGAACTGCCATTCAGAGTGGACGACGGCAGTCCGTGTCAGGGTGAATTTCGCAGCCTCGCTCCTGAACCTCCCGCCGTGCCCGAGACATTCCCGACCAAAACGTTTAACCCCGCCACGGATTACTAGCTCGAAGGAGATGGCAACATGAGGTTCGCTGTGTTCGCGGCCGCCGTCCTGCCGGCGCTCAGCGTGATTTGCGCTCAGGAGCGGTCCCCCGCCGGGTCCGTCACCATCTACGTTTCGCCCGACGGCAACGACTCGTGGAGCGGCAAACTCCCCAGCCCCAACGCGTCGAAAACCGATGGGCCGTTTGCGACTTTCGATCATGCCCGCGCGTATGTCCGCAAACTCAACAAGACCGGACTCAGCCAGATCATCGTCCAGTTCCGCGGCGGGACTTACTTTCTGCCCCAGACCGAGAACTTCACCGCGGCCGATTCGGGCACGGCTGGGACGGAAATCGTCTACCAGAATTATCCCCGCGAAACGCCCGTCATCAGCGGAGGCGTGCGCGTGCAGAACTGGACCAACACGAGCGGCAACGTCTGGAAAACTACCCTCCCCGCGTCCATCCAGTATTTCGAGAATCTCTACTATAACGGCGTGCGCCGTCTGCGGCCGCGATTCAGCGCCTACGTGGGCACGTACTTCCGCAACATCGGGCCCATTTATTCGCCAACGCAGACTTCAGACTGTTCGATCCTCGTCCAGGGGAGTGGCTGGGAGTGTTTCGACCGCTTCCAATACAATTCCGCCGACCCGATTTCAGACACATGGAAGAACCTCGCGCCGCCCGCGAACAACCCGTGCAAACAGCCCGCCGGCAATCCGGCGCTGGCGGGCGATATCGAACTGGTGAACTTCGAGCAATACAGCGTCTCCAAACTGCGTGTCAGTTGCGTGGACACGACGAATCACATCGTCTACCTGACGGGCGACACGGCGACGGAGCAATACCATCCATCCGCCCATGGCTTCATCCCCAATCATCGCTATCTCATCGAAAACGTGCGGGACGAACTCACCCGTCCCGGCCAATGGTTTCTGGACCGGTCAACCACGCCGTGGACGCTCACCTATCTCGCCAATCCGGGCGAAAATCCAAACAGCGACACGGTGATTGTTCCGCAGCTTCCGCAGGTGCTGGTGGCGTACGGGTTGCAATATGTGACTTTTCGCGGGCTGACCTTCGAGCACGATAACTACACGATGCCGGCTGCCGGCTACGACGGCGATTCCGACATCATTGCGGGCGTTTCCTTCCAGAACTGCCAGTACATCGATTTCGCCGAGAGTACGGTGGCGCACACCTCGGGCGCGGGCCTCGAGTTCATCTCCTGCGTGCAAAACACAAAGCCGTGGTGCGTGAACAACAGCACGAGCGCCGTCACCGCGCACAACGTCATCGAGAACAGCGCCTTCTACGACGTGGCCGCCAATGCCATCCGCATCGGCCTTTCGGGCAGCGCCACCGATACCGACTCCAACGTCGTCCAGTTCACAACGCTGCAGAACAACGTTGTCGAAGGATATGGACGCGTTTACCCCGGATCGCAGGGGATCAACCAGGGCGAGGGACACGATAATCTGATCACCCACAACGAGGTCTACGACGGCTACAAGGGAGCGATCCACGTTTGTCATTGCGCCTCTTCCGACACCAACCCGCCGTTCGCCAACGACAACACTATCTCGTTCAACCTCGCCCACGACCTCTTTCAGGGGCTGATGAATGACAGCGGATCCATATATGTCGGCGTGGGAAACATCGCCCCACCGGCGTCGGGAAGCGGCAATAAGATGCTCAACAACGTCGTGCACGACGTGAACGATTCCACCGCCATCGGCGACGTGGACGGATACGGCGGCGACGGCCTGTACGTGGACGATTACACCGGGAACGTGGACATCGAAAACAATCTTGTTTACCGGGTTTCCGGCAACGCCATGAGCTTCTCCGGGCCGCGGGTGGGCCCGAACCAGCAGAGCACGGTGAAGAACAACATATTCGCGTTCGCGCGGCAGTCCATGATCAACGCCTACGATCCGTACGTCTTCAGCGGCGTTCCGCCGAGCCCGCTGTTCTTCGTCGCCATCAGCAACATTTTCTACTTCGATCGCAACGGATCGGACTCGACGCCATTCTACGTTCAGGGCGGCTGCGTGTACGCGGGCGCGAGCACGCCCTATACAGGCTTCCAGCAGTTCGACAGCAACCTCTACTGGCGCACCGATGGGACCTTCGCCACCGATCCCGACGCCTTTCACGTGCAGGTGAAGACCGACAAGAACGACAACTGCGGCGCGACGTCCCTATGGACCTGGTACACGTTCGCGGGCTGGCAGGCGCAGGGAGAAGACGCTGGCGGGCTGGTGAAGAATCCCGGATTTCGCAATCCGGCGTATCCGGCGGACGATTATTCGCTGCCTAACGGGTCGCCGGGCGCGGGCTTCACGGTATTTGACGTTTGCGCCGCGGGCGTGGGCCAGGGCCCGTGGCTAAACAACCCTTACAAGGCAGAGGGACTCGATCAATGCCGCGCGGGCAGGTTGAATGGCACGTTCGACCCGCCCGCTGTTCCGGCAACATTTCCGACCGCGACGTTCAACCCGGCAACAGATTTCTGATACGGTGTACTGCTCCGAATGCGGACAGTATACCTTCTTCGCTGCCGCCCGATCATAAGCCACTCGGCAGGGAAGCGCCATGCAGAGGTCCCCTGGGACAACGCGCTTTGACGTGGTGAACGTCGTCTTCAGCACCCCGCCGGTGGTCACCCACCAGCGGGATGTAATGAAATCGTAGCTGCGCTATTGCACTTGAACCCGGCGGGCAATTCTCTGCGCGTTCGCCTGTGCTCTGGCCTTCCGCGCGGCCGCTGCTTTTGCCTTCTGCTGGCTGGCGCTGGTAGCGGTCACGTCGGCCGAGACATCGTAGGCCACTGCCACCGAAGTAGCAGAGGGTCCGCTGGTTTGCAGCATCTCCGCCGAACAAAGGACCCCACCACTATCGATCAGAACCTTGAACGGACCGGAGGGCAGCGGGGATGTGACGATCTGAGATACCAGGGCGCCGTACGTTCCACCCTGAAGGAGATTGCCGCTGCTGTCAACAGTAACTGCAGCGATAGGCGGAGTTGTGCCCGAGGCCGCGAGCTTCCCATTGCTGTCGAAAACCTGGACGGTGAAGGACGTTGGGGTTGTCTGGGTGATGTCCTCGTTGTTGACGACGATGGAAACGTAGTTCGAGACCTGGTCGTCAATGCCAACCCCCGAGAACTGGGTCCAGAAGCTGTTGTCTTCCGCCAGAGGCACGCTCAGCGCCCAGGGAAAGCCCGGTAGCGCGGAATAGATCAATTGGGCGTTAGCGTTGAAACAGGTTGTATCGTCGGGACACACAAACGTGACGTAGACCGAGCCAGTAATTGTGCTGCTGTGATTCGTGTTGGCGGCGCCCAGAAGATTGATCTGCGACGGCTGGTTGGCGCCCAGCGTAAAAGTCAGTTCGTTAGTCGGGGTCACGGCGCTGCCCGTCCCGGAGGTGGTATCCAGGCTCAGCGGGTTTCCGTTTGTGTCGTAGAACGAATAGTCAACCAACATGGCGTTCTGCGGCGCTAGGTCGGCGGCAAGCGATGCCGACGTAGCGGTCCGGAGATACGTTTTCCACGTGTTGGTGCCCGAGCCGCCCGCGGCCAGCCAGACAAAGGTGCCTGACGACACACAGACGTAGCCGGTTCCGCCACCAGACAGCGGGATGGTCTGCATCCCATCCGTGCTGTTCGGGCATTCCAGAGAAGAATCCGTGGACCAGTAAGTCTGACCCTGAAGCGCGGCTGCCGCCACGGCGACCAGGCCGAATACTCGAAGTGATTTAAAAAGCACTTGTTTCCTCCCTACTGCAGACGGGGTATCGCGCTGCAGCGTTACACTCCGATGATACACAACCGCGCCGCGGCTCGCGTCTGGTCTGTCATTCTAACGCTTCTGATCGGCGCCCGCCTGGACGTTTACGTTCGCTTACGCGCGAAGGCGGAACCGGACTTTGATGTCCTCGGTCACGCCTTCTCGTCCAGCAAAACTCGCAGCCGGTCATAACCCGCCCGGCTCACCGGCACCTTCGTGCCGTCGGCAAGAATGGCCACGCGGCTGTCTTTGCTGTACGGTTCGATGCGCGTCACTCTCTCGAAATTTACAATCCACGAGCGATGGACGCGAATAAACTGCTGCGGGTCGAGCTGGGCTTCCAGACTGGTGATGGTCTGCTGCTTCAGCCAGGTCTTGCCCTGGGTATGGAGTCCGACATAGTCGTCCTGGGCTTCCACGCAATCGAGCTGCGACACGGGAACGACGTGGACGCGCGTGCCGTCCTTTACGACGATGCGATTGGCATATTGCTGCGGAGGACGGGCGGCCACGGCGAGATCCTGAGCCGGCGGGCGTTGCGGCGCAGAGTGGCCGATGCGCTCGCGCACCCTTTCCACGGCGGTTTGAAAGCGTTCCAGGCTGAACGGCTTCAGCAGGTAATCCAGCGCGTGGGCGTCGAACGCGCGCATGGCGTACTGATCGAAAGCCGTGCAGAAAACCACGGAAACGTCGTCGTCGATTAACTCCAGCACCTCGAAGCCGTCGAGTTTGGGCATCTGCACGTCCAGAAAAACCACGTCGGGTTTATGCTCGGCGATGGTCTTGACCGCTTCGAATCCATTCGAGCACTCGGCCACCACCGCGATGTCCTTCGTTTTACCGGCGAATTCGCGGAGCACGGCGCGGGCGAGTTCTTCGTCGTCCACAATAATGGCGCGGATCACGGCGTGGCCGGCCTCGGCGGACCCGGTCCCCGCCGCCGAACCGCGGTCGCGCTCCAGATTCCGCAGATCCACCATGAGATCGCGCGCCGACTGATAACGCCGCTCGCGATCCTTTTCGAGGCACTTGCGCACGGCCCGCTCGAATTCCGGCGGAAGCGAGTAGTTAAAGCGGGCGATCGCCTCCGGCTGGTCGTTGAGAATGCGCGCGATCACTTCCGGCGTGCCCGGACCGGCGAAAGGCAGCCGCCCGGTGGCCATTTCGTACATCACCGTGCCCAGGCTGAAGATGTCGCTCCGCCCATCCACCTCGCGTCCCAGCGCCTGCTCCGGGCTCATGTAATGCACGGTGCCCAGCAAAGACCCGGCCACGGTGAGAAACTGCGTGGGCTCGCTCTCGGGCTCCGCCATGCGCACGCGCGCCAGCCCGAAATCGAGCACCTTGACGTGACCGCGAGGCGTGACCATGACATTGGCCGGCTTGATGTCGCGATGGACGACTCCCCGTGCGTGGGCGGCTTCCAGCGCGTCGGCAATCTGCAGCGAGATGGAAAGCAATTCGTCTGCCGCAAGCGGCGCCCGCTCGGCGACGATCTTCGCCAGCGACTCGCCTTCCACGTACTCCATGGCGATGTAAGCGACGCCGCCGGCTTCGCCGAGTTCGTGCAGATAACAGATGTTGGGATGATTCAGCGAAGAAGCAACGCGGGCTTCCTGCAGGAAACGCCTGCGGCGGTCGGGATCGTCGCGCAGCTCCGGCGGCAGCACCTTCAGCGCCACCTGACGCTCCAGCCGCGTATCGCGGGCCAGCCACACCTGGCCCATGCCGCCCTCGCCCAGCCGCGAGAGGATTTCGTAGTGTCCGACGGTGGCCCCCGGATGAATGGTCGCCGCGCTCATGCACTCTCCACGCCCGCCGGCTGCGCCTGAGGCCGCCCGGATGCGGCCATCACCACGGGCATGACGATTTCCACGCGAAACTGATCGCCCTGCGCCCCCGAATCCATGCGAGCATCCCCATCGTATCGCGCCTCCAGCCGGCTTCGGACGTTCGCGAGGCCGATGCCGCTGCGGCGAAGGGCGCGATATGCGGGGTCGAAATTGTTCTCCACGGTGAGCCGCAGAAAGCGCTCGTTGGCGCGGGCGCGCACGCCGATCGCGCCGCCCTCGGTGAGCCCGGAAATGCCGTGTTTGATGGCGTTCTCGATGAGCGGCTGCAGCAGCAGAGGCGGCAGCAGGCAGCGGTTGCAGACTTCGTCCACATCGATGGTGAAGGAGAGCCTTACGCCGAAACGGATCTGTTCGACGCCGAGGTAAGTCCTGATGAGCGCGATTTCTTCCGCGAGTGAAATGGTGTCCTGATTGCCCGCGCTGAGCGTCTTGCGCAGGAAATCCGAGAGCAGAATGCACATGTCGCGGGCGCGCGATGCATCCACGGAGGTGAGCGCGCTGATGGAGTTCAGGCTGTTGAACAGGAAGTGCGGATTGATCTGCGCGCGCAGAGCCCGCAGCTCCGCTTCCCGCGCCAGCACCAGCGCCTCGCTTTCCCGCGTCGCGGCGGCCTGGGATTCCTCTACCGACAGCAGCACATAGTGCAGGGCGATGGCCAGCATGTACATGACCACCCCGACGCTGAACACCACGGGCAGCAGATGCGGATGGGAGAAATGATCGTCGATGCGAAGCCACCAGTGGGACAACGCAAGCGCCAGGCCTTTCCCTGCTACCACCAGCAGAAGGCCGCTGACCAGTGCGGCGCCGAGCAGATTCGCAAACAGCTTGAACGCGCCCGCGGCCCGCGGCGGCAATGTGCGGCAGAGGTACCAGGGCGAGAGACAGATGAACGCATCGAAACCCATGAGTGGAATCACGATGGCGGCGGCTTCGCCCCACGTCAGGTGTCCGGAGAGCCCCAGCAGGTAGACCAACATGCCGGCGATGGGTACCCACGCCAGCAGGTACACCGTCAGCCGCGAGTATTTGGCGAGAATGGGGTGCATCGCCGGCCCGGGAGCTACTCAGCTCTTCACCACGATACCGCCGAAGGCAGCGAAGCCGGTGATGATTAGTTTCGGCGGGTTGACTCCGGGCGTGGTCCGCGGGGGTGCGGTTTTATCGTCCACACCGCCGAAGACGGCGCTGGCGCGCACTTCCACCAGCCACGTGTCGGGCACGCGAATGTCGATGCCACCGAACAGCGCATTGACGTCGACGATGGCGCTTTCTCCGGCCATACCCGCGTCCCGCAAATCGATGTTATATCCGCCGAATATCGCCGCCGCCGACCCGCCGCGAAACTCCTTCGATTCGATGCGCCGCTTGCCGCCGCCGAAAATGGCCACGTAGTTGAAATCGGAGCGAGTGTCGCGGCCTCCCGCGTTCGAACTCCAGTGACCCCAGTGACCCCAGCCCGCGCCCGGCCCAATGCCCCGCAACAACATGGACGCCCCGAAGTAGATGATCAGGAGCGGCCAGATGAGTTCCCAACCAAAATGGAAACCGGGCAACAGATGCAGGTTGTTGGCCAGAAATCCGCACCCCACCAGGAAGATCAGTCCGCCCCAGAGCTTGCCTGCCGCATACGGCGCATCGGTGACCTTGGCCAGGCCCAGAACGATCAGAATCACCGGCCAGTAATCCCAGAGATCGGGAATGGGGAAATCCATCGTCCTGAGGAGAAGGGCAACGCCGACCACCACGATGAAGAGACCGATCACCAGGTGCGTGAGCCCGCGGCCGTGGTGTCCATACCGGACTCGCGCACGGATGTCGTCGTGGATGCGGTCGTGAATATCCTGCCGGAGGTCATCCTTCCACGACTTCTGGTCTCTCCGATCCTCTTCCATGTCTGCAGCTTAGCAGTGGCCGGGGGCAACTGGGACGGGAGTTCGGCGAACGGCGGCGTGGAGTCGGTGAAGGGCGGTAATGGTGGACTTTTCAACGATTTCGGCCGATGGGAAGTCTGTATGCACTGCCCCGGATGCGGCGCGCCCATGCGCCTCGACGACGACAAGGACTTCTTCTCCTGCGAGTACTGCGGGAATGTCTTCTTTCCTGAGCCGAACGACGACGGCGTGCGCGTGCTGGGCGAGCCGACGGACGAAACATGCCCGGTGTGCGCGGTTGGGCTGTTTCATGCCGCGCTGCTGGGGCATCGCTTCCTGTACTGCCAGCGCTGCCGCGGCATGCTGATGGACGTGGACACGTTCGTGACCACGATTGAGGATCTTCGGGCCCGGCGCGAGGCCCCGGCCGAGATTCCGCACCAGCCCGATCCGCATGAGCTGGACCGGCACATCCGCTGCCCACACTGCCACGAGGAGATGGACACGCATCCCTACGCCGGCCCGGGGAACGTGATCATCGACAACTGCCCCGCCTGCGAGCTGAACTGGCTGGACTGCGGCGAGCTGCGGCGGATCGTGCGGGCCCCGGACCATGAGTACGTGGGGGAGTGAGAAGGCTCATTCTCTGCCTCTCAGAATCGCAGCCATGACCCGTGGGCTCCGGCGGCCGTGAATGACGGCCAGAACTCGCAGAGGGCTTTTGTCGGGCGCGTTAGCAATGACGTATTCGCGCACGAACTTGAACCGGACTTCCCTTGAGGTGAGATTCGGTCGACGATAACCCTGATGCGGAAACACCGCGAGGGAACGAATGGCGTCGAAGATCTCGGTTATGACGCGATCGGCCGCGTCCGGGTTATCTTCGGCGATGTACTCGCGAATCTTGTCGAGATCGGCTAAGGCTTCCGGGTGTAACGCGTATCCGCTCATGCCGAACGGCGGCGTTGGGCGGTCTTCTCCATCAACTGTCGATACGCCTCTTCACCGTCGATCGGTTTCACCCGTCCGCTTTCCAAATCGTCGTAGCGCCGGTCCAGCATTTCCCGCGTGCGGGCCAGTTCGTCGAACAGGCCAACCACGGCGTCCTCCACGAGATCGGTGCTGGAACGGCCGGTGTCCCGCGCCATCTGGTCGAGCTTCGCCTGAGCGTCCGGGGTGAGATGCACTTCCATGGTCCCGCTCCTTTGTACAAGGATACCGTCGCTGACGGCATGGCCGCTAACGCGTCGATTCCCCTGATCCGTATAGCGCACGTTCGCGCTACCCTGAAGACAGGAGCCTGCCATGCCGACACCCTCGATCACACGGACGGATCGGATCGAGTTGCGTGCGTCGCGTGAGCAGAAACGCGTCCTCGCCGCCGCCGAGGAGATCATCGCGGGAAATGAGCGCATCACTCTGTCGCCTCGAGACAGCTTACGGGTGCTGGATCTTCTGGAGCATCCGCCAAAGCCAACCGCTGCACTGCGCGCAGCAGCAAAGCGTAGACACTGAGCCGGTTCTAGCGCCCGAACTCCCCCGACAATCTGCTCGCCAGCGGCCGCGTTTGCCCCGCGTACTTGTTGCCCACCTTCTTGCTGTAGGGCATCGAAGACGGCGACGTGAGCTGCTCGAAGGTGAACGAGCAGATGCGCATGCCCGGATACAGCGCCACGGGCATGCGGCCGAGGTTGCTCAGCTCCAGCGTCGCTTTGCCGGACCAGCCGGGATCGAACAGCCCCGCGGTGCCGTGCACGATGATGCCGATGCGGCCCAGGCTTGACCGGCCCTCCAGGCGGCCCAGTACATCGTCGGCAAGTTCCAGATGCTCTTCGGTGATGGCCAGCACAAACTCGCGCGGCTGCAGGATGAACGGCTCGTTGGGCGGCACGATCACCTGCGTCATAAGGTCCTCAATGGCGCGCTTGTCCCGCAGGTCGATGAACGGGTGGCGGCTGTGCTCGAAGATACTGAACTCGCCGCCGAGGCGGAAATCCACCGAACAGCTTCCGAACTGCTCGGGCGGCAGCTCAGGCGTGATACGAATCCGGCCTTCGGCGATGTAGCGCCGGATATCCACATCGGATAAGACCATCGCTGCTACCGTACCACGCCGGTGAGCGGGCTGCTCGCCGTGGCGTACAGCTTCTTCGGCATGCGCCCGGCCAGCCAGGACAACCGCCCCGCTTCCACCGCGGCTTTCATCGAGCGAGCCATCATCTCCGCATCTTCGGCCGCGGCAATCGCCGTGTTCATGAGGATTCCGTCGAAACCCAGCTCCATGGCGATCACCGCGTCCGACGCCGTCCCCACGCCCGCGTCAACAATCAGCGGCACTTCGGTGATCATCTCGCGCAGTATGCGCAGGCTGGTCATGTTCTGGATGCCCAGCCCCGAGCCGATGGGCGCAGCCAGCGGCATCACCGCCGCCGCCCCCGCGTCGATCAGCTTGCGGGCGTTCACCAGGTCGTCGTTGGTGTAGGGCAGCACCACGAAGCCTTCCTTCACCAGCGCGCGCGTGGCTTCCAGCAGGCCCTCGTTGTCGGGGAACAGCGTCTTCTCGTCGCCAATGACTTCCAGCTTCACCCAGTTCGAAAGGCCCACCTCGCGCGCCAGCCGCGCCGTGCGAATGGCGTCATCGGCGGTGTAGCAGGCGGCCGTGTTTGGCAGAATGAAGAGCTTCGAGCGGTCGATGTGGTCCAGCAGCGATTCCTTCGAGCGGTCCGTGAGGTTCACGCGCCGCACCGCCACCGTCACCACTTCGGCGCCGGAGGCTTCGTGGCAGCGCGCCATCTCCGGGAAGTTGCGATACTTCCCCGTTCCCACAAACAACCGTGAACGGAACTCGCGATCGGCGATGCGCAAAACGTCGGGCATAGTGCCCATTCTAGCGGCACAGGGCGGAGCCGCCCACAGTGCCAGCCGAGTAAAGCCGGCGGTCCGCTCCGTTGTGCCGGCGTTTACTGGAGAGCGTTCAGCGAAATGCGATCTCGACGTTGAGGACGTCTGGTGCATCGCCGGGCGGGAACGATTGCGAGAACCGGCCGGCTCGCGGCTTCAGCTCGTGGATCACCGCGCGCAGGAATTCGCGCGGATACTCGGCGTCAAGCGGCTGGCCGGCCTGCAGCGTCCACATCCCCTCGGCCAGCGTCTGCACATCCGGCGGCAGACCGGTGAGAATCAACCGCCCGAAGCGATACTGGACTCCCGGCGCAAAATGCACCACCGCGTCCACCGTACCTTCGCGGCTGTGCAAGGTGCGCTCCACCGTGGAGCGCTCGTGAATGTACCCTCGCCGCCTGAAGACGCGGTCCATATTCTCCACGCCTTCGCGAAAGTCCGTCCAGTTGGCCAGAGCACCGGTGTGAAATCCCGCAGCCTGCCGGAGTTCCACCTCGGGAAGATTCGCGCCATCGAGCTTCACGTTGCCGAGGTTGTATTTGCGGCCGTCGGTCACGTGGGTCTCCACCGTCAGATGGCCGACGTCGTCGTACTTCAACGCGATCTTGTCGAAAACCACGCCCAGATAGCCGCGCTCCTCATACAATGGCCGTACGTTCAGATCGAGCAACTGCCGGAAGCGCCCCTCCGTGTATCCGCTGTTGGCGGCGATGGGTTCGAGGACCGCCTCGACGTCGGCGGGCTTTATCGCGAAGGTATCGGTGAAGCGCACCGCGGCGATGATCGGGAGACTGGCCGGCTCGAAAACCAGAGTGACGTGCGCGCTCCCCAACTCGCCGCCGTTTACCCGTGCTGCAATCTTCTGCTCCTCGCCGTGCTCCACAAGATACCGCTCGATGGCGTGGAGATACCTGTCCTGCGCGATGGGATTGACGGGCACCTGCCTGGTAAGCAGAGGATCTTCCGATTCGAGCTCCTTCCAAACGGTCTCCTCGTCCACGTCCGGAATGTCGATGCGCGCGGGCATCGTGTCATCGTCCTTCGTCAGATCGAAAGTGACCGCGTAGCCGTTGCGGCCACGCGCGGGCTCGTAACGAAATTGAACGGCCCGGAAAAAGCCGGTATTTTGCAGCTTCTGCGCGGCGTCGCGGAGCGCGGTCTCGCTGAAAGGCATGGGCACGTGCAAGCCGGTAGCGGCCAGCAGCGCTTCACGCGGATAATCTGTTCCGCGGAACGTAATTGTCTCAATCGGAAAGCTCGATTGCGCCAAAGTCGCGGTAACGGCGATGAAATAAATCACAAAAGCTGCGCGCATGGACGACAACAGTATACTGCCGGTGGCCTAATCGCCCCGCAGCGCCTGGACCGGGTCGATCCTCATCGCCCGCAGCGCGGGAATGGCGCTGGCAGCAGCCGCGACCAGGAGCAGCAGAAGCGAAGCAGCGGCGAGCGTCCATGGATCGCTGCCCGAAACACCGTACAGGAACCCGCTCACGAAGCGCTGCACCGCCGCGACTCCCGCGAGACCAAAGGCGACGCCGGCGGCGCCCATGGCGATTCCCTGCCGAAGCACCAGCCAAAGGATGTCTCGCGAATCGGCTCCCAGCGCTTTGCGAACCCCCAGCTCGCGGGTGCGCTGGACAACCAGATACGAAATGACGCCGTATGCGCCGACCACCGCAAGAATCGTTCCCAGACCCGCGAAGATCCCCAGCAGCGCCGCGGTGAATCGCGCATCCGAGGTCTGGCTGTCCATGAAATCGGTCATGGTTTCCACTTCACCGAGCGGCACGTCGGCATCCAGCAACCTGAGCTGCCGCGAAACGGACGAAGCAATCTGCGCGGGCGGCGCCGACGTGCGCACGACGATGTCCTTGAATCCGTAATTCACATCGGGCTGTTGCCGGAAGAGCGCGATAATCTGTGGATCCGCCGGATGGGCCATCCCGGCATTCATGAAATCGCCGACAACGCCGACAATGGTGAGCTCGCCGGCGCCGTTCGCGGGCTCCAGGCGGATGCGGTGTCCAACCGGGTCCTGATTTGCGAAATACCGCCGCGCCAATGCTTCATTGACTAACGCGACAGCCCGGCCTTGCGCTGTGTCGGACTCGGCGAAATCGCGGCCCGCCGCCAGCCTCATCCCCATAGCGCGAATGTAGGCGGCATCGACGACGCCGAAGCGCGCCGCCGGCAAATCGGCGATTCGGGAAGGGGTGATCCCATCGCCCGCGAACGTCACCACCCAGCGTCCAGTGGCCGGCGGGTTTATGGTGGAGACGCTGGCATCGAGCACTCCCGGAAGCGCGCGCACGCGGCGGCTGAACTCGTCGCAGAATCTCGTAATTGCCGCCGAATCCGCATAGCTCGTCTGCGGCAGATAGAAGTGAGCTTTCAACGCGTGATCCGCCCGGAAGCCGGGGTTCCGCCGCTCCAGCCGAACGATACTTTGCGCCAGAAGCCCGGCGGCCACCACCAGGAGCAGCGATAAGGCCATCTCGGCCATCACCAGCATGCGCCGAAACCTCTGTCTGCCCGCGCCGGCGCTATCGGCCCGGCCGCCCTCCCGGAGGGTTTCAGCGAGCGAGATGCGCGTTCCCGCGAACGCGGGAGCCAGACCAAACAGCAACGCGGTGGCAATGGAAACCGCGAAGGTGAAGAGCAACACGCGCGGCTCCGCGCCGCCCGACCAGAACTGCGGAAGCGCGTTCAGCGGCGACGTGTATGGAGATCCGCCGGCCGACCCCATGCGCGCGAGAATGGCAAACGCGGCTCGCGAGAGCAGCAAGCCAAACGCGCCGCCGCTCATGGATAATAGCAACGTCTCCAGAAGGAGCTGCCGCAGGATCCTACTTCTCCGCGCGCCCAGTGCGGCACGAATGCCGATCTCGCGATAACGAACGGAATTCCGCGCCAGCAGAAGGCCGGCGAGGTTTGAGCAGGCGATCAGCAGAACCATCCCAACGGCGCCGGCGAGAAGGAGCAGAACGGGGCGAAGCGAGCCGGCCCGCGTATCGGCCAGCGGTTCGATGGCGACGCCGATTCCCTGGTCGACCGGGTGTTCGCGCGCCAAACCGGAGGCGAGCGCAGTCAGTTCCGCGCGCGCCTGGTTGTACGATACACCGCCCTTCAGCCGGCCAAGCGACTCGTACCCGCGCACGCCGCGCGCCCCCTCGTTCCATAAATCTGCGAACGCGAACGGCGTCCAGATGGAGACCGGCGCGCTGGTCTGATCCATCCATCCCGGGATCATATCCGGCATTACCGCGACGATGGTGTACGTCTCCGCGTTGATGCGCAGGGTACGGCCGATGATTTGGGGATCGGATGCGAATCGCGTCCTCCAGAATGAACTGCCGATGGCGGCGACGTAGTGTTTTCCGAAGGTGTTCTCCTGCTCGGTGAACAGCCGGCCGAGCAGCGGCTTCATACGAAGCAACTCAAAGTAGCTTCCGGGGACCAGGCCCACCACCATTTCCTCCGGCTCATTCGAGCCGAGAATGCCGCTGACGTTCTTGCGCCAATGGTCGTAGACGATGAGGCCTTCAAAGCTGCGCGCGGCTCGCGCGAGATCGCGCATGTCCATGGGAGACGGACCGCCCAGCGGTACCCCGTTCTGCGTCGATTCGACGCGCACAAGGCGGTCGGAGCCGGAAAACGGCAGGGGCCGGAGCAACGCCGTATCCACAATGCTGAAGATTGCCGTGTTGGCGCCGATGCCGAGGGACAGAGTCACGATCGCCACTGCCGTAAACCCCGGCGTCCGGCGCAGCATTCGCGCCGCGTACTTCAGGTCCCGAGCCAGCGATTCCAGCCAGACCCATCCCCATGCTTCCCGAGTGGTCTCTTTCGCCAGCGCGACGCTGCCGAATTGCCGGCGCGCGGACCGTTCCGCTTCAGCGGCTGTTTCCCCGTCGTCGACTCTTTGTTTCGCTTCGATGGCGAGGTGGGTGAGGATTTCCTCGTCGAGATCCTCTTCACGCCGTCGCCGGGAGTGCCACCACATGCGTTAGCCCTCCGCCGGCCGCATGACCCGCGCCACGACCTTCACAATCGCCGCCCATCGGGACTGTTCTCTGGCGAGCTGGCGTTTTCCCGCCGCCGTCAGCCTGTAGTACTTCGCGCGCCGGTTCGCCTCCGAGGCCTTCCATTCGGCGGATATCCAGCCCTGCCGTTCGAGCCGGTGCAGCGCCGGATAAAGAGAACCATGCTCGATTTGCAGGGCTTCTTCGGAACGGGCGCGCAGCGCCTGGCCGATTCCGTGCCCGTGCCGCGGTCCCCACTGCAGCGTCTGGAGGATCAGCATGTCCAGCGTGCCCTGCAGAAGTTCGATTGGATCAGCCATGGCGACTGGTAGACAGTCTACCATAAGACGCGCTCGCCTGGAAGACCGTCTACCAGAACGGCTGGCGGTAGACGCCTCGGACACGCGGCGTCAGCCGCGTTCCGGGCCGGCCCTGAATGGACGCGGCTGACGCCGCGTGTCCCACTCCGGCTACAGCGCCAGTTTGCCCTGATACTTCATGTCCTTCAGCTTGAAGGTGTGCTTCAGGTCCATGGGACCGAGGCGCGTGGCGAATTCAACTTCGTGGTCGTCGAGCGAAAGCGGCTGCTCCGACTTCGGGAAATAAAACAGAACCGTCCCGTCAGAAGCCCGTTCCACCTTCTCCGGACCGAGCGGCGATTTGCCTTTCGCCGTCAGCGTGCTGCTTTGCTTCAAACGGTCGAGAAATGCCTGGCGCCGGTCCTCATCGCTCTGGCCGGAGTTGCCGTTGTCGCTGTCGGCATCCTGTCTTCGCCGTCCCTGCCATTCGGGCAGACCGGCGACCGCAATGATGTAGTCGCTGTCGGGCGCGGCAGCGGGCGTTGCAGCGGCAGGCGCCGCGGCCTGCTGACCCTGTGCATCGCTCGAGGGGGTGGCCGAGCTGCCCTGTTGCTTCACCAGCGCCTGCTGCACCGGCGCGGCGCTTTGCCAGCGAACCAGCACTTCCCGCGGTCCGCCCTGCTGGGAATTTCCGCTCTGTCCACCGCCGCCATTACCGCCCCAGCCTCCGCCGCCTCCATTGCCACCCCAGCCGCCACCGCCACCGGGGCCGCCCATTCCTCCGCCGCGGCCGCCCCAGCCTCCACCGCCGGGACCGCCCATGCCACCGCCACGGCCCATGCCACGACCCTGTTGTTGGCCGCCTCCCATCGCCATGCGCACCTTTTGCGACCACGGCGAGTCGTTCAGGATTTTCGTGACTTCATCCGCCGTCCAGTCCGTGGACGGCTTGTCGCGCCAATCGGCGCCAAACAGAGCGACACCTCCGAGCACCAGCGTACCGATGCCCAGCGTCGCGACGCAGTTCCGCATTTCAAGCCTCCTGAGGATGCTACAGCCACCCGACGCTCATAGCGCGAGGCTGGTTACACGCCGGAAATTAAGGAAAGGTAATTACGCGTTTGCCGGCGCGAGCGCGCGCAGGCGAGCGGTGATGCGGCTCTTATAGCGCGCGGCGGTGTTCTTCTTGATGATTCCCCAGCGGGCCGCGCGGTCCACGATCGAGAACGTACCCGGAACCAGCTCGGCGGCTCCTTTGGCGTCCTTCGCCTCGATCCGGCGGCGGATTTCCCGCAGGCCGTGGCGCAGGCGCGTCCTGCGCATGCGGTTCACGGCGGTCCGGCGCTTCGTCTGTCGCACCCGCTTCAGAGCGGATATGGTGTTTGCCATCTTCTGAATCGAATCCTTACAGGTCGGTACAGATTCGAGGATAGCGTATCCGGCAGCCGAGGCGCAAACAGCCGAGGGGCGCGTGCCGGGCATCCGGCGCCGCTGCCGTTCTTCGGTGCTCCTGGGGGCATCCGGTAGATCCAGACCAGGTGTTTGTAGCACCGAACAATCCTGGACGGTCTAGAGTCGCTCGATTCGTGCTATACATGTTTGAACCGGTGTCGCACGCAATTTTCTCCGAGGTGGTGCTCACATGTTTGCCAGATCAGGAAGCGCGATTCGTGTGCCCGCAGCGGGATGGTTCCGGAAGCTGGCGCTGCCGCTTGCGCTGAGCGCTTCCGGCATTTGCGCGCAAGCGATCCCTGCGCTGCATGGGGACGGCGTCGGGCCGCGCCCCCTGGTCGCGCAATCGCAGGACGCGGAATTCGCCACGGCCAGAGATTCGCACGGCACGGTATACACCGGCGGCTCAGGCGGTGCGTTCGTGGCCCGGGAGGGTGGTTGGCGGGTGCAGCTCGGGACGGACGCGGCCGACAGCGTGCGCGCACTGGGGGCGGCGCCGGACGGATCCATCTACGCCGCAGGCATGATGGGCGCAGGCGGATTCGTCGCTAAGCTGAGCCCCGCGGGCGTTCTCAGCGCCTCGCTTAAACTGGACACGCCAGTGGGGGCGCTGGCGATCGACAGCGATGGATCGGTATATGTCGGCGGCAACGGCGTACTGGCCAGGTTGAGTCCGTCGCTGACCATGGAAGACCGATTCGCCACCGGCGATGTTACGGCATTGGCGGCCCGCGGCGGTACGGTTTGGGTAGCGTTCCGGTCTCTTCCTGGTTACACAACACCCAACATGAAAGTGGTGGATCTGGGGGCCGGAACACACGTCGAAGCCATGACCATGGATCCATCCGGCGCGATCTACGCGGCTGGAACCACCACGGCGCCCGACCTGCCCAACGCTCGCAACCATCTGAATGGACCGTCGGATGCTTTTGTCGCGAGGTTGAATACCGCGACAGGCGGCGTGGGGTGGTCGCAGTACGTGGGCGGGAGCGGCGCGGAGGAGGGCACCGGGATCGGGTGGGATCGTGACGGCTCGCTGCTGGTGATGGGGCATACGAAATCGCCGGATTTTCCCGGTGAGGTGAAGGGCGGCCGGTTCAAGGCGCATGCCGACCCCCCGTACCAGCTTGGCCTGAGCGTGATGCCGGAGAGCGCCGCCGGCGGGACGGACAGTGTCATCGTCTACGACGGTACGGGAGCCTGGAGCGCATCGTCGAACGCGAGCTGGCTGCACACTTCCTCCAGCGGCACCACTCCGGGCGGAGTGGCCGTCTTCACCATCGACGCGAACAGCGGCGCCGCGGCGCGGACCGGCACATTGACCATCGCGGGCCAAACGCTCACCGTGGAGCAGGCGGGAACGGACTACCAAAAGGCGGCGCTTCTGTACACCCTGGACACCGATACGCTCTTGGACGGTACGCCCGCCGGCGGTGGGACCATCGTAAACCCCGGACTCGCGGTGGACAGCTCAGGGAACTTGTTCTACGTAAACAACGACTGTAGCGGTGGCGATTGTAGCACGGGTATCCAGGGAGGTATCAACGAGTGGCACGCCTCTACCCAGACGGTGACAACCAACCTGGTGCCCCCGAGCGGCCAAACGGCCCCCGACTGCCCCGGCGCGCCGAGTGGCCTCGACTGCGGGCTGACTGGCGTCGTGCCGTACACCGGAGGAAGTGCCTTGCAGGTGTATGCGGTCTCGTCGGAGTCGACGGCTCCAGCCTTTGACTTCTTTAGCTGGACGAGCGCGGGTGGCGTGACGGAGCCCGGCAACATCACCAGCAACGACTTCTTCGGCGGCGCCGGGATCCCGACGGAGATGGCCATCGACTCCAACGGGATCGTTTACATCGGCGACCTATTCAGTCCCGCAGTTTGGATCTGGAATGGCAGCGCCCTGAACGCGCTTAGCAGCGGCAGCACCCCCGCCAGCCTACAGCCGGGGGGGAACGGGCAGATCCAGGGCGCGGCAGTAGATCTTCTGAATAACGTTTATGTGTTGGACGGCACCAGCATGGGGATATACAAAGGAACCCTGGCCGGGGGATTGCTATCGAGCCCGTTTATTCACCCATATCCCACCCTCGCGGGCACCAACAATACGTTTGATTTGGCCGTGGACGCATCGGGAAACCTCTATTATATTGACGATACGGAGAACCCCGCCGGGATCCAGAAGTACAGCGCCGCGACGGGTACGTTTTCCCATTTCCTCACCTCGACGATTCCTGTTTCGGGTACCACGACACACATAAATGACCCCGTTGGGGTTGTGGTGTCAGGCGCGGGCAACCTTGTGTTCCGTTCCAACGGCCTTGAGAGCAGCACCGCCACGGGCATTTTCATGCTGCCCAACGCGTACATCGACACGGCCACAGTGAATGAATCGGGGGATGAGGGCTCGGACAGCCTGCCGGCGGTTGTCCCCAGCACCACGATTCTGACCGGGCCGTTCCTCCCGACCAGCGATGAGTCGTGGCTGACCATTGGCACGCCGTCGGACGGCGTGGTCAACTTCACCTTCACTGCGAATACGGGATCGTCGCGCACGGCTCACATCAACGTGCTGGGACAATCCGTCACGGTGACGCAAGGTGAGATGCCGGCGGTGGACCCGCCGACCATCACCAAATCCTTCAGCCCGACGACCATTCCGTTGAACGGAACCAGCACGCTGACCCTGACCCTCGCCAATCCGAATCCGAGCACCGCTCTCACCGGCGTTAACTTCTCGGATAATTTCCCGAGCGGCTTGCAGGTGGCCAACCCGGCGGGGATAGGAAGTACCTGCTCCGGGACCTGGAACGCTACGCCCGGGGACACATTCCTGAATTTCGGTGGCGGCACGCTTCCCCCTAATAGTTCCTGCAGCCTCACGGTGAACGTGACGGGCACGACCGCGGGAGCGAAGCTCAACGCGACCAACGCGCCGCAATCGAACGAAGGCGGGACGGGCGTAGCAAGCAACACGGCCACTCTGACAGTGATCGCGCCGCCGACCATCAGCAAGGCCTTCGAATTGGTGAGCCAGATCGCGGCGTCGCCAACCGGGGCGGCCGAATCGGGGTCGACGGTGACGATAACGACGACCAGTCCGCATGGTTTCCTGACCGGCCAGAGCGTGACGATTGCGGGCGCTGGAGTGGCCGGATACAACGGGACATTCACGATTGCCAGCGTGCCGTCGCCGACGACGTTCACGTATACGGACACGAACACTGGACTGGCGGCGTCAGGCGGTGGAACGGCAACGGTGCCGATCACGACGACGCCGCTGAACGGCACGGCGACATTGGCATTTACCTTGACCAATCCGAATTCAGGCACGCCGTTAACCGGTGTAAGTTTCACAGACGCATTGCCGTCGGGCCTGCAAGTGGCGACGACGCCAGGCGCCAGCGCGCCGTGCGGGACATTTGCTCCCAGTTCAGGCGATACGACGCTCAGTTTCTCCAGTGGCACCCTTGCTGACAGCGCCACATGCAATGTCTCGGTCAACATCACGGCCACGACGGCGGGACTGAAGAACAACACAACCGGCGCGGTGACTTCGAACGAGGGCGGGACGGGCGGCACTACCAGTGCGTCGATAACGGTGCTGTCTCCGCCATCAATAAGCAAGGCCTTCGGCGTGGCGAATATCAGTCCCGGTGGGACTACGACGCTGACGTTCACCATCACCAATCCCAACGGCTCGAATCAGTTGTTGGGAATCGCGTTCACGGACGCATTGCCGTCTGGTCTGGCGGTGGCAGCAACGCCGGGTGCGAGCACGAGCTGTGGCGGAACGTTCGCGCCGAACGCGGGCGATCCGACTTTGAGTTTCTCCGGCGGCACCGTCGCGGCGAGCGGTACATGCATTGTCGCGGTCAACGTCACGGCAACAACGGCGGGAACGAAGAACAACACCACGGGGAATGTGACTTCCACCAACGGCGGCATGGGCAACACCGCGTCGGCGACCCTGACAGTGGCCAGCCCGCCGACTATCAGCAAGGCCTTCGGTGCCAGTTCCATTCCGGTGGGCGGGGCCACCTCGCTGACCTTCACCATCACCAATCCGAACTCCGCAATTGGGTTAACAGGGGTTGCGTTCACCGATGCGTTGCCGGCCGGACTGACTGTGGCGAGTGGCACTGCGACGACGTGCGGAGGAGGGACCCTGACTACCACGCCCACCGAGATTTCCCTGACCGGCGGCACGATAGCGGCCAGCGGCAATTGTCAGTTCAGCGTGACCGTGACCGGGACAACGACAGGCCTAAAGACCAACACCACCGGACCAGTGACTTCGACCGAGGGCGGCACCGGCACCAGCAGCAATACCGCGAGCCTGACAGTGAACGCGGCCACCACCTCCACGGGCGTGACCTCATCTTCGAACCCGTCGGTGTTCGGCCAGTCGATCACATTCACGGCCACAGTGACCGATACTTCGGTCGGTTCCACAGCGCAGCCCACGGGCTCCGTGCAGTTCGTGGTGGATAGCGTGAACTTCGGTTCGCCGGTGGCATTGACCGGAGCCACCAGCACCACCAGCACGGCCACCAGCAGCGCCACGGCGACACTGTCGGTGACCGGATCGCCGCACACGGTGACGGCGAACTACACCAACACAGACGGGAACTTCGTCAGTGGCTCCGGTTCCCTTACGCCGGGCCAGACGGTGACTGCGGCGAGCACCAGCACTGCGGTGATTTCCTCATCGAACCCCTCGGCGTTCGGCCAGGCGGTCACCTTCACCGCGACCGTGACCGATACTTCCGCAGGTTCCACGGCGCAACCCGCGGGCGCGGTGCAATTCAAGGTGGATGGCAGCCCGTTCGGCTCCCCGGTGACGCTGACGGGCGCCACCACTACCACCAGCACCGCCAACAGCCAGGCGATAGCCACGCTGTCGGTATCCGGAACGGGACACACGGTGGAAGCGGACTACACCAACTCCGACGGCAACTTCACTAACAGCAGCGGCCAGCTCTCCCCGAAACAGGTAGTCACGCTGGGTGGTACCACCACCACGGTCACGCCCAGCCAGGGCACCATCACGCTGGGCGACACGGTGACGCTCACTGCGACCGTCACTGTCAACTCCCCTGGGACGGGTACGCCAACCGGTCTGGTCACGTTCTTCGATGGCGCTACACCGATCGGCGGTGGAACGCTGAACCAGGCCAACCCCGATCAGGCCACCTTTTCGACTTCGCTGCTGGCCGTCGGTTCCGATTCGATCACCGCGGTTTATCTGGGCGATGGCACGTTCGCCGCGAGCCCGTTATCCTCGCCGGTCACCGAGACGGTGAACCTGCGCGGCACCACGACGGCGGTGGCGCTGAATCCGACCACGGTATCGACGGGCGAGGCGAGCACGGTGAACGCAACAGTCGCCGACGGCGGCGCTTCAACGCCCCCTGGGACGCCCGATGTCTTTACAGCCACCGGCGCACCGGCGACGGGCCGCACGGGCTTTACCTCGACTCTCTTCGCCGACGGCCTGGTTCTGGTCGCGGGCGGTACGGGCGCGGACGGAACGACGGTGCTCAACAGCGCGGAGGTCTACAGCGTCAGCAGCGGGACGTTCAGCACCACGGGTAACCTGAACGCCGCCCGTACCGGCGCCGTCGCGGTGCTGCTGCCCACTGGCAAGGTTCTGATCGCCGGCGGCTCCAGCGACGGCACGGCCAATGGCGCGCTGAACACGGCCGAGTTGTTCGATCCGATCACCGGGACATTCACCTCCAGCAGCCAGAACATGACGGCCGCGCGCTTCGGCCTCACCGCGACGTTGCTCAACACCGGCAAGGTGCTGATCGCGGGCGGCGAAAACTCCGGCGGCGTGCTCAACAGCGCCGAGCTCCACGATCCAGTAGCCGGCACCTTCACCGCCACCGGCAACCTGAACGCCGCACGCACCGGCGCGTCGGCCACGCTGCTGGGGAACGGCAAGGTGCTGATCGCGGGCGGCTCCAGCGACGGCACGGCCGCCGGCGCGCTCAACAGCGCCGAATCGTTCGACCCGGCCGGCAACAGCGGCGCGGGGACATTCACCTCCGTCGCCGGAGCCCACCCGACTCTCACCACCGGCCGGTGGCAGCCGGAGGCCGCGCTGCTGCTGAGCGGCATGGTGCTGGTTGCCGGTGGCCAGAACTCCGGCGGCCCCCTGGACACCGCAGATCTGTACGATCCAGCGGCCGACTCGTTCACCGCCAGCGCGCATCCAATGTCTGAGACCCGCGCCAACGGGTCCGCGGTGGCGCTGCCCAACGGTATGATCCTGCTGGCTGGCGGAACCACGGCCACGACCGTCGAACTTTACGACGCCGACAGCGACAAGTTCGATTCAACGGGCAGCCTGAACAAATTCGACACCGGTCTGGTTTCCACGTTGCTGAACAACGGTCGGGTGCTGGAGCTGGGTCTGACCATCCTGGATCCACCCGGCCAGCCAGCGGTCGTGTCCGATGCCGAACTCTATAGCCCGACGTTCAATCCGCTGGGCTTGGTGGGCGGAAGTTCATCCGATGCGGACGACGTGTTTACCGCGTGCGCCCTCACCCCGAGCACAAGTACTGCATCCGCATGCAACTCGACGGTCACGCCAGACGAGATCGGCGCCAACCCGCACACCATCACCGGGACCTATTCGGCGGACGCGGTGCATTCCGGCAGCAGCAATTCGGCAAACCTGACAGTGACCGCGTCGGCTCCGCCCGTTATCGCCAAGTCGTTCGGGCAGAATCCCGTGGCGCAGAACGGGACGGTGCCGGTGGGTTTCACCATCGTGAACCCGAATCCGGCGTCCACCCTCACTGGAATCTCATTCACCGACGCGCTGCCGGCGGGCCTCGTGGTAGCAACGCCGAATCAGGTGACGAATACCTGCGGCGGGACGGTGACCGCCGTTCCCGGATCGAGTTCCCTCTCGCTGACGGGAGGAACCCTTGGCCCGCCTGGGCCCCCGCCTCAATCGTTAAACGCCCGGCGCGGGAGCAAACCCAGAACCACGGCCGCCCAGGGAGATTGTTTCATTTCAGTGGCACTTCTGGTCACCGGCACCGGCACGATCAGCAATACCACCGGACCGGTCAGCGCCAACGAGAGCGGTCCGGGCAACCCCAGCAACACGGCAACAATGGAAGTGGTGTTGGCGCCAACGCTTTCGAAGGCATTCGGTTCAGGTCAGGTCGCTCTCGGGCAAGGCACCACATTGACTTTCAACGCGGCTAACCCGAACACGAGTACGGCGCTGTCGAATCTCGCCTTCAGCGATACCCTGCCATCGGGTCTCGTGGTGGCATCGCCCAGCGGCCTGACCGGCACGTGCGTGAGCGATGGAGCATCGATTTCCGCGAAGCCAGGCGGCTCGACAATCAGCATGACGAACCTGAGCCTGTCGGCGTCCGGTTCCTGCTCGTTCGCCGTGAATGTGACCTCTTCCAGCGCGGGCGTCAGGAACAACGTCACCTCGGCGGTGACGGGAACTTTTGCCGACGATGACGGCGACACAATCCTCATCACCGGCGGTACGGCCTCGGCGAGTCTGATGGTGGTGGCGCCGCCAACTCTCAGCAAGGGCTTCAACCCATCCATCATCGCCGTGGGCGCATCCAGCACGCTCACCTTCACCGTCGCCAATCCAGCAGGGAATGGCTCGACGCTGCACAGCATCAGCTTCAGCGACCTGTTCCCCAGCGGGCTTGCAGTGTCATCGACGCCGGGCGTGGGCGGAACCTGCGTGAGCGGCGGCAACGGAACGGTCACCGCAACCGCCGGCGCCACGACGGTCAGCTACTCGGGCGGCGTGCTGGCGGCCGGCTCCTCGTGCACCATCACGATGAGCGTCACCGCCACCAGTTCGGGAACCCTGACCAACACGGCCGGCCCCCCCACCGCTACCGAGAACTCCACCTCCACCGCCACGGCAACGGCCGCGCTGACCGTGCTGGCGCCAACGTACATGAACGCCAACACCGGCACGACGCCGCAAAGCACGCCGGTGACGAAGGCGTTCGGCACGCTCTTGTCGGTGACGGTGCTGGCTGCCGACGACGCCACACCGGTGCCGGGCATCGTGGTGACGTTCACGGCCCCGCTTTCGGGCGCGACGGGTACCTTCGCCAACTCAACAAACACGACCCAGACCACCACCAACGCCAGCGGCGTGGCCACGGCCACGGTGTTCACCGCGAATACCACGGAAGGCGGGGCTTACACCGCGACCGCCGCAGCCAGCGGACTGACCACGGTGAACTTCCTGCTCACCAACACCGCCGGCCCGGCGACGCAGATGTCGGCCAACCCGAACACCACGCCGCAGTCGGCGCAGGTGGCCAACGCTTTCGGTGTACCGCTTTCGGTGACCGTGAAGGATGCCTATAACAATCTGGTTCCCGGTGTGGTGGTGACCTTCACGGCGCCACCCTCCGGCGCGAGCGGGACCTTCACGAACACAACCCACACGACACAGGCGACCACCAACGGCAGCGGCGTGGCTACGGCCAGTACGTTCACCGCGGGCACTCTGGCGGGCGGACCGTACAATGTGACGGCCACGGCTTCCGGACCCCCGGCGGTGAATTTCTCGCTGACCAACACGGTCGGCCCGGCCACGCAACTACTGGCGCACGCGGGAACACCGCAATCGGCGCAGGTGACCACGGCGTTCGGTACGTTGCTGGCGGCCGTCGCCGAGGATCAGTACGACAATCCCGTGTCCGGCGTGACGGTGACCTTCACCGCGCCCTCTTCCGGAGCGACCGGCACGTTTGCCAACTCGACGAACACGACGCAGGCGACCACCGGCGGCAACGGCGTGGCCACGGCCACCGTCTTCACGGCCAACACCGTTGAAGGCGGGCCGTACACGGTCGCGGCTGCTGCCAGCGGACTGGCCACGGCGAACTTCTCGCTCACCAACACCGCGGGCGCACCGACGCAAATGTCGGCCAACCCGGGCGCCACGCCGCAATCGGCGCAGGTGGCCAACGCTTTCGGGATCCCGCTGTCGGTGACGGTGAAGGATGCCTATAACAATCTGGTTCCCGGTGTGGTGGTGACCTTCACGGCGCCACCCTCCGGCGCGAGCGGGACCTTTGCGAACACAACCCACACGACACAGGCGACCACCAACGGCAGCGGCGTGGCTACGGCCACATTCACCGCGGGCACTCTGGCGGGCGGACCGTACAATGTGACGGCCACGGCTTCCGGACCCCCGGCGGTGAATTTCTCGCTGACCAACACGGTCGGCCCGGCCACGCAACTACTGGCGCACGCGGGAACACCGCAATCGGCGCAGGTGACCACGGCGTTCGGTACGTTGCTGGCGGCGATCGCCGAGGACAAGTACAACAACCCGGTGTCCGGCATCGTGGTGAGCTTCACCGCGCCCTCTTCCGGAGCGACGGGCACGTTTGCCAACTCGACGAACACGACGCAGGCAACGACGAACAGCAGCGGCATTGCCACGGCGACGGCGTTCACGGCCAACACGAAGTCGGGGACCTACAATGTCAATGCCACGGCCACCGGGCTTCCCTCGGCGCCCTTCGAGCTCACCAACACAGCGGGCGCGCCCGCGCGAATCTCCCCGCCCATCGGTACCACACCACAATCGACGCCGGTGAACACGCCGTTCCCGGCGCCGCTGGAAGTGCTGCTGCTGGATCAGTACCAGAATCCGGTGCCCGGCGTAACGGTGGTCTTCACCACGCCGGCATCGGGACCCAGCGGAACCTTCGCCAACGGCATGACCACGATACAGGCGACCAGCGACAGCACCGGCGTTGCCAGCGCCAACCTGACGGCGAACAGCCAGGCGGGTGGACCGTATCTGGCGACCGCCGCGGTTACCGGTTTCTCGGAGATCAACTACACGCTCACCAATCTGCCGGCCAGCACGCTTTTCAAGCTGGCGTCGAATCCGGTGGAGGTGGAGTACTGCGCGGCGTCGATTCCGCCCAACCCGCCATCGACGGTGCAGGTGCAGACGCCGAATCCGCTGGCCTTCACGGTGATGCTGAGCGCCCAGGCGCGGGATCGCATCGCCATTACGCCGGCGAGCGGCACATCGCCGCAAAACCTGACGGTGACGGCGCTGCCGAATCCGGACGCTCGGCCGGGCCAATACTCTCTGCCCTACGAGGTGGTCTTCGGCAACGGTAGTCGAATGTTCGGCCTCGCCGTGCTGCACGTCTGCGGACACGGACGGTAAGCGGCAGCGGACAACAGGACGCGGTTGGGAGGCGGGTCCCGGCAAACAGCGGAACAGGCGTTCACCCGTCCGGTCGCCCACCTGCGCTGTGTTATAGTTGCAGTCGGTGGACGCCGGTGGGCGGACGCCCCAACTCCCGATTTTCATTCCAAAGAGGAGCACGGTGATGAATCTTCGTCCGCTTCACGACCGCATTCTGGTAAAACGCATCGAGGAGGCCGAGACCATTCGCGGCGGCATCATCATCCCCGATTCGGCGAAGGAGAAGCCGCAGCAGGCCGAAGTGGCCGCCGTGGGGAACGGCAAGCTGCTCGAAAATGGCGAGCGCGTGGCTCTCGACGTAAAGCCGGGCGATCGGGTCCTGTTCGGCAAGTATGGCGGCTCGGACGTGAAGATCGAAGACGTGGAGTATCTGATTCTGCGCGAAGACGAGATTCTCGGGGTAATCGAAAAATGAAACGCATCGTAACGGTTCTTGCAATCGCTCTGGCGGCGGCCGCGCTCGGCGCCGCGCAGACGAAGCTTGGCGTTGTCAACATGCAGCGCGCGATCTCCAACACGGCGGAGATTAAGAAGGCGATCGTGGATGTCACTACCAGGTACCGCCCGCGCCAGCAGGAGATCGAACGACTGCAGGGAGAGCTGCAGAGCATTCAGCAGCAAATCAACAGCGGCAAGCTCAGCCCGGCGGCCGAACAGCAGTTGCGCGCGGAGGGCGCCACGAAGGAACGGCAGGTGCAGCGGAAGGATCAGGATCTGCGGGAAGACGTGGACCGCGAGCGCAATGAGATGGTGGGGCACGCCACGCAGCGGATGCAGGGCATCGTTCAGAAGATCGCCGACGAGAAGGGCCTCGACGTGGTCGTCGATACGTCCAATACGGTGTATTTCAAAGCCGGTCTCGATATCACCGATACCGCCATTGCCGAGTACGACAAGGCCTATCCTGTGAAGTAGAGGCATGCCGAGTTACCTGGAAGCGTACGGCGCCGGAGAAACGCATCGGTCGCAGGTGATGCACCGGTGGAAGATCGGCATTGCCATCGGGCTTGCGGCTTTACTGGTGGCGGGTGTTCTCTACGGTGTCTTCCGCAATTACCACGAAGAGAGTATCGTCAACACGTTTCTGACCCACCTGCGCAACGGCGAATACCAGGACGCCTATCGGATGTGGGGCTGCACGGAGGAAACGCCCTGCCGCGAGTACGCTTTCCCGAAGTTCTACGACGACTGGGGCCCGAAGAGCCCTCATCCAAGCGCTCAGGGAGCCAGGCTCGGAGTGGTGCAGAGCTGCGGCAACGGCGTGGTGATCCAGGTGGTTTATCCGGCCGGCGATCCCGTGTCCCTGTTTGTGCGAGAAGACGACGGCGTCATCAGCTTCGCGCCGTGGCTGGAGTGCCCCGGCCGTCACTGGCACTTCCGCGCCTGGTGGGATTCCCTCTGGCGCCGATCGTGATCCAGGCCGCACGCGCTTTACGGGGTGTCGCGATACTCGCGCTGTTCGTCGGTTTGGCTCACGCCGGGCCACACCCCCCGAAGCTCATGCTGGATGAGAACGTCGTCCCCCAGCGCTATCGCCTCGATCTGACGCTGGGGCCCGGCGACAATACCTTCCGCGGCTCCGTCGAGATCGATGTGCGCGTCGCGCAGCCCACGCAGCTCGTATGGCTGAATTCCCAGAACCTGAACATCGGCTCGGCGGCCTGGCGCGCGGCGGGCGGCGATCTCACGCCGGCGCTCACTCCCGAAGAGCATGGGTTCATCGGCCTCCAGTTCGATCGCCCCGTCTCCGGCGAGGCCACGGTCAGGTTCGAATACTCGGGCCGGATCGGCCTGCACAGCAACGCCGGAATCTTCGCGCTGGATGAGGACGGCGAGACGTACATCTACAGCATGTTCGAAACCAGCGACGCCCGCCGCGCCTTCCCCTGCTTCGACCAGCCGGAGTTCAAGACGCCGTGGCGGATCACCCTGCACGTGCCGCGCGCGGTCTCGGCGTTCGCCAATGCGCCGCAGGAATCGGAGAGCCCCGAGAGCGGCGGTATGAAAGCCGTGCGCTTCCGCGAATCGCAGCCGCTGCCCAGTTACCTGGTCGCGTTCGCCGCGGGCCGCTTCGAGACGGTAGACGCGGGCCGGGTGGGTCATGCGCCACTGCGCATTATCGTTCCGCGCGGACATACCGGGGCCGCGGCCTTCGCCGCCAAAAGCATTCCGCAACTGCTGGCCCTCGAGGAGAAGTACTTCGGACGGCCTTACCCCTACGAGAAGCTGGACAGCCTGGTGATGCCCATTTCCAACTTCGCGATGGAGAACGCCGGGCTGATCACCTACAGCCAGTCTCTGTTGCTGGCAGAGCCCGCCGACGACACCATCGAGCGCCAGCGGGAGTGCGCACTGGTGACCGCCCACGAGATGGCCCATCAGTGGTTCGGCGATCTGGTGACTACGCGCTGGTGGGACGACGTGTGGCTCAACGAAGCTTTCGCCACGTGGATGGAGCGGAAGATCGTCGGCGAGTGGAAGCCGGAATGGCATATCGATGTGGTGGGCGTGCAATCACGCCTGAAATCCATGGATCTCGACAGTCTGGTCTCGTCGCGCCGGATCGTCCAGCCCATCGAATCCGATAGCGACATCGCCAATGCCTTCGACGACATCACGTACGAAAAGGGCTCGGCGGTCCTGCGCATGTTCGAAAACTACGCGGGGGTGGAGCGATTCCGTCGTGGCGTACAGTTATACCTGCGGCGCTACGAGTGGCGCGCCGCGACCACTCAGGATTTTCTTTCCGCGGTGAGCGAAGGCGCGGGAATCGATATCGCCCCCGCGTTCCGCACTTTTCTCGACCAAACGGGCGTGCCGCTGGTGAGCATGGCGGTGGATTGCTCGGGCGCGAAGCCGGTATTGCGCCTCTCCCAGAAGCGCTCCCTTCCCATCGGCGCGCCGGCGGCCGAATCGCTCGCGTGGCGGATTCCGCTTTCTCTCCTTTATCGCGATGACGCGCGCGTCCGCACTCTGGGCGCTCTGCTCACCTCGGAACATCGGGAGATGCCGCTTCCCGGCGGGTGTCCGGCATGGCTGCTCGGCAACAACCGGGGCGACGGCTACTATCGCGTGCGCTATGAAGGCGATCTGCTGGATCGTCTTTTCGGCGCTCGCGGGCCGCGGCTGAGCGCGGCCGAGCGGGTGAGCGAGCTCGGGAACGCGCTGGCTCTGGTGGACACTGGCGACGTCGCTCCCGCCAAAGCGCTGGCGCTGGCGTCCCGCTTCGCCGCCGACCCGAATCACGCGGTGGTGGAGCAGGCCATGGACATCGCCGGGATTCTCGAAAGGCCCGATGTGCCCGACGGTCTGCGTCCGAACGCGGCGCGCTTCATCCGCGAGGTCTTCGGCGCGAGAGCGGAGAAGCTGGGCTGGAGCGCGAGCAGCGACGACAACGAAGAAACCCGGCTGCTGCGCACGAAATTCCTGCCGTTCGTCGCAGGCGAGGGCGGCGACAGAGCGCTTATCGATGGCGGGGAATCGCTGGCGCGGCGGTGGCTGAAGGACCGCGCCGGCGTCGAGCCCGACCTCGTGGAGCCTGCGCTCGAGGTGGCTGCGCGGTTCGGAGATCGCGACCTGTGGGACACCATCCACCAGCAGGCCCTCGCGGAGAAGGACCCGGCCATTCAGGAGCGCCTGCTGCACGCGCTCGGCTCATTCGGCGATCGCACGCTGGCCGAAGCGTCCCTCCAACTGATCCTCAAACACGAGTTCGACCCGCGCGAGACATTCCGGCCGCTGCTCGCCGGGCCGCTCGATCACCCCGAGACGTGGGATCTGCCGTTCGCATTCGTGACGCAACATCTGGATGAGTTGCTGAGCGGGCTGCCCCGCGAGGTCGGCAACGATTATGCTTCCGAGTTCCCGTTTACCGGAAAGGTGTTCTGCGACGCCGCGCACCGCCGCGAGGTGGACGACTTCTTTCGCGATCGAGCGAAGAACTACAGCGGCGGCGAGAGAAATCTGCGTCAGGCGCTGGAGACCATCGACGTGTGCATCGCACGCCGAAAAGCCCTCGAACCGGGCCTCGCGGAGTTCCTGAAGGCGCGCTGATGTCATCAGGATCCGATCGAGGGATCGATGAGACTGAGGGAAGGGAACAGCCGGCTGTAGAAACCCCGATCGCGTGAAACCAGACGCGTGGCCTGCACCTGAGCGTGTGCGCCAATCAGAAAGTCGGCCAGGATTCTGTTTCTCCGGCCGCCTTGCCGGTGGTACTTGCGCCAGATGCGGCTGGCGAGAAAATGCGCTTCCCGCGTGAGCGGCTCCACGCGAATTTCATTGCTTTCCAAAAACCCATCGCACTCACGCTGCGAGGGGAAATGAATGCATAACTCGGCGTACACCATGTCGCAGACGACTAATGAGCCGGCGCGCATGGCGTCTTCAATAGCCCCCACTGCGGCCGCATAGAATTTCTCATTTGGAATCAGAACGTCCAAAAGCACGTTTGTGTCGATCGAAGTAATCATCGGCCGCGCACTTCGTCGATGAACTGATCCACGGACGAATAGCCTAACTCGCGCATGCTATCCCTGCACCGGCCTTTCCACCTTTGCAGGTTGAGTTTCCTCGACGCCTTCTTCAGAAGGATGGAGCCATGCACGACGCTGAACTCCACCTCCGTTTCAGGCCGGAGACCGAATCTGTCCCGGATCTGTTTGGGGATGGTGACCTGCCCGCGCTCGCCGATTTTCATACTTTTTAGTATGACACAACATCCATACTGCCCATTCGGCGCAAGGCGGCGGCAGGCTCATTTCTCCTGCCCTGACGCCGCCTCGTTCGGGCGCCACAGCACCTCGGGCACGCCCAGCGCGTGGTTCGCCCAGCGGCTCCAGACGAACAGCGCGTCGCTGAGCCGGTTCAGATAGCGCACGGCCTCCGGCGGGATCCCCTCTTCCCGCTGAGCGGAGATCACCACTCTCTCGGCCCGCCGGCACACCGTCCGCGCAATGTGCAGGTCCGTGTTGATGCGCGATCCTCCCGGCAGCACGAACGACCGCAACGGCTCCAGCTCGGCGTTGGCCTCGTCCATATCGCGCTCCAGTTGCGCCACGTCCGCGTCGGTGATTCGCGCTTGCTGCGGATGCACGTCCTGCGGAAGCGTGGACAGAATGGAGCCGAGATTGAACAGCTCGTGCTGCACCCGCCGCAGCGTGCGCGCAAGACTCGCCAGCTTTGGCTCTGCCTCCGCGGATACGCAGGCCGCGCCTACAAACGCGTTGAGTTCGTCCACCGTGCCGTAGGCTTCGATGCGCGGGCTGTCCTTCGTCACCGTCTGGCCGCCGGCAAGATGAGTTGTGCCAGCGTCGCCGGTGCGCGTGTAAATGCGGTTGAGCGCCAGCCGCGGCTCGCTGAACCTTGCTTCAGACCTGGCGTCGGGCATGCCGCTATTTTCGCACCGCCATGCTACCCTCGTAACTTATCCCCGGTATGTCTACCGAAGAAGAACTGCAGGAACACGCGGAGCATGCGCGCAATCCGTTCGACAAACGGGTCGCCGCCTCCATGGCCATCATCGCGGCCGCGCTGGCGGTGGTCTCCGTGCTTGGCCATTACTTCACCACCGAGGAGCTGATGGCCCAGCAGAGGGCCTCCGATCAGTGGTCGTATTATCAGGCCAAGTCCATCCGCCGCTACGAATCCGGCTCTTTCGCGGACATTCTCGCGGCGGTGAAAGCCATTGACGCCGCGCAGAAATACAAGTCCAACGCCGCGAGGTACGACAGCGACATGAAAGAGATTTCCGAAAAGGCCACCGACCTCGAGCGCGAGCGCGACCTGAACCATCGCCACGCCCTGCGGCTGGACATTGGCGAGGTCTTCCTCGAAATCGCCATCGTGCTGGCGTCGCTGGCCATTCTGTCCAAACGCTCCTTCCTTTGGTGGATTGGTCTGGTCTCCGGCGTGGCCGGCGCGGCGATCGCGGGGACGGCGGCCCTGTTGCGATAATTGGGAGCCATGCGAATCCTCCGCCCGCTCGCGCTGATTCTGCTTACGGCGTTCTGCACGCACGCCGCCGATTGCGACAGGATCGTCGATGCAAAAGCCGGCGATTCGTTGTCGTCGCTGGCAAAACAGTACCTTGGCGACGCAGATTACGGCCCGGCCATTCTGCTGGCGACGAATACGCGCGCGGAGTTCAAATTCATCGGCGACCCCGACCGGCTCGATGCCGGTGCGAAGGTCTGCATTCCCAAACGCTCCGAAGCCAACGAGCTGCGGCGCGAGTACGATCCATATCTGCGCGCGGTGGCCGAGGGAGTGCATGCTCGCCCCGCGCAGGAACGGCCGGGGTCGCTCGTCACCGTGGACACTCACAAGCCGGCGCCGGTGGTGAGCTGGATGCGCGACAAGAAGGCGGCTGCGCTGGGCGGCCCAGGCCGTTGGGCAACCCAGGCGCCTTTCGAGATCTGGGTCACCGTGGAACCGCATCTTCGGGATTTCTGCCGCGACTTCACTCGTGCCCACGGCTGGGACCAGGCCGAACTGACTCGCAGACTCGAGCAACGCCTCGGCTTACCGCCGACGAGCGGCGATACGGTTTTTGTCGAGATGAGGATCGACGATCCGTCGGCGAGCCTATTCCGGCCCTGTGCCGATCCGGCCGTCAACGTCGCCAATTGCCCAGCCGGCCCTCCGCCCGCCATCGACCGGCGCTACAAGACGTGGTTTCTCACGCAGTATTATAATTCCTACGCGACGGCGACTCCGTGGCAGTATCCGTGGACCGCGCTCGGCTACACCTTCGACTGGGCTACCGACGAAAAAGGGAATCTCGTCCGCTACGGCGAAAGCGAATTCGTGATCCCGGCCGGTGCATCCATCAATGTGACGGCAACGACGGATCTCACCCACTACTGTCACGATTCGAGATAAACCGGCCCTCGTCGACGCGCAGAAACTTCATGCCGCATCGCGCGGCCAGTTCGGCGTCCTTGTCCGAATCGCCGATCATAAGCGACCCCGCCAGATCGATGTCCCACTTTGCGCGCGCCTGTTCCACCAGCCCGGCTTTTGGCTTCCGGCATTCGCACTCATCGCGGTCGTGCGGGCAGTAGAAGACGTCGTCAATGCGGGCGCCGCGCGCGGCCAGCTCCGTCAGCATGTTGGCGTGAATCTCCTCCACGTCCTCCCGCCGCATCAGCCCGCGGGCAATACCGCGCTGGTTGGTGACTACGATCACCAGCAGATCGAGGGCATTGAACAGCCGAATCCACTCGGCGACGGTGGGGACCAGCCGGAACTCGCGCCAATGGCGGACGTAGTCCCCGGCGGGCGGCTTCATGTTTACTACCCCGTCGCGATCCAGGAATACGGCCCGTCGCCCCATGCTGGAAGTATAGTGCGATTCGTTGCTCGTGCCGGGCACAACGGAGCGGACCGCCGGCTTTGCCCGATCACATTGTGGGCGGCTCGCCCCGTGCCGGCTGTTAAGCAAATGCGGCTCGCCCTGGGCCGGCAGGCCAACAAAAGGTTAAAGAGACGGCACCTGAATGCCGATGCAGCAATTAGCCGGCATGGGAGAACGAGCAACGGCCACCGGCCTGTTCTCGGTGACGCACAGAACGTGCGGGATTGACTTTCTCGATGCACAACACGTTGAGCTGCTTGCACTTGCAGACGAGCTTCACCGGGCCATGGTCGCCGGCAAGGCCGCCAACATCATCGCCGATTTTCTGGACCGCCTCGGGGGGTTGCTCGACGACCAGCTAGCCACCGAAGAGCAGGTGATGATCGTCTCCAGCTTTCCAGAGCTGGAGGGCCACGTGCGCAACCACGAGGCGGCCCGCGCCGAACTCAGAAAGCTGAGTCAGGCCTTCTATTCGGGCTCCCTGCCCATCGCCTACGACACCATGCGTTTCGTGCGCGACTGGGTGCGGAACCATCTGCCGGAGGACGACTGCCGGTTCGCCGATTTTCTGCTGAACCGCCGCAGCAATATGTTCACGCGAAAGGGCCAATGGCGCTCGGGCGCGATGTTCGAGACCGATGAGTCCGCGCAAGCCGTGAACGGCCAGGCTTGAGCCGCCTGATATTCTGGGCGCATAGCGCGGGGCGCGCTGGTGCGGCGCTGCATCGTGCGCATGTTTAACTGGTCGTGCGCATGTTTAACCGAAGGATTCACCCACTCATGCCTAGCCAGCTCGACATCCTCGCCGAAGAAATCACGCATTGCGCACGGTGCCCGCGGCTGGTGGCCTGGCGCCAACAAGTGGCTCAGGAGCGCCGCCGCATGTATCGGGACGAGGAGTATTGGGGCCGGCCCGTGCCCGGTTTCGGCGACCCGAAAGCGCGCATTCTGATCCTTGGGCTTGCCCCTGCCGCGCATGGCGCCAATCGCACTGGCCGAATGTTCACGGGCGACCGTTCCGGCGATTTCCTCTACCGAACGCTCCACTCCCTAGGATTGGCTTCCCAGCCCACCAGCGTGCGACCGGGCGATGGACTGACACTCCACGACGTGTTTATCACCGCCTCCTGCCGCTGCGCCCCGCCCGCCAACAAGCCGACGCCGGAGGAGATTCGCAATTGCCGCCCCTGGCTGGAGCGGGAGCGGGAATTGCTGCCACGAATCCGGGTGATGGTGGCGCTGGGCCGCATCGCCTTCGACGATTACCTGGCCCTTGCCGGACAGCGCCGTTCCGCATTTCTTTTCGCCCACAACCGCGTGCACAAGCTCGGCCCGGGTCTGCCGGTATTGATCAGCTCCTACCACCCCAGCCAGCAGAACACCCAGACCGGCAAGCTGACATTTGCGATGTTCCGGAAAGTGTTCGAGGCAGCGACTCGGCTGGCTGATCGACCGCCCGCTGGCCCTTGACTTACAATGGTTTGACGGGTGCGGCCTGAATCGTTCCGGGCCTCCCGAGCATCTCATGTTTGGAGCTTAAATGGAAACCACGGCAGGCAGCAATACAACCGTCAATACAGGCGGACATCCCCTCACTTTTACGGACGCAAGCTTCGACCAGGAAGTCCTGAACGCGGACGTTCCCGTTCTGGTGGACTTCTGGGCCAAATGGTGCGGCCCGTGCAGATCCATGGCTCCGACTCTGGAAGCTATCGCGGGCGATTATGCCGGCCGGGTGAAGGTGGGCAAGGTCGACGTGGACGACAACGGGGCAACTGCCATGCGCTTCAACATCCAGAGCATCCCCACCCTTCTGTTGTTCAAGGGCGGCCGCGTCGTCGAGCATCGCGTCGGCAATAACGGCAAGGCCGATGTCCAGAAGATGCTGGACGCGCACCTCTGAAGCTCGCGCCGCGAGTGTGCGGCTTCTGACAAATTCGCCGCACAACGGACGCGCCTGGCCGGAGCGGCTGTTGAATTACCGTGGGGCATGGTGGCGCGGCCCGCTCGCGCCTGTGCGGCTTTTGACGAATTCGCCGCACAACGGACGCGCCGGGCCGGAGCGGCTGTCAAGTTGCCGTGAGGCATGGTGGCGCGGCCCGCTCGCGCCTGTGCGGCTTTTGACGAATTCGCCGCACAACGGACTCGCGCCTGTGCGGCTCCTTGCGATCCTTATTCTGTCCCTCGTCCCGGCGAGCGCGCAGGCAAGCCAGCCTGACCAGTTCCATGTGTACACGGACGCTCCTCGCTTGTTCCTCAGGCCCCAGCGCCTGCGTCTCCTGCGGCGCGAAAGAGACCGCCAGAGCGCGCGGTGGACGCAACTGGAAACACTGATCGCTGGCGGCGCTCAGATGAAAGAACCCGGATTTGCGGAGGCGCTGGTGTTCGCCACTACGGGCGACAAATCCGCGGCGCGCCGAGCCCTGCGGAATGCCAGCGATGTTGCCGGCGATGCCCGCCAGGCCGCGTTCGTCATCGACTGGTGCCGCGATGCGCTCAGCGGAGACGAGCGGCAGGCCCTCGCCAAACGCCTGGCCGCCGTGCTGACGTCCGACTCCGCAACGGACATCGCGGCGGTGCGCAATCGGGTTCTGGCGGCGATCGCGATCGCCGACTACGATCCCGCTGCCACCGCGCGCACCCTGCAGCGGGTTGTCGCCGACTGGTGGCGCGGGCAAACGGCGCCTGCCCTCCGTTCCGGCGACCGGACCCTCACCTACGCCGAGCTCTATCCATTCTTCGAAATCCTCCACGCCATTCGCGACAACCTGAACATCGATCTGCGCGAGGATGCGCCGGAATATTTCAAAGATCTTCCGCTCTGGTACCTGACCGGCTTCTATCCGGCGCCCTATGCATCCGCAGCCAGCGAATACCGCATTCCCTGCTGGACGGTCCAGGAAAAGCCCGGGACGGGCGAGCCCGATCTCACCGGCGCCGCTCTGGCTCGCGCGGCGGGGCTCGCGCTGGTGGCTTCCGACACCAACGGCATCGAAGCGCAGTACGTTCAGAGCTTTCTCATGCAGGATCGCCTCATGATGCGGGAGACGCTCGGCGCGCCGTATGAGTTTCTGTGGGCCAACCCGTATCAACCTGGTCTCGCCTACGCGCTGCTTCCACCGGAGTTCTATGACGCTCGCGACGGTGCACTGTTCCTGCGGTCGTCGTGGGACGATGACGCGCGCTGGTTTGGTATTGTCGGCCACGAGCTGCAGCTATTCGACAATGGCCACGTGCACGTGCTTGAGCTGCGGCCCACCGGCGGCGAGCCGCGCCCTCTGGAGCTGGGCGCAGCCGAGGTGGTGCAGGCGCGCGTCCCCATGCATTTCCAGGCGGAGGCGAACACGCTGTTCGTGGTTGGCCTCAAGCCCGGCGCGGGTTACGACGTGGAAGTGGAAGACGAGGAAATGCAGGAATTCACCGCCGACCGCGCCGGCACGCTGCGGCTGGACCTGCCGAAGGACCGCGCGAGCGCAGTCTATCTCTCCGGCGCACCTCGTTAATACCAGTTCCTGATTCGCACCTCGATCCCGCTGCCTTCGAGCGCCTTGCTGAACACCGCCAGGTCCGAACCGCGGTAGTGATACGGATACACCACCTTCGGATGGAATGCGCGAACAGCGTCGGCGGCCTCCTCCGGCGGCATGGTGTAGGGCAGATTCATGGGCACGAAAGCCACGTCGATGTTCTTCAACGCGCGCATCTCTGGAATGCCTTCGGTGTCGCCGGCGATGTAGAAGCGCTTGCCGCCATACGTCAGCACGTACCCGTTCCCGCGGCCCTTGTCGTGATAGAACTTGCCCGGCTCCGGCCCGCGCTTCATGTTGTACATGGGCATCGCTTCGACGGCCCAGCCTTCCCAGCTTGTGCTTTCGCCGTTGCGCAGCACCTTCGCCGTCGTGACCGTTGCCGCCACTGCCGGGGGCGCGATGATCGTCGTCCCGGCTTGCGACAGCTTCTCGATCTGTTTGGGATCCAGGTGGTCCGGATGGATATCGGTGATCAGAATCAGGTCGGCCGCGGGGAGGCCATCATAGTTCCCGCGCCCCCACGGGTCCACATAGATCGCTTTCCCGGCGGCTTCGATCAAAACGCTCGCGTGATAAATCGGCGTGATCCGCACAGGTCCCGCCGAAGTCTCAAATGAATCCGTCTCGCGCGCATAGACTGTCATAGCCGCTACCGCCATCAACAGCACTGCCAAAATCTTCATGAAAGCGATTGTACAGCCGGAACGGACGGCTGGTAAGTGCGCGATTTCCCCCAACTCGGGACAACGGGGCCGATCCGTATCTTCCTGCAAATACGTTGCATCAGGCTGGCACGCTGAATGCACTCCCCCAGGGCAATTGTGCTGCGGAACCCCCACTACCGCCGGGCTGCCCCGGATCGCACCCAGCGGCTCCGCCAAAGCGTCCAGATGGCTTTCCTCTTCCTCAACCTCTGGATCGGCGTTGATTTTTATCGCTTTGTCTGTTACTACGAGACGGCTGGGGAAACGGGGTCTCCGTTGCGCCCTGCTGGCGTCGAGGGATGGCTTCCTATCGCCTCCCTCATGAATCTGAAGGTGTGGGTGGTGACCGGCATGGCGCCGCGAATCCACCCCGCCGGCATGTTCCTGCTGCTGGCTTTCCTGATGATTTCCCTGCTGCTGCGAAAGACCTTCTGCGGCTGGCTGTGCCCGGTTGGGACGGTGTCCGAATACCTCTGGACCATCGGCCGCCGGATGTTTCGCCGGAACTGGAGCCTGCCGAAATGGCTCGACATCACGGCGCGTTCGCTGAAGTACATCCTGCTGGCTTTGTTCGTGTACGTGGTGGCCATCATGCCCGTCGCGGGATTGCTGGCCTTCATGGAGGGTCCGTACGGGATCGTCGCCGATGTCAAGATGCTCAATTTCTTCCGTTATCTGAGCACGACTTCGGCGATTGTTCTGGGCATCCTGGTTCTCGCATCATTTTTCATACAGAACTTCTGGTGCCGCTATTTGTGCCCGTACGGCGCGCTGATGGGGCTGGTCTCGCTGGCCAGCCCCCTGCGCATTCGCCGCGAGCCGTCCCGGTGCATCGACTGCGCGAAATGCGCGCAGGCCTGCCCGTCGGCGCTGCCTGTGGACCGGCTGATCACGATCAGGTCGGCCGAATGCACCGGTTGCCTGCACTGCGTGGCCTCGTGTCCCGCCGAGGGCGCGCTCTTCATGTCCGTTCCGAAGCGGCGCAGGGTGCCGGCGTGGGCGCTGGCCGTGGCGATGGGGGCAGTCTTCATCGGGTTCTACCTGGGAGCGCGAGTGACCGGACACTGGCAGACGCCCATCCCCGGACATGTCTACTCCCGGCTGGTTCCGCACGCCAGCGAATTCGCCCACCCTTGATCTGAGCCGCGACCGGAGGGAGCGGGTTTCTACGGCGGCATGCCGTTCAGCATGGTCTGAATCTGTTTGTAGACCATGATGCACGCGGGCCCCAGCGTCACCAGCAGCACCGAGGGGAAGATCAGAAAGAACACCGGGAAGATCAACTTCACTCCCACCTTGCGCGCCGACGCCTGGGCCTGCTGGCGAAGACGAGTTCGCAGATACTTCGAGTGGGTACGCAACGCCGGCCCCAGACTGGTGCCGAAGCGGTCGGCATCCACAAGCAATCCGGCGAGTTTTCGCAGTTCCGGTTCGCCGTTGCGCTCGCCCAGCCGTTGCAGGACCTCCTGCCGCGCCTTACTCGCGCGCAGTTCGAGATGCGCCTGCCACAGTTCACGGCTGAGGTCCGGATAGGTGACCGCCAGGCCACGAGCGGTCTCCATCAGCGCGAGATCCAGGCCCTGTCCCGCTTCCACGGCCAGCGTCAGCAGATCGAGCGCTACCGGGATGCCGGCGCGCAGACGACCCTGCCGCGAGGCGATCCTCCCTTTCAGCAGGCGGTCCGGCAAAAGAAATCCGAATCCGGCGCCGCAAAGAGCCGACGCGAGCATGGCAAAACCGGTGCCGGTGTGAGCTGCGCTGGCAATCGCACAGGCCACCGAAAGAACGGCCGCAAACCCGATCTTGAGGCCGTAGAAGATGGGCACCGCGGACTCCCGCCCATAACCGGCGGCGGCCAGTTTCCGGCGATACGGATTTCCTTCCTTGTGCGCGGCGGGCAGTGCGCTTCCCAGGCGAAGCAGGAGGCTCTGCGCCACTTCGCGAGCGGCTCCGGGCTGCGGCGTTTTCTCGCGATCCGGCGCCGCGCGGCGCGCCAGGACAAACCAGCCCACCACGGTGACCGCCGCCATCACGAATACGAACAGTCCGATGAGAATACCGGCCATGCTCACATCCTCACCGCGACGATCCTTCGAATGGCCAGATGACCGAGGAAAAGAAATGCCACGGCCGCGGCGACCAGGTCCTTGCCCCACGGGTAAGTGAACAGCGTTGCCATGTATGCCGGGTTCACCACCAGCATCATCATGGCGATCGCGAAAGGCATGGCGGTGAGGATGGCGCCAGTGAGTTTGCCGTGAGCGGCCACCGCATTGACTTCTCCCCGCAGGGCTACGGCCTCGCGCATGTCTTCGGCGAGCTTCCCGAGCATGTCGCCCAGCTTTCCTCCGCTGCGTACCTGCAACTGCACGGCGGCGGAAAAGACGGCAACGTCCGCCACGGGCACGCGTTCGGTGAAATGGGCCAGCGCGCGGTCCCACGGCAGGCCCAGAGTGACTTCGGCCACGGTCCGGCGAAACTCCCCGGCGACCGGCTCCTCGGCTTCATTCGCAACGAGGTCCATGCCCGCCGTCAGGGCGTGACCGGCGCGCATGGCGCGGGCGAGGGAATCGAGCGCGTCGGGGAAATGTTCCTGAAAGCGCAGAAAGCGGCGCGCGCGCAGGTGCAGCACGATGAAATACGGCAGCGCGGTGACCGCGGCAGCGGCCATGAGCGAGGCCCACGTGGGGATCCAGGACACCCGCGCGACGGTGGTCATGAACACGGCGCCGCACAGAAGCATGAGCAGCGTCAGACGTCCCGGCGACCAGTTCAGTCCCGCCTCCTCAATGCGGCGGCGCAGAAGATCGGCGAAATCGAAGCGCTCCAGAATTCGCGCCCACAGCGATATGGTGCTCAGCGAGTCGTCGCGGAACAATGTTGTGTCCGCCATTTCTGAACCCTGCTGTTCGGCCAGGTGTTGCGCCCGCAGGTGCGAGGCGATCAGCAGGATGGTGCCGAAGGCGGTGAAGCACCCCACAAAGATGAGGACCAGGAAAATAACAGTCATCGTCTCAGCATGGCCTGCTGTTTCATGCCCGAGCGCCGCGGCGCGATGGTCACCAGCAGCTCACGGCCGTCCAGATTCCTTCCCGGGAAGACACGCGCCAGCGCGCCGGAGAGTGCGGCGTCGAAACCGGCGACGGCGAACGCATGAGACGCATCCGGATCGACGGTCGCGCTCAGGCTTGCCGCCCGGGTGATGCCGCCGTCGCGCCAGACCAGCTCGGGCGATATTTCCAGTTGCTGCCGAAGTCGCAGGCGGATGCGCAGGCCGCAATCGGCATTGCCGGCACGCACCACTGCTGTGTCGTTCCCGGCGACGCTGACGTCGGAGACCGAAAGGTCCATACCGTCCGTCGCCGCGTCGTTCGCTATCGCCACTACGCGCAACGTGCGCGGTGAAGGATCGATGCCGAGTTGCTTCATGGTGGCGGGAGCGGCTGCAAGGAAGCGAACATGCATTGTCTCCTCGGAGGCGCGCGATGCCACGGGCGTGCTGGCGCGCTCAGCAACCGGCGCGGAGGGAGCGGAGGGCAGCGGGCCCTGGAACAGACTCACCAGATCGAGCCGCGGCGTCGAGGTTCCGGTGTGGTCCTCGCGATTTCTCAACACCAGACGAACTCGCGCCGCCGTGTCCGCCAGGGCAAGGAGATCGGCCTGATCCGGTCTCACCAGCACGGTGATTTCCGGCAGGGCCGGACGCCCGGGCCGTCCGCTGGCCTCGGTTGAACCTGTGGATAACACCTCCACATCCTGGAGAACGCAGCGCAGCTCAGGAACGCCGGCACGGTCCGCGGTGGCCTGGATGTCCACCCGCGACCCCGGCTGCAGCAGCGCCAGGACGCCTCCGGATTCCACCACGTGAATGGTCAGCGCGCGCATGCGCCGGGGCACATCGTCGACGCCTGCCGCCACTTCGCCGGGTTTGCCGAGCATGGAGTCGAGCACCGGAGCGCCCTGGCTCAGCGAAGCGAGGGCCGTCTTTCCAATCGCCTGATCCGCGCTGGCCACCGCGCCCTGCAGCGCCGCGCCCTGCAAGGTGACGGGTTGCACGTCGCCTGGTTTCAGCACCGCGCCGCGCTCGATGGGCCGCGCGGCCACCATCACCGTTTGTTTCGGGACTTCCGCGCTGTTATCGCGCAGCTTGTCCGAGAAAAGACCATAGAAAACACCCGTGGCCGCCACGGCGATCACAAACGCAATCGCCAGAAGCACCACGAGATTCTTCTTCACCGACGCCGTATCGCCAGCCGCCATAACGTATCTATCGTCGGCTGCGCGAGGATGCTGCACGGTGGGGCCGTGGCTCTAAGGTGGACTAAGTGCGCCTCCAGGGTGGGGTAAGAGGAAAGCATGAGGCCGGGCCGGGAGCGACATGCGGCGTCAGCCGCGTCTCTTCGGTACCGGCCAACGACGCGGCTGGCGCGGCGTGTCCCAGCGACCGCGGACTATTCTCCCCAGGACTGCTCAAGCATCCGCGAGTATTCGCCGGAAGCGTAAAGCTCGAACATCACGCGCTGCCGCTCGATCGGCGTCCAGGTGCATTGAGCCTGATAGCACTGGAAGGCCTGATCGGCGTAGCGGTGGTAGTTGCGGACGAATTCGTTGCCCAGCCGCCCGCGCACCGGCGCTTCCGCAAACATCACGTTGAGGGCGATGCCCCGCGCGAAGATTGATCGGTAATCGTTAACGCCCCACTTGCGCAGCTTCTCCTCGACGCACGGTGGCGCGTTCTGCACCAGATAATCGGCGAAGCTCTGCGCCTCCAGACCCGCCGGAAAAGCCCCGGGATGCCGCGAGACAACATCCATGCACTGCTCGACCCAGCGCATTACGTCGCGCCCTACGTAGTAGACCATTCGCAGCTCGCAGTACCGGCCGTCCAATAACCGGCGCTCCAGTTCGTCGCTGGAGTACTCGCCGCTGGGCAGCAGGCCGTGCAGCATCAGACTGGCGCGCGAGCTTTCCACCAGACGGGAGGGGCCCGTCGCATCCGAGAACGGATGGAGAATCAGCGGCGGCAGTTCGAAAACGTCGCGATCGAGGGTGGCTGCGGAATCGTTGGAAGGAGCAATCATCGCAACCTCAGTATGGGTTCGTGGGGACTTCCGGTCATCAGTACTGTGGCCTCAATTCAGTGGCCCGAAGAGGGCCTGATCTCCAGTACCCGGCAGGCGTTCACCCTCGGTACTTCCTGGCCAGGCTTACCAGCATGGGTCGTCGGAGGATTGCGGTCCATAGCGATTCTGCACCGGTTTGGCCGCGCGCGCCATCGGAGTTTCACCCCAGCGCCGCTACACTGCCGACTCTATCTCTTCAGCGGCGAAGGGGGAGTGATCTCGCAGCATTTCTCATTGGACGCGGCGAGATGGGTTTGAGCGTAGTCCAGATCCATCTGGATGATCGCCTTGAGATTGTCCCAGTCGACGTTGCCGACAAGTCTTCTGCCGTTCAGAAAAATCGTGGGCGTCTCGTTGATGTTAAGACTTTTGCCGATCGCGATCTCTTTGTCCACCTCGGCGGTCATGCGCGCGGGATTGTCCAGGCAATGGCCGAAGCGCATCAGGTCGAGCTTGTCGTCCTTCGCAAACTGCTCTGCTTTGCCGCGGAGGTTGTCGGGCTTGATATCGTTCTGACTGGCATAGATCCAGTCGACGTAGCTCCAGAAGTGCGGCTGGCCCTGCTCGAGGACGCAGCGTCCGGTGATCGCCGCCTGCGAAGCCCATGGGTGGAGTGAGCTGAGCGGGAAATCCATGAAGTAGACGCGCACCTGAGTGGGGAAAGACGCCAGCAGGTTCTTGCGCACAGTCTCCGCCTCGGCCCTGCACTGGGGGCATTGCATGTCGCTGAACATGACCAGAGACAGGGGTGCGCCGGGAGCGCCGAAAGACGCCGCGCCAGTGGTGTCCAGCTTCTTCAGGATGCCGGCGAAGGGACTCTCGTCGATGTCGTATATGCCGCCGCCGCCGGGGACTCCCGTCTGCCCGATGTCTATCAGGTAGCGGCCATCCCCGCTGACGTAAAACGTCAGGATCTCCGAGTTCGGACCCCAGCTGATCTTCACATCCTCCTGCTTCAGGGCTTCGATGGGCGAGGGCTTCGGATCTTCGACGGTGACCGTCACCTGCGGGTTGACCAGAATGAGGTGGCGAATATAGTCCTCCATGGTCGCCTTGTTGAAGGCCGATTTCGCCGGGGGACCGGCTGCCAGGGCGAGCGAACACACGAGGACGAGAGCTGCGAATCTCATATGAAAAGCATTGTAGCCTGGTGATTGGACGGAGCACGCCCATGGAAGTGAGGAGCCGCGGGCTGTAAGCCGGTTTCTGTTCCCCGTCGCCGGGGCGACAGCCATTCCTCCAGGCCGGCCATTACTGACCGGCTCAAGCGACCTACCCGAGAGTCGAACGGAGCGGGCAGCTCCTCCCCTCCTATTTGGTCTTGCTCCGCATGGGGTTTACCCTGCCGGCCGGATTACTCCCGCCGCGGTGCGCTCTTACCGCACCTTTTCACCCTTACCGAGCGTCTCCGCCCGGCGGTATCTTTTCTGTGGCACTTTCCGTGAAAACCGCCTCGCGGCGGATCCCCCCGGCCGTTAGCCGGCATGCTGCCCTGTGGAGACCGGACTTTCCTCTCGCACACCCCTGGCACGTTGCTGGAAAAGGCCTCCACGGACTAAAGTCCGTGCCACCCCGGTTCATCATCAATCCGTGGTGGCACAGGCCAGCCTGTGATGTTCCCAACAAACCGGATGGCCCGTTTCAGCAACCTGCCAGGGGCGCGCCAGCGGCTGTCCGCCCGCGGCTCCGTCCCGATTATCGCAAATGGCCCGCGCCGATGGGCCGCAGCCGGGCAGCCGGCTGGGTAAGTGAGCATTCGAAGAAGGGGTTAGTGGACCATTTAGTAAGTTGCCCCACTCTTCTTTCAGGCCCGAGGCGACCTCCGGAGCCGGCACACTTAACATGGGTGAAATGGCGAGCACAAAAGCGCGTCAAATGTGTCGGTTAGTGTAAAATAAGCTGGAACGTCTGAAACAGCGGTCTGTAACGTATCAGACACTTACAACTTATACGGGTTAGTCGCCCAACCAGAGGAGGCAGAGAATGATCCGGAGGTTTGCGACGTTTGCCATACTGCTGTGTCTTGTCGGATTTTGCGCTTCCGCACAAGGTCTGAACACGCAGGCGTCGAAGGATGACTGGGAAGAGATCAACTTCGAGTACAATTCGGCGGTACTATCCGACGGCTTCCCGAGTCTGTTGAGGCTGGCCGATCTGCTCAGCACTCATCCGGGATTCCACGTGCGAGTGGAAGGACACACCGATAACCTCGGCAACGAGGGCTACAACGAAAAGCTCGGAATGGAACGCGCGAATACGGTCCGCGACTTCCTGGTGAAATATGGCGCGAAGCCGGATCAGGTGCAGGTTTCCAGCCGCGGCGCCACATCTCCGGAAGCGCATGGGTTCAAGCAGCACTACAGCAAGACCGATGTCGCGCGATGGATGAACCGGCGCGTGGTTCTCACGGTGACCGACGAGCAGGGGCGCACGGTGAGCGCGGGCGGTATTCCGGAGGCGATCAAGGCCATGACGCCCGAGCAGTCCGGCGTAAGCAACTGCTGCGCCGACATCCTCAAGCGCCTGGACAAGCTCGATGAGATCGCCCAGATGCTGAAGGATCTCGCCGCACAGAACGCCAACCTGAAACAGCAGGTGGCGGACCTGCAGCAGAAGCAGGCGGACCTCGAGAACCAGGTCAAGGGCGCGCCCAAGCCGCTGACCGAAAAGGAAACCGAGAACGTCGTGAACAAGACCGTCGAGGCGAAACGGGAGAAACGCTTCTCGCTGCTGGGCCTCAACGTGGGCGAAGACACCTACAACCACGACTTCACCTTTAACGCCAAGGCCCGGTACTTCGCCCCGTTCGAGGATAACTTCGCATTTGAGGCGCAGGGCGAATACGACTACTACGACACGTGGCACGAGGGCGAACTCGACTTCGGTCTGGTAAACCGGCTGGATAACCTGCAACTCGGCGGGTTCGCCAGCTTCAAGCACGTCGATCTCTCGGGCATGCAGAACGGCGGCACGCTGGGCCAGGCTTCGTTTACTCTCGACTATATCTTCAGCACGGGCAAAGTCGGACTGTTCGCCACCAAGGCGTTTCTGGACAATCCCATCGTCAACGAAGCGAACATGGTGTTCACGACCACCGATTCGTTCGGCAACACGATACAGCGAACCGCGCCCAACGTTTTCGTGCAGAACTACCTTCACGTGATCGACCAGTTCGGCGTCAGCACGACGGTCGGGCTGTGGGGCAAGAATTACTTCGAGGGGAACATCGGTTATCTGCGCAGCCTCACGCAGAGCAGCCATATCGGCGGCTCGGGACGCCTGATCTTCCCGCTCGGCGACCGCTTCGCATTCACCGTCGAGGGCGACGCGAATCCGTCGATGGTGGGTCCGTCGAGCTGGGGACAGGTGCTGGCCGGCATTCAGTTCGGCAATTCGCAGCGTCCCAAGGACTACGGCGCCACCGACAAGCCGGTGGCCGTGGACGTGCCTCAGATTCACTGGGAGATGGCGACTCGCGTCGTGCATAAAGGCGCGTCGCCGCCAGTGGCCGATGCGGGCGGTAACCAGATTGGCGTGCCCGCGGGAACCATTACTCTGAATGGCTCACGGTCGTACGATCCCAACGGCGAGGCGCTGACTTACCAGTGGACAGTCGATTCCGGCGCGGCTGCGCTTTCCGCTCCCACTTCCGCGGTGACCACGTTTACGGCGGCGGCGGGCAGCGCCTACAGTTTTACGCTGACCGTGACCAACACGTCCGGTCTGAGCGCTTCGGCGAATGCGCTGGTGACCACGGTACACGCGGCCACGGGTCCGCAGGTGCTGTTCTGTACGGCGCAGCCGCTGACCATCGCACCGGGACAGTCCACTACGCTGGAATGGACCACCAGCGGCGCTACGTCCGTGACCATCACGCCGGGCGTCGGACCCGTCGCCAACAGCGGCAGCGTCTCCGTTACGCCGACGCAAAGCACGAACTACGTGGTTACGGCGACCAACTCGGCTGGTTCGGCCACGTGTTCTATCGGCGTTACCGTGGGTCAGGGCGGAAACAATCAGGCGCCGATCATCGCTCAGTTCTCGGCCAATCCTTCGACCATCAACGCCGGCCAGTCGTCGATGCTGAGCTGGCAGGTAACCAACGCCACAACGGTCTCCATTTCGCCGACGCTGGGAACTGTGGCCGCTTCCGGTAGCAGTGGAGTTACGCCGCCTCAGACCACCACTTACACGCTCACCGCATCGAACCAGTACGGGAGCGTCACCGCCAGCGTGACGGTGGTGGTGAACACGGCTCCTCCCCCTCCACCGTCCAGCCAGCCGCCGGTGATCACATCGTTCACCGCCAATCCGACGACGTCGCCGAGTCCGGGCTCTCCGGTTGTGCTGAATTGTCAGGCGACTGGCGTGCGCGCCGTAAACGGAATCCTGATCAGCGGTTACGCTCCGGTGGATCAGAACGGCAACCTGACGGTGTACCCGCAACAGACGACGACTTACATCTGCCTTGCGATTAACAGCATCGGACAGGAGGCGACGAAGACGCTGACGGTACCGGTGAGTCCGCCTCCGCCTCCGCCGGGCAAAACCGGGCCGGTGATTAACCTGCCGCTCGTTGTGGATTCCTTCTCCACGTCGTACACGATCGACCTGACCGGCACCACGAGCCCGACCGGCGCCTATCCGATTACCTATATGACCACGTCGCTGAGTGCAGTGAGTGTTGCCAATCCAACCTCGGCGACGCCGACGGTAATGATGCCCGCGCTCGTCGGGCCGAACGCAGTTAAAATCACGGCAACGGACGCCAAAGGCCAGACGACGACGTTCATACTTACCATCTACTACATCGGTCCAGCGGCCGGCGACCAATTGTAGCCACGTTCAGTCTCTTTTGTGAGGGGCGGGTCGTGCGGCCTGCCCCTTTTTCTTTTCCCGTGCTTCCGGCTCCCGCGTGCTAACCTGAAACTTAAGCCGTCATGAATGCCCCTGCGAACCGGCGAAGCCATTATTCTGCGCTGCTGGCCGTTCCGCGAAGCGGATCTCATTGTCAGCTTCTTCACGCGTGATCAGGGAAAGCTGCGCGGCGTCGCGCGGCGGGCACGTCGGCCAAACAATGGCTTTGGCGCGGGTCTGGAGCGCCTTTCGTGGGTCTCCGCTTCGTGGTATCAGCGGGAGACGCGGGAGCTGGTGAGTCTGAACTCGTGCGAGTTGCTGCAATCGTGGTTCACGCTGGCGTCGAACTATGAAACCAGCGTGACTCTCGATTACCTTGCGGAAGTTTCCGACCAGATGCTTCCGCCGGGTGAGGTGAATGAGCGGCAATTCCGGCTGCTGCTGGCGGTGCTGGAGTATCTCCGCCTTGGCGGCAGCGTGTGGCCCGCCGTTGGTTACTTCAACCTGTGGATGGTCCGGCTTGCCGGCTTCCTTCCCGCGTTGTCCGCCGACGCCGAATCGCTGGAAATCGTCCGTGAAATGCTGGTGACGCCCATCGCAAAACTGACGCCGCGCGAGTGGTCGAAGGAGACCGCCGCCGGGCTGCGCCGTTTTCTCAGGCAACTCATGGAGGAGCACGTGGAGCGTCGATTCCTGTCCGCGTCGCTTCTGGAATCCTTATGAAGCTCTACTACCAGGATGCGGTGGCGCGATTGAAGGGCTACTGGGCCGAGCGCGGCTGCATCATTCAGGAGCCCTACGACCTGGAAGTGGGCGCGGGTACCATGGCGCCGGAGACGTTTCTGCGCGTTCTCGGACCCAGGCCGTATCGCGTCGCTTATGTGCAGCCGAGCCGGCGGCCGGCGGACGGACGGTACGGCGAGAATCCCAACCGGCTGTACAAGCACCAGCAACTGCAGGTGATCCTGAAGCCTTCGCCTGACGACATCATGGATCAGTATCTGGGTAGCCTCAGGGCCATCGGCATCGATCTGGCGAGGCACGACATCAAGTTCGAAGAGGACAACTGGGAATCGCCGACGCTGGGCGCGTGGGGCATCGGCTGGCAGGTGATGCTGGACGGGATGGAGATCACGCAGTTCACGTATTTTCAGCAGTGCGGGGGCATCGATCTGGATCTGGTGCCCGCCGAGCTGACGTATGGGCTGGAGCGGCTGGTGGCGTTCCTGCAGAATGTCGACAGCGTGTACGACATCGAGTGGGCGCCGGGGTTCACCTATCGCCAGGTTCGCTTCGACGACGAGTTGCAGTTTTCGATGTACAACTTCGAGATGGCGGACGTCGCCATGCTGTGGAAGCTGTTCGAGCTGCACGAAGCCGAAGGCCATCGGCTGCTGAAGATCGGGGGCCCGCCCCTGCCCGCTTACGATCAGGTGTTGAAGTGCTCGCACCTGTTCAATCTGTTGGATTCGCGCGGGGCCATCAGCGTCACCGAGCGAGTGGGCGTGATCGGGCGCGTGCGCAGGCTGGCGGTGGGGGTAGCCGAGATCTGGAACAAGCTCGAGCAGCCTCAGGCGGGCGGAGAGGTCGCAGCATGAGCCTGCCCTTCTATCTCGAGGTCGGCTCGGAGGAGATTCCCGACTGGATGATCGTGCCCGCGCTGAATCATCTCCAGGACGCGTTCCAGAGCTGGCTCGATGCAAACCAGATCGGCGGCCGGGTGACGCGAGCGGACGCGACGCCACGGCGTCTGGTGCTGCGGGCGGAGGGCTTGCGAGCGCGGCAGGAAGATTCGACCGAAATTTTGATGGGGCCGCCGAAATCGGCTGGCGAGGGCGCGGCGCGCGGTTTCGCGAAGAAAAACGGCACAACCGTCGATCAGCTCCAGATCGAAATGACCCCGAAGGGCGAGTACTGGAAGTTCGTGCATGCGGTGCCCGGCCGCAATACCGCCGACCTCCTCAGCGAGGCGCTGCCAGGCCTGATCCTCGGCGTTCCGTGGCCGAAGACGATGTATTGGACCGGCAAAAACGGGCCGCGGTGGATTCGGCCCATCCGCTGGCTTGTGGCGCTGCTGGGCGATGAAGTGGTGCCCTTTGAGATCGCGAACGTGAAGAGCGGTGGCCGCGAGCGGAGTCAGGGGCATCGGCTGCTGGGAGCGAGGGGTGTGATCGTATCAGCCGACGAGCGCCGCGAGAAGATCGAGCGGGAAATTGCGGCGTTGCTCGAGAGCACGGGCCTGCGTGTAAAGCCCGATCCCGATCTGCTGCACACGCTGGTCTACATCACCGAATACCCGACACCCATCCTCGGCATGTTCGAGCAGCAATATCTGCGGCTGCCCCGCGAAGTTCTCAGCACCGTCATGCGGCATCACCAGAAATACTTCTCGGTGGAGAACCTGGCGACCGGCGAGCTTGCTCGGAATTTCATCGCCGTGATGAACACGGACGCCGACCCTGACGGCCTTGTTCGCCAGGGCAACGAGCGTGTTCTGCGCGCTCGTTTCAACGACGCCCGGTTTTTCTGGGAAGTGGATCAAAAGAAGAATCTCGAAGATCGCCTTCCGGACCTCGCCCATGTCACCTTCCAGGCGAAGGTCGGATCGTATCTCGAGAAAACGCACCGTGTCGTCGCACTTGTGAAGGAACTCGGCGGCAACCAGGACGCCCAGCGGGCGGCTCTGCTGGCGAAGTGCGACCTGACCACGGAAATGGTGAAGGAGTTCACCGATCTGCAGGGCATCGTCGGCGGCCTGTACGCAAGGGAGCAGGGCGAGCCGCCGGAGGTTTGGCGGGCGATTTACGAACACTACAAGCCGCTCAGCATGGAGGATTCGATTCCGTCCACGCCCGAGGGCCGCATCGTCGCGCTCGCCGACAAGCTGGACACGCTGCGCGAGTGCTTCCGCGTCGGGCTTGTGCCCAGTGGATCGAAAGATCCGTTCGCGTTGCGCCGCGCCGCGCAGGGCGTGATTCGAATTCTCGTGGAAGGCAACATTGTTCTGCCGTTCGCGGAGACCGGCGAACTCCGCGAATTCCTGCTCGACCGCATTCGCTATTACTTCCGCGAGGTGCGCGGCTTCCGGTATGACGAAGTCAACGCCGTGCTGGCCTCCGGCATCCGCGATCTGCCCGATGTCGCGGCGAGGCTGGAAGCGCTGCGCGACGTTCGGCCCACGGAAGACTTCGAACCACTGGCGGCGTCCTTCAAGCGAATCGCCAACATCCTGCGCCAGGCGGAGTTTCGCGACGGCGGCGCCGTGGATGCGGGCCTGCTCGAGGACGGCCCCGAGAGAGATCTCTACGCGGACTTCAATCGCGTCCGCGAAACCATCGGAACCAGCGATTACCGTCCCGCGCTCGAGGCCATCGCCACGCTGCGCCCGGCGGTGGATCGCTTTTTCGATAAAGTGCTGGTGAACGCGCCGGATGAGCGCATCCGCCGCAATCGGCTAACCTTGTTATGCAACCTCCTCACGGAGTTTTCGGCCATCGCCGATTTTTCGGAGATTGCGCCGTCCAATATTTGAACCAGATCAACCAGGGACCAGGAAATTATGCCTAAATACGTTTATTCGTTCGGTGGCGGTACGGCTGAGGGAAACGGCACGATGAAGGATGCCCTCGGCGGGAAGGGATCGGGCCTCGCGGAAATGAGCCGCGCCGGCGTGCCCGTGCCTCCGGGCTTCACCGTCGTCACCGACGTGTGCAACTTGTTTTTCGATAATAACCAGACCGTTCCCGAAGAAGTGAACGAGCAGAGCTGGAAAGCGCTGGCGGAAGTGGAGCGGCTCACCGGCAAGAAGCTGGGCGACCCCGCGGATCCGCTGCTGCTGAGCGTTCGCTCCGGCGCGAAGTTCTCCATGCCGGGCATGATGAACACGATTCTGAATCTCGGCCTGAACGACGCCACCACCGAGGGCCTGGTGCGGAAGACCGGCAATCCGCGCTTCGCCTACGACTGCTATCGCCGCTTCATTCAGATGTTCGGAGAAGTGGCCATGGGCATCGACATGGCGTTGTTTGACGAAGCCTTCGATGCGCGCAAGCACAAAGTGAAGGCGAAGCTCGATACCGACCTCACGGCCGACGACCTGAAGGCCATCGTCGGCGAGTTTCTGAAGATCACCCGGAAGGCCGCCAAGCGCGATTTCCCGCAGGATCCGCGCGAACAACTGGTTTTGGCTCGCAATGCCGTGTTCAATTCCTGGTGGGCGCCGAAGGCTTCCTACTACCGCAAGATGGAAAAGATCTCCGACCGTCTCGGCACCGCCTGCAACATTCAGGCGATGGTGTTCGGCAACATGGGCGACACCTGCTGCACCGGCGTCGGCTTCACCCGCGATCCCGGCTCGGGCGAAAAGGTCTTCTACGGCGAGTTTCTGGTGAACGCGCAGGGCGAAGACGTGGTATCCGGCATCCGCACGCCGCAGCCGATCAGCGAGCTGCGCGACTGGAACGCCGGCGTCTACGACCAGCTTCGCGAAATTACCGCGATGCTGGAGAAGCACTATAAGGACATGCAGGATTTCGAGTTCACCGTGCAGGAGGGCAAGCTGTACATGCTGCAGACCCGCAACGGCAAGCGCACGGGTCCGGCGGCGGTGAAGGTCGCGGTGGACATGGTGGGTGAAGGTCTCATCGACGAGAAAACCGCGGTGATGCGCGTTGCGCCGTCGCAGCTCGATCAGTTGCTGCACCCGGTGTTCGATGCGGCCAGTCTGAAATCGCTGACGAAGCTGGCCACCGGCATCGATGCGTCGCCGGGCGCGGCGGTTGGAAGGCTCGCCTTCACTTCCGACGCCGCGGTGGAGATGGCCGCCGGCGGCCCGGTGATCCTGATCCGCAAGGAAACCACGCCCGACGACATTCACGGCATGGACGCGGCGAAGGGCATCGTGACCGCGGTAGGCGGCAAGAGCTCGCACGCAGCGGTGGTGGCGCGGGGCATGGGACGCCCCTGCGTGGTGGGCTGCGGCGCCATCTCCATCAACGAACGCGCCGGATCGGCCGACGTCAAGGCCAGCGGAAAGACCATCACGGTGAAGGAAGGCGACTGGGTTTCGATGAACGGTACCAACGGCGAAGTTTACCTCGGCCAGGCGGTGACCAAAGCGCCGGATCCGAATTCCCCGGTTTTCGCGAAATTCATGAAAATGGCCAAAGTATTCCGCGGCGATTTCGGCGTGCGCGCCAATGCCGACATCCCGCGCGACGCGAAGGCCGCCGTGGCGTTCGGCGCCGAGGGCATCGGCCTGTGCCGCACCGAGCACATGTTCTTCGCCGAAGATCGCCTGCCGCACATGCAGGCCATGATTCTGGCCGACACCGAAAAGGACCGCCGCAAGTGCCTGGCGAAACTCCTGCCCATGCAGCGCAAGGATTTCCAGGGCCTGTTCGAAGCGATGGACGGACTGCCGGTGGTGATCCGCACCATCGACCCGCCGCTGCATGAGTTCGTGCCCAAGCGCGAAGAGCTGATGGTGGATCTGGCCAAGCTCCCCAACGCCGACATCAAAACCAAACGCGAGATGGTGGAGCGCTACAAGAACTTCGGCGTGGAAGTGAAGACGCTGAAGACGGTGCTCCAGAATCTGCTGAAGCGCGTGGAAGACCTGCACGAGATGAACCCCATGCTCGGTCTGCGCGGCTGCCGTTTGGGCATTCTGTATCCGGAGATCACCGAGATGCAGGCACGGGCCATTTTCGAAGCGGTGGTGGCCGCGGCGAAGAAGGGCAAGCACGTCATCCCCGAAGTCATGATCCCGCTGATCGGCGGCGTGCAGGAGCTGAAGAACCAGAAGGACATCGTGAAGGCCATCGCCGACGAGGTTCTCGCGAAGGCCGGCATGAAGAAGCAGAAGTACCTGATCGGCACCATGATCGAGATCCCGCGCGCGGCGCTGCTGGCGGATCAGGTGGCCACCGAGGCCGAGTTCTTCAGCTTCGGCACCAACGATCTCACGCAGACCACCATGGGCCTTTCGCGCGACGACTACACGAAGTTCTCCAAGCAGTATGAAGAGAAGAAGATCTTCAAGGCCGATCCGTTCGGCGTGCTCGACCAGGAAGGCGTGGGCCTGCTGGTGAAGTGGGCCGTCGAGAAGGGCCGGCAGACGCGGCCGGATCTCGAAATCGGCATCTGCGGCGAGCACGGCGGGGAACCGAGTTCGGTGGAGTTCTGCTACCGCATCGGCATGAACTACGTGTCGTGCTCACCGTATCGGGTACCCATCGCGCTGCTGGCCGCCGCGCAGGCCGCCATCACGAAGAACGAAGCGAGCGCCGAAAGCAATCGAACTGCGTAAGTCGCCACAACGAACCCCACAAGCCCCGGACCACCTGTCCGGGGCTGTTTACATTTCAGATCGTCGTTTGGCCATGGACCATGTGCTCTCGCCCGGCTGCTCCTCCCGCCGATCCTGTGGTTTCAGTAACTTGCAGAACGGGTCTTTTTCTCGTGCCGCCGGAATGTGAATTGTTGGTTACAGCCATCCTGCCGCAACCTGTCCGCGCTTATAATCTTCCTTTGCTCAGTCGCATGATAGGGGTCTGATTCGTTCAGGAGAATCCCGATGCGGCGCGCGAGATTGACCAATCCCGGGCCCGCACACGGGCAGTGACGTCTGGTAACGCAGCAAGACAAAAGGGGAGGGAGCATCCTTGAGTTCATTTCAAAGATACACGTTTGGTGTTTTTTGTTGCCTGCTGTTTGTCGCGCTGGTCTCAATGCGGCCGCTTGCGGCGCAATCGGTCCAGGGCGCAATCACCGGCACGGTAACGGATTCGTCCGGGGCAGCAGTGCCGGACGCCACGGTCAAGGCGCTCAACGGCGCCACCAACCTGGAAATAGTGGAGCACACCAACGGCAACGGTTCCTATCTGGTTCCGAACATTCCCGCCGGCGCCTACAAGGTGACTTTCAGCAAGGAAGGGTTCGAGACGGAAACGCACACCGAAGTTCTGGTGAACGGGGACCGAACAACCACAGTGGACGGCAGTCTGAAGCCAGGTTCTGTCAGCACCACGGTTGAGGTGACGGCTACGCCGCTGATGAATCAGGTGGACACCACCAATGGCTACGTGGTGGATCAGCTCACCATTCAGGACACTCCGCTGGGCACGGGCAGCTTCACGCAATTGGCCATCATGGCGCCCGGCGTGCACGCGGATTTCCTGGCCGGCGCGGGCAGTAACGCCGGACTGGGCAATCAGGCCATTTTCGCCAACGGGAACCGCGACACCAGCAACAGCTTTTCGCTCAATGGCGTCGGCACCAACAACCTGTTCAACGGTAACTCCACCAGCCAGGTGGGAGAGAATCGTTTCGTGCTGAATACCGGTGAGGGGAACCTCAACGCCGGTTCGGGCGGGGGCATTCAGACCAGCACATCCGTTTACGATGCCATCGGCCAGGCGTTGCCAACGCCTCCCGTGGACGCCATCCAGGAGATTGGAGTAAACGCGGCGATGTACGACGCTTCGCAGGGCAACAACAGCGGCGCGCACATCAGCGTGCTCACCAAGTCGGGTACGAACGAAATGCACGGAAGCGCCTGGGAAATGCTCCAGAACAGCGATATGAACGCGGCGCCCTTCTTCTACAATGCGTCGCCGGCCATTACGACGAAGGTCCCGTTCCTCGACCGGAATCAATTCGGCGCAACCTTCGGCGGTCCCATCAAAAAGGACAAGCTGTTCTATTTCCTCTCCTATCAGGGCGTGCGCATCGCCGACGCGTCGGACGCCACCAAGTACGCGACCGTCCCGCTCGGTTTGACCGACGATCGCACTCCGCAGGGAATCGTGAACATGATTCAGACGACGTACAAGAAGACAATCAACACCAGTCAGATCAGCCCGGTTGCCCTGAACATGCTGCAGGCCACACTGCCGAACGGGCAGTATCTGATTCCCAGCGCGCAAATTACCAACCCCACCACCGCTACCAACCTTGGCTACGACGCTGTAGTGCAGGGAGCGAACGCACAGACGAGCGTCGATCAGGGAATCGCCGACGTCGATTACGTGGCCAGCGATAAGGATCGGATTTCGGCCAAGTACTATATCCAGAACAACCCGACCTCGAATCCCTTCGGCGCAGTCGGTTCTCTGCTGGGGTTCCCACAGACGCTCTCGGCCGGGAGCGACGTGGCGGCGCTGTCCAATACCGTGGTCCTTTCGCCCAACATGACGCTGGAAAGCCACGCGGGTTTCACGCGGATGCGGGCCTATTCGAATACCGGCCAGGAGTTCACGCCGTCCAGCATGGGCATGAATCTGCTGGGCTCAAACACATTCCCGCAATTTGAGATCTCTCCCGCGGATCCAACCATTGACAACGGACTGGAGTTCGGTCCGAGCGCCAGCTTCGCCAACGCGGGCATGGTCCAGAACCAGTGGGAACTGGGATCGACGATGAACTGGGTCAAGGGCAGGCACACGATTACGGCCGGCGGTCTGTGGGATCACACGCAACTCAACATCATTAACAACGACACCGACAGCGACCTCGTCGAGTTCTCGAATTTCATGAGCTTCGTGGAAGGCTCGGTCAAGTACGGGATTGCGGCCTTCGGCGACGCGAGCCGGTATTACCGCTCCGATACCGCCGGCGTTTTCGTTAACGATAGTTTCAAAATGCGCAGCAACCTGACGATTACGGCGGGCGTGCGCTGGGATTATGACGGTCCGCTGACCGAGAAGAACGGGTTTCTGACCGCCTTCAATCCGGCGCTGTACTCCTACAACGCCTCCTCCGACACGATCACCAACTCGGGTTTGGAGATCGCCGGGAACAACGTGAATGGCACGCCTGGCGCCAGCAACTCGCTGCTGCAGAACAATCAGGGGGGGTTCGCGCCGCGCATCGGTATTGCCTGGACTCCGATTTCGAAGATCACCGTGCGTGCTGGATACGGCATGTTCTACGACCGCGGCGAGTTGTTCAGCTACCTCTCACCGCCGGCCGGCGGCGGATTCAACGGTCCGTTTGGGGTGACTCTGGCTCCTCCGTTCGTCAGCGAGATCGCCGCCAAGAAGGGATCGAGCTTCACCGATCCGTTCGGCGCCACGGCGCCGGGGCCGCCACCAGGCAATGCGGCCGCCTTCCTCGCGTATCTGCCGGATCTGGCGCAGACCACATCGGGACATTTCCCGGCCGGGAACCTGTACGGTCCGATTATTTTCGGCGGCTACGACATCGGCAACAAGCTCCCCTACACCCAGAACTGGAGCTTCGATATTCAATACCAGCCGACGAACTCGTGGCTGCTGGATGTCGGGTATACGGGCAACCACGGCACCCATGAAGTGCTGCCCATCCCCTTCAACCAGCCGGGGATCGCGACGCCGCAGAATCCCATCCACGGTCAGATTTACTCCTACGGCGGCACAGACCCGGGCTCCGGTTGCAACAACGGGACGCTGGACCTCGAGCCCATCTGCCCGCCCCCGTTCTATGCGGGGAACGCGGAGCTTCGCGTGCCATACCTCGGCTACGACATGAACTCCGTTCTCTACGAAGCTGAAGGCGTCTCGAACTACGATGCCCTGCAGGTTCAGCTTCGCAAGCGCCTGTCCAACGGACTCCAGTTCACGGCCTCCTATACGTGGTCTCATGCTCTCGATGAGCAGAGCGGCCTGGGTCTGTTCTTCACGGGCAACAATCCTCTCAATCCTGGCTCGAACTACGCCTCCGCGGACTTCGACCAGACGCACGTGTTCCTGGTAAATTACAGTTACACGATCCCCAGCTTCCGGGACAACAAGGCGCTGAACGCAATCGTGGGAAGCTGGGTCATCGGCGGCCAGACGGTGGCGCAGAGCGGGCAGCCGTACAGCGTCTACGACTTCTCGGGTTCGGTTGCCAGCCTCTTTTACGGTGGCTACGACGACGCCGGCAACCCGATCGTCCCGCTCAAGCCCGGCGTAAGCGCGGGGCAGGCGCAACTGCAGGGCACCATCGGTGTAAACGCCGGCCAGCCTGTGTTGAATGCTTCCGACTTTGAGCCGCAATTCGTGGCGCCGGGCACAAACGGCGTGCCACCGTGTGATGCGACGGGTTGCGACATGTACGACTCCCTGTTCGGCACTTCGGGGCGAAACCTGTTCCGCGGTCCTTTCCAGGTACGCTTCGATCTGAGCCTGGCGAAGGAATTCGCTATCCAGGAACGCTATCACCTGCGTTTCGAGGCTGACGCATTCAACATCTTTAACCACCCCGACTTCGACACGCCCAACAACGACGTGGTGTTCTTCCCCTACTATGACGGGCCGCCCGCGAATCCGCCGCAGGGCAGCCTGGGCGTGATCCAGCACACCATCGGCAGTCCGCGATTTCTGCAGCTCAGCCTGCATTTGAACTTCTAACGCCAGACCTTGTCAGCAATGCAGCCCCGGGCCGGAAGGTCCGGGGCTTTTTGTTTCCTGTGGCGCCCAGCCGCCCCTCACAGCGTTCCCGGTTCGCGGTGTTCCACGGCGTCGGAAACCAGTTCCACCAACTCCCTGGCAATCGGATCGGGCAGATCGTCGTGTGTGAGGCTCTCGCACAAAGCCGCCAGATCCAGCAATCGGCTCAGCTCGCGCCAGTTCTCCGGCAGCGTGCCTCCACCGCGTTGGTATCCGCTCGAGAAGTACGGCTCCGCCAGAGGCCGCGAGGCGCGTTCGTAGCGCAGGAAATGACCGACGTCGGCCAGCGCGCAGCCGGACACCGCAAACTCCCAATCGAGGACTGCGGCAATCCGCCACCGCCCCGCCGTCTTTCGTACCAGCAGGTTCTTCTTGCCGAAGTCTCCGTGAACCAGGACAGCCTTTCTGGAGAGCTCTCCCAGCGGCCGAGCCCATTCCCACACCAACCGTTGAACGCCATCGCACAGGCTCGGGGGCATCCGTTGTCTGGCGTTTGGCGAGGCCACGCAGGAATCGACGAAACGTGGGAACGGATCCGCACCGTCCGCTAACAGCGGACCCACCAGCGTGCCAGGGCCCAGCCACCCCGGCTTCGGAAACGTCACTCGGCCGATTGCGGCCAGGGTCACTCCCGCCGACTCCGCCGCCTGCGCATACGCCTCCCTGTCGCCGCTTCGTTTCAGTTGATGCAGGGTGATGCCGTCAACGTAACGAAACAACGCGAAAGGCGGCGCGTCCTCCCATCCGCCGGGTTCGGCGTGGAGCGCCTCGGGAACGGGAGCCACGCGCCCGATCATGCGAATCAGGTCCACTTCCTTGCGGCACAGCGAGGGGTCGTGCTCGTAAAGGCGAAGAATGATCGGCTCGGTCCGGCCGTCCACGTCAATCCGGAAATTGGCGTTGCGCATGCCATCCGTGATTGGAGTTGCCGAGGACACGCGCGCTCCGGGCAATGCGGCGCGCACCATTCGCTCCACCAGCGAAGCGGAAAGCGATCGTCGCGGCGCCGGTCTCACCCATCGCGCCTCCCGCGGCGCACCGCAAATCATGGTTGTCATTATCGTCTATCCGGTGTGCTGAAGAACGTGAAGCCGTGGTGAAATGGGTAGACCATGCGCAAAAACCACGCGGTTCTCATTGCCGCAGTTGTCACCATGGGCATCGCCGCCGCCGAAGAAGTGGGCTGCCCTGCTCAGATCTCCACGATCCAGACGCTGGCCCGGCCCGTTTCCGGCTGGAGCGAACGGAAAGACCCCTCGCCCAATGTGCTCGCCGGCCTGACGTTTTACGATGGCCGTCCGGAGGAACAGGCATCGCTGGCGCCGGACGAAAAGCATGTGAAAGGCAAGCTGGTGGAAAGCTGGGAGCTCTTTCCCAATCCACCGCGCCAGAACTGGCTCGAGTGCATCTACGCCGGCACCAGCATTAAGCTGGCCAGGCCGCTGCCGAAGGAAATCCGCGGATGCACCGTGACCTTCGACGAAAAGCAGACCGTGGACGGCTACCCGCTGATCGAAAAGATTGCGTGTAAGTGATCACCCTTTGCAGGAGATTCTTTATCCTCTAAGTTAGGAGATATGCAACGCCGGAAGCTCTCCACGACAATCGGAGCAGGCAACTACGCCTGGTTGCACAGAATGGTGAAGACCGGGCGCGCCGAGAGCGTAGGAGAGGCCGTGGACAAGGCCGTCGAGATCGCCCGACGGTTGAACGACCGCGCGACGCTGGAACGCCAGACGGCCGCGTATTTCGAGGGCCGAAGCCGGCGGGCGCTGACTGAAGATGCCGAGCTCGAAGACGCGGTGAGCGCCGCGTCGGAAGAGGCGAACCTTGACCAGCCCTGACACAAGTCCTCGCCGTGGCGAGATCTGGGCCGCGATGCTCGGGAAGCCTCCCGTGCGCCATTGGGTTTTGGTCGTCTCCCTCGATGCTCGAAACTGCAGCGAACGCGTTGACTCCGTCCTGATCGTGCCGTTCGGCTGCCACGGCGCCGAGGGGCCGACCACGCTCCAGCTGGGTGCGGGAGAGACCGGACTTCCGGGTTCGTGCTGGCTGAAAGGCCACTTCATCACGACGCTGAAGAAATCTCTTCTGAGAGAGCGCCTGCCGCGGCATTGTCGGCAGCCCGCATGCGCCAGATCAGCCTTGCGATCCGTCGCGCTTTCGATCCCGACTCGCCTCCCGCCGCGATCCCGGTCTGACTATCCGGCCGACGTTTCACCCCACCAGCTACACTGGAAGCATCTCTGACCAGAGGCTCCCGTGTTCCGCTACATCCAGCTCATATCTCTTCTCGCCGTAATTCTGCCGGCCGCATCGTGCAGTTCGAAGAAAGCGCCGGGCGGCCCCGCTGGACCGCCACCCGTCCCGGTGAGCGTGGCCCTCGCCGCCAGCGAGTCGGTCCCCGTCGAAATCCGCGTCGTCGGCAATGTCGAACCATCGTCCACCGTGCAGATCAAGTCGCAGATCGCCGGTGAACTCACCGAAGTGCACTTCACCGAAGGCCAGAATGTCGAGAAGGGCCAGCTTCTGTTCGTCATCGATCCGCGGCCGTACGAAGAAGCCCTGCGCCAGGCCGAAGCCAATCTCGCTCGCGACCGCGCGCAGTTGAAGCAGGCCGAAGCCACGCGACTCAAAGACATCGCCTCGCTGAAGAACGCTCAGGCCGATGCCGACCGCTACACCGAACTGCAGAAGGAGGGTGTGGTGTCGCGCCAGCAGGCCGACGCCTCCCGCACCAATGCCGACGTACTGAACGAGACTATCCGCGCCGACGAAGCGGCCATTGAGAGCGCCAGGGCCGCCATCAACGCCGACGCTTCCGCGGTGGACGCAGCCAAACTGAACCTGAGCTATTGCCGTATTGAAGCGCCCGTGGCCGGCCGCACCGGCAATCTGCTGGTTCACGCGGGGAACCTCGTCAAAGTGAACGACGTACCTCTGGTGGTGATCAATCGCCTGGCGCCGGTGTTCGTCAGCTTCAGCGTGCCCGAGGAACAGCTCAGCGCGGTGCGCGCGCGATATACCGCGGGCGCGAAGCTCGGCGTCGAAGTCACGCCACAGGACGCACCCGGTTCGCCCTCGCATGGCATCCTCACGGTGGTTGACAACGCCGTGGACACCACCACCGGCACCATTAAGCTGAAGGCCACGGTCCCCAACGACGATCGCCGCCTCTGGCCCGGGCAGTTCGTCAACGTGGTGCTCACGCTGGATACCCAGAAGAACGCCACGGTGATTCCCTCCGAGGCCGTGCAGGCCGGTCAGCAGGGGTCGTTCGTCTATGTAGTGAAGGCGAACAAGACCGTGGAAGCGCGCCTTGTAACCGTGGGCCAGACCCTCGACCGCCACGTGGTCATCGATAAGGGACTCGCCGCCGGGGAGACCGTGGTCACGGACGGCCAACTGCTGCTGGCTCCCGGCGCGCCCGTGTTCGAGCTGCCCGCGCAACCGGCGAAGACGGGAGCGTAATCCGTGCATCCCTCGAAGATCTTCATTGAACGGCCCATCATGACCACGCTGGCCATGATGGCGATTCTGGTGTTCGGACTTGTCGCCTTCCGAGCGCTGCCCGTGGCCGCGCTTCCCACCGTCGACTATCCCACGATCCAGGTTGCGGCCTCTCTGCCGGGCGCGAATCCGGAAACGATGGCGTCCGCGGTGGCTACACCGCTCGAACGCCAGTTCTCCACCATCGCTGGCGTGAAGCAGATGAGTTCGTCGAACACGCAGGGCGACTCCACCATCACCGTTCAGTTCACGCTCGACCGCAACATCGACGCCGCCGCTCAGGACATCCAGTCGGCCATTTCCAAAGCCGCCGGCCTGCTGCCGCCGAACATGCCCGCGCCGCCGTCCTATTCAAAGGCCAACCCCGCCGAGGAGCCCATCTTTTTTCTGGTGCTGAGCTCCGATACGCTGCCGCTCTATACAGTTGACGAATACGCCGAGACCAACATCGCCCAGCGGTTGTCCATGGTCAGCGGAGTCTCTCAGGTGGAAGTGTTCGGCGCGTCTACGTATGCCGTGCGCGTGCAACTGAACCCCGATTCTCTGGCTACACGGAACATCGGCATCGACGAAGTACAGAGGGCCATTCAGCAGAGCAACGTGAACATGCCCACCGGCAAGCTGTACGGCGCCCGGCAGGCCTTCATCGTGCAGTCCACCGGCCAGCTCACCAATGCCGCGGCATACCGCCCGCTGATCGTCGCCTGGCGGAATGGCACGCCGGTCCGTCTCGACGAAGTCGGCCAGGTGATCGACAGCGTGCAGAACGACAAGGTGGCGAGTTGGTACAACGACAAGCGCAGCCTCATCATGGGCATTCACCGCCAGCCCGGCACCAACACCGTCGAGGTCGCCAAAAACATCAACGCCCTGCTGCCCGAGCTGCGCAAGGAGATCCCGCCCGCCGTGAAGATGGAGATCGCTTACGATTCCTCCATCGCCATCCGCCGCTCCATCGAGGACGTCGAGTTCACCCTGCTGCTCACCGTCTGCCTGGTGGTGATGGTAATCTTCCTGTTCCTGCGGAACCTCTCCGCCACCATCATCCCGGGCGTGGCCGTGCCGCTGTCCATCATCGGCACGTTCGCAGTGATGTACCTGCTCGGCTACAGCCTCAACAATCTGTCGCTGATGGCCCTGACGTTATCAGTCGGCTTCGTGGTGGACGACGCCATCGTCATGCTGGAGAACATCGTCCGGTACATGGAAATGGGCCATCCACGCATGGAAGCGGCGATGCTCGCGTCGAAGGAGATCGGCTTCACCATCATCTCCATGACCGTCTCGCTGGTGGCGGTGTTTATTCCCGTGCTCTTCATGGGCGGCATCGTGGGACGCCTGCTGCACGAGTTCGCCGTGACCATCGCAGTGGCCATTCTGATTTCCGGGCTGGTCTCGCTGAGTCTGACCCCCATGCTGGGCAGCCGGTTCCTGCGCATGAGCGGCCAGGCGCACCACGGGGTCCTGTACAGGATTCTGGAGAACGGATTCAAGGGACTGGCTCGCTGGTACGACGTTACTCTTCGCCTGACTCTGCGCCACCAGTTCATCACGCTGCTGGTTGCGTTCGCCATGCTCGGGGGGACGCTGTATCTCTTCTTCACCATGCCCACCGGCTTCATTCCCAGCCAGGATAGCGGCTTCATGTTCGGTGTAACCATGGCCGGGCAGGATATCTCGTTCGACGCGATGGCACAGAAGACGCTCGCCGTGGCAGACATTGCCCGCAACGATCCCGCGGTGGACGACGTCGGCGCGTTCGTCATGGGCGGCAACCAGGGATTCTTCTTCGTCGGACTCAAGCCGCGCGACCAGCGCGCGTTGTCGGTGGATCAATTCATTGTGGCCACGCGCCCGAAGCTCTTCATGGTGCCGGGGATCATGGCCTTCATGCAGAACCCGCCGCCCATCACGGTAAGCGGCGAATACTCCACCAGCGTCTACAACCTCACCATGCAGAGCGCGAACCTGAAGGAGATTTATTCCTGGGCGCCGCGGCTGATGGCGAAGATGGCCACGCTGCCCGGTTTCACCGACGTGAACAGCGACATGCAGATCAGCGCGCCGCAGGTAACCGTGGACATCGATCGCGACCGCGCGCTCTCGCTCGGCGTCACCCCGCAGCAGATCGAGGACGCCCTTTACACCGCGTACGGCAATCGCCAGGCTTCCACCATCTACACGCCGTCGAACGAGTATCAGGTGATCGTCGAGGTGCAGCCGCGTTTTCAGCGCGATCCGAGTGCGCTCTCGAAGCTGTACATCCGTTCTTCGAACGGCCCGCTGATCCCGCTCGATGCCGTGGTTCACACGTCGCGCACCATGGGCCCGCTGAGCGTCAATCACTTCGGCCAGTTGCCCGCCGTGGGGATCTCGTTCAACCTTCTGCCCGGGTATTCGCTGGGCCAGGCGGCTGATGCCGTCAACAAAACCATCGCCGACATGCGCATGCCCCCCACGGTGAGCGCGAACTTCCAGGGCACGGTAAAGGAGTTCCAGGAGTCGTTCCAGGGGATGTCCATTCTGCTCATCGTCGCCCTGGCGGTAATCTACATCGTGCTGGGCATCCTGTATGAGAGCTTCATTCACCCCATCACCATCCTTTCCGGTCTGCCGTCGGCCATGTTCGGCGCGCTGCTTACGCTGATGCTGTTCCACAAGGAACTGGATCTCTATGCGTTTGTCGGCGTCATCATGCTGTTCGGCGTGGTGAAGAAGAATGCCATCATGATGATCGACTTCGCGCTCGAAGCTCAGCGTCTGGAAGGCAAACCGCCGCGCGAAGCCATCTATCAGGGCTGCATGCTGCGCTTCCGGCCCATCATGATGACCACCATGTCGGCGTTGTTCGGCACCCTGCCCATCGCCCTCGGCTACGGTGAAGGAGCCGACGCGCGCCAGCCGCTGGGTCTGGCGGTGGTGGGTGGTCTGGTGCTCTCGCAGTTCCTGACGTTGTACATCACGCCGGTGATCTACCTCTACATGGAGCGCCTGCAGAACTTCCTTCGCGGACGCCGTGAGGCGGAGACGCCGAGTGGAGCTGGCGCGGGTGTAGGGCGGCATGCGCCGCCTGCTGCTGGCAGGCTGGGACGCCGCCGACTGGAAAATCATCAACCCGCTGCTGGCGCAAGGAGAGATGCCTCACCTGGCGCGCAGCTCGCCGCAACGCCGCGTAATCAGTTCACGTTTCGGCGCTCTGGGCAGGAACTTTAGTCAGTTCCGGAGTCGGTTCCGGCCGGTGTACCAGCCGCAATGTCCCACGCAAATCCGCACAGGAACGACACCAGGAACAGACCGATCCCGCCTATGACGAGGGTCCAGCACACATGCAGAATTCGCACAGGCTCACTGACGCCGGGCACATAGCCCACCACGGCGATCTCCAAACCGGCAAGGAATGCAGTGGTTGCCGCAGCCACCGTCCAGCGCCACCATCGGCCCAAAAAGCGGCACGCGGGCAGCGGAATCAGCCGGCGCCAGAATCCTAACGATGCGCGAATGCGTGTCACCGCCGCCCAGTTCAGAGTGAAGAGCACGATCTGCGCAATCCCGCCGCCCGCCAGAAACGACGCAATACCGAGAAGGAGAAACACCATCGGCCCGTGCTTCCGATGGAGAAAGCGGAGCGACCACAGAATCAGCAACAGACCGAGCAAAGTGGCAAGGAGACCCGTCACCAGGAAATTGGGAACAAGGGTGAAGGCCCCCTCACCGCCCTCCTTCCACACGGTCCAGCGGTAACCGGAGCCGAGCGCGTTCACGATAAGGCCGGGAGTGGGGCGGTTGCCCTGCAGAATCTCGAGCAGCCCATGATCCATGGAGCCGATGCCGACGAGCACACCAAGCGTGGAAGCGATGCGGCGAGTAGCGGCGTTGCAGCGGTACGCCGGTGTCGAGTCTGGCGGAGCCGCTGCCAGCCCACGGGGAGTGTTCGTGCCGATCGGATGGCCTCTGAAAGCCCTATGGTAACAGCCGTCTGCCTTTCAAACGCCCAGGACCGCGCCAGGATAAGTGGTCAGCTTCTCACGGCCCAGAATGTGGTCCAGATGATGCTGCATGTGCCCGATGTAATCGGCAATCAGAAACTCCAGCGTAACCGGGACGGCGTCACCCACCATGCAGCGCGTCGCCAGCCGGTCTTCCGGAATCCGCGCCACCAGTTCAATCAGCAGCCGGTTGTAGCGTTCCCAGAAATCCACCAGCATGGCCCACGGCAGCTCCCCGTAACCGTGCAGCGCCGCCCAGCCATCGCCGTCGTAGCTGGGGCCGCGATATTCGGGTTCGAGAGACGCGCGCACAAAGCGCACATGATTATTGGTCGCCGAATCGATCAGGTGCCCCAGCTCCTGCCGCTTCGACCAGGCGCCGGGCGCAGTCGGCTCATCGCCTCGTATCGCACGCAGCGCGCCGAGTTCACGCTCAATCGCATTGGCCAGATCGCGAGCAAGCTTTTGCGCCATTTTTACATTCTGGCATGTGGAGTGAACGGGCCGGTAGTGGCGACAGCGCTATCATCGTTCGATAAGGAGAACCATGCTGAGACTGATTCCCATTCTCGCCACTTTCCACGAAACGGCGCACAACGGACGCGGCCGGCGTCCGGTTTCGGGTCTGCAGGGAGCACGCCTCTGCCGCGTCCTGTGCGCTCTCGCCGCGGCGGCTGCCGTCTGCCACGGCGCGGAGAGCGTGTACGATTTCACGCCCCAATCCATCGACGGCCAGCCGGCGCCGCTCTCGGAATACAAAGGCAAAGTGCTCCTGCTGGTCAATGTTGCGAGCAAATGCGGCTTCACGCCGCAGTATAAGGGCCTCGAGGCCGTTTACGAAGAGTACAGGGACAAGGGCCTGGTGATCGTCGGATTTCCGGCCAACAACTTCGGAGCGCAGGAACCCGGCACGAACGAGGAAATCAAGAGCTTCTGCACGCGCACATACAATGTCTCCTTCCCCATGATGAGCAAGATCTCGGTGAAGGGCGGCGATCAGGACCCGCTCTACAAATACCTGACCGCGAACAATGGCGGCGACATCAAGTGGAACTTCACGAAGTTCCTCGTGGATCGAAGCGGCAACGTCGTGGCGCGTTTCGAGCCGATGACCAAACCGGACTCGCCGGAAGTGAAGGCGGCCATCGAAAAAGCGCTCTCTCAGGAGTAGGCGAGAGCCGGCCCAAAGGGGACAGACTACTGGCTGCCGGCTTAGCGGCGCGGAACGGGAAGAGTTAGTCTGTCCCCCTTTGGGCCTCTTTTGCGCGGTCTTTTGGCTGCTCCCGTAAACCCCTCCACCCCGCTATCATTGAAGTTGTGACAACGCAAGTGGATTCTACTGTCGACGTCATCGCCCCGCCTCCTTCGTTCGAGCTCGACCCGGACAAGATCGAGTTCGGGCGCACGTTTGTTCCGCTCTGGTTCAGCACTCGCTACTCCGGCGGCAGATGGGACGCGCCGCGCATCGAGAAGCTTGGCGGCATCGATCTCCATCCCGCGGCGATCGTCTTCCACTACGCCCAGGCCATCTTTGAAGGGCTCAAGGCGTACAAGTGGGCGGATGGCTCGGTCCACTTGTTCCGCCCCGAGCAAAACGCACGCCGCATGAACAGGTCCGCCGTGCGCATGGCCATGCCGGAAATCGACGAGAAGGTCTTCGTCGATGGAATCCGCGATCTGGTGGCCCGCCAGCGCGACTGGATTCCCCGCTTCCCAGGCTCGCTTTATGTGCGCCCCACCATGATTGGGACCGAACCCTGCATCGGTGTGCGCCCCAGCAGCGAGTTCCTGTTCTACATCCTCACGCTGCCTTCCGGCGCCTATTTCCCGAAACGCTCGAGCGTCGCCGGCACGCAGACGGTTCCTGTGTATGTAACCACCTCGGTGGGCCGCGCTGCGCCAGGAGGCACGGGGAACGTCAAAGCAGCCGCAAATTACGCCATTACGCTGCAGGTGATCGGAGAGGCTAAGAAGAAGGGCTGCGCGCAGGTGTTGTTTCTCGACGCCCGCGCACAGGGCAACATCGAGGAGATGGGCGGCATGAACGTCTTCTTCGTCTCCGGCAGGAAGCTGATTACTCCGTGTCTCCACGACACAATTCTGCCCGGCATCACCAGAGACAGCATTCTCCATCTCGCCCCTGCGCTCGGCTTCGAGGCGGTGGAGGAGGATGTCCACTTCGACACGCTGATCCGCCAGATAGAAGACGGCACCGTGACGGAAGCATTCGCGTGCGGGACCGCCGCCGTCGTCGCCGGAATCGACACCTTCGTGCTGGACGACGGACGCAGAGTGCGCATTGGCTCCGGGCAGTGCGGCCCGGTGACCGACACGCTGTACCATCACCTGGTCGATATACAGTACGGCAACCGCCCCGATCCTTTCGGCTGGATGGTAACGGTCTAAGGGCCGAGCCGCGGTGGCTACAGCTGGCGCGGTAACCTAATAGTGGAAGCGGGCCGGCCTCATCCGGCCCTCTGCGGAGGAGACCGATGGCAGGCAGAGGCTCAACGACATTTCAGAAACGGCAGAAAGAGCAACAGCGCAAGGAAAAACGCGCCGAGAAGCTGGCACGCCGGCACAATCGGAAGCTGAACCCGTCGCCGGAGACTCCGGACGCCGAACCTGGCGTCACCGTCGAAGCCGTTGAGGACACCCCCGCGGAGCCGCACGCCGAATAGCAGGACGGGCTGCAAGCGAGCGGAGGGCCGAGCGTAGCTATTTCTTCACACCCGAAACGCAGCAGTCGTCTTTAGTTGCCTGGGGTGTGCCGTCCTTGAGGTAGCACCAGGGTGTGTCCCCGCGGGCCGTCGAGCCAGGCTTCGTATACGTGAAGGCCTTGCAGGTTGAGTCGAGCAGGCATGCCCGGCGGCAGAGTTCCGGACGGGCTTCCTTCAGGGCGAAATCGTGGTAATCGGAGCCGTAGCGATCGGTATTGAGCTCGAGCGGAAACTCCGTGTCCAGGCGCTTGAAGTCGCCTGAAGTCGACGTGCCGACGCAGACCACGTCGACGAGGCCGACGCAGTAGTCTTCGTCGCACACCTTGTCCTCGCCGAGCACCATGGTTGGGCGAGCGGGAGCGGTGCGGAAGTGCGTCGATTCGCGATAGCCCTTGCGGTCGCAGAAGGCGTCTGCCGCGGGTTTGCCGCACACCTTGCCGAAGTAGAGGCAGTTGTCCACGGTGTATTCGTTCACTTTGGGGTTGTCGTAAGTGCGGGTCTGCGCGTCCGCTGCCACGAGAAGCAGGACGGACGGGACCAGGAGTATGGCCTTCATCTGCTCCCTCCGGCCCCCATTTTATTCGCGCCATGCTCGCGGGGGCAATGAATAGTTCTAACACCCATGGACGAGTTCGGGGGCGGAAAAGTTCGCTCGACTATTTCCTTGCCGCGCACAACGGAACGCGCTGGCCGCGTCCTGTGCGCTTGTTTCCTTGCCGCGCACAACGGAACGCGCTGGCTGCGTCCTGTGCGCTTATTTCCTTGCCGCGCACAACGGAACGCTGGCCGCGTCCTGTGCGCTTATTTCCTTGCCGCGCACAACGGAACGCTGGCCGCGTCCTGTGCGCTTATTTCCTTGCCGCGCACAACGGAACGCTGGCCGCGTCCTGTGCGCTTATTTCCTTGCCGCGCACAACGGAACGCGCTGGCCGCGTCCTGTGCGCTTACTTCCCGACCGTCGCGCGCGTTGTGCCCGTCGAGATACCGCCGTCCACCAGCAGGGTCTGGCCGCTGACGTAGCGGCTCGCTTCGGACGCCAGGAACACCACGGCGGCGTCGAGGTCGTCGGGGCGGCCGGGGCGTTTCACCGGGATGCGCTCGATCAGGTACTCCACCCAGCCGGGATCTTCGTAGAGCACCTTGTTCTGGTCAGTGCGGAACCAGCCGGGGGCCAGGCAGTTCACGGTGATGCCGTACTGGCCCCAGTCGGCCGCGAGGCTCATGGTCAATTGGCGAATGCCGCCGCGGCTGGCGCCATAAGGCGCCAGCCCGGGATAGCCGAAGACGCTGGTCACCGAGCCGATGTTGACGATGCGCCCATAGCCGCGCGGGATCATGCGGCGGGCGACGGCCTGGGCCACGAAGAAGCTGCCGCGCAGGTTGGTATCGAGGACGAGGTTCCAGTCGTCCCAGGTCACGTCCGTGGCCGGTTTGCGCACATTGGTGCCGGCGTTGTTCACCAGGATCTCGAGGTGACCGTACGCTTCTTCGGCGGCTTCAGCCATGCGCGCGATGCTGCCGGCGTCGCGGACATCCAGCTCCAGCGGCACGGCGCGGCGGCCGAGCGCTTCGATTTCCTTCGCGAACGGCGCGAGGCTTTCGCGATTGCGGCTGGTAAGCACCAGATCGGCGCCGGCCCTGGCGAGGGCGCGCGCGAAATACTGGCCGAGGCCACGGCTGGTGCCGGTGACGATGGCTACCTGTCCGGTGAGGTCGAAGAGCTCAGTTGGCATCGGGCGCCTCCGGGGTAAGTACCACTTTCATCAGATTCGGCTCGTGCGCGTAGAGGCGCTCGAACCAACGCGGGCCCTCTTCGAGCGGCGCCACCGCGCTGATCAGCGGCGCAACCTGGATGCCGCCGCTGACGAACAATTCCATCGCTCGTGGATACTCGCCGCACGATGCCGCCGAGCCCTGCAATCGGAGCTGGCGAGTGACCACCTTCTGGAGCGGCAGCGTGACCTCGGGCGCGATGTTGCCGACCAGCGTAACCGTGCCGCCTTTACGAACGCAATCCACGGCGGCGCGGACGGTTTCGTCGCGGCCCACGGCTTCCACGGCGACATCGGCCATCTCCCCGCTGGTAGCTTCGCGCACCTGAGAGGCCAGATCGGCTCCGCCGGCGTGGAATGTCGCGGTCGCTCCAAGTCGTGCCGCAAGGCGCAGGCGACTTTCATCGATGTCGGCGACGTACACGCGAGAGAACCCCTCGGCGCGCAGCGCCTGCAGCGTCAGAATGCCGATCATGCCCGCGCCGATCACCAGCGCGCTGTCTGCACTGTCGGTTTTCGAGAGCGCGGCGGCATGCAGCCCGACCGAGGCCGCTTCCAGCATGGCTGCGTGCGCAAACGGAAGCTGCTCGGGCAGGCGATAGAGGATGAGCGCGGGTACCACGACGTACTCGGCGAAAGCCCCGTGGCGGCGAAAGTCGGGCGTGGAGACGCCGACCACCTCGCGGCGATCGCAGAGATTCATCAGGCCCCGCCGGCAGAACCTGCACTCACCGCAGTAGACGGTGGAATCGAACGTGACTCGGTCGCCTTCCCCAAAACTGGTCACGCCCGCGCCGGTGCGCACGATCACGCCCGCCGCCTCGTGGCCCATGATGAGCGGCGGAATGCGCCGGCCGGAAGAGCCGTCGTAGCCGTGGGCGTCGCTGCCGCAAATGCCGCACGCGGCCACGTGGATGAGAACCTCGCCGGGCCCAGGATCAGGCGCCGGGAAGTCGACGATTTCAAGCCGCTTGTACTCGGGAAGCAGGAGCGCTCTCATAAAGGCTGGCCGGTCACCGGGCACGCGCCTCTTCCAGGTGCCTGCGGTCGACCTTGATTAGCGCCTCGTCCTTCATTGCAGCGGCGAGATCCCGGGAAAACTGCATGCGCAGCCAGGTTTCGGGCGTACCGCCGAACGCTTTCGAAAGGCGGATGGCCATTTCGGGGCTGATCCCGGATTTTCCGTTGACCACGTTGTTGAGAGCCTGGCGGGTTACGCCGAGGACTTTGGCGGCTGTGGTCACGGAGATGCCGAGGGGTTCCAGACAATCGTGACGCACGACAAGGCCGGGATGCGCGGGATTTCCGATGGGCATGTACACCAACTTCCGTCTTCGAGTTATCAGCTTCCACTGTAAGGCAGCACTTGTTACGGGGACAAGCTGGCCGCCGAGGATGCGTCGTCCTCGACAGTCTCGTGTGCGCTCCAGGAGCCGGAGAAGATCTGCCTGCCGTGGTCGCCCTCGTTGCGACTCGCAACCCAGGTCCAATACAGTTCACTTTGCGGGGCGAGGGGCACGTGGCGCAAAAACGCGTCTCTTCGGTATCGGGCAAAAACGCGACTGACGCCGCGTGTCCTATTGCGGACAGTATTGAACCCAGGCCCGGCGCGATCGCCCAGTCAGTGCTCTCCGGCGTGGCGTCGTGTGATTTACTGTATTGTGCCCTCGGACGTACGAATCGAGCTGGCCGGCGCGCGCCGCATTCGCGAGCGGAACAAGCCGTACTATCGGCTGGCCCACTGGCCCATCTGGATCTTCGTCTTCTTCATCGCGCCGGGGCCGCTGATCTTCCGGCTGTTCGCCTACGGCTTCAACCGCTGGATGGCCTTGTGGCTGGGCGCGGTGCTGCTGGGCACGGCCATCGCGGGACTGCGCGGCCGGCTTCCCGGCGTGGAACCGCGGCCCTACATCATTCGCTTCACCGAAGACAAGCCGAACCCGCTGTACCGGCGCATCTGCTACACGTTCGCATGGAGCGCGGCGATCTGCTACGCCGTCCTCAACGCGGCCGGACTCGCGGAGGCGGTGGCCACCGGGCACTGGCAGCTTCGTCAGATCTACGAGGCCGCCTATTTCCCGCTCGCGGGCGCCATCTGGCTCCTCGGGTTATTCGGCATTCTTCCGCGCGTGAGGCCATCGACGAAAGGCGAGGGCGACGAACGCCGCTACTTCTACGGCTCGGTGTGGGCCGTCGCGGTGGCGCAGCCCGCCGCCGGCGTGTTGTGGACAACCCTGCCGCGGGGACGCATGGAGGATGCCGTTAAGCTTGTCGTGTTCGTGGGCCTGCTGGCGGCGATGGGGCTTCTGGCCCGGCGAGGGGTGCTGCCCCGAACGCGCCGAATCGTGCCCGGCGAGCTGGCCGTGTCGGATTGAGAGTGATTCGCAGCCACACCTGAGCACTCTCTTACACATGTAGAGCCGGCCGCCGGATGGGCGATAATGGCTCATATGAAGTTCTCCGTGCTTGCTGTCGCCCTGGCTTTTGGTGCGCCTGTATTTGGCGCTGTGGAGGTGATGGAGGAGGTGATCGCCAAGGTCAACGGCGATATCATTACCAACACCGATCTGGAGAAGACCCGCCGCGAGGCGCGCGCCGATCTGGTCAAGCAGGGCACGCCCGCCGCGCAGATCCAGAAGTTCATCGAGGAGCATCAGAAAGACGAGCTCCGAAACCGCATCGACCAGCTCCTGCTCATCCAGAAGGCGAAGGATTTGGACATCAAAGTGGACAACGACGTCTCCAAGTACCTGGCGAATCTGCAAAAGCAGGTGAATGAGCCGGACGTCGAGCGGTTCCACGAAATGGTCCACCAGCAGACGGGCGAGCCCTTCGAGGACTTCAAGGCCGACATCGGCAACAACCTGCTCACCGAGCGCGTGGTTCGCCAGGAGGTGCAGGATCGAATGTCCATCGACCACAAGGAGGTCGCACAATACTACGAAGCGCACAAGACGGAGTTCGTGCGCGACGAAAAGATCTTCCTGCGGGAGATTCTGATCTCCACCGACGGCAAAGACGAGGCCGGTATCGCGGCGGCGAAGAAGAAGGCCGACGACCTGGTGAAGAGGGCGCGCGGCGGCGAGCGTTTCGCCGATCTGGCCCATGAGAACTCCGACGCGGTAACCCGCGAGCAGTATGGCGATCTGGGCGCGTTTAAGAAGAGCGAACTGCAGCAGAGCCTCGAAGACGCGGTATGGACGCAGCCCGACGGCTACATCACGGACCCGATTCGCGTGCAGAAGGGCTTCCTTATTCTCAAAGTGGAAAAGCACCAGAAAGCCGGGCAGGCCTCCCTCGATGAAGCCGAAGGCGAAATCATGGACCGGATCTACCAGCCCAAAATGCAGCCGGCTCTGCGCGCCTATCTCACCAAACTGCGCGAGAGCGCCTTTCTGGAGATCAAGAAAGGTTACGTTGACACCGGCGCGGCGCCCGGCAAGGACACCACCTGGATGGACGCAGCCCAGCTCAGGCCGGAAACCGTGTCCAAAGAAGAAGTGGCCGCCGGCAAGAAACGCCACAAGCACCTGCTGGGCGTGCCGATTCCAGGCACCACCTCCGGCAGCAGCTCGAGCAGCAGCGTTCCTTCGAAGAAGTAGCCGCGGATGAAATCCCCCTACATCGGCGACCTGCAACCGAACCAGGTGGTCACCGGCGTGTTTCTGGTGCAGTCCAAGGATATCCGGCAGAAGAAGACCGGCGAGCCCTACCTGTCTCTGCTGCTGGGGGACCGCACCGGCGAGATCGACGCCAAAATGTGGGACAACGTCGCCGACGTGCTGGAAACGTTCGAGCGCGACGATTTCGTGCGCGTCAAGGGACTGATGCAGGTGTATCAGAACCGTCCGCAGTTCACCATTCACAAGATGGTGCGCGTGGAAGACCGCGAGGTGGATTTCGCCGATTACTTCCCCTGCTCGGAACGCAGCCCGGAGGAAATGTTCGCGGAGCTGCGCGGCGTCGTCTCCGGGATTGGGAACCCCCACCTCCGCGCGCTGCTCGATGCGTTCATGGACGATGAGCAGATTGCCGCGGCTTATCGCACGGCGCCGGCGGCCAAGAGCGTGCATCATGCGTTTCTTGGCGGTCTGATTGAGCACGTTCTTTCGCTGTGCAAACTGGCGCGGATGACGGCGGAGCATTATCGCGATATCGATCTGGATCTGCTGCTGGCGGGAGTGATCCTGCACGATATCGGCAAGGTTCGCGAGCTCACCTTCGACCGCAGCTTCGGCTATTCCAGCGAAGGGCAATTGCTGGGGCACATCGTGATTGGCCTGCGCATGATCGATGAAAAGCTGGCGCAGTTGCCGGGGTTTCCGAAGGAAACGCGGACGCTCCTCGAGCACATGCTGATCAGCCATCACGGCGAACTGGAGTTCGGTTCTCCACGCGTGCCATTGTTTCCCGAGGCGCTTCTGCTGCACCACCTCGATAACCTGGACTCGAAGATGGAGTGCATGCGGGCGGCGATCGCGCACGACCGGCACGCGTCCGGTTGCTGGACCGGCTATATTGCCCCGCTGGAGCGCGTGGTTCTCAAGAAGGCGCGATTCCTGGAACCGCCCGGTCTGGAGGAAGCGAGACCTGCGCCGCTCCCGGCAGCGCCGGCGAATCCCGCTCCAACTCCGCCGGCGGACCGTCGCGCGCCACAGCCGGTGAGCGGATCGCTGTTTGGCGACAAGCTGCAGGAGGCGTTACGCCGGGAGTAGCGAACAGCAACGGAAAAGCGCGCGAGATGCCGCCTCCGCTCGAACTGCTGTGCCTGAGGGCCCTCTGGACGCTCGGCGAGGGTAATGTCAGCGAGGTGCAGCAGAGGCTGGCGTCACGGAAACCGCTGGCCTACACCACCGTGATGACGCTGCTCGAGCGGCTGCTGCGAAAGGGAGCGGTCACCCGCCAGAAGCAGGGGCGGCACTTCGTTTACTCCCCCGCGGTGACAAAGGATGTCCTGCGGCGCGTGGCCGTTCGCCAGCTCGCGGAGAGCTTCTTCGACGGGTCGGAAGCGGCGTTGATGAGATATCTGGAGACGCGCGGCGGGCCGGCGCCCACAATGGCCGACGTGCTCTGCGAATAGCAGAGGCTAAGGGCAATACTGTTCACTTTGCGGGGCGAGGGACACGCGGCGCAAGCCGCGTCTCTTCGGTGTCGGGGGGAAACGCGGCTTAACGCCGCATGGCCCATTGCAGGAGAAGTGCTAAGTGAACAGTACTGCGGCTAAGGGAACCCGAATAACCGCTTGCTGCGCGCGCGGCTCCGTTCCGAACCTTGACCAGAGGGAGCGAGTTTCGAGGCACCATCACCAGGTTATTCCGCGGGCCCGGAGATCGCGCTCGAGCTGTTCAAGCGACTCGAATCTGACCGCATCGATACCCTCTTGCAGGGCTCCTTCGACGCATACGGCCAGGTCGTCCACAAAGAAGCATTCGCCGGCTGCGCAGCCGGCGCGCGCGATGGCCGACCGGTAGATTTCCGGCGATGGCTTGAGCGCGCCCACTTCGTAGGACAGCACGAAGTCGTGGAATCGCTCGATCCCAGGATAGTTCGCACGCACCATTTCGAAATGGATCGGGTTCGTGTTGGAGACGAGTACCATGCGATACCGCCGCGCCAGCGCCGCAAGCAACGAATCCGGGATCAGCGCGCCGGGCAGGAAGACGCTCGACCACAGATCGCGGAAATCGGCGTAGCTCATGGTCATGTTCAGCTCTGCGCACAGGCGCGCGACGAAATCTCGGGGCCCGATGTGGCCGGTTTCGAAGCGGCGAACCAGATCGCCGCGCCCCAGGCGCCGGGGGATCTCCGCCGCCGGCAGCGGACAAAGCTGCTCCATGCGCGCGTAGCCGCGCCGGAAATCGAAGGGAACTATAGTGTTGCCCAGATCGAAGAGCAGGGCGCGGATCACTTTTCGGGACCGGCCACCGACCAGTGGGCATCTCGAAACCGCCAGCGGCCCTCGCGACGTTCCACCACCCCGGTGAAGAACCCGCGCTGATCCACCCGCTCCCCGCCGGTGCTGACGCGGATTTCGTGCCACGAAGCAGCCAGAACCGCAAGATCCGGCGTCAGGGGATCAACCCGCAGATCGTCGCCCCATTGCAACTCCATGCGCTGGATGGTGCGCGCGAAATCCCGAATTCCCGCCGTCGCCGAGGCGCTGTCCGAAAACACCAGCCGGCCCTCGGAGGCCATAAAGAACGAGGGAGTGTCGGCGAAGTACCGTCGCCATGCCGCCGGACCTTCCTCGCTCACGTCGTGAGCCACCAATCGGGCGAACCCGCGCACGCCATCTTCGACCCCTGCGGTGCGCGACGCAGCGAGCGATTGCGCCTCGCCCGGCCAGGCGGCGAATACCAGCGCCCCGGCAAGCGGAGCCCATCGCCACTTAAACATAATTGTCCTCTCCTCTCTCATCTACGAAGCCGCCGCCACGGTGGCCTGCAGCTCGGGAATCTCGATGCCGGTCCGCGTGCCCTCGCCGGGTTTGCTGTCGATCCACATGCGATAGCCGTCGTCTCCGAAAAGCACTTTCAGCCGCTCGTTGACGTTGCTGATGCCGATGCCCTGCTCGAACAGGTTGGTCAGGCGCGCTTCGGAAATGCCCACGCCGTCGTCTTCCACCAGCAGATGAATGCGCCCGCCGTCGAGACGGCTGCTCACGCGCACTGTTCCGCCCTCCACTTTGCTGCTCAGGCCGTGTCGGATGCTGTTCTCGATGAGCGGTTGCAGGAGCATGCTGGGTACCAGCCGGTCGAGCGTGTCCTCCTCGATCTCTTTCACGAAGCGCAGCTTTTCGCCGAAGCGTACCAGTTCGATGGCCATGTAGTTCTCGATGAAGGCCATTTCGTCGCGCAGAGGCGTGAAGTTGTCCGTGTTGCGCAGCAACCGCCGCAGGATGCTGGAAAGCTTGTAGACCATGCGGCGGGCTTCCTCCGGACTGGTGCGAATGAGCGACGATACCGTGTTCAGCGTGTTGAACAGAAAGTGCGGGTTGATCTGGCTGGTGAGCGCCGCCAGCCGCGCCTCATTCAAGCGCCGCTGTTGCGCCTCCAGCTTTTTCTCGTTGCGGAAGTTGTTCCAGATCTTCAGCGGGATGGTGACGGCGAAAATGGTGCTGACGACGGTGGCGGCCACGGCCAGCCACGAAGGATGAAGCGAAGGCGGAGCGAGCGTGAAGACGCCGTTCTGGCGGAACAGCCAGGCCACGCCGAAGCGCAGTACGTCGGCGAACACGATCACCAGCAGGCAGGCGATGCGGAACGCCGAGCGCCGCAGGTCCTGACGCCGCCGCAGGAGCTGCCAAAGGCTGAGATCGAAAAACGGAGAAAATCGCCAGACGTCTTCCTTGTCCGGCGCGATATCGCGCATCAGCCCGCCCAGCACGCCAATGCCTGCAAACAGCGGCATGGACATCCACTCGCCCGTGATGAACGCCGGCAGCGAGATCAGCACGCCGGAAAGGAGGCCATTGAAGTAACCGCCGATCAGGCCGGCCACCAGGCTGCCTTCGAGGCCCAGATCGACCGCCTGATATCCGCGCATCAGAACGCGCGTGGCTACACTGGCGCCGAAGAACAGCGACAGGAACAGCGACAGGTGCACGCGTTGCATCAGCGTGCGCTCGTCGCGCACGAGCATTCGCTGAAAGGCAGTGGACCGGGAGAGCACGCTGGCCAGAGACGCGGCCACCGCCACCTTCACCATCAGGATGAGCAGATACTGCTGTGCCATTGCGCGCAGGCCCGATCACTATAATTAAAGCAGTACCTGCGTTTTCATGGCAGCCTCCCCTGTATTGGTTCTGACCAAAATCGCCGAAGCAGACTTCCCGACCGAGTTCGGGCACTTTCGAATCTACGGATTCGAGGGCGCCGCGGGCGGCCAGTCGGAAGAAGCCGTGGTGCTGCGCATGGGCGATCTCAGCTCGCCCGAGCCGCTGCTGGTGCGTATCCACTCCGAGTGCCTTACCGGCGACGTGTTCCACAGCCTGCGCTGCGACTGCCGCTCGCAGCTGGAGCTGTCGCTGGAACTGATCGCGCGCGAGGGCCGTGGCCTGATCATCTACGAACATCAGGAAGGACGCGGCATCGGCCTGTTGAACAAGCTACGGGCCTATGAGCTGCAGGACGCCGGCGCCGATACCGTGGAGGCGAACGAAAGGCTGGGATTCGAGGCCGATTTGCGCAGCTACCAGATGCCCGCCGAGATTCTGCGCTTTTTCGGCGCAAACCGCGTTCGCCTGCTCTCAAACAATCCGGAGAAGATCGAGGCGCTGGAGCGGGCGGGGATCCAGGTGGTGGAACGGGTGCCCTGCGTGGCGGAAGCGCACGCGGGCAACACGGGCTATCTGCAGACCAAGAAAGAGAAGATGGGCCACCTGCTGGATTAGGGGCGCGCAACACCGCTTGCTGGCGCGCGCGGCTCGGAATCGGGGAGCTGCCCTTGCTGAGCCGCCACCGTGAGGGAGCGGTCGGTCGTCAGCGTATTTCAGAACTACCGGAACGGCGAATAGACCGTGGCGCGGAACAACGAGATCTGGATCGAGCTGACGATCTCACCGTCCTTCGCCACCGACTCGGCACGGACCTTTTGCCACTCCGCATCCGCCGTGAAAGCGTTCCAGGCCTTCTCGCGCGCAGCCAGGTCGTCAAAGGGGATCAGGTAGGTCAGGTTCGGCAAATTGGGGCCGATTGCCGTGGACGCGTAAAGCACCGGGTGGATGCCGCAGCGGTGAAAGATGGGAACTTCTCGTGCGGCAAAGCGCTGGTGCAGCGCGTCGAGTTGCCGCCAGGTCGGCGAATGATAGACGCGCAGTTCGAAGACGCGGGGCGACTTTGCCGGCTCGGGAAACTCCGGCGAATACTCGGCCGCCTCGAGCAGCGCGCTGGAGGTCTGTTCGTACGGAGGATTCGGGCTGCTTTCCCACTTCTGCACGGCGGCGGTGAAACCCTCCTGCTCATGAAGGCGCGTATAGAAGGCGAGGGCGTCGGCGGAGGAAGGGAAGCCGGCGATCAACGCGAGCTGCGGCACGTGCGCGGCCACCACGGCCTCCAATATCAGCAACGGGCCGCGATGAAAACGCTGCGCCGCCGGAACCAGCGCATGCGAGAGGAAATTGTGCGCACGACTGGTCTGGTCGCCGTTCGTCATGAAGACCGATTCGATGGTGAAAAAACGCGAAGGCGCGGGGGAGGCGCTGGCACTACCGCCAACCGCTCCAACCGCGCCCACTGCGTGGAGGAAAGTTCTTCTCAGCACGGGTTCTCTCGATCATATCGAAACCCGCGGGCTTTTCTTACCAGCGACGCTTACCGGTGACCACCGCCTCCGAAGCCGCCGCCGAAACCGCCGCCCATGTGCATGCCGCCTCCGGCGAAACCACCACGCGCCGCGCCACCACCAAATCGGCCGCCCGCCACGGCGCCGCCGCGGGCAAAATGTCCGCCACCCCAGTGACCGCCGTAGCCGTTCCAGCCATGGCCCCAGCGACCATAGCCCCAACCGCCATAGCCGCCCCAGCCGAACCCCACGTAAGGCCAGTAGTAACCAGCCCAGTAAGGCGAGAAGAACGGGTAGCCGAATGGCCCGTAGAACCAGCCGTCGGCGGGAATGAACCCGTACATGTCAAACGCCGGATCCCAATACCAGCCCGTGCCAACCCAGCCAGGTCCGCCCCCGGCGTAATTCTCGGCCACTTGCGCGCTGGCATTCGCCAGATATTGGGAGCGCATGTCGCTCCATGCGTACAATTCGTCGTACTTCGGCCGATCCACGCTCCTGGCTTTTAGCTTCGCTCCAGCGGCGAGCATGACTTCGTGCGACTTCTTTACCGTAATCGTCCGGCCCGCGCTGGTGAGCTCTGCCTCTCCGGCCAGCACGCTTACGGCTGGCGGCCGCGTGTCGAAGCGATAGAGCCCGTTCTTCTTCAGCAGGGTGCTGGTGTTGGCATCCGCAACCTGAATATGATTCTCGGGGTAGATGCGATCCGCTTCCACCATCGCGGAACCGTGCAGCACGCTCACGCGCGTATCGCTGAGCAATGCTGAATCCACGCGAACCGAACTGTTATCGGCGATTCGCAGGACAACGCCCGGCGTCAGCAACAGCTCCGCCTTGCCGGCGCCAGTTGCCAGCACGCCACCTGGCGGCACCTGCGCGTATCCAACGGCGTTTTTGGTAACCTTTCGGCCGCTGATTGTAACCTGTCCCTCGACGTCATTGAGTGAACCGGGCTGAGCCGGACCGGCCGCCTCAGCCGGGAGGCACAAGGCCGCGCTCAGAAAAGCGAGCGGCATAACCTTCCATAGCCATCCCATTTCTTTATCCTCCATCCAGTTTGTTAGATGTGTTACATGTCGTCTCGGTTGCTCCACCTCCGGGAGGTGCTACAAACGCATACAATGTTGAGGTGCGAACAACCTCAACCATCGTCATGGTTTTCGTTGCGTTCGTCGCCGCGGCTTTCGCGCAGGACGCAAAATCGGCCAGGGGAGTGGATGTCAGCGCCCTCGACAAAAACGCGAGTCCCTGCGTCGACTTCTATCAGTACGCCTGCGGGAACTGGATGGCCACGCATCCCATCCCTGCCGACGAGTCGCGCTGGGGCCGCTTTAACGAGCTGGCCGACCGCAATCGTGAGATCCTGCGTGGGATTCTCGAGAAGGCGTCCGTCGAGAGCGTTTCACGAACCCCGGTGGAGCAGAAGATCGGCGACTACTACTACGCCTGCATGGATGAAAAGGCGGCGGATGCGAAGGGCTACGATCCGGTAAAGCCGGAGCTGGCTCGCGTGGACGCGCTGGCCGACAAAAAGCAGGTGGAGGCGGAGCTGATTCGTCTGCACCGCGACGCCGTGGGCGTATTCTTCGGGTTCCGCTCGCAGCCCGATCCGAAGAATTCGACCATGACCATCGCCGATGCCGATCAGGGCGGCCTTGGATTGCCGGATCGCGATTACTACCTGAAGACCGACGACAATTCGGTGAAGCTGCGCGCCGCTTACGTGGAGCACGTCACGCGCATGCTGCAGCTCATCGGCGAATCTCCGGAAGCCGCGGCGGCGCACGCCAACGCCATCATGGCGTTTGAGACCGGCCTCGCCAAAGCGTCGATGGATCGCGTGGCGCGCCGCGACCCCAACGCGGTCTACCACAAAATGACCGTGGCGCAGTTCGCCGCGCTCTGCCCGTTCGTGGATTGGAACGCGTATCTCGACGGTATCGGCTCGCCGAAGATCGAGTCGCTGAACGTCAGCGTGCCCGATTTTTATACGGCGCTCGATAAGACCGTCGACGGGGCCAGCATGGACACGCTGAAGGCGTACATGAAGTGGCACGTTTTGCATAAATGGGCGGATCAGCTTTCCACGCCGTTCGTCAATGAGAACTTCGAATTCTACGGAAAGACGCTGGTGGGAGCGAAGGAGCTGCGGCCGCGCTGGAAGCGCTGCGTGGATCTGGTGGACCGCGGGCTGGGCGAAGCGCTCGGCCAGAAATACGTGGAGGAAACCTTCGGCGCTGAAGGCAAACAGCATACGCTGGCGATGGTGAAGGCCATCGAAGCGGAGATGAACAAGGACCTGCACAATCTGGACTGGATGACCCCAGAGACGAAGAAGCAGGCGTTCGTCAAACTGGAGGCGATCGCCAACAAGATCGGGTACCCGGATAAATGGCGCGACTACTCCAGCGTGCGCATCGTCCGCGACGACTTGTTCGGCGACGCGATACAGGCCACCACTTTCGAAGTGCAGCGGCAATTGCGCAAGATCGGCAATCCGGTGGACCGCATGGAGTTCCACATGACGCCGCCCACCGTGAACGCCTACTACAGCCCGCCTGAGAACAACATAAACTTCCCTGCGGGCATTCTCCAGCCGCCGTTCTACAGCAGCAGCCGCGATGACGCAGTGAACTATGGGGGCATTGGCGCGGTGGTAGGACACGAGCTGACTCACGGCTTCGACGATCAGGGGCGAAAGTACGATGCCGACGGGAATCTGCGCGACTGGTGGACAAAGGAAGACGCCGCCGAGTTCGACGAACGCGCGCAGTGCCTGATCGACGAGTATTCGAGCTTCGAGACGATTCCCGGCGTTCACCTGAACGGCAAACTGACGCTGGGCGAAAACACGGCCGACAACGGAGGCGTGCGGCTGGCGCTGATGGCCCTGCTGGATTTCCTCGATGGGAAAGCCGCGCCACTGGTGGATGGGTACACGCCCGAACAACGCCTTTTCCTCGGCTATGCCCAGATCTGGTGCCAGAACCAGACGCCGCAAAGTGCCCGCTATCTGGCGCAGATCGACCCGCACTCGTCCGGCCGGTTTCGCGTGAACGGCGTGGTGCAGAACATGCCGGAGTTTGAGAAGGCCTTCTCGTGCAAAGCGGGTCAGCCGATGGTGGCCAGCCCCGGCTGCCGGGTCTGGTGAGAATAACCGCGGGGTCCGGGCCGCCTGCGGCCGCACCTACTGGTTTGGAAACGCGATAAAGCTGTCGGCGGTGAATTTGTGGTAGTCGCGGTACGCGATGTCCTCGCGGACTTCCACATGCCCGGTGCGACTATATGCCGCCGCCGCGGCGGGCAGCAGATACTGCTCGCCGCCGATCTTCACCTCGCCGTAATCCACCACGAGACCGGCCGCGCTCACCCAGGTGCGCGGGCCCAGTCCGGTGGCATAGATGATGATCCGCCGAATTGCGCCGCTGTTCGGGACCACATAGACAAATCCGCGGTGTGCGACCCGGAATGGCGGGCAGCAAACCAGGTAGCTGGAATTGTCCCGTTCCACGACATAGGCAAATACCGCCAGCCGGGTCCCATCGCGCACTTCCCAGCGGTCCCACTCGAACTCCTCGCCCGAGCCGAACGCCTCCCTGAGGGCGCCGGCGAACTCGCCCCACGACGCCACCCACCGCAGTTCCTCGAAAGATTTCGTGGTTGGTTTGCCGTCCTCGAGCATCAGCTTGTAGTGGTCGGCTCCTCCGACATATGCCGCATCGGCTGTGTATGCGCCGTCGTCGTACCACTTCCGGATCATCATGGCCGCGACGGACCCACCAACGCCCCACGAGTACGTTCCCGTCGCCCGACTGGTGGTGAACCGCCGCGCTTCGCGCATGCAGGTGAAATTCGGAAGCCGTTCGATGTATCTGGATGTGTACCGCCGCGCGGCATCGAGCATCGCTTTTCTCTCGGCTGCGTCCGGGCTCGGCGTCAGGCCGATCGGGTCCTGTGCGGGTGCGGGAAGTGTGCGGGACGTTTTCGCAATCGCTCGGAGCTGATGAACCGTTTCCGGTCCCGCTCCCATTTTCCGCAGCAACTCAATGGCGTTCTCCGAGAGCCGTTCGTTGAGGCGGATGGGACGAAGCTCGCGGGCGATCCGCGGGTCGTCGCGATCCACGGCCAGCTTTGCGGTTACGATCCCAACCAGACCGCTCGCCGGTATCGGCCCCTCGGCAAGGACCGGTGCGCCGAAGCAGAAAGCGAGTAGCGCGAAGCGAGTCGTCACCTGGCGCGTCCGCATTCAGGTTCTTCGGTGGGGCGACCGAATGGGCCGCCTTCCCCTCACCTGCATGAGACGGCGGGGCGGCGCGCGGGGTTGCCACGCGCCGCGGGGATTCGTTCGCAAAGGAAAAAAAAGGCGCGCGCCCGTGGAACCGGCGCGCGCCGTTTTTTGCTTGCTGAAAACCGCCTAGAAGATAATCTTCCCTCCGAACTGCAGCTCGCGCGGATCCCACGCACCGTTGGGAACGCCGAACTGGCTGAGGTTGGAGAAGCTGTTCCCAACGCCGCTGAACTGCGTGTGGTTGAACGTGTTGAAGGACTCGAAGCGCAGCTCGAAATGGCTGCCCCGCGTTTCGCTGAGCAGGAAGCTCTTGAACAGCGCGATGTTCCAGTTGTCCCGTCCGGGTT